>Ga0209181_10000005_pt1 | contig 441409 bp, 364 predicted proteins | sample MAT05_FD_187208 | JGI IMG/M metagenome (GOLD analysis project Ga0209181, IMG submission 187208) | Freshwater microbial communities from Lake Fryxell liftoff mats and glacier meltwater in Antarctica - MAT-05 (SPAdes) (version 2) | ecosystem: Environmental > Aquatic > Freshwater > Ice > Liftoff...
GTGATGAAATAGAAGAACGTTTAAGAAAACACAATTCAAATCACAAAGGTTTTACTGGTGGTGTAGGCGATTGGAAAATAGTTTATCAAGAATATTTTCAAGAAAAATTAGTAATCAAGTTTATACACATACAAAAGCATGCATGAAGGAAAACTAATAATATAGAACTTTGTGTATCCGCATGCTGGGCTAAATATAATGTTAACTGTGGTGTTGAATTTTTAGGTTTTGCTCATAGATTTCATCGGTATAAAAAATCCCCCAACACAAAGTATGTTAAGGGATTTTTTCAATAATATCGTTGATTAATCAATTACTCTTTAATAATTTTTTTAACCTCATTACCAACTTTTACAAAGTAAACGCCGCTGCTTAAATTGAATGTTGGAACTGTAACGTGCAAAGTTGTAAGCTGAAATTCCATCATCACATTGCCTAAAATATCAACAATGTAGCATTTTGAGTTTTGAGCCAATACCTTTTCTGTAACCTTAATATTCAAAATATCATTTGTAGGGTTAGGGTATATTGCAACACCAGCTTCTGTTGCTGATACACTTTGAATATTTACTCCTACACAATTGCTGCAACTAGCAAAACAAACCGTTGAAATAGTTGCGGCTACACTTGGCACTGCATAGTTACGGTTAAAGTTTCCTTGTCCGTCGTTTACACTGCATGCCGCTGGCACACCTTCCCAACCTGTGTTGCTGGTATCTTTCAAGAATTTATAGCTTACAGTAAGTGTAGCATCTAATTGCAGAGTAGCCTCATAAGTTGTGCCACTTAAAAGCGTCATTGGAGTAGCTGTGCGGCTAAAATTATTAAAGCTCCCAGCCAAATGCACGCCGCCACTACCGATTGTGGTTGCAGCCATGTTCACACTAAAAGTAACAGGTACTAAAACTGGTGTAGGGCAATTTGTACAACTTGCATAACAAACCGTTGCTAAAGTAGTTGCAGCATTGGACACTGCCAAATTACGGTTGTATCCGCCAAAGCCATCAGCTATTCCACATGCAGCAGGTACGGTTTCATAATTTGCGGTAATATTTCCGTTTACAAACTTGTATTGATGCGTTGTGGTGGTATCTAAATTAAGGGTTGTTTCATAAACACTGTTACCAACATTACTCAATGGTTGTGCAGCAGGATTCCAATTGTTAAACGAACCTGCAATATGCACACCTTGCGCCGAAACAGTAGTACCATACATATTTACACGGAAAGTAACTGGAACAGTATAAGGTGCAGTTGGGCAATTGGTGCAACTACCAAAACAAACCGTTGCAATATTTAAAGCTGTACTTGGTACTTCTACTTTTCTATTTAAAACTGTTTGATAAGTGAAGCCACAAGCCGCTGGTGTAGCCTCGTAACTTGTAACGGAAGTATCACTTGTAAATTTGTAGTAATGCGTAGCAGTTGTATCTAAACTAACGGTAGCGGTATAAATGCTATTTATAGTAAGATACATAGGCGTTGCCGTGCGGCTAAAGCCATTAAATGTACCTGCCAAATGCACGCCTCCTGCACCAATTGTAGTCGAACTCATATTTACACTAAAAGTAACAGGCACCAATACTGGAACTGGACAATTGGTGCAGCTTGCAAAGCACACAGTTTGCAAAGTTGTTGCTACGTTTGGCACGGATAAGCTGCGGTTAATATTTCCATTGCCATCGTTAAAACCACAAGCAGTAGGAACAGTTTCGAAAGTAGTACCATTCACAAATTTGTATGAAATAGTAAGCGTAGTATCTAAATTTACAACTGCTTCATACACACCGCCACCAATGCTTGTCATAGGCGTTGCCGTTGCCGAAAAGTTATTAAAACTACCTGCTAAATAAACACCAGCACCAATAGTTTGTGTACTCATGTTTACACGGAAAGTAACTGGCGTAGTAACTACTACCACTGGCGCACAGCTATTATCGCAAGCTGCAAAACAAACTGTTGGAATTGTAGCCGCTGCATTTGCAACCACTAATTTTCTGTTTAAAACATTATTGTAAGTAACCCCGCAAACTGCTGGTACTGCCTCCCAACCTGTGTTGCTGGTATCTTTCAAGAATTTATAGTAATGTGTGGCAGTAGAATCTAGTTGCAACGTAGCTTCGTAAATGTTGTTGGTAGTCAACGTCATTGCAGTTGCTGTGCGGCTAAAACCGTTGAATGTGGCTGCAATATGCACGCCACCACTACCAATTGTAGTCCCTGTCATATTGACCCTAAAAGTAGTAGCTACTAATACTGGCACTGGGCAATTGGTGCAGCTTCCAAAGCATACTGTTGATAAAGTTGTAGCTGCGTTTGGTACAACCAAATTGCGGTTATATCCTCCAAAGCCATCACTCACGCCACATGCAGAGGCAACGTTTTCGTAAGTTGTACCATTCACAAACTTATAAGTAACTGTTGCAGTAGTATCTAAGTTTACTGTAGCAGTGTATATGCCGTTTGTAGTAAGCGTCATAGGTGTTACCGTTGCCGAAAAATTATTGAAACTACCTGCCAAATAAACACCAGCACCAATAGTTTGTGTACTCATGTTTACACGGAAAGTAACTGGCGTAGTAACTACCACCACTGGCGCACAGCTATTATCGCAAGCAGCAAAACAAACTGTTGGAATTGTAGCCGCTGCATTTGCAACCACTAATTTTCTGTTTAAAACATTATTGTAAGTAACCCCGCAAACTGCTGGTACTGCCTCCCAACCTGTGTTGCTAGTATCTTTCAAGAATTTATAGTAATGTGTGGCAGTAGAATCTAGTTGCAACGTAGCTTCGTAAATGTTGTTGGTAGTCAACGTCATTGCAGTTGCTGTGCGGCTAAAACCGTTGAATGTACCTGCAATATGCACACCACTACTACCAATTGTAGTCCCCGTCATGTTTACCCTAAAAGTGGTAGCTACTAATACTGGCACTGGGCAATTGGTGCAGCTTCCAAAGCATACTGTTGATAAAGTTGTAGCTGCGTTTGGTACGGATAAGCTGCGGTTAATATTTCCATTTCCATCGTTAAAACCACATGCGGTTGGTACAGTTTCATACACAGTTCCATTCACAAATTTGTAAGCAATGGTAAGTGTGGTATCTATATTTACAACTGCTTCATAAGTCCCGCCACCAATGCTTGTCATAGGCGTTGCCGTTGCCGAAAAGTTATTAAAACTACCTGCCAAATAAACACCAGCACCAATAGTTTGTGTACTCATGTTTACACGGAAAGTAATTGGTGTAGTAACTACCACCACAGGTGCGCAGTTATTATTACAAGCATCAAAACAAACTGTTGGCAATGTTGATGTTGAATTTGGAACATTAATTCTACGGTTATAATTTCCTAAACCATCATTAAAACCGCATGTTGTAGGCACAGTTTCGTAAACCGTACCATTCACAAATTTATAATTTACAATAAGGGCTGTATCTAAACTTAAGGTAGTAGTGTAAATGCTATTTGTAGTGAGCGTCATAGGGTTTGCAGTAGCAGAAAAATTATTGAAGCTGCCAGCCAAATATACGCCTGCGCCAACAGTTTGCCCTGTCATGTTTACGATAAAAGTTACATTTACATTAAATGGTGCTGGACAATTTGTGCAGCTTCCAAAACATACTGTAGCAAGGGTTGTGGCAGCATTAGGCACAGATAAACTACGGTTATATCCGCCAAAGCCATCACTAACACCACATGCATTTGAAACAGTTTCAAACGTTGTACCATTCACATATTTGTAAGTAACTGTTGCAGTTGTATCTAAATTTACAGTAGCAGTGTAAACTCCGCCAGTGGTGAGCATCATAGGGTTTGCAGTAGTCGAAAAGTTGTTGAAACTACCTGCTAAATAAACACCTGTCCCAACGGTTTGCGCACTCATATTTACTTTAAATGTAATAGGCATTGTTGTTACAATTGGTGCAGCGCAAGAATTATCACAAGCATCTAAACAAACGGTTGCTAGGGTAGTAGCCGTATTTGGTACAATTAAATTACGGTTAATATTACCGATACCATCATTAATACCGCATGTTGCAGGCACAGTTTCATAAACAGTACCATTCACAAATTTGTAAGTAACGGTAGCTGTAGTATCTAAATTTACTGTAGCTGTGTAAATGCCGTTTGTAGTAAGCGTCATAGGCGTTGCGGTTGCTGAGTAGTTATTGAAACTACCAGCTAAATAAACACTTGTACCAACTGTTTGCCCTGTCATGTTTACTTGAAAAGTAATTGGCGCAGTAACAATTGCAATTGGTGAGCCTACCGTGTAATTATAATTTGCACCACTATTATTATTTAATTTTAGCGTTACCAAATCAAAATCGCTTGTATTTGTAAAGCTTGTAACATCGAGTGTTGACGACATTATATAGTAACTAACCATTGCATTAGCCGCCTGCACAGGTATAGTTGCAGTACCAGTTAATGAATTTGCATTTGCAAAACTTACTATTACAGCTTGCGAAGTGCTCCAACTATTATTTGTGTATCGTACAAAAAACTTTTCTTGTGGGCTTCTTGCTTGCGCAATAGATACTGTTACTGTAACTGTTGATGTTGGTAAAACAGCTGTTGCCAAAGGGCTTTGTGTTGCACCTGTAATGTTTTGCGGCATACTATCAGTAAGCATTACCACTGCATTTGTTGATGCATAATTTAAGTTTTTTATTCGCGTGGTGTAATGCTTAATACTGGTAGTTAAAGCATCTAAGTAATTGTCTGTAATGCCCGTACCTGGTGCATTTGGGTAAAATATAAACGGAGCTGGAACATCAACAGCAGTTGTGCCATACTTCTTCCAACGGTTGTAACCATTATCGGCTTCTATCACAAATTGGTCAGCGGCACTTTGCGCCCTCAACGTTTTTGATGGGTAACCCGCAATGTCCTCCGTCATTAAATAACCTGTGCCATACCAATCACTGCGGTACTCGGCATGCAAGTAATAGGTTTGTGCATTTGCGCTAAAGCCAATGCAGGCTAGCAAAGCAATAACAATGTAGTTGTAAACTTTTTTCATTTTGTAGTTATAAATTGGTATTAATATTTTATCATAGTGTAAATAACACACCAAACGTATTGAATATTTTTGTGAGATACAATTTTAGTTTGAATAAGTGCTTTTATAAACTATGGTTCAACAAATAAATGTAATTCGCATTACGCGGATACAACCCCAAAGATATATGAACAAAAAAAACGCCCCCAACTTGCAATAAGTTAAGGGCGTTTTAGTATTGTAGCCTCTAAAGGCGAATGTTTGTTTTGGTGTTACTACCAGTGGCGTTAACACCTTTCGGTTTTCTCCTTAGGAGAGCCCGTACCGACTATTCGGGAGTTTGGGAATACACTAATTCGTTTTCACAATCTTCCTAACAATACTGCTACCATCACTACTTCTTACACTCACAAAATAAACTCCGCTTTGCAATTGAACATCGTTAATCGTTAATTGTGAATTGGTATTCGCTTTTTGCGAATAAACCTCTTTACCAGTTATATCGGTAATTACGACACTTACTAACTCAACTTTCGCGGATGAAATGTTTAGTGTAAATTCCGAAGAAAACGGATTAGGAAAAACGCTTACAGAAAGCCCCTCCAATCCTCCCCAACGGGAGGTTGTGCTAACCGAAGTGCTTTGTAATCCCAACCTTCCCCCTTGGGGGATTGAGGGGGCTTGAATTTTTATATAACACACCGGCCCAAAGTTAGCTGCCCAAACACCATAAATTTTAGCACGCGCACTCACAGCATACGTTGCACCTGTAGTTAAACCAAGTGGTGCAAGTGAACGTTGGTTCACAAAACTTGCCATTGCTGTAATTACTGAATTATCACTTTGGTTTACAAACATAAATTCGTAAGCGCTTGCAGGCGAAACTGTGTTACACGTAATAACTGCATTTGGCAGTATAAAGCTTGCATTCGCAATATTGCTTTGGCAACTTGGCGATTTTAAACTCGTTGCTGGCACGTTACTCGGTGTTGGTGCAGCCGTAAATCCAAACCTACATTTATTACTTGCCGTACCAATAATATCACCAGTCATTGTTGGAGTTACCGTTACATCATATTGGGTAGCCCAATTAAATGGAGTGCCAGTAATTGTGCCAGTTGCAGGTGCTGTTACTTGTTCAAAATATAAGTTTACTCCACTTTGTATTTTAGTTGCAAGTACAGTGTTTGAACCAACCGCATAAAACTCAAATTTGTAACTAATAGCACCTGTAATTGGCGTAGCCTTCATGTAGCCTGTTGGTATCTGGTTCAAATACCCACACTGGTTTACAGGAAACATGCCTTGCGCACCAATGCCACAATTACTAATAGCCACACTATTGCTTGCGCTACAACTATTGCTATTGGTAACAACTATAGTATAAGTACCCGGTTGTGTAATGGCCAATGTTTGGCTGTTGCCTGATGATGCACCACTCCATGCGTAAGTGGTATAGCCACTACCAGCATTTAAAGTGGTTGATGACGTTGGGCAAAAACTACTTGCACCGCCAATAGTTGGCGTAGTAGGGTTTGCATTTACGGTAACTACGACATTGTTTGACGTAGTCGAACATCCACCACTATTGCTAACCACTACTTTGTAGCTTCCGCCTGATGTGGCGGAGTATGTACTTGTTGTTGCGCCGTTAATAATGTTTACACCATTGTACCATTGGTAGTTATAACCAACACCAGTGTTCGCATTTATTTGAGCATTGCCACCTGCACAAAAAGTAGTATTGCTTATTGCAGTTGCCACCGCTGAAATTACCGTATTTACAGTTACTCCAATAGTGTTTGATGTTGCCGAACAACCTCCATTTGTAACCACCACACTGTATGCACCACTTGCTGTTGCGCCATACGTATTAGTAGTTGCCAATGGTATTACATTGCCATTTAGTAACCATTGGTAGCTATAACCAGTGCCTGTTGCAGCGGTTAATGTAGCAGTTTGTCCGTTGCAAATAGTAATGCTTCCTGTAATACTAATTGCTGCATTTGGCGCAGCATTTACACTTACGTTGATGATGTTAGAAACCGATGTACAGTTATTGTCTAACACCAATTGGCAGTTATAAAAACCTTGTTGTGTAGCAGTATATAAACTGTCGGTTGCACCTGTAATTGGGCTACCGTTATAGTACCATTGGTGCGTTAAACCTTGTCCGAAATTTGCGTGTAGTAAAGTGCCGCCACCTGCGCAAAATGTAGTAGGGTTTGTAGCATAAATATGTGCCGACGAACCTCCATTTACATATACATTTCTTACTGTTGATGTAGTGCTGCATCCAAAGCTATTGCTAACTGTTACAGTATAATTACCAGCTGTTGAAGCCGCATAACTACTTTGTATTGCGTTTGCAATTGGAGCATTATTCAAGTTCCATTGATACGTTAATCCTCCGCCAGTATTTGCAAAGAAAGTAACATCAAAACCAGGACAAATATTTGTATTGCCACTTGTAGTAAAGTTAGCAGCAGGTAACGCTACAGGGCTTATGCTCACTGCGTTTGTGGTAACATTACATCCGCCTAAATTACTAATGGTTGCGTAAAAACTACCCGAATAATTTATGGTTAATGTAGAATCGTTTGCACCAATCATTGGTTGCCATCCAAATGTAATACCTGTGTAAACAAACCATTGGTATGTTTGGTTTGGAGAGTTATCAATGCGCAATATTACTTGCCCGCCTTGGCAAAAACTAAGTGGCCCGTTAGGATGAATAACATTATCAGGCGCAGTATTTAATTGCACACTTGTAGGTACCGATGTATTGCTACAAGCCACGCCATTGCTAATGGTTACAGTATAGTTTCCATTAACTAATGCAGTGTAGTTTGATGAAATTGCACCAACAATTACATTGCCATCACGTTTCCAAACGTAGGTGAAACCCAAGCCAGTATTGGCACTCATAGGCAACGAATCGCCTAAGCAAGACAATGAATAAGCAGGAGTAATTACCGCAAATGGTCCATTATCAGCATCTACATTTAAGTTGTTTGATACCGAAACGCAATTGTTATCAAGCGTTACAGCGCAAGTATAAATACCTGTTTGTATTGCAATGTAGGTACTATCAGTAGCTCCAATAATTACCGAAGCATTTCTATACCATTGGTGCGTTAAGCCAGTACCCCAATTTGCATGAAGCGTTACTGCACCACCAGCACAAAAATTTAAACTACCAGTAGCATAAATATGTGCCGAACTACCATCGTTTACATACACACTTATTGCCGCCGAAGTTGCTGTGCAACCATTTGCACCAGTTACTACACAAGTATAATTACCTGCTGTGTTTGCAATGTAGTCGTGGTTTGTAGCGGTGTTTACAATCACAGTATTTTTATACCATTGGTAGGTGTTGTTCACAATATTGGTAACGTTTAAAGTAACGTTTCCACCGGGGCAAATGTTAGTATTGCCACTAGCCGATGTTGCTACATTTGGCAAAGCATTTACAATAACCGGAACAGTAGTTGCAAAACTTGTACAGCCACTTGGGTTATATACACGCACACCGTAAGTGCCGCTTGTAGTAACGTTTATAGACGATGTGCTTACAACAGGTTCGCCACCAAAATAATTTGTATTGTAAAACTGATATGTAAAACCACTACCAGAATTTGCTTGTAGCGTTACACTGTTTCCATCGCAAAAAGTAGTTGCACCATTTGCAGTTAATGTAGCTGTTGGGTTAGCATTTACTGTTACTGCAATAGTATTGGATGTTGCCGAACAATTGCCATTTAAGGTAGTTACACAAGTGTAATTTCCGGTTGCGTTTGCAGAATAAGTACTGTTGGTTTCACCGTTAATATCACTACCATTCAATTGCCATTGGTGCGTAATTCCTGCACCAGTATTTGCACTTAACAACACACTACTTCCTTGACAGAAAGTTGTAGTAGAATTTGCACCAATACTAGCCAAAGGCGTTGTGTTTACTGTAACTCCAATAGCATTAGAAAGTGAAGTACAAGCATTTGAATTTGTAATTAACACGGTGTAATTACCAGCAACACTCGCAGCATAAAACGTATTTGTAGCACCCGAAATTGTATTTCCGTTTAGTTTCCATACGTAGGATGTGCCATTGCTTGTGCTTGCATTTAGTGTTACAGAATTGCCGCTGCATATTGTTGTATTACCAACAGCAGCAATGCTTGCACCCGGCGAAGCATAGTTTGTAACAACAATTGCATTGGATGTATTGCTACAATTTGTAGCAGAATTATATACCACTACATAATAACTACCATCGTTGCTTGCGCCCAATGTGCTTGCAGTTTGTCCGCCTAAAAAGCCATTGTATCCAATACTATTTACATACCATTGGTACGATAAATTAGCACCAGTATTTGCACTCAAAGTAACGCTATTGCCTGAGCAAAAAGTGGTAGCACCACCAGCGCTAACACTTGCAGTTGGCAAAGCATTTACATTGACTACGACAACTGATGACGTAGCAGAACATTGTGCATTTAAAGTAACTACAACTGTATAATTTCCTGCTGCATTTGCACTATAAGAACTATTGGTTTCACCTGCAATATCGTTGCCATTCAATTTCCATTGGTGTGTTAAACCTGCGCCAGTATTGGCATTAAGCGTAACATTAGCACCAGTACAAATATTTTGTGGCGATGTTTGCGATATGCTTGCCGCAGGTGTTGTATTTACCGTAACACCAATTGCATTTGAAGTTGTAGTACAAGAATTTGAGTTTGTAACCTGCAATGTATAACTGCCTTGTGCGCCCGCTGCATAAGCGTTTGCAGTAGCCAATGAAATATCATTTCCATTCAATTTCCATTGATATGAAATGCCGCTACCCGTTACACTTGAGTTTAAAGTAACTGTGCTACCACTACAAATTGTAGTGTTGCTTGCATTGGTTATACTCGCCGTTGGGCTAGGAAAGTGCGCTGGAGTTATTGGATTAGAATTTGCATTACAACCTGTAATTGTATTTGTTACATATACAAATGTTGCATTGGTTGCACCTTGCTGCAAAGTAGTTCCAGTTTGTCCGTTAATAGGGAAAGTTCCGAAACCAAAAATTGTTTCATACCATTGGTACGATTGGTTTGCAGCCGTTGTAGTTTGCAAGATAACAGTGCTGCCTGCACAAAAAGTAAGCGGCGTTGTATTGCTAATAACTGGTGCTGGGTTTGGATTTACTGTTATTGCAATAGCGTTAGAAGTTGCGTTGCACAAGCCATTCAGCGTTACCACACATGTATAATTACCTGTTGCAGTTGCGCTGTAACTTGATGCTGTTGCAGATGCAATATCGTTTCCATTCAATTTCCATTGATACGTTAAACCTGCACCTGTGTTGGCACTTAGCGTAATACTACCACCTGCACAAACCGCTGTTGCAGGTGAAGATATACTTGCTGGCGGTGCAGAATTTACAGTTACACCCACCGTACTTGATGTATTGCTACAAGTATTTGCATCGGTTACCAAAACAGAATAATTACCTGTTGCCGAAACTGTATAACTACTTGCCGTTTGTGATGAAATATCATTTCCGTTCAATTTCCATTGGTACGATAAACCGCTGCCAGTATTTGAATTAAGCACTACTGTTTGCGCTGGGCATAGGTTTGTAGAACCTGCCGCAGTAGCGGTTGCAGTTGGTAAACTTTGTACATTTACAACTACACTATTTGATGTTGAAGCGCAATTATATTGGTTGTTTACAACAACAAAATAAGTTCCTGAAACGCCAACCGAAATGCCAACAGCAAAACTCAATGGGCCTGATGTGCCTACTCTGCGCCAATCGTACGTTAAACTTCCGCCTGTGTTAGCATTAATGGTTACCGCACCACCGCTACAAAAAGTTGTTGCACCTACAGCAGTTGCAGTTGCCAAAGCATAAGGGTTTACAACTACTTGCGTAGGATTTGATGTTGTGGTACATTCTAAATTCAAAGTTACATCAACAGTATAAAAACCAGAAGTAGAAGCTGTAATTGATGATGTGGTTGAGCCAATCATTGCGTTACCATCTTTATACCATTGGTAGGTTAAACCTGTGCTAGTATTCGCGTTAAGCGTAACACTACCACCTGCACAAAATGTAGTTGCCGAAGCTGGCGTAATTACCGCTTGCGCAGCCGCTGCACCTTGCAATGTTAATGTGTTTGATTGCCCAGTACATGAGTTTCCGTTGGCAACAACTACATAATAATTACCTGCAACAGTAGCTCCATAATCTGTGCTTGTAGCATTAAAAATTGGCGTACCATTTAAGTACCATTGGTATGTGTTTCCGTTTGCTGTAGCGGAGTGTAGCATAATTGTACCACCCGGGCAAAGTATGGTTCCGTCTTGCGTTGCCGACACTGTTGGGTTTGTATTTACTACAATTGCTTGTTGTGCAGTTGCGCTACATCCCACGCCAGTGTTGCTACCCGTAACAATATATGTTTGGTTGCTTGTTGGCGATGCTATTACAGAAGCACCAACAGTAGTATTTAAACCAGTTGATGGACTCCAAGAATAGTTTGTTGCGCCGCTTGCAGTGAGCGTTGCAGAACTTCCAACACAAATACTTGCAGCACTAGTATTTACACTCACATTCGGAATTGTATTTACAGTTATTGCTTGTTGTGCAGTGTTTGAACATCCTGCAGCACTTGTGCCTGTTACGGTATAAGTAGTTGCAATTGTTGGCGATGCTGTAACGCTTGCACCAGTTGATGCGCTTAAAGTTCCTGCATTGTTCCAACTATAAGTTGCTGCACCACTTGCATTTAGTGTAGTAGAATTGCCAGTACAAACAATGCTGCTAGGTGTTGATACGCCTACGTTTGGCAACTGATTTACTGTTACTAAAATACTTGCTGTTTTTGTACAAGTATTAGCACCAGCAACAGTTACGGTATAAGTTAGCGATGATGTTGGCGATGCTGTAACGGTTGCAATATTTGTTGCACTTAAACTGGTGCCGGGGCTCCAAGAGTAGCCTGTGCCGCCACTTGCAACCAATTGTACATTGCCACCAATACAAAATGTAGTAGTGCTTTGTGGTGTAATTACAGCATTTGGTGCGGGGTTCACATTTATTGAAACTTGCGCTGTGCTTGTGCAGCCGTTGCCGTTTGCACCCGTTACTGTATAAGTTGTGTTTGTAATTGGCGCAACTGTAACTGGTGAACCAGAACCTGCGCCATTGTTCCAAGTGTAAGTGCTACCGCCACTTGCCGACAATTGTGTGCTGCTACCTTCGCAAATAGTTAGGCTTGTTGCACTTGCATTTACAGTTGGCAATCCATTTACATTTACTTGTGTATTTCCTGTGCGTGCACAACCGCTTGTAGCGTCGGTGGCTGTTACAGAATAATTAGTTAATGTGGTTGGATTTGCTGTAACACTTGCACCCGAATTTGTAATTAAGTTTGTGCCTGTCCAAGCATAAGTAACCGTGCCGGGCGTGCTAGTAAGGCTTGCGCCCAATGTTGCAGTTGCGCCCGTGCAAATACTTTGCGTGGTAGGTGTCATTGTTAAAGTAGGCAAAGCATACACTGTTATGTATGCTACTTTTGTTAAACTATCTACTCCCAAAGCATTGGTAGCTCTTAGTTTTACTTGGTATGAACCAGCAGTTAAGTAACAAACATTTGTTACATTTTGCAATGTAGAAGTAGTGATTGATGCACCTGTAAACGTCCATTTCCATGATGTTGGAGCATAGTCGCTGTTGTCGGTAAAACTAATGCAAGCACCAACACAAATAGTGGTATCGCTTGCGCTGAATTTTACAACAGGCTTAGGAAGATTTGATTGGGCGTAACATCCTTTATCGTAACCATCGGCAGTGCCTCCGGCAAAAATATTTGAAGCAGCACCATTGCTTTGTATGTAGCAACCGCGAACGTATCCGCTACCGCTGCCACCTGCAAATATATTTGAACCTGCGTCATTACTTTGTATGTAGCAACCGCGAACGTATCCGCTGCCGCTACCACCTGCGTAAATGTTGCCACTTGCATTGGGTTGTGCATATAAAGTATTTGCATAACCATCGGCAGTGCCGCCAGAATAAATATTTGGTGTTGATTGTATGAATGTTGTTTTGAAATAACCTTGCCCAAGTCCGCCTGTGAATGCGCTGTATAAGTCAAGCTGAGAAAAACTAGTTTTCTGATAGCCCGACTTTGTTCCGCCTCTGTACTGTGCGTGAGCTGTAAGCCCCCACATCAGCGCAAAGCAGAATAATTTGACTATGTGCTTGATTTTCATTTTTTATAATTTGTTTGTTTTTAAATTTTGTTTTTTCATCCGCGCAAAGCGAATGAGGATGTATTAAATTATATAAATAAAAATCAAGGTGCAGTGCGCACACCACGGCCACCGTAAGCTAAATTTCTTGTGGTACCATCACTCGAATTAGCACTTTCTCTGTTAGATATATAGCCATAGTAATACCAATCGTTAAAAGAAGAACCTCTAAAAGCGCATCCAGTGGGCCAATTAGCTGTATTAAATAACCCATTGCCATCTAAATTGCCATCACCATGTAAACCATTAAAAAGCCTATGAGCTGCTAAGCCAACACCAATAGTTCTTTCCCAAACATTCCCCGACATATCCATTATTCCGTAGTATGTTGCACCAGAAATTGTTCTATCACTTGTAGCTGTGGCGCATGAACCTGCACGTAATAAAAATGAAGATACTCCTCCATTATACATTATTGCATTTGGCGTAGCGGCAGCCGAAATTTCGTTGGCTGTTCCGTCATTACTTGCAACGGTTCCAGCGAAATTAAAAGTTGTGTTTCCCCAAGCATACTCATTTGCAACCGGAGTTTGGTTAGCACCCCTGCAAGCCTTTTCAAATTCTAATTCTGTCATTGGGCGCATACCGCTCCAATCTAAATAAGATGCAACATCATTGTAATTAATATAATTACAAGCCCTATTAGGAGCAGTTGCGCTATATACTGTACCAGAAACTCCTATTGTATGTCTTGCCGAACCATTAGCATTTGGAAAACGACTAGAAGCTTGTTGAGATGATAAATAATTTAAAAAATCGGAGTATTGTCCTTGCGTAATTTCATATTTCATGCAATAAAATGCTGCAAATCCTTTTGGATATGTAGCCGGTATTGGCCCAACACCATCGCCATAGCTTGTGCTGTAATTCAAATTACCTGCTGTAGTTCCTACTGTTATAGCAGCTTCAGATGCAATATTGTATGAAGTTGTTGTTGTAGGAGAGGTGAAAAATTTACCAGTTTCCGCACCCGTTGTTCCTAATTGATATGCACCACTTGGCACATACACCATTTCTATTGCAAACACGCAAATGTTTACGGAGTCAGTATTTAAAACGCCATCAGCAACCGAATTCCAAACTAGACGGTTATTTGTAAAAGCGTTGCTTCCACTTCCATTAGCACTTCTATAAGCAAATGCACCTTTAGCATCAGTAGGTACATCAATTGTTGCACCAGAGGCAGCTGTGTTGCCTGTAGTAGCCAATGTAGCATGTTGCCAATTGTTTGAGCCATTCTTTTTATATTTTACAAATACCCAAGCAGCATCCCAATTTAATTGGTTGGTGCTTGTGCGCCAAGAGTTGTCCCAACTTACATCAAAACGCACCTCGCGTGTGGTTGCAGTTTGGTTAACTAATTTAGCATTTGCAACTGCAATATTGTTTGCATTTGCATTGCTTGCAAGTGCCATTAAAGCTACTGCTGCAAGACTTTTTTTGATGTGTGAAATTGCTTTCATTTTTAAAAAATTTATTGATTATTAATTGTTATATTTTTCACTACAAATATTCAATGTATTAAACAACTCTATATCCGTAGTAATACGTATTTTACATAAGCGGTTTTGGGTATATTTTATGAGGGGGGGGGGGATTATGCCAAAACAAGAAAGCTTTTCAAAAACATACCCTTAACTTGTACCGTTTACTAGCAATGGGACAAGACACATAAAAAAACATATAAGGTTGTTGTATTAATAATTTGTAAACCTATTCTACATTAGTACAAATAACATATCCTTAAAAAAATCTTTTTAAGACGTTAGTGACGTATAATAGTCGAAAAAGTTACAATATTTTTTGATTTGTGTAAACATGTTATAGATTTGTACTAAACAATAATGTTAAACCAATTTAATAATTTAATAAAATGAAAAGAAAGCTACTATGTATTTTAGCAGTGGGTTTTAGTATTTCATCATTGATGGCTACTGCACCCAACAACCCAAATGGGGTTTCAAAAGTAAACAAAATGCAACGTGCAAGTTCTATGCGTGCGGATGCTGAATACAGTTTACAGTCATATAACCTTAACCCAAATGCAACAGAGGCATCTGTGGCAATGCCTATTGGACCGCTTACTTATGTAAATGTGGGTAGTAGTCCAAATTTATTTACGGCAATTGTTTCGCAATCACATTGCTTAACAGCAAATCAAGATTTGAATACTGTGTTATTTACCCACCGTAGAAATGTAACTACTGCTGGTAACTCAGGGTTTGTTCAAACTTCATTTTCTACTAATGGCGGAAGTTCATTTGATACTGTGTTAACAGTGGTTGGAGATGCTACGGATGCACATTTATGTCGTTACCCTAATGGTGCTTTGCTTAACCCAGCAGGTAATACAAATCCATTAAACGCATTTGCAGTGGTTTCTGGTCCATGGCATCCAGGTGCTGATTGGCAAGGTAATTTCTTTGGCACACGTCAATTGAGCGGAGCAAATGCGAATGCTGTTTTTGTTGATAATTTGAATTTAGGTGGTGCTCAAAAAAGCGATTTTGCCCGTATCACAGCACAAGCTACAGATGATGGTAAATTTCACGTAATGGGTGCTGACTACACTAATGCGAACGGTACTGATGCACCTTCACAAGGATTCAAAAAAGCAGTGATGCATACTGGAACTTTAAATACAGTTAACAACTCATTTTCATGGTCAACAAAAACATTTCCACACACATTTAGAAAAGACCCTACTGATGGCTCTTTCAATGTATTTACTACTTCATTAAATGCTTGGAGTCAGGATGGTAATGTAGGCTATGTAATTTATATTGGTCAAGATTCTGCAAGTTATGCTACATTAAGAAGTTTCCAACCAATAGTTTACAAAACAATAAATGGTGGAACAACTTGGAACTTTATGCCGATGTTTGATTTTAGCACACTTACTAATTTAACAAGCTCATTACGTGCAACATCAGCTGGCACAAAACGTCCGTTTTTTACGCAAGCTTCTGGTATGGGTGTAACGGTTGATGCTAACTACAATTTACATATTGTTAGTTCTGTTTCAAGCGCAAGCTCTAACGACATTGATTCTTTAGATTTTACTTGGAATTTACCAAAAATAATTGCAGATGTTTACACAACACCTAATGGTTGGGAAGCACAAGTAATTGATTCTTTAATGACAGAAGAGGTTGCCGATGCAGATTCTCCATGGCAAGCTTCAGATGGCAGTGGTGGTAATGGCTGGGATGCACGTATTCAAATATCACGTTCGCAAGATGGTAAGCGTATATTCTATGGTTGGATGGATACTGACGCTTCATGGGCTGTACAAACAAACCAATTCCCAGATTTTTATGCAAAAGGATACAATGTTGAAACTGGTTATTTAACACCAACATTAAACTTTACTAGTTCAGATGTTGCAACACATGGTAAAATACAATGGATGTTTATGCAAAATATTAGCTTAAAAAACAATACTACTTATGATTTAGGATTTACAACATCTACAAGTTATGATGGTTCATTTGATGCACTAAGTGGTGTAAAACATTTTTATGTAAAAGGTGCTAAGTTTAATGATGGAGAATTTACAGTACCGGGTAATATTACATGTTCGCCCTATACTGCAACTGTAACCGCTTCAGAAGACACTTGTAGTTCTGCTAGCGCAACTGCAACTGCAATAATTTCGAATAGCACAGCACCATCTTTTTCATATAGCTGGAATGGAGGTGCAAGCTCAACAAGTTCAATGGGTACAGGGTTGCATACAGGTGCAAACTACTTATCAGTAATAGATAACAATGGTTGTATTACTACAACACAATTTAGTATTTCGGATTTTGGTTCTGCAACTTCAGTTAACTCTACTCCAACTGCTACAAGCAATTGTAACACACAAGACGGTAGTGCTACAGTAGTTGGTTTTCCTTCCAACCCAAATTTCAATTACACTTACTCTTGGAATTCAAACCCACCTCAATCTGGTGCTTTTGCTGACAGCTTAGGCGCACAAGTTTATCAAGTAACTATTACGAATATTTTAAGTCCTTCTCAAACTTGTATAAGTACATTTAATGTAACTATACCTGCAGGTGGTTTACCAACAGTAACAACTACACCAACAAATGTATTGTGTAATGGAGGTACAAATGGTTCGGCTACTGCTACTGCTATTGGTGGTACAGCTCCATTTACTTATGCTTGGAGTACAAGCCCAGTACAAACGCTGGCTACTGCAACTAACTTAGCACCGGGTACATATAACGTAACTTTAACAGATGCTAATTTATGTTCAACAACATCAACCGTTTCTGTTGCTCAACCAGAAGCAATTTCAGTAACACCAGTTACAGTTTTATTTCCTACAACAGTAACTTCAACTGATGGTAGTTTAGCTGTTACTGCTACTGGTGGTTCAGCTCCATTTACTTATAGCTGGAATTCAATACCTGTACAAATCTCAGCAACTGCTACAGGTTTGGTTTCAGGAGTTTATATAGTAACAGTAACAGATGCAAACGCTTGTTCGGTTGCTTATGATATTAGCATAGATGTTACAGGTTTAGATAAAGTTGAGTTAAATAATTTGGTTCGTTTTTACCCGAATCCAACAAATGGTATCGTTAATTTTACAGTTGCCAAAGATTTTGGTACTGCTTTAAATTTAGTAGTAATGTCAATTGATGGTTCTGTAATAATGAATAAAAACTACACATCAAATTCAGTTAAAACTATTGATTTAACTAATGTTGCAAATGGTATTTATTTTGTAAAAGTATCGGTTGGTAACAAATTTGGTACAATGAAAATTACAAAAATGTAATATTTATTATATGCTTAAAAAAAGGGGTTACTTTAAAAGTAACCCTTTTTTTTGCCTAAAAAATTATGTAAATAAGTTTATTTTTTGAAGTGTAAATAATTATTCTACATTTGCAGCCTCAAAAAAAATGGCTATGTAGCTCAATTGGATAGAGCACCTCACTACGGATGAGGAGGTTTGGGGTTCGAATCCCTACATGGTCACATTGTGAAGCTATAAACCCTTGTAAATTACCAGTTTACAAGGGTTTTTTCTTTTCGGGGTAAACATGAGGGAATACCACACATCTTTCCAAATTAAATTTCTCAACAACTAGACACAAAGTTTTACCAAAACATTTAGCTTTTAAATATAACCATGCTTGTCACGTTTCAAAACACCAGGGATAAGCATATAATACTAATTTTAGAATACTTAATGCCGATACTACATGAAAATAGTACAATAATTCCGTTTGAAGCAACGGGAGAAATTGGACCTTAATGAATGTACATTCAGTATAAGAAAATATAAGGTGTTGCTTAAGTTGAATTTGAAAACCTAATTTGCTTCAGTATAAAAAAGTTGCACACAGAAAGGGCGCAATATTGGTTTTGGTAATATCAAAATTTGATTTTTTTTTTTACAATTACACCTTAAAAATATGATTGCAAACTCTGCATAACTCGTCAAGTTCTGTGAAATCTGTGTTAGAAAAATCACGTTCTTTTATTTGGAAAGATGTTTAATACCGCCGAGAAATTAAGTAGCCTCTTAAACCTTTACAAAGCAAATTCTTTTATATGTTCTACAATTTCCACCTTACGGATAAGTTTATTACCCTACCATCAATAGGTGCCCAAAGTGGCTTGAATGTTGGGTTTGACAAACTACCAACATATAAACTTTCTACTCGGCTCATTCTAAAATCAAATAAATTTTCGCAGTTTAATACTGCTATAAAATGCTTGCCAATGTTGCGTTGTACCATTGCTGCACCAAAAAAGTAGGCGGTTGTTTTTGTTCCATCATTCCTAAATTGTTTGCCTGTATAACTTCCTTCTAAACCAAAACGCCAAGTGTGTTCTATTTCATACACTGCTACAAATGCAAAACGGTGTTTGGGTGTGAGTGGTATAAATTTATTGGTGGGTAAATAGGTGCGTTCTGCATCTGTAAAAGTGTAGCCGCCATACAACTCCCAAGCATTCAATTTTAGTTTTATATAAGTATCCGAACCACTGCTAACAGTAGCTTTTGAAGCATTACTTAAAAATACATTGTTGTAAATATTAGGCACAAATAGAACCGGATTATTTATTTGTGTGTAGAAAAATGCTTGGTTAATGAAGACACTTTTTTCCTCATCAAACTCATATTTATAATTTACTTCGGCATTGTAACCATTAGATTTTTCGGGAATTACTGTATTGCCAATTGGTTGCAACTGGAGCACAGAATAATCTACATTTTGTTGAACCAACGGGTTAGGCGTTTTGTAGCCAGCACCATAGCCAGCACGACTTGCCCAATGTGCATTGTATCTTTTAAATATTGCCAAGCGTGGTAAAACAAACACACCATATTTAAAATGGTTGTCGGCACGAAGCCCAGTTTCAATAATCGTTTTTTCCTTTATGTGCCAGCTAAATTGTGCAAATGCACCAATAGTTTTATTGCTAAATTTTTGCAGAGATGCATTGTTTGGCAGCTCCGTTTTATAATCATCACCAGTAAAATTTATGCCACATACCAAATCGTTTTTCTTAATTGGAATAAAAGCGGAAGCTTCATTGTAGTAGTTGGTTTGATTGGCCTTTACATTGGTTTGGTTGGTAACATTTATACTTCTATCAAAATTGCTAATGCTACCTTTTACGGTAAGTTTTGCATTGCTTTTAAAATGGTGTTCAAATAAATATTCTTCGCTGTTGCGGGATGATTTATTTTGTTCAGTGTATCGTGCGGCAAAGCTTGGTTCTTTGCGTAAATCGCCACCAATTCTGCTATCCAACACTCCGCTATAACCAACATATATTGTAGTTTTTTCGTTGGGATAATAAAATATTTTGGGATGAAAAATATAACTAGTAGCATCGGGCAAATCGGTAAATCCATCTTTGTTTACATCAACCGGCATTTGTCTGTTATAGCCTGCAAACAAGCTGTAGCCGAACTTTGCATTGCGCTTTGCTAAATACAAATTGCCATTAAATTCTTTTAGTGTGGTTGCATTTATCAACACATCCGCTTCTTGTTGCATTTTTGGGCGTCGCGAAATTAAGTTTATTAATCCACCAATTGCGCCACCACCGTATAATGTAGAGGCACTGCCTTTTATTAATTCTATTTGTTGCAAGTCTAACGGCGGAATACTTAATATGCCAAAACCTCCTGCAAAGCCTTCAAACAAAGGCATACCGTCGCGCAATAGTTGTGTGTATTTACCATCTAAACCTTGTATGCGCACATTGCTGTTGCCCGATGTAGCCGATGATTGTTGTATTTGCACACCGCTTACATCGCCCAATATACTTGCAATGTTGCCAGGTTTTATGCTTGCTTCTTCTCCCAATTCTTCTTTCCCAAGCACTTCTACTTTCATCGGTGAGTTTTCTATACCTGTATTATTACGTGTTGATGATACAATTACCACTTCTTCTAACGCATGTTCTGATGATTGCAATAACACTTGCAGTACTGCATTTGTTGGTATAATCACATTTATAGTTTGCGAATTGTAGCCAATAAAAGTAAATGTAAGTTGATGGTTACCGTCGGCCAATTTAATGTTACAAGCACCAACACTATCTGTTGTTCCTACCAAATTATTGTTTTCAGTAACACTTACAAATGGCTGTACTTCTTTGGTTTTAGCATCAATAACTTTTAATTTTAGAACTGTTTGTGCGTTTAAATTAATTGCCACAAACATTGCAGCAATAAGGGCAATATTTTTTAATAAATTCATTTTAAATTTCTGAGATTATAATTTAATTTATTATTTCCAAATAAGAATTACCATACCAATAAGTATGAATGTAGCACCCGCTGCAACCTTTGCTGTTATTGGTTCTTTAAGAATAATAAAAGACAATAAAAGTGTAATAATTATACTTGCTTTATCAATAGATGCCACATAAGATACTTGCCCAATCTTAATAGCACGGTAATAAAATATCCACGAAAGAGAAGTAGTAACGCCAGAAATAGCAAGGAATATTAAGTTTTTAGATGGTGCTGTTTTTAATTCTATAAACGCATTTTGCAACAAAAAAGCATTGGCAACCACTATTGCAAATACAACGGTGGTGCGTATAGCAAGTGCAGTATCACTACTCAAATCTTTCATTCCAAACTTAGCTACAACCGATGTAACACCTGCAAAAAGCATTGAAATAATTGCGTATAATTTCCATTTTTCCATGAGGGTAAAAGTAGTATTTGATTGTCATTTTGTTTGTAGGTTATTACAAACAAAATCCATTGAAATAATAATTATTCTTTTACTTCTTTCATGAATTTACCGTCGCTGTCAAAAATTAAATCCATGCCTTTTAGTTCTGCTTCGTAAGTAACTATGTGTTTTGCATTGGTTATTTTAGCAGCTTCTTTTATGCTTTTACCTACATAGTTTTTTGCTACAAATTCTGCAACTACTTTTGGTAATTCTGCAATTTTAATTTCTATTTCTGTTTCAAGAACTGTTCCTTGTGCATCAAATAAAACAGAAGTTTCTATTTCATTCATTTCAAATTCGGCTTCAAAATTTTCCTTTTCTTTTTCCCACTTTGTAGATTTTACATTAGGATATTCTTTTGCAAAAGAATTTTTTAAGAATGCTGGAACATCTTTTTCATTCAGTTTTTGTGCCGATGTGTTTGTTGCTGCAATGCCAATAATAGCAATACTTGCAATGATTAATTTGTTCATATTATTTGTTTTAATTTATTTGTTAGAGCGCAAATGTGAGGAATGATTTTGTAGAAAATTTGTAGTTTTAACTTATCTTGAAACATTCACCACATGGACACCATCAATTTCTGTATAGTTTATTTTGAGATTATACAAGCTACAAATTTCCTTTACTATTGATAAACCTAAACCAATGCCTGAGGTTTCGATATTGCTGCGTTCAAACCTATTGAACATTTCTGTACTTGGTTTATTTAAAGGCAATCCGGCATTGGTAATAGTTAGGTGGTTGTTGGTGCTTTCAATTTTTATAAATCCATTTTCAATGTTGTGTTTTATGGCATTGCTCAATAAATTATCAATCAAAATTATTGCCAATGTTTTATTCATTGTAACTGAAAATTCTGCGCCAAAATTTATTTCAATAGTCATTGCATTTAGCAATCCAAACTCTTTGTAATTTTTAATTTTATGTTGCAATAATTGAGTTAAGTTTTGAGTGGTTTCATCCTTAAAACTTTTACTTTCTAATCGCGAAAGAAGCAACAGCGTTTCATTTGTCTGTTTCATTTGTTGCACCGTATCAAATATTTCGGCCAACTCTTTTTTTGTATTTTCATCGGTGTTTGTATTCCCTAAAATGCTTTCTATTCTGTTGCCAATAACTGCTATTGGTGTTTGCAGTTCGTGCGAAGAATTGTCAGTAAACTGTGCTGCTTTTTTGTATTCATTGCGCAAATTTTCATCGTAATTGTTGAGGGTACTATTCAATAACGAAAACTCTTCTATGTCTGTATTTGGTAATTGCAGTGCTTGGTTTGCAAAAGTTTGGTTGCGCTTTAATACCATTATTGTATTGAAAAATGGAGCAAATAAAGTAGATGATATTTTACGGTTCAGAAAGTAAAGTGCTACCATAAATACCATAAATACAAATACAATTATACCTACCAAAGTATATAGCAATTCGTGAAATTCTAAAGTTGATTTGCGGATGGTAAACCTTATAAAGGTTGTTTGGTACGGCTTGTAAAATACTGTTTCTATAAACGGAATTTGTTCACGTTCTTCCGTGTCGTAATATTCATGTATTGATGTCGTTTCTTGTGCTTTAGCATTAACAATTTCGGAGAATACACCTTCAATAGGTTCATTGTTAATTGCATTAAACGTTATGTTTTCTTGCGAAAGTATTTGCTTTTTTTGATGCTGAATTTGTTCTTGCATTTCATCATCAAACAAATATTTGAACGTAAAGAAAATAGAGATGGAAGCCAGTACCAAAAGTACCGCAACTATTTTGGCAAACCAATTATTGTATAACTTAAATAGTTTCATTGGTTTGTAAATTTATAGCCAGCGGAATACATGGTTTTTATATAGTCATTGGCACCTGCCTCAACCAACTTTTTTCGTAAATTTTTTATGTGTGAGTATATTAAATCATACGTATTCAAATCATCGCCAGCAGCACCTAATAAGTGGTCTGCAAGAGCTTGTTTGGTTACCAGCCTGTTTTTATTTACAATAAAATAAAGCAGAATATCGTATTCCGATTTTGTAAGATTTAAACTATTGTAATTCACAAAAACACTTTTACTTTCGGTTGTAATTTTAATTTCTTCAAACACAATTTTATTCAAATTTTGGTGTTGCCTGCGCCTGATTACCGATTTGATTCTTGCATTTAATTCCGTGAAAAAAAATGGTTTTGTAATGTAATCGTCCGCGCCAAAATCAAGTCCATTTATTTTATCGTCAACCGAATTTTTTGCCGAAATAATAAGTATTCCTGTATTGTTATTTTCTTCTTTAATGATAGGAATTAAATCAAGCCCATTTCCATTTGGCAGGGTAATATCAAGCAAAATAATATCGTATTTGTTTGAAATTATTTTATTCTCAGCATCTAAATAGTTGTAGGCAGCATCGCACTTAAAACCTTCGGGCTTTAGGTACTTTACCACATCATCCGAAATGTGTTTTTCGTCTTCAACAATTAATAATCTCATACATCAAATGTAACATTGAATGTTGTAGTAAAATTGTAGAAGTTTTTAAATATGTTTTAGAGTTAACCACCTTTTATTTTAAAACTGTTTGTGTAGCAGCAAAAAGTTGAAAACTAATACCGATTGTACATTCAATAAAATCCAATAGTCCCGTTGTTTCAAACGGGACTATTGGACTATTATCGTGTAGTATAGGCACTGTAATTCCAGTTTAAAACAATGGGATAACTATAAAATAGTTTGGATTATTTTATAATTAGAATTGGAATAAACATTAAGGGTGGAATTTTGTAGCCTTCATTAAGGGATAACCTTTTCCATCTTGTGTTAAAATAGGAACGCGAATTTGTTCTAATGCATCTATTTCTCAATAAATTGTATGAACACTTACACCATATTTATTAACAAGAGAAGTTGGTGTCAAAAGACGTTTCATTTGCAATTGTGTTACAACTCCAATTAGCGCGAAAGTAGTTTTGTATAGTAGTTGTTCATTTTTTTTTATGATTGTAGCTGCTTGTAAATTGGAGTGTTTTTTAAAACATAAGTTCTCTAAATTCAAAAAAGCCTTTAGTGCTAATTATTTTCTCGGCAGCCAATATTGCTCCAAATGCAAAGCCAGTGCGGTTATAAGCAATATGCGAAATAGCAATTTCATCTTCGTCTGAAAAATATTTTACAACATGCGTGCCGGGTACATTTTCTTTTCTTAATGAATTAATGACAATATTTTCATCAAAAATAGTAGGGTTATTTAATATACTTTTTTCTGAAACACCATCATTTTTAATCTCTTTTTTGTTCAATAAATTATTTAGCAAATCATTTGCTAAAGTAAATGCTGTTCCGCTTGGCGCATCTAATTTTTGTAAGTGATGCACTTCTTCAATACAGACATTGTATTGAGAATTATTTACATATTGATTTATTAATTGCCCTAAGTTTTTGTTTACTTGAAAAAAAATATTTGCGCCCAAACTAAAGTTACTTGCATAAACGAATGAAGAGCCTTTCTCAATAACTTTTTTCTCAATTATCTCAAGGTCAACTAACCAGCCTGTTGTGCCAACAACCAATGGGATATTGGCTTCAATGCAAATATTTACATTTTTAATTACACTTTCGGGGTTGCTGAATTCTATGGCTACATCACAATCTTTTAACCAATGGCTGTTGAAATCAATTGCATTTTTTGAATCAACAATCAATTGAATTGTATGGTTGCGTTTGAGAGCAATTTCTTCAATTGCTTTTCCCATTTTTCCAAATCCAAATAGTGCTATTTTCATACAAGAAATATTTAGATTTTATGATTCGTTGGTTAATACAAATTGATAAGTATGTCGACTTTTTTGCTCCAGCATTATTTTTCTGTTCTTGGTAAGGGTTTCAATACTTTCTTTATTATAATATCTGATAGTCAATAGTTCTAAGTTATTATTGAAAAGTACTTTGTAATTATTTTGTAATAAAGGAAGTAGTTTTTCTAACTGTTGCTCATCGTTATCAATGCAAGCCGAAAAACTAATCGCTGAATTTTGCATTAAATTTACCTTCACATTATTGTTGGCAAAAAGCGCAAAAATATGGCTCAAATTATCTTCTACTATAAATGAAAAATCTTTTGGAAAAATAGAAATCAACGCTTGGTTTGACTTTGAAATAAAACTAGGAAAATGTTCGTTTTCGCTAATATTTGAAATTTTTGTACCATCATTGTTTGGGTTTACAAACGACTTTACATAAAGCGGAATGTCTTTATTTTGTAATGGTTTTATAGTTTTGGGATGTATTACTGTTGCACCATAAAATGCCAACTCAATAGTATCCAAGTAAGACAGGTTTTTTATTATGTGTGTGTTTTCAAATTTTTTAGGGTCGGCATTTAATACGCCAGGTACATCTTTCCAAATTGTAACGCTTTGCGCATTTATACAATATGCCAGTATTGCGGCTGTGTAGTCGCTGCCTTCGCGGCCTAGCGTAATGGTATAGTTTTCTTGTGTGCAAGCAATAAACCCTTGTGTTACAAGTAAATTATTTTTAGTAAAATAATTTACTATATTATTTGTAACCAAGTTTTCGGTAAGTTTCCAATCTACTTTTCCTTCTCTATAAGTATCATCTGTTTTTATAACCTCTCTTACATCTAACCAATTATTTAATAAGCCAATGCTATTTAGGTATTCACTAACAATGGTTGTTGAAATTAATTCACCAAAACAAACACATTGGTCATAAAACATATCATAATCAAAAATATTATCTTCTAAGGCCCATTCCAATTCAACAAAAGTATTGTGCAATTTTTCAAATATTAAGTGCTCATTGTCTTTAAATAAATCTTTGCAAATGTTGTAGTGAAAATCTTTCACATTCTGCAAATATTTATTTTGTTCTATGCTTGCATAGTCCGTTTTTACTATACTTTCGAGCATATTAGTACTTTTACCCATTGCACTAATTACAACAACTAATTTTTGTTGTTTATACATTTCAATAATAGTGGCAATATTTTTTACAGCATCTGCATCCTTCACCGACGCGCCCCCAAATTTGAAAACCAAAATATTATCTAACATGCTCCTAAAAATTTTTAAGTAATTTTATTTTTGCCAATGCGCTTGCAAAGAAATAAACATTAAAGAATTATGGTTATTCTAAATTAAAACTTTTATTTGAACTGTATGAAACACATCCACAATTTACTGAATTGGCAATGGCTTATTGCGCATTTTAAATTAGAGTATTTTTTAATTTTAATAATAGTGTGGTTGTTGATGAATTTACCTTATGTAGGCATTCACTTAAAAACCATTAATACCTTTTTTCATGAATTGGGGCACGCATTGGCCTCACTTTTATCTGCTGGCGAAATTCATCACATTAAACTCAACCTAAATAATTCGGGCGAAGCATTAACGGCCAACAAAGAATGGTTTAGCAAATTTTTTGTCTCAATTTCAGGCTATCTTTTCCCTTTGGTTTTAGCAATATTTTTAGCCTTGTTTATCCATTACCACAAAACGATAATTGCAGTTTATAGCTTGGTTTCAATAAGTGTGGCAGCTACCATAATGTGGATTAGAAATACTTATGGCTATGTGTGGTGCTTATTGTTTATTGTGCTACAGTCGGCCATTATTTACTTTGACAATTTAGTGTTTCAAAAATATTTCTTAATAGTTGTAATGCAAGCATTACTTGCCGAAAATGTAAATGCAACAATTACATTACTAAAACTAGCCTATCGCAATCCAAAACAAGCGGGTGATGCTTCTTCGTTAAAACAACTTACGTTGGTACCAGCTATTTTGTGGTCATTATTATTTATTATGGCAAGTGTTATTACAATTTTATTAGGGCTTGTTATCTAATTGTTCTTATTCATATTTGATTGATTGCGAAAAATAAAATTCGACTAAACCCAGCGTGTTTAAGTGTTTGTAGCGAAATATATGTAAGTAAAAAAAAATTATGGCACATGTTTTTTAGTTTTATGCATTCTTAAAAAAGTGAAAAATGCAATTGTAAAATGTTCCTACAAACACTTATCAATAAACCATTTGCTACTCAGCGTAGTTGCTTGTACACATTTATTTACCAAACAATATTGAATTCAATTTTAATTCAGGATGCAATTATTTCAAATTATTATAGGTATTATTTGTATGCCTATTTAATATTTATATTTTTGTGATAAACATTTAATAAAAATTTCAATGAACGCATTGCTAAAATATATTGCACTTTCTTTTTTCGCATCCATAATTATTTTTTCATCGTGTACCAAACGCCGCGAATTACGTGAGCTTGGCTGCGTGCAAGGCAAACGCAGTATTGGTGATAACCCAGCAACTACCATTGGTCCAATGACGAAAAAAGAGTTTTTTGAATATTTAGATTCTCCAAGAGCACAAGTAAAATGCAACCAAGGCGTTGTAAATTTTGATATGCGATGGACAAAAATTAGCAAGCCAGAAGAGTGTACATCAGAATTACAGGGCTGCTAACCGTAAATTTACACTACCTAAAATTTTAATGCAAAAACGTACACAAAAACAACAAACAATTCTTGTTTTGTTGTTTTCAATTATAATTGTTATACTTTTAAATGTTGTTGGCATCTTTGTTTTTAAGAGATTAGACCTTACTTCCGAAAAACGATATACCTTATCAAACGCCACAATAGAGTTACTTGAAAACCTTAAAGATGTTGCCTATTTTAAAATATATTTAGAAGGCGACGACTTAGATGCAGACCTTAAACATTTGCACAACGAAACCAAAGAAATGTTGGATGAGTTTAGGGCTTATGCAGGTGATAACATTCAGTACGAATTTATTAATCCATCAGCATCGCCCAACGAAAAAGAGAGGATAGAAGTTTATAAATTGCTATCGAAAAAAGGGCTTATTCCCAATCAAATTTCTACCAATGACAAGGATGGTGCAAAACAAAAAATAGTTTTTCCAGGAGCAATAATTTCATACCAAGAAAGAGAAACGCCTGTACAATTATTAAAAACGCAATTAGGATTTTCTAATCAGGTAAACATTAATAATTCTATACAAGGTTTAGAATACGAAATTTCAAATTCAATTCGCAAACTCACCGTTACCTTAAAACCCCGTGTTGCCATTATTAATGGGCATGGCGAGTTAGAAGAAATTTGGATGCGCGATTTTATTGTGAGCCTTCAAGAATACTATGAGGTGAGCATTTTAAAAATTAATGAAGTGGTTGGCGCTTTAAAAAGTAAAGAAGCAATAATAATTGCACAGCCCGACAGTGCTTTTTCTGAAAGAGACAAATTTATTATTGACCAATTTGTGATGCGTGGTGGCAAAGTTTTGTGGATGATTGACCCACTTTATGCCGACATGGACAGCCTGCGCAACAAACCTGTAATGTATGGCCTGCCGCTTGAGTTAAACTTAGATGACCAATTATTCAAATACGGTGTGCGCATAAATTCTAATTTGGTAATGGATGTGCAAGCAGCGCCAATACCAATGATTACGGGCAATGTAGGCAATCAAAACCAACGCACTTTAATGCCGTGGTATTATTTTCCATTGTCATTTCCAATTTCAAAACACCCAATAGTAAAAAACTTAAACGCAGTAAAATTTGATTTTGTAAGTTCAATAGATACGGTGCAAGTAAAAGACGTGCGCAAAACTATTTTGCTTACAAGCGGAAAATATAGCCGCACCATAAATGCACCAGCACGCATAAGTTTAGAAGTTTTAAAGCAAGAGCCGCAAGAGAAACAGTACAACAAAAGCTTCGAACCTTTAGCAGTTTTATTAGAGGGTAACTTTGAAAGCCTTTATAAAAATAGGCTTACGCCAACTATTGCAAATGATAGTTCAATTAATTTTAAAGCCAAAAGTGTTGACACCAAAATGATTGTAATTGCTGATGGTGATGTGTGCAAAAACCAAGTGCAAAAAACCACACAAAATGTGTATCCTTTAGGCTATGATAGGTTTAGCGGGCAAACGTTTGGCAATAAAAATTTCTTGCTCAATTGCATGAATTATTTGTTAGACAATAGCGGATTAATCTCGGTACGTTCGCGCGAAATACGACTGCGGTTGTTAGACAAAACAGAAATAGAAAAAAGCAGAAGTGCAATACAAATGGCCAATGTTTCAATACCAATTTTAGCGATACTTATTTTTGGTATTATTCATTTTATTATGCGAAAAAGAAAATATAGTGGCAAATAAAAATGTAGTTTTCGGTTTGGTTAAAGCTTCAAATATATGTTTGCATCCAAAAAAATGAGAACCAAATTAATCTTTATATAGATTTAGTAACCAATACAACGCAATGTCAAAAACGGTAAAGTCGGCAATACAATTCACAATATTTTTAGGGCTTGGTTTATTCCTTGTTTATTATGCTTTTAGTGGGTTGTCGGATACAGAAATAGACACCGTAAAAAATGCTTTTTATAGTGCAAATTATTGGTGGATTGGTTTGGGTTTTATCATATCAGGGTTGAGCCATGTATGTAGGGCATATCGTTGGAAAATGATGTTACAGCCCATGAATTACAACCCATCAGTAACCAATAGTTTTTTTGCTGTAATGGTTGGCTACCTTGCAAACATGGCATTTCCGCGCTTGGGCGAAGTTAGCCGCTGTACCATACTTACCAAGTATGAAAAAATACCTTTTACCACTTCATTTGGAACAGTGGTAAGCGAAAGAATTATTGACACCATTACTTGGTTATTGGTAATTTCATTGACCATACTTTTTCAGTTTTCGGTACTATTCAATTTTTTAAACACAAATATTTTATTGCCTTTGCAAACAAAGTTTAGTAGTTTACTTAACAATGTTGCACTGCTGGTAATACTTGCTTTTGCTGGCATTTCAATAGTTGTTACACTTTTTGTTTTTCGCAAAAAAATATTGGCAAATCCTTTGGTGGTAAAAATAACTACCGTTGCCAAAGGTTTTATTGATGGTTTAATGTCTATTAAGAACCTAAAAAAACCAGGACTTTTTATTTTGCTTTCTGTTCTAATTTGGTTAGGATATATTTTGGTAACTTATGTAAGTTTCTTTTGCATGCCCGAAACTTCAACACTAAGTTTTGGTGCAGCTATTGCCATTATTGCATTTGCCACACTTGCAGTTGTGCTCACACAGGGCGGCATTGGTGCATATCCGTTATTAGCAATGCAAGTGCTTTTATTGTATGGTGTTGATAAAGTGCCTGGCTTGGCTTTTGGCTGGATAATTTGGAGCGCACAAGCATTTCAAAATATATTGTTGGGCTTTTTGAGTTTAATTTTATTACCCTTACTAAATAAGGAAAAAACAATTGTTAATCGTTAATGCGATAATGAGAAGTGTATGAGAATTTGCACAATTTTATTCTGCGCTTTGTTGGCATCCAATCTATATGGTAACTCAAGAAACCAGCCATGGCAAAAAACAACCATGTAAGACATTTAAGAACATATAAGCCAGGCTTTCACAATATATTTTATTTTCCTGCAATTTGTCATACACCCATAATAAATATTCCAAATTTTAGCTAAGTAATTTTTTTACTTTAGCCACATAATTTTTTCATTGTTAGTTTTAAAAAATAAGATAGCATTACTAATAGTTGCAATTTTTACTATTCATTCGTTGTTTGCACAAACAGACGATTATGGTTTTCCGTTTGTAAAAAACTATACCCCAAAACAATACGTTGGCAACAATCAAAATTTTGCAATAGCGCAGGATAATAAAGGTATTATTTATGTAGGCAACAACCCTTGTATTTTATCATTTGCTGGCAACAGGTGGAAAGCCACTGACCTTGCAAACATTTCGCCCTGCACATCTTTAGATTACGATTCTATTAATGGTGTTTTATATGCAGGTGCTATCGACGATTTTGGCTATTTATCATTAAAAGCTAATGGCCAAGAGTCATTTAGTTCGCTACGTAACCTACTGCCTAAAAAGTATAAAATAATTGATAAAATATGGTACACATTTGCAACCAACCAAGGTGTTTATTTTATAAGCAATTTTTTAGTAATTAGATTTAAAGATGGCAAATGTAAAGTTTGGGAAAGCAATGGTTTATTTCACACAGCATTTAAGGTAAATAACAAAATAATTATTCGTTATAGGGGCGAGGGATTAAAAGTAATTGAAGGCGATGAAATTTTGCCAATTGAAGGTTCAGAAATTTTCAAAGAAGAAAGGGTTGACTTTATTTTGCCATATCAATATAACAATTACCTTTTAGGAAGCAGGGGGTTTGGCTTATATACCCTTAATTTGGATTTTTTAAACAAGAAAATTCCAACATGTAAATTAGATAAAATATACTCTGATTGTGAACCTTTTTTAATTGAAAAAGAAATTACGAAAGCCATTCAACTAAAAAATAAAAATTATGCAATTGGCACTGCAAAAGGTGGAGCAATTATTTTAGATAGAAATTTAAAAATTATATCAAGTATTAATGACAATACGGGCTTACAAGACTTAAAAGTACATCACTTGTTTGAAGATAGTCAAAATAATTTGTGGCTGGCATTAAATAACGGCATTAGCTGCATTGAAGTAAACTCTCCATTTCGAAATATCAATTCTAAAAATGGCTTAAAAGGTACAGTTTACGGTGCAGTACGGTATAAAGAAGATTTATTTTTCTCTACTTCGCAAGGGTTATTTCAGTTTAAGAAAAGCGATTACATAGTACGTCAAATATTGAAGAAGCCAACCGAATGCTGGGACTTAATTGAATTTAAAAAAGAGAATAAATTAAAGTCTTTAATTGTGGCTACCAAAGACGGTGTAATTGAAATTGATGGTGGTAAGCAAAACCTTATTTCGGAAAACCCTACCTACAAACTTTACCAATCTAAAAAATTTAAAAACACCCTTTACTTAGGTTTGTTTTCTGGATTTGAAATTCTACAAAACCAAAATGGAGTGTGGCAGTCTAATGGGTATTTGGATGATTTTGATGCCGATGTAAAAGATATTGAAGAAGACGACTTGGGCAACCTCTGGATAAGCACCAACATTGATGGTTTAAGGTATTTAGAAAACCAGAATTATGTTGGCAAAAAGCCAAAATTTACTGTACAAAGATATGATACTTCTGATGGTTTGCCATTAAACTCAGACAACTATATCCGTAAAATAAATGACAAATTTGTAATATGTACTTCAAGCAATTTTTACAAAATTAATACTATAAGAAAAGGCAATAAAAAGTTTTTTAGATTTAAACAAGATAACATTGTTGATTTCCCAAAATCATATACAACCGACATTACTTTTTTGGCTGTACGCGAAGATGCCAATCAAAATATTTGGCTTCAAGTTTTCAATAACGATTTGTTATATTGTGAAACTGGCATTGCACTTAAAACAAAAAGCGGTTTGCACAAATGGTTTACCAAACCATTTAAACGTTTTAATGATAATATTCAGTTCAAATCAATACTCCCCGAAAGAAATGGAGTTACTTGGTTTTCTGGCAGCGAAGGTACATTCTCATTTAATTGGAATACAAAGTTTAGTTACAACAAACCTTTTGCCTGTATAATAAATTATGTGTTTTCGGCAAAAGACACATTGTTCAAAGGCGAATATTATAATTTGGTATTTGATAAAAACACCAAGCAAAAAGTAAATGTTTCTGCTCAACTACAGCCTCAAGATATGAAGTTAGAGTTAAACTACTCTCAAAATAATGTAACATTTTTGTTTGATGCCACTAACTTTATTTCTGCTGACAATAATAAATTTAGTTACTACCTTGAAGGTAACAATGAAACCTGGGCCGATTGGACTAAAAAAACCGAAAAATACTACACTAATTTATCCGAAGGCACTTACATATTTCATATAAAAGCAAAAGATATTTATGATAATGTAAGCAAAGAAATTACATACGAATTTACAATATTACCACCTTGGTATCGTACCATTTTGGCCTATATAATTTACTTTATTTTGGGTGTTATTTTAATCTTTTTAGTAGTAAAAATTTATACCCAATCCCTTAAAAGAATTATTGACACACAAACATCGGAGCTGCGTCAACAAAACAAAGAAATTGAGCATAAAAACAAAGAGATTACGGATAGTATTTATTATGCAAAAAAAATACAAGAGGCCATTATGCCAAGCTCTGCTTACATTAAAGAACTGTTTGCTGATAGCTTTGTATTATTTAAACCAAAAGATATTGTAAGTGGCGACTTTTATTGGGCTTCGCAAAAAGGAAATAAAGTATTATTGGCTGCCGCCGATTGCACTGGGCATGGCGTACCAGGTGCATTTATGAGTATGTTGGGCAACGATAATTTGAATGAAGTTGTAAATGATAGAAATATTTTAATGCCCAATGAAATTTTAGATGGTGCACGATTGGGCATTATAAAAGCATTAAAACAAAAGGGCGAAAGTGGCGAAAACAAAGATGGTATGGACATAGTTATGCTTGCCTTTGATAAAGATACTTTAGAACTTGATTTTGCAAGTGCCAACAATCCACTTTATATTATCAGGAAAAATTCTACACCAGCTTTTCCAGGTTATGTCTACAATATAGTGCAAGAAAAATATTCATTATTAGAAATTAAAGGCAATAAATTTCCTGTAGGAATTTATATTAATAATGAATTACCACCATTTACAAATCACAAATTACAACTCTACAAAGGCGATACTGTATATGTTTTTAGTGATGGGTTTGCTGACCAATTTGGTGGGCCATTAGGTAAAAAATTTAAGTACAACCAACTAAAAGAATTGCTGCTTACTATTCAAGAAATGCCAATGCGCGAACAAAATGCAATGCTTGGTATTTCGTTTTTAAATTGGCGCGGAAACCTTGAACAGGTGGACGATGTATTGGTTATTGGCTTACGTATTACCTAACATTTACAACAAATATTTATTATGAAAATAGGACTTTTGGGCGGTGGGCAATTGGGGCGAATGCTTATACAAGAAGCCATAAATTGGAATATTGATATTGCAGTATTAGACAATGATATTGATGCACCTTGCAAATACCTAACACATAATTTTGTACATGGTTCACTCACTAATTATGATGATGTTTTTAATTTCGGGCAAGACTTAGACATCATAACTATTGAAATTGAAAATGTAAATGTTGATGCACTTTTTGCATTAGAAAAGTTGGGCAAAAAAATATATCCGCAACCAAATGTTCTTAAAATAATTCAAGATAAAGGTTTGCAAAAAATGTTTTATCACGATTATAAAATACCCACTGCCGAATTTATTTTAACCGAATCCCAAAAAGATGTTACCGACTGCGCCAACGTTATACCCTTTGCACAAAAGCTTCGCAAAGGCGGATACGACGGCAAAGGAGTATTGCTAGTCAATACTATTGATGATTTAAAAAATGCGTTTGATGCGCCAAGTGTACTCGAAAAAAAAGTAGAAATTAAGAAAGAGTTATCCGTAATAGTTGCCCGAAATGCCAATGGTGAAGTTGCTGTTTATAACAGTGTAGAATGTGTTTTTGACCCTGAATTAAATTTGGTTGATACCCTTATATCGCCAGCCAACATTAGCCTTAACTTAGAAAAGGAGGCGCAACAAATGGCAACACATATTATTACAACACTCAACATGGTGGGTATTTTGGCAGTTGAATTTTTCTTAACTGATAAAGATGAATTACTTGTAAATGAAATTGCACCACGCCCGCACAATAGCGGACATCATACCATTGAAGCCAATTGCACATCGCAATACCAGCAACATTTGCGCGCAGTACTTAACTACCCTTTGGGTAGCACAAAACAAATGCGCGAAGCTGTAATGATTAATTTAATTGGCGCACAAAACCATACTGGCAACGCCGTTTACGAAGGGTTGGAAACTGTATTGAAAATGGATGAAGTATTTGTGCATTTGTACGGAAAAAAAACAACCAAACCTGGCCGCAAAATGGGGCATGTAACTATTACAAGCACCAACAAAACCAACTGCCTTGTAAAAGCCCAAATTATAAAACAAACGCTAAAAATTATTTCGTAATAAGAATCAAACCTTTAGGAAAATTAAAAACAGCCTAGTATGTTATGCTTTTATGAACATGCCCAATCCGAAATAAATTTAGTTTATAATTCTGAACTGTTTGAAATTTGTTTGAGACATCTTTTTTGGTTTTGGTATAATAAGTAAAGAAGGAAAAAATAAAAAACAATATTCCTATTTTACCATAACCCTATTTGCTCCAATTCTTTCAAGAATTTTTATTATTGGTTGCAATCCCAATAAAAAAATAAATGGCATTACAAGTAGCAAATACCTATTTTCTTGTATATCGGCCCACAGCACTATTACTGCAATATTGGCAAGTGTACAAAGCAAAAGCAGCCATTGTAAAGCATTGCATTTTTTTATGTTTAATAATAAAGAAATGAAACTAAAAATTCCAAATAAAAGAATGAAATAGTACAACAAGCTTTGCATTATTTTTATGGCTAATTGGTGCCATTGCATTTGTGCGGGCGCAGGTAAAAGCAAGTAACCGCTGCCCGAAGCAAATAGGTAGTTTTTTAAACGTACTAATGGAAATTTAATATAAATATTCAATTTGTTTTTTTGTTCGTACTCCTTTTTATATCGCAATGCGGTGTTTATACAGGTGGTTTCAAGCTGTGCCTCTACTTTTTTATTTGTCTCAGCATGAAATTTCAAATAGTTCTTTTTGAGCCACAACAAAGAGTCTTTATTGTATGTTAAGCGTTGCAGCTTGTTTGTTTTAAATTGAAAATAAACAGATTTGGAGGTGTCGGTGCGTCCTTTAAACCAAGCTGCCATAGTGTTTGGCTCAAAGTAAGCTGCACTTTCGCCTAAGGTTGTGGTTAGCGTTCTTATTTCAATCCAAGCTTTTGAATATAGTTTGCCATACGACTCTGTAATGTTAGTTTCTAATGGTACAAACTTATGTAATGCCAAATAATTACGCGTAATCCAAGCCGTTTCTGCAACAACAAAACATACTAAAAAACAGAAAATGCTTTTAATGGTTACAAATATTCTTTGCTTTTCGCGAAAGGAAAATATGGCTAATATTATTGGTACTATCACAATTATTACACCCATAAACGGACGCAAAAATATTGTCCACATTGCAAAAAATCCGGCTGCTATTAAATGCTTATTTTCTTTTTGTTGCAAAAAATATTTAAACATAAAAAACATGAAACCGCAGCAACTTGAAACCGCAAAACTTTCTGTCATGGTTTGAAAGTCGAATGCTGTTGTAATATTTGCAAAGGCATAAATTACGAATGCTACATAAAAAGCAATGTCTTTTTTATAAAACAATTTAGCACTTAGTGCTACCCAATAAATTGAAATGGCACTCAGCGCAATTTGGGCAACAATTAATAGTGTTAATGCCGTATTGTGTGCAAATAAATACCTTAGTAAAATATAGGGGAAAGAATAGCCGGGCATGCGCCCAGCAAAAGGAATGCCGTTACCTTGATAGGTAAGTAAGCTGTCTGTAAAATACCTTTGGGCGGGCTTAATAAAATACACATAATCTTTGGCTTCAAACACCAAATAATTTATGAAACTGTCATCATATAAGTCGTTAGCGTGTGCTGCGCTTAGCATATACATTACAAATAATATTTTGATAACAAAAGCAAGTGGAGGCCACAAAAATATATTGTTTGTTGCTAAAGAAGATTGTAATTTATTATTAGAAAAGTACATGTTGCAAAAGTGAAATAATAAAATTTGTAAGCAGACAAAATAGTGTTGGTTGAAAGATAAACTTTTGTTTTACAAACACTACTCATCCACAAAAGCAACATAGCAAATATTAAAACCTTTTTCTGAAAACAATTTTTCGTAATGTGTTTTTATGGTTTTTGTTTCCTGCGGTATTAATTGTTCGTTGTATGCCACAGTGCCCGATCCATATAGGTTATTTGTGTAGGAAAGTACTTTGCAATTGCGTTGGTTTATAGTTTCTAACGTAAATAAAAACAAGGGTTCGTTGTCGGTTTTTAAATGAATAACCCCACCTTTTTTAATTACGTTTTTGTACCTATCCAAAAATTGTGGATGCGATAACCTTTTGCGTTCACGTGTTTTTTGTGGCTGTGGGTCGGGGAAAGTTATCCAAATTTCACTCACTTCATTTGGTGCAAAACAACGTTCAATATTTTCGATACGAATACGCAAAAAAGCAACATTTTCAATGTCGTTTTCCAACGCATTTTTTGCACCTACCCAAATTCTATTTCCCTTTAAATCGGTACCTATATAATTTTTGTTGGCATTGTTTGCAGCCATACCAATTGTGTATTCGCCCTTGCCACAACCCAGCTCTAATACTATGGGGTTTTGGTTTTTAAAATATTGGGTATGCCAATTCCCCTTCAGGGTGTAATCGTCAATGTGTTCGCTACTTTGCGAATGTTCTTTTACATTTTTAAATTCTTGAATGGCAGCAAATCGTGCTAATTTTTTCTTCGACATTCTTCTTTATTTAAAGCCTAATTTAACTCTCATATTGTTCAAAAAATCGTTGGCTACTTCCATAGCTTTTTCTTCGCCTTCACTTAGTTTTTTTTCTAACAACGCTTCATCTTTCATAAAATTAGTAAAGGCAATTCTTTCATTTTTAAACTTGTCGCAAATCAATTCAAATAGTTCTTTTTTTGCGTGTCCGTATCCATAATTGCCAGCCAAATATTTGATGCGCATTTCGTTTGTCATATCGGCTGTAGCCAATAAACTATAAATTTTAAAAACATTGCAAGTGTAAGGGTTCTTAGGGGCTTCAAGCGGAGTGGCATCTGTAACAATTAACTTTACTTGTTTTTCTAACTCTTTGTCGGGCAAAAATATGTCAATAAAATTGTTGTAACTCTTGCTCATTTTTTGTCCGTCAGTACCTGGCACAATCATAACATCGGTACTTATCAAAGGCTCTGGCACTATAAAAGTTTCGCCATATTTATTATTGAAACTACTAGCAATATCACGCGTAATTTCTAAATGCTGTAACTGGTCTTTGCCCACTGGCACTTGGTTTGCGCTGTACAGCAAAATATCGGCAGCCATTAAAACGGGGTACGTAAAAAGTCCCGCATTTACATCACTCAACTTATCACTTTTATCTTTGAAAGAATGAGCATTTGCAAGCATCGGAAAAGGAACATAACAACTTAAAAACCACGTAAGTTCCGTTACTTGAGGCACGCGGCTTTGGCGATAAAAAACATTTTTATCAGTATCTAAACCAAACGCCAACCAAGCCGCAGCCACTGAATTGGTGTTGTGTTTGCGCACTTCTGCATTTTTTATGGTGGTTAAAGAATGTAAGTCGGCAATAAATAAAAAAGCCTCATTGTTTTCTTTTTTTGATAATTCGATGGCGGGCATCATTGCACCTAATATATTGCCTAAGTGCGGTACTCCGCTACTTTGTATGCCAGTAAGTATTCTATTTTTCATGTTTGTAATTTTAAGGTTTTTACAATAAGTTTTCTAAAAATTATTTACCATATAAGGCATATAAGTTCATTTAAAGTGTTGGTTAAGTTTCGACTTATATGTTCTTATTTGGTTTTGTTTTCAATTATTTTATTTACCATATAAGGCATATAAGTTTATTTAAGGTGTTAGTTTAATTTTTTGTGTATTGTAGAATATTATTTATTTTATATCTAATTGGGTTGTTGTAATTTAAAATCTGGTTCGATGTTTCTATTTAAATTACAAGTATCTATATAATTCATTTACATAGGTTTTTTGTCCTTCATTAAAAATATGGGTTACGTTAAAATTTATCATTAGTCCAATTGATGCTTTAAGAAGTTTCATGTACGTAAGTAACTGTGTTTCGTGCAAAGGCAATACTTCTGATACAGATTTTAACTCGACTAGTAAACAGTTTTCTATAAGTAAATCTGCTTTTAATGATGTGTCGAATTCTAAACCTTTGTATTCGATTGGTATAACCATTTCGGATTGAAATTTTATTTGACGTAATTTTAACTCATGCGTTAAACATTTATGGTAAACACTTTCTAACAAGCCAGGCCCGAGAATTTTATGCACCTCTATTGCTGCACCATTTGTTTGATATACTAAATCTTTTATTTGCGCTTTTGAAATCATTTTGTTGTCACTTTATTGTTAGTATTAATTTCATGTTTCCTTTACAAAATAAGGCATATAAGTTCTTTTTAGGTGCTGCTAATTTTTTTGTATGATGGGCTTATATGTTCTTATATGCCTTATATGGTTTTTGTTCTTAGTTATTTATTTACAATATGCGGTATTTAAGTTCATTTAAGGTGTTGGTTATGCTTTTTTGTATATGATTTACATATATGTACTTATACGCAATATATGGTTTTGTTTTTTAGTCAGAATAAAGTTTTTTTATTACAAATACCCGTCAAAAAATAAAGCAAAGCCTATACGAATATTGACTTTGCTTTATCATTACAAAAAAGGTTTTTAGGCTTGTTTGTAAAATTCTTTTTCGTCAAATTCTTGTTCTACAATTGTGCATTTAGTTTGATAAACTTGCATCAATTTTTCACGGTAAATTCTTTCTAATACTTTACTTCTTTCCTTCTCGTCTTTTAATATTCTATCAGCAAAACCATTAAATAAATCTTGGCTAGTGTCTTCTAAACTAATTTGCGAAAACTGTGTCCTTATTGCGTTCTCTACATTTTCTCTTGCTTCTTGTTCCGTTACAGTTATGTTATTATCGTTTATTAATCTTGTTTCTATCATTTGCCAACGAGTAGTGTTTTCATAGGCTGGCCATTCACTTTCTATTTGCTCATCGGTTAACGGTTTTTCATTCACCATTTTTATCCAACGTTTCAAAAACGCAGCTGGCAAAGCAATATTAGCTTTTTCTAAAAGTCGTTTTTGAATATCATTCAACAACATATTCATACTATCCGCTTCGAACATTGCTTTTAATTCTGCCGCAATCTTTTCCTTAAATTGTTCAATTGTTGTTACACCAGGTCCATATACTTTTTTAAAAAATTCTTCGTTTAGTTCTGCCGAACCCATGCGCGAAATTTTTGTAATTTTTGCTTCAAAATTATTTGAAACTGTATCGGCAACCGCCGCTGTAATTCCTAATAAACTTGGCAACTCATCAACCGTTTGTAATAGCGAAACGGGGTTTAATTGTGCCGCAAAACCAATACCTTTTCCTACAAAAACATTTCGTACTTCTTCGTTAGGTACTGTATCAAAAGCAACGGGTGCATTTGCAAAAACACCATTGTCTTTTACTGTGCCATCAACATTTAATTCTGTAAAATCTAAGTACACCAAATCGTTATTTTCAACCGTTTCGGGGTTTATGGTTTCGCCATAACGCTTGGCAATATTTACAACATTTGTTTCAATTAATTCATCATCAAATTTTACAACACGCTTTGTAAAAGTTTCGTTGTTTAAGTCAATCTCAAATTTTGGTGCGGTGGCAATTTCGTATTCAAATTTAAACTCTTCTTGGTTGTCCCAATCAATGCCATTATCCATAGTGCGGGGCAATGCACTGCCCAATACATCAATTTTGTTATCAACAATATATTTATGTAGGCTATCTTGTAATAATTTATTTATTTCGTCAACCAACAATTTTTTTCCGTGCATTTTTTTAATCATGCCAGCAGGTACCATTCCTGTTCTAAAGCCAGGCATTTGAGCCTTTTTGGCAAAATCTCTTATCGCTTTTTCAACTTTAGGTTTATAATCTTCAGCTTCAATTTTTATAGAAATTACATCTGTTAACTCACCTATATTTTCTCTCTCAAAAGTCATGTTTTTTATTTTTTAAAATTTTGGATTGCAAAAATAATATTTTTTGTGAATTGTTAGTGCCTGATATTTTAAATGGAAAAATGACCCTATTTATTAGTATATTTAGCTCCAGAGCACTTTACATTCGTTAATCTAATTTTTTAGAAACACATTCGTAAGTTTTACCAAAAACATATTTGCAAAATGGTATCTTAAATTTTTACTTAGCGCAAATAAAAAAATCAATTATGGCAAAATCAGAAAAAAAATCTCCGAAAGAACCTAAGGAAGCAAAGAGTATTTTAAATGAAAAATCATTAACTTTTTTAGAAAATTATATCAACAATGCTTCGCCAACAGGCTTTGAAAGCGAAGGACAAAAATTATGGTTAGATTATTTGAAACCATACATTGATGAACATTTTGTAGATACTTATGGCACCACAGTTGGCGTTATTAATCCTAATGCAGAGTACAAAGTAGTAATAGAGGCGCATGCTGATGAAATATCATGGTTTGTAAATTACATTACCACCGATGGTTTTATTTACTTAAAACGAAATGGTGGCGTTGACCACATGATTGCACCCTCTAAACGTGTAAATATTCATACAAAAAACGGAATTGTAAAAGCTGTTTTTGGTTGGCCAGCAATACACACGCGTGAAGTTGGTAAAGAAGAAAGCCCATCGTTGAAAAACATATTTTTAGATTGCGGTTGTACTACCAAAGAAGAAGTAGAAAAATTGGGCGTGCATGTAGGTTGCGTGGTTACTTACCCCGACGAATTTGTGCTATTGAACAACCGCTATTATGTTGGGCGTGCTTTAGATAATCGAATTGGTGGTTTTATAATTGCAGAGGTTGCACGAATATTAAAAGAAAATAAAACCAAATTGAATTTCGGATTATATATCACTAATTCGGTGCAAGAAGAGGTTGGTTTGCGTGGTGCCGAAATGATTGCACAACGCATAAAACCTAATGTTGCAATATGTACTGATGTTTGCCACGATTCGCAAACACCTATGCTAAGTAAAATATTGAATGGCGATATTGCTTGTGGTAAAGGCCCAGTGGTTACGTATGGCCCAGCAGTACAAAATAATTTATTGAACCAAATAATTGACGCTGCCGAAAAAAATAAAATTCCATTTCAGCGTGCAGCCGTATCGCGTGCTACAGGTACTGACACTGATGCCTTTGCTTATTCGTCGGGTGGTATTGCCTCTGCATTAATTTCGTTGCCATTGCGCTATATGCACACTACGGTTGAAATGGTACATAAAACAGATGTGGAAAATGTAATTAAACTTATTTACGAAAGTTTAAAAACGATAAAAGCAGGACAAGATTTTAAATATTTTAAATAGAAATATTAATACCAAAATAATTCCGCAACCTGCATTATTGCTTGTTGTGAAATTTTATTTTAGAGACACAAATTGCAAATCAAAAATTTTCAAGCAACCATTTTTTTTCATGAGGTAATTACTTATTTCATGTCATTTGGTATTGAACTTATTTTAGAAAAAAAATTAAATGAAAAAGATTATTTTAAAGTAACCGCCAACAAAAAAACTTTCTATTTTCTGGCGATAAATAGCTTGGTATTAATTGACGATGACAATTCAATAATTATACACGAGGATGTTTGGCACAACAAGCAAAATCAAGTAAAATCACGGATACATTCACTACTTGGCTTAAACAAAAAAATACATGCAAGGCTGTGTAAAATAAAAAACATTAGTGCCGTTGAAACTAAATTATTTTTGGATGAAAACCATACCCAGGGTTATTGCGCAAGTGCATATAAATACGGATTATTTTATAATGAAGAATTAATTGCAGTTGCTACATTTAGCAAAGGCCGACGTATGAATAGGCTTTTAGCGCACCAACGTTCGTTTGAGTTATTGTTGTTCGCAACCAAAAACTATACAACTGTTGTGGGTGGTTTCGATAAACTATTGCGACATTTTGAAACCGAAAAAAAACCAGCCGATATAATGACTTACGTTGATGCGGAATGGAGCAATGGAAATAGTTTTATTAATTTAGGATTTTCTAAAATTGAACTATCCAAACCAATAACTTTTTATATTGATGAAAATTTTATTCGTTATAAAATATCAATAGAAAAACCTTTGGCAACCATTACCAACAAAGGCAATTGGAAGTTTATAAAAAGCGTTTTTAATTGTGATAATTAATCAATTACAATATTTAAAAATAAATAAATAGACTTAAATCAACATTAAACCAGCAATCTAAAAACCAAATTGAAGTGTTGCCCTAATACCAAATTTAGAAATTTTTGAAGGACTATTTGCTTCGTAATTTGCTATGTAATTCTTATCAATATATGTAAGCCTCCACATTGCATCAATACGTAAAATTTTAAAAATATTTTCGACACCTACACCAACTTCTGCATACGGTTTATAGCGCAACCTAGACAAGGTAAGTGGCAAAATTAAAGCTTTTGTATTTTGTGTTGTAATGTCGCCCCATACCGCTTTTGCCGACACCAATTCGCGCCATTTTAATCGTTTTAAGAGCGGGATTTTATTTAAGAAAAAACCATCGAAATGATGCGTTGCAGTAGCTATAATATACCTATCGCTACCAAACTCAAAATAATTCATTAGGTTAAATGAATACGAATCGTAAGCATAAGTTTCGTTACCGGGATGCAGGTTTAACAATGGATACGGAACTTTTCCCCAAATTTTTCCAATTTCAAATAAGTAATCAATATAGCCAATTGGGTTTTGCCTATACCTATCACTTATAGAGAATGAAACTTTATGATAATGGTAATTTGAGTTGAGTACTCCTTTAATATTTGCCAAATAATTAAGTTGTAAAACTGGGTAAGTTGTGCCTAAACTGATGCGTTCAAATTCGCCATTCAAGAATTTTTCGTTCCAAGCAAACCTTGTATTTAAGCCCACCTCGGCCGATTTTATATTTTGCAATTGTTGCAATGCTTCTTCAGCATCGTAATACTGATATTTTGTAGTGCCCAAAGGTTTTATGGTTCGGTAACTGAACACTCCACGCGAGTTGAAACCACTGAACCATTCATGGTCGTAATAGCCCGAAATTTTCTCAACTTCAGTTAAATTGTTAAGTGGGTTACGTCTAAAAAATGAAGCAATAATATTATCTTGCCTAAAGGCGTTAACGCTTTGCCCTAGCACTTCATAGTCTTTTTTGTAAGTTAAAGAAACCATGCGGCGCGTTGGTTTTTTTTGCAAAAACCCTCTTACGCTAATGTTGTATTTATACTTTTCATCCAAAAAACCATAGGCAGCATACCCGCTAAACTCCCACCATTTGCTAAATGCATTGCTTGTGCGCCCACCAAGCCTTACACGGCTACCTTCAACTTGATTAAAACTGTAGGTTGTAAAATAAGGCCCATATTCAAACTTCTTATAAACGTAATAACCTGTGTAAAGTGTTTGCCCCAAATCGCGGTAACGCTTAAAGCTTCTCAAAGTTTGAATGGTGTCAACCATCTTATAAACCACGTCTTCATTGCGGCTTAGTGTGTCATGTCGTACAGATTGCCAATAATTATTACTGCGGCTTTCGGCACCCTCTTCAACAATTGTTTTTTCTCCACCATTAAAAAACTTATCCTCGCGTGGTGTATTAATTACAAAATTTTTGTACGATGTAGTTTTGCGTAAGTAAGCACCCATTTGATTGTCGCGCATAGCAGCATCAACCACCATTTTATCTTTGCTCAACATCCACGTACCATTGTCGCAAACAAACTCTTGTATAAATGTAAATGCGTTTATAAAATTGATATTTGCGTCTTTGCTCACACTCATCTCAAAACGCTTTACGGCCCAAGTAGAATCGTTAATCCAGATGTTGCCGCTAAAAGTAAGTTCCTCTTTTCGTTTTGGTTTAAACTGAATTTGGTAACAAAATTTATTATCTATAAACATACTATCAATTAAATAGTATCTATAAAAAATTAATGCGTTATCAGAAATTGGACTAGCAAATTTTTTGGCAAAAAGTAAGAAAGCATTGTCATACACATCAGTATAATAATTCATGTTTCCCATTGCTTGACTTACGCTTGCATCTTGCACGCCTGCTACTTTTGTGGCACGTATTACTTCTTTGCGGCTCTTGGGATTTTTGCGGTAAAAATAATCAGAAACGGTTTCAGAAATAAACATTGGTAAGTATGGTTTTTCGTTTTTCGAAGTGCTATCAATATTATCGAAAATAAAGCCAAAGGGTTTCATAACCGTTCTCTTTTTAAATTTTTTAGAGATGTTGTTTATGTCCACTTCATACTTGCTATACACTTCATATTCATACGAGTCTAATTTTTCAACATCGTTTTTAAATTTATTTGCAATTACATTCTTGATGATGCGGTGTGCAGGATTTTCGCCAGGTTTAATTACAATTTCTTTGAGTGTAATTGTATTGGGTTCAAGCAAAATATCTAACTCTTGCGGCACATTGTTTTTTACCTTTACAGCTTTGCGCAGATAGCCCAAATAAGTAAATACCAAACTGTCGGTATTTTTATCAGTAGTAATGGCAAAGTGTCCGTCAAAATCGGTGGTAGTGCCGCCTTGCACCCCTTTAAATGAGATGTTAATAAAAGGCAAAGGCTCATTGCTATTCATATCAAACACACGGCCTTTAACGCTGGTGTTTTGTGCTGTAGCGGCAATTGTAAAAAATACAAAAAGTGGTAATAGGTATTTCAAAATATTTTCGAATCTGTTATTGCAAGTATAGCAAAAACAACATTATATTTTTTATACTATTTATAGAATTTCTTACATGATTATTGTGTAATAAATGTATTGAAGATTGCCGAAAGTTTGGGTTTTAAGTGATAGTTTTTATAACACAATCGTTGAAAAATTATACTACTTATTTTGTTTAGAATCGTGTTTGTAAAATGTCATTTTTGATATTGAAATTCAATATCTTCATCGTTAAGAATTTGCGTATTAATAAAATTAGAACGTTCAAGAAGCTTTATAGCACTGTGATTTTGCATGGTTGTAATTGCAATTATTTTTGCAAGCCCAATATTTTTTAATCCAAACTCGCATGCAAGTTTCATGGCAATTGTTATATAACCTTGCACACGAAATTCGGGTTTTAAAACACAACCAAGTTCACCAGCTCCATTATTGAATCCTCGATAATAACCTAAAGTACTCATTATTTTATTGGTTTGATTATTTATTATGCCACAATGAATTGATGTGCCGTTTTGATAATCCAAGTCGATTTTTTTCTGCATTTCAATTGCGTCATCAAGTGTTAATGCTGGCTTTGAATTATAAAATGATATTTCAATAAGATGCTGAATATCGCTAGTTTTAACTTGCCTTAAAAGAATAGCACCTGAAACAATTTCGGGAAATTTATTGTACGGAGGCAGTTGAATATTTGTCATTTTTGCTGTCAAATATATTTTGATGTTCGGCTAATAAAACTCACGCTATTCTGATACTTAAAAATCATCATTTTCCAAACTAAAGTCTAATTGTTTTTTAGGCAGATTTGCTTTTTTTACTTTAATAAAAATTTCATCTCCAAGTCGGTAATTTTTCTTTGTGCGGCGGCCTGTTACGCAATAATTATTTTCATCAAACTCATAAAAATCTGATTGTATGTCGCGCAAGCGTATAAAACCTTCGCACATATTTTCTTGTATTTCGGCAAACATACCATACTCTGTAACACCTGTTATTGTTGCCTTAAAAACTTTACCAACTTTGTCTTCCATAAATTCCACCTGCTTGTATTTGATAGAAGAACGTTCGGCTTCGGCAGCTAATTTTTCTCTATCACTACAATGTTTGCACTGTGGTTCTAAAACCGCAGCAGTAAAATTATTTGTGGTATTGCTTAATTTTTCTTTTGCTTTTTTTATTAGTGATTTTGCTTCATCACTTTCTAAATAGTCAGCCAATATGCGGTGTACCAACACATCAGGATAACGGCGAATAGGCGATGTAAAGTGTGTGTAATGTTCAAAAGCCAAACCATAATGCCCAATATTTTTTGTTGTGTAAATTGCTTTTGCCATGCTACGTACAGCCAATGTTTGCATAAGGTTTTGTTCTTTTTTGCCCTTTACTTCGGCAAGCATTTCATTCAATGATTTTGCAATTTCTAAATGCCCAGTTGTCTTTAATTTGTATCCAAACTTTTTGGCAAACTTAGAAAATGCCAATAATTTATCTTCGTTTGGGCTGTCGTGTACCCTATAAACAAAGGCGTTTGCCTTGTTTTTATCAGTTACTTTTTCAATTGCACCGCTTACCAATTCAGCAACTTTGCGGTTGGCAAGCAACATATAATCTTCAATTAAATTATTGCTGTCTTTCGCTATTTTAAAATAAACACCAGTGGGTTTTCCATTGGCATCTAAATAAAATTTTACTTCGCGTGTATCAAACGAAATTGAACCTTTTTTGTAACGCACAGCACGCATTTTTTTAGCAATAGTGTTCATGGTCAGCAACTCTTCTTTTAAATCGCCTTCGCCTGTTTCAAGCACCAATTGAGCCTCTTCGTAGGTAAAGCGGCGGCAACTATTAATGATTGTGCGTCCGTACCATTCATCATAAATTTGCCCTTCATTATCTAATTCAAACACTGCTGCAAAGCATAATTTTTCTTCGTTGGGGCGTAATGAACATACTTTGTTGCTTAGTTTTTCGGGTAACATTGGCACTACTCTATCCACCAAATATACTGATGTGGCGCGGCTGTAAGCTTCATTGTCTAACTTACTGCCTGGTACAACATAGTGCGAAACATCGGCAATGTGAATACCAATTTCGTAATGTCCGTTCTCTAATTTTTTGAATGAAAGTGCATCATCAAAATCTTTTGCATCGGCAGGGTCTATTGTAAAAGTGGTAGTTTTTCTGAAGTCGCGGCGGTTTTTAATTTCGTCGGCACTAATTTTTTCGGGAATATTATCGGCTTCGTCTTCCACTTCTTTCGGAAAATGATATAGCAAACCATACTCTACTAAAATGGCGTGCATCTCAGTTTCATTTTCGCCTACGTTGCCCAGTACAACAGCTACTTCGGCTTCTAACTTATTATTTGCTGTTTGCCAATTTGTAATTTTTACTTGCACTTTTTGCCCCGCTTTCGCACCATTAAGTTTTGTAAGTGGTATGTAAATATCGGCAGGTATTTTGCTATCGGCATCTAATGTTGCGCTGTATTTTCCTATTTGCAATATACCTACAAATGCTTCTTTGTTTCGTTTTACTATTTCTACAATTTCGCCTTCCATACGGCCTTTGCCTCGTCGGTTATGTATTAGCACTTTTACAGTATCGCCTTTTAAGGCACTGTTTATATTGTTTGAACCAATAAAAACATCACGTTCAAAACCAATAATGGTTACAAAACCATTGCCGCTTGTATTCAAATCTAATATTCCAGTTTCAAATTTTAGGTTGCTTTGATTTAGTTTGAAAATGCCTGTGGAAACCTCATCAATAATGCCTTCGTGTTTTAGACTTGACAAAATAAGTTCTACACTATTTTGTATTTCGGGACGGTTGTTTTTTCTAAGTCCAATGCGCTTTGTGAGGTTGCTATATGTAAATGAACTTGATGGATTTAGGTTGAAAAGCGTTTGTATTTGATTGCTTACATTTTGCACATCTATAGGGTTTGTACCTTTGTATTTTTTACTCATTAAATATTATTAATTGATACGCAAACTTACATAAAATATTGCAGGAATGTTTTGGTGGCACTTCATTAATTATTTTGTTACGGAGATACAAAAAAGTGAATTTTTTTGAAGAGGTTTTAATATTGTGTTCTGCTAGAGAAATTTCAGTTAACAGATTTGCATAGAAAAAACCTTTGTGTATTGGGTTTCAGTTGAAAAAATTTAGCTTAGAGATTTGCTCCGAAAAGTTGAATAATTTAGCAAATGAAACTGCGCTAGCAATTAAACTTTTTAACTACACTTTTGGGTAATCAATATTGTAATGTAAGCCTATGCTTTGTTTGCGTGCCATGGCTTGTTTTATAACAATGTATCCTACTTTTATCATGTTGCGTAACTCACATAACTCGGGCGAAACAGTGCTGCGTTCATATAAATCTTCGGTTTCATCATGCAAAATTTTGAGCCTACCAAATGCACGTTTTAAGCGTAAATCACTGCGAACTATGCCCACATAATTAGTCATAATTCCTTTCAACTCTTGCAAACTTTGTGTTATCAAAACCATTTCTTCTGGATGTGTTGTACCTTCCGAATTCCAGGCTGGTAGTCCATTACAGTAGGTATTGATTTTAATTTTTTCAATACTATGCATGGCTGCGCGGTGTGCAAAAACCAATGCCTCTAACAATGAATTACTTGCCAATCGGTTTGCACCATGAAGCCCAGTGCTGCTGCATTCGCCAGCTGCGTACAAATTTAAAATACTTGTACAACCATTGATGTCAACCTTTATACCGCCACATTGATAATGTGCTGCGGGCACAACTGGTATGCAATCTTTCATAATATCAATACCTAAACTATAACATTTTTCATAAATATTTGGAAAGTGTTCTATGAAAGATTTTTTCTCGAGGTGGCGACAATCTAAATAAACAAAATTATCACCACGTAATTTCATTTCATTGTCAATGGCACGTGCTACAATATCGCGCGGGGCAAGACTTTTGCGGGCATCATACTTTTGCATAAACTCTGTGCCATCAATAGTTTTTAATATACCACCATGCCCACGTACAGCTTCCGAAATTAAAAAGGAAGGGTTTTCATTTGGATTATACAATGCCGTTGGGTGAAATTGAATAAACTCCATACCCTCTATTTTTCCTTTTGCACGATACACCATTGCCACACCGTCGCCAGTTGCAATTGAAGGGTTTGTAGTTGCTTGATATATGTTGCCTGCACCGCCAGTACACATACACACAGCTTTTGCCAAAATTGTTTCAACGGTTTTGTTTTGTAAGTTAAGGGCATAAATTCCAAAACATTCTATGCCTGGTGTTTTGCTATTTACAAATGCGCCCAAGTGGTGTTGCGTTAAAATATCAACTACAAAATAATGGTCAAATATTTTTATATTGGGATGGTTTCTTGCTTTTTGCAACAAGGCACGTTCTATTTCAAAACCAGTATTGTCTTTGTGATGTAATATTCTGTGTTCACTGTGTCCACCTTCTTTTACAAGGTCATAACCACCATCATTTTTTTTATCAAATGACGCGCCCCATTCAATTAATTCTTTAACCCTTTCAGTAGATTCTGTAATTACCAACTCAACAACTTTAGGGTTGCAATCGCCGTCGCCAGCTATTAAAGTATCTTGTATGTGTTTTTGGTATGAGTCGTTTTCATACATTACCGCTGCTATGCCACCTTGTGCATATTTGGTGTTGGTTTCATCATCATTGGCTTTTGTAATAATAAATACATTGCCATGTTCAGCCACTTTTATTGCATAAGTTAAACCTGCAATTCCGCTACCAATTACTAAAAAATCTACTTGTTGTTGCATTTCTAAAATAAGAAATTTTGAGGAAATATTATTTTGGAGTTTCTATTCCATACATTCTTAACTCCTGTCTAAATGTAAGGTCAGAAATATCATAGCCAGAACGTTTATGGTAAACACCGCCCCATGAAAACACTATTTTTTTATATTCAATTTCTTCACCGTTTAGCACCACAAACGTATGGTTAATATGGTAGTTAACCCCCTCTGATTCTGAGGTTCTTATATTTTCTACTGGTATAATTATAGGCTCTGGCTTGGCCTTAACAGCCTCCACAACTGCTTGTTTTTTTAGTGCTACTTCTTTCTTTTTTTCGGCCTGTACTTCACGTCCTTTTAATTCTTTCTTTTGTTTTTCTTCAATCGCAGCTTTTCTTTCTAATTCGTTTTTCTCAAACTCTTCTTTTTCGGTTTTTTTAGCTGCGGCTCTTTTTTCCTCTTCTTCTAATTCAGCTTTCCTTTTTGCGTCTTTTACAATGGCGTCAGCATCGTTAGCCAATTTTTTCTTTCCTTCAATTTCAGTTTTTTTTGCTGCGGCTAAATCATCTTGTATTTTTTTTGCTGCGGCTTCTTTGTCTTTTTTGTCTTTTGCTAATCTATCTTTTAAACTTTTTTCATATTCCTTTTGCAACTGTTCTACTTTTTTTGAAAGTTCATAATCCACATCAAAACCAAAATTTCTTTCTGCCTTTTCATAGAAAATTGAACCAATTGGTTTATCGAAAACTGAGAAGTCGATACCGGGAACTTCTTTGTATAAACTCACTTGCATTTTTACTAAAAAATTATCAGTTACTTCAACATTATCAGGAACATTTTCCGTACTTACACTGATTAATTTTGCAATATAAGTGGGACACGATATTTTAAAAGTATATGAATTACTGGGCTCTAATAAATAGGAGAATTTTCCTTTTTCGTTTGAGTAAATGGTTTTTATAACTGAGGTTCCTTTAAAAATTTCAATTTTTGCACCTTCTAAAGCTTGCTTAGTATCTTCATCTTTTACACCACCATCAATATCCACTTTCCATGTTGGTTGTGCTATTGAAGCCGATGTAGCGCAAATAAAAAGTATTGCATACACAGTTTTTTTTGTTGAAGAAATGCAACAAAAAAAAGCTGCAAAAAACTTTTGTATAAAAGTTTTTGCTTGCGGCAAATGATGATTATTTGTAATTACCAAAGTCGAAAAATCTATTATTTTTTTTTATACCTAAGAAACAAACCTACACGATTAACAACAAAAAAACAAATGGTAAAAAAATACTTACAAACATCAATAATTTAATATCTATTTTGAGTAACTGTATATTTTAAATCAGTTGTATTTTAAATATTCCTATTATTATTTAACCAAAGTTCCATATAAATCAAAGTCTTCGGCACTTTCTATTTTTACGTTTGCAAAGTCGCCGATGCGCACAAAATTGTTTTTTGCACTAAGCAGCACTTCATTGTCCACTTCGGGAGAATCAAATTCGGTGCGGCCTACAAAATAGTCACCTTCTTTTTTATCAAATAAAACTTTGTAGGTATTTCCAATTTTTTGTTGGTTCAATTCAAACGAAATACCTTGTTGCAATTCCATAATTTCTTGCGCACGCAATTGCTTTGTTTCTTTTGGCACATCATCAATCAATTTGTATGCATGGGTGTTGTCTTCATGCGAATAAGTAAATATTCCCAACCTATCAAAACGGGTTTGTTGCACCCATTCATATAATTGTGCAAAATCTTTTTCAGTTTCTCCTGGGTAACCAGCAATAAGGGTTGTGCGCAAAGCAATACCAGGCACTTTATTTCTAATTTTATTTACCAAATCAATAGTTTTTTGTTTGGTGGTTCCGCGCCGCATGCTTTTTAGCATATTATCAGTTATGTGTTGCAAGGGCATATCCAAGTAATTGCAAATGTTTTCGCGTTCATTCATCACATCTAACACATCCATCGGAAAGCCTGTAGGATAAGCATAATGAAGCCTTATCCAATCAATTCCATCCACATCACTCAATGCTTTTAAAAGTTCAGACAGGGCACGTTTTTTATATAAATCTAAACCATAGTAAGTCAAATCTTGTGCAATTAATAGCAACTCTTTGGTTCCGTTTTTAGCAAGCAATTTAGCTTCGTTTACAACATCCTCAATAGGTTTAGAAATATTGCCACCACGCATTAATGGTATTGCGCAAAAGCTGCAAGGCCTGTCGCAACCTTCTGCTATTTTTAAATAGGCAAAATGTGCAGGTGTTGTTAGCAATCTTTCGCCCACTAATTCATGTTTGTAGTCGGCTTTCAAAGTTTTTAATAACCTTGGCAAATCGCGGGTGCCAAAAAACGCATCCACATTCGGTATTTCTTTTTCTAGTTCAGGTTTGTAGCGTTCGCTTAAGCAACCAGTAACATAAAGTTTATGAATTAGGCCTTCAGTTTTTGCATCGGAATAGCGCAAAATAGTATCGATACTTTCTTGTTTTGCATTGTCAATAAACCCGCAGGTATTTACAATTACAATACTTGCATCATCATTCGCAGATTCGTGTTCAACCTCAAAATTATTGGCACGCAATTGCCCCATTAATACTTCACTATCATAAATGTTTTTGGAGCAACCAAGCGTAACTACATTTACTTTATTCTTTTTGAGGGTCTTTGTTTTCATACTAATATATTACTTTTGAATTGTGCAAAATAACGATAATATTTTTAGTGCGTTTTTGGCTTTGTAAATAGCACAATTAGTTATGCATTTATTTATGCCAAACTTATTAATCATCAGAAAAAACATGGTAGAATTCAAATTTTTTCATCATTAAATTAATTTGAATATTTTTGAATTATAATTTAAAGAAATGTTTGGAAATAAAAACAACACCATTTTGAAAAAGAACAACGATTTTGATTTTTCAGCCATGAACAAAATTGGCGATGGCACATCTATTAACGGTGATATTAACTCGAATGGCGACATACGTGTTGACGGTAAAATTGTTGGTACTATTAATTGCAAAGGCAAGCTTATTTTGGGGCCTTCGGGCAGTGTGCAAGGTGATATTGTTTGTGCCAATGCTGAAATTTCGGGTAGTGTGAAGGGCAATATTAATGTAGTAGAATTGTTGAATTTAAAAAGTACTGCCAATGTAAATGGAGAAATTGCTACGGGTAAATTATCTATTGAGCCAGGTGCTAATTTTAGCGGTAGTTGTGTAATGGGTGCAGTTGTAAAAGATATAAATAATAATGCAGAACAACGAAAATCAGAAAAAGTCGCCTAACGAATATGTACGTTACAGCAACATGGCTTTTAAAATGATTGCCATAATTTTAATAGGCTTGTGGAGCGGCAGAAAGCTTGACCAAAAATTCGAACCTAAATTTCCAGTATTTACCACAAGTTTTACTATTGGTGCATTAGTGGCTTCTTTTTATGTTTTGTTTAAAGAAATAACAAAGAAGTAATTGTGATTATGAAAGATAAATTCTTTGCCAATTTTTTGATTAAAGTAACGGTTTTAGGTATTCTTCTTAGTGGACTATCAGTCGTTTTACTGCCCAAATATTCTCAAACTTTTACGCCAAATAAATTTCATATTTTTAATTTATTCGTTTCAACAATTACGGTAGTTACACATTATTTTTTGATGCAAGCTGGCAAAAAACGGGTTCAAAAATTTATCAATTCGTTTATGATTGCCACTACAATTAAGCTAATGATTTTCTTTTTTTCAATTGTTATTTATGCCTTTACACACCGTGCCGAAGCGGCTCCATTTATAATAAGTTTTTTTGCGCTTTACTTATGCAACACCGTTTTAGAAATTTTGGAGATACTAATATTTTTAAAAAGTGTTGACAATGATACCCAAGATTCAACAAATAAATATCATACCACATAAACGCAAAACCGTCGTTATAAACAATTTTATTACAGTGGTTACAATGGTTATTATTCAAGACTCATGACATGAGAAAATATTCTCAATATTCGCTTCATTTCATTATTTTTAATTCGTGCTATAACAAGCATTTTGATTGATAATTTAATTCAACTTTATAAGTTTCCAAATGAATAGTTATATGCTTTAGCTTTCCATTAAAAGTTACTATTTCTATGGCAATAATCATTGAAAAATGTCTAATTTCTTAAGTGGTTTTTAAACGTGCTCATTGTTCTATTTTCATTCAGTATTGGCATTAAAACTTCTGTTTGAAACTAACGAATTAAATATTAAAATAGTTTGAATTATTTTAATAATAGAATCCGTAAATAAATTTTTTCTTTAGCCAAATACCAATGATAGTAGCTCCGATACATTGCCTACTTCGTTTATTTTTATGTTGCTATTCTTAATTAATTTTGGGTGATATTTTGACACAATAATACTTTCAAAACCCAGCCTACTGGCTTCATTTATTTTTGATTCAATTTTTTGCGAAGGTCTTATTTCGCCGCTTAAACCAATCTCTCCAGCAAAACATATTTTTGGTGAAATAGGTATGTCTTCATTTGATGAAAGTATGGCGCACACTACTGATAAATCAATGGCTGGGTCTTCGGTTCTTATGCCTCCCGCAATGTTCAAAAATACATCTTTCATGGCCAACCTAAAACCACAACGACGTTCTAAAATTGCCAATAACATATTTAATCTTTTGTAATCGAAACCAGTGCTACTGCGTTGTGGCGTGCCATATACGGCTGATGATACAAGAGCTTGTGTTTCCATTAATATTGGGCGCGAACCCTCTACGCAACAGCTTATTGCAATACCAGTTCTGTCTGCATCAAACTTTGTAATTAGCAAATCTGAAGGGTTGGTATTTTCTTCTAAACCAGTTGAAGTCATTTCATAAATAACCAACTCATTCGTGTTTCCAAAACGGTTTTTATAACTCCGTACAAAACGCAAATTGTTATTTTTGTCACCTTCAAATTGAAGCACCACATCAACTAAATGTTCCAATAATTTAGGCCCAGCAATTGCGCCATCCTTGGTAATATGTCCTATTAAAAATATGGCAATATTTCGTTGTTTGGCAAGGTCCATCAATGCCGAAGCCGTTTCGCGTATTTGAGAAATACTGCCAGGTAATGCATCAATATTATTTGAGTAAACAGTTTGTATTGAGTCAACAATAATAATATCTGGCTGTATTCTTTCTACTTCGGATGTGATAAATTCAACACAAGTTTCCGAAAAAATATAGCAGTTATCACTTTTGTATTTTAGCCTTTCGCTACGTAATTTAATTTGCGCTTCACTTTCTTCACCCGAAATATATAATACTTTTAATTGCGCATTTTGTAAAGCCACTTGCAGCATCAATGTTGATTTGCCAATGCCAGGTTCGCCAGCAAAAAGTATCAAAGAACCTTTAACAATTCCACCACCAAAAAGGGTGTTTAATTCGTTTTCGGCCAATACAATTCTGGGTTCACTATTGCTTTTTATTTCACCAATATTTTTTGCAGTTTTTGCAGATAATGTAGTTACGGCTATGCCCGATTTTTTCTTGGCAACCTCCTCTTCTGCAAAAGTATTCCATGAGTTGCAAGAGTTGCATTTGCCAGTCCATTTGGCACTTGTAGCACCACAATTGCTGCAAACAAATTGTGTTTTTATTGTTGATGAAGGTTTGTTAAAAGCCATTGTAAAATAATTTACTATCTATATTTTTATTAAAATGATTTCTTATAAATTAATTTCTAAAACACAAGGGCAGTGGTCGCTGTGCATAGCATCGGGCAAAATGTAAGCATTTGTAATTTTGTCTTTCAAAGCATCACTCACAACATTGTAATCTATTCGCCAACCCAAATTTTTTTCACGGGCATTGGCACGATAACTCCACCAAGTATATTGGTGCGGTTCTTTGCAAATATGTCGAAACGAATCTGTGAATCCATTCGCTAAAAAGCTATCAAACCATTCGCGTTCTTCAGGTAAAAAACCACTCGAATTTTTATTTGCAACAGGGTTATGAATGTCTATTGCCTTGTTACAAATATTGTAGTCGCCACACATAATTAAGTTTGGTTTTTGGGCTTTCAAATCTTGCATATAATTATGGAAAAAATTAAGCCATTGCATTTTAAACGATTGTCTGTCTTCATTGCTGCCACTGGGGTGATAGGCATTTAATATGCTATACTCCTCAAAGTCTAATCGCAACATTCTTCCTTCGGTGTCATATAAACTATTTTCGCAACCAATGGCAACATTCAATGGTTTTTGTTTACTTAAAATGGCAACACCACTATACCCTTTTTTTTGTGCCGAATACCAATAACAATTGTAACCCAAATTAGTAAAAATGCTTTCGTTAAATTGCTCAACATTGGCTTTTATTTCTTGCAAGCAAATAACATCGGCATTCACATTTTGCAACCAATTAGCAAACCCTTTATTTAATGCGGCGCGAATACCATTTACATTGTAGGTAATGACTTTCATTTCAAATATTTTCTAATTATTATTTAGTAACAATGCAAGTGTATTGCATTTTATTACTTTTGGCAAAATACAAATAATCAACATGCAACACTTATCAGAGCAAGAAATTATACGTCGTCAAAAATTAGACGAACTTATTGCATTGGGCGTAAACCCCTACCCTGCCGAACTTTTTGAAGTAAACGCACAAAGTGCAGATATTTTAAAGAACTACGAAAACGACAAATTAGGATACAAAAATATAAGCATTGCAGGGCGGGTAATGAGTGTGCGTGATATGGGCAAAGCTTGTTTTGCAGTTTTACAAGATGCAGTAGGGCGCATACAAATGTATATTAGGCGCGATGACATTTGCCCCGATGAGGACAAAAGTTTATACGATAACGTATTTAAAAAACTAATTGACATTGGGGATATTGTGGGTATTACAGGATATGTATTTACCACCAAAACGGGCGAAACTACTATACATTGTACATCATTAAAATTGTTGTGTAAATCATTGCGCCCGTTGCCCGTTGTAAAAGTTGACGAAGAAGGAAATACACATGACGCATTTTCCGACCCTGAACAACGCTACCGCATGCGTTACTTAGATTTGATTGTGAACCCCGATATTCGCGAAACATTTATACAGCGCAGCAAAATGGTAAATACCATGCGCAACTACCTTGGCGACAAAGGATATTTAGAAGTGGAAACCCCAATTTTGCAGCCTATACATGGTGGTGCTGCTGCCCGTCCGTTCGAGACGCACCACAACACATTAGATATGAAATTATATTTGCGCATTGCCAACGAATTATATTTGAAAAAATTAATTGTAGGCGGTTATGATGGTGTTTTTGAATTTGCAAAAGACTTTAGAAACGAAGGTATGAGCCGCTTTCACAATCCTGAATTTACGCAAGTAGAATTATATGTGGCTTACAAAGATTATAATTGGATGATGAATTTGGTGGAGGAAATGGTTGAGAAAGTTTGCATTGCTTTGCATGGGAAAACTGAAATTACTGTTGGCGAAAACACTATCAATTTTGCACGCCCTTGGCAACGCTACACCATGTTTGAAGCAATTGAACATTTTACGGGAATTGACATCAGTAATATGGACGAAGCAACCATGCGCGCAGCCGCCAAAACGATGGGCATACATGTTGAAGAAAAATTGGCAAGAGGCAAAATAATTGACGAAATTTTTGGTGAGAAATGTGAAGGAAAATTAATACAGCCCACTTTTATTACAGATTATCCAGAAGAGATGAGTCCGTTAGCTAAGAAACACCGCAGCAAACCAGGTTTTGTAGAACGCTTTGAAGCAATATGCAATGGCAAGGAAATTTGCAATGCATATACCGAATTAAACGACCCTATTGACCAACGCAAACGCTTTGAAGACCAATTAGAACTTGCCAAACGCGGCGATGAAGAAGCAATGGTTTTGGATGAAGATTTTTTGCGTGCCATTGAATTTGGAATGCCTCCTACATCGGGCTTAGGTATTGGTATTGATAGGTTAGCAATGATTATGACAAACAGTAATTCTATACAAGATGTGTTATTTTTTCCGCAAATGAGGGCAGAGAAAATTTAATAAAAATAGAGAAATACAAAAAAAACATATACCAAACCAAACAAGGTTTTTCAAATTATCGTTGAGTTATCCGGATAGATTATCGCGGACTTATATGTTCATAGATACCTTATCAGGTTAATAGTAAACGATACTGGTTATTGTTATTTTTTAAAGGCTAACTTGATTTGGTATCAATGCTTTAAATGCCATAATTTCTTGCAAGATACGTGTTGATTAAAAACGAAAAAGCCATCCAAAATTTCTTTTGAATGGCCTTCTCTCATCATGAAAAAAAAACTATAATCCGAAACCGTAGTAGCCTTTAACGCCGTTGGGGTAAACCCCTTCAAGCAATACTCCACCCGATTTATTTTCAATGTAACTTGCCAAATCGTTAACCGATGTTACTGGCTTTTTGTCAATGCTTGTAATAATAAACCCTTCTCTAATTCCCGACGATGCAAGTTTACCATTATTTAATTTAATAACCTTTATGCCCGAATCTATTTTTAACTTTTTTAAATCATTTGCACTCACGCTTTCAAAACTTGCACCAAGCATTGAAAGGCTTTTTTCACTCGCAAGTTTTATAATACCTGTCTCACCATTTTTGTTGCGCAAGGTCATCTCCAAATTTTTTTCTTCGCCATCGCGGTTAATGGTTACAGCTACTTTTTCGCCCGGGCGATAACTACTAATTTGTTCTTGCAGTTCGGGAGTCGATTTTATATTGTTTCCATTTATTTTGGTAATAATATCGCCTTCACGCAAGCCTGCACTTTCGGCAGCACCACCATCGGTAAGCCCAGCAATATAAACCCCTTGCGACATTTTTAAATTTTTCTCTTCTTGCATTTTGGCATCAATATCCCTAATTGAAATTCCTAAAAAAGCACGCTGCACATTTCCAAAATCATGAATGTCATTCATTACTTTGCGTACAATATTTACAGGTATTGCAAATGAATAACCGGTGTATGAACCAGTGTTTGATGCTATTGCAGTATTAATACCAATTAATTGCCCTTCGGTATTTACCAATGCACCACCGCTATTGCCTGGATTCACAGCAGCATCAGTTTGTATAAAACTTTCAATTGAATAATTTCCTTTGTCTTGATTTGCTTCAATGGCATTTATGTTTCGTCCTTTAGCACTTATAATACCTGCAGTAACTGTGCTTGTAAGGTTAAATGGGTTACCAACTGCTAACACCCATTCGCCAATTTTCACATCATCACTATTGCCATAACTAATAAAAGGCAAACCTTTTTCATTTATTTTTAATAAAGCCAAGTCGGTTGTAGGGTCTTTTCCTATTACTTCGGCGGTGTAGCTTTTGTTATTATTTAAAATTACTTCTATTTTATCGGCATTGTTTACAACGTGGTTGTTTGTAGCAATGTAGCCATCTTCAGATATTATTACACCACTACCGCTTGACTGCTGCGGCTGTGTTTGAAACTGTGGCTGACCACCACCAAAAAAGAAATTTTGAAAAGGGTCGTTGCCAAAAGGGTTGCCCTGAATTGGTTTTGCATTTGTAACACACTTAATGTGAACCACTGCATGAATACTCATTTCGGCAGCTTTTGTAAAATCGATACCTGCATTTGCAGCACCTGTGCTTGTTGCCAAATGTATTGGAGTACGTTCGAAATTAGTATTGTAACTAACTTCATTTTTTTGGGTAAACTTCATTAACCCAAATGCAGTAAATCCGCCTAAAATTGCGGCAAAGAATAAATTTTTTGTTTTGTTCATGACAATAAATTTTTTTGGTTAATAATTAATTATGATTTGTTTTTCTGCGTGCAAAATTATTGCCAAAATTTTTATTGTCAGTTTTAAAATTTGTTGCCAATCGTTAAAGACATTTAATACGAATAATCTAGTGCCTTTAGCTCTAGTTTATTATGTTATATTTTTCTCAGATAAACATAACTAAAAACAATACCCGCTTTAACCAGTAAGCAGCACTTGAGGTTGTAAGTTGTTCAACATTGCAAGTAAAAGCAAAAAAAATTACTTTTTTAGCCAGAACAAAATATAATAACTATACCCGTTAGGGATTAAAAATTAATTGTATAGTTTCATAAGATTGTTGATGGTATTTCCATCCCTATTGGTGGATTGAGAAGAGTTTTTTACCCGCAGACCATAAAACGTTATTGACACAGGTAATTTCGACAAGATTGAAATTGCTCAATAAATAAATAAATTAATGCAAAGTTTAGTTCGCGATTCAAGAAAAAAATTTACCAAACACAACTAAAGTAAATTGCAAAATACCGCTTCTGCTTAGTTACGAAACACTAACTTTATTTGAGATTTGGGTCTAATGATTGCGCTTGTGCCATGGCTTGCTTGGCTTCGTTTTGCTGCCCTAAAAAACCATAGCTTTTACTTAGAAAGAAATACGCTTTGCTATTATCGGGCGAAATATCAATGGCACGTTTAAAAAATTCAATTGATTCGCGATACTTTTGCATTTGCCCATAGCAACTGCCAATATTTACCAAGGCATCTGTAAAGCGAGGGTTCAAAACAATGGCACGTTCATACATTTCTATTGCCTTAATATATTGCCCGGTATTAAAATAAATAGCAGCCAAATTGTTTATTGCTACAGCATCATTTCTATTGTTGTTTAAAGTAATCAAATAATATTTTTCCGAATTTTTATAGTCCTTAATTTTATAGTACGCTACACCCAATTGTGTATTGGCATCATTGTATTCCGGAAAAATTTCAAGTGCGAGTTTTAACTGTTTACATCCTTCTAAAATGGCGGCAGTGTCAATTGGTTGTCCGCTTAATTCATCTTGCATTTTAATAAGCTCGTTGCCATAGTAATAATGCGAACGCACACTATTCATTGATATTGGCAAATCGTGCTTATATAATGTTAGGTTATTTTTCCAATCAGGATTTCGTGCAATGGTTTTAATGCTAAATAGTGCAACAATAACTACCAATGAAATTGCAAATGGTTTAGATGTAAATACCAAAGCGGGCTTGGTGATGGGTGTGTGTAAATCAACTTTAAATAATTTTAAAATTAAATAAGCAACTGCAATGCAAAAGCCAAATGATGAAAAATAAATAAACCTTTCACCCATGGCTGCACCTATCGTAATTACTAGGTTACTAAACAAGGATATGCCAATAAAATAAAATAAAATAGCAAATGAGAGTAGGTGTTTTTTCTTTAAATTAATAAGTGCAAATGCCAATAGCGCAAGGTGTAAAAGTAGTGAGCACAGTGCCCAAATATTTGAAAAATTTACAATAGGTATTTGATTATAAGAATAATTGTAAAGTAACGGATGTGGTACAATTAATAGTTTTATGTAGTATAGTAAAACTACAAATGCAGTTGCTATTTTTTCGATAGGATTCTTTGCTGCCATCAATAAATTATCGGCCAACGAAACAGTGTCTAACCCAGCACCAGTGCCTAAAACCTTTTGCCTAATACCTAAATACAAAAGCGTAGGAATTAAAAATATTGATGTCTGTAAAACAATTTTTCCAATTTTAATATCCGTAAAAAAATACATGAACAATGGAATAAAAGCCAGTAACAACACAGCAGACTCTTTGCAAAATAATGCAACTGAATAGCTTAACAACGCAAAAATTATTTTACTTGTTTTTTTTGTGTTGAGGTAATCAAACAACAAACTAAGGCTTGTAACACTAAGTAAAAAACAAGTAATTTCATCACTACTTTTAATGTTTGCAACAACTTCGGTATGTATTGGATGTGCTATAAATAAAAGTGTTGCAGCAAGCGGCAAAATAATATTCGTATCCTTTAATGCTTTAATAAGAAGCCGAAAAAGCACAACGCCAGTAATAGCATATAACAATATATTTATGAAATGATAAACGGCTGGCTTGTCAGGAAAAATTTGCCACTCAATAGCGTACATCATCAATGTAAATGGGCGGTACAAGCCATCGTTTACATTCAAATAACCATACCTATATGACGAATTAAAAATTAATGGAATTGCTTTTGTACCATTTTTTACAATGTTGTTTTCTTTGATGACAGAAAAATCGTCAAGCGCATATTCATTGTTTAAACTGTTGGCATATATTGCAAAAGCAAAGGCCACAATAAGCAACGAAAAAAAAAGTTTTACTTTATTTTGTTGCGACAATTGATTTTGTAAGTTTTTGATTTCGGCTTTTGTATTGCCCTCGGCAGCATTTGCAATGGGCGTTTTGCGTGTATTTTGTTTACTCATAATTTATTTCATCATTTAGAAGCAAACCTATTATTTTTTTTGGAATTTAATTTTTTGTAAACAAGCTACGTAATTACTGATTGTAATAAAATATGCGATAACAAAAACTTTAATGGAACTATTATAAACTTAGAATCGATTTAAGATTTGTTTATAACGAGGAATTGAAATGATATTGAAAAAAAATTGCTGAATTTTTACTTTGTATTTATTGATGAAAACAACAATTGCTGTTTAAGTAACATCTATTTTTATGTCATTCTAGGTCTTTGAAATCTGCAAGCAAAACCTAAAAACCCAGCACAACAGTTACCATAAAATTGCGCCCAGCTTGAGGATACACAAAGTTTTCGGTAGTTAATTTTCCTTCATACAAGCTACTATATGTGTAACCGTTTGATGAATAATTTTTGCTAAAAATATTATTTACAGTAAGCATCACATTTAGTTTACTACAAAATTTTGGGTGCGATGTAAACATAATTTTGGCATCACCAATTATAAATTCTTTGAGTGAACGGTTTGCGTTTTGTGTGTTGTCTAAATACTGGCTGCCAATATATTTTTGAGCATAAAACAAGGCAAAATATTTATTTATTTGCCACGTTGCACCACCTACTGCTATTAGTTTTGGCGAAAATGCAATGTCGGTATTTTTATAATTATTTGTGTGTGTTGCAACCGAATCGGTGTATGAAAAATATTCGTAAACCAACTCATCATAGTTTGCAATTTTATTTTGGCTAATAGTAGTATTTCCAAATAACTTTAATGAATTCGTAATTTTATATTCGCCCGAAAGTTCAATGCCACTGCGGTAACTTGCACTTACATTGGTTCTAAGCGGATTGCCAACATCGTTTAATTTACCAGTTAGCACCATCTGGTTTTTATAATTCATTAAATAATAAACAGCTTCAAAAATAAATTTGTTGTTCTTGAGTTTATAACCAATTTCCAAATCTTGCAATTGCTCAGACGTAGGGCGGTTAATGGGTGTAGAGGCAACAAAATCATCGCGAGTTGGTTCGCGGTTGGCAATACTATACGAAGCATAAACAGAACTTTTATTATTGATACGGGCATTTACACCCACTTTAGGATTAATGAAATTGTATTTTACAAACTGAGTAGCAGCCTGCCCGTAAGCGTCGAAACCTTCAAACTTATAATCAACGTATCGGTATTGCAAGTCAGTGTATAAGCTAAATGTTTCATCCAACGTAAAACCGTTTTTCCAGTAAACAGAATGGTCATTTTTTAGCGAAGTATTAAAATTATAATTGCTCAAATTATTACTGGTAGCAGCATATTCGGCCCAAATAATGTTGGTGTAATGTTTACAAAAGTATTGGTTACTAGCACCTCCTAAAATACTTTGCCACCTACCATTTTTATAATTAATAGAATACGTGCCACCATAAAAATTATTGTCTAACCACTTTCGTCTTATTAATGTTGATTTATTTATAGTATCTAAATTTACAATAACAGGAGCAATGCCATAATTAGATAATTTTTCATCTAATTTAAACTCTTCATAATAGCCTGCACCCTTTGTTAAATGTGCTGTTACGTTCACAAACAAATTGCGGCTAACGTTGTATGTAAAGTGTAATTGGTGGTTGTATTGGTTGTAATTATCTGTCTGGTTTTTATACAAAAAATAATTGTAAGTATTGTTTTTGCTACCAAATAAATTAATAGAATCTTGTGGTGTGTTGTATAAATATCCCAAATTATTGTAGTAGTGGTTTACCAAATGACTATCCACACCATTTGCTTTTGCTTGAGGAACACCGTTCCAAGCTTGGTACGTTTTCTCGGTTCCCGAAAAATTTACATAATGCAAACTAAACTTTTTTCCAAAGTATGAAGCATCTAAATATATGGAACGCATGTTGCTGCTTGCCCTATCTATAAAGCCATCCGAAGCAATTCGCGACAACCTGCCATTCATTGTAAAATGATTATTAAGCAAACCAGTTCCAAATAAAACAGTGTTTTTTAATGTATTAAAACTGCCAATTGTGCTGTTGCTTTGCGCATGAGCACTATCGCGCATAGTAAGCGTTTGTATATTTATGCTTGCACCAAAAGCCCCACTACCATTGCTACTTGTACCTACACCACGTTGTATTTGTATGCTTTGCGCAGATGATACCAAATCGGGAAAGTCAACCCAATATGTGCCTTGGCTTTCGGTATCGTTTACAGGCACGCCGTTTACGGTTGTGTTTATGCGCGTGCCATCCGTACCACGTATGCGTAATGATGTGTAACCTACGCCAGCACCAGCATCCGAAGTAGTAACAACCGATGGCGTGTATTGAAAAATATAAGGCATATCTTGTCCTACATTTAATTTTTCTATTTCTTTTTTATTGAGAATTTGAAATGTAGCTGCTTGTTTTTCGCCAGCGCGTGTTGCCGAAATTATTACTTCATTGGCTTCAAATGTACCTTGTTCAATTTCAAATTTTGCGTTTTGCGTTGGTGGAATTGTTACCGTTTCAACCTTTTTATTGTATCCCAAACATCTAATTTCAAATTGTAAATTACCAGTTGGCAAATCATCAAAACAAAACTCTCCTTTGGTGTTGGTAAGTACAGCAGCATTGTTGTTCAAGCATTTTACAACTGCAAACTCAACCGCAGTTTCCGCACCATTATTATTGTTTGTAATACTACCACAGAATTTATTTTGGGCATAGTTATTTGTCGCATTTGCAAATAGCAAAAGTACAACTACAAAAAGGCGTAAGTCCATTTTAAATAGTTTGCCATCGTGGCGAAAGCCATAATCTAACAAGTCATTTTGAGATTCCTGCCTACGCAGGAATGACAATGGAAAAGCAATTAGCATTGAGCCGATTGAAAATAATTTATTCATCATTAATTTTTTGCGGGATGCAAAGAAATTGGCAGAACGCCTCTTATAACATTATTCCTACGACGGCATTACCCGCATCAGGTTCAATGGGTATAATCTCAGCCTTGCAAAAAACAAAGCACCCCTTATTTGTGTGGCAAACGTAAATAAAAAATTATAGTATCAAAATGTTTTTATACAATAGGCTTCTATTGTTATGAATTGCTTTTGAAATCAATTATAATTCTTCATTAAATAAAATACTGTTTTACTTAGGTGGTTAAGGTTTTACCGAATTCATAATGTAAGGCATCACGGTTTTATAAATTTCTTTGTAATCAACAATTTCAAATACTTTTTCTTCTTTTTTGCGAAGTTGCATTATGTTCCAAAAATCGGGGCTAATGTTTGATGACTTTAGATTTTCTAAATCTTTATTGCGGTGATATTTTACGCTTAATACTATACCTCTTATACCAAAAACAGTACCTGCAATGGCTGCACTTATTGGTAAACAAGCCACAGGCCCAGTTACTACTCTTTCGCCAAGAGCAACGTAAAGCCCACCAGGGTTGGAATAATTGAATGTTCGTCCAAATATATAAACAAATAAAGCACCCGTAACACATCCTCCAACGCCACCTATACAATTATTAGGGCCTTTGTTTTCTATTTAGGTGTCTTTAAGTATGCTATTGTTGTCTAATACAACTAACAAATTATTTGGGGTAGCTTTTAGTTTATCAAGTGCCAATGTGTTTACATCTCTAATTATTCTGGCAAGCTCGGTACTCAACTTATCATCGGCAGTTTCTATAAAAAGATACTTATGCCCGGCATCGCCCGTAGCCATTGTAGTTATTAGTTTTTGTGCGTTTTAGTTTGTAATAAATAATACTGAAAAATTAGGGCCGATACTATTTGCTTCACGTTGTTTTTGTTTTTTGCTTTTTTTTGAATTGTAAATATATTTATTATTTCCGTTTTAGTAAACCTGCACGAGTGGCTTTGTTTGGTAAGTACTACTACAAAAAAATAGCGTGGAAACGTTGCCAGTTAATTTGAAGCAGAGGGAGTAGAAGCCCGCACACAGGTTTGCAAGGGCAGTAAAACATTTCTATAATATCTGTCTATTTAGGGAAATCAAAAACGTAATAAATACTTAAACCATAAGATAAAACAGAGTAACCAATACTAAAGTTTTTTGAACTTATATTTATTTGATTAGTTGAAGATATACCGTTGATGACTTTTGTGGTTTTAATTTTATTATACCCATTTGAATATTGAAATAATAATCCAGTGCCTGTTTCTAGACTAATTATAAATTGTTTTGATATTTTAAGATTGATACCCAAGTTTAATTTAGCATTATAGTTTAATGTAATTGGGGACTCAACTAGTCTTTCATAAGAGTTTTTTTGATTTGAAATAGTGTCAAATGAATGTGAAATAGATTTTTGCTTTTGTAAATATGTAACGCCTATTCTATTTTCTAACCCTAATTTAAAGTCTATTTTTTCTAAACTTATCATTGTACCATATTCATAAAAAGCATTGCTTCCATTTTGTTTTGAATAATTGGAGTTTGTTGTGGATACACTGCCCGATTGTTGATTATTTTGATAGTGGTTATTGTAGGTATTATAGTTTAAACCTGTGCGAAAATAATTTGATTTGCTAGTTTGCTGTTGATAAACTAAGTCTAGGTTTATTCTTTTTAAATCGGTTTTACTATTATCTGGTATTCCATTGAGATTACTAATTGTGCCAACATTAATAACTCTAATACCAATTGCCTTATTTATTTGTGCGTAGCTATTATACGTTAATAAAAACAAAATTGAAATAATTATATTTATTGTATTTTTCATAGTTTCAAAATATAATATACGAAAATGAAATATTAGGGTAAAATAGAAAGTTGGCCAGCAAATATTGTGTTCTGTTCTTTACTTCATAATTATTAATGTTAGAGAAATTGGTTAGAAGTTTATATTCCGAAAACACTTTGTATTTATTAGGTAATTTTATTTCAAGTTTGGAATTAAGATGTATTCCAATCCAGAAATTCTTTTTAATATTATAATTAGTACCTAATTGAAAATATAATAATGTATTGTAGTAAAGTTTTATGCCCTCCTTAACAATAATTGTTTCAGTGCCATTGTTGTATCTTACTTTGCTTTGTGCATAGTTTGCTTGTTTATAAAACGAGCCTTCTAAACCAAATGATATTTCATTAAGCAAAAATAGTTTTTGCTTATAAATTGTTTTTCCTAATGTAATGGTTTGCTGTAAACTATATCTATTACTGAATGAAGTGTCTATAAATATTAATTTTTGCGGACTATAGTCTGAAAAAGATTTACTATTATTGGAGGTATAAATAACACTATATGCTATTCTTAAAATGTTTTTCCGCATTTTTTTTTCAAATAATAGTTGAGTGTTTGTATAGAAGTTATTTGAATAGTTTTTATTAAATAATGAAGTATCTATTGTGCTTAACGAATGGTAATTAAATGTTGATTGGTTTAGTTTAATGGCATATCGCGGCATTGCAAATAAATTAAATGCAAAACTTAAAATAATTATTGGAGCTAGTTTAAACATAGTAAAAATTAGTAAGGCAACATTGTGTTGCCTTACTAATAGTTTTTAATTTTTTAGAAATTTTTTAGTTACCATTCCATTGTCTGTTTTAATGGATATTAAATAAAACCCAGAAGTGAATTCCGCAAAAGGTATTTCATTTACAGAGTTATTTAATTTACCTGTTTTAATAATATTACCTACCAATGATGTTATTGAATAAATTGAATTTAACATTGCTGCGTCATCAAAATTTACTATAACACTTGACCTTGAATTATCAAAAAAACTATTAATTTTAGAATTTAATTCAATATCATTTATGCCTGTTGGGTCATCATCATGTATTGTAATTTTACAATAGATATTTGTTCCTAATGGGCAAGTTTCTGTTTGTTCAAAAAGTGCATAACAAACGCATCTAGTTCCTGTATTTGTTACATTGTTTGTTGGAGTAAAAACAACTGTAATGTCTTCTGTACCTGATGATGCGCTAAAAGTTACATAAGAACCACCCGTTCTTGTGTATGAACCAACAGGGGCAGGTGTGCAACTTGTGCATTGAGTTGGGCTATCAGTATTATCAACAACAAAAACATATTGCGAAAATGCACTATTATTTGCATCCAAACAAGGCTCGCCTTTCATGTGAACTGTTACGGAAGAGCCTTCAGTAACACTATATGAAATTGGGTCAAATCTGTAACCGCCGCCAATTGGATTTAGTTCAGAACACACATTACTAAACACACCAATATTACTAATGTCTCCATTTGCTGCAACCGTCCATTTGTCGGCAGGGCTTATAAATAAAGGGTCTCCACTTGTTTCGCTGTACTTTCGCCTAACGGTAAAGTTTTTTAATGATGTTAAATCAACATTTATTGTGTTTAAATAATTAACAGGGTCGGCAAGTGCAGCTGCAATGTTTATTTGGTCGGCTGCTGATAGGTTTGCTTCTCCTATTCTATCTATAATTCCGTTTGCATTCCATAACTCTACTCGTGTTTTTTCAACTAAGTCTAATTGTGGTGTTAAGAAGTCGGTAATTTGTTGAAGTGTTACGTCTGAACCTGCAAAACCTACTGTAAACCTGCCTTTTGCGTTAACACTACCGCTAAGATTTATATCAACAGAAGTGTTGTCGCTTTTTACTAATTTGATGTAATAACCTGCAAGGTTTTGTGCAATGTCTCTCGGATTAAATAGTTCTAATGCGTAACTGTTGGCAATTGGGCTATTGCCCGAAATTGAAACATTGTCTTTTGCAAAGACTATTTCGGAAATAAAAAGCTCATTGCACTGTGCAAATGTAGCTGTGGCACTTGCTATTGTTAAAGCTAATGCGCCAATAATTGTTTTGTAATTTCTAATCATTTTAATTGTTTTTTAAGATTTGTAAATCTATTTATTTTTTGTGTAGGGTAAAATGAGAAATCTACACTTTTGTTTTTTCTCAAGTCATAAATTAAAGTAAGGTTACCAGCATTTAAGTTTACGGCATTTTGTTTTTTTTATTGAGGTTATTAATCAACAAAAAAATAGCGTGAACGCTGCTTTTACTTGTATTAGAGGGAGTCGAAGCCCATGTAGTCAAGTAGAGCAACGCCCACGCGTCCGTGGGCGTCATGCTTACGTCCTTACTACATTGAAATTTCGACTTTTCTAATAAAGGAATCTTTAGCTAAACGCTATATTTTTATTTCTTATTTATCTTCTACATATTTCTTTCGTTTTTAATTAAACAATCACCATAAAATCGTTTTATATTTTACATTTTAAAATTGTTGCTACAAACATCAATAAATTATTTTGAATACACCTAACAAAAAAAACGGGTTTTTTCGTCTCATTCAAATACGTGTTTTTCCCCGTATTTGTACGGGGTTTTTAAGGCTGATTTTTTTTCAAAATCGCTGCAACACCATATTAGTAAGCGTTTCTGTGTTTTTAACAAAAAAAGAACTTTGGTAAAGTCTTACAAGCCATTTGTGCACGTAAAAAAATATTTTTTTCCTTATTGCAGTTTTTTAAATAAAATTTTTCAATATCTTTTTTCAATAAAATTTAAACTTCTGCGTTATTATCTAAAAACTAATTAAAAACAACATCAATTTGATAACAATTTTACCAACAGTTTAAAACTTCCACAAAAAAATAGCTGGCACGCGTAGCTAAACAAAACAAAGTTCTTTGACATATTGTAATCAATACAGAAACCCACGAGTACGTGAGGTTTTTACTTAAACTCGATGCAATAACCCAAAAGGTATTCTGCAATTTATTAATGAAACATATAATACCCCAAGAGGTATTCAGCAATTTATTAATGAAACATACAATACCACAAGAGGTATTCAGCAATTTATTGATGAAACATGCATTACCACAAAAGGTATTCTGCAATTAATTGATGAAACATGCAATAACCCAAAAGGTATTGAGTAATTTATTGATGAATTATAACACACACCGTGTTAAAACAAAAAATTAAATAATTTATTTATTAATCTCAAAAAAAAAACAATAAAAATAGACATTAAATGGCAATATGTAGTCAATCAATTTGACGAATCAACAAAGAATAGCTTGCCCAAGGCAGCAAAAATTAATACTTTTCATGAAAATGCTTTGCAGGCTAACCAAGGCATACCTGCTATAGCTACTATGCTTACTGAGTACACGCCTGCTTACAACAATTTTGTGAATAAATATGCGAACCGCACACAGCAAGGTGGTGCGCAAAAAGGCGATACCAAAGCGTTTAAACTCGCGTTAAATAATATGACGTTCAATGTAAATAAATGGGACATTAAAATTAGCGACATTTATGAACCGGGTAGCGTTGAGTATGTAAAATTGTTCCCTAACGGACACAAACCTTTTATAACTGGTAAACAATTTGAACGTGTAAATGCTGTAAAAGCGTTGCAAGATGCAATAGGAACCGACCCTGCATTGGCAGTGGTAAAGGCCTTGGTTGATGCTTACTATACTGTGCTTTTCGATACTTTTGATGATAAAGGCGTGGCGCAACAAACCACCGGCAACACAGCAGATGCTTTAGAACAAGCCCGCATAGATGTGTGCAATTTACAGTACAAACATTTAGGTGAACTAATGGGTATTAACTACCTGAACCCTATTGATACCGAAAAGTATTTCGACCTTGAAACCATCCGCGTAAAGCAGCAAACAGTGTTTACAAAACAGTTGATACATGATACAAAAGCCCTGTTTTTTAAACGCTTGATGCGCAGTGGGCAAATGCTTAGAATAACATGTAATCAAAATACACGCTGGTTTTTGAGCAATACAAAAGACACCTTTGCAGGGCAAATGGTAGAGGTGTTGGCGGGCATACCCAAAGAGTTTAGTGTAAATGATTTTATGGTACTCCTAAAAACACACCGTTACCTAATAGGCGTAAACCATAGCGGCAGCGATGTGGCTGATGTAAAAGTAGAAATTTTGTACCCGCAAAAAAGGCTGTCATCTTTATAGGTGGCAGCCTTTTTTTGTGTGGTTACTTAATAAACTCACTTACCCAATTTTTTCTTCATTTGCTTTATGTACAATTCAATTTTTATACAACTTTGATTCAACAAATTATGTACAAAAAAATATGATGCGGCAATCTTTCTATCACCAAAAAACATAACATTTCTTTTTTGCATTAGCACCATTAAAATCTAATTTCGCACACGCAAAAAAAAATAATAATGAGTGATAAAATAAAACATGAGTGTGGTATTGCACTTGTAAGGTTACTGAAACCAATAGAATTTTATCAAAAAAAATATGGCACAGCATTGTATGGATTAAATAAAATTCACTTGCTGTTAGAGAAACAACACAACCGCGGACAAGACGGCGCAGGGCTTGCCACCATTAAGTTAGACACGCCGCCCGGCATCAGATACATTAGCCGATACCGCAGCAATGCACCACAACCATTAAAAGAAATTTTTCAGAAAGTATTTGCAAAATTTGAGGAGGTTAAAAAATATAATCCCGAAAAATTAAACGATGCAGCATGGCTAAAAAACAATATTTCGTTTACAGGCGAATTGTTATTAGGGCATTTGCGTTATGGCACTTATGGCAAAAATAGCATTGAAAGTTGCCACCCTTTTTTGCGTCAAAATAATTGGAAAACACGCAACTTGGTTGTTGCTGGTAATTTTAATTTAACCAATGTAGATGAGTTGTTTCAAAAGTTGGTAGAGCTAGGGCAACACCCCAAAGAAAAAGCTGATACGGTAACCGTTATGGAACGCATAGGGCATTTTTTGGATATGGAAAATGACCGCTTGTTCAAAGAATATAAAAGTTTGGGATATGGCAACGAAGAAATTTCTAAACGCATTGGCGAAAAATTAGACATTGCCAAAATACTAAAAGATGCAAGTCGCAGGTGGGATGGTGGCTATGTAATGGCTGGTTTAATTGGGCATGGCGATGCTTTTGTGTTGCGCGACCCTAACGGCATTCGCCCTTGCTATTATTACCATGATGATGAAATTGCAGTGGTTACAAGCGAAAGGCCCACTATGCAAACTGCCTTTAATTTAGACCTTGAACACATCCGCGAATTGCAACCCGGCAACGCACTCATCATCAAAAAAAATGGTGATATTAATGAAGTAAATATCAACGAATCGGTAAGTAAAACATCATGCTCTTTCGAGAGAATTTATTTTTCGCGTGGTAGCGATATTAAAATTTACCAAGAACGCAAAGAGTTAGGCAGAACGCTGGTTACCGACATTTTAAAAGCGGTTGATTACGATTTAAAAAACACAGTTTTCTCTTACATACCCAACACTGCCGAAACTGCTTTTTATGGTATGATGAGTGGCGTTGAAGATTATTTGCGCCACATAAAACACAAAAAGATTTTGGCAATGGGCAATAACATTGATGCCGAAAAACTAACCGAAATATTAAGTATAAAACCGCGTGCCGAAAAGTTGGCTATAAAAGATGCAAAACTCCGCACATTTATTACCAGTGATAGTGAACGCGACGAAATGGTAAGCCATGTGTATGACGTAACTTATGGCGCAATAAACAAAGGCATTGACAGCATTGTGGTAATTGACGATTCTATTGTACGCGGCACAACGCTAAAGCAAAGCATCATAAAAATGTTGGATAGGCTTTCGCCGAAAAAAATAGTAATTGTTAGCAGTGCACCACAAATACGTTTCCCCGATTGTTATGGTATTGATATGGCCAAGATGGGCGATTTTATTGCTTTTCAAGCGGCTATAGAATTATTAAAAGAACAAGGAAAAGAAAGTTTTATAACCCAAGTGTATGAAAAAGCAAAAGCCGAATTGCTAAAGCCAAAACACGAAGTAAAAAACATTGCCAAAGAAATTTATGAACCTTTTACGTACGTAGAAATTTCGAATAAAATTGCGAACATGCTGCGCACGCCACTAATAAAGGCTGAAGTGCAAATTGTATATCAAACAATTGAGGGTTTACATACAGCAATACCCAACCACAAAGGCGACTGGTATTTTAGTGGCAACTACCCCACGGCAGGCGGCATGTGTGTTGCCAACAAAGCATTTATAAATTACTACGAAGGTGTTGATGCTAGGGCGTATTAAGCGGGTAACGCTATATTTTACTATCCATCACGTCCTCAAATTCCTTTTTGTTGTCGTGCGAAAGTTTTATTTCTAAATCATTTTTTATGGTGATAGTTGCTTCACCTTTTTTGTAGGTAACAATATAATCTAAGTTAAGTTAATAATATAGGAACGGTGCGTTTTAAAAAAGTTGGGATTGCTCAACAACAAATTATATTCTTTTATTGGCTTAGAAACCGTAATTCTTTTTTGTGTAGAGTGTATGTAAAAGTCGGAATAAACGTTGTCGGCAACTATGGCAATGATGTCGTTGGTTTTAATAAAATATTTGTTTTCGGTGTTTGATAAAACAATTTGTTCAACCGAAGTATCGGCAGTTAGTTGTTGTAATATTTTAAGTTGTTCGTGGCTACTATTTTTTCTTTTTAGCACACGTTGCAAAGCTTCTACAAGGCGTTCGGGCACAATTGGTTTAAGTATATAGTCGAGTGCACTAAGTGCAAATGCTTCTATTGCAAAACCATTGTGTGCGGTGGTAAAAATTATTTCAAAATTCAATTCTTCTTTCGATAAATAGTTGGCAATGTCAATGCCCAACTCACCGTTTAATTGCACATCTAAAAACACAAAATCTATTTTATTGTTGCGTATAAAATTTGCAGCAACACTTACTTTGTCAAAACTTCCAAGAAAATTCATTTCGTTATAATGTGCTTCAACAATCGATTTTAAAAGTGTTACAGCCTGTGGTTCGTCTTCAATTATTATGTAGTTAATCATCGTTTCTAATAGGTATTTTTATTTGTACGCACGTCCCTGTTGGTTCATTGTTGTTATTGTATTTATCAATAATTGTTTGTTCAATTTTTTCTGTTCTGTTAAGGTTCAGCAGTTCTATTCGGCTCATATTTGCTGTGGTGCTAAACGAAGCCGATTTTTTTGTCATTCTATTTCTGATAACGCCTGCGGCTTTTCTGCCAATGCCGTTATCGCCAATTTCTACTAACAACACATCATCCAATATGTTGAAGTTTATTTTTAAAATAGCATCGTCATTTTTATTTGCCAAGCCATGATTTATCGCATTTTCAACCAATGGTTGCAAGAGCATGGCGGGTAATAAAGTATCGTACAAATCAATGTTGTTATTAGTGAAAATTTCGAATTTAATTTTTGGTAAGCGCATGGTTTCAAGTGCCAAATAGTTTTTTAAAAGCTCAATTTCATCGGCCAAACATATTTCGGTATTGCGGCTACTTTCTAAAACAGCACGGCTTAAATCGCTGAATAAACCAAGTGCTTTGGCGGCATTTTCTTTTTGTCCGCTATAAATAAATCCTTGAATTGAGTTAAGTGCATTGTAAAAAAAATGCGGATTCATTTGGCTTTTAATTGCTTTAATTTCGCTTTCAGAAGCACGCCTTTCGGCAGTTAAAAGTAGTTGTGCATCGTCTAATTTTTGTAGTAATATTTCATTTTCTTTTTTGTCTTTAAACCTCCTAAAAAAGAAATAAGCAATAATTAATATTGCCACAAAAGCACCTATAATGCTATATATGTAAAGGTTTTTACGATTTGCTTCTAACCTCGATATTTGTTTTTGTTGGTTCAGTTTTTCAATCTTAATTTCTTGCTTTTGGTTTTTGTAATTGAACTCTTCTTTTAGTGCAAGGTTTTTTGTTTTGTCGTTGTTAATACTATCGTTTAGTGTGGTTGCAATTGTGGTAAATGTGTATGCTTTTTCAAACATATTTAGCTGTGCATAAATGGCGCTTAGTAGTTTTGCAATGTTTATTATTTCATTGGGATAATTTAATTTTTTAGAAATTTCAAAACTTTCAAAGGCTATTATTTCAGCCTTCTTTAACTGATTTACTTGCACAAATATTTTTGCCAATTCATAATTTGCTTTTATATAAAACAACTCTGCATGTGTTGCTTTTGCTATTGTTGCCGCTTGCAATAAATTTTGTTTTGCCAAACTCATTTGTTTGTTTTTCAAATATATATTGCCAAACAATTTATAGCACAAAATATCAGTATTCTTCGAACTTATTTTTTTAGAAATTGCTAGTGCTTTTGTATTGATGCGCAATGCCTCATCCAATTCATTTAGTTGAAAACAACTTTTGGCAACACTGTGCAAAGCCAATGCTTGTCGGCCTTCGTTGTTAAGTTTAGTAGCAATGTTTTCGCACTTTTTATAATACTCTTTTGCTTTTTCAAATTCGTTTTGAGTATCAAAAATTCTACCTATTGCAAAACAAGTGCGTTCTAAACCATCTAAATCATTATGCTTTTCAAAAAGTTTGAGGGCTTTTAAATTGTATGTAATTGCTGAATGGTAGTCGCCCAAACTATTGTATGCATAACCCAAATCGGTAAGTACAAATGCTAACGTTGTTTCATCATTGCTCTTTTTTGCAATAGCTAAAAGCAATTTTCAAATAGTAAATAGCACTGTCTAATTCACCAATTCTATCTTTAGCTGTACCAATGTTTTGGTAGCCCAAAACAATGCCGTAATTAAAATTTATTTGCTTGGCAATTTGTAATCCTTTTCGGTAATATTCTATTCCACCAATAGGATTATCGCTATAAACATAATAAGCACCATAATTAGAAAATGCGGTTGATTTATACGTCAAAAAAGTTTGTCGCAAAGCATTATCAATATTTTTATTAGATAAATTTTCATCACAATATTGCAACAATTGTAGGTTTGTTTTTATCCAAATAGTATGGTCATTTTCCGCATCTATTTTTTCAATTAGCTTGGCGCAGATGTTGGTATCAGCAGCCAATTTATGAAGTGCACTGTTGTATTCTCTTTCTTTTTTGCCGAAGCAAAAAGTAGAAAACATTATAGAGTATAAAAATAAAATTATTGATTTGCGCCGCATAGTTGGGTTGCAAAATAAAAGAAATATGCGAATGCAAAATTTAAAAAAAATTCAATCTTTAGTTACAGATTATATTTGAGCCACGCATAACATGCAATAGTAAAATTTGCAATGTTTAAAATAAAATGCCTCCCAAACCAATACCATTTTGCACAAACAAAATATACTGTTAGCAAGTGTTCCGCTTTTACTATCAAATTATTACAAAAAAAATAGGCTACCCTATTTGGATAGCCTATTTTTTTTGTTAGTAAATAAATTTACTATTTTTTACTGGCTTCTATCGAGAAGTTAATTACTACTTCATCGCCAACAATTGTTGTAATAGGTTTGCCAATGTGAAACTCCGAACGTAAAATTTTCATTTCGCCTTCAAAAGTATAAACATTTCCGTCCTCAGTATTTGTTTCGCCTAAGTAGTTAAATGGAACTTCCATTTCTTTGGTAACACCTTTTACAGTAAGCGTTCCTATTGCTTTGTAAGCAAATATACCATCGTTGTTTTTGCGTATTGAGGTAGAACGAAATTTAATAGTTGGGTATTTTTTCACATCAAAAAAATCTTCGCCTATCAAATCTGCATCGCGCATTACGTTTTGTGTATTGATTGACGCTGCACTCAACATCAAATCAATTGATGAAGTTGCTGTATCGCCAGTCATTTCAATTTTGCTCATGTAGGCAGTATCTAAACTTAAAGTTCCTTTTGCTGATGACAATAAATGCTTAACACGAAATTCAACAAACGCATGTGAGTTATCCATTTCATAAGTACCATTTAATTCTGCAATGTCTTTAAACTGCATAATTTCTATTTTAGATTCTACTGGTTTAGCTTCTATAACATTATTTACAGCAATGTAAGGAGCAATAACCAATGAAACAATACTCATCAATTTAATTAAAATATTCATGGATGGACCTGATGTATCTTTAAATGGGTCACCAACAGTATCGCCAGTTACAGACGCTTTGTGTGGTTCCGATTTTTTGTAAAACATCTCACCATTAATTAAAACACCTTTTTCAAATGATTTTTTAGCATTGTCCCAAGCACCACCAGCGTTTGATTGGAAAATACCCATTAACACACCTGATACAGTAACACCTGCCAATAAACCACCCAGCACTTCTGGGCCCCAAATAAAACCAACCAACACAGGTGTAATTAATGCTATAGCACCCGGCATCATCATTTCACGAATAGATGCTTTTGTAGAAATAGCAACACATTTGTCGTATTCTGGTTTTGCTTTGTATTCCATAATTCCTGGTATTTCGCGGAACTGACGACGAACCTCTTGAACCATGTCCATAGCTGCTTTACCAACCGCTTGAATACACAATGCAGAGAAAATAAATGGAATCATACCACCAACAAATAAACCAGCTAAAACTGGCGCTTTGTAAATATCAATCGCATCAATACCAGCAATACCAACAAATGCTGCAAATAAAGCCAATGATGTTAATGCTGCCGAAGCAATTGCAAATCCTTTTCCTGTAGCTGCTGTAGTGTTACCAACTGCATCTAAATTATCGGTACGCTCACGTACTTCGGGTGGTAATTGACTCATCTCAGCAATACCACCTGCATTATCGGCAATTGGCCCAAATGCATCAATAGCCAATTGCATAGCTGTTGTTGCCATCATACCTGCCGCTGCAATAGCGACACCGTATAAACCTGCGCAAGAATAAGAAGCCATAATACCTGCTGCCAATGTTAGAATTGGAATAACAGTAGATTTCATACCTACCGCTAAACCACCAATAATATTAGTAGCGTGCCCCGTTGACGATTGCTGAATGATAGACATAACAGGGCCTTTGCCCATTGCTGTGTAATATTCTGTAACAATACTCATGATAGCACCAACCACAGTTCCTACCAAAATAGCCATGAACACGCCCATTTTAGTAAATGTAACTGTACGCAATGTAATATCGCCATCAGGCAACATCCACATTACTATAAAGTATGAAGCAATAACGGTAATAGCCATTGAAATCCAGTTACCCATATTCAATGCGTTTTGTACGTTTGATTTGTCATCTTTAATGGTAACAAACCATGTACCTACTATCGAAAATAAAATACCTAAACCACAAATTACCATTGGTAATAATATTGGCGACATTCCATTAAAATTATCAATAACCACAACCTCTTGACCCAATACCATAGTAGCCAAAATAGTTGCTACATACGAACCAAATAAATCGGCGCCCATACCTGCAACGTCACCAACGTTATCGCCAACATTATCGGCAATAGTTGCTGGATTACGAACATCATCCTCAGGAATTCCTGCTTCTACTTTACCTACTAAATCGGCACCCACATCGGCAGCTTTGGTATAAATACCTCCGCCAACACGCGCAAACAAAGCAATTGACTCAGCTCCTAAAGAGAATCCTGTTAATACTTCGATGGCTGTTTTTACGGTTTCGGTTCCTAAGTCAGCAAAAATAGAAAGGAATGCAATAAACAAACCACCTAAACCTAATATTGCTAAACCAGCAACACCTAAGCCCATAACAGTACCACCTGTAAACGAAACTTTAAGTGCTTGTTTTAAGCTTGTGCGGGCAGCTTGGGTGGTACGTACGTTAGCTTTTGTAGCTACCTTCATACCAATGTATCCGGCTGTAGCCGAAAATACTGCACCTATAATAAAGGCAATAGAAATTATCCAACTAGAGTGGATTGGTTTGCCATTTACCTCGTGTATTGTGCCTGAATAAGCCAATAATATTGCTGCAAAAGCAACGAAAATGCTCAACACTTTCCATTCTGCTTTTAAAAATGCCATTGCACCATCGGCAATGTATCCTGCAAGTTCTTGCATGTTTTTGTCGCCAGCGTCTTGCTTGCTAACCCATGCACTCTTTACGGCCATTACAATAAGGCCAACAATCCCTAAAAGGGGAATCAAATAAATGATATTCATAATAGTAAAATATGTAACTGTTTAAAAATTAGCGTTTTAACCTTTTTTACAAAAGGGACGCAAACATAAAAAAATATAATGTAATTGCAAATTGGTAATTAGTAAGGGGTGTATTATAAAAATTGTACTTATGTTCTACCCTTTGTTGGCGTCCTCGTCAACAAATATTTTTTTCTAAGTTTTTTCAAAGGTTTTAATATTCAGGTTGGCGAGGAGGCCAACCTTGGGCAAATTGCAAATTAATTAGGTAGCCACAAATTGAATCCTGCAATCTTAAAATACTATTTTTGAATAAACGTTTAATTACTTCTTAATAGGGCAACCAATCTTACGGAATGAGTAATTTCGAAAAATAAAATATTAAGTAATACCGATTGTAAATTCAATATAGTCAAATTTCTCCAGTTGTTTCAAACGGGACTATTGTATTATTTTCATGTATTATCGGCATTGCCAATTCTAATTATAAAATAGTTTGGACTATATTAAAATTAGAATTGGTATAAATACTATATTCACCTTTTTTGGTGAGAATAAAAAGTCTTTTTTGTGTAGTGTTTTAAACACTTGAAACGCTTTTGTTTTTTTTTTGTTGCGACTTTTAGGTTATTTTTAAGTAAGGCTAAAAAAATTAAATAATTATTATTTTAAAAGAAGAAATATATTCACCTTCATTAACAACTCAAAAATCAATGAAATTCAAAGTAAAATATTGGTTAAGAATATCTTTGTTGAACCTTTTAATCGTGGCATTGTTGGGCGGGCTAATGAGGTACAAAATTGGATTTGAATTCCCATTATTTAGTCAAAAAAACATCCAACATGCTCATTCTCATTTTGCATTTTCTGGATGGGTTACACACACTTTATATGTATTAATGATTCGATTTATATACAATAAAGGAGCACTTTTTCAAAAGGAATACAGTATATTACTTATTGTAAATTTAGTATGCTCTTACGGTATGCTTTTCTCTTTTTTTGCGCAGGGTTATGGGGCAATTTCCATTATTTTTTCAACCCTTACAATTGTTAATTCGTGTTTTTTTACATTTTATTTTATTCGAGACTTAAATAAAATTAAGGGTAATACTTCATCAAATGCTTGGTTTAAGTCTGCATTGTGGTTTAATGTAGTATCCTCTTTAGGAACATTTTACTTGGCTTATATGTTGACATCACATAATTTTAATGAAAATTATTATTTAGCCGCAATCTATTTTTATTTACACTTCCAATATAATGGTTTTTTTATTTTCGCTTGTCTTGGTTTACTTATTGATGAAGCGATAATTTTATTCCCGAATTTTAAGTATGACAAACAAATTTTTAGATTATTTTTTGTTTCAGTTATTCCCGCCTACTTCTTATCAATTATTTGGGCAAATTTGCCTGATTGGCTTTATTTGATAGTTGTTATAGCGGCGTTTATACAAGTGTTTGTATGGGTAAAATTCGTTTTTTTAATACGAAAAAGCACTTTGAACAATATTAGTATTTCTAAATTTTCTAAATATCTTTTTTTGTTTGTTGCCATTGCATACACTGCGAAAATATTATTGCAGCTTGGTTCAACTATTCCAACATTAAGTACTCTAGCATTTGGTTTTAGACCCGTAGTAATAGCTTATTTACATTTAGTTTTATTGGCTGTTGTATCTGTTTTTTTATTGGCATTTCTTTATACATTCAACCTCATAAAAAAATCTAAACTAACCGTAACTGCATTGATAATATTTATTATTGGAGTATTTTTAAATGAGTTATTATTAGCCATTCAGGGTGTTGCAGCATTTAAGTATTTAATAATTCCAAATGTAAATGAAGCATTATTTGTGGTTGCCATCCTTATTACTTTAAGTTTGATTGCATTAGTTATATCACAAAGAAATACAGAATTAAAACTGGAGTAATTAAAAAGAGAGACTGCATCAAAAACAAGTTTTGCTTATTATGCTGAAAAAGTGAAAAACCTTCTGTTATAATCTTGCAGAAGTTTTTTAGATTCTTATTACGTGAGCTTAATTTTATACTAAAGTTATTTCATTTTTAGTCTAAAATGCGCTTAAAAAAATATACTCAAATGCACATATACTTTTAGTGTCTTCCACTTTTATATTTTGAAATTGTGCTATTATAAAATTGCTTATTTGATTTAAAATTTTGTGAAATTTGTAGGGTGAAATTTGCCTGTTTAAAAAATATTAATTTGAAATATTTGGCAAGCGTATTTTTTTAATTTAAATAAAACAAAAGTGCCCGCTATTAAAAAACATATCTGCACATGACAATAATCATATATTAAAATTCAAACAAAACATTTATTTGTAAAAGTTTAAATAAATAAAAATCATGAAAAATTTTTTCAAGTATTTCATTTTTGCAGGTGCATTAAGCATTGCTGCATGTAATTCAAATGAAGCAACTAATAACGAGGTTGCAACTGAGGAAAGTAATGGTGAAGAGGGATTGACTGGACAATCTGGTGTTCAAGACTCTACATCAAAACCTAATGTAGTGCAAGTTGCTATAGGTAGTAAGGACCACACAACTTTAGTGGCTGCCGTTAAAGCCGCAGATTTGGTAGATGCTTTGAGCAATGCAGGACCATTTACAGTATTTGCACCTACTAATGCGGCATTTGCTAAACTACCGGCAGGTACTGTTGAAGGTTTATTGAAGCCTGAGAAAAAAGCAGACTTGCAAAATATTCTTGGTTATCATACTTACGTTGGCACTTTGAAAACAGAATATATGAATGATGGACAAGAGTTTGATATGGTATATGGTGGTAAAGTTAAAATATCAATTAAGGACGGAAAATATTTTGTCAACGGTTCCGAAATTGTTGCATCAATCCCAACTTCTAATGGAATAATTCATGTGATTGGTGATGTATTGTTACCTAAATAATTATGAAACTGATTGCAATGTCAATTGATAACATTTTCATTTTTTTTTATTGTAAGGCTGCTTATTGCAGCCTTACATTTTTATTTAAGTGCACTGTACACAGTTAAAAAAACTAACTCAAATTTGTATAAATTGTTATTGGAATGGAAATAGAAATTAAATATACGATTTATTACATTGATGAAATATCAATTTGCGTGTAATACCGATTGTGCATTCAATATAGTCTAATTTCGGTTGTACCTCATTGTACTATTTTCATGTAGTATCGGCATTATAACTCCCGTTTGAAACAACGGGATAAAATTATAGAATAGTTTGGACTATTTTACAATTAGAATTAGTATAAGCTGCAATTAATTTTAGAGTTGCTGAGGTATTCTGCAATTTCAAAATATTGATGCGTTTACTATTCAAAAAAAGTTGATAAATTTTCTTGATTAACCAAAGTAAAAATGAGGAAATTATTGTTTATGAAACCACTCATTCCTAACCAAATATATTGTTAAGATATATAACTAAAATTTAAAAATTGCAGTAGCTATACCCTTGGAGTTTACTACTAAAGTTTCAACATTAAATGGCGTGTCTCACCTAGAAACCATAACTATTTCTGAGTTATTTAAAAATAGGAATAGAACAATAAAAAAATGTCTCTTAATAGTAAGCGGCATTCTTTATTATTATTACTACAAATCCTTCTTTTTAAACTTTATTAAAGAAATCCAAAATGGAATTGCTACCCATAAAAATAGGATGAAGAAAACAATTGCAATTCCCGTTGATGTTCCAAAAAAATCTTTGAATATTGCACCTGTGTAGCCCATCATTGCAGATACATCAAGATGTAATAAAATTAATATTCTGGCTAAGTCTATTGGATTAAGTGCACTTATACCAACCATCATTTTTTCTATTGGATAATCGGCAAATTGAAACAAAAGAAACAACACAAATGAATCGAAAAGCAATGCAAATAATAACCATAGCATGATGGATATTCCTATTCCTTTAGCTTTGTCTCGCGTAATTATAGAACTTAAAAATGCAATTACTACAAATACCGAAGTGATGAAAATGCCTACTAACAACATCATCAAACCCACATCGGTAGGTGCATATAAAAAAATTGGTATGCCTGCACCTACCACAAAGGCTAACACTAACGAAGTGGTTAAGCCATAAAACAAACTCCACCAAATTTTGGTTCGCTTTATTGGTTGACTCAACAATAGCTCAATAAACTCTGAACTATTGTATAAATATATAGTAGAAAAAATTACAGAAACTAATGGAACAGTAAGCAAAATTACATTCAATAGTGTAAGTATTCCTTTGGTACTATTGTCTTCTAAACTAAAAACTCCCCATGATAATACAGCCATTATAAGCGTATATATCAATACAATTTTATTCTTGAGAATATCTAAAACAATAAATTTTATAATTCTGTTCATTGCAATATTATTTTATGGTATCAACTGTTTCTCCTAATTTCTTAGACTCTTTTTCAGCGTCTGGATACGTAGTTTTAAGTTGCTTATTTTTGAGAACAGAAGCTATGGCTTTCGAAATTCTATCTTCGCCAGTAGTCCGTTTTAAATCAGAAATTGTTTTGTGAAATTGAACTGAACCATCTTGCATAAAAACAATTTGGGTTATTAAATCATCCAATTCACTAAGCAAGTGTGAGGTAATCAAAATTAATTTTCCTTTCTTTTTCTCGGCAATTATTTTCTCCTTCAATAATTCAGAAGCCAAAGGGTCTAGGCCTGCTGTAGGCTCATCTAAAATTAATATATCAGGATTAAAAAGAAACGCCAAGGTTGCACTTACTTTTTGCGTTGTGCCACCAGAAAGTGTTCGCATACTTTTTGTGAACATACTTTTTAATTGAAATTGTTCAAGTAATTCTTCGTCTAACACATCGTTTGACTTTCGAATTTCTGTTATCATTTCTATAATTTGTCCAATGGTCATATTGTCTGGATACCTTCCTATTTGAGGCATGTAGCCAATTTGTCTTCTATATTCAAAACTCTCCGAAACTAAATTATCATTCACTTTTATTGTACCTGTAGTTGGTATTACCATGCCTAAAATACTTTTGATAAGTGTGGTTTTTCCGCATCCATTTGGGCCTATTAAAGCAATACATTCCCCTTTATTAAACGTTAGGTTTATGTTGTTTAATACATCCAATTTCCCAAATTTTTTATTCAAATTTTTTATCTCAATCATAACTTAAGAGCGTGAGTAAGTGGCGTATTATCAATAAAATTATCAGGCGTTAAGCTAGGCATTATTTTTTCTGATTTATCTAGAAGTGTTACCATAAAACTTCTAAATAGTAACATCGCTGGAGGGTTTTTTTCTACAATAACTGAGAATAAACTTAAGGGATGATAAGGCACATCGCCTACATTATCTTTGTTTAAATCATAGCCTTCATATTTATCCCAATAATTGCTGTTAAAGGTGTTTAAAACTAAGCTTCCATTGGTGCTTACATCAAATGTATTACTCAAAAAATTATTGCTAACAATTTCATTATCCATACAACTTGCTTGTATTTTCATTCCCCAACCATTTGAAACATAACTATTTTTCTCAACTTTAATCCTACTTGTTCCTTCCATAAAAATACCCGTTGTGTTTTTAGAAAAAGTATTCCCCAAAATATAGCTATCCGATATTTCTTTTAGCATTAATCCATACGCAGCATCGCCCCAATTTTCAGTAAAAGTATTGTGAAACATTTTTACTTTATGCGTAAACATAACTGCTACACCTGCTCCATTACCTTTGAAAACATTTGATATATATGAGTCGCTATGCGAAAACATAAAGTGTAAACCATAACGAATATTTTTTGTTGAAATGTTTCGCCAGATAACGGAGTTGGTTACAAACTCAAAATAAATTCCATCGCGATGGCCTGTAACTTTGTTTGCAACAATCTGTAGGCTATCGCTTTTCCAGCAGTGTACGCCGTTTCCAATTTGTTGCTCTGCAATGCCGTAAGCTGTAATTTTGTTGTTTTTAACGATACACTTGTTGCAATATTGTAAATAAATTCCAAAAAAATTATCGTCTAAAATATTGTCACTAATGGTAACGTGGTTGCTATCATACACCTTAATTCCGCATGGGTCATTTAGTGTAGCATAGCCCGAACGCTCAACTTTAAAGCCACTTACAGTAACGTAATTTGCTTTTATCGAAAGTACTTCAAATTTTTTTTGTCCATCAAGAATAGGAAAATCAATTCCTAAAAAGGTAATTGCCTTATCTATAATTAGATTACCCTCACTGTAAGTTCCGCCATAAACAATTACAGTATCGTTGTTTGCGCATGCTTTTAAGGCATCTCCAATTTTATGAAAAGATTTTGCAGCACCAACTTCAAGGTGTTTTGCATTTATCTTAATAGATAGAAATAGTAAAAATATATACAGTAAATTTTTCATGGATATTATTGATTAATGGAATTCCACGTAATTATTTTAGCAGACAAATTACTTTCATAAAACGTTGCACTATCTTTGTTAGAAAATCCTGCATAGTTACCTCCCATTGGGCTTCCAACATTTTCTCCTACTATAAAAGTAAGCGCATCAACCGATTTTAATAAGTTTGGCTTTACATAATCCGAAACAAAAATTAAGGCATTGTTTACCTTGTCTGTGTTTTCTTTTTTAAAAGCCACCATACATGCCATGTCATCAAATTTATACACACGCCCTTTTTCTGTTACTAATTCACATGCAAAGCGTGCGTCTGCAATAGTCATTTTGCAATTATTGCAATTGTCTTTATTCAAGTTTATTGCTTCAGGCCCTTTGCTTGCGCAAGAGCTTAATACAGTGCTTATTGCTAGTAAACTTAATAAGGATGCTGCTTTATTTTTTTTGAATTTGCTTAAAATGTTTGTCTCTTTTAATACTGCAATCAACATTAATACACCACTTGATATAAATAACCAGCCACCGATAGCAGGGATAGAATATGCACCAAAATTTAGTAATTGTTTAAATCCTATAAGTGGCGGCTGATAAGCCATACCGGGAACAATGATTGCAGCATCAGGATTCAAATCATGACCATAATTATATTCCCAACGCCAAAAATCTACCATTGCAACTACTCCAAAAATAACGAATAATGTAAACAAGGTGTATAATATTTTTTTACTCGAAAGGAGTGCAGCTATAAGAGCAAACAAGGCATAGAATGCAATGATGTAGCGCAAAATTGAAAACTCAATAAAGTCCGCGTTATCCAATTTTTTCATGCCTATGTAATGATTTAATCCATTAATTATATCTACATCTCCACCTATTCCGTTTGCCGAAATAGTGAGTGATAACCCTTCTGGATACTGCGGCGCATCTAATGAAATGGACCAAATGGGAACATACATTGAAATGCCTAATAATATGGTGGAAAGGATTAATAATGTTTTTGATAAACCTGAAATTTTGTTGTTCATAATTAAAAGTGTTTGTTAAAAAAAAAGGAGCAGATGTTTTCTGCTCCTTTTCTAATTGGTTTTGAAATTATTTGGTAGTTGCTGTTTCCTTAGGTTGATTTTTACCAACGCTAAACATAAGCGGAACATTGCTTCCTGCAGGAGATATACGAATATAGCCTTGCATTTCTTGGTGTAAAGCACTACAGAAATCTGTACAATAAAACGGCATCATACCAACTTTATCCGGAGTCCATTTTAATGTTTGAGTTTCACCTGGCATAATCAATAACTCGCCAGTTGGTGCACCCTTTATAGCAAATCCATGAGGAACATCCCAATCTTGCTCTAAATTAGTTACATGAAAATAAACCTCATCACCCATTTTTACTCCTTCAATATTATCAGGAGAGAAATGTGAACGAACACAAGTCATATACACATGTACTTTATTGCCTTGTCTTACCACCTTAGATTCTCCTTCGCCTTTAGTAACATAAGGGTTTTTATTCTCTTCTATTTTGAAAATTTTCACTTGGTTTTTCCTCACAATATCAGCCAAAATACCTTGTGCATAGTGTGGTTCGCCAATGGTTGGGAAATCTAAAATTAATTTCATTTTGTCGCCACTAATGTCGAATAATTGTGCACTTTGTGATAATTCTGGACCCGTTGGCAAGTATCTATCTTTGGTAATTTTGTTATAAGCAATTAAATATTTTCCGTATGGTGTTTTTGTATCGCCGCCAATTACACATAAGTGACCCACTGAGTAATATGTAGGTACTCTATCCAATACTTTTAAATCTTTTATATTCCATTTTACTACTTCAGAAGAAACGAAGAATGACGTGTATGCATTTCCGTTTGCATCAAATTCTGTATGTAGAGGGCCTAATCCTGGTTTTTTTACTTCGCCATACAATGCTGATTCATATTTTATAACTGGTATGCCATCATATTCTCCATCGTATGCTTTTGAAGCAATAGCAGCTTGAATTTTATCGAAACTAAATACTGGAATTAAAGCAGCTAATTTACCACTACCTACAATGTATTCGCCTGTAGGGTCAACATCGCAACCATGTGGCGATTTTGGGCATGGTATCATATAGCAAATATCTTTTAACTCTTTTGAGTCTAATACAGTAACTTCTGTTCGTATTTCTGATGTTGCAGTGTGTGTAACATCACTATAACTATTGTGAGCATATTTAACTGATTGCTTGCGGCCTTTGCCGGCTTTTAAATATTCTTCTGCTTTTTTCCAATTCACAGCCATTATAAAATCTTTGTCTCTTTGTGAAGCATTTACCTCTAATAATGTATTGGCTTGTTCTGTATTATAACATGAGAAGAAGAACCAACCATGTGATTTTCCTTTACCTGCGCGGCTCAAGTCAAAGTTTACACCTGGGCATTGAATTTGGAATGAAATATCCATCTTACCATCTTCCTTAGCTACGCTAATGAAACTTAATGTGCCTTTAAAATTCTGTTTGTATGTATTAATTGGAACATCGCCATTTGCATCATCTGGCGGAACACTGAAACGTGTGCCAGCAACCACATACTCTGTATTTTGAGTAATAAATGGTGATGAGTGATTACCTGCACTGTTTGGCAATTCTATAATCTCTGCTGTTCTAAATGTTTTCAAATCGATACGAGCCACACGAGGTGTATTGTTTGCATTTGCAAATACCCAACGTCCATCAGCTTCGCCATCGGTTTTTGAAAGTTGCACGTGATGCAAATCATCCCATGGCACCATGCCATGCGATGTATTCAACATTGGTTTTGTTTCTTCAGAATATCCGTAACCTTTTTCTGGGTCTACCGAAAAAACAGGTATTACACGTAGTAATCTACCTGAAGGAATACCGTAAACACTCATCTGCCCACTGAAACCTCCACTCACGAAAGTATATATTTCGTCATACTTTCCTGGTGCCACATATACTTTTGAAGCAGCATCGTTACTTACTGCATTGCCTGCATTTTTAGGCTTACACGACTGCAATGCAGACACCGCAATTAGCCCACCTATAGCGACTTTTAAAATATTATTTTTCATACTAATTTATTTAAAAGGGATAATTTTTACGATTATTTTACACCGTCATTTTTACGCATGTATTCTAAAATTTCTCTTGCATCGTCATCAGTTAAACTTTGGTTTGGCATGCGAACCAAACATATTTCTAACATTGCTTGTGCCTCTGGGTCTTTGTCTATCATAGGGTCAGGATTGGTAATAAAATTCATAATCCATGGTGCAGTTCTGCGTGCAGTAACACCTTTCCATCCTGGACCAACTAACTTTTCATCTGTTGCCTTGTGGCATGAAAAACATTTTACACCAGACACAGTTTCTCCTTTTGTAGCCATTTCTGGATTAAGGGAAGCTGTTAAAGCAAGAGTCTCTTCGGTATGTTTTCCTTCTCCACGTTTGGCATCATAAGCTGGCGCACCACCTTCATCCGTACTTTCTGCGGCCGCTTGTGTTTCAGCATTCTCTTCTTTTTTCTCACCACCACAACTTGCAAAAAATGCAACTGTGACAATTGACATTGTAATAATTGACTTCCTCATAATATTTACTTATTAGTTAATAATTTGTTTTGTTATTAATTCGAAGGCAATCTTACTACTAAAGCAAGTGGTAGAATATGATTAAAGTCATATAATAAAATGAATTGCAATCTGTATTTGATTGTGTAGACTTAGATGAAGGATATGTTGAAATATTTTTGTTAAATCAATGAAGGAAAATTTATAAAATACAATTTCGTAATAGTGAATTTTTACGCTTCTCACATCCTTTAAAATCTATTAGGGAGTAAAGTGTTGGATGTTTTGTATGTTCAAAATTATTATAATATAGTTAAGAAAAAAGAGTTGTTTAATATATTTAAACACTACTTTAGAAAATCAACAATCTAAACTGCCAATATTTAAGCATTGGTTGTAAATATGTTTTATTTTTCTGCAACTTAGGTCAATACCCAACTTTGAGAAAATAAATTGCGTAATAAAATCATTGTGGAATAGGCGTTTGAAGGTTAACATAGAAAAAGGAACATCTTTATTGCCCAATTTTGAATAAGACATTTTTTTACAAATACTGACTACCGTAAGTGGCATGTTGAAGTGAAAGTGAAGCTTATTTTTACCTCTGGCTTGGCAATCTTCTAGACCCGAATGTTGCTATGCATCGCGAGTCAAAAATTCTATTTGAAACCTCAAACGGTAATAATCTAAAATTTTGCTTGGCTCTAAATCCAAGTCGGTACTTAGTATTATTTCATGTTTTTTTGTTTTCAAATCAAGCACGTATATTATTTTTACTATTGATTTTAATGATACCCAGTTAAATCAAGTATATTAAACAAACTGTTTTTGCTTACATTTACTTGTATTTTTATAGATATTGGATTTGGAAATAAATATAATACTTCATTATCAATTTGATTATTTATTCCAACTGTAGCATCATAAATTGCAGTGTCATCAAAATAATAATATTGCATTATTCATTCCCAAATTCAGTGCAATATTGTATAACATCAGTTCCTGTATTGGCACGTTTGGCTATTGGTTTTGAAGTATCTATTTGAGATGTTTTGTCTTCTAAATGCGTGGTTCGTTTATAAACCAAGCCAATATTTTTAGCATAAATTTCTTTGCTTTCATTCTTGGCTATTAGCGTGCTATCACTCAATTGCAATATGGTTGCGCAACTATCAAATGTTTGTGCAGCTACCAGAAATTTATAATCAAATTCGGTGCAAGTGTAGTTTTGTTTACCTAAAGTATTCATGGCATTTCCATTCCATACCGACCCTTTATTAAGTGGAAAAATTAGCTTGATAAAGGTAATGTCTTCTTCTGTTTTTTCAACTTGTTTTGTATTCACAAATGCTTTCCAAACACGCATTAATTGCCACACGTTATTTACCTTTAAATAGCGTTGTATGCGTTGCGCTTTTCTGCCGCCAGCATCATCAAAAAAAGAAACTACTTTCTCTTTTACATCATATTTAAAAGTATCTATTTTATTGGTAAATTGATTATAGAAAAAAGAGTCTACATGGTAAATAATATATGCACCCTCAACATTGGTATAGTAATTTTTAGATGTGTCAGTTGGTAATACTTCTTGTTCTTTTTTGCATGAGAAAAAAAATATGGTAACTAAAATTACTAAATATAAGAAGGAGAAATTTTTCATATTATTTTGTCAAAAAAGCGTGAATTCCTTTTGCTGCCATTTTGCCTTCAAAGGCTGCATTCACAACCTCTGCACCGCCATTTACAGCATCACCTCCAGCAAAATATTTTTTATTTTTGGTTTGAAAAGAAATTTCATCAACAACAATTTTAGTTGATTTATCTATTTCTAAGCCATCAATTAAACTGTATAAACGGCCTTGTTTTGCTTGTCCTGTAGCTTTAATAACCATATCGCAAGTTTCAACAAATTCGCTACCCGCAATATTTTCTAATTTGCCATTTACAACATTTGTTTTTATAAATTTTACGCCTTCTACTTTTCCGTTTCCAATAATTTCTATTGGCGAAACATTAAACATGCCTCTAACACCAGCGTGCAAAGCCAAATCATATTCAAAACTATATGCGCCCATCTCCGATTTTGCACGGCGGTAGGTAAGTATAACTTCATCAGCACCCATGCGCGCACTTTCACTTGCAGCATCCATAGCTGTGTTACCACCGCCCATTACAATTACTTTTTTTGGTACAAAGGTATTGTGGTGTTTCATGCGCAACTCTTCAATAAACTCTACTGCGCCAATTACATTTTGCTTTTCTTCGCCAGCAATAGCGAGGCTTGCAGTAGCACCTAAACCAACGCCCAAAAATATAGCGTCATAGTTTTTTTCAAGTTCAACAATTTGTTCTTTGGTAGTTATTGCGTGGTTATATTTTATATTAAAACCTAATTGATTTTGCAAATATTCTATTTCTTGCAAGGCTTCTTTATTTGTAATTTTGTAGGGTGCAACGCCATGTACCGTAAGCCCCGACGGTTTATCTTTGGCTTCATAAATATCAACAGTATAGCCCATTGTGCGTAGTTCACATGCACACGAAACACCTGCTGCACCGGCACCAATAATCAATGTTTTCTTTCCATTGTCGGCACCAGCGGTAAACATTTTTTTGTTTTTTTCTATCGCTTGCAACGTCGCATAATTTTGTAAACGTCCTATTTCAATTGGTTTTACATGTTGGTGATTATAAACGCAAGCACCTTCGCACAAAACACCTGTTGGGCAAACTTTTGCACAGGCATTTCCCATCCAATTTGTTTCATAAATTGTTTGTGCCGAACCATCAATATTGCCAGTATTAATTTGTTTAATAAATAGTGGAATATCAATATGCGTGGGGCAAGCCTTCATACAAGGTGCATCATAACAAAATAAGCAACGCGAACTTTCATAAAAAGCTTCGGTACTATTCATCAATGGTTTTTTTTGCGAAAAATTTTTATCAAATTCTTCTTCCGTGGTAGGCTTTTTATATTCAGACATATTGCTATTTTTTTATTATAAATGAAATTATTATTTTATGATTGCTATAATTATTGTAAATTAAATTACTAAACCGGGCATATTTATACCTGAAATGTTCCAGTAACCATTTTTATCTTTCCTAACCTTAAATGTGGCATTTCCTTCCATTATTAAAGGCTTTTTATTTACATATGCCTTATAGTAGATATTTGCATTTATAGTGCCTTTCAATTTTGTATTTTCTATAGATATAATATCCGCTTTTGCATCAACAATTTTATCAAATGCATTCCTAAAATTATATATTTTATCTGTGGCGATTGGTTTGCCTAAAATCACACCATTGTTACGTGTAAAGTTAGTGTGAACATGCATTTTAAAATCCATATTTTCAGTGTTTTTATCGAACAAATCATACACAAAATGTCTAAGCAAATCGCTGATGTCTAACTTGTCGTTAGGGTGAAACTCTTCATAAATAAAATTAGTTGTCCAACCTTTTGTTTGCTTTTCATAAGTTTCATTTTCTAGCAATTCTTCAGTTAAAAAACGGTAGAAAACTTTATTATCAACCTCTGCACAACAATCCACATTTATGTTATACTTGTTATACACGGTTAATACATTTTTTATTTCGTTTGCGAAGTTTTCTTTAGTTATTTTTCTGTATGATATAAAAGTTTCACTCCCAAATAGTTCGCGAATTGTAATGCGTTTTGCACATCTAAATTGTTGCTCAAAATTCATAATATTTTTCAAGAAAATATTTTCAATTTCGGGTGGAAGTTTATCGCCAAATGTTTTTATTTGAGCACCTGTTTCGGCTTGCATTTTCAATTTCAAAAATTCATTGTCAAATTGAATTTCATCTACCGTTTTTTTGTTTTTTTTACTCATTGTTCAAATTAAATTGATAGCAAATTCTTCAATTACAATTTACTATTACAATAATAACATTTTTCTTTACTATCAAAGTAAGGTTTAATAAATTTTCTACAAAAAATTACACCGTGTTTTTTACTGAAAACTGATTAATTAAACTGATTTTAATTTAGTGCTTTCACAAAAAATGATGCGAAATATGAACCAATAAATTTTATTTTAGTGAAATAAAGTGTACAAAAAGCTTTCCTACAAAAGAGTATTTAAAAACACCACGCACTTTTTGTTTCGCCATTGTTTAAAATCGGTTTCTTGTTTTATTTCAACTCCATTGCAATCAATAAAACCCCCTCTATTATTGCGTCTTATAATGTAACAAGTGCCATTATTAATATACTTTATTATTTCATTTTTATCAAAATCAACATGTGCTTTGCGCCAAAGCAATCCAATGTTTGCACCAATTAAATTGTTCAACGAATCCATTCTGCATGATGCTTCATCAGGTAAATTTCCATCCTCTAAACTTCCTTGTAAAAATTGGGTGTAATTTCCTTTTTCATGCGCATTACCTAACTGTAGCGCTTTTTTGTACCCTATTTTTTTTGTTAAACAAGCCATCCAAAATATATGCCTAAAAGCATCTAATTTACCCCCATTCACCAGTGTGTCTAATTGCGAAATAACACTTTTGTCATTCGTTGTTTGCACCACAAATCGTGTAACTACCACTGTTTTTTTTATAATAAATGGATGGCAAAGTGCCCACCTTCTTTCTTCACGTGCGGCTCTTTTAGCGATATTAGATTGTGCGCAAATGAAGTTTGAAAAACAAATATAAACCAAAATACGAAGAAGTAAATGCTTCATTTATTCCTTGTTTTTTGTATCAATTATAATGGTTACGGGGCCATCATTCACAATAAGCACTTTCATATTGGCAGCAAAAATACCAGTTTCTACTTTTGTGTTTATTTTTGTTTGTAATACATCTATAAATTGATTGTACATTGGTATTGCTACATCTGGTTTTGCGGCGTAAATATAAGATGGACGATTGCCTTTTTTTGTAGATGCAAATAATGTAAATTGACTAACAATAATTATTTGCCCATTCACATCATTTACGTTTAAATTCATCATAGTATCAACATCATTAAAAAGTCGGATGTTGGCAATTTTTGAAGACAACCAGTCAATATCTTCACTAGTATCGTTATTGGTTATGCCAAGCAAAATGAGCATTCCAACTTTTATGCTTGCTTGTATTTTGTTTTCTATTGTAACTGTGGCCTCAGCAACTTTTTGAATAACGGCTTTCATTTTAGTTTAGTAAAAAATTTTGCTTCAACTTCAATGCACGTTTTTTTATTTCCACTTGCAAGCCCATATAGTTAATAAGAAAGTTGCGCATGCCAGTAATATTTCGGCACAAAATAAACCTATACCTATCACGTTGGTGAATATTTAACGACTCTGCAATTGTGTAAACGCTATATTTTACATCATCAGGCAATCGTTTTTTATTTGATGTAATTACTGAAATGTACCACCTAAAATAGTCATTTAATTCATGGTCAATTTCGTGCCCAAGCGACTTATAAAAAACAACCGAACCACCACCGTATAATTTAGTAGGAATAGGATTCTGGAAATTGTTCATTTTAAAAATTCGTGTACCCTCAATTTCAATTTCCATCTCTCCGTTTTGTTCCGTACTTATAACTTTATTCAATTTTACTTCACAACCCATATCAGCCAACTTAGAATTAAACACAAATGGAATTCCAAAATTAAATTCCGCAATTCGGCACTCGTTTATAAGTTGCTTATAACGTGCCTCGTATATGTGTAGTTTTGCTTTTTCGCCGGGTAGCACCACTATACCTAATGGAAAATATGGAATTATTTGTTCATTCATTTTACAAGTGTTGCAAAATTGTTTTTTCAAAAATATGTTTTTATGCTTCACATACAAAAAAAAATTTGGCTGAAAAGTTTATATCTTTGGTTTATTGCGATGACTTTTAATGATGAGCGCAAATATAAATTTTCTCAAAATTTTAGCAATAACACTATAAATTTTGCCCTGCAATTTATTTCTAAAATAGGGTAATTTGTCAAATTAAGGTATATGGCTTTTTTGAACCCTTTATTATTCGTAACGTTGCAATATTTTAATTTTAAAGTATTTTTACAAGATACGGTTGCTTGAATGCTATGTCAACCAAACAGTTTAAATTTTAAAATTAGATATTTAAAAATATAATTTAATTGTAACAATAACCCAGCCCCAATTAGCACAAAGGGTTGCTTTTTTTGAAACAAACATGATGATTACTGCAAAAATTCTTCAACCCTTTAGAATAAATAAGTTATTATTTATTCTATCGTTTATATTATTTAACTCTTATACAACCACAATATTTTCTCAAGACAAAAATGGGCAGAAAATAAGCATTGGTGGGCTTGTTACAGAAGACGATGTTATAAAATTAGAAAATGCAACTGTAACGCTAATTAAAGATGGCGAAGAGGTTCAAAGAATTGTTACCGATGGTGGTGGTAAATTTTTATTCCAACTAAAACCAGTTGCCGAATACATTATTTTATTCTCTAAAAGTGGCTTCACTTCTAAGCGTTTATATGTTTCTACAAAAGGTATTCCACCCGATTTAGATATATCTTGGACTTCAGGCATTTCAGTTGACTTATTTAAGGTTATTCTAGGTTTGGATGTTTCAATTTTAGACAATCCAGTAGGTAAAATATATTACTATGAAGAAGTTAAGAATTTTGATTACGATAAAATTTATACCAAGTCTATTCAAGACCAGTTAGATGCTTTGCAGGCCGAACTTAGAAAGCGAAAAACAACTCAGGGCAAAGGGCAAATGGCCTATTTAAGTGGGATACAAAAGCAACAAAGTGATGCAGCAAAAAAAATATTAGAGGCGCAAAAACAAGCCATGTTGCAAGCTGTTGAACAAGAAAAACAAAAAGAAATACTCGCATCTAAGGCCAAAGAAGATGCCGAGAAAAAAGCAATTGCCGATGCCAAAGCTAAAGCCGATGCCGATTCAAAAGCCAAAGAAGACGCTTTAAAAGCCGCTAAAGAATCGGAGAAAGCCGCTAAAGAAGCCGCTGCATTGGCCGACAAAAAAGCCAAAGAAGATGCGGAGGAAAAGGAAAGAAATAAGAAAGATTCGCAGAAAAACTACTTAGCATCTGTTGCCAAACAAGAAGAAGAACGCAAAGAACGCGAACAAAAAGCCAACCGAGAAAAAGCCGATGCCGAACTAAAAGCCAAGTCTGATGCTGATAGCCAATCAAAAGCTGAAGCCGAAGCAAAGGCAATTTTAGAAGCCGCCTTAAAACGCAAAATTGAAGCGGAAGCAAGAGCAAAAGCTGAGGCCGAACGTATAGCAAAAGAGGCTGAAGCCGAAAATGCGAAAGCCGAAGCACAGGCAAAAGCAATTTTAGAAGCCGCATACAAAAAACAGCAAGAAGCCGAAAATAAAACTAAAGCCGATGCCGAAAGAAAGGCACAAGAAGAAGCAAAACGAAAAGCTGATGAAGATGCCAAGGCACAGGCACTACTTAGTGAGGTGTTACGTAAAAAAGCAATTGCGGATGCCGAAGCTGCTGAGCGTTTAGAAAAAGCAAAAAAAGATGCTGAACTGAAAGCCAAATTAGATAAGGATTTAGCCGATAAAGAAGAGGCCGATTTAAAAGCGAGGTTAGAAGCTGCAATTAAAAAACGTACCGAAACAGAAGCCAAAGCCAAAGAGGATTTAGCAAAACAGACTGCACTTGAAAATGCAGCAAAAGCTAAAGCCGAAGCCGAAGCAAATGCCGCAGCCGAATTAGCCGAAAAAAAACGTGCCGAAGCCAATGCCGCGCTTAAAGCTGCCTTGGAAGCGACAGAAAATAAAAAGAGAAACGAAGCTGAAAAAGCCAAACAAGACTCAATCCGAATTGCAAATATGCAAGCTGCTATTAAAAAGAAAGCCGAAGATGATTTGAAAGCAGCAAATGACGCTGCGGCACGTTTAAAAGCTGATGTAGAAGCTAGGGCACTTGCACAAAAAGAAGCACGTCAGAAAATGGAAGCTGATTTACTGAAGAAAAATGAAAATGCAAAAAACCAAACCACTGCTTCGGCTAATAAAAATACAGTAGTTGACAATGAAGATGCCAGAGAGTCGGAAGAGGCTGCAAAGGCAAACTTTAACCGTAAAATGACCAAAGAAGAGCGTGAAATGTTTTTGACAGAATTGGCGAAAAAATACCCAGAAGGGATGACGGTAGAAGAAACATTTTTCCCAAATTTTAAAATTACCCGCATCGTTAATAAACATGGCCTTGAAGCAAGTGAATACAAAATGATTGAATTCAAATTTGGAAATTTCTATAAGAAAAATGATACCGATATCACAGAATCTGTTTTTAAAACCGATTGCAGAGGATACGAGAAATTCATAAAAAAATAATCACCACTGAATACGGTTAAAAAAATAGCCTTTACTAAAAAAACATGAGAAAACATTGGTGGAAAGCACTTGCTATAATTTTAATTTTCTACACTATTGTTGCAGGTTTATTATTACCCGTGCCACGTTTACAAATATTGCACGAAACAATTAGGAATTTGTATTTTCATGTAACTATGTGGTTTGGTATGATAATATTGCTAACAGCCTCTGTTATTAATAGTATTCAATATTTGAGTAACCAAAATATGAAGCACGATACCATTGCCAATGAAGCCACTAAAGTAGGGTTGTTATTTGGTACTGCGGGCATTATCACTGGTTCGTTGTGGGCAAAATACACGTGGGGCGCATGGTGGCTTGCCGACCCCAAATTAAATGGTGCAGCCATTTCACTATTATTTTATTTTGCCTACCAAATTTTACGTAGCTCCATTTCCGACGAAACAAATAAAGCACGAATATCAGCCGTTTACAACATTTTCGCCTATGTAATGTTTATTGTTTTTATTATGATTTTGCCTCGCATGTATGATAGCTTGCACCCGGGCAACGGCGGTAATCCTGGATTTGGTAAATATGATTTAGACAATAACATGCGTGCTGTTTTTTACCCTGCAATAATTGGCTGGACTCTTTTGGGCGTTTGGCTTATGAACCTTGGTATCCGAATCAATAAATTATCGAATAATGAACAATAAAATACTTTTAATTTTAATGGTGCTTTTGGCACTTACTAATTTAATATTTGCACAAGCCAATACTGATGTAGAAATGGCGGATGCAATGGTTAGCAATGGTAAAATTTACGTAGTTATCTGTGTGATAGCAATTGTGTTTGCCTGCATCATTTATTATTTAATTTCCTTAGATAGAAAAATTTCTAAACTAGAAAAAAGCAAATGAAAAAAACGCATATCATAGCTATCATTGTTATAGCAATTGCAATAGCCGCAATACTTACTACAGCCTCTGATAGTAGCACCTACGCTAATTTTACACAAGCTGCAAATAACCCAAATGAAGAGTACCACGTGGTAGGAAAATTAAATAAAGAAATGCCTTTGGATTATTCGCCTGAAAAGAATGCGAACCTATTTACATTTTATTTAAAAGACAATGACGGCACTCAAAGAAAAGTGTTGTACAATGGCAGTAAACCACAAGATTTTGAAAGAAGTGAACAAGTTGTTATTGTTGGTAAACATGGCAGCAACAACGATTTTCATGCTACACAAATACTCATGAAGTGTCCATCAAAATATAATAACGGACAAGAAGTAGCCGCAAAATAAATTTCAGGTTATATTAAAGTTGCACAATAGGGTTGTTGCCTTGTTTATGCCGATACTACATGTAAATAGTAAAATAGTACCGTTTGAAACAACGGGAGAAATTGGATTATATTGAATGTACAATCGGTATAAAATAAAAACTATCAGTTAAAATAGCATTTTAAGATACTACTAATTTGTAACTATCACACTCTCTATTTCCCAAACTTTCCTCTCAACTCATCAATACTAATATTTACAATAATAGGTTTACCACTTGGGGTATAAAAGGCATTTTCGCATGCAAATAAATCTTCTATCAAAGCATCTATTTCTTGTTGCGACAAAGCCCGTTTGCTTTTTATTGATAAATTTTGTGCTACTAAACGTGCTACTTTTTCATTCTTTTTTAGTGTTACTTCGGAGTTGCCTTGTTTAAAATTTTCTACCAAATATTGGAGCGTTTGTTGTATCTCACTTTCTTGCAAACTGGCAGGTATGGCGCGCACTACAAAGGTGGTGTTACCAAATTCTTCAATCTCAAAACCAGTGAGTAATAAATCGGGCAACAGTTCTTTTAGCAATGTACTTTCGCTACTCGAAAACTCAACCGTTTGCGGAAACAATAATTGTTGTGCTAAATTTTTTTGGGTGTTATTGGCATTCGTATTTTTCTCAAATAATATTCTTTCGGCGGCAGCTTGTTGGTCTATAATAACCAAACCACTTTTTATTTTTGTTACAATAAATTGTGTTCCTATTTGAAAAGCTTTTTGTTTATCGTCGTTAGTGCCAGTATTATTGGCTATTGCAGAGGGTAACGTATTATTTATTTTATCAGCAATTTCATCAATACCTGCATATAATGAAACCGCATTTTTTAAATTATTTTCGTTGCGCTGCCCTACTTCATTTTCAAAATTACTGTGTTTATGAAAATCAACCGACTTGGTATTGTCTTTAAAAGGGTTGTAGCTGGTATCTATTTTTACGGTAGGTGCTTGTATAAATCTGTTGCTGGGTTGCGTTGTAAATTGAAGGCTACTTTCGCTTTCAAAACTAAGGCTGGGAGCCACGTTGTACTTGCCTAACGATTGCTTTATAGTAGAACGTAAAATAGCATAAATAGATTTCTCGTCTTCAAATTTTACTTCCGTTTTTGTGGGATGAATGTTCACATCAATTGAAGCCGGATTTACCTCTAAATTAATAAAATAAGCAGCATGTGCATCTGCGGCAAGCAAATCGGAAAAAGCGCCTTGCACGGCGTGGTGTAAATAACTATTTTTTATGAAACGGTTGTTCAAGAAAAAATATTGTTCGCCGCGTGACTTCTTACTAAATTCGGGCTTTACAACATAACCACTAACATTTACAATAGTAGAATTTTGCTCAACCGTTACTAATTTTTCGTTGTAAGAATTACCAAACAAAGCCAAAATTCTTTTGCGCAAATTACCTGTTTCCAAATTAAAAATTTCGGCATCGTTATTATGCAAAATAAATGCAACGTTGGGGTGCGCCAATGCTACACGCTGAAACTCCTCAATAATATGGGAAGTTTCTACTGGGTTCGATTTTAAAAAATTACGCCTTGCCGGAGTATTGTAAAATAAATTTTTCACTGCAATTGATGTCCCCACAGCGCAACTACACACTTCTTGCGAAACCACCGTAGAGCCTTGTATTTCAACCACTGTGCCCACCTCGGCAGTTTGCAAACGGCTTTTCATTTCCACTTGCGCAATGGCAGCAACCGAAGCCAAAGCCTCGCCCCTAAAGCCTTTTGTGGTTATATTAAATAAATCGTCAGCGTTTTTAAGTTTGGATGTTGCGTGCCGTTCAAAACTCATGCGTGCATCGGTATCACTCATGCCGCTACCGTTGTCAATAACTTGTATTAATTGTTTGCCAGCATCTTTAATAATTAATTTTATGAGCGTTGCTTTTGCATCCACAGCATTTTCTAGTAGTTCCTTAACGGCTGATGCTGGGCGTTGTATCACTTCGCCTGCCGCTATTTGGTTGGCAATACTATCGGGCAAAAGGTGTATAATATCGGGCATGGAGTAAATATAAAATGCAAAATAAGCAACAAATTGATAACTACATTGCAAAATTCATAATTACTATTTATTATTGTGAAGTATTAAAATTAAAAAACAAGCTATGCTTACTAAAATATTTGGTTCTGCTTTCGCGCTGATGCTTACTGCAAATGCCTTTGCTGGCGTGCTTACAGTTGAAGGAAGTTATCAAGGAAAAAACATTTATATTCAAAATCCATTTGTAACAAATGGCGTTGGTTTTTGTGCTTTTGAAGTTTCTGTAAACGACAAAGTAACTACCGACGAGGTAAATTCTAGTTCATTTGAAGTAGATTTATCTGCCCTAAAACTGTCGTCGGGCGAAAAAGTTGTTATTAAAGTAAAATACAAAGACGACTGCAAACCCAAAGTGGTAAACCCTGAAGATTTAAAAGTACGTAGTACATTTGAAATTGTGCCAGCATCGGCCAAGGTAAATAAAGATGGTACTTTTTCTTGGACTACCAAAGGCGAAGTTGGTAAATTACCTTTTATTGTTGAACAATTCCGTTGGAATAAATGGGTAAAAGTACAAGAAGTAGAAGGCAAAGGTAGAATAGAAGGTGCTTTTTATTCAATAAAATACACACCACATTCAGGCGAAAATAAAATAAGAATTAAGCAAGTTGATGTTTCGGGTCCACGTTACTCAGAACCTGTAAAATACCGAAGTACAACTCCAGAAGTAAAATTGAAATCTGTAAAAGTTGACAAAGAATTGAGTTTTACTGATGACACGAGGTACGAAATTTTTGATATTTATGGCAATGTAGTTGTAAAAGGTGAAGGAAGTGATGTTGATGTTACTAACCTTAAAAAAGGCGATTACTACGTAAACTACGACAACAAAAATGGCGAAAAATTTACCAAAAAATAGTATTAATTTCCCACAGTAAAACATAGTAAACTAACAGAATTAAATGGACTTTTTAAGTTCGCAATATTTTATTAATCGAAGATTCTATGGCATCTTTTATACCTATAAAATATAAAGTTTAATTTTGTGTATGTAACTATCTGGTTAATTTAAAACCACAAAATTGAATTTTTTTGAATCAGAAAATATATACTTGCGCACGCTTGAGCCAAGTGATGTAGAAACCATCTATACTTGGGAAAACAACGTTGCACTTTGGCATTTAAGCAATACCCAAAAGCCTTTTGCAAAGCACGTTATAGAAGATTTTATAAATGATGCCCACAAAGATATTTACGCCACAAAAAACTCGCGTTTTATTATTTGTAAAAAAGATAATTCACTTATTGGTGCAATTGATTTATTTGACTTTGAACCCTTTCATTTACGCGTTGGCATTGGTATTTTAATAGCTGATGAACCTAACAGAAACAAAGGTTATGCAAGTGAAGCATTGAAAATAATTATTGATTATGCGTTCAACATTCTTCAATTAAAACAATTGTATTGTAACATAAATGCTAACAATGAGAACAGTTTACGACTATTTGCAAAAAATAATTTTGTGATAAGCGGTACAAAAAAATGTTGGAACAAAACACAAAATGGTTTTATTGATGAACATTTTTTGCAATTATTGAACACCTCATATATACAATAATATTGATGATTGGAACACATACTTTGCCCAACCAAAAGAGCAATTAGAGCATGAATTAGAAAGGTTGAGTGGGAGCTAAGAATATAGGTAAATATTCACTTTGTATATTTTGAGTATTTCATAAATTTCATAAAAAAGCATACTTTTTTGTTTTGTAGATTTAGGTGTATTTGTAAAAAAATAAATAGTCTAAATAAATAGTATGCCCACAATTATTAATAGTAATACTACAACTTCATTTATTGCAAAAAAATAAATTGCAAGAGGTGCAAGACTTTATTGAGTTTCTATAAATCAAGCAGGAAAAAGTAAAGAAAAAAACAACAGAAATTTGGCAGTGGCAAAGGCACATTTATTATGGTGCTTAACTTTGATGAACCACTATAAGGTTTTAAAGAATACATGTAGCTGAATGAATATGCTGCTTGGCATCCACACATTTATTTGGTTTATAGAAGGAAGTAAAGAATTATTTACCAAAGCAAAAACGTCATTATAAATTCAGATGCCAATTATTTAAACCCTTTCAACCTCATAATACCAAACACATTTATTGTAATGGAAATGACTTTCAATCAAATGGAAACCTAAAAGATTGTAATGCCTAACACTTTTGTTCCGCAATTTAAAATATCTAAACACGATAAAGTTATTTCAAGTCATAAATATTTGAGTGACCTTTCTTTGTCCCCAAATCGTCCTCGCTTGCAACGAAAATACCCTAAACGTGCATTTGTAATACACAATAAACACTCCTATTATTTAAACAACCGGCCCATCAACTGTTAAGCATTTATCAATAGTTAAATTGCTTAATGTTGCTTGTCTATTCTGCCACACCTCCGCAGAATTTTCAATGCGTTTACATCAATGCCCGCCATCTAATTGTTTGCTAAAATCTATGCCTTGTTTCTTTAGTATTTTTGAAACTATTACGGAGAAAAAAGCTAAGTATAAAAAGCAAACAATACCAACAATATAACTGAAATGAATGTTAGTGGTATCGGCAATAATGCCTTGCAACCAACTGATAATGCCGCCTCCCATAATCATCATAATTAAAAAACTACTACCTTGGCTTGTGTGTTTGCCCAAACCACTAATGGCTAATGTAAAAATACATGGCCAAAGTGTGCTGCAAAATAACCCTACACTCGTAAAAGCATATACACTAATTAAACCATCGGTTGCCATGCCTACGGCCAATGCAACAATGCCTAACGCAGAAAACAACAACAACATTTTTGCAGGGTTTCCTTTGCTTATTAAATCGGCGCAGATTAAAACCAGAATAATAAATGCATAAATATAAAATGGCGCCAAATCATTTTTTGCAATGGCATTCACCAACAAGAAAATTCCGAAAGCAAAATAGGGTAATATAAATTTTAAAAGTTTTTGAATATTCATTTTCTCACTCAATGCTTCTACGGCGCCAGTCCACCTACCAACCATTAAACTTGCCCAATACAATGATATATAGGGGGCTACATCTTTGGTTGAAAATCCAAGGGTTTTTTCCATGTAAGCAGGTAAATTACTAGCGGTTGAAACCTCAACACCTACATACACAAAAATAGCAACCATGCCCAACACCAATTGCGGATATTGTAGTGCCGAACTTTCTATTGAATTCACATTTTCTTTCACTTCAACTATTGCATCGGGCTTGTCGGGCAAGGATGAAAATTTAAGCAGAACAGCTACAATTAAAAAAGCCAATCCTAAAATTAGGTAAGGAATTTTTACACTTTCAATACTCATTTCGGTTGATGCATTTGTGCTTACACCAAATATTGCGAAACTCACTATTAACGGGCCAATGGTAGTACCCAAATTATTTACTCCTCCTGCCAAAGTTAAACGCTGCGAACCTGTTTTTATTGGCCCTAAAGCTATTGCCAAAGGGTTTGCAACTGTTTGTTGTAATGAAAATCCGAGGGCAACCGTAAATAAACCGCACAACATTAATGGAAATGAATTGGTGTTTGCCGCAGGGTAAAATAACAATGTGCCCAAAGCCGAAATTAATAAACCCAATGCCAGTGCGTTTTTATAACCAATTTTATTAATTATATCTTCTTTAATAAATACGGAAATCCCCATATAAATTAATGAGCCAACTGTGTAAGCAATGTAAAATGCCAACGACACCAATTGACTTTCGCCTTGCGTTAAACTGAATGCTTTTTTAAAAACGGGTATTAAAATATCATTACTGGCGGCAACAAATCCCCAAAAGAAAAATAAGGTTACCAATGAAAATAATGCTTTGTAATTTGTTGATGATTTTAAATTTGCTGTTGACATTTTATTGCTTTTTTATTTTTTTCTCTCGAACTATATAAGTTAGTTTTAATTATTGCAGGAGGTAAAAAAACAATTAATCTTGAACTAATGAAATAAATTGTGCTTGTTATTTTTTATTTTATTTAAGACGCTAAAACGAAACTGCTAAGTTTACCACCCACAAATTATCCCTTCATTTTTATGCCTCAAAAATGTTGTATTTATTTTTTTGAATTTAAGATTTTACTTTTATTTTGCTACCGAATTTGAATTTATAGCTATGAAAGGAAATATTTATTTTGCAGGGCAATTTTAAACACTTCAAATATTTAATTAGAAAAAATATTTTTACTGCACATGAAATTACACATTAAATATGACATGAATATTTGCTGCAAAGTTGTTTTGCAAGAGCAATTAGATAAATTAGAAATGCCCTACACAATAACAGGTTTGGGCGAAGTAGAATTTAAAGAAATTATTGCTAGTGATAAATACCATGCATTAGAACTATGCTTAAAAAAATATGGGTTTGAAATAATTGAGAATCCTAAAAATGTTTTTACCCAAAAAATTAAAGATGCCATTGTAGAAATGGTTTATTTGGAAGAATCGCTTCCCAGTACAAATATTTCGGACTTCTTGGCTAATAAACTAAATAGAAGTTACGGCCATTTGGCAAACACTTTTTCGGAAGTAACATATACCTCTATTCAAAATTTTATTATAATTCAAAAAATAGAAAGGGTAAAGCAAGAAATTATTGATGGCAATGACACCCTTACTCAAATATCTTTTAAACTAAACTTTAGCAGTTTAGCCCATTTGTCAACCGAATTTAAAAAAATAACAGGATTAACACCAACAGCATTTCAAAGAATAATAACAAAGCGAAAAGAAAAGGAATTAAACGCCAAATAATAATCTAGATATTAACCCAATAAAAATAATTTTATGAATCAAGATGTACTACACATACTGCTTGCAGATGATGATGATGATGACCGTCTCTTTTTTAGAGATGCCATTGAAGATGTAAAAGTAAAAACAATTCTTACCATAGTTAATGATGGTGAAGAACTGATGCAGTACCTAAACAAGCCCGATACTCGTTTGCCAAATCTTCTTTTTCTGGATTTGAATATGCCACGCAAAAACGGCATAGAATGTTTAAAAGAAATACGAGCCAACAGTAAACTAAAAGACATTTCGGTGGCTATTTATTCTACATCGGCATTAGAAAAAGATGTTGAAGATACCTTGGTTTATGGTGCAAATATTTACATAAAAAAACCGAATGATTTTGAACTATTGAAAATTATTATTGATAAAGTAATCACCATAAATTGGCAATACCATACATCCGGTTTAAACCGCGAAAATTTTATACTAAACATTCAATAGTAATTTGTGAAGGAGCTTTCAAAAAATAATTCTAGGTTGTTATTTATTATGCTTACTGGCGTGTTGGTGGTGGTTGCATTTATCTCATACAACAAAATATTATTATTTAATAAATCGGTTGATTTGGTGATGCATACCAATTTTGTAAAAAATAAAATTGGTGAAGTAGTTACTAATATTAAGGATGCTGAATTAGGGCAGCGCAGTTATTTGCTTACCAATGATTCTGTTTTTTTGCAACCTTTTAATGATGCGGAGCAACAAAGTTATAGGTTATATATTGTTCTCGATTCTCTTCTCAGCGACAATCCCGTTCAACGACAGCAATTAAAAAAACTAAAAAATCGTGTTAATGAAAGATATGCTATTTTACATACTAATCTCCTACTTCTAAAAAATAATCATTTCCATTTACGTGCTGATGCCGCTTTGATGAATGGCAAAATTAAAATGGATGAAATTACAAAGCTAGTGGCACTTATGATGCGAACAGAAGACAGACTGTTAGTTGAACGCACAAATATTAAAAACCGCACAGCCGCTATAACTCCAATGTTTCTTTTGGGGCTTTCATTGTTTTCTATTTGCGTAATTGCAATTTTCTTTTTTCGCTTGCAAAGAGAAACAACGTTGCGCGTGTCATCGCAAAAGATAATAGAAGTAGAAGCCGAAGCACGAATGAAAATTGAAGCCAGTGAAGCAAAATTTAAAATGCTTTCAGAAACAATTCCGCACATGATTTGGACAGCAACACCTGACGGAAAGAAAAATTATTTCAACAAATATTATTTGGATTACACTGGTTTAACTTTGGAAGAATTAATGGGGGACGGCATGTTGAAAATTATTTTTGCGGATGACCTTGAAAAGGATTTACGACAATGGAATCATTCACTTAAAACTGGCGAAGATTTTAAAATGGAAAAACGCCTTCGTTATAAGGATGGTACTTTTAGATGGAATATAAGTCATGGCATTGCACAAAAAGACAGCCAAGGCAATATTATAAGTTGGATAGGAAGCAACACCGAAATTGAAGAACAGAAAAAATTTGCCGAACAATTAGAAACAAAAGTAAAAGAGCGTACTGCTGAATTGGAGGAACGTAAAAATTTTGTTGAAACAATTTTAGAAACTACCAAAGAATATATTGCTGTGTATGCCACCGATTTTAGCATACTTTCTATAAATAAAGCAACAGAAAGTTTAATGGGCATAAAACGTGAAGAACTTATTGGAAAAAAATTTTTGGAAATAATGCCAAATGCGAAAGGCACACAGTCAGAAATGGATTTGCAAAGCGCATTTAACGGAAATAATATTCACAACGAACCTTATCAATCAGCAGTAACTGGCCGATACATTGAAAATTATATTACCCCATTAAAAGACAATAATGGAAATATTTATGCAGCACTGGCAATAGCAACCGACGTAACCAATATTGCTTTAAAACAAAAAGAAATAGAAAATGTAAACCAACAATTGCAACTGCAAAATCAAACTTTTGAATTGGCCGAAAGCATTGCCAAATTCGGTAGTTACACCTGGAATATGGGTACTGGTTTACTAGAATATTCCGATAATTTATTCAGGTTATTAGATTGCGAACCGCAAGAGTTTGTTCCTTCTTTCGAAAAGTTTTTGTCTTTTATTCACCGCGATGATTTACAAGAGGTAATTAATAATGGAGAGCAAACCATGCAAACCGGATTTTTGGTAGAAACACCTTATCGCATCATTAGCAAAACCGGAAAAATAAAATATTTTCGTTCAAGCGGAAGCTTTTCGGGCGAAGGTGAAAAGCGTTTGCTCATTGGCACCGTGCAAGACATAAGCAAAGATGTAGCCGCATCTAAAGAGTTAGAAACAAAAAATCTTGAACTAGAAAATGCAAACGCAGAACTTGCCTCGTTTAGTTATGTAGCCAGTCATGATTTGCAAGAGCCATTAAGAAAAATTCAAGCATTTTCGAAACGTATTATAGTTAATGATGGCGAAAAATTATCGGATACAACAAAAGATTATTTTAACCGTATTGAAGCAGCAGCTGGGCGCATGCAAAATTTAATTGAATCGCTACTTAATTTTTCGCGCACTAACATTGCAGAAATAACATTTGAACCAACCGATTTGAATGTAACATTATTAGATGTAAAAAATGTTTTGAATGATACACTCACACAAAACAATGCAGTGATTGATGCACCAACATTGCCCACCCTAAATGCAGTGCCTGTGCAAATGAACCAATTGTTTTTAAATTTAATTAGTAACTCACTAAAGTATTCGAAACCTACTGTTGCCCCAATCATAAAAATTACTGCCGACAAAGTAAGCATCAACGAAATTGTTGAAGGCGTAAAACTAAACGGAACATTTTGGAAAATTGCATTCAGCGACAATGGTATTGGCTTTGAGCAACAATATGAAAGTAAAATATTTGAGGTTTTTCAGCGCCTACATGGCAAAACAGAATACGAAGGAACAGGAATAGGACTTGCCATTTGCAAAAAAATTGTTCAAGCACACAAAGGTGTAATTAGTGCCACTGGGCAACTAGGCGTAGGTGCAACCTTTACTTTTTATTTATCTAACAACAACAAATCTTAAGTTCAATAAAGCCGAAAAAAAGTGAGCATTCACAAAAAAATATTATTAGTTGATGCAGATGAGCAATTGTTTTTTGTAGAAGCTATAAAAAAACTAGAACCTACGCTTGAATATGGCATTGCTAATAACGGCGTATAGGCCCCGCTACCGCAAGCGTCCCGCTTGTGGCTTATCTTAACTGCAAATGTATAATTTACAGTTTAACCCGCGGCAAAACTATAAATACTTATCATTCAATTAACTTAGCCACAGCGTGGCGTTCTGTTTGTAGAAAACGATGTGCAATGTGTTTTTAAAAGCTCCGTAGGTGCGCCCTATAAACAGCAAGCTCCTATGGAGCTTAAACGATTGGGTGTTTTGTTTTGCTACAAACAGGTTGCTCCTGCGGAGCTATGTTGAAACCAATTATCATTTCATTATTTATCATTCAATTATTATAGCCACAGCGTGGCGTTCTGTTTGTAGAAAACGATGTGCAATGTGTTTTAAAAGCCCCGTAGGTGCGCCCTGTAAACAGCACGTTCCTACGTAGCTTAAAAGATTGGGTGATTATATTTTCTACAAACAGGTTGCTACTACGAAGCTATGTTGAAACCAATTATCATTTCTAAATTTATCATTCAATTAACTTAGCCACAGCGTGTCGTTCTGTTTGTAGATAACGATGTGCAATGCGTTTTTAAAAGCTCCGTAGGTGCGGCCTATAAACAGCAAGCTCCTATAGAGCTTAAACGATTGGGTGTTTTGCTTTTCTACAAACAGGTTGCTCCTACAAAGCTAATGCTGCTTAATATTCTGCGTTGCTGTTGGCTACTATAACCGCCACTTTCATTACAGCATGTTATAAAAATAATTTGCACTTTCTGCACTCCTTTATTTTCTATTTGTTCTAAGCTCTTGCCTTCTTCCTTTTTTTCCATCATGCTGCGCCTGCGCTTCATCAATAGAATGTGTATGTTGCAAACTTTCTTCTTGTTGTGTAAAACTGCTAAGGTGTCTGTAATATTTTTGAATTATCATTAATTCTTCTTCCGTCATACTTTCTACATCTACTAATCTATTGCTTGCAAATTCGTGCGAAGCCACCAGTTCGTTTAACTTTAATTGTATGGCAAGCGAATCTTTGTTTTGTGCTTTCTGAATTAAAAATACCATTAGAAAAGTAACGATAGTAGTACTAGTATTAATTACCAATTGCCAAGTTTCTGAATAATCGAATATTGGCCCAGTAAACGCCCATATTAGCACTACGCAAAATGCACTTACAAATGCAGGCGTGCTACCTGTTGCTTTGGTAACTTTAGATGCAAATTTCTCGAATGACCCTTTTTGTGATTTAGAATTCTCTTTTCTCATTTTTTTATTTTGAAATTTTTCAAATTTACGCTTATCGCAAGTGTTTTAATTAAAAAGTGTGATTAATATAACATATTCAAAAATTAATATAAAGGCTTTTGCAACGTGATAATGTTTGTTTGCAGCATAAATTTTATAAACATTTAAAACAAACAATAAAATGAAAAAGGAAATTAAATTTTTAAAATCAAACGTGCTTAGACTAACTTTCGCATCGGCCACACTTATTTTGGTATCTGCAACTTTACCATCGTGCAACAATTCGAAACCTGAAGACAACAAAGAAATTGCAGAAGAACACAACGATGCAAAGTTTGACAATGCCAAAGAAGACGATGCAAAATTTTTAGTGAATGCTGCCGAAATTAATTTGGAAGAAATTCAACTAGGACAGTTGGCTCAAAATAAGAGTATAAATGTGAATGTAAAAAGTTTGGGTAAGATGATGGAAACCGAACATTCAAAAGCATTAGATGATTTGAAAACGCTTGCAGATAATAAGCAAATTACTATTCCTACAACCTTAACAAATGATGGTATAAATGCAAGCACAAAACTAATGGACTTGAAAGCCTCTAAATTTGATAAAGAATATTGCGATATGATGGTAAACGGACACAAAGATGCCATCAGCAAATTTGAAAAAGCAGCGTCTGATGCTTCTGACCCAGACATCCGCAATTGGGCAGAATCTATGCTTCCAACATTGCGCGCACACCTCGACCATTCTATTGAGTGTCAAAAACAATGTGAGAAAATGTAATAAGAGTTTCTTATACTATACAGCCTAAATTAAAATTATTACAATGAATAATACTATTAAAAAATCAACAGAAAATAACAAGCAAAACCTGTCGGCCCAAGATTCAATAGACAAGTTGAAAGAACTTATAAAAGGCGAATCTATCTGTTTCTTTTGCACCCAACTAACGCAACAGCCTTTAACCACCAGGCCCATGAGTACACAAAAAGTGGACGATGATGGAAATATTTGGTTTATGAGTTCTTTAAAAAGTGATAAGAATAAAGAAATTGCGCAAAGCAATGATGTACAATTACTTTACGCTAATCCTACAAGCTACGAATTCTTGAGTGTATTGGGCACTGCAACAATACATACCGATAGAGAAAAAATTCACGAAATGTGGACACCTTTTGCAAAAGCATGGTTTAAGGATGGCAAAGATGATGCTGATATTTCATTGATAAAAATAACACCAACATCGGCTCATTATTGGGATACCAAAAACAATAAAATGATTTCAATGCTTCAAATGCTAGCATCTATTGTAACAGGCAGTACGCCAAATAATGGCGTAGAGGGAACATTAAAAGTTTAAATTAATATTCTTAAAAAATAATTTATATGAACAATTTTTTTAAAACACTTGTTGCAGGTTATGGTGCCAGCAAACTGGGCGGAGGATGCGTATCTACAGTAATATTATTTGTAATAATATATATGCTACTAGGACATTGCAATTAAATTTAAGCACAACTACTTTTAGTTTGTACTTTATTCTTGGTAAAACTTGCATATAAAATTGCAAAATTTATTGCAAACAATGGGTTAATTTATTTGTCTTATGATGATACATTTTGAGTAAGGAATAAATTAATATTGCTAATTATTTTACTTAAAAGCTACGTGGTTCGGGCTTGACAAACATTCTAAATTGGATTGTTTGTCAAGCCCGAAATTTTGTTATTAACAAAGTACGTCTAGCAGCACTGTCTTTCCTGCGAAGGTAGGAATCTCAGTAGGGATTATTAATTGTGTTTGTTTTTATTTGTATTAATGAGGCTTCACGTACCTTCCTTCGCAGGATGGACATGCATAGCCGCAGCCGAATAAAATAGGTATATACCCCAACCCTTTATTCGCATTTTTAATAAGGCTTTGTAAAATCATCATTCTAAACATAAAAAATAAATTGAATATTCCTTTTTTGATAATTCTCCCATCAACCTGCGATGCTTAACTAGCTTAGGATTCAAGCATTTTGTTCGCTAAATAAATCAACAATTAGATTTCTATATTTTTTCAAAAAAAAGAAACCCATTAAAAATTCAGATTACTAAATGGGTGTGAATTGTATAATTTAATCCCAAATCTATATAACGCTTTTGGCAAATTATCGATGTTGATTTGCATTATCAAATTATCAATTTTCTATTCATCAATATCTAATAATGAAACAATGCAATGGAGTAATTTTAAAAGCAGTGTAGAGAATGAAAACGATAAAAGAAAGCAGTAAAATGCCAAAGACATTTCCAATTAAAATCAAATAAAAAAAAGTCTATAATTTATTATTAACCAATAAAAAAAATCACAATGACAAACTCAAAAACAGATTACGCAAAAAGCGTAACAGCTCCGAAAGGAGTAAAAGCAAAATCGGATGCTGCACAAGGGCTTCGCGATTTATTTGTAGATGAATTAAAAGACATCTATTGGGCCGAAAAAGAATTGACGAAGGCAATTCCTAAGATGATTAAAAATGCTACTTCTCCAGAATTAGTAGAGGCATTAACAGGGCATTTGGAAGAAACCAAAGAGCATGTAACACGTTTAGAGGAAGTTTTTTCATCAATAGGTGAAAAAGCAGTGGCTAAAAAATGCGAAGCCATGGCAGGCCTTACCAAGGAAGCCGAAGAAATTATGAAAGATACTGAAAAAGGTGTTGTACGCGATGCAGGCATTATTTCGGCAGGGCAAAAAGTAGAACATTATGAAATTGCGACTTATGGTACACTTGCTTCTTTCGCAAGAACATTAGGAGAAAATGAGGCCGCAGAATTATTAGAAGAAACTCTAAACGAAGAAAAAGGAGCAGATAAAAAGCTTTCAGAAATTTCAGATTCTATTAATGTGGATGCGGCTGATGAGAAAGAAACTATGGTTGCATCAAAAAGAAAATAAAAAAACCGTTCATTAAATAATTATAAACAATTTAATTTTTAAAAAAATGAAAAACAATCAAAACGACAATCAGGAACAAAGAAATCCTGAAAATCAAAATCAAGGTAGCCAACAAAATCAAAGCAACCAAAACACGGTACAAAATTCTTCGGCAACACAAAGGAATGCTGCAGAAAATGATGAAATGTATCAAACGGAAAAAGAGAGAAAAACGAAAAGTACTTTTGACCAAATCAACAACAATACAGACGAAGGGAGTGACAGAAATGAGAATTCTATGTCAAAACAAATGACTGACCAAGAAGAAAGCGGAGTTTCAACTGAGCAAATTGACGGAAAGTCTCAGGCGGAAAAGGGAAGTAATATGAAAAGTACTTTTGACCAAATTAATAATAATAAAAATGAGGTTAACCCAAACAAAGGTTCAAGCCAAGAAAGAAGTTCAGACAACAATCAAAACCGTTAATTACTAACATCACAATTTAAGGTGGATAACGCTGAAAATCCCGTAAGATTTAACACCTTAATTATTCATACAATAAACATTTAAAATAATAAACATGGGAAATCTACTTTACATAATTGCAGTAGTACTAATAATTTGCTGGGCTATTGGATTCTTTGCTTACAGCCTAGGTTCAATCATTCATTTGCTACTGTTATTAGCAGTTATTGCAATACTACTAAGAATAATTCAAGGCAGAAAACCACTTTAAATAATCATAATTATTAACAATTTAAAAACAAAAAATCATGAGTACAGGAAAAGTTTTATTAGGCGTATTGGCTGGCTTAGCCGCAGGCGCAACATTGGGCATTTTGTTAGCACCAGACAAAGGCTCTAAAACCAGAAAAAAAATTATGGGCAAGGCAGATGATTATTCAGATGACTTAAAAGAAAAATACAACGACTTGCATGAAAGTGCAAAAGAAAAATTTCAATCTTTAAAAAACGAAGCTGATGATTTAATAGAAAAAGGCAAATCGAAAGTTGAGGACGTAAAAGATGAAATAAAAACCAAAGCCGGCGAAAAAGTTCTTACTAAATTTTAAAAACATGAAAAAGCAAATATTTTTAATCGCATTATTTTTATCTATCCTCACTTCATTTTCAAGTTGTGCAGTGGTAGGAGGTATTTTCAAAGCAGGAATGGGCGTTGGCGTTTTTGTTGTGGTATTAGTTATTGCCCTAATTATTTATCTTTTTACAAGGATGGGTAAAAATAGTTAGACTGTTTAGTTAAAAATATCTGCCGTACTAAAATTATTAAAAAAAATTTAACCACAACTTGCACCGTAGTTACAAACGGGACAAGTTGTGGTTTAAATTTACGTAGCATTAATAATGCGCGTGTATCCTTTTAACTATCGAGGATTAATTTTATAATAGTTCCACAATAATTTTAGTTATGCCAAATAAATTTAATTTCGCGTTCATACGAAATACGCAATGCACATTCCTAAATCAATAGCCATACGCAGCAGTTACTCGCACCATAGTGCCAATGCAGGTTACAAGCAAATTTTAAAATATACCAAACCCTCAGCTATTATTGGCTTAGATGAAAATGGTTCAGCTAATTCAAAATTTTTGCGCAATAAATATATGTGGCTTTATGAGTGGGATGCTTATCAAATTTACAAACAAAATAAAGTAGATATTCTACACATTTTATATGCCGAAGAATATTACCGTTTTGCTTGGCGCATGTTCAAATGCCCTATTGTTGCTACGTTTCATCAACCACCGAATTTATTGCAAACCGAAATTACAACGGGTGCAAACATGGGTCGCGTGGGTGCAATTACGCATCAACTAAACAAACAACGCTTTGGCAAATTAGCGGCTGCAATTGTTACAACCCAATCACAAAAAGATGTTTTGCAGCAAGTAATTAATCCTCAAAAAATACATGTAATACCATTGGGGGTTGATATACAGAGCATTTCAAAATTTTACGAAACCACAAGTAATGCACTTAATAACTACCAAATAATTACAGTAGGTAACTGGAAACGCGATTGGAATTTCTATTTCAGTTTTGTTGAATATTGCTTACACAAACATCCTAACTATAAATTTATTTTAATAAACCGAAAGTTTACAAATGAGCAATTATTGCAAATTAAAAATTTGCCTAACATAGTATATTTGCCAAATGCAAGCGATGCAGAAATGTACACGTTATATAAAAATTCATACCTTCAATTTCTACCTTTTGAGGGTGCTGCTGGCAATAACTCACTTAACGAAGGCATTGCGCTTGGCTGCCCAGTTGTAAGCAATGTTGTTCCCGAGTTTTTAGAAAACGTAAATGAATACCTATTTTACACACCACTAATTAATGAAAGTGTTGCCAATATTTTGCAAGCGGTTTTTGAAATGAGTTTGCAACAACGTATTACAATTGCTACTATTGCACGCAATGCGGCACTTAAATTAGATTGGGCTGAAACCGCACGCAAAACAATTGAAATTTATAATAGTGTGGTTTAAAATAATTCATTTTCAATACCGAAATTTGAGTTTATTTTACCCAAGAAAAAATAAAAAATAAAAATGAAAGTTGGTATTTTCGGATTAGGATATGTAGGCGTTGTAAACACGGTGTGCTTTGCCGAGTTAGGACACAGCGTAATTGGTTGCGATATAAAATCGCAAAAAGTAGATAGCTTAATGAGTAGTAAAAGCCCTGTGCATGAACCTTTGGTAGATGAGATGTTGCAAAAAAATATTGCAGCAGGACGAATTACTGCTACTACCGATGCAAAAAAAGTGGTTGCCGAAGCCGATGTGATTTTAATTTGTGTGGGTACTCCTAGCCAAAACGATGGAACAGTAAATTTGGATTATACTATTAATACAACCATTGATATTGCTAAAAATTTGAGCAATACTAACCGAAAAATAACCATTGCTTTCCGCAGTACTATTCCACCAGGCACGGTTGAAGACAATATGCGCCCCATTTTTAACGAACATTTAAAAAACTTTGGCGGCACGGCTACCTTTGCTTTTTACCCTGAGTTTTTGCGCGAAGGAAGTGCGGTAAATGATTTTATGAAAGCTCCCAGAATAGTTATTGGTACGGTGGATAAAGACATTTCTGATTTGCACAAACTGCTATCGTACAACACCGAAATACCCATTATTGTTACGGATACTTACACAGCAGAGTTTGTAAAGTATGTGGATAACTGTTTTCATGCTATGAAAATAGTTTTTGTAAATGAAGCATATAGCATTGGTTCGGCCTTTGGTATTGATGTTGCCAAGGCAAACGAAATATTTTTAATGGACAGACACTTGAATATTTCTCCACGCTATTTGCGCCCTGGTATGCCATTTGGCGGTTCGTGTTTACCAAAGGATTTGCGCGCTATGCAACATTTTTCTAAAAAATTAAATGTATCGGCACCCATGCTAAACTCTTTGCTAACAAGCAATACAGCGTTACAAAACAAATTATTGAGCATGGTTATAGAACATGCACAAAAAAATATTTTGTTGGTAGGTATTACTTTTAAAAATTTTACTGATGATGTGCGCGAAAGCCCAATGCTAAAATTAGCTACCGATATTATTGAAAACGGAAATTATAATTTATCAATTTTTGATGAAGATATTAATGACACTACATTGCGAATAGAAAATGCTTCGATAGTAAAATATGTAGAAAATAATTTGGCTGAAGCCATGCAAACAGCCGATTTAATTGTTGTTAGCAAACGTTATTTGAATGATGTGTTGGCACTTAAAACGTCATCACAAAAAGTATTAAACTTTGCAGGTTTGGATAATAAAAATACTGAAGGTGTAATAGGTTTGTATTGATTGTATAATCGTTATTCTTTCTGCATTCTTTCAGTTTAAAACAACACGACAAATTTACTTTCCAATCAAGAAAAAAAAGTAAATTCAATTGGTATTACTTGTGGCAAAAATATTTTTGTGTCAAACACTTTTTTTTCTTAGACACCTCCTGTCAGCGATATAAAATTGATAATTAGCTGCGCATTTTTTGTTTGAAGCAAAGCAAAACTGAATGTCAACAAATAAATCTTAATGGCCAATAATTATAGTAGTGCATTGCAAATTTGTTGCATTTTTATTCAGCACAAATGGCTAATAAATATTACTTTAGGTGCGTAAAAACCAAGCTTCTTTCTTAACCAATAAACTATACATTTGTATCCTTATTACAAACGGGAAAAGTTGTGGTAGAATATTTTACAAAAAAAATTAGATTAGCAAAAAATAATACAAAACTCAATATTAATCATGGATGAATTATTAAAAATATTCGAAAATAAACAACCCGAAATTGTATTTGAATGGAAAGATGTTGAAACTGAAGCGGAAGGTTGGGTGGTAATAAACTCGTTGCGGGGCGGTGCTGCTGGCGGTGGCACACGTATGCGCAAAGGGTTAGACAAGCGCGAAGTAGAATCATTGGCAAAAACAATGGAAGTAAAATTTACTGTTTCGGGGCCAGCTATTGGTGGTGCTAAAAGCGGCATAAATTTCGACCCTAACGACCCACGCAAAAAAGAGGTTTTGAAACGCTGGTACAAAGCGGTAATGCCACTACTAAAAAACTACTATGGCACTGGTGGCGATTTGAATATTGATGAGATACACGAAGTAATTCCGATAACCGAAAGTTACGGATTATTGCACCCACAAGAGGGCGTTGTGCAAGGGCATTTTGGTAGTGATGCCGTTACAAAGCAAAAGCAAATTATGCAATTGCAACAAGGTGTATCTAAAGTGTTAGATGATGAAAATTATAGCCCTGATGTGAAACGAAAATATGTAGTTGCCGATATGATTACTGGCTACGGCGTGGCACAAGCCATAAAACATTTTTATGCATTGCACAACAAACCATTGCAAGGTAAACGTGCTATTATACAAGGCTGGGGCAATGTAGGTGCGGCCGCAGCTTGGTACTTAGCAAAAGATGGCGTAAAAATTACTGGTATTATTGACCGTGCGGGTGGTATTGCAAACACTAATGGCTTGAGCTTTGCAGAAATTTCACAACTGTTTGAACAGAAAAGTGGTAACCAATTAATTGCAGAAAATTTACTAACTTTTGAAGAGGCAAATAGTAAAGTTTGGAGCATTGGTGCCGAAATATTTATACCCGCAGCAGCTTCGCGTTTGGTAACCCAACAACAAGTAGAAACGCTTATTACCAATGGTTTAGAAGTAATTAGTTGTGGCGCAAATGTACCCTTCGCCGACAAAGAAATTTTCTTTGGGCCAATCGGGAAATTTACGGATTCTAAAATAAGTTTAATACCCGATTTTATTGCCAATTGCGGTATGGCACGTGTGTTTGCATACCTTATGCAGCCTGGCGTAACACTTACCGACAAAGCAATTTTTGAAGACACAAGCAATATTATTGGCAACGCAATAAAGAAAATTTATACAAGCAATAATACCACTACAAATATCGCAAAAACAGGATTTGAAATTGCACTAAAACAATTGGTTTAAAACACTTTATTAATGAAAAAAATATACATTGTATTACTATTAATTACCAATATTATTTCGGCACAAATACCGAATGGATATTACAATTCGGCTCAGGGTTTGCAAGGCGTTCCGTTAAAATTAGCATTACATAATATTATTAAAAACCACAACAGCGTTTCATACAATTTATTGTACTCGCACTTCGCCGATTTTGATACTTTAAATGGAAATGTTTGGGATATTTATTCGCACAACCCCGATAGCATTTTACCTTACATATATCACTACATAAGTGCTGACCAATGTGGTAATTATAATGGAGAGGGTGATTGTTTTAACCGCGAACATAGTTGGCCACAGAGTTGGTTTAATTCGGGAAATATACCAACTTCCGACATGTTTCATATTTACCCAACTGATGGATATGTAAACAGCATACGCTCTAATTTGCCTTACGGAAATGTGGGTGTTGCAAATTACACATCAATGAATAATAGCAAGCGTGGAAACTGCGTCACCAATGGTTATTCTGGAATTGTATTTGAACCTATTGATGTTTATAAAGGCGATTTAGCACGAAGTTATTTTTATATGTGTACACGTTACTATTTAGAAGATGGCAGTTGGATTGTTACACCAATGACAAACAAATCGGAAATAAATTTGTGGGCACTTGCAATGCTATTACAATGGCACCATAATGATACTGTAAGTTTAAAAGAAGTAAGGCGAAATGAAGGTATTTACAATGTTCAAAATAACCGTAATCCGTTTATAGACCATCCAAATTGGGCCGATAGTATTTGGGGGCCGCTTGTTACAAAATTGGAATTAGAAACAAAGGCAAATTTTAACGTAAATATTTTCCCTAATCCTTGCACTACTCTTTTGAATATTCAATTGAACGCTTCCAGTATTTTAACACACACTTCAATTATTTTTCTAAACAATTTAGGTGAAGAAGTAAAGCAAATCAAAATAAATAATATTACCGAAAGCATTGATATATCTAATTTGAATAGCGGAGTATATACCTTAATTCTCAGAAATAATTCAGCAATTACGGTTAAGAAAATTGTGGTGCTGTAATTAAGTTTGTTGCAACATTGGAAAATATTTCATATTTATAATTGCCTAAGCCAAAGCACTGTAATAACAACATTTACATGCTTATTTTTCGATGATAATACATTAAGTTAAACGCATCAGTAAATGAAAAAACACCTCATTCCCAACCCCTATGCAATTTAGAGAAAAGCTTTTTTAAACTTTGACCCTTAATCAATTGCATTATTTTAAGTTCCAACATTTTTTCCTTTTAAGATAGTTGGATAAAGTTATGAATACATGAATTATCTCAATTTGAGAAACAGTGAAATATATATTGATGTGAAAATTATATTTTGTACATAAGGTGCCGCAATAATTTATAGTATTGCCAAATATTACAAGTTTTATAAAATGACACGCCAACAATTAGTAGCCGAAATATTCAAGAAAAAAACTTTTTTATGTGTAGGTTTAGATGTTGATTTAGAAAAAATTCCAAGCCACTTAAAAGGCGATAACGATGCCATTTTCAAATTCAACAAAGCCATAATTGACGCCACTCACAATTACTGCGTAAGTTACAAACCCAACACAGCATTTTACGAACAGTACGGTGCAAGAGGGTGGTTGGCATTTGAAAAAACGGTGAATTACATTTCGCAAAATTACCCTTCGCATTTTATAATTGCTGATGCAAAACGTGGCGACATTGGCAATACAAGTCATGCTTATGCAAAAGCATTTTTCGAGAATATTAATTGTGATGCAATTACTGTTGCGCCATATATGGGCAGTGATAGTGTGCAACCATTTTTGGAATATAAAAATAAGTGGGCAATTGTATTGGCATTAACTTCAAATAAAGGGGCTAACGATTTTCAAAATAAAGCAATAGCTAATAATAAATTTTTATTTGAAGAAGTGCTGGAAACAACTGCCAAATGGGGGACTGACGAAAACTTGATGTTTGTTGTTGGTGCTACCCAAGCGCCAATGTTAGAAAAAATCAGGAAAATTGTGCCTTCACATTTTCTATTAGTGCCCGGTGTTGGTGCGCAGGGCGGAAGTTTGCAAGACGTTGTAAAATACGGATTTATAAAGAACTGCGGCTTGTTAGTAAACTCATCGCGTGGAATAATTTATGCCTCAAATGGTATCGATTTTATAGAGGCCGCTGAAGCAGAAGCAAAAAAAATTGCTGATGAAATGTCACAATTTTTTGATTAATTTATAGACAATGGCAACACAAAAAAACAATCCGTTACACGGTAAAACCTTAGAAGTGATATTAACCGAATTGCTCAACTATTATGGTTGGGAACAATTAAGCTATCACATTAATATCAATTGTTTTAAAAGTAATCCAAGCATAAAATCAAGTTTAACTTTTCTGCGCAAAACACCGTGGGCAAGGCAACAAGTTGAAGAATTGTATTTGAAAATTACTACACAAAAATAGGGCATTTTTCTGGAAAACCGTTAACCAATTGTATTTCGAGAATACCTTCAAATAGCCATCGCTAAAACTTAATTTTTTTGTTAAGTTTGCGCAAATCTCAAAAAAGATAAAAAATAGAAATTATGGCATGTGGAAATTGCGGAACAACTGAAGATGGATTGCCAAAAGGTTGTAAAAATAACGGAGCTTGTGGCGTAGGTGGCTGTAATCATAAACTTAGTGTTTTTGATTGGTTAGCTAATATGGACTTGCCAATGGGCACAAAAAAATTCAATATTATTGAGATAAGGTTTAAAAACGGACGCAAAGAGTTTTATAAAATTGATGATGATGTAGAATATTATGCTGGCGATATTGTGGCGGTTGATGCCTCGCCGGGGCACGATATTGGCGTAGTTTCAATTACTGGCGAGTTAGTAAAACTTCAAATGAAAAAGCGTGGTGTTGCCCTTGGCGCCGAACTTAAAAAAGTGTATCGTAAAGCCAAACAATTAGATATTGAAAAATGGCAATCGGCACAAGAGTTGGAAAAAGAAACCATGTACAAAGCACGCACCATTGCGCTAAAGTACAAGTTGCAAATGAAAATTAGCGATGTAGAGTTTCAGGGCGACAAAACAAAAGCTACGTTTTATTACACTGCTGAAGATAGGGTAGATTTTAGAGAATTAATTAGGGCTTTGCACGAAGAGTTTCGTGTAAAAATAGAAATGCGCCAAATTGGTGCACGCCAGGAGGCAAGCCGCTTAGGTGGTATAGGTTCGTGCGGGCGCGAACTTTGTTGCACCACATGGCTAACCGATTTTAGAAGCGTAAGCACATCGGCAGCACGCTACCAACAACTATCATTAAATCCGTTGAAACTTGCTGGGCAATGCGGCAAACTTAAATGCTGCCTCAATTATGAGTTGGATACTTATATTGATGCTTTAAAAGATTTTCCGGATACATCACAAAATATAAAAACCAAAAAAGGATGGGCGTTTCATCAAAAAACCGACATTTTTAAACGAATGATGTGGTACTCATACACTGAAGAACCAAGTGTTTTTATTCCGTTAGAGGTTGATAAGGTAATTGAACTATATGAACAAAATAAAAAAGGAATTGCGCCTGAAGATTTAAAAAATTACTCATACATAGTTGAAGTTCCAGTTATTGAACATGATTATGAAAATGTGGTAGGACAAGATAGTTTAACGCGTTTTGATAAAAAGAAAAGTAGCAATAATAACAGAAGCCGAAACAACCAAAAACCACGAAGTAACAGTGCGCCAAAACCACAAGGCAATGATGTAAATGCATCACCTACAAATGTAGCTAAACCTGCAACAGATGGAGTAAAGCCGCCACAAACTTCGCAGCGTAACAATGAGCCAAGAACCAATGCTCCGCGTAATAATGCACCGCGCAACATTGCTCCAAAACCTGCTACTGGCGATACACAAAATGGCGCGAATAATGCACCAAATGCAACGAACAACGCACCCCGAAAATTTAATAACAACAACAACCGCAATCAAGGCAAAACACCACCTCCAAATAATAATGAACCAAAGGCTTAGTGTATATTTTTGTATTTTAATTGTTGCTTCAATTCTGCTTACAGCCTGCGATTCTAAAAGGGTGTACGAAGAAAATAAAACAATACCAGCGCAAGTTTGGAACAATAAAAACAAAGTAGTTTTTGGTGTGAATATTACTGACACACTTATGCCACACAATGTGTATATAAATGTGCGCAATGCAAGCGATTATCCGTTTAGCAATTTGTACTTGTTTCTAGAAACAATGTACCCAAACCGCACTTACTCTAAAGATACGCTTGAGTGCATTTTGGCTGATGAAAGTGGCAAATGGTTGGGTAATGGCAGCGGCGATATTTGGGACAATCAAATACTATTTAAAAAGAATGTTGTTTTTAAGAAAAGTGGTAAATACTTTTTTAGTTTAGAACAAGCCATGCGCATCAATAATTTACCGCAAATTTTAGATGTGGGTATTAGAATAGAAAAAGCACTGTAGATGAATGTTCTTGAAAAAATACTTTCGCTAAAAAAGCAAAATAAAAAAACATTTGCCGTACTCATTGACCCTGATAAATTTGAGAACACTGCCATTATTGATGCTGCAAATACACACAAAGTAGATTTTGTTTTTGTTGGTGGAAGCCTTATTACCAAAGGAAATTTGCACGATTGTATTGCACAAATAAAAAGCAAAACCAATATTCCGATAGTTATTTTTCCGGGAAGTTCAAACCATGTTTCAGGCACTGCCGATGCCATACTTTTACTTTCATTAATATCGGGCAGAAACCCCGAATACCTTATTGGGCAACACGTGCAGGCTGCACCAACTCTCAAAAAATTAGGTGTCGAAATTATTGCAACTGGTTATATATTAATTGATGGTGGCATAGCCACAACCGTTTCATATATTAGCAATACCAGCCCAATACCAGCCAATAAGCCCGAAGTTGCAGCCGTTACAGCAATGGCTGGCGAAATGATTGGCAACAAAATAATTTATTTGGATGCCGGAAGTGGTGCATTACAAAGTATTAATGCCAATACAATTAAAGCTGTGGCTGATGTAATAGAAACACCTTTAATAGTGGGTGGTGGCATACGAACCGCCCATGCGGCAAAACAAGCGTGGGCAGCCGGTGCGGATATTTTAGTTGTTGGCAATGCCATTGAAACAAATCCTAATTTATTAGCAGAAATTATTGAGATTAGAAATGGATTGAATTAAGTAAAACTTCTAATCAAATTCGATTTAGATGGCTTGTATTGCTTGTTATTAAGGTATTTACCCGTAAAGTGGAGTGTATTGCTGCAAAAAAACTATCCCTTTAAGATGAACGGGAGAAGTTGTACTAATCCATTTGATACAAACTGGAACAGTTGTGGTAAAATATTTTACAATAATTCTTGAATAACCGAAAATCTAACCTACTTATTTTCTAAAATCCTTTTTGCTTCCTCCAAACTAATTTTTTGTCCGTTGTTATATGGCGCAATAAAGGCATCATTCAATCCTAAATTTTGTGCTTCTGTTTTTATTGCATTTGCTTCTTCTTGGGTAATAAAATTGCCAATACTGTAGGTTGTTGTGCCATCATTTCCTTTTAGTTCATCAATGCCACGCACCGCCAATTTCAAATATTTACTCATTATTTCAACTGGTACAGTTTTTCTAAAAACGCCTAATTGTACTTTAAACCTTAACTCACTTGCATCAACTTTTGTATTGTTTTTTGTAGCATTTTCATTGGTTGAAATATTAGTAGTATTGGTTACAAAATTTTTCTTTACCAATACATTTCTATTTTCCGCAATCATTCTATCGGCCTCTGCCATTGGTATGTAGCGTTTATTAAAATATGGAATTACAAAAGCATCTTTAATACCAATGTCAACAATTTTGTTTTTTGTTTGTGTGGCATTTGCTTTGTCATCAAAAACGCCAACGGTGTAACGTATTAAATTTGTGCGCAAAGTATCGTAATACAAATCATCCAAATTAAACAAACGCTTACGCGAAATTAATCTTTTATATACTCCTACTTGTACCGTAAACAATAAGCCCTCTGTTTGTTTAAGATTTTTTTGGGTAGCCAATATTTCTTTTAATTCGTCGCTTAAATTTTCATTTGCAATAGCGTTATTATTATTTTGTTGTGCATCTAATGGTGCACCATCACAATCAATATTATTTGCCAATAAGCGGCGTGCTTCATTCACGTCAATCCTTTTTCCATTGCAAAAAGCAATTACAAAAGCATCTTTAAAACCGCTTGCATTTATTTGTTTTCGAGCATCGGTGGCAACATTAAATACTTTGAAAATACCTGCACTATAACGTATCATACCAGTACGAGAAGTTTCTCCGCTAACTGGTTTTATACCACCAAAAGCATCAACAGCTACTTTGCGTTTGTAAGCACCAATTTGCACTTTAAAAATAATACCACTTGGTATAGCCACATCAAGCGGAATATCATTTGTGTAAGCATTTTGAGCTTGTTTTGTAAAATCATTGTTGGCATTATTTGCTACTATATTTGCTTTTGGTTCATTTGTAATGGTTTTATTGTTGGTTGTTGGAACAATAGTATTATTAGATACTATTTTATTATCTGTATTGTTTGCCGAATTGTTCGGCGCAATATTATTCTCTGTTTTAGCCAGAGAACTTTTTTCAACAGCTCCAACTTTATTTTCATTATCAGCTTTGGCTATAGGCGTATCATTTGTTTTTACAATTTTACCTCTTTCATATTCTTCATAAGTTTTATCGAAAGGTTTGTTGGCAAGACTGCTATAAATTACTGGGAATTCGTCAGCCGATTTATTGTCTAATTTATTCATTACCATTTGCAGTTTGGCATCGGCGGCTTCTATTTGTTTTGCCAATGATTGGGCTGCATCGTAAGCCGAATCAGCACGTGCAATTATTTCATTTGCAACCACATCAATTCCCTTGGCTTTCTTGCGCATTTCCGACTTTTTCTTTGCATCCTTTTCCTCGCCAGCATCAGCTATTAACTGCTCTTTTTCAGCAAATTTTGCGTCGGCTTGTCTTTTATACTCTTCTACTTTTTTAAATACTTTTTGATACACAAAATCCAAACTATCGCCATCATATTTTGCCCTAAAATATCGTTGGTAGTTTTGTGTTTTTTTGAGGTTATCAATTTCCTCATTTGTATAATCAATTCCGTCAATTGGCTTTATATTTTTAGAAGCTTTTGTTGCGGATATGGCTGCAATAGAATCATTTTTACGTTTTTCTAAATCGGCAGTTCTATTCGCACTTTCTGGATTATAATTAGGGTTGTTGCTTTTATAAACAAAGTCGGCTTTCTCAACAGGAGTCATTGTTGCCAACAAATTGTCTTTGCGCAATTGCAACTCTTTTGCTTGTTGTTGCAAATCGGTTAATTTATTCATTCCAATTTCAACATCGCGTTGTTTAGAAAGTGCAGCATCGTCTTCTTTTTGCGATTGTTCAATCATTGGCAAACGCTTGTCGGCTTTCTTTTCTTTTAAAACTTGGGCATTCAATTGTTTAGATAAATCGGCATGTTGTTTCGATTCTTTCTTATTATTTTCGATACCTGCATAAAAGGTTTTTGTTTGGTTATCAATCTTTTCTTGTTGCGCAATAATATCTTTATATTCTTCTTCCTTGGTTAAGGTATTTTTAGGTTCAACTTTTTGTACAAAAGTGATTTCGGGTGTAGTTTTATTTTCGGTAGTTGTAATATTTGGTTTTTCAATAATTCCATTAGTCGCAACTATTGCTCCGCCTTGCTTATAGCCTGTTTCAAAATTGGTGAAAATATTTTCAGCTTCTTGCTTTTTTGCGTTTGCCGTACCTTGTAATTCAACAATTGACTTAGATTTTTCATCAGCTTTTGTGTTGCTTTTTGCTGCACTATTTTCATAAATAACCGCTGCATTTGTAGCACTTTCTTTTTTGGTTTTGTTCTTCAAAGATTCGGCATAAGCACGCAAATCAGATGCAGTTGCCAAATCTTTTTGCGCTGATTTTTTAAGGGTATCAATTTCTACTTTTTGGGGCTCTAATTGTTTCTCAATGGCCATAGATTCATTACTAAGCTGTGTGTAATTATTGAATTTATCTGACTTTTCAAAAGCAGTTAATACTTCTTCATTTGTTGCATTCGGGTGCGCAATTTCGGTTAATGCCGTTTTACTTTCAGGTGTACTACCTAGCAATTCATTTGCACGTTTTTGTTGTTGTAATGCCAATTTTTCCGCTTCAAAAATTTCCTTTAATTTTATTGTTTTTTGTTTAGAATTAGGTTCGTTTTTTACAACATTTCTTTTTGTTTCGGCAGCAGCAAAACCATCATTGGCTTGTTTGCATAAATTTTTTGCTGTTTCAACGGATGCACTGTTCGCTGTACTTTTGGGTTGGTTATTGACAATTTGTTCGTCTTGTTTTTTCTTCAAAGCTACATTTGCATCAAACATTCCTAAGTAAGCCAGATTTTCTTTTGCGGTTGCTTCTTTATCCAAATTATTTGCTTTGATAGTTTCAGCATTTTTAAGTGCAATATTTGTAATGGTAGTGGCTTTCTTTTTTGACTCGGCGGCTTGCTGCTTTAGGGTTGCACTTTCTGAAAATAGTTGGTTACTTTTCTCAACTGTTGCCTTTGTTTCGTCGGGGTAGCTTGCAACATCTACAACTAAAATAGTTGATGCGAAATTTTTATTTTGCTTGTTTGCAACATCAGTGCCGTTGCGGGTTACAAGCACATATTCAATTTCACTTTTCTGCGTATTTAAAGAGCTTATTTGTTTCTCTATTATATTTTTTACTTGTGCATCATTTGTTTTTGTTTCATCTTGTTTTAAACCACTAATTTTAGTGTCAATTTGTGTTACTTGCTGTTTCAATTCATCAATGCTTTTGTTGGCAATATTGGTTTCCGAAATCACATTTTCAGTGGTGGCGGCAGCAACATTTTCATTGGTTTGTGTTTCGGCTGGTTTGGCATTTTTTGAGTAATACAACTTTTCAAATTCAGCATTATTATTTGCATTTGAGGCAATTTCTAACTTATTGGCAAATAGTTTTTCTTCAATAGCATTGCTTCTTTCTTTTTCGGCTTTGGCTTTGTAATCGGCTGCTAGCTGGGGCGCATCGGCAATTTCTTTTTTCAATACCGCTGCTTCGTCATTCATTTCAACAACCCTCTCTTTTGTGATTTCGGCTTGCATTGCATTTTTAAATTTCGCCGAAAGTTCTTTGAGTTCATTAATCCTAAAATCTAGCAATTTTACTGCTTCTTCTTTTTCAGGAATTTTCGCTAATTCTTCCTCTGCTTTTTTATCAAAATCTATGGCTTCTTGTTCACTTTGTTTTGCTTGTGCAAATGCCTCAGTAACAATTTGTGGCTTGTCTAATTTTACACTATTTTGTGTAACAGTTGTTTTAGTATTAGCTTTCTCAAGAGGGGCGTCGTTACCTAAAATTAAAGGTTTTGTTTTCTCAATTGGAGCGTCAGTAATTGTAGTTTTATTGTCAGATAATGTTGGTTTGGTATCAGCGTTATTTATTATCGGGTCTGCGCCATTAGTTGTCGTAGTATTTTTATTGTCAGATAATGTTGGTTTGCTATCTGTGTTATTCGTGGTTGGGTCTGCGCCATTAGTTGTCGTAGTATTTTTATTATCCGATAATGTTGGTTTGGTATCAGTGTTATTTATAATTGGGTCTGCGCCATTAGTTGTCGTAGTATTTTTATTGTCCGATAATGTTGGTTTGCTATCTGGGTTATTTGTGGTTGGTTTTGTGCCATTAGTTGGTGTAGTATTTTTATTATCCGATAATGTTGGTTTGCTATCAGTGTTATTTGTGGTTGGGTTTGTGCCATTAGTTGGTGTAGTATTTTTATTATCCGATAATGTTGGTTTGCTATCAGTGCTATTTGTGGTTGGGTTTGTGCCATTAGTTGGTGTAGTATTTTTATTGTCGGATAATGTTGGTTTGCTATCTGGGTTATTTGTAGTTGGATTGTTATTTACAGGGCTTTCCGCAATATTTTTATTTTCATTTGCTGGTGTTGCGTTTTCTATATTCGGCATTGAATCTGCCACTTTTTTAATATTATCAACCGTTGCTATAGGTTGTGTAGGTTCACTATCTTGCAAAGTTGGCCCTCCAACTTCTAAGTTTGCTTTGTTGCGCAACATTGCCATAGTGGCTTGTATTAATTCTGGCGAAGTATTCGTTTCAATTTCTGTTGAAATAGTTAACTCATCGGCATCTGCCACATGCTTTATATTTATTTTTTGTTTAATAGGATTCAACTCCGTAAGCACTGGTATTGCTACTTCGCGGCTCATTGTTTCGTAGTCTTTGCTTTCAACAGTAAACAAATATGTTTCGCCTTGGCGCACCATAAATTGATAATCGCCTGTTTTCGGATTTACGTTGTACGCTCCTATAATTTTTGTTCCTGATTTATTTTTGAGTGTAATTTTCGCGGCTTGGTGTGTCTTTTCATCCACAGTAAAAAAGTTACCTTTAATGAGTGCAACCGTGCCAGGAATCCGTTGGTTTTTAATTTTATAAACAACTACTTTGTCAGATGCCGAACTACGTTTTGAAGAAAAATATGCAAAATCACTTTTGCCATCATACACATAAAGTATATCATCATCGGGCGTATTTATTGCAAAATCCAAATTTATTGGCGTAGAATATTTACCCGTTGTTGCATCAAATGTACTTTTAAAAATATCATAACCACCCATGCTATTATGCCCTTTTGAGCAAAAGAAGAATGTCTTGCCATCGGGCGTTATGTATGGAAATTCCTCATCATACGCCGTATTAATTTCGGCTGGTAGCTTTATTGGTTTCGAGAAAGTAAAGTTGGGTAGTTTTACTATTTTGTATATATCGCGGCTGCCTTTTGCATCATCACCAAAACTGCTAAAATATATTTCTTGTGAATTATTTTTGGTAACAATTACACTCTCCTCCTTTTTTTTCTTATCAACATCGGTTTGCATTTCCTCTGGTTTCACTGTTATTTTTGTATCGATACTGCTTAAATCATAAGCCCTAAAATAATCTGTTAACGGAAATTCATTTCTCTCAATTACCTCTAAATCTGTAATGCTGCGCAACAAATCTTTGCCATTGCTACACATTTCTATTTGCCGGTTTACATCTAACTTTGTTAGTGATTTTGCTGTTGCTTTTGTTTTAAAAATATTGTAATTTGCTATTGCTTCATCAAACCGATAATTCAAATGCAAAGCCCTACCTAAATAATAAAAAACTTCTTTGTCAACCTCCTCGCTTTTGGCAGCAAGGGTTAGGTAAACAATTGATTTATCTTTATCACTACCAGCCACCAAATTGCAGACGCCATACCTAAAATTGTATTCAGCGTCTTTTGGGTAAATACTTAATAACTGTGAGTAGAGCGGTAGGGCGACAGCAAATTCGTCTTTGTCAAAAAAACCATCTGCTTTTTTCTTGAGTTCTTTTTCTGACCCATAACCAGTTTGCGCCAACAAAATAGAAGCTTGTAACAGCAAGCTGAAAAGCAAAATTAGATATTTTATTTTTTTGTATGCGCTTTGTTGCATAAGCAATTGATGCAGAATTTACCGAAATTCCACAAATTAAAAATTTATACGTTACAAGCAAAAATAATGTTCCTAATTAAACGAACGGCTGTTTGTAGTATAAGTTATTCAACTGTGTTTGTTTGTAACTTCGACTTAAATAAACGCATCTTGGATTCTTGTTTTTTAAGTAATCTTTCGATGTTTTTTTGGTGAGTAATTGTAAGTAAAACCGCCACAAATAATGAGAAAACAACCATCGTTGGCGAGTTTGTTTTGTAAAATACGGCAATAAATACAGGGTAACTATATGCCGCTAAAATGGCGCTTAGTGAAACATAATTGAAACTAATAAACACTATCATAAAAACGGATAACGCTAACAATGCCGACGGATAATTTAATGCTAATACAATACCTAACATTGTTGCAACGCCTTTGCCGCCTCTAAAACCAACATAAATTGGGTACAAATGACCAAGAAAAGCCGCAACACCTAAAGCTATTTTAAGATTAATAAGCGAGTCGCCATTGTTTACATAATCGCCCATGATGCTTGCTAAATTAACTGCAATAATTCCTTTAAAAATGTCAATCAATAAAACAGGGATACCCGCTTTTTTTCCGAGAACCCTAAATGTGTTAGTTGCACCAGCATTGCCACTGCCGTGTTCGCGCACATCTAGTTTATAAAACAATTTGCCTATCCAAACCGCCGTAGGCACAGAGCCTATTAGATAAGCTAATATAAGTGCGAGTATGTTTAGTGGTGTTATCAAATTATTAAATTTTGGCAAATATAATAATATTTTGATAATGAGGTAATTGCCCGTTTTTTGTTTATTGGAACTACTTGTTAGAATGAAAAGTGAAATTCAAGACATTGTGTGCTTTTGTACCACGAATCATTTTTCACTGTTAATAAATATTCGCCATTTTATGAATCAAATAGAGTTTAATGCGTTGCTTCGGAAGTTGCGAAAATGGTTTAAACTACTTACAAGAAAGTAAATTGGTAAAAGTTGATTGTGCGCAAATGCTTTTTCAATTTAAGTTTGCAAGTTGCAACCAACCTTTTGTCTTAGTATTACCATAAAATGTACAATAAACCCATCGGCCAACAATTTTATCAATGCAAACAAAATCATTTTTAACTAAATATTTTTCCAACTTTTTTCTATTCAAATTATCTAAATAGAAAAAGGTTTTTTCCGCTTTCACATACTTTATCTGACTCCAGCTTGCTATTTTTTCTAATGTAAATAAGAGAAACTTATCAGCAAAATGATTTATATTCCAGCATGCAACATGTTCAATTGGAATTTCGATTTTTATTGTACTTTCATTTACAATTTCTAAAGTTCCTGTTATCGCATCTTCAAATCTGTTGTCTGCATAATATGTAAGAATATTTATTTTATTCTCTGTCAATTGACCGTCAATATAAAAAATGCAAGAAAATTTCGGACTCTTTGTTTCCACGTCCCAACCTGAATAATTTTCAAAGTAGCCAGTCACCTTTTTTGTCTGCCTATCATAAGCTAAATTTAAACCTAAATCATACTCACCCAAAATCTGGTTTTGTGCAAATAAAACCAATTCTAATTCTAAAATAGTCTAAACTATTTTCATGTACAATCAGTATAAAACTTTCGGTTCAAATAAAATTATTGGAAAAGTTAAGTATTTTTTTCATTAAGTATTTTGTTTAAAAATTGGCATCAACAATGTGTTCAATTAAATTAATGGAACACATATTTTGAAGAATAACTTATTTAAAGAATACCTTTCATTAAAAGTCCAAAGTCATTTGTTCCATGTCATCTAAATTATCTTTAATTGCATTTATTCTATCAAAGTCAATTTGTATTTTTTTAGCCTCTTCGGTTTCATCAATTTTTTCATCGGATTCGGGCGGTGCTTCACGTAAGTTTATTTCTTTTACCTTATTTGTTGTAAGTCTGTTACCCTTTGCCTTTATGCCTTTTACGGCAATAAAATCGTTTAGGGCAACAGTTTCGGGCGTAGGTTCTGTGCCTTTTACTTTTGCAAAATTAATATCGACAATTGGAGTTTTTTGTGTGGTTGCCATTTCTAAATAAGAGCCTTCAAACTCACTAATAAACAATGTTTTTTTATCCGTTAACTCAGCTAAAAACCGTTTCACAAAAAGCTCTTTTTTCTCACCATCAAAGTAAATTGCACTTATTGGTTTTTCGGGATTAAACTTTTCAATAATAATCATGTCCTCATCAAAATGGTTGGCCAATTCAAAGCTGTGCAACTTGCAATTTCCGCTTTGTGTAATAACCAAAATTTTATCTTCGCCAGCAAATTCCCCAATGTAAGTTCCTCGTCCGTCAACGTTTAGGCGGCTTACATGTTCATCAAACCAAATCATGCGCGCACCCAATGTTGACGCACCTTTTTCTTTCAACACAATTTTCTTTACAGGATATTTTGTAACAATATTGCCTTGGCTTGCCCTGCCTTTAACGGCAAGTTCGGCAAAATCAATATCAAACATTAGTTTTTTAAGATTTGGTAATGGCTTTAAATGTATAGTTAAACTTTCTGCTTCGCCATTGGGGTTTGCTGTAAAATATTGTACGCTACTGCCTTTGTTTCCGCGTGTCAAATCATAGGCTTTGTCGCGGGTAACGCCTGTTACACTAAACCTTTTCATCATTACACTGCCTTTTGGTCCGTCTTGATAAATCATATTATAAACAGTGCGTTCGTCATTTTTCTTGAAAACCGAAATGTGTAAAATGTCTTTACCAATAAATGATTTTTCAGATACTTTACTTACCGTCATTGTTCCGTCAGCTCTAAATACAATCATGTCATCCAAGGTAGAACAATCGCCAATGTACTCGTCTTTTTTCATGGCATTGCCAAAGCCAGCAAAACCTTCGACACGATTTACATATAGCTTTTCGTTAGCAATAGCAACTCTTGTGGCTATAATGGTGTCAAAAGTTTTTAATTCGGTACGGCGTTCGCGGCCTTTGCCATATTTCTTTTTTAAGTTTTTAAAATACTCAACGGCAAAGTCGGTAAGGTTGGCAAGGCTGTGTGCTTTTTCTTTTATTTGTTCATCAAGGCGCAACATTTTTTCATCGGCTTTGTCGCTATCAAAACGCGTAATACGAATCATTGGTATCTGCGTAAGCTTCTCAAAATCTTCGTTTACTATTTCGCGTATTAGTTGCTTTTTGTATTTCTCGAAACGCTTGTCGAGGTAAACAAACAAGGTGGTTTTGTCGGCATAATTTTTAAAATCAATATACATTTCATCTTTAATAAAAAGCTTTTCTAATGATGAAAAAAAGTATGATTCTTCTAATTCTTTTTTCTCTACTTCTAGTTCTAATTTTAATAAATCTAAAGTATGAAAAGTGGATATTCTTAGTATTTCATTTACACCCACAAATCGTGGTTTTTCGTTTTCAATGACACAAGCATTTGGCGCAATAGAAACTTCGCAATCCGTGAAAGCATAAAGCGCATCAATGGTTTTATCGGGCGAAATACCGGGTGGTAAATTGATTATTATTTCTACATTTTCGGCAGTGTTATCTTCAATCTTTTTTACCTTAATTTTTTCTTTGTCGTTAGCCGCAACAATGCTATCCATTAATCCCGAAGTGGTTGTGCCAAAAGGTATTTCGGTAATTACCAATTGCTTTTTTTCGTTTTGCGTTATTTTGGCACGGCAGCGAATACGCCCACCACGCAAACCATCATTGTAATTGCTAACATCAATTGCGCCGCCAGTTAAAAAATCGGGCAAAATATTTGTGCGTCTTCCACGCAATACATCAATGCTTGCATCAATTAATTCGTTAAAATTATGTGGTAACATTTTGCAAGCCAAACCAACTGCAATGCCCTCTACACCTTGCGCTAATAGCAACGGAAATTTCATTGGCAGGGTTACTGGTTCGCGGTTGCGCCCATCATAACTTGCTTGCCAAACCGTAATTTTAGGATTAAAAACAACCTCTAAAGCAAACTTGCTAAGGCGTGCTTCAATGTAGCGGGGTGCTGCGGCGTCATCTCCCGTAAGGATATTGCCCCAGTTACCTTGTGCATCAATCAATAATTCTTTTTGTCCCAAAGCCACCAAAGCATCGCCAATACTAGCGTCACCGTGTGGGTGATACTTCATGCAATGCCCAATAATGTTGGCAACTTTATTGTATCGTCCGTCTTCTAAATCGTCCATACTGTGCAGTATGCGGCGTTGCACGGGTTTTAAACCATCTTCAATATACGGTACAGCACGTTCTAGAATTACGTAAGAGGCATAGTCTAAAAACCAATTTTTGAATAAGCCATCTACATGCGTAATGCCTTGCACATCGTCGGGTTTAGATTGTTCAGGGTTCGAGTCGTCAAAAATTTCAGTCATTGTAAAGTATCGAAAAAGTAAATAATTTTTGGAGGCTCAACATAAGAATAGCAATTGAATATTGCGGTTGAAATTTTTTAAAGATTTCAACAATAGATTTTATATAAGTTAAAAAATTGTGAGGATAATTGTATTGAAAAAAATATAAGTGGATGTAAAAACTGCAATAAAAAAATAGGTGGAAATGTAAAAATTACATGTTCCAAAGCGGTTTAAGAAAAGCGTAAATAATATTGTATTAATTCGGGGTGCTTTCTAACACCAGCATTTCGAAACTTCGGGTAACTGACAGAACCAAAGAAGGCGGGCATTGATGTTGACCCAAAAAAAATTTCTGAAAACTATTACGGCAACCTTGAAAAACTAGATATTTATTTTGAAATGTTTGACAGTGTTCAAATTGTTGACACATCCGAAATAGAACACATCACACTTTGTTTATTAGAAAATCGTATCCTAACAAATTCAATTAAGCCCGAGTTATTGCCAACTTGGTTTCAAATTTATTTGCCCAAGATTTTTAAATTAATTTCTTGATATTCAATATCATTCCTCCAATATTTTTTATTGTAAACTTTTCAATAAATCATTTGAAAGTAATTACGCAACATCCCTATTTTTTACATCAAAGACGCAAAGTTCAATAAGGTTTTGCCAAGTGTTTCTGTGTGTTTCTCCATTCCATTGCGTTTAATTTTTCTCAAACTCCCCCATCTTGAAAACTTCTCAATAACTCACTCAAAAAACTCTTTACAATTTCTGTAATATTGGCAAATTATTTTTGATATGCCACGCTATACATCCATCAAATCAGTTCTTATTATAGGCAGCGGAAATAATTATTTTTTAATCTTGCGAAAAACAAAAAACCCGGAGCCATCACCAGCATCTTATCTGGGAGAGGGCTGTCCGGGACTGCACGGCATAAAAGTAATATAAAATGGATAAACAACAAATTGAATTACATTTTTCGGTGCAAAGATTTAAGCGCTATCTCAATGCGTCAAATAATTTTGATGAAAAGGCCGCACTAATGTTTAATGCAAATCTCAAATTAAGTCAAGCACTTTATATTCCTCTTTCAATATTGGAGGTAACTTTACGAAACAAAATAAACACCGAACTACAGAACAAGTATCAACGTGAAGATTGGTTTGATGAATGGTATAAAAACAAAACATTATTTAACCTTTGGAACGAAATAAATAAGTCAGTTTCACATCTTCATAAGGAAAGAAAACCAATAAATACAGATAGAATTATCGCCTCATTAATGTTTGGATTTTGGACAAGTTTATTTAATCAGGAATACGAGAAAGAATTGTGGACAAACCTTAGATTTATTTTTCCAAACATGCCTAAAGAAAAACGGCAACGTAAAAATATTTCGGCACCACTAAATGATATTAGAAAAACTTTAAGAAATAGAATTTATCACAACGAACCAGTAATTTTCAACATTAATGCGCTTGGCGCACACTATCAAAACATTTTGCTCCTATTAAATTACATGGGAACAGATATTTTGGACTACAACAATCAGTTGGAACAATTCACAATAGAATTGAATACTTACAAACAACAAATAAAATTAATTTAATTTCTCGCAAAATTGAAAAATACATCCATCAAATCAGTTCTTATTATAGGCAGCGGCCCCATTGTTATTGGGCAAGCTTGCGAGTTTGATTACTCTGGCACACAAGCCGCGCTATCACTCAAAGAAGAAGGCATAGAAGTTACAATTCTAAACAGTAATCCGGCTACAATTATGACGGACAAAGTTACTGCCGAAAATGTATATTTATTGCCGCTTACAACGCAGTCCATCACCAAAATTTTATCAGAAAAGAAGATTGATGCCGTGCTACCAACAATGGGTGGGCAAACAGCCTTGAACCTCTGCATAAAAGCCGATGAAATGGGTATCTGGAAAAAGTTTGGTGTGGAAATAATTGGGGTTGATATTGCCGCAATTGAAATAACAGAAAACCGCGAAAAATTTCGTCAATTAATGATTGAAATTGGTGTTGGTGTAGCTCCTGCAGCAACAGCAAACTCTTTTTTAGAAGGAAAAGAAATTGCACAAAAAATTGGTTTTCCGTTAGTTATTCGCCCATCATACACCCTTGGCGGCAGTGGTGCAGCATTTGTGCACACCCGCGAAGAGTTTGATTTATTGCTTTCGCGTGGTTTGCAGGCATCTCCAATACACGAAGTATTAATTGACAAAGCCGTTTTGGGCTGGAAAGAATATGAACTTGAATTGCTACGCGACAACAACGACAACGTGTGCATTATTTGCAGCATCGAAAATTTTGACCCAATGGGCATTCATACTGGCGATAGTATTACCGTTGCACCCGCGCAAACATTGAGTGATACCACCTATCAGAAAATGCGCACCATGGCTATTATGATGATGCGCAGCATTGGCAATTTTGCTGGTGGTTGCAATGTTCAGTTTGCCGTTAGTGATGATGAAAAAGAAGACATTATTGCCATAGAAATAAATCCGCGTGTAAGCCGCAGCTCAGCATTAGCAAGCAAAGCAACAGGTTACCCAATTGCACGTATTGCAGCAAAATTATCTATTGGTTATAATTTAGATGAACTTATAAATCCTATAACAGGCAGCACTTCAGCGTATTTTGAACCAACATTAGACTATGTAATTGTAAAAATTCCGCGTTGGAATTTTGATAAGTTTAAAGGAACCGACCGTAGGCTGGGCTTGCAAATGAAGAGTGTTGGTGAAGTTATGGCAATTGGTAGAACTTTTCAAGAGGCATTGCAAAAAGCTTGTCAGAGTTTGGAGGTAAAACGCAATGGGCTTGGTGCCGATGGAAGAGAATTACGCAACCAAAAAGAAATATTAAAGAGTCTTGCAAACCCAAGCTGGAACAGGATTTTTCATATTTACGATGCCTTTAAATTGGGTATTCCTTTCAAAACAATTCAGAAACTTACGTTGATTGATAAATGGTTTTTGAACCAGATAGAAGAGTTGGTTTTATTGGAGAAAGAAATAGAGAAATTTACGATACAAAATATTAGCCGCGAACTACTTTTTACTGCCAAGCAAAAAGGGTATGCCGATAGGCAAATTGCCCATTTGCTGCGCTGCTTAGAGAGTGAAGTGTATAAACGCAGAAACGATTTAGGTATCAAACGTATTTACAAAATGGTAGATACTTGTGCTGCTGAGTTTAAAGCACAAACGCCATATTATTATAGTACGTTTGAGGAGCGGCCCCTCCCTAGCCCTCCACAAGGGGAGGGAACCGAAACCCCAAAAATACAAAGTTCGTCAAAGTCTCCCCTTCGGGGAGATTTAGAGGGGCTTCCTAATTCTATTATTGTTTTAGGAAGTGGTCCAAACCGCATTGGGCAAGGCATTGAATTTGATTATTCATGTGTACACGGAATTTTGGCAGCCAAAGAAATGGGTTTCGAAACCATAATGATAAACTGCAATCCCGAAACGGTTTCTACTGATTTTAGAACCGCCGATAAACTTTATTTTGAACCTGTTTTTTGGGAACATATTTACGATATTATTCTTGCCGAAAACCCTATAGGTGTTATTGTACAGCTTGGCGGGCAAACAGCTTTAAAGCTTGCCGAAAAACTAAATAGGTACGGTATTAAAATATTAGGCACATCATACAAAGCGTTGGATTTGGCCGAAGACCGTGGTAGTTTTTCTACTTTATTGAAAGAAAATAATATTCCATATCCAAAATTTGGTGTAATAAAAGATGCGGAACAAGCCGTTGAATTGTCGCGCGAATTGGGCTACCCGTTGCTTGTACGCCCCTCGTATGTGCTTGGCGGACAAGGAATGAAGATTGTGATAAATGAACAAGAATTAGAAACACATGTTGTAAATATTTTGTCAGATTATCCTGCTGCATCAGTGTTGCTTGACCACTTTTTGGAACGTGCCATTGAGGCTGAAGCCGATGCAATTTGCGATGGTGAAAATGTTTACATCATTGGTATTATGGAACACATAGAGCCTGCAGGCATTCACAGCGGAGACTCTTACGCTGTGTTACCGCCTTTTGACTTGAGTGAAAATGTGATGCAACAAATTGTAGCACACACCAAAACCATTGCCCTTGCGCTGCAAACCGTTGGCTTAATAAATATACAATACGCTATAAAAAACGATGTGGTTTATGTAATAGAAGCCAACCCACGCGCCAGTCGTACTGTGCCATTTATAGCAAAAGCGTATGATGAACCGTATGTAAATTATGCAACCAAAGTTATGTTGGGTACGCACAAAGTAACCGACTTTACATTTAATCCACGCAAGATTGGATACGCTATAAAAATACCAGTATTTAGTTACGAAAAATTCCCTGACATCAGCAAAGAGCTTGGCCCCGAAATGAAAAGTACTGGCGAAGCCATTTATTTTATTGATGATTTAACGGATGAATATTTCCATCAGATATATAGTGAACGGAATTTGTATTTGAGTAAGTAGGGGTTTACTGCGACATTTCCTTTATGTTTTTGCTATTTGCAATATTGTGCATTATTCTTTTGCCGTTTGCTTGGATTTTTTATAAATGTTATAAATGGTTGTAAATCAAAGGATATAAAAATGTTGTAAATATCACACTGTTGCTTATGGTGGTGTGCACTTCTTATGAAATCTATTACGCCATTTATCCCAAAGATTCTTTTTATCTAGACTTCTTGCTCCCGCAAGCTAAAACCCCCAACGCTGCCGCAAGCGCAATGCCATTAAGTTAAGGTTTATATAATTGCCAAACCTTTAGGTAGTGGTTATTATTAGCATTTATATAGAGGCTTTAGCCAAACATATTTATTTCGGCAAAAGGCAAAATAACAACCATGCAATATCCCGCGCCCTAAAGTGCGTGGCAATTAAAATTGTGTTCCTTAACTTAATGGCATTGGCCGTAAGCGTCCCGCTTGTGTTTTAACCTTAATGCTTTCCGGCCAATCCTCCTAATCTGCAACTCACAAAACAAAATTAAAAATCTATAATCTATAATCTGTAATTCATAATTTCAAACCCCAAAAGCTGCCGCAAGGGTTCCGCTTGTGTTTTAACCCAAATTAAGAGGAGTTTCCTCACTGCGTTCGGAATGACACCATTTTGAGGTTAGTAGGGATTGGAAAAGGGCGGCTTCGCCGCCCTTTTCCAATCCCTTTTTTTGTTTTTGTAAATTGTCTTTTCGAACGCAGTGGGGAAAGCGTAGCTTCATCAATACAAAAAATATACTCTCATTGATACTCTCATAATTTTCAATTGTGTTTCTTAACTTAATCACATTGGCCACACGCGTCGTGCTTGTGATTTAACCTTAATGCCTTCCCGTCAATCCGTCCATCTGCAACTCACAAAACAAAACAAAACTCAAAACTCAAAATCCATAATCTATAATTCATAATTTATAATTCAACCCCCTACTTATTAACCACATACATGCCGCGTTTGGCTGGATTATCGAAATAAATAATTTCGGCGGCGGCACTAATGCGGCTGCGCTTTTGGTTTAAATTGTTGAGTGCAACAATGCGCAAATGAGTGGTTAGCGGGCGGCAATTCATAAAGCCATCATGTTGGCTAGCTGCTTCCAACAAATCATTTCGGAGGGTTAACAGTTCGTCAATTTTGGATTGTGTGTAGCCGCTTGCCAAAAGTTCGGTTTTGTATTTGGTGCTTTTGATGTATAAATTATTCATAAATGCAACCATATCATTGGGTTTTGTGCGTGCACTAGCCAACCTATTCGCACCAAACTCTTGTAAATAAACTTTAACCAACTCTTTGGCAAAAGCACAGCCCACAAAATAGCGTAATGCAGCATATTTGGTGGTACATTGCTTTAGCAAGTCGGTTACAACTTCCGTTAGTATCATTTGCTGGTCCGTTAGGGTCTCGTCCGTTTCATAGTTATAGGCATTTTCTATTTCGCTACTAAAAGTAGATAAATAGCTGGCGTTAAAATCTGAATGGAAGGCACTAAAGTCGGTTAAGTCTTTGGTAAGTAGGCTATGGAATATTTCGCAACTATGTATGAATTCGGCGTCGTTGGCCGTGAAATTCCTTTTCAGCTGTTTGCTCACAGTCTTTTTAGGTTCTTTTGGCTTTTTTGCAACATTGCTTCTATCTGTGTTATCTTGGTTGTTGTTTACATTAGGCTACATGTTATTAAAGTTAAGTTAGTTATAACAAAAATACAAATTTATTTCATTACAAAACAAATTTATTTAGTAGCTAATAACAAATGATTAATTACTGTAAAATTTTATATTACTACTAAATTTGTTTGCTTATTTACTTTATTTTCTTTTCTTTTTCCTAACTTAGTTTAATAGATTCCTATTTTAATTTTATTTGCTTCTAGTTAAGTTTGACTAACTTCTATTATTATTTACATAATCACATAAATAGTTTTATTGTCCTCAAATTAAAGTTATGCTACAAAAAACTGGCGTAAATGACCAAAAAGGTGCAAATTGTAACCAAATACACTACTTTTATGCTTTTAGAAGGTAAAAGTGTATGTTTGTTTCAAGAAAAAAAGAATAACCTAGATACACACAACGCAAATTAGGTGTTTATTCACTATAAAGTAGCGTGTGTATGCAAGTTAGTGGCAACCTTATGACAACAGACAATAACATCAACATACAATATGGAATTTCACGAGAAAACGCTTGAATTAAATATAACACACGAGTTATTAAATCTTGCAGACAGTTGGTATTGGTTTCTAACAGATATTCCACTTTGGAGATATTGGAGACCAAGACACCGACTACCATTTCTGAAATTTCCTAAGTCTACATCAGGTGGTTTTCACATTACAACCGAAGGTAAAAACGACCCGACAGGAAATGCAGGTGGAGGGTTTGATGTAAGAATAAAAACTGGTTCAGGCGGACACTTACTTTTCATACAGTATAAAAAAGGCGACCTTGTAACAACAAGTCCCGACCCCAAAAGTGAATTCAATAATTCTCCGCACGACCATTTTAAATTCAAAATTAACGGCACGACAACTAACCAACACTTCGTATTAAGAGACCTTGCTAATGGAAAAGGAACGACAAAAGGAAATGCTGTTGTTTATGCTTTGCCTTTAATAGCCGATATGGATGAATTGGAAGCAAATGCTGGCAAGCTAATTCGTAAAACAAAATTTATTTCAATAGCCGACATTGATAGTCAAGCAGCAGCTCAAAAGCCAAGCGTTTCATTTACAAAAGGAATGGAACATAATTTTAGAGTTGGTAAATTTGATTTAAATCGTTGTGAAGTAAATTTTTTCTTTTTCTTTTTTTATGGCAAAGACAGAACGTCTGAAATTATTGCTGACATAATTGCAATAAAATTTCAAAAGACACTTTCTTATTTTCTCAAAACGATTGAGACTAATTACAAAAAATATGACTTGTTTGAGGAATACATTCCATATGGGCTTCAGCAGTCATTTGTTCAATACACAAGGTACCTACTTCATTATTTTGAAGTATCACCAACTAAACTTGATATTCCTTTCATAAAAAATAGTAATAATTATTTTTACCCAGACGAATTCAATGAATACGAAAGCACATCAAGAGATATTGAAATATTAACAGCTGTGTTTAATGCATTAAGTGAATTCGAAAAATTTATTAATAACATTGACAATAATCCCGAAAAAATATTTAGCATGGATATTCCTCAATACGAACCGAAATTTTTAATTCAAAGTGAAGGCGACAATGGTTTTAATATCAAATTTGCAGAACAGACTTCATTAGACATTATTGAAGGAATTAATTATTTGGTAATTTAGTTATGACGAACACCAATAACAACAGAAAGGCAGCCACTAACAGGCGTTTGGCAAAAGTGGCGGTTCAGTACTCAGCAGACACATTTGTGGTTACTCAAAATTTGGTTCTCCGCATCAACATTTGTGGTGAAAATCGCCACCTTCGCCAAGCGCCAAAACGTTATAGCCAATTTGATGACCATGCTACCAAAAAACTAACAGACTACAATGACACAAAAACTTTACTCTTATGTTTTACGGTATGACGATGGAGCAGCACCAAATCCATTTTGGGGAATTTGCACTTTGACAATTTGCAAACCTGACATTAGACGTAAAGCAAGTGTCGATGACTGGGTTATCGGGACTGGCTCCAAGAACTCACGACTTAAAGACGGCAACACATACGACCTTTCTGACAGCGTTGTTTATGCAATGAAGGTGACCAAAAAACTTTCACTTGCCGACTACGACAAATTTTGCCAACAGCATTTAATAAAGAAAATTCCAAAGTGGTTTAACCGTGACTTTCGTTTGCGTATGGGCGACTGCATTTATGACTTTACAACTCTCAACCCACCGACTTTGAGGAAAAGTGTTCACAACCAAAACAACGTAAAACGTGACTTGGGCGGACAGTTTTCACTTTTATCGAAACACTTTTATTATTTCGGTGACGAGCCAAGACCGTTGCCGCAAGAGCTTAAACAAATTATCAGACGTGGACAAAAACATTTAGTGTTTGACGACCAAGTGACAATTAAGAAATTTGAAGAGTGGATTTCAAAGTTCATTAAGAACAAACTTTACTCACAACCACAACTAAGATTTGAGTTTGATATAGCACCAGCAGACGACCAAATAGCAAAATGTGCGACACGTCATTTAGAAGATTAACGCAATGGAACAACGACAATTATCATCGGACGAAAGTTTGGCAGCCACTAACAGCACCTACAATAAATTGGCGGTTCAGTGGTTAAATGAAGCTTTCCCGAAGCGAGTTCGGGACAGGTCGTGCTTCGTATTAAGTTTAGTGGTGGCAGACAGTTTTGTGTTTCGTAATCGCCACCTTCTTTTAGCACCAAGCCGTTAGTAACAACCCATATCAAAGCTTAGATTATGACAACAGAGTTAGATAATTTCGTTAAATCCTTTGTTGACATTACTGACAAAGAGCTTTTGAGTATTACTTCATGCTTTACGGTAAAGAGAATTAAAAAAGGTAAGTATCTGCTTAAAGCTGGGCAAGTTTGTAAAGACTTTATTTTTGTAAATAAAGGTTGTATAAGAATGTTCTATTTATCAGACTCCATTGAGGTTTCCGCATGGTTTTCTTTAGCAGGTTCTGGTGCTATGGAAATACAAAGTTTCATTAGTGAATCCCCGTCAATTTGCTTCTTACAGACAATCGAAGATTCCGAAATTTATATTCTTTCTAAAACAAAACTAGAGAACCTCTACCTTATTCAGCCAAAAACTCAGGAATTAATGAGGAAAATATGGGAATTGGCATTAGTAATGATTATTCCAAGATTTTCTTCATTACAAAATGATACAGCAGAAAAGCGTTATTTAGATTTGATACGAAATCCTGAATTAATGCAGCAAATACCTCAAAAATATCTAGCATCATTTATTGGCATAACACCAACTTCATTAAGTAGAATAAGAAAAAAAATACGCTAGGTATTTAGTTGTCCTATGGCAACATATTCTTGCTGTTGACTACCTAATTTTGTGAAAAAACAAAAATGAAGATTATACTATTCGGAGCAACAGGAAATTTAGGTAAAGCAATCGCTATTGAATTAAAACAGCAAGGATATGAAATAACTGCCGTTGTTAGAAACAACGTTAAACTAAATGTATTGGGGTCAATAGCTGATAAAATAATTACGGCTGACGTTACAAATCCCAAAGATTTGATAGACATTTGTATCGGCTATGACATTGTTATTTCATCACTTGGTAAGAGTGTCTCTCCAAATGATAAAAGTAAACCAACATTTCATGAAATTGATTACATAGGCAATTCTAATATTTTAAATGAAGCTGTAAAAAGCCGAATTAAAAAATTCGTGTATATTTCTGCATTTCACTCTGAAAAATATTTGCATTTAGAATACTTCAAAGCGCATCATGAATTTTCCGAAAAACTTATTTCATCAGGTTTAAATTATTCAATTATTAAACCTCCTGCAATATTTAGTGCTTTTATTGACATGATTGAAATGGCTAAAAAAGGACAATTAGTAAATATTGGATTAGGCGATAAAAAAACCAATCCGATTTATGAAGGTGACTTAGCTAAGATTTGTATAAGTTCATTCAGCGAACAAAAATCAATTATAGAAGTTGGGGGGAAAAATATTTATACTAGAAAACAATTGAATGAAATTGTTCAAAATGCAATTAATCCAAATAAATCAATTAAAAAAATTCCTTTAGTTCTATTTAAGTGTCTATTGCCAATTCTTAAATTTTTTGATAAAAACTCCTTCGACAAGTTTGCATTTTTTATTGAAGTAATGCAACATGACACAATTGCCCCTCAGCTTGGTAGTATGACCTTTGAAGAATATGTAAGAATGAAGAAATAAAAATGGGTATCTGTTAACTGCAACTAAAAAAAGGCGGGGTTTCGTGTTCCTAAGAATATTTTGTTGTTTATCGAAGTTTTATTTTCCTCCCGCTTCAGGCGGATTGCAGTAAAAGTCCCGATTCTTCGCCAAAAGCAAAACGTTAGCCACAAAACCATACATTAAATCCTCTAAAGTCTTAAATAAAAGTACATTTACACGCAATGACTGTAACAATAATTATAACATTGTGCGTTCTCTTACTCATTGCGTATGTGTTCGATTTAACATCGTCCAAAACAAAAGTACCTTCTGTAATTCTTTTATTGCTTTTGGGTTGGACAGCCAAACAAATAACTGTTTGGCTAAAAATGGAACTCCCCGATTTCACGCTGGTTCTTCCAGTTTTAGGAACAATCGGACTTATATTAATTGTGCTGGAAGGCTCTTTAGAACTTGAGCTTAATAAATCGAAGTTCGCACTAATCAGAAAATCCCTTTTCGGTGCTTTGCTGCCAATTATTGCTTTGTCATTTCTCCTTGCATTTGCCTTTAGGTATTTCGGACATTTTACACTTAGAGACAGTCTGTTAAATGCAATTCCGTTTTGTGTAATAAGCAGTGCCATTGCTATTCCGAGTGTAAGAAACCTGTCGGCCCAAAACAAAGAATTTGTAATTTACGAAAGCAGCCTGTCGGACATTTTAGGCGTTTTAATTTTCAATTTTCTTGAAATGAATGAAACAATTGATGGAAACGCATTCGGAAACTTTGCATTGCAACTTCTTATTATCACCGTTATTTCCTTTATAGCAACCATAGCACTTTCATTTTTGCTAAACAAAATTGAACACCACATAAAGTTTGTTCCAATAATTTTATTGGTAGTTTTAATTTATGCAATTTCAAAAATCTATCACCTGCCAGGACTAATTTTTATTTTGCTTTTTGGTTTGTCAATCGGTAACCTCGACGAATTCAAGAAATTTAAGTGGATTGAAAAATTCAAACCTGATGAGCTGAATTTAGAGGTAAATAAATTCAAGGAATTAAACATTGAAATAGCATTTTTGGTAAGAGCATTATTCTTTCTGCTTTTCGGTTACTTAATTGAGACAACTGAAGTTTTGAACCCACACACTTTTATTTGGGCATTGGCAATTGTGTTTTTCATTTTTGCTTTTCGTACAATTCAACTTAAATTATCTAAACTTCCATTACAGCCATTGTTGTTTGTAGCACCCAGAGGTTTAATTACAATTCTGCTATTTCTTTCAATTGAACCAACACACACTATTTCGCTTGTAAATAAATCTCTCATTATTCAGGTAATTATCATTTCCGCATTACTCATGATGATTGGTTTAATGACTAACAAACCAAAACCCGAAATAGAAGAACAGCAAACTTAACTTGTTGCTGCTGTCGCAAGCGTCACGCTTGTGGTTTAACCTCAACGCCATTACACCAACCTTCCGAATTTGCAATGCCCATGCCCTAAACATCCATTTATCAATAGCAAATTTTAAATTTTGGTTAGAATGTGTAAGCACAAAAAACAACATCACTATACCAAACACTTTTTCGTAAAATTCTTTCATCAATTTCTATCTACCATTTCACCACAATCCAAATATTTTTATACATTGTATCAAATTTAATGCTTGTGCGTCGGCTTCTATCAAAACTTCTATTTACAACACTGCTTGCAGTGGCTTTGGCTACAAATGTTTTTGCATTTTCTGATAATGAAAACATGCCCGACAGCAACAACTACTACCAAACAATTATAACACAAAACAAGGCAAGCAATGCAATGCAGCAATTCACAAACAACATTGCTTATGCCAAGTTTTTAGAAAAAGCAGAACAGCTGCCACATGCATTAATAGCGGCACAACAAGCATTGGCAATAGCACAAAAAAATAGTTTTGAAAAAGAAACTGGCACAGCATTTTTATTAGTAGGCTCATTGCAAACCGAACTTTCTAACTATACGCAAGCAGAGAAAAGCATAAATGCTGCACTTGCAATTTTCTTAAAAATAAACGATACCGAATTGGTTGTAAAAGCTTATAATTCCTTGGGTGTAGTCTTCGACTTTAAATCTAATTATCCGCAGGCAGCAAAGTATTATTTCAAATCGTTGCAAGAAGCCAAAAAGCTAAACAAGCCTGATGTAGAGGCTGGAATGCTCAAAAACATTGGCACTGTGCTTCACCTGCAATCTAAAGACGCCGAAGCAATTAAATATTTACAGCAAGCACGCAGCATATTTGTAACGCAAAAGTCGTACACCAAAATTGCAGGTTGCGACAATGACATTGCCAATATATATGCCGATGCCGGAAATTATAACAAGGCCGAAGAGTTGTATTCGAAGGCCTTGGCAGTATATACTGCCGATGCAAATTTAGATGGTATGGTAATGCTCAATAGCAACCTTGCCGAGTTGCAAATAGACATGAAAAACTACAAAAAATCTATTGAATATTGCAACCAAGCATTGTTTTTTGCTAAGAAAATAGACGATGTAGAAAACCTAATTCAAACGCATATTATTTTAAGTAAAAACTATTTTCAGTTAGGAAATTATGCCGTGAGTTTGGCACACATTGATACCGCAGAAACACTAAATAAAAACATAGACGGACTTTCGCATTTGCCAGAAATTTATGAATACAAATTCAAGCTATTAGAACACGAAAATAATTTTGAAAAAGCACTGTATTACCACAAACTTTTTAAACAAGTAAACGACTCTATTTTCAATAGCAGCAATTCGCGCGAAGTATCTGTAATGAAAGAAAATTTTGAACAAGCACAACTAGAAAAAAACCGTGAAATTAAAGAGAAAGAAAACCGGTGGACACTTTACTTTTTGGCAGCGGGTATGTTTTTTATGTTGGTAATAGCATTTGTGCTGATGCGTTTAAATAGAACCAAAAGGCAAGCAAACATTAGCCTTACAGCCCAGAACATAAAAGTAGAAGAGCAAAAAAAAATTATAGAAATTAAGAACAAAGAAATAACGGATAGCATTGTTTATGCACAAACAATTCAGAATGCAATATTGCCAACCGTAAAAGATTTTACAAAGGTTTTTCCTAAATCATTTATCTGTTACAAACCAAAAGACATAGTAAGTGGCGATTTTTATTGGCTACACACCAATGACGAATATATTGTGTATGCCACCGCCGATTGCACTGGGCATGGTGTGCCAGGTGGTTTTATGAGTATGCTTAGTGCTTCGTTATTAAACGAAATTATTATTGATAACCAAAACTTTGAACCTGCTTCAATACTTAATTTATTGCGCGAAAAAATAATTTATTCATTAAAACAAAACAGCTTTGATAGTCAAAACAAAGATGGTTTGGATATGGTTATTTGTGTGATAAAAAAAGAAATTTTGCAACTTACCTATGCAGGTGCAAACAATGGTTTTTATATTTTTAATACGGAAGGTAATATGCGCGAATACTATGCCGACAGACAACCAATAGGTGTTTCGGGTACAACACTAAAACCATTTACGCAACAAAAAATTGACTTACAAAAAGGCAATAGAATTTACACATTTACCGATGGTTACATTGACCAATTTGGTGGCGAAAAAGGTAAAAAATTAAAGTATAAAAACTTTGAAAGTTTGTTGCAATCTGTTCAAACCATATCCATAGCAAACCAAGGCATAGAGCTTGCAAATTTCTTTGACAAATGGAAAGGTACTTTAGAACAAGTGGACGATGTAACCGTTATAGGTGTTGAGGTATAGGGCAATTACTGCTTAAAACCTATTAATAACACCGCACAACCCGAGGCTGCATTTTGATTAAGCAACTGTGCTTCAATGGTGCAATCAACCGTATTTTTTACTTTAAAATCCCAATAAGGAGCGTTTTTATGTTCAGTATTTGTAAACAATAAATTGTGTTGTTTATCAAAAATACTAAATACCAATTGCCCGTCAGTCATACCACTGCAAGCTGCCATACGGTATTGTGTACCACCAAAAAGAGTAGCATTAAATTCGGCTACTTCTTTGCTTAATAGCAAGGCACGGTATTGCTGCCCATCACTAATATATTTTGCTGTAATGTTTTTGTAGCAAGCATTTGCAACAGTATCGCACTGCGCCAAACTTTTATTCGAAATAAAATTTATAGAAACTATAATTGCTAAAATGGTAAATATTTTGTTCATTTTTGAGTGATTTATTTTTATTGAAATATGAAAATTAGTCAACAATTAAAGCACGTAAAACTTTAACTTTTTCTTGGATGTTTTTTAGTGTTTCGGCACTTAATTTTACTTCGGTAGTGCTATTAAAAGTAGTAACTTTATTTGCCTCGTCGGTAGTAGGTTTTACATAAACGTAATTTACCTCTACAGCATCAAACTCAGTGGCCAAGGCTATTACAGCATCAATAAATTCAGTAAGTCCTTCTTCTTCATAATAAGGTGTAAGCAATTTATATAGATTATCAACCGTTGTTTTTTGTTCGCCAATGCGTTCTTCTAATTTCTTTTTGTCTTGCACATTGCCATTCATCATTTGAGTAGTAAAATAAAGGCTTTCAACCCAGCCACCAGCTAATATTAGTGAACTTACTTTTACCCTGTCATTTTGTTTTAAGTAGGCATCGCTACTTCTAAAAGCCTCTGAAGTAAACACCAACAATGAATCTTGGTTCGACATATTTCGCTTGAAGCGGTCTATTAATTTGGTATCGAATGCACCTGATATACCAACATCGTCGCTTAGTTTTTTTAATGCGCCTAAATATCCAATTGCTTCTTGCGTTTGTTGGTATAAAATAATGTAACCCAAATCGGCACCGTATGCACCTAAGTTTAAAGCGCGTTTTGCCTCAGTTGAATATGAAGCAATTTTGCCAGGCCCGTTTAATAATGCTTTGTTGTAAGTTGCACCCACTTGCTTAAGCAACATTGCCGTTTGAATGGGCGATGGAATGCTAAATAGTGTGCCATTAATATTAACTAAAGTAGTTTTATTAGAGTCTAATTTTTCAACTTCTTCATCTGCTTTTGGGTTGTTACACGATGAAAAAAGCAATAAGTTAGCAGTAGCTAAAACTGCAAAAAAACTGCCAATACGCTTTATATTTTTGTTCATTATTATTGTTTGTATTTTGGACAAAAATATAATTTTATTTAACCCTTGCAAAGTTTGGCAAAAAGCACGATGTTTTGGTTGGTGTAATGCTTCTGTTTGTGGCATGACAAATAAATTATTCCAAAACATCTAGCTATTAAAAAACAACCATGCTTGTCCTGTTTGATAACAACGGTATACGGCATATTAAGAACACATAAGGTTACACTTATTGATAATTTGAAAACCCAAATACTTTAGCAGAATTGCCAATGAATCTACAAATATTTTTACGCTATTATGCATTGATGCAAACCATAAATTATATTTGTAAACAAATAGCGTAAACTAACATTTGAAATTGTACGCAATAAAAAATTATTTTGCATCAAATACATTTATGCTTCTTCAATATCAACATCAGTTTAAATTAAAATTTGGCACCGCCACAGTTTGTTTTGGATATTTTTTATTGCAATTATTTTTTGTAAATTTTGGATATGGTGTAGAGGAAGATTCATGGGGTTTAGTAGTAAATGCGAAAGAAATGTTTTATAGCAATTCATACGCTGCATCGCGCTTACCGGGGCATCCCACACACGAATATTTATTGGCTTGGCTTTATCCGTTCAAAGAATATTCTTACAATTTATTATCGGCAATTTCGGCAGCATTTGTTTTATATTTTTCAATATTATTTTTTGAAAAAATAAAAATTTCACAACCAATTTTAGCGGCATTGGCTGTTGGTTTTTGCCCTGTTATTTTTATAGCAGGCAATTACACAATTGACTATTCATTGAGTTTGGCGTTGCTCATGTGCGCATGGTATTTATTAAGTGCCCAACATTTAAAGACATCGGCATTGGTGCTTGCATTGTCAATAGGTGCACGCATTACAAATGCAGTATTTATATTGCCAATGATATTATTTGCATTCTCAATAAAAATTGAAAAACCAAAAATAATTGCCTTTGTAATAATTGCTGGTGTTGCTTCACAAATGCTTTTTGTGCCTGTAATAAATAAATATGGCTTGGCTTTTTTTGATTATACAGACCAATTTGATTACCCTAATTTTGCCAAAATAATTTATAAAGCAACCCTTGGAGTATTTGGATTAGTAGGCTTTTTAGCAGTGTTGGCATTAACAGCACAATCAATTATTAAACGGCAAAAAGCACCAATTTATTTACTCACAATTTATGTGTTATGTATTATGGTTTACTTGCGTTTGCCACAAAAATCGGCATACTTTATACCTGTAATTCCGTTTTTAGTAATACATGCAAGCAGTATTTTCAATGCAAATTATTTTAGAATATTTTGTTTTTCAATGATACTTTCTGGTTGGATATTTGGCGTTGTGTTGGTTGATAAATATAGGGGCAGCAAACAAGAAAGTGAAATTGCCATAAACATTCATTCGCAAAAAATTGCTCTTACACCATCATTGGGAAACATATTAGCCGACATTGAAAAACGAAAAATTAAAGCGAAGTATATAATTGAGGTAATAAAAAAAACCGATACATTGAGTGCAAAAAGTGCAATAATTTCGGGTTGGTGGTACAATCAATTATTGGTAAATGCTAGTAATGAAAGACTAAATGCAAATACCTATTTTGTATTTTATTGTGACGAGGATTCACTCATTCAATTAAAAAAATTGAATTTTAAAATTTATTATTTGCCAGAACAAAACATTTACAATAATGGAATGTTCAAAATGAATTGCACCGAAAAGTATGCTACAGATTTTTAAGGGGTTACGGCAATAATATTTGTTTTGTTGAAATAAATCAACATTTTTCGTATGTTCGTTACACAATAAATTTAATTATTTAAACCAAAAAAACTTGAAATTAAAGTTTCAGCATTGCAAACCAAATCGTTTTTATTTAAGCAATAGCTGCCTGTTGCAAAAAGTATTGTGCTGTATTTTTTTATTTATTTTTATTTTGAACTGCAAAGTTTTTGCTTCTGAAATATCCAAAACAGTAACCGTTCTTTGGAGCCAATCGGCACCATTTATTTACAAAGATGATAGCGGAAAATTAATGGGTATTGAAGTTGATATTTTGGAGCTTTACAAACAGCATTTGAAAGAATGTGGGCATATAAACCTTACCATAGAATACAAAGAAATAAATAATTTTGCTAAATTAATCAACACTTTTTGTGCCAATAAAAACCCCAACATTATTGGTAGTTCAGCATTTTCTATTACCGAAGAACGAAAGAAAATTGTAGATTTTTCAAAACCATATATGAGTGATATTTCACTTATAATTTCTAATTCAAATGTGGCAGTTGCCAAAACAGAAATTGAATTTGCTAAATTATTTTCTTCATTAAATGCAGTAACAATTAAGGGAACAACTTATGAGAGTGATTTGAGAAAATTAATCACTCAAAAACATATTCCATTCAGTTTAAGTTATATTTCAACTAGCAATAACGTATTAAAAAAAATCGAAAAAACTCCTAGCAGCTTTGGGTATATCGACTTGTTTGTGTACCTACTTTATTACAAAGAAAATCCTTCAATAACTATACATCGTCAAAAATTTTATATCTCTAAAAAAGAGGGTTATGCATATATATATCCGAAAAAAAGTAACTGGAAAAAATCGTTTGATACTTTTATGGAAGCGGCAGATATTAGTAGCAAAGTAGAATTACTTACACGTAAATATTTAGACGTAAATGTCTATAACTTTTTGGATAGTATTGCTACCAATACAACTGATTTTGAAAATTCAATTTTACACAAGGAAAAAGAAATTCAGAGTAGCGATTTGATAAGCAAAAATGAAATGTTACAATATGAACGCAAATCAAAATTAATATTGTTGGCGTTGCTAGTAATTGGACTTTTTTTGGTAATTGTAATTTATTTATTTTACAGAAGTGTGAAACGCAATCACTTTGAGTTATTTGAGCAAAAACAAAAAATTGAACAACAACAAAAAGATATTGAAAATAAAAATTTGCAACTCGAAAAAAAGAATGAAAGACTCATTCATTTTAATGATGAAAAAAATAATTTGATGCGCATTTTAGCGCACGATTTAAGAACGCCATTGAGCAATGTGCAAGGTCTGGTTGAACTGTTATTATTAAGCCAAAACAATCTTAATAGTGAGCAAAAAGAACTTTTAAAATTAGTAAAGGATTCGGCAATACGTATGAATAAAATGATGACGGGTTTGCTGGATGTGGAAGCTATTGAAAAAGGCAAATCCACTTTAATAATGGAGGAAATTGACTTGGCTGAATTGGTAAAACGAACAGTGAAAAATTTTGCTTATCAAGCTTCGCAAAAACAAATTGACATTACCGTAAACATTGAAACTGAAAAAATTATTATAGTATCTGATTACATTGTGTTTACAGAGGTGCTTGAAAATTTAATTTCAAATGCAATTAAGTTTTCTTTTCCCGAAAACAATGTAATAATTCATTGCAAAAAAACAGAGGCGAAAGCGCTAATTTCCGTAACTGATTTTGGGGTAGGAATGACAGAAGATGATTTGCCGAAACTATACATAAAATTTAAAAAACTAAGTTCAAAACCTACTGGTGGCGAATCATCAACCGGACTTGGCTTATCAATAACCAAACAATATGTGGAGCAATTGGGTGGCGAAATTTCTTGTAAATCAACCATTAATGAAGGCACTACTTTTACGTTGAAGTTTCCAATCTTAGATGGTCAATCTTAATCTTAAATATTTCTTTATTTCTTTATAAAAAAGAATGTTCCATCTTGTTGTTCTAAGCCGCTGATGTTGCCAAATTTCGGTTTTTGCTTTTGTGTTGTAACAACATTACTAATTACTTTTTCGGTAATTTTATCAATAGAAATACAATGGTCGGGTGCAAATTTCAATACATTAGAAAATGATTTTGCAAACGTTGAATTGTCTGCTGCGCCTTCTCTATCGGACGATTTAAGCACCTGTGCCGCCTTTAATTTTACAGCTTCCCAATCATTACAATCGCGTGGTTTTGTTTCGCCGCACATGGCTAAATAAAACGATGTACCTGCTTCGCATGCATCACTCACAATAAGCGTATGTTGCAATTTATAATTGGTTAAATAACCCTTTAAACTCGTAATAGGAAAATAGGTAAACTCATCTGTTTATGAGGCATCGGTGGGTATCCAATATCCTGTTTCATTCACGTATTTTCCGTGCCCCGCATACCAGACCATCAACGATTTTATGTGGCTATTATTTACCATGTCGCGCAACTCAATAGAGAAAAATCTTTCCATTTGCGCTTTAGTCATGTTTTGTTTGTGTATTATTTTACTGATATTATAATTGCCAAAAGTTGACTTTAAAAGAGATACGTCTTTTGCGCTACCTTCAAGCGGTGTAAGGCTTTCGTAGTTTGAATTTTCAACCAACACAACCACTGTTCGCCCCATTGGATTCAGTGCTTCTAATTCGGCTAACTTTCTATTGATAGACAAGAATATTTTTTTAGAATTTTCATAAATATCTACTGCAATTATTACTACTGTATCAACGCCTTTTATATCAATTGTTTCGGAGAATGTTGGGTTGGTATTTTCTCCATTAAATTCTATTTTTTTTCCATTTACGGTTATCGAGGCAATTAAACTTTCGTCATTAATTTTACCTTCTATATAAAGGCTTTTTTGTGCAGCATCGTCAGGTATAATTTCTTTGGTTGAATTGATGTAAGGCGTTTTCAAATAAATTTTTGGTGGCGCATCTTCTGTTCTAACAACATCAATGGTTTCGGTAGTTTTATTACTATAAATATCTGTTACTTCTAAAGTAACTTTTTCTTTGTTTGCGATGGGTACTCTTGCTTCAAATTTTGGGTTATTACTCTCAGCATCAAACTTTGCTTCAACACCATCAATAGCAATTGATTTAATATTGCTTTGGTCTTTTATTGAACCTCTCACAAAACCTTCACTTTTGCTACGTGCTACTTTAATTGTTTTCGCATTATTTTTTGTTGCTAACTCTACTTCTGGGTTGTTTGATTCTTTGTTAAATTCATATTCTTTTTGTTTGGTAATTTGTAGTTTTTCATCAATAATTTTTTTGTCGAAATTATTTTCTTTTGCTTTGTTAAATTCTTGTTTTGCCTCGGCAAATTTTCCTAAAGCATCAAAGCAGAATGCTCTTTGGTACATGGCTTCGGCAAATTTTTCATTCAACAATATTGCATTTGTAAAATCGCCAATTGCATCCTGCGTTTTTAATTGTTTGCTACGTAAAAGTCCTCTATGGTAAAATGTTGAAGCTTTTTTGTCGTTGCATTTTATAGATGTTGCAAAATCATTTTCGGCGTTAAGCAATTCGTTTTTTAATTGATAAATAATTGCTCTTTCGCAATAGGCTTCCGCACTATTTTCATTAAACGACATGGCGGTATTAATATTTTTTAGTGCTTCGTCTGCATCGCCCTTTTTACGTTGTGCTATAGCCAAATTTAAGAAGTAAGTGTTGTATGGTTTCTTGTCTTTCGCCTCTTTGTATTGGCGCTAAGCATACATACATGATATTGCTTTAAAGCAGCATTGTATGGAGTTTTCATAGTTGTGTAAACTATCCATTACCAAACATTTTAGCAACCAAATTTCTTCGTTGCTTTTGTTGTAATCGATTGCTTTATTTAACTCAACCAATGCTTTGTTATACTTAGTCTCATTTACCTTTTGCAAAGCAATTTGCTTGTGCACGTCCGTTATTTTATTGATATCGTTTACCAATGTTGCAAAGGCATCATCGGCGTAAGCATAATTTTCGGTTTGTAATAAATCAATTACAATTTTGCGCCTTACTTCCACAGCATTTGGGTTAAGGGCAATATATACATGGTAATCTTTTATGGCTTCATCAAATCGGTTTAGTTTTTCAAAACAAAAAGCACGTTCTAAATAATTTAGTGAGGTGCTTGAGTTGGTATTTATAAGTACCGAATAAGCTTGTATTGCCTCTTCGTATTTATGGCTTTCTTTGAGTTGTGCAGCGGTACTTTGAGTTTCAATAGTTGTTGCTACCTGCGCCTAACAGTAAACTGAAGCACAAAAAAACAAAATTTAAAAAACAAATTTCAGCAAGGTGTAAAAGCTCATAATTGCACTGAGTATTAAACAATTAACAACCTACAAAACTATATTTAATGTTAGATACAAAAGGGTGTTTGGGCAGAAATACAAAGAAGAAATGAACAACGAAATGTTGATAGTGTAATTATTACAACAAGCCCAAAAGTTGTAATTTACAAATTTGATGTTAATGGTTTAGAAACGTATTTTAAATTAGGTAATTTAATCGTTGCGCTTTTTTTGGAGTGTGAATAAACAAATGTTGGAATACCAATTTTCTAACCCCATTGTCCTAGTTTATCAATGTTTAATTTGTATAGTATTGCTATGATGCTGCTATCGCGGTGCAACAAGAATTCCTTAAACACGCTTTTATAAAGGGTAATAAAGTTTTCCGTTTCAACATTTAGAGCTTTGTTATTTTTATTGCTCCTATTCTATCGGCATCATCAATGGCAATGCTAAATACATATTGTTCTGCACCATACACAATCATTGCTTTTACTGGATAATATCGTTAACTATAAAAACAAATATATTATTTATTTGAATTATTGTTTTGTGCATTGTGCAACGAAACAACAGCAAAACGAAAACATAAAATTAACTATGCTAAATGCACGTTTAGAAGTAACGGATTACAAATGCACACCAATTGATGCCTATTGAGCAATTCATTGATAAATCATGCAACCATGAATTAATGGTTGTGCAATTCATTGATAAATTGTGCAACGCCCAAATAGAGTTGGGCAATTGTAAGAGTAGTTACCTATAATTCTATGAAAATAAGTAATCAATTAAAAAATCAATTAATCGTCAATCAATAGTTTATCCTCCATACCTCACCACTCATCCAAAAACAAACCCAAAACATAAAATATTTTTACTTTTAGAGGCAACCTTTTTTAAGGCTTGCGTCTTGTTATTAATAAACAGAAAATACAAAGTATAGAAGCATCTTTTTATTCGCGACAGAAAAGAAATTTTTAAACCCTGTTTTTTCTCAAACAACAAAAATTAATAACAATAAAAATTATACAAAATGAAAAATATTACAAACTATTTAAGTAAACATCTTTTGGAAATACCACTATCCTTCTCTGTTGGAGAAGGAATAAAGGATTAGGTAAAAAGAAAAAATAATTTCCATAAAATGTTTACACTCTTTCTACTGCTAATGTTCGCAGGCATTAGTTATAGCAATGCGCAATGCGTAGCGGGTTTTACCTCAAACGTAAATATGGTAAATGGCCAATATGGAACTGGCTTAGTTCAATTTACGGATACATCACACGCAAGTGTTGGTGACACGTTAATTAGTTGGGCTTGGAGTTTTGGCGATGGTGTAACGGCTAACATCAAAAACCCAATACACTATTATCCAACACCTGGCAACTACACTGTAACGCTTTTTGTGCATGACAATTCAAGCAACAACGGTACACAACAACAATTTTTGATTAATACGGCATACCCAGTAGGTTGCCAAGCATACATTAATTATGCTTACCCACAACCGTACCCAACTGTACCTGGCCCACACGTGCCAATAAGTTTTTTAAGTAATGCAAATTTATTACCCACTAATGATGCCATTGCAAATGTGCTTTGGAATTTTGGCGATGGTACTACATCTACATTATTAAATCCTGTGCATACTTATTCACAAGACACTACTTTTTTGGTTTCTTACACTCTTAACACGTCAGGTGCAAATAATGCTGTTACTTTTTTTGCCGAAGAAAATTATTGGGGTTTTTTATCGTCAGCACATACTTATACTTGGACATACAGTGATGGATATATCGATACTACGAACCTCAATAGTTATGGTTTCTACAATATGAGACCATACGTTGCAGGTCAGGTATATGACACTACCCTAACTGTTACTGGTGGTGGTTGCAATGCTTCTTCTACCCAAACGGTTGACTTTTCGGTTGGTGCATGTAACTTAAGCCCACTATGGTCATGGAATACTAACTATTTTTTGTTTCAAAATCAGTATCCATTAAAAATTAACGCTAATACAGCTAATGGCGCTGGTACTGCTGCAAGCCGCACTTACTTGTGGAACAACGGTAGCACAGCACCATACGTCTATGCATATAGCAGTGGCGAGTATTGTGTAACAATTACGGATTCTTTAGGATGCTCAAAAACTCTTTGCTACACATATTATGCACCGCACGATAGTTTAATTACCCTTTGCGGGAATGTATATAATGATGCAAATAATAACGGTATATTTGATGGTGCCGAAACTCCTACAGGTAGCAGCAACACAGTACAAATTACTAATGGCAGCACAACTTACAATGCAAGTGTTGATGGTACTGGGTATTACAGCGCAAACGTGCCAGCAGGTAATTACATGACTACGTATGCAAGCACTGCAGGGCATAATTTTATTACGCCCACAACGCCCGATTCCATTGCTCATTACGCAAACGTAACGGCTACTTATGGCAACAATTTATGTGGTTATAATTTCGGAATTTCAAACAACACATCGTTTATTGGTGGCAAATTATTTTATGATGATGATTCGGATGGCGTGTTAGACAGCACCGAAATAGGAATTGCTTATCAACCAATTAGTGCAGGCATTTATACTGTGTTTACTGATAGTTTAGGCTACTTTAAATTTAATGTTGTGGCCAATAATTAGTCCCTAATTTATACGCCACAAAATGCTTTTGCAGGTTATACTTTAACAACGCCAAACTCAATTACCATAAACGCAAATACTGTTGGTGGTAATTATAGCAACAACAATTTTGGTATTCATACCACAAATAGTGGTGCTGATTTAGGTGTTAGCCTATGGCCTACATCGGTTGTAAACAATGGCTTTCCGGCGAACTACACAATAAAATATTTCAACAATGGTGTAACATCGGTAAACAATACAATAACTATGACTTATGATAGTACACGTACTTATCAATCCTCATCAATTGCGGCAACAAGCATAAACACTGCAACACATACCATTACCTGGAATATTCCCTTTGTGTATGCATACACCAACAATTACATTTATGTTAATTTTACTGCGTTAGTTGCACTGTCTATGAATACACCGGTTTCAAGCACTGCACACATTAGCAATGCATCGGGCACTGAAACATTATTGGCAAATAACAATGCAACATTAAACCAGTTATCTGTTGCAAGTTGGGACCCTAACGACAAGCTTGTAATAGCTACAAACACTGACGATGTAACAGAACAAAATATTTCAAGCATTACTGCAAATCAAGAAATAGATTATGTAATTCATTTTCAGAATGTAGGAAATTACCAAGCAATAAATGTGCGTGTTGAGGATGAGATGAGCACCATGTTAGATGCCGATAGTTATGTGCTTTTGGGCGGAAGCCACAACTGCCAAGTTACCCGCCAAAACAACAAAGTAACATACAAATTCGACAATATTAATTTGCCACCCGAATCAGAAAATGAAGAAGGAAGCAATGGTTTTGTAAGCTTTAAAATAAATGCAAATACTAGTTTAATAGAAGGTGATATAATTACGGATATGGCAAAAATATATTTCGATTATAACCAGCCAATACTTACAAATTATGCAAATATTTTAATGGTAAATGCGAGTGTAATTTCTGATAGCCAATCCATAATTATTACCAACAATAATTTAGGTGTATTTCCTAATCCGTCGAGTGGTCGTGGTTTTGTAAAGTTTACTTTGGATGATGATATGCCAGTAAAACTAGCCATTGCCGACATGAATGGTAAAGATATAATGGAGCAAAACATCAATGGTAAAAAAGGAATAAACTACTATAATTTAGATGTAAGCACACAAAATACGGGCTTATACATTTTAAAAGTAGCAAACGAAAAAAGCACTTTATTCCATAAAATAAGTATCGTAAATAAATAATATAAAAACTTTAAAAGGCTGGGCTTAACCTCGGGATAGAGCTTGTATTTGGGGCAATTTGCCATAAAGAGGCAAAGGCACAAAGAAAAAAAATAAGAATAACCTTATCGTCTTTGCGTCTTAGTGGCAAAATAAAACAGACAAAAATTCCGTTAAATCCAGCCTTAATAAAGGAAATAATTTATGCAAAATGACGAAGAAATAATTATTGGTTGTGTTAACAAAGACAAGCATTTTGAAGACATGCTCTACAAAAAATTTGCACCAATAACTTATGCCATTTGTTTGCGTTACACATCAAATATTGATGATGCAAAAGATGTATTTCAAGAGTTGTTTGTAAAGGTTTATACACAAATAAAAAACTACAATAAACAAGGTTCGTTTGAGGGTTGGATAAAAAGAATTTTTGTGAATACGGCTTTAGATTTTTGCCGCAAAAACAAGAAAATAAATTTTACGAATTTAAATGAAAACGATGCCATTGAACCCGAAGAAATGGAGGATGAAGGAATAGATATTCCGAAAGAAATGTTACTGAATTTGATACGCAATTTGCCCGACGGATACAGAATAGTTTTTAACCTATACGCCATTGAAAAATATAGCCACAAACAAATTGCTGAAGAACTAAATATAGAAGAAGGAACAAGCAAAAGCCAACTATTTAAAGCCCGAAAAACACTACAAAACCAAGTGAAACAACTATTGCAAACACAACAAAAGTAAGATGAAGAAATTTGAAAATATAGACGATTTGTTCAGCGATAACTTAGCCGATTTTGGTGTGCAACCACCCGAAAATGCGAAGGATGCCATTGATGCACAATTGAACAAAATAAACCCAGAGGAAGGCGGTAATAACAATAGAAATTATTTCTACCTTATTTTTGGTGCGATGGTAATTTTATTTGCAGCGTTATTTTTTAATAGCACCGAAGAACAAAAACTAGCCGATGCAAAAACAAAAATTACAAATGAAAACGAACGAAATAATAATACTGAAAACACATCAAAAAGCAATACCAAAAAAGAAAATAAAACTACAATAGAAGATAAGAATAACAGCACAGAAAACTCTTCAAATACCAATACTGAAAATAAATTAGATAACAATAAAACAGAAGTTGTAAAAGAAGCAAACCGAAAAAGCAATAAATTAAAAACTACAAATAGCAATGAAGATGAGTATGTAAAACCATCAAAAAAACATAAAAATAATGTAGCCAATACAGAACAAAATATTGTTGTTGTTGCAACCGAAAGTGATAAAAAAGAACTTACAAATAACCGCAAAACATCAAACCAAAATCGTACAGAAAAAAGAACTAAACGAAATAAAAAAAACAAAGATTTAGAAACCAATAACTCTGTAAAAAATACGAATGAACTTGCGCAAAACGCATCCTCCAAAAATGAAAAAGAAATTGAAAATGCGGAACTAAAGAATACAGCTAACGAAAATGTGAAAACAGAAAACACAATTAAGAACATTGAAACAATAAGTACTAATTCGCTTGAAACAACAATAAATAAAGGCGATACAGCAACTACAGAAAACAGAAATGATACTACAAAAAGTGGAAACAACGCAACAGCGCCAACACAAAATTCGGCAAAAGAAAAAAGTAAAAAGCAATGTTTTATTGAACCATTTGTAGGTGTAAATTATGGTATGAATAATTATGCGCATTCAACTTTTGAAAACCAACAAATGCTTAAAGATTCTATACAATTTAAACAACCAATTTATACATATGGTGCAAATGTTGGGAGCAGTTTTGGTAATTTTAAAATAAAAACTGGAGTAGCAATATCACAATGGAAAGAACAATTGGGCTTTAGTTACACTTCAAAAGATTATGTAACTGCAATAGGTGATTCCATAATTATTAATGGAACGGATACGGTTATAAAACATAATATTCCGGTGCAAATACTTACCACAGTTTACAGCGCAAACGCAAATAAAACAAGTTACACATACTTGCAAATACCAGTATTTATAGGCTATACAATACCAATCAATAAATTAGAATTAGATTTTACGACAGGCTTAATTTTTAACCAACTCATAAAATCAAAAGGCAACTACAAGCAATTTGAAACCAATAAAGTAGTTGATTACAGCAACAAAAACTCTGCACCATTGCGCAAAAATTATTTTACTGCACAGCTTTCCATTGGTGCATCTTATAGCATTAACGACAAAATAAAGTTGCTACTTAATTTACCATTTGCAATTGGTTTACAAAGCATTTACACAAACACTTATGTAGCAAACCGCAAAGTAAATATGATTGGAGCAGAAGTAGGCGTTAGGTTTGGGCTGTAGTAAAAATTTCAATTAATATGAACAATAATATTATTGCTTTATTAATTTGCCTTTACCCGTAATTTTTGAATACGCAATTGTGGCATTACCTGTGTAATTAATGTTGCCTTCACCAGAAATTTCAACACCTATTTCAGTGGTTGCTTTTATAAAAAAATTAGCAACTCCTCTGTTGTTACATAAACAAGTTTTAGTGTTTAAATTAGACGCTTGTATTATGCCTTGTTCTGTAGCATATAAGCGATTTTCGGCACTTGTTCCTCGCAACTCTAAATCTACAATGCCAGTATGAAAACCAAATGAACTAACAGTCGTATTTAGATTAAAAAAACAATGCCCGCTGCCATACCAACTTTCAAAAGCAAATTCGTTAGCCGTTAGAATATTTTGGGTAGTAATATTTCCTGCTCCGTAATATTTTATGTGCCCTAAATTTTTGTAGTGTAATTTTGCAATTATGGAATCTTTGTAAGAGCGCATAAAATTAAACTTGTTGGTATTTTTAATTACCAAAGTATTGCTTTTTATGCCAGAATAAATTTTCGGTAGTAAATTTTCACCTGCTTGTATCTCAATAAAATCAATTGTATCAGCAATAAGTAACAACTGAATATTACTGTATAATTCAACTGTATTAAATGAGGATAAAATTCTTTTTTGAGTAGAAGTTTTACCAGTAGTTTTTACAATATCTGGGGCAGTATCTTTGTTGCAACTAATAAATAATACAACAAATAATATAGTAATAAAATTTACTAATTTAAATTTACTCACTCCAAATAAAACCGCCTTTTTTGTTAATGTATCCCGATTTACCATCTTTCATTGAACCCTTTTTTATGTAGGCAATTTCGTCATCAAAATCAACAGGGAATTCAAATTGATAATCAATTACAACCTTTCCAGTTTTGTCTATAAAGCCCCATTTAGAAGCCTTGTCGGAAGTTAATTTTACACATGCCAAACCTTCGCTAAAATAAAAAGCACCATAAAATTTTGGTGTAATAACTATCTTTCCAGTCTTGTCAATAAATCCGAATTTACCAGTTTTAAAATCACCTACTCGTATCATTGCCATGCCATCGCAAAAGCGAAATGCTTTATCAAATTCTGCATCAATAACCATCTTGCCTGTCTTATCAATAAAGCCCCATTTGCCTATTGCTTCGCTACCTATTCTTACATTTGCTTTGCCTTCATTAAAATCAAAACAATCGTCAAATTTTGCATCAATAATTTGTTTCCCAGCTTTGTCAATGTAGCCCCACTTGCCTTTCATATCCGTTTTTACACGTGCCAAACCTTCGCTAAAATCATACGCATATTCGTACTTTGCATCAATTGCCATTTTGCCCGATTTATCAATATATCCAAGCTTGGGGCCAATTTGCAAACGCGCAACACCATCATTAAAACTATACGCAAAATCGCATTTGGGATTAACAATTGTTTTACCTGTTTTGTCAATATACATCCATTTGCTGCCCATACGCACTGCTGCCAAACCCTCGCTAAATTTATAGGCTTCATCATATTCTGGGTTAATAACAGTTTTGCCACTGCCATCAATGTACCCTTTTTTGCCGTTCATTTTTACCACTGCCATGCCTTCATAAAATTTCTCGGCAAAACTAAAAACGGGCGTTACCACTACTTTTCCGCTTTTATTTATGTAACCATATTTCCCTTTACTCATAAAAGGATACAGTTCTTTTTGGGCATAAATTTTAAAGTTAGAAAACAGTAAAAGAACAGCTAAAACAATTATTTTTTTTGTTGATGTAAACATAATGCGGTATTAGACTATGAAACACAAACCTACACGAAATTTTAAATTAAAACAACATTGTATTAAGTTAAATGTAATATTCTTTGCAAAGCAATGGGTCCACTAATTTCAAAATAATTTCTGGGCAACAATTAAAGAAAGTTAATTATAAAATTACCTAAGTTTCGGAACATTTTAAACAATGAAAATTAGAATATTTATTTGTTCCGTGTTATTTATTTTTTCGTTGATGTATGTTTTTTTTAATCAAAAATATACTAAACGAATAAGCATTGTAAATGGCTATACAAAAGAGTTTTCGGTAAATAAAGGCGAAGATGTAGTTGCATATTTGCAACCGAATATTGAGCATAAAAAAGGTGTGGTATTAATTTACGATTTACATGGAAATAGCATAGACTCTGTTGTTGGCAATTTTATTTTTCAAGACACTTTATATAAAACTAAAATTTTTGAAAAAGGCTATGGCTATAAAAACACAATACGTTACAATACTTCAAAACTAAAAAGTGGTATTTATTTATTTGGCAATGTGGTGCCATTTTTGGTAAAAGACACTGCGGTAAAAAAGGCTATAACGGTTGTGTTTCCGTATGCCAATATTGTGGCGTTGTGCAATGATGGTGGCAAAAGTTTTTACGTTTATAATTCTAGTAACAACATTGCTGCAACTACTTTAAGTTTAAACCGCCAAGTAAATTTTAATGCCGGTTTATTTTATTTTTTACAATGGATGGATAGCGCGTGTGCCAATAAAAATATCATTATTATTTCTGATTTAGACCTTGATAATTATCGCAATATTGGAAATTCAAAGCTGTTGTTACTCTATGGAAATTCAGTATTTTGGACATATTATGCTCGAAAAAATTTTGATAATTTTCAGAAAAGAGGTGGCAATGTTTTGGCTATCGCCACAAGTATTATGAATAATCAATTTAGATATGAAAAAAAACATCATTCTATTATTATTGTTTCAGCGCCGAAAATTGATACAACTAGGAAGGTTGTTGACAAGCCAGTCCTATTGTCCGAACAGATTTTTAATTATCCCAATTACTATAGTGTTGGATGCAGCTATGAAATTATAAACGAGGGAAATGCAAAGCAAAAATCCTTTGGTGGATTTAGAATTATAGATAAACAAAATCAACTTTTTAAAAATGTTGCTGCTGATGTTATACAATTTAAAAGTAGCTTTTATAACTCATTAAAGGTTATCAATGAAACTCAAAAACATACTTTAAATGCAGACAAAACATTTGGAAATTTTTACTCCAAAGAAATTTTGGCTTATGATTTTGGAGTTTATGGCGAAAGGCAAACACTTGGTGGAATTTTTTTGATGCAAAAAACGAAAACATCAGGAAAATTACTGTTAATAGGGGTAGAGGAATGGTGCGAAATTGAGAATTTTAAAAATAAAAATATACCAACTGTTACTAAAAATTGCTTAGATTATTTAACCCAATAATTAGTAAAATCGTTTATCATTTTTAATTACTGTTCTGTAATCTGTTAACTCAAATTTGTTATCCATTAAATATTGCAAAAGCCATTCGTACCAAACCTTCCAAGTAATAAAACTGTTGGAATAATACCTATCATGAAACAAAATTGACAAATAATTTAAGTTAACATTTTGTGCTTTTTCAATTTCTTGTTTTGTGTAATCTTTAGCTTGTTCAAAATTTCGGGTTTGCCAACGTTTGTTTCCGTCCATTACCCAACCATCCATAATTTGTAAGGGAAATTCTAAAATTCCATCTTTAAAATAAGGGTCTTTAAATTGATTTAATGTGCAATCATATTTATAGCCACATTCCTTCATGTATGACAGTGTATTTTCAGTCATTTTTAAATAGTGCATTCTTATTCCAAAATCGTTGTTTCCTAAATATTTTTCGAAGCGTTTAAATTCTATTTTCATGTCTGCAAAATTTTCAAATGCAATGCCATGCACACCAACTTCAAAATTGTTTTCATAAATGTGTTTTATCCAATATGCCGCATCTTCATGTCTGTATGAAAGTCCGCGCCCATTGGCAACTCCCAAGAAAAAAACTGATTTAATATTTAGTGAATTGTGCAATGAAATAAGTTCATTAACACCATTCCATTTATTATGAAAAAGCTCAGCAAACCTATTTAAAACTTCTTTAAATGATATCATGCCTTTACCAAATTCAAGCATTGTTCTCACATAATATTTTTGAACAATAAAATCTTTAAGCAAATGTTCACTAAGTTTTAGGTGGTCAACATCGTGGGATAAAATTACTTTCATTTTTTTAAAAAATAGAACGTTTAATAAATTTCAATGCAATTTCGATAGGCATTGGTGCTTTATTAATGGTAAAGTAAGTAACCAAATCACCACCAAAACCTCTAAAGTATTTTTCAACAGCAGGTATCATTGAACCTTCAAAATCGAAATATTCTACACCTAAATTTTTAGCATGTTTCATACACTCCCAAACAGCACTTGCACCAGCACCTTGGTGTTTGTTAGCATTGTCATACCCACCTAATAAATAGTATGCTCTTTGTTTTGTATAAATACAAAATGCGGCTGCACTCGGTAAATTATTTTTGTATGAAACAAATGAAAAGCTATTTGTTTCATCTGCAAATTCAAACAAAATTTTATTCAATAATTCATCATTCACTGCTTTTTCTTTTCGAGAGAAAGTTTTCAGTATTAATTTTTTTACAATTTCATTATCATGGTTTAATTTAGTTTCAACACCATCTTTAATTGCCTTTTTTATATCATTTCTCCTTTCGGGTGAAAAATTATTTTGGATATCTTCTAATGAAAGTTGATTCAAATTTATTTGATACGTATAATTAGGAATTACTTTAAAGTTTTTCCAAATAAACGGTTGCATATCTTTAAATATCGGAGGTATTGCAAGCGTAATTATTTTGGAAGGCAGTGTATCAATAAACTCTGCAACAAGCTCTATGATGCTTTTTGTATATGATTGAAAATTGGATTTATTCTGAGATTTATTTTCGAAAAACAAACCAATATGTGGTGCATAAGGAGGATTATTTAAGTGTTTAAGCGAATATTGTTTGCCATTATAAATGTGAAATCCTCCAACTAACTTTTGTTGATTATCATAGATGCCATACAAAGAAATGTTGTCATAAATCTTTAACCACTTTTCAGAATTAAAAATGTAGCCCATACTGTTTGAAATATCTTTGAATGTTTCAAAATCGCAATTTTCAAGAAGTTTAATTAACATCTAAAACCTCCTTGTACATTTCAATTAATCTTATACTTTCAGCTTCCCAAGTGTATTTTTCTTTAACTATATTTTTTCCATTTTCTGAGAGGCTAATTCTTAATTGTAAATTATTCATTAGTTCAGTTACTTTTTCGGCAATGTCTTTTACATCTTCGGGGTTTACGAATAAAGCACAATCGCTAAATGTTTTTATCCACAATGGAAAATCAGACATAATGATTGGTAGCCCGCAAGCCATATATTCAAAAGCCTTAATTGGCAAACTATTTAGGTAGTTGGGTTTATGATACAAATTTGCAATGCCCACATCGGCAACTTTCAAATACTCGTAAACTTCACTCATTTTTACCTCTCCAAAATAGTTTACTTTTTTGTTTAAGTCAGATGCTAAACAATCTTGTTCATACGCATCGTTTTCCCAAGGCCCTAATAGCCAGAATGAAACGTTTTCTATATTTTGTATTGCTAAAATAATTTCTTTTATGCCTCTAATTTTCGATAAGCCACCCGCATAAACCAATACAAATTCATTCGCTTTTTTTACCATTGGTTTTGGTTTTGCTTTCTCAACAATTTCAAAAACAGAAAAATTCCGTATTGAAACAAATTTTGAAATTGAATGAGGATATTTTGCCTTCACATAATCCCAATAACCATCTTCGGCGATGACAATTTTATCAAAAAATTTCACACTAACTCCTTCAAAAGATTTATAGAAAAACGCAACCGTTTTTTTTATAAAATTTGTTTTCAGCCATTGTTTATCTAAAATCTGATAATACACTAACTCATGCATATCATAAATTACTTTTTTACCAAACAGCTTCATTATCAAACCGAAAATAATCAAGTCAGGGTCATGAAAATGATACACATTGGCATTAAGCCGAAATGCCAGCTTCAAAATTCGAAATGGAAGAAAAATAAATCTTTCGAAACGATTATTAGTTTTTTTTAGCGCATGAATATTTACTCCTTCAATATTTACGTTTTCTTTACCAATACCAATAATTGAAACATCGAAACCTGCCTTAGACAACGAACGACATTCTTTAAAAAAAATGCGGTCATCCAAAACATTGTGGGCAGATGAGACGTGGCAAATTTTAATCATGGCAACTTAAAGTTTTGAAGCAATTTCAACAGCTGATTTAATATCTTTTATACCACTTATTTTTTTGACACTTCCATTTCTATTTGAAATAAAAATCAATACACGAAATAAAAATATTTCGAATTTTAATATCTGAATTTTAATTGGGTTTTTAATTTCAAAATCTTTAAAAATCACATGAATTTGTTTCTTATTAAAGACTTTAATATAAGCGTACAAATAATCGAAATTGATTTTTTTTAATGCCTCATTGTTTTGAAAAACTTCTAAAGCTTTAATAGCAGATTCTGCATAAATGGTTGGGCCTGTCCAATATTTAGGAACACGTTTGTCCCAGTTTTTAGAGGTGTTTTTCGGGAGGTGTTTTACATCTTCTATTTTGGCAATATGTTGATGTAATACTCCAGCACCACCAGCACTAATTGTACTCTTACCACTAATAATTACTGGATATTTTACAAAAACATAAGAGTCTATTACTTGCGTTAATGCTATTGCGTTAGCCATATCAGGACTTGGACCCGGAAAAAAAGTTTTTGCTTTTTTATATATTTCATCTAAAGTATTTCTATTTACAATTCCGTGATATAAACATGGTAACTTATCTATTAACACCGCACCTCTATTTAAGGTATAATTTAGTGCCTCTTTTGTTTTAATAATTTCAAAAGAACCTACTCTCCATTTTTTATAACGAAAAACTCCCGAAGTATCATTAGATAAATAGTTTGCTTTTTGATTTGGCCAATAATAATTTGGTTCATAAGATTTAAGGGCATTATAATTATTCTCTTTCATCCATTTAGTTACATCAATAATATTTGGCATAACAGCGTCATCGTCACCTATAAAGCAAACGTACTCGCCTGTTGAGTTCAGTACTGCTTTATCAGAATTTTCAATAACAGATAAATCTTCTGAAGAATAATAATAGTGAAGGTTTTTGAAATTTGATTTTTGTGCAAAAAAATCTATTGCATCCTTATTATCATCACTATTGTCTTGAACAACAATTTCAATATCATTATTTAAATCAAATGACAATAACATATCTACAACAATAAATAAAGTTGAATACCTGTTTTTTGTAGGAATTATTATGCTTAATAACATTATTGATTTTTTAAAAATTTTAATTTAATTAAAGAAATTATTGACGAAATATTCAACAACTTTTTAAAGGTTATTGTTACATAGGTTATGCTCACTACCAAATTCAAAATTGAAAAAACACAAAAATAAATTCCTTTCGAATCTTTAAATAAATAAGAGATTAAAGCCAATATAAGTACAACGAAAAATACTTCAAAAAATTTCGATTCAAATTTAATTGAATACTTGTATTTATTGATTAACATTATTGAGAGTAATTGAAGTAACATATTAATTGTGAAGGTGGCACCCAAGCCAAATATGCCCATGTATCTATACCCAACAATATTAATTATCAAACAAATGAATTGCAATGACGCTACATATATTAGGTAAACTCTTGCATTATTTTTAGCTAATGGAATCATTCCCATAATTTGAGAACTTGCTTGAAAAATAATCCCAAATAATGCAATATTTACATATTCTTGAGTGGCATGAAATTCTCCTGTATAAAGAATATTAATAACATAAGGCATAATAAAAGGCAAAATAACAACCAATGGGCAAATGAGTAGTAACGTTATTGTTGCTTGTTGATTTACCTCTTGGTTCAATTTGGTATTATCGTTTTGAATGGCTGAAATTCTGGGAAAAAAATCTGTTGTCATTGACATAAATATAATTCCAAAATATCCTGATATGATTTGAAATCCAGCTTGAAAGTAGCCCAAATCATTTATTGAACCGTAATTGGTAATATATGCTCTAATTACATATCCTGAAAATGCTACTAAGAATGAAACCAGCATCATTGATAGCCCAAGCTTAATTAAATCAGCGGAATTTTTCCTTGTAAGTTTTACATTTTGTATTGAAAAATTATAAACTATTTTTTTTAAATAAAATTGACTTATAATAAAAGCAATAAATGAGTTGAGTAAAATTACGTACATAATACTTTCACCTTTTAAAAAGTATATAAGAGGTACAGAAACTGCAAATGATATTAGAGAGCCATAAATAGTGCTTTTACTTATCAACTTATAATTTCTTAACCCTTGAAATATTGCTGATTGTCCATTTTTTATTACCGTAAAAAACACACTAATTCCTAAGAAAATAAAAGACAACCAATAGGATGAATTACCTAATGACCATTTACTTATTTGAAATGAAAATATGATTGTAATTAAACCTCCAATAGCTCCAGTTAAATAAATTAATTTACTAACGATAGAAATTGCTTTTTGTGTTTCCTCTTTATTATTTGAGCCTTCGGCAGCAGCAATATTTCGGACTGAACTTTTTGAAATACCTAAATCAGAAATAGAGGTTATTAGGGTTAAAACGCTTGTATATATTCCATACAATCCAATTCCTGAAGCTCCAACAAATATGGCAATTAATTTGCTTGTACCAACATTGAGGATTATGGACAAGACTCTCAAGTAAGCAAATAATCCGGTAGTTTTTAAAATGGTTTTATATGAACTCATTAGAAAAGCCTATCATTATAAGTAAAGCCGCAAGAGTCTTTCTCAAAATTGTAAACCATTGTAAAAATATCATCCTTTGGATATAAATTTGGAATCAGTTTCCAATCAAATTTTTTGTAAAATTCAACTAAATGTTTTTTACAAAAAAGTAATCCAAATAAAGAGCTATTAGTTAAAAAAGTATTTACCTCGTTCATCAATTTTTTTCCATCTCCTATACCTTTGTATTTTGAGCACACATTTCCTATTCCCCAAAAAGGAATTTCATTTTCATTTTGATTTACATGCACTTCAACCAAATTCATATATGCCACCAATTCCTCATTATCATAAAGCAAAAAATGAATATCGTTTTCTTTTATGTTTTCGTGTATCCACTTCAAATGACTTTCGATATTATAATTCCACGCCAACTGTTTTAATGCTACAATTTGTGAAAGCAAATTATCATCTAAATTTTTATGCTTTACAATTTTTACCATTTAATATTGTTAATCAAATTATTGTCAAGCCACCAACCACATGGTATTGCAATAAAGTGATTCATAAACTCATTCACTCCTTTTAATTCAGTTTTATTTTTAAAAACAGAATAAACATTGTTGTTGATATGAACACTTGTAGCGTAAAATCCTAATTCTCTGAATTTTAAAATTGCTTGGGTTTTATTTTTGGCAAAAACTCCATATACCCAGTAATTGGGAATTGTTTTATCAACAATTTTTATTGGATATAAACCAGAAAAAGTACTAGTAACACTATCCCAAACTGCAGCATTTTTTCTTTGAATGCTGAACAAATTTTCAATTTCTGACATTTGTTTTAGGCCAACAATTGAATTTATTTCGGAAAGCAAGGCACCATAACCTTCCAAGGCAATATCGCACTTCGCAGATATTTCATTGTTTTCATCTCGGAATGAACTTCTGTCAATACCATAATCTCTAATTAAGATTGATTTTTTGTATAATTCATCGCTATTGAAAGCTATTCCTCCACCGTCAATAGTGTTTGGAAGCCTTACCGTTTGAAAAGAAAAAACTGTGGCATCGGCATATAAATTACCAACTCTTTTATTGTCATACTCCGAGCCAAATGCTTCAATAGAATCATCGATTAGCGGAATATTGTACTCTTTTACTGCATTGTAAATTTCTTTACAATTACCAACATATCCACAGTAATAATTTACAAATACTGCTTTTGTCTTTGCCGATAATTTTTTCTTCAAATCATCGACATCAATGCTGCCAGTTTCAGGGTCAATATCAACCCACTTGATATTTAATTTCTTAATCGCAAAAGGCTGATTAGATGCTAAACAACTAACAGGTGATGCAATAATTTCGTCGCCAGGTTCAAGATTTAATGCTGATAAAAGAATGAGAAATGCGTAGTTGAAAGACGATGCCGAAATAAATTTCTCTGTACCTATATATTGTGCAACTTTTTTTTCAAACAATTTTCCGTTTTCTCCAAAAGCTAATTTACCAGAATATAAATTCTCTGATAATTCGTTTGCCAAACCTTGGGGCATGTAGGGTTTAAAAATAGGTATCATATTACCAACCTTGTTTTATTAATGAAACCATTTTATCGCAATCTTGTTTAGTTACCCACCAACCACAAGGCAAGTGTAACATTTTGCTGTAGAAGCTGTCCATGTTGGGAAGCAGCGTAGGATAATCATTCAAATAAGTGTGAGAATCGTTTCTTTTATGAAGTTCAGAAGCCATGATTCCATTGTCGGCTAACTTTTTAATTAACCTTTCTCTATTATCAACTTTTAAAGTATAAAGCCAATATGAAGGTTCTGAATTTGGGTAATAGTTTAGTAATTCTAAGCCTTCTATTCCTTTCAAATTTTCGTCTAAATACCTTCCGTTTGAAATGTAAGATTCAATAATTTTATCAATTTCTTTGAGTTGAACTAATCCTATACAAGCATTTACATTATTCATGTGATATTTATATCCTTGAATAGTTATGTCGTTTTCAATTCTTGAAACTGTTTTATCTAAACCAAACCATCTTATTTTTTTTCCGATTTTATAAAGATTTTCATCTTGAACTTGCAATGCACCTCCGTCAATAGTTGTTAAGTGTTTTATTGCTTGGAAAGAAAATACTGTAAAAGGAAAATGACAACCAGTTTTTTTGCCTTCAAACTTTGCTCCTAAAGCGTGCGCTGCATCTTCAATTATAGGTAGGTTATACTTTTCTGAAATTGCTTTCAAAGATTTAATATCACATGGAATGCCAGCGTAATCAACAAAAATAATTGCTTTTGTTTTTGTGTTAATGTTTTGTTCAACTGATTTTGGGCAAATGCCGCCTGTTTCACTATCTATATCAGCCCACCTTATTTTTGCGCCCACCATTTTTATTGCCACATTGGTTGGTTCGGCGGTAAGCGGAGTAGAAATTACTTCGTCACCCTCTTTTACACCAGCTAAAATTAATGCAATATGCAATGCTGCAGTACCTGAATTTAAAGAAAGTGTATGACCTGAACCAATATAATTTTCAAAGGCTCTTTCAAACTCCTCAACAACCTCTCCTTGTGCTACATAACCACTGTACAATACTTTTTCTAAAGCAGGCATTAATTTGTCTTTTTCAGGTATTAGGGTTTTTATTAAGGGTATCATAGTGATTATTTTTTATACGTTGCTAATTCTTGTTTTACTTCATCTAAGGTCAATAGTAATTGTTTTAATTCTTCCACATTTAATCTTTTTGTATTGTCAGAATTATATTCATCAATAGAAAGCAAAGGCCCACTTTCTTCAATATATTTGGTGTAGTTCAAATCTCTAAAATCAGCAGGAACACGATAAAATTTTCCTAAATCTTCAGCTTTTGCCATTTCTTCTTTTGAACACAATGTCTCAAACATTTTCTCTCCATGACGCTCACCAATAAGGTTGATTTCATTTTTTGCATCAAACAATTCTTTTATTGCTTGGGCTAAAACTTCAATAGTTGCTGCTGGTGATTTTTGCACGAATATATCACCTGGATTTCCATTCATAAAAGCAAACAAAACCAACTCAACCGAATCATTTAATGACATCATAAATCGAGTCATTTTCGGATTGGTAACAGTAAGTGGTTTCCCTTCTTTAATTTGTTTTATAAATAACGGAATAATTGAGCCTCTTGAACACATTACATTACCGTAACGAGTTGCCGTAATTATTGCATCGCTTTTCTGTACTCTTGGGTCTCGTGCTTTAGCCACTGCCAATTTTTCCATCATTGCTTTCGAAATTCCCATGGCATTTATTGGATACACAGCTTTGTCAGTACTCAACACCACAACTCTTGAAACGTTATTGTTTGCTGCCGCTTCCAACACATTTTCGGCTCCAAGTATATTTGTTTGAACGGCTTGCATCGGATAAAATTCACAAGAGGGAACTTGTTTAAGGGCTGCGGCATGAAATACAAAATCTACATCCATCATAGCCTGATTCATGTCATTAAAATTGCGAACATCACCAATAACAAAATTCAATTTTTCATTCTTATATTCAATTCGCATATCTTCTTGTTTTTTTTCATCGCGCGAAAAAATTCTGATTTCTTTTAGATTTGAATTTAAAAATCCTTTCAGCATTGCATTGCCAAAAGAACCAGTACCGCCAGTTATCAATAATACTTTGTCTTTAAACATGTCCATTTTTTATATGATATTTATTCTATTTGTTACAGAAATTTAATTTATATTAATTACACAAGAATTGTTTTTTCTGAATACTTCTTGTTCATATCTAACAGTATCGTAATTGCCCACAATCCCCAAAATATTCGCATATCTACCAACGAAGATGATTTCATTAAATTAAGAAGTAGAAACATTAATGCAAAATACAATCCTGCGTTTAAGTTGTTTAGTTTATTAAAACAAAAAAACAAAATTGTACACAATATTAATACCCCAATTAAACCTAATTCAACCCAAGTTTCAAGAAAAATATTGTGTGGAAAATTTCTACCATCAACACCAGTTTTGATTATGCCATAACTGCCAATTCCATATCCAATAACAAAACGTTTCGCGTTTGCTGTAATTGCTTTTTTTGAAAATTTAATGTGCCTAACCCTTGTAGAAACTGAACGATTGGTGTCAATTGGAATTAATGATTGTTCTAAAAATTCAGCGTCTATCATACTTTTATTAATTCCTATTGACTTGTTATGCGTACCTAAAATATCTTTCAATTCGGATAAAAAACCTTCTCCATTTGTAGATTTAATAAGTTTATTAGATGTGTTTTTGTTTAAAACCGAATCTGTTTTCTCTTTAATTAAATACTCATCAAAATCTTCTTCAGTTGCGGCCTTTTTATTCTCGTAATCAGTAAGTAAACCCAAGCGCCAAAAGGTTCGTTGATACATTTGGTTAACGCGAGGAGAAGCAACTAATAAAAAAAATAAAATTAGATTCGAAAAAACAAGTAGATATTTTACTTGTAGTATTTCTTTTCTTATATCTGTAAAACCATCGTAAACAAAAGACGTTTTTTTGGTAAATGCTTCATAAGCATAAACTAATCCAAGTAGTATTAAGCCAACAAACAAAAACAAAATAGGTCCACGTGCACCCGTACTAAAAATCATCCAAGTAAAAAATGATAGAAGCAAAACCTTATTTTTTATTTTTGAAAAAATAAGTACAAAAAATGCGCATCCAATTAATTCACCCAAACCAAGTCCAAACCCCTCTAATTGTATATAATTTACAATTTGTGTTTGGGTAATTTTTAATTGAATATCGGCGTTAAATAAGTAATAGCCAACCGACAGAAAACATATAACAAATACTAAATATTTTAAAGCTTTTTGAGTGTCAAATTTTTTGGTAAAAAATGGTATTGCAATGGCAATTAAATTAGTTGAAAATAAAAAAGTTTTGACAATTGAATATTGAGGAGAGAATGAGTAAAAAAGTGAAACTACTATCCAAATAAAAAACAATACTGGAATAAGTTTTATTGCAATGTTGTTTTGCTCTATTTCTATTCTTTTTTTTATTAAAATTGCAATAAATGCAGTAATTGCAGTAAGCAGAGTAAAGTCAATAAATGTTGGAATACTAAATGCCAATAAAAACGATTTAATAAAACCTGATAGCAAAAAAAGGATGTATATAAATTCTACCATGTTACTTTTGAAAGCTTAAAATATAAATTAAATTTATCATGGCTATTTTCAGAAAAATTTTAGCTTCATTATATTCATTTGGTGTTGGGTTGTTTTGATACTTTTTTTATTGTCCGTATGTGTTTTTTTCAACATATCTTCTTTTTACTATTTCTTGTTCATTTCAATACCAAACCTTTAAAAACGCTCCAAATATAAACCAAAGTTTAACATTTCAATACTTAAGTGAATCATTAAAATTAAATGCAATTCTTAATTGGAAAAGTCTTAATTGTATTTTTATTGTCGGCAATTAAATGTTATAAACTAATTTAATTATGCTATAAACTTAATTCAAATATCGCTTATAGATGAATAAATTAATATCATTCAAATACAATGAGCAGAAAAATTTTCATAACCCCCTACTCCACCACTATCTTCTTTACAATAAATTTCTCTGTGGTTTTTATACTGCAAAAATATACGCCACTTTTTAGGTTGAACTTTTCTTTGTCAATATGCTCAACGTATTTGCCGTATGGCGTGTATTCGTTGTTTTTAAGAATGCTTATTTGTTTACCCATTACGTCGTACAGCACTATGGTTACTTGCGCGGATTTACGCAATTTATATGCAAAAAATGGCGAAGCGTCATAATACACAGAAGCACAATCATCTAACTCAAAAATAGGTTGGTTATTTATTTTTAAACCCAAAATAGTAGTATCAATAATAGCTGTATAAACTGCAGTGTTTCCATTGTTCATCCGTGTCCATATTGGGCGAATAACGCCATTGTGCGCACTAATATTTATGTAGTCGCCAAAAAAACTTGATGTGCTTGGCACAAATGCACTTGTACTTATTTTTACATTGCTAAATGTGCTTGCGCCATCTTTTGAAACCGCCAAAAAAACATCGGTACTATCACTATTTGCAGCGTAATTACTCCTATCATAATATACTATATAAATATTACCTGTTGATTGGTCAATACACATCCAACTTAAAAATTGTTGCGCAATAGTAGTATCGGCATTTACCTTTTTTACTGCACTCCAAGTGTTGCCACCATCCGTTGATTTACATACAAAAACATCGGTATTATTTACGCCATTGCGTTGGTCAGTCCAATTAATATATATGTTACCGTTGTAATTGCCACCACTAACATCGGCAGCGGTTATGGGCAAACCATTGCAACGTGTTACCCCACTTATTGCATAATCCCAACCTGCGGGTTGCGCGGCTGCAATTGTATTGCTTTGGAGCCAAGTAACGCCGCCGTTAACCGATTTATTAAAATATATTTTTTGATGATTGGCCCATGCCGCATACACTTCGCCATTAGGGCCAACAGCAGGCACAGCACCTTCGGCAGTATTGTCGCCATCTATACAATCGCCACCCAAATTATTTATGCGTACGGGTGTTGTCCACGAGTTTCCTTCATCCACAGATTTTGAAAAAAGTATATGTGAACTATCGCTTGCATTGGTACTTCCGTAACTATCAAACTGTGTCCAAGTGGCGTACAATTCATTGTTCAAATGATTACAAATAATCCACTCTTTGTCTTGGTCTTTTGTGCCATTCAGGCCAAAGCCCACACCACCCGTCCAGGCACCGCTAATATTATCCAATCTTTGGCAAACAATGCGGTCAATCCAACCATTAGTTCCGTTTGTATTTGACAGATGAAAATAATAAAATTTTCCGCTTGTATCTGCCACAATGCAAGGGTCGCCCCACACACCAAAATTACTCGACATAACTATTCTTTGCCAAGTGTAGCCAGCATCTTGCGAAATATAAACACTATTCAAATTTGCTGCTGCCACTATTTGATTTGTATTTTTAGGATTTACAAAAATACTGGGTTCGTTTGCCGTGGCAATGTTCGAAATAAGAATATTTGGAAATTGCGCGAGTGATGTTTTTACTGCTAAAATCAGAAAGAATAATATTGTTTTTTGTAATGTCATTGTTCGTCAAAAATATAAAAAACTGATTACAAAAAGTTATAACTTTCAACAATAAAAAAGGGTTGCAAAATTAATTGCAACCCTTTTCAAAACACAATAAACCAATATTAGTTTTTCACAATTTTGATAGGTTTATTTTCAGTATCAACTTTTAAATTTATAAAATACATGCCGTTTGCGCAGTTAGTTAAATCAATAGTTTCGATGTTTTTTCCTACAATAAAATTTGCTTTTTCATTCATAACTTCATTGCCTACAATATCAGTAATTATGTAATTTGCACTACAATTACTTTTTGAAATAAATTCAATTGTTACTGAATTTTCTGTTGGATTTGGGTATGCATTTACAGTAATAATATTCGTAATATCTTTTACCGAAAGCATTGGCGAACCAACGTTTAAGCGGTAATCGGGCTTCTCCCATAATTCGGGATACGGATTTACCCAGCCAATACTAGTGCTTGAGGTAAAATAGTTGTTATTGTTATTTGCAAACCATTGGTTAATATTAAATGTGCTACCAGTTAAAACGCTGCACGTGTCATCGTTTTTAATTGATGCAAATGTGTTGTTTTTAAATTGAATGGTATCGCCAGTAGCATTGTCTTCGCAGCCTGCACCCTCAATAGAAACACCTTGATTAAAATTAGTAAAAATAGAATTCAACACAGAAATTGCACTGTTTCGGCGTATGCGAATACACCTTTTAAAATCTGCATTTGCTGGCAATGCACTAGCCGTATTTCCGCGATAAGGGCCAACCATTGTAATGTTGCTAAACACAGCTTTTGTTTGTGGTTGATTGTTACTTCCTTGTCCGTCGTTATCACTTTCAAAACCTTCGGAAGTGCTGCTTGCTGCTTGGTCACTTAATTCTGGGTCCCGAATTATTAGCCCAAATTGCACATGCCCACTGTAACCAAAGTCGGTGTCAAAATCATCATCAACAGTACTGTACGAAATTAAATGTTTGCAATTAACATTGCCGCCAAACCACTCAAACGAATCGTCGTTTGTAAAACTGCATTGCACATAATCAACCGTTGTACCTTTGCCAACTGCACCAAACGTAAGCCCATTAATTTCTTTGTCGGGCTGAAAAGGGTAGCCCGCAAACTCAATACGCACATATCTTAATATGCCCGAATTATCTAATGAATCTACACCGCCGTAACGCGCTTTTGCAGTATCTAAGCCACCTTCAACTACGGCTGTACCTTGATTCATAATACCTTTTCCTAAAATTATTACACCACCCCAATCGCCAACTGCACGTTGCGCAGTATCATAGTTTGATGTAAAAACAATTGGGTTTGTAGCGGTACCATCGGCAATAATTTTAGAGCCTCTGCCAATAATTAATGTACCCTCAGTAGCTTTATCGCCTCTAATAACGCAGCCAGGCTGAATTGTAAGCACAGCATTATTAGTTACATATACTTTATTTTTCAACAAAATTACATCACCACTATTCCATGTTGTGTTGCTTGTAATATCAGTTTGTACAGTAGTTGTTGTGTTAGGGTATGGCTTAAATTGAGGGTCCCACTCTGCCCAATTATCAGTCCAATCGGTACTGCCTGCTTCTGCAAAAGCGCCTCTAAAATGTGTAGGTTCAATAACTTGTGCATTTGCCAATAGCGACACAAAAAGTAAACTTAAAACTAAGTAATTTTTTTTCATTTTTAATGTTATTTTATTTTGTGGCGCAAACATATTTTGGGCATGTTGGCACAAAGTTGCGGCAATGTTAAGGTTGTGTTATCAAACTTTTGACTGCATTTTATTGAGAGGTACAATGCAATATTAAAGCATCTAATAAAAGTTGCATCGAAGGAAAAAGACATACTGTAAGGAACTTACTAATCAATTGCTTGCAAGGGAATTAGCATTTGCAAAAAAACCATTTTGATGTCATCAAATATCTTTGAGATTTGATAGATTTGCGTTCTCAAAAAATTAGACAATAAAATTATTTAAACCGTATGTTAAGTAGAAATAAATCGGAGGCATTATTCGAAAAAGCAAAACAATATTTTCCAGGTGGGGTAAACTCTCCTGTGCGTGCATTCCGCTCTGTTGGTGGCACACCGCTATTTATCGACAAAGGTGATGGTGCTTATATTTGGGATGCCGATGGCAATAAATATTTAGATTTTTGCTGTTCGTGGGGGCCACTTATTTTGGGTCATAATAATAGTGTTGTTAAAAATGCCATTGTTGAAACTTTGCAAAAAGGTACTTCATTTGGTGCGCCCACTTCATTAGAAAACGATTTGGCTCACCTCATTTTATCAAACAATAAATACATTGAAAAATTACGTTTTGTATCATCAGGCACAGAGGCTGTAATGAGTGCTGTGCGCCTTGCACGGGGTTTTACAAAACGAAATAAAATTTTGAAATTTGAAGGTTGTTACCACGGACACACCGATTCTTTATTGGTAAAAGCTGGTTCGGGTTTGGTTACTTTTGGCAGCAGTTCAAGTGCGGGTATTCCCGAAAGTTTTGTGAATGAAACCATTGTAGTTTCATTGAACAATAAGGTGGCCGTTGAACAAGCTTTTAATGATTTTAAAGATGAAATTGCATGTGTAATAATAGAGCCAATACCTGCCAATAATGGGTTGCTTTTGCAGGATGTTTCTTTCCTAAAATTCTTGCGCGAAATATGCACAGAAAACAAATCGTTACTTTTATTTGATGAAGTTATAAGTGGCTTTAGGATAGGTTTTGATGGTGCTGCAGGCTATTACAACATACAGCCAGATATTTGCACTTATGGTAAAATAATTGGTGGCGGTTTGCCCGTTGGGGCTTATGGCGCAAGCAAAGAAATTATGAGTTGCATTTCGCCCGAAGGCGACGTTTACCAAGCAGGTACTTTAAGCGGAAACCCTATTGCTATGAGTGCTGGCATTGCTGCACTTTCGCAATGTTTGCAACCACTGTTTTATCAAAATTTGGAGGCAAAAAACAGGCTTATGGTCAATGAAATAAATGACTATGTAACAAGCAAAAACTATACAGTAAAATTATTTACAATTGGTTCTATTTTTTGGATTGCTTTTAGTAATGCCGAAACAATAAAAACATCGGAAGATATTGATGCCGATAGCATGAAATATTTTAGAAAATTACATGCCTACCTTTTAGAAAACGGAATTTACTTGGGGCCAAGTGGTTATGAAGTTGGCTTTATTTCGGCGGCACATAGCAAGAGTGATATTTTATTTGCAATAGAAAAATTTAAGGCTGGTTTTGATATTGTTTTTGCATAATTTTTCTCACACAATTTCTACTAAAATAGTACCTACTTTAAAACATGCCAGCACAAACTAAAACAATAATTTTTGTATTGCTTTTTGCCATTTCAATAATTGCCAAATCGCAATTTGTTGAGTGTTTAAATATGCCAAATAATACCAACAAACATATTTTAGAAACCTATGGCAATGCTCAAATAGGAAGCAATACAATTAATAGTTTGTTGTTTAAAAAATATATAAACAATGGCTTTATAAACGATGCCGAAAAACCTAATATATTTAATTCGAATAACGCATCACTCCATTTTGGGTTTGAAACTAATTATGGTTTTAGGTATTCATTTATGCCAGATAGTTTGTGTAAGAAAAAAAATAAAGTAGTGTTTAATTTTGGTGCGCAACAAAAACAAATTGCCTCCGTTTTATTCAATAAAAATGTTGCAGAAGCATTGCTATACGGTAACTCTGCATTTGCCAATAGCAACGATACCACTTATTTGCAACCAACAACATTGCAAAATTTTAATTATCAAAAGATTAGTGTTGGAGCAGTTTTCACGAAAGAAAATGATTCAGCAACAAGTAATTTATTTGTTCAAATATCTTATGTAAATGGCAAAAAAATAAGTGAATTGGTTACGCATCGTTCCTATTTATTTTTTGATGACACCACCTATTCTACAAGTGGTAAAGTTGATTTTGTGTATTTGCAATCGCCGCGCAACAATGCTTATTTTGCAAGTACTGGCAAAGGTGCTGTAGTAGATTTAGGATTTAGCTACAAACTAAAAAACACACAAATTGCAATTGCTTTAAATGACATTGGTTTTGTAAACTGGAAAAACTTAAATGTGTTGCGCGTTGATACTACCTTTATTTTTAATGGTTATAAAATAGATATGCAACGCGCCTTGCACGACTCTGATTACAAGGTTACCGTAGATAGTCTTTTTAATGTTTCAAACCACAAATCAACAAAATCTTTTATTGTTAGTTCGCCCTACACACTTAGGTTTAATGCGCAAACAACTTGGGGCAAAGGACTTTTGGAAACTGGATTAAATGTTACTTTTAAAAACATTGTTGCTTACACGCCACGCATAATTATTAATCAATCTTATTTGGTTTCAACTAAAATAAAAGTAGGTGCTTTTGTGGGCAATGGTGGTTATAGCCGCTTTTTATATGGCGTATTTTGTAATGCACAATTATCGCAGTTTGCCTTTGCAATAGCCATTTTAAATCCACCACAGTTATTTATCAATAAAGCAAAATTGGTTGGTGGGGTTAGCTTAAATTTGGCTTATAAGTGGTAATGTTTTAGCTTATAAAGCCAGCTATGGTTTATGTCTCTGCACGCTACCGCAAGCGTCCCGCTTGTGGCTACAGTTTTTTCCTACATCATTACATAAGCAATAATTTAAAAGGATTGGTTAATATCGTAATGTATGATTTAGTACAGAAATAAATGATACGTGCCGCAAGCGGGACCCTTGCGGTAGCCGTTAAAAAAATGTATAGCACTGTTACCGTTACCATAAAGCAATGCATGGCATTACAATTTGTAATTCAAGCATTAATCTTTTTTCTGCTTAAACAATCCATACTTAAATTTAATTTTGCCATCATCGCCGGGTGTGCCGTGCAGGTAAACACTTACGCCCTTTTTGGCATATACTCCTTTGTTCTCTACTTTATAATCTTCGTCTCTTTTCTTGAGGTTGTTTACGGGTACTTGTATATAAATATCGGTATTGCCTTTCATGCTATAAACGCCTTCTACATACATGGTAACCACATTGCTTTGTATCTCCATTTTGTTAATGGTAATGTCTTTGTCTTTTACAGTAAGCCTGTTTTTAAGTTCGGCAAATTCTATGTTTTTAAAATCCCTGTCCTTAAAATAAGTTTGTGCTTTTAGTATGGGCGCATAGTTTACCAATGCTCCATGCTTCAACGAAAAATCAACAAAGCCAACCATGTTGCTGGCAAGTTTTGCATTGCGGTCTAAATCCATTGTTACATCGGCATTAGCGGTTAGCTTTCCGCGAAGGTTTTCACTAGCTATACCCTCCTGTCCAAAATTATTGAAAGCATACATAATTTTATTTGCATCAATATTATTAAGCTCTGCTTTTACATGCGCTTGGTGGTAAAGGCTGTTTTTTTCGTGCAAGTCGCCGCTTAGCAGCATGGTGCCGCCAGCATGTTGCAGGCTTATTTTATTCAATAGCCAATTGTCTTTATTCATGCTTATGCTTGCGCGTAATGCGGAGGCTGTAAAACGATTGTACTTTACCTCAGTGGCATTCAGCGTAAGGTTTACATTGGCTTGTTCTAGCATATTATCTAATTGACTGCTTACCCTACCAAATTTGCCAGGTACTTTTATGGCAACACCTTTGCCACGGGCTTGCATAAGCACAGTAAAAGGCTGTAGGTTTAGCGATGGTGTATTTACATCCCAATCTAAATTAATTTTATTTGGTTCGGCCTTTATTAACGCCAACAATTGCTTGGCAGTGCCTTTCATGGTTATTTTATTACCTCCTACTTCGCAGTATATATTGGGTATAAGCACATCGGCATTTACAAATTGTATGGTGGCTTTGCAGTTTTGAAGTGTAAGATTGCGGGGTGCGTATAATACTTCGGCATTGCTAAGCAGCAGGTACCCGCTGGCAGTCGGTGTCATATTGCCTACCAAATCTAACGGGCCTCTATAACGAATGTTTAATTGCCCACTCCCTTTTTTTAGTTCAATGGCGCTACTTTGTAGCAAATTGTTAACGGTGGTCAATTCAAATTTGCTGCTAAGGTCGCAGCTAAGAATTGGCGATGCCAGTTGGGTGAAATAAATATTATTGGATTGCAACGGAATGTCTTCCCAACTGCCAGTAAAGCTATGCACCTCAATACTGCTGTTGCCATCGCCATAAGGCAAGGCTTTATTCGCTTGGTTTGTAAAGCGTCCGGTAAAAGTGCAGTTTGTTAAAAGCATCAATTTCGTTTGCACATCATTGTTCTTCACCTGCCAATCTATTTTTACCACAGGGTCGCCGGGTTTTAAAGTGCCTACCAGCCTTGCTTGCACATCAATTGGTTTGGTAAGCGATACCACCCCAACAGCCTTACTAATTTTTTTGGTTAGCAAACTGCGGGCAAAATTTATTTCAATCTTTTTTGTGTTGATGGTTAGGTTATAATTTCTTTCATGATCAAATTGAAACTTGCCGCTCAATATAAAATCATGCCCACCAATTTGGGTTTCAATGTCATCAAACCAAAGCAATTGTTGGCCGCGGTTAAAATGCAAATCAAAATTACCCTCCATCAATTTTTCTCTTACATACACACCCTTTGCCAAATTAAAACCTAGTTGGTGTATGTATATTTTGTTCTTCAAACGTATTGTAACTAAACTGTCTTCACTATCCATATTTGCCGACATTTTTTTAATGTCAAAATCTATCATCCTTTCGCGTTTTAGGTTGTTAACAGTAACTTTTACATTTTCTAATCTCAGTTTGTTCAAAGTCAATTCTTTCATTGGCTGTGTGGTATCGGCCTTGGGGTTCTTTTTATTTTCTAACAAATAAGCGTTGGTATAACCTGCTGTATCAGTATAAAGATAAATGGCTGCATCTTTAATGTTTAAGCCATTTACAGGGTCTTTTTTTCGTATGATGTTTATTATACTCAGTTTCAAATAAATTGCTTTTGCTTCTAAAAAACTGTGCTTGTGTTGTGCATACATGGTATCTCTAACTGAAATATCCTTTAGCTCAATAGATATAGACGGAAAATTTATAAAATAATTGATGCCGATATTTCCAATATGCACATCGCCGTTTAGCTTTTCGCTTACCTGCGTCGATACTTTGTCAATAATGGTTTTCTTATTTATTTGCACATACGCATACAAGCCAATATAAATGACCAATAATATGATAACGAAAATGCCAGATGCCTTTATGAGGCGCTTATTATGCTTATTCAAAATTTGTAAAAATATTTACGTTGCTTGCTGTGTTGCAAGTAATGGAAAGTTGTTTATTAATAAGTCAAAGGTACAGTTTCAAATTGATTTGCACCCCCAATTGGTTAGCATTTACAATGCGTTACTTTTAAATTTGCATTTACTTAGTTAGTGTTAAGCTTAGTTTTTGCTGCTGTTTCGAGGTGTTACTTGTAATAAATTTATTAGACTGGTACCATTTACAATGTGTGAAACGTGTAAGTTTCGTATATAATCTTACAAGTTTTTACTTATGGTAGTGTTCACATTTGCGTAAACATTTCAATAAAATTAAAACACATGGCATCACCACTTTTAATACAGCAAATTCTTGTTCCTCTAGATTTTTCAAACGCATCATTAAATGCTGTTGACCATGCTGTAACATTAGCAAAATTAAGTAACGCAGCAATTACACTGATACATGTTACCGAACATTTTAATGATAGTGCAAGTTCGCTTTTTGTGCCCGTTTTGCAAACAGAAATGTTTGAAAAAGAAGTGTGGAACGCAGTGGATAGAAGCCTACGCGATGTGCAAGAAAAAATAGTGCAACAAGGCATAAAAACAGTAGAGGTTATGGCAGTAACTGGGCGTACTTACAAAGAAATTGTTTTAGCTGCAAAAAAAAGAAATGTAGATATAATTGTAATGGGAACCCACGGTGTATCTGGCTTTCAGGAATTTGCAACTGGTAGCAATACTTATAGAGTTATTAACGATGCACCTTGTCCTGTAATGTCTGTTCAAGCTAAAATAAAAGCTACAAAATTCAAAAACATTTTGGTTCCGTTTAGCACATCGCCACATTCTCGCGAAAAGCTCATGTATGCAATAAAAGTGGCGCAACTTTATGGCGCAACTTTGCATGTGTTGGGCATTGACGAAAAAAGTGAAAAAGTTCAACTAAATAAAATAGGTTTTGAGGCATTACAAATAAAGAATTTAGCCGATGCAGCTAATATCAAATCAAAAGTAAAAACGATGGATGGTATTTATAATTCAAATACCATTTTGGATTATGCCGATGAAATAAAAGCAGATTTAATAATTATAATGGGAGATGCTATAAAGCAAGATGTAACTGAATATTTTATTGGTTCAGCATCGCAGGCAATTATTAATCATTCAAAAATTCCAGTGCTAAGCATTCATTCAAAAGTTAGTAAAGAGTTATTAAAAGCTTGGCAAGAACTTTAAAATGCAATAGTATTATTAACACAAATATTCCATAAAAAAAATAAAATACAACCATTGACACTCACAAATTTTTGGCAGCTTTTAGCTGGACTTGGTATGTTTTTGTACGGCATGTTTCACCTCGAAGATTCAATGAAACAATTGGACGGCAGGGGCTTTAAATTGTTTTTAAAAAAGCATACAAAAAATAAATTAGGAGCAATTTTCAGTGGCACAATTGTTACTGCAATTATGCAAAGTAGTAGCATTGTAAACCTTATAGTACTATCGTTTGTAGGTGCTGGCATGTTGAGTATGCGCAATGCATTGGGTGTGGCATTGGGCGCAAATTTAGGCGGCACATTTAATAGTTGGTTAGTAGCAATGTTGGGTTTTAAAGCCGAATTAGGAAAGTTTACATTACCAATTATTGGCATTGCTGGCTTGGGTTTAATTGTATTTAAAAATAACAAAAAGATAACTCAAATTTCAAAATTTTGTATGGGATTTGGCTTGCTTTTTTTAGGCTTGCAATACATGAAAGAAAGTATGGATAGCTTAATAAAGCAATTTGATTTTGCACCCTACTTAATTTATCCAAGTATTGTTTTTGTACTTATAGGTTTTGTAATAACAGCACTAATACAAACAAGTGCTGCAACAGTAGTTGTGGTTTTAAGTGCATTGTACTCAAAAATAATTACCATAGAAATTGCAGTTGCCGTTGTGCTTGGCGCAGAGTTGGGTACTACTATAAAAATACTAATTGGTTCTATTGGTGGTATTGCAGCCAAAAAATGTGTGGCTTATGGCAACAGTATTTTCAACATTGTTTCCTCCACAATCGGATTCATTTTTTTAGTTCCTTTAATTAAAATTATTCAAAATTATTTTGGTGTGCATGATGTAATTTACATACTGGTTATGTTTCAAACAATCATCAATTTAATTGGCGTATTTATTTTTTACTTTTTGCTCAATGGCTTGGCAACCTTCCTCGAAAAACGCTTTTTAAATGATGATAAATCGGTTACCGTTTTTGTACAGAATGTAAGCCCAACCGCAACCGATACGGCAATAGAAATGATTGAAAAAGAAGTTGGCTTATTTATATTTCGCACCATACAATTAAACATGCAAGCCTTTAAAATAGTTGCAAGTACCGTAACTAAAAACGAATATAAAAAGTATGATGTTGAGAAATTTGTATTTTCAAAAAAACTAAGCTATGACGAAAAATATTCGTTGCTAAAAGAAGCCGAAGGAGAAATACTTTTATACTATTCTAAAGTAAGTGAAACGGCCATTACGAAGCAAAATTTTGAACATGTAAATCAATTAATTTCATCGCTGCGCAATGCAATGTACGCCGCAAAAGGCATAAAAGATATTGTGCATAATGGAAATGAATTAAGCAACTCGGCAAACCAAACTAAGTACGATTCGTATAAATTATTTCAGGAAAAATTAAGCATCTTTTACGTGGAGCTAATAGAAATTTATGATGCAGAAAGTAAAACTACAGGTGCAGAAAAACTTCAGACATTATTTGAAAAAGTAAAAAACGAATACCAACAGTTGATGAATAAAACGTATGGCGCTGCAAGCAATCAATTAATTAAAGACATTGATATTGCTACTATTTTCAACGTAAACCGCGAAATATTTTCATCGTGTAAATCAATGATACTTGCACAAAAAGATTATATGTTGGATTCGGAAAGTGCATTGGCATTCAAACCAGAATAAGTTTTTGTTTTAAACAATATTGACGAAGTAAATAAAGTTGGTTTTACTATTTGCGAAATGTTGAAAATAATGGCGATGATGTTTCGGTTTTACTAAGTAGTTTTAATCCCTTTCATGGTTGATTCAATTCCTTTTTTTGAGAAACTATTTACCTTAAGATTCATAAAAAAAACTTTACACCAATTCGTTTTCAAACGCATATTTTATAAGCCCAACAATGGTTTTAGAATGTGTTTTTTCTAAAATATTTTTACGGTGAGTATCAACAGTGCGCGGACTTATAAAAAGTTTTTCGGCAATTTCGTTGGTGGTTAATTCTTGTGTAATTAGTTTTACAATTTCTATTTCACGTGTGGTTAAATGGCTTGTGTTCTCAACTATTTTCTTTTCTTTTTTCACATCTTGCATCAACACCGAAATAACTTCGCTACTAAAGAAAGTACCGTTGTTTGCAATTTTTTCTATGGCAGTTAACAGCTCTTCTTTTCCCGTGTTTTTTAAAATATATCCTTCGGCTTCGGCTGCAATAATTTCTTTTACAATGGCTTTGTCGTTAAACATCGACAGCACCAATACTTTAACATGGTGGTAATCTTGCTTTATTTTTTTAGTAAGTTCAATACCATTCATTATTGGCATATTTATGTCAGTAATTACCAAATCAACTGTATTGTTTTTTAGCAATTCTAACGCCTCTTCGCCATTATGACATTCGCCACAAAACACAATATGTTTCTCCTTGCGCAACAACGATTTTATGCCATCAATCAACATTTGATGGTCATCTACAATAATAGTATTTATTACTTCTTTTTCAGTCATAACTCAGGTACTTAATAGCGCAACCATTTTAATAATTCTTTGTAGGTAATTTTTTTACCATACATTAAAATACCTGTTCTGTATATTTTGGCGGCTAACCATGTGGTTAAAATAAAACCTAAAATTAGCATAATTGCTGATATTAATAAATCGGTATAAGGTACGCCAAATGGTATGCGCGCCATCATTACTATGGGTGAAGTAAAAGGAATTACAGAAAACCAAAAAGCCAATTTGCTTGTAGGATTTACCACCACCTGTTGCGACACAATAATTGCCAATACTAACGGAACTGTTATTGGTAGCATAAATTGTTGTGTATCGGTTTCGCTATCAACAGCACCGCCAATAGCGGCAAACAAAGCACCGTAAAGTAAATATCCTCCCAAAAAATAAAATATAAACATGCCTACCAAAACCGTAACATTAACTGTTTGCAACATCTCCGAAACTTCATTTTTCTTTATCTCATCAACTATATTTTTTTCGTTTGAGGGTTCGTTTGTTTTAAATGTTTGTTCAAGCTGCTTTATGTTAGCGGCATTGTATTTTTCTTGGTTCAAAAACTTTGTGCCAACGCTTGCAATAACTGCAATAAGCACCACCCAAAGTAAAAATTGTGTAAGCCCAACCAATGCAACGCCAACAATTTTTCCCATCATCAATTCAAATGGCTTTACTGATGAAATAATTACTTCAACTACCCTATTTATTTTTTCTTCCATTACGCCGCGCATTACCTGTGCACCAAACAAAAAGATAAAAATATAAATGAGCATACCACCTGCAAAACCAAGTCCTGTATTAAGTTCTATACTACTTTTTTCTTCTCCTCCACCCTCATTTAATTTTGAAGCCGAAGCATTTATTGAAGTTTTTATAGATGACAATTTATCCTTGTCAATACCAGATGCAATGAGTTTAAAATTCTCTAACTGCTTGGCAATGCTTGTTTTTATATACTCTTGCGATGCAATACCAATTTGTTTTTTGTAAAATATTTGTATTGCCTGCGAACTAAGCACATTGTAAGGTATGTAAACTATTACATCATAATTTGTTTTGTAAAACTGTTTTTTCGCTGAGTCAATTGTTTTGTCATCGTAAACAAAAGTCATTGATTGCGAGTTTTCTAATTTGCCTCTAAATAAATTTCCTTCGTCAATTATTTGCACTTCCTGTGCGTTTTCGGGCATCATTGCCAACATATATTTTGCAAAAAATATACAAGCAAATAACAATGGCCCTACAATAGACATTATTATAAATGAACGCTTTTTTACACGCGACAAATATTCTCTTTTTATAATTAATGAAATCTTAGACATTTATGTAAAAGTGTTTATAGTATATTTATTTACTAAAAATATTATATTTAATTATGCAGTAGATGGCTCTAAAACCATCCTTCCAATTTATTTTTTTTCCTTCTTCGTAAGTTCTACCGTAGTATGAAATGCCAACTTCATAAATGCGAACCTTTTTTACACGCGAAATTTTTGCAGTAACTTCTGGTTCAAAACCAAACCTGTTTTCTTTCAAATTCAAACCTTTTAGCAAATCGGCTCTAAATAATTTGTAGCATGTTTCCATGTCTGTTAAGTTTAAGTTTGTAAGCATGTTACTCATAAATGTAAGCATGTAATTACCCAACGTATGCCAAAAAAATAAAATTCGGTGTGGCTTTCCGCCCATAAACCTCGTGCCATAAACAACATCTGCATAGCCATCTAATATTGGTTTTAGCAAAATATTATACTCGTTAGGGTCATACTCCAAATCGGCATCTTGTATAATTATATAATTACCTTTTGATTGCGCAATGCCAGTGTGCAATGCGGCACCTTTACCTTTGTTTACTTCATGTTTGAAAAAACTTATGTTCAAATCATTGTTTTCAATCATGTATTTTTCAATGGCTTTGTCGGTATCGTCTTTTGAACAATCATCCACAATAACCACTTCTTTTGTAAAGCCGCCAATAAGGTTTACAGCCTTTATTTTATTGAGTATTTCGTGTATTGTGCGTGCCTCATTATAGGCAGGAATAACTATTGACAAAACCATTTTTTATCTATTTTATGTGTGCAATTTTTGTAATACCACCTTTTACAACTTCATTTAAACCAACATTTATTTTTGTACCCAAAGGCAAAAACAAATCTACCCGCGAACCAAATTTTATAAATCCAAATTCTTTATTTTGGGTTGCTATATCGCCTTCTTTGCAATACATAACTATGCGCCGTGCTAATGCGCCCGCTATTTGGCGAAAAAGAATTTCAGTACCATTGTTTTTTTTTACCGCTATTGTAGTTCTTTCATTTTCGGTTGATGATTTGGGGTGCCACGCCACTAAAAATTTACCAGGATGGTATTTTGCATAAGTAACTTTACCATTTATAGGGTAGCGATTAATGTGCACGTTTATTGGCGACATAAAGATACTTACTTGCATACATTTTTGTTTTAAATATTCGGGTTCAAACACCTCTTCAATAACTACCACTTTACCATCAGCAGGGGCAATAATACTATCAATATCGGTAACCCAATTTCTACTTGGATTTCTAAAAAATTGCAAAATAGTAATGAGTAAAAATATGCCAATTGCATCTGCAAAAAACATAACTATAGCGTTATTGCTGCTAATGTATGATGCTAAATAGTGCACGCATAAACCAAATGCCAACACAATTAATAATGATGGATAACCCTCTTTATGAAACTTCATTTGTATTAAATTTTTTTAATGATTCGGCTAATTTTTTTTCTCTGTCTCTTTCAAAGTTACCCTTGCGTGTTGATGTTTTAAATTTATTTTCTGTTTTCTTTTCCTTGTCTTGAATAATAAGCATTGCTGCAAAATAAAATGGTACAGCAGGTATTTTATACCTAACCAATGACCCGAAATTAGATGTAGTTAGCCCCACACTAAATGCAAAAAAAGCAGAAAATATCAAAGAAAAAAATACGATAGGTTCGCCAGCTACCATTGAATAAAAGTGTCTTATTCCAGAGCGGTAAACTGTGCGTATTAAAATGAAGAGCATTACAGAGTTTTCTAATGCTGCGAGTAGCATTACTATGTTTCTAACATCTAATAATGTGGGCCTGTACAAACCTGCAAAAATTGCTACGGGTAATTTTTTAATAATACCACTAATGGAGGCGTCAAACTCTCCAATATCAAAAGAATTTCCTTTGTTATAATCTTGTTTTAAATCTTTTTGTGTAGCTGTTGCTTTTTGTAAAATATTATCAACTGAAGAGTATTGCCCTAAGTCTCCCTTTATTTGACCAAATCCAACTGATGCCAATACTATTGAAAAGCCGAAAATTACTGGTGCAATTAATATTTTTACCATAGGGCTTTTTATGTCTTTAATTCTTTGCGATGAAATCCAAAGCAAAGCACCGGGTACTAATCCTAAAAAAATATATGGTTTAATTTTCAAGATTAACGAGCTTGCTAATATTGCCATAAAAATACCTCTAGCTCTATTCTTTTTTAAGATAAAAACTTGGTGAAAACAATAAGTAAGAAGCCCTGCAGCAGAAAGGGTATAGGTATCTTTTAAAATACCTGAACCCCAAAAAAGCACCGACGGTACAAATAATATTGCTATTGCAATTTGACGGTCTAACTCTGGAAAGTAATACATGAATACTTTGTACAAACGCCATATTCCAAAATAGGTAAATGCTGCAAGTACTATTGTTGTTAAAATATAGCACCTAAAACCCAAAAACTCAAAAAAACAAGTCCATCGTATTACTTGCCACGATTGTACATCACGCCAATAGTCAGGAAAACCAGTTGAAGCATCAAAATTAGAATATTCTAAATAGGGTAACGCTCCAAAAGTAAGCCGCCAAAAACAAGCATTATTTCTAAAAAACAATTTATTCATACATACCGAGGCGTCGTGGTATGCATTGGTATCACCGCCGCCATAATACAGCGTGTAAATTAAACAAAGACAAACTCCGCCTAACATTTTTGCAAGAATACCTGGTGCAAAATACTTGTAATAAGGCTCTGTTTTTTGTTTTCTTATTCCTCTTGCTTTTGCAATTTGATAAATAATAAAAATATAAATAGGACTCAATACAAAATCCCAAATCTCGAGAAGTTTCATTTAGGGCTAAATATTATTTGTATTGTCATTTTACAAACCTACATAATTTTTAAGCTAAAAAAAGTAGTGTATTAAAATAGTTGCATGTTTTGTACGTAATGCAAATTGTTGCGCCGAAAATTCAAATCAAAAAAAAGCTGCCATCATTTATTGAGGCAGCTTTTTTGTTTATTTTATTACATCCACAAAACCTGTAACTGGCTCTGGTGCTTTGCGTCCCGGAGGGTCAGTAAACGTTACAATATAGTAATATGTGCCAGCGTCATTGTCTTCGGCACCCCAACTATTAGTTGCGTCATTATTTTTATAACTTGCTGTTTCAAAAACTTTTTTACCCCAACGGTTAAATATTACAACTCCAGTATTAGGATATTCATCTACGGCATCAATTCTAAATCTGGCGTTTACATCATTACCATCGCCAGGCGTAAACACATTATAGGTTTTGGCATCACAGCTTGATTTGCGCTTAATAATTGTTGTGTCGGAAAATTCTACACCACAAATATCAGTAACAGTTAGTAGATACATATTATTAGTGGTTGTGTCGGTTAATACTGTAAATGTATTAATTGAGTCACTACCTGTAATTGAATTATTGCTGTTGTTCAACATTGTCCAACTATAATCAAAACCTTCGTCATAATTTTGGCGAGTTACTGTTCCATTCAATCTAAGTTTTGCATTAGGGCAACCAGTAGTGTCGGCTGATAGGGTTAATCCAATGCTATGATAAGACCTTAAACGCACCAAAGTAGAGTCCTTTGCAGAATTGCCACAAACATCTGTTACTTTAAATTTCACGTACACACCATTGGTATCAAAAGTTAGGGTATCAGCATTTAATATATTTGATAATATACCATTCCAATATGTTTGTTTACCTGGTGCTCCACCAGAAACATCAGCAAATACGAGTATATTTGTTCCTGGGCAATTAAAAGTTGTATCGGCTGATGTTGTAGCAATTAATGTATTATAAACTGGTACTTCAATAGTAATATTTTGCGTAATTCCAGTAGAATTACATTGGTCGGTAACCAAAACACCATAAGATTGGGTTGATATTGGATTTACATTGGCATTGGTAGTGGTACTTCCATTGGTCCATGTATATTGAATTGGTGCTAAACCTGCTGCCAACACCTGTAAATTAACAGCATCGCCAGAACAAACAACTGTATCAGTGTTTGCAGTTATCTGCCCAACTACCAATGGTGGTGATACATTAACTAAAATTGTTTTTGTAGTATCATAAGGTAATCCGCAAACTGTATCATACACTGTTACTGTAATACTTTGACTAGCAGTAAGTGTATATGTTGCAACATCGCTAGTACTTGTATTACCGCCCGACCACGAATATGCATAACCAACAGTATTTGCACTTGTACCACTTACGTTTGCAAAAATATCAGTAGGCACACCAGGGCAAACTGGTGATGGGTTTTGTACAAAAACAGAGGCAGTATTGAATTGAATAATGTTCAGACTTAAAAATGGGTTTGAACCTGTACACTGACTAATTTGGTTAAGCGAAATATCAATATTTTCAAAATTATCGGCTATGTTATCAGGAGTAATAATTAAGGCTATTGTAATTGCACTGTCACCAATTGCATAATTTAAACTATCGGGGAACAATGCATTATTTAGTGTATGATAATCTACTCCATTTGTGGCTGGATTAAAAGGGCTTGTTAATGACAAGGATATTCCGAATGGTACAGTTGACGGGTGGTCTAAATCAAATGAAACATAAACTGTATCGCCACAATTTTCAACTAAATCAAAAGTAGGATAATTGTAATTAATTGAAATAGGATTGAATGGTATTATTGAAACTAAAGAACTATCAATATCAGGTATATTACTCACACATTGCGAAAGAATAGAAACCCATACTTGGGTAGTATCTTGGGTTGGCAAAAATGAAATACTTGATGTAGTATCACCCGTACTCCACAAATATGTAAAAGGAGGGTAACCATTAATTGTACCTGCAGTAACTATAGCAGAATCGCCAGGGCAAATTGCTAAGTCTGTTAACACTGCCGTTACAGGCAATGGATTAATAATATACATGTAACGTGTAAATTGTGTTAAACCACCGCAACCGCCAATAAACTGCAATGAAATAGTAATTGTATCAGCAAAAGGTTCAGCGATATTATCTTGAAAAGCAGTAACCGGAATTACTATTTGAGAAACACCAGATGTAAAAACAACGCTATCAGGCAATACATTGTAATCGCTACCCATAATTGCCGAACCACCGTAAACAATGTGTACAACCAATATACTATCTAAATTACCAGGGCGGTTAAATGTAAGCGCACCAGGTAAACAACCCTCAACCAAACTACTATCGCCAATAATACCTGATGAAGATGTAGGGATAAATGATACCTGATTTGAAACCAAACTGCGTGCTTTTAAAAATACACCAGAGTCGTAAGAATGGTCACCAGCATCTGCAATGGCAAATTTCAGGTGGTATTGAGAACCACAAAGAACGGGTGAACTAGCAGTAAACACATGGGTAAAACCATCCATACAAAAATCTGTTGGGGTTGGGTTATCTGTATATAATGAATCGTTATTGTTTGCCCATGAACATGAATTAGTTGTTGCATTTACATTATAAATGGAAACAGGTAAAGGAGGATTTGTATATGGAACTATTGCAATATTGGCTGCATTATTTGTAAATGGTCCTGTAATACCCGGCCCACTTAAAAACATTCCAAAACCATCGTTAAAACTACACACAAACTCAGGATATTCCTCCGAAGCAAACATATAGTCAAACTTTATAGTATCACCAAGCGGAATAAAATCAAACTCTAAAATGGCAACATCATTGGCTGCTGTTCCTGGGCTATTGGCATGTATAATATCTTGTATATCTAAATCGTTTGGTAGGTTATTTCCAACTTGTGTTGATGTGGTTGCGAATCCTGAACCAGACAAATCCATAATATCGCCTGTTGAAAGAACAATACCACTGTCAATGCCAAGAGAATCAACACCAGAATTACCCAAGCCAAAATAACCCAAAGACATGGCGTTACCATTGTAAGTAATATTAGTAGCAGTTACGCCATTGCCTAGCAATATATTATTTATTAAATATGCTGCACTATTAAATGGAGCGGCATTACTTGGTAATATCTGCGCATTGCCAGCATTAAAGCCCAATAGAACAAATAAAATAAAAAGCGTTTGCTTTGTTTTTAGAAAAATTTTTATCATAATAAATCGTTTGTGTTTAGTACGTACCTTAACAAATGTTCGTTAGTTTTTTAAAGCCGTAAATATAATATTGTTTTGCAATAATAAAATTTTGAGTGTTTTTTTTACAAGAAACAGAAATTAGTTAGTTCCTGAATTCAATAATCTAAATGTGCTAGCTACATACACGCCAGCTGTTTCGGTACGTAAGCGGCTGTTACCTAAGGTTATTGCTTCAAAATTATTTATTAATGCCAATTCAATTTCGGTTTTATTAAAATCGCCTTCTGGGCCTATTAGTATGGTGCAATTTGAATTTAATAGCTGTACTTGTATTTCTGTTTTCGTATTATCGTTTTCGCAATGCGCAATAAGTTTTTTATGGTCTGATTTTTTTTCTGTTTCTATAAATCTTGAAAACGAAACCACCTCGTTAAGCATTGGTAAATAAAGGCTTTGTGATTGTTTCATGGCCGATACCAAAATTTTTTGGATACGTTCTATGTTCAATATTTTGCGTTCGGATTGCGCACAAATAATTGGTGAAATTTCTTGTATGCCAAGTTCCGTTGCTTTTTCTACAAACCACTCAAAGCGGTCAATATTTTTGGTAGGTGCAATAGCAATGTGCAACGAAAACTTCGGCGCTTTTTCGGTACCAATTTCATCTGTAAAAACAACTTTGCATTTTTTAGGATGTGGGTCTGTAATTGCTGCCACTATTGATTTTCCCTTGCCATCTAAAATCAATATTTCGTCATTTTTTTGCAAACGCAACACTTTTATTGCGTGCATTGACTCTTCATCCGACAGGCAAAAATTATTTTCAATAATATGTGGCGCGTAAAAACTATGCAACTTTTTTTTCTGATTTTATGGTGAGTAAAACAAACCAAGCCAAAAGCGTAAAAACGGAGGCCAAAATGTTTGGCAAACTTGCACTTATATTGGTTACAAAACCAGCAATAATTGGCGGTATTGTCATAGCCAATGAAGCCACAGATTGGTTTATACCCATTATTTTACCTTGCTCTTGCGGCAAAGCGGCTTCCGATACAATTGTGGTTACGTTTGGCGAAGATATGCCTTGCGACAATGCAATAAAAGGCCCAATGATAAAAGCATACATTCCTTTGTCGGGTACTATCACAAAAAACAATGCAATGGAAAGCGTGAGTAACGTAATTTTTAAAATTGGTATTGGACTATATTTTTTGCTCAATGGCCTTATCAAACCACCCTGAGCAATTACAATCCATAAACCAATATAGGCAAAAAAGTCGGCTATTTCTGGTATTTTCCAATGGTATTTATTAAAACAAAATACTTGAAAAAAGGTAGTGAAAAATGTAAAACCTAAAGTGATAAAAAAGACCATTAAAAATATTTTTCGTAAATGAGGTAAGGTAAATGCCTCGGCAACATTTTTAATTCCGGTACCAAAACTTATGGCGCGGTTATTTTTTACAGACAAGGTTTCTGGCAAATAAAAACGTACCGAAAGTATATTTAAAAAAGCCAAAAATGCGGCAAAATAAAACGGTGTTTTTACATTGAACCAACTTACCAAAGTAGGGTCGGCTAATTTGCCACCAATATAAGGCCCAAGTATAAAGCCCAAACCAAAGGCAGCACCTACCATTCCAAAATTTTTGGCCTTGCTTTTTTCGTCGCTAATATCAGATATTACACTAAATGCTATTGAAATGTTTCCGCCCGTAAAACCATCTAACAAGCGGCTCAAAAAAAGTATAACAATGCTTTGTTGTTGCAAGCCGAAAGCAAATAATAAATATCCGGCAAGCGTACCAATTAGTGATATTGTGAGTATAGGTTTGCGGCCTCTGTTATCACTTAATGCACCAAGCACTGGCGAGCCAAAAAATTGCGCAAATGAATATGATGCAAGCAAAAAACCAAGTAAAATATTACGGCTGCTTATACCCAAATCGGTGGGCAAAAAACCATTGTTGAAATCTAAAAATAAACTTGGAATAATAGGTATAACGATGCCTACCCCAAGCATATCTAAAAACACGGTTAGGAAAATTGGAAGTGCTATGTTTTTGGATTTCATATCATAATTAAAATTGGGTTGCAATTATAACAAACAAAACCAAAATGAGCCGTTGTAGATTTTTGTGGTCTATAACAATTGTAGAAATTTATTCTGGTAACAAAGCGGAAACTAAATTAATGGCAGACCAAATAAAAAAATGCTAGAAAATTAGTTATTGCTTGGCAGCGGAAGTAAAACTCTTCAACCACTGTGTTGAATTTTAAGTATGTAAGACTTTCAAAATAACCTCCCCCAATATGCAATGCCTTACCCAATTGATTATTAGTAATATATTCGAATCAAAAATGATTTTCCAATTTTTGTAAAGTACGTATAATACCTATGACCTTGCGGTGGAAGCCTCAATCTAATTGAGATTGCGGGTCAAGCGCGCATTGACCTAATCACTCGAAATTGAATATTTTAGTATGGTATTGATTGATATTGTACTCATATAAATTGGCGGATGTTATTTTGAATGCAAGTTTCTATTTAATTTATACTTTAAAAAAACACTTGTTCAGCACTGCTAATACTCATTGTTTACGGTCGTTCTTGAATTAGTTAAGAATTAGTTCTGTGTTAAAAGTATTATAAAATATTTTACTACAACTTGTCCTGTTCATTTTTACAGGATAGATACATTGTCGGCAATAGCACTATCAGGATTTAGGCAAAATAGCAATATTGCTTTACATTGGGCTATGTATAAAAAGGGTTTTTTGAAAACTATTGGGTATTACTTTACTAAGTAAAATATTTAAAATTACTTCCCCCAATTTACCCGACTATATTTTGCAAAACAAGTTTGTATAGCTATCGTTAATACTTTGTATCGGGTGAATCTGTCATTGCGGGCTTGACCCGCAATCTCGATTAGATTGCGGCTTCCGCAGCAATGACAAGGGTTTTAAGAATACTTTGCTAAAATGATAAATAAACCATCTACGATGTTGAATATTATCGCAAAAAGAACATTTGAGTATGGGGAAGGTTGTTTTGAAGATATTACTTAGCTATTTAGCCCTCAAGTTTAATTTAGTGCAACTTCCTAAAAGTATTAAAATCAACAAATTTTTATTTGTGAGTTTTTTGATTGGCATTGGCTTTACACTGAGCATATTTACAAGTAATAATGCTTATGCCGATATTTTTATATTTGTACAAGCTAAAGCTGCGGTACTTGCCCATTTTTACTAGCAATTAAAGTGAGTATAAGAATTCTAAAATAGAATATTTAGTACTTATTTTCTTTAATAATTTGTCCGTTATTATAGTCTTGTTCCATGTAGAGTTTGCCGTTGGCATCGTACCATTTTGTAATACCATGTTGTGTGCCATTTACATAATTACTCTCAAAATTTAATTTTCCATTTTCGAAATATCCTTTCCAAATGCCATCAGGTAAATCGGCTTCTTTGAACATACCTTCAGTTTCTATTTGTCCGTTTTCGTGATAGGTGAATGAAGTTTTTCCTTCAAAGTTCAAGTTGCTTTCAAGCTTGCCACTTTGGTAAAAAGTTTTGCAACCTTTTATTTTTTTGCCTTTGTTAAAATACTCTACAATCCGCAATTGACCGTTATCAAACCAATATTTCCATTCGCCATCCTTTACTGAATTTGCCGAAATTCTATCTTGTTCCAACTTGCTTAGCGAAGCAAAATCTTTATTAAAAATGCGTGGGTCGTTGCACAGCAAAACTCCTTCGCTTTCTTTGGCGCCATTGGCATAAAAAGTTTGTTTTACATCTTGCGCATTTGCCAATAAAATTGACGCAGAAAATACTATTGTGGCTATTAATTTTTTCATTGAAAGAAATTTAATTTATACAAAAAAGGTTTTGATTTACACCAAAACCTAATACGAAAATATCAATAATAATCGTTTAGTTTTTAGCTGGCGTTTCAGGCTCGTCTTTGCTAGTGCTATTAGAAGCATCTTTAAACTCCTTCATTCCCTTGCCTAAACCGCGCATCAATTCCGGAATTTTTTTGCCACCGAACATCAACAACAAAACCAAAGCAATTAAAATAATTTCTTGCCCGCCCAAAAAGCCTAATAAAATATATGTAAACATGTTTTTAAATTTTGATACAAAGCTAATTTAATTTTGTAAATACAAATTAGAATATTTAGAATATTTTTGACCCAATTATGGCATTAATTTTAAACATAGAAACATCATCGCAAAACTGTTCGGTGGCATTGGCTAAAGATACAGTAATACTCGGCTTCAAAGAAATTGCAGAAGGTTATACACACATCGAAAACCTACATGTTTTTATAAATGATATCATCAAAAAATGCAATGTATCCTTAAATGAAATTGATGCTTTTGCCGTTGGCGCAGGGCCAGGCTCATATACTGGTTTACGCATAGGAGTTTCTGCCGCCAAAGGTTTTTGTTATGCACTAAACAAGCCGCTTATTGCAATAAATAGTCTGCAAATAATTGCGAGTAATTTTTTAAAAAACAATATAATTGATGATAATAGTTTGCTTGTGCCAATGATTGATGCCCGCCGTATGGAAATATATACAGCCATTTTCGATACAAAGTTAAATATTGTAGAACAACCCTCAGCAAAAGTGATTGATGAAAATTCGTTTATTGACTACCATGCAAATGCTAAAAAATATTGCTTTGGTGATGGCGCAAAAAAGTGCGAAATATACTTTGGAACAATTAATAATTTTGAGTTAGGCAGTCCTATTTTACCATCCGCTGCTGATATGTGTAAATTAAGTGAAAAAAATTTCGATACTAATTTATTTGAAAATGTAGCTTATTTTGAACCTTACTATTTAAAAGAGTTTTACACAAATATGATAGTTTAGATATACCTAAAAAATTTCAATATTTGATTTAACTTTAAAATGGTAACTACAAATTGTTTAAAATATTTGTGTTGCTATTGCAATTAAATATCTTCGCCACAATTGTAAAAATGACTGAGAAAAAAACACGAATATTATTTTTGTTATTAGGGTTGACTATAGGTATTATACTTGGCGCATCGGTGGTGCGTGTATACTCTGATAAAGTAAATGCAGAAACCAGCGTTTCTAAAAACTTCGTAAGCCGCTTGTTTAGCAACATTATTGGATTGGTTTATAAACCGAAACACACCAAAACCGATACTGTATTAATAGATAACACTGTAAAAAATGCGCAAGGACAAAATATTGTAATTGGCGATACCTCAAGCTTTATTGCCAATCGCGACGCTGAAAGCAATAAAAACAATGACAGTATTGCGGATATTAAATCTGATAAAAACGACGGTGCTGCACAAGAGTCAACTGATAAACTGTTGGGTACAAGGCGCATAGAAGTAATTGAAAAGAAAGTAAAGCTAAGCAAAAAAGATAGTTTGGCTGCTGTAAAAAGTGGCGCAAAACGAATTAACGAACCTGCTGTAATTGCTGTTGAATTTTGGCTTTCGCAGATAAATAATAGGGGTTACAAAATGGAAAAAAATAAAGTAATTTTATTTGGTGTAAATAAAGATGAACCTTTAAAATTATTTCGCATTGAGGATAGGTTATTCCTAAAGTTACAAAACCAATTTTCAAGTATTAATAACCGCAACGATTTTCATAGTTTTGAAAAAGTAAATGATGCCTCAATCATTGCGCAACTCAACTCATTGGCTGAGAGTAAATAAAATTAATGCAAATAAAATTCTATAAATTTCATGGTACAGGCAACGATTTTGTGTTGGTTGACAACCGCGAAAATCATGTTCAATTATCAACCACTCAAATTGCACAAATATGCCACCGCAGGTTTGGTATTGGTGCCGATGGTTTAATGCTTTTGCAAAATGACAATGAGCATGATTTTAAAATGATTTACTATAATTCTGATGGCAATCAAGGAAGCATGTGTGGCAACGGAGGACGCTGCATTGTAGCGTTTGCAAAGTATTTGGGCATCATAGATAACCATACAACTTTTGTGGCTAGCGATGGTTTGCATCATGCTAACATTAGCAACAATATTGTTTCTTTACAAATGATTGATGTAATGCAAATCAAAAACTACAATTCCGATTTTGTGGTTGATACAGGTTCGCCGCATTACGTAAAATTTATTGAGAACATTGACAATTTTGATGTTGTGAATGAAGGAAGAAAAATTAGAAATAGTGCACATTTTATTGCGAATGGTATCAATGTAAATTTTATAGAATACAAAGACTCAGCATTACACATGCGCACTTACGAACGAGGTGTTGAAGATGAAACTTACAGTTGCGGAACAGGCGCAGTTGCAGCCGCTTTGGTAGCCAAACAGCAACTGCAATTTATAGAAAACGCTATTACATTAAACACACTTGGCGGAAAGTTATTTGTGTCGTTTAATATTAATGACAATAAATATACAAACATCATTTTAGAAGGCGCTGCCACAATGGTTTTTGATGGTATTTACACCATTTATTAAATTTAAGGAATATGGAAAATGAAAACACACAGCTCCAACTTTTAAAACAAAAAATTGGAAGCACCATGAAAGAAGGACTTTCCCCATACGGAAGGTGGATTGATGGTAAATTAATATCAGCCGAATTAGGCGAAGTAGTGTTTGAAATAGAAGTAAGACACGATATGGTAAACCCAATGAATATGCTACATGGCGGTGCTACTGCAGGCATTATTGATGAGGTTATTGGTATTGCCGTTTTTAGTTTGGGGCGTGTAAATTTTTACTCTACCATAAATTTAGTAGTTGATTATTTTGCATCGGCCCACCTTGGGCAAATAATTGTAATAAAGTCGTCGGTTATAAAAGCAGGCAATAATATAGTGCATGTAAAATGCGAAATATTTAGCAAAGAAACCAATAAACTATTGGTTCATGGAAGCAGCAACCTAATGAAAATAGAGCAAAAGTTTACCTTTTAATTGATAATCTAAATTAGATAGCAACCAATTAAATAACATTACTACATAAATTACCGAATATTTAAAAACTCAACCCAGCAATTTTGAACCAAAAATTGGGATAGCCTCTATTATTGAGTGTTGTATAACTTATTATTAGCTGAAAAAGTTTTATATTTGTACAAATTATCAAAAGTGAAATTTGTAGATATTACAAACGATGTAGCTTTTAGAAAAATTTTTGGAAACGAAAATAGAAAAACGCATTAATTTCATTTTTTAAATGCAGTTATTAAACTTCCGAATAATAATAAAATTTTTGATGTAAAAATTGAAAATCCATATCAATTACCAAATTTAAGCAATGGTAAATCTACAATTGTTGATGTTAAAGCAACTGACCAATTGGGTAATAATTTTATTATAGAAATGCAAGTGGCAGAAGCCAATTTTTTTGAAAAAAGAATATTGTATTATACCTCTCAAAGTTATGTTAGACAAATTGTGAAAGGCGAAGATTATCAGAAATTAAACCCAGCATATTTTATTGGAATACTTGAATTTACCGTAAGTAAAAACCCAAATTATATTAGTTGTCATAAAGTGGTTGATGTAGAAACGGGCGAGCATATAATTAGAGATATTGAATTTAATTTTATTGAACTTCCAAAATTTAATAAAGAAATAGCGGATGTAACAACAGATATTGACCAATGGATTTATTTTATTAAAAATGCAGAATACTTAAATGTTGTGCCAGCAAATTTAAACGATATTGGGCTTAAATAGGCTTATTTAGAAGCCGACAAACACAATTGGACGAAAGCCGAATTGGCAGATTTTGAAAGGGCAAGTATTAAAGCCGGCGATGAAGTTGCTATATTGGAGTTGGCAGTTAAAAGAACTGAAATAAAAGCCGAAGAAAGAGCCGAGAAAAAGCAAAATTTGTTGTTGGCAAAACGTATGGTAAACGAAGGAATTGATATAGAAATAATTTCAAAAATTACGTGGTTGGATGCCGAAGAAATTAAGTTACTCTAATAGTTTTAAGGATTGTTGTTTTATTTGTTTTTTTGCATTACGTATAAGTATGAGTAAATATTTCCGCATAATACTTTCAGTTTTTTTTCTTCTTTTTTTAATAAAAGTTAGTACTGGCAAACTGTTTTCAGCGACAAAGAATTAGTTTTAAATAAGAGTTTTTATATGAAGGTGATAGAGAAAAAAAAGTTACTTATTTGTTTAAGGACAGAAAAACTGTTGTAAAAAACAACCTAATAAAATAGACAAAACGATACACTAAATTACTTTTTATCAAAAATGCTACTTGGTAGCTCTGCCGATACGCTAGCACTTGATTTTTTGTAAAATATTACAACAAATTCCCCTTTTTATTATTATGGAAAATTCAACGCAATAGACTTGTATTTAAAGAGAAAAAAAATAGTCGAGGTTTATGCAAAATTAAGTTTATTGGATTCAAGCTCGTCAGAAATAATTAAATATTTTATTCAAAATTTGTTAATGTTAAACTACTTTTTACATTTGCCTAATCATTAAAATATTATTAATAAAAACAATTAAAAAATTATGAGGAAAGTACTATTTATTTTTGCTTGTGTATTTGCATTTTCTGTATCTACAAAAGCTAACAACTTTAAGTTAGATGATTCAAAAGTTGATGCAATTTTTGCACAATCTGAAGATGTTTCTACAACTTTGTTAAACGCTGAAAACTCATCAGTTGAGGCAATGTTTAATTCTTCGGCATTAGCTAAAGGTGTCGACGTGAATGTAAAGGGTTACTTAATCCGTGCTTTTTTCTGTGGAGGAATTGCATTACACCGTTATTACATGGGCTGTGGTGACAAACCAATGTGGGCTTACTACCTTTGTATTCCAATTGCTGGTGGTGTTGCAGCATGTGTAGATTTTTGGTGGGTTATATTTGAGGCAACTGCATTTGACCGTTACAAAGACAACGATAAGTTTTTGGTATTCATGAAGTAATACTTTGTTTTGAGCAATTAAAAAAGCCGATGTAAATTACATCGGCTTTTTTAATTGTTGTATTTCAATAATTTTATCTTTCACTGCCCTATTGAATGGCCTTATTGCTTCGTAATTATATTTATCAACTAGAAAATCCATGCGGTGTATTGCACCTTTTTGAAAACGGTTAAATAAACCATAACCAACAACTACGCCAGCCACATAATATGTATAATAAACTGCTACTCCAGTAAATGTTATTGCTGATAACATAAGCAACATGTTCACAGCACCCTCCTTATAAGCTTTACAGTAAAAATGTCCGAAACCAGGTAAAAAAGAAGCCAATAAAATAGCTTTTCTAATGCTTTTTAAACGTGGCAAATTTTCTTTCGTATATTTTTCACTTATCCAATTTATCAAAGAGTCTTTAAAGTGAGTATTGGCATTAAAATTATTTATCCATTTTTTTAATTCTATCTCAGCCTCTGTAAATCTTTTTAATTCATTGAGAATTAATGCTTTTAAAAATCTATTTTGAGTTGTCTTTTGTGTATCGGTTTTTAAAAATTCTAATTGAAAGAATTGAGATAAGGCTTGTTCAAAATCTTTTGCTAGATAAGCACAAGTGGAGTGTATTATTCGGGCTTCAATAGCAATAGAATCGGAAACGTTTGCGTACAAAAAACCTTTCATTGTTTTATTCGCATCTTCAAAATTGTTTAAGAATAAACTGCTCTTTGCTGCACTAATAGTTGCTATTGCTTTTTCCTCAACACTATTTGCGTAAAAAATATTACGCTGATATTCAATGCTAGCTTCATAATATTTATGAACAGCAAATAAACTATCAGCAAATTTAATGCTGTTAGTTTGAGCCGAACTGCCTTTCGGTAGCAACAACCAAAGTGCGGAGAATATAATTATAATCTTCACGATATTTTTCATTATTTTTTTGTTTTGCAGAGTAATATGAACCAACAATGTTGCCAATGTAAAATGCTGAAAATAGCCCAGCTGAAAGAAAAAATGGTGCAGATACAACACCAGCTTTTATGGCACTTTCAACTGCAACGGCTCCTAAAAGAGCACAAATGATACCAGCGCCAAATCCACCTCCATTTTTTCCGGCGTATATTTTACCTAAACCAGGAATCAAAGTTGATAATGTTGCTGCAATAAATGGCGACTTTTGCTTATTTTTCTTCATCCTACCACATAACATTTTAAGCTCATTTTCTTCATCACTCACATAGTAGTTGTCGTATTTAAAATTTGATATTAAACTATCGGCTCTTACATATTTTTGTTGAGCCAAACAAAAGCCAACTTCAAATAATTTTTGCAGAAGTATTTCATTGTCTGAAAGCGAAAGCTTACTATATTCATCAATTGTTTTACGTGCATTTAGTAAATCTTTTTCATTTAAAAACAACAAACTACTTAGTAGTAAACTTGATTTGTTGAGTTGAGTTTTTTGTTGCAGCATTTGCCAATAAAACAAAGCACTATCCGATTCGTTTTTTTTATAAAAGCAATATCCTTTAAGGTATAAAATGGTATCATTCAGTGTTTGTTTTTCAGCTTTTTCCATTTCATAAAAAGCGTCATTATACTTTTCATTGTCAATTAAATATTTTACAAATAATATGTCTGGTTTATTTTTGTTTTGACCAAAAACAAAAATAGATTGCGTAAAAAGTATTAGGTATAGAAAATATTTCAGGCTATTAAAATTGAAACTTGATATTAAAAACATATTGGTTGCTGACTATTTTTGAATTATTTTTTTATAAGACGCTGGGTTGTCTATAATCCTATTTTGTCTGTTGAGTTGAAATGGAGTAACATCCATTTTCAAAAAGTCATTGCATTTCATCAATCTATCAGTAGTTAGAAATAAGCCTTTTATAAAACCATGCTGTTGAATACATTCTTTGCTGAAAGCAGAACAAGAAAACTCGAATGGGCAGTCGGCTGCAAATTGTTGCGACAATGTTTTTTGATAGAAATACAATAAACCTTTTGATGCCAATAGCAAAGGATTATACTTTACGTAAGCTTTATTTGAATGAGGTTTTAAAAATTTAACCACACGTTTTTTTACAAATTGAGAATCAACAAAATTTTGTTGTTCAATTAAATTTATAAAATCAGAATTATTACCGCTAGACTGGCTATAAACTGGAAGCGCTAACAAAAAGCAAATTGATAGTGTGGGGAGTAATTTTTTTGTCATTGTTTTCTTTCAATCTGAGCATTTTGAGGTATTTTAAAATCAAGATACTTTGTTTCAACATCATTATTTGTTTTAATATTTTTATAATAACGGCGTGTAATTACAGAATCTTTAGTTTCATTTTCAAAAGCAATTTCAGTAATTAAAGTTGGTAGTTTTATTAAGCCAACATCTTTATAGTTGTTATAATAAACTTTTTGCATGGCTGTATTTTCCTCATTATAAAAACACATATAAACTGGCAATCCGTTTTCATGCGCAACAATAATTTTTTGCAATCCTTTCTTATTGCCGTTTGCAGTAACCCAATTTGAAATTACAAACTTACCCTCCATTTCAGTATTTTTAAGTTTCATATTCATTTCGGGTAAACCCATATCGTTAATTTTACCATTCAAAAAATTATAAATAAAACTACCTTTCGAACTATAATCTTCGCCTCTTTTCATTGTAACCCTGTTAGTTTTAAATTCATAATAAGTCATTTCGCCGTGGGCATCTGTTATAGAAATACTCTCGAATGGAAATGTTGTTTGAGTAACCAATTTTGAACCAAGAAGCCTATAGTATATATTACTTTTTACAGTAATTTTTTTCCCTTTTCTTAAAGTTTGGCTTTCCATTTCGAGACTTAACACATCTAATTTGGCAATTGCAAAAACAGAAAAGAAAGATATAATAAGAATAAAAACTATTGGATTTCTTTGTAATGTACGTTTCATAAAATCGGTTGACTTTTTTGCGCAATTTATACAAACAATAGTATGAAAAATAAAAGTTTTGCTGCTTTATTTTAAAAATACTTTATATTAGCACCAAAACAATAAATAATAAAATAATATGAAACACTTAATCTTAATTTTTACTTTATTCTTGACTGTTGTTGTAAATAAAGTTTCAGCTAGTTCTGCTGATTTATTTTCGATGGATGAAGAACAAATTTCTGCCTCATTGAGTCAGGCTACTGAAATTGAAAATTATGTAATAGCGCATAACGATGTTACATTAACTAGTTTGCAATTGGAGTCGGAAAGTAATTTAAACTTGAAAAATGTTGTTGCTAATTTTAAAGCTTTTACATTTGATAGTATTGACTGGAAGGCTTTTTTATGGGGCTTTTGTTGTTTTCCTATTGGTGCAGCTATAGGTGTTTTTGTAATACTACTTGATGAAAATTCAAGTCACGATAGTAAAGTTTCTTATATAATTGGTGCCGCTGTAGGTTTTGTATTTTCTTCAAGTTTTTGGAGAGTATCGGTTTACAATGGTTGGTTTTGGTATTAATCAATACCGAATCTCAAAATATAAGTCCAAATCACTAAGTTTGGACTTTCTTTTTTTATATGAAGCACCTCTTTTTACTATTATTATTGTTTGTTTCAAGCACTTCATTCGCACAACAATTTTATCGCATAAAAACGGACTTTAGCATAAAACAAAAAAATGCTGATAACACTACTTCGCTTACCATTGGCACAGCATACTACGACAAGCTTGCAAAGAAATTAATTTACAAAATTTCTTTTCCCGAAAAAGAAACTTGGGTGTTTAAAGATACCTTGCTTTATGTATTTAAAAACGGCGTTTTTTTTACAAAAATAAAATCTATTTTATTGCCTGAGTTTTCTATTTTTCATTTGGCACTCAACAATAAATTGTCCGATTATGGACTCAAGGATTCTCAATTTAAAATTGACAAAGTTGAGAAAGAAAAAAGTATGGTAATTACTACCTACAAACCATCACCCAAAATTGCCAAAACACTTGGCAATGTGCTTGTAAGCACAGTTGATACAAAACTGAATGGTGTTATTTTTTATACTGTAAAAGGTGAAATTGCGTCAAAAATATTTTATAAAGAATACAAGTCATTTTCAGGTTTTGCGTTCCCCACAAAAGTTACGCAATTTACCTATGGCAAAGGCGAAAGTCTGCAGCAAACCACTTACAAAAACATTGTAATTGACCAAATGACAGAAGATGATGTTTATAATTACACCATAAAAGGTTTTTGATACAGCATTAAAAAATATAAAATTCTAATTTAGCTACGCTCAATGTTTTTTAATAGCAACACCTTAAATTAAAAAGCCAATATATAATATGGGCAAATTAATTTCTTAAATGTTGGTACGATAAATATTTTTTTAACCTTGCGCAATTAATAAAAACATATACAAAAATGGAAGTAGTAGATAGCAACGGAAACATATTAAACACGGGCGATAACGTAGTATTAATAAAAAGTTTAAAAGTAAAAGGCTCAAACCTAAATTTGAAGCAAGGCACTACCGTAAAAAAAATAAAACTTACAGATAATGAAGAAGAAATTGATTGCCGAATTGAAGGCCAAAGCATCGTTTTAAAAACATGTTTTGTAAAAAAGGTGTAGTACCTATTTCAATTTCAAATCATCTAAATCAATATCCTCTTCTTCATCAAACAACTCAAAAAGTGGTTCGCGAATAACTGCTTTTACTTCCATGCGGTGCTCTAACGTTAACAAAAACGAAGGCAATAAGATAAGGTTGCTAAATATTTAAAAAATAATAGAAAATACCTTTTGAAACTACATATTTTCTGTGCTTTTTATTAAAAGAATTTGTAAGATACTATGGCAGAAATGATGTAATGCTTTAGCAATCAAAAATAATACCTTTGGAGTGAAAAACAGGTAAAACAAAAAGTAAAAACTGTACAAATGAAATAAATACAGATGGAGTTGAGGTTATAGAGGTATTGTAAACGGAACACAAACATTAATTATTATGAACGGCGTTAAAAAATTTTCAACATTTGACGAGTTGAAATCTTGCGAAAACAAGACCATAGAACATTCCATTAGTTTGAAAAAACAAGATAATTTTAAAAAACAAATAATGGAAATGAGAATAATTAAGACTCGCCAGAAAATTGCAAAATCAAAACAATAGCGAATGGAAGACAACCTTAAAAATAGCTTGTTGACAGTTTGTAAGTTGCTTGAAAAATACAATGTTCAATATATACTTATTGGAGGTATTGCCGAGGTGTTGGAGGAGTAGAGAAAGGTGTTGGAGGAGTAGAGAAAATAATTTCAAATTAAAATTTATATTTGTAACTCAATAATTTAATTTGTCAAATGTTTAGTAATTTATTAATCAATAAGTCACAATTTTTAGAAATTTGTAAGTCACATAGTGTAAACAATTTGTATGCATTTGGCTCATCAACAAATGACAATTTTATGCCCGAAAGCGATATTGATTTGGTGGTAGAAATAAATGAAGATGACCCAATTAAAAAAGGCGAATTAATAATGTCATTGTGGGATAAATTTGAAATTTATTTTAAGCGAAATGTTGATTTATTAACTATTAATTCCATAAAAAATAAATATTTGATTACAGAAATAGAAAATACCAAAATCTTAATATACGATGGAACGAAGCAAAAAATTGTATGCTGATATATTCAATGCAATTGAATTGGTAGAACAATTTGTAAGTGCCATAAATAACTTTAGTGAATATACACTTGACTTGAAAACACAAAGTGCAGTTGAAAGGCAACTGTCAATTATTGGTGAAGCATTAACACAGCTTCGTAATATCAATGAAAATATTTTTGACATTACATCATCGCAACAAATTATCTCATTTAGAAATAGACTAGTGCATGCTTATGATAGCATTGATAATGCTGTTGTTTGGGCAATAGTAAAGAAACATTTACCACTTTTAAAGTTGGAAGTAGAGTCTAAATTGTAAACTATAAAATACATAACATTAAAAGAAAACAACAACCGTAAACTCATTTATGTGTTCGAAAATATTGAAGGTATTGCAGAGGTGTTGGTGGAGTTAAGAAAGGTGCTGGAGGAGTAGGTTTAGATTTGCATTTTATCAAAATAATAGTTCAATTTTGTTTAAAAATTTAGAAAATGATAAGCATTAACCAAACCTTAGATACCATAATGCAAATGGATTTCAATGAACGTGAAATGCTAGTTGATATTTTGCAAAAACGCCAAATAGATGAAAGGCGTAATGAAATATTACAAAACTCAAAGCTAGCTAAATAAAACCAAAGTTGAATATATATTGTTGGTTGATGTTGGAAACCATGATTCTGTTTACTAATTCAACGCTAAGTTTTATTGCCAAATAAATTTTGAGAATTCGTTGAGAGAAATATAATTGCCACTCTCAATATCGTTTATCCTAGCGTTTGGTTTATTTGTAATGATACCTGCATGAAGCAATCATAATTACATCATCGTCAACACAATAAATAAGACGGTGCTCATCAGTTATGCGTCTGCTCCAAAATCCTTTAAAATTGTGTTTAAGTGCTTCGGGTTTTCCAATACCGTCATGTGGATGCTTTTGAATATCACCAATAAGTTCAACGACTTTTTTTACAGTTTTTAAGTTTGTTGAAGTCCAATACTGCAAATCGTCAATCGCTTCTTTTTCAAACAAAACTTTTCTCGTACAAGTTTTTTCAAATCAACCTCAACCAAGTGCTTTTTTGCTTTAATGTTTTTAATTGAAGTCATTAGCTTTTTTTTGTTTGCCATTGATTGCATCAAGTATTCGGTTTCATCTACCTGCGAAACAGCAACTTCTATTTCACCTGATTTAACAAGCGATTTCAACGTTTCTAAAAAAGAAGCGTTGATGTCATTTTTGGTTAAACGAAATGTTGCGTACATAATTATTGTTGTGCAAATAAACGAAACAATTTTGAATTTATAAATTTTAAGCAACGTTGCTTATATATATTTTTTGCCACCTCCAAAGATTAACAATTGTAGAAATTTACTCCACACATTTAGTTTTGCGTCACATTAATTTAGGAGTTTATTAACCTCAATTCAGAATCGAAAAGCCATTTGTAAAATTGTGAAACAAAATAATTGTATAGAGTTAAACAACCTCTATTGTGTTTCAATGCAAATGCAAATTATTATTGATTGATAGATTTTGTTAGCGGTGCTTAGTCTGGAGACATACGCACAACAGCGTTATTTTTTTAATGTTGACAATGAGGGACAAGAGGAGACAGCCTCAATTCATTCAGCCGCTTGAATATTTTGTACGCGCAAAAACATAAAGCTACGTTTTGTTGGTAATTTATCATTTATATTTATAACAATTGTTTCATATTAAACTATCAACATGAATCGAAGAATTTTACTTTTAGTTATTTGCATTTTAATAAAAAATATGCAAATTTTATTTGCACAAACACTAAATCATTATTATGGTAATATACACTCTCATTCATCTTACTCAGATGGAAACAAGGATAGTGCTATGTCATTAATTACTACGCCAATTCAAGATTTCTTGTACGCAAAACAATCTTTGCATACCGACTTCTATGGTATTTGTGAGCATAATCATGCAAGCGCTGGAATGCAGTCTCCATATTACTACACAAAAGGATTGGAAGATGCCGATTCGGCTACTATTGATGGTTAGTTTTTAGCTATGTATGGAATGGAATGGGGTACTATTTCTACAGGTGGTCATGTTATAGTATATGGTTTTGACTCACTTTGCGGTTGGGATTTTGGAAATAATGAAATAAGCATTTCCCAAACGGATTATTCTAAACTTTGGAGAACAATAAATAGAAAATCAAACAGTTTTGGATATTTAGCACATTCACAAAATGGAGATTATAACTACTTATTATCAACTTCTTTTGATGTTGATGCAGATAATACAATTGTAGTTAAAGTGTTTAATGTTGCTTATTTATTTTAGTTTTGATTATTTTAATTTTTTAAATGAAAATGCGTAAATTTATTTTTCTGTTATTGTTTTTGAATACTATTGTTTTAAGTGCTCAAACACCCCTTCCTTTTAACTATAGTTTTGAAAACCCATTCCCAACACAGTTACCTAGCGGTGTTACAATATATTTAGGAAGTCCTGTGTCAACCACATATACAACTTCAACTAGTGCTCACACCATACCTGCTTGCAAATTAGACGGTACTGGAGAGTATTTTTTAGTTTGGTTTAATGAACAAACTAGTTCAATAAGTTATTGGTTAAAAGGCTCAACACCAATGTCGAATCCTTTTACAGGGACTTTTTCAATAGAGCAATCCTCTAACGGGATTTTATGGACAAATTTAAGACAGCTAGTTGACACTCAATTAGGGACAACAAATTTTCAGCAATTTATTGATAACCCTTTGGCAACAACCATATATTCGTTTTTATTTTACCAACAAAGTCAGTGGTAGTAATGTGGGATTAGATGATATAGAAATAGCTGCAATGCCATCACTTGTTCCAGAAATTGCTCTGAAGTTGAACAATACTTACATTAACAATGGTGATACAATTTCTATTCAAAACACAAGTGATAGTCTAAATTTTCAAATATTAAATTTAGGTTCTTCGAGTGGTAATCTTGCAATTAACACCCCTTCAATATCAGGTCTAAATACTCTGGAATTCACATTTGTCTCCTTTCCTTAATCAATACCACCTTTATCAACAGATTATAGTACATTATTAATTAATCATTGTGCATTTAATAATTTACAAGCTACAATATCATTATCAAATAATGATACAAATCAGAGTCCATTTATTTTACAATTTTGACTAATGGTGCTGCTTCGATTGCAAATATAACCTCAAGCGATTCTATTATTTGTCCTGGAGGATATACATCATTAACTGTTTCAGGTGGCTCACATTTTATTTGGAATACAGGAGATACAACACAATCGATTAATGTATCACCTAATATAACCACAAACTATTCTATTACTGTGATTGATTCAAATAACTGCTCTCAAAATATACAATATATACAATATGTTAGTGGTATCCAGACACTTACCATTAACTCGTCAAATGATTCTGTGTGTTATGGTGGTTCAATAATTTTGCATGCTAGCGGTGCAAATAGTTACCATTGGCTTGATGGTGGTTTTGGAGCAAACCATTCCGTTAACCCAACTAATCAAACTACTTATTTAGTTATTGGTACAAATATCAATGGCTGCTCAGATACAGCATCAATTTTAATAAATACTTATTTGACTAGTTTTGTAAATATTTTACCTTTGAATCCACAAACTTGCGAAGGGAGCAACATTGTATTAATTGCCATTGGTGGAGTTACTTTTAATTGGATAGGAGGTGGAAGTTCCTCAACACATTTATATAGCCCAATTTCACCAACTACTTATTCTGTTGTTGCTACTAATTCATTAGGATGCATAGATACTGCTGGTGCTTTTGTCAATGTTCTTACACTCCCAAACGTACAACTAACCTCCACTGTTGACACAATTTGTCAAGGTAATAGTGTTATTCTAACTGCAAGTGGTGCAAATAATTATTCAGCAAGTTGGCTGCAGAATGGTAACTCTTCTTGCACTATTTCTCCATCAACAACACAAAACTATTCGGTTACTGGCACTGATGTCAATGGTTGTAGCAAATCTGTTACGAAACACATTACAGTAAACAGTAGTAATTTTAGCGTAGCATTTTCAATTGTTGGTTCACAAATTATTACAGCAAATACTCCATCGCAATTTAATAATACTACAGTAAACCCAAGCCTATATACCTTTTATTGGAACTATGGTGATGGTAACATTGTGCAAAATAATAATCCTTCGGTGTTTCACACATACACAAACAATGGTAATTTTGATGTTATTCTTGTTGCTATTAAAAATTCAACAGGTTGTTCTGATACTTTGTATAGGCTAGGTTATGTATTTGTGTCGGGTGGTGTTGCTTGTCCAGTTACTGCAAATATTACAGCAAATGCTACTGCTACCTGCCCTGGTGACAGTTTGCTTTTGCAAGCAAGCACAGGGACTAACTACACTTATATGTGGCGCAAAAATTCGGTTGACATAAGTAGTGCAACTTCGGTAAATTATTATGCTAAAAATTCTGGAAATTATTCGGTTACCATTAGTGATGGTAATTGCAGTGTAACATCGGCAAACCAAACTATTAATTTTTACTCTGTACCTACAACACCAACTATACAAGCAACGGGTAGTTTAAATTTGTGTAGTGGCGGCATAATAACTCTTAGCACGAATAGTGGTTACAATAGCTATAATTGGAGCAATAATGGCAATACGCAAAGTATAAACATAACGCAATCGGGTGTATATACAGTTATTGTAAACAATTAGCAAAATTGTACAACTTCAGCTTCATACACTATAAACGCCGCACTTATACAACCTACAGATATTTGCTTAGTGAGTATTGATAGTACAACTAACAAAAATTTATTGGTTTGGGATAAACCAATTACAACAGCAATAGATTCGTTTATTGTTTATAAAGAAACAAATGTTGCCAATGTTTTCTCGCGCATTGCAGCCCAATCTTACAGCACTTTTAGTAGTTATTTAGATAATGCATCAAACCCTCAAATTCAACCATATCGCTACAAACTAGCAATAAGAGATACTTGAGGTACAGAAAGTTCTTTGAGTAATTATCACAAAACAATTCATTTGGCAATAAATGCTGGAGTTGGCACAGCTTGGAATTTAATTTGGAATAATTATGAAGGTTTTGTGCCACTTACTTACAATATTAATAGAGGCACATCTTTGAGTAACATGCTTCTCTTAACTTCAATTGCAGCATCCGCATGTGTATTAAATTCTTATACTAATTTAACAGCCCCTACAGGTAATGCTTTTTATCAAATTGAGGTGGTAAATACTAGCTTGTGCAACCCTTCGAGAAAGAGCATAACAAGCTATACAAGCATAAAATCAAATATTGTAAATACAAGCGATGTTGGAATAAAGGAAAGTTCAAATATTAATGCTATTTCTATTTACCCTAATCCATTTTCGTCATCATTTACCATTGCTATTTCATCATCAAAAAACGAAATAGCAACAGTTAGAATTTCTGATTTACTTGGAAAATTGGTCTACCAAACAAAAGCTGCAACAAACAGTAATATTGAGTGCCGATTGTCAAAGGAAACAAACACTGCACTTAAAAGTGGCGTTCATTTTGTAACCGTTCAAACTGCCACAGAATACAAAACTGTGAGGTTGCTAAAAGAATAGGTTCGCGTTTTTTTTCAATAAACTTTTCAAATCAATACCAATTTATTAAGTACCATAAATGCACCGATATTTTAAACTAAAAATATTGTTGCATTTTAGCCATAATACAACCGTAAACTCATTTATGCATTCGAAAATATTGAAGGTACTGGTGATGTGTTGGGGTATTATTACCAATTCTAATTATAAAATAGCCCAAACAATTTTATAATTTTAGAATGGTTAATGCCGATACTACATGAAAATAGTACAATGAGGAACAACCGAAATTGGACTATATTGAATGTACAATCGGTATAATTCATTGATAATTATAGTATCTAAAAACCTCTGAAAAGTAAACAACCCCACCTACTTCAATTTCAAATCATCTAAATCAATATCCTCTTCTTCGTCAAACAACTCAAAAAGTGGTTCGCGAATAACTGCTTTTACTTCCATGCGGTGCTCTAACGTTAACAAAAACGAAGGCAATAAAATAAGGTTGCTGCAATAAGAAACTATGAGGGTAAGCGATATTAAAACGCCCAAAGCTGCCGTGCCGCCAAAGCTAGAGAAAGTGAAAATACCAAAACCACAAAATAAAATAATGGCGGTGTAAATCATACTTACACCCGTTTCGGCAAGGGTTTTAGAAACCGTTTTGCTAATGCTATAATGATTTGATTTATACTCTTGTTTATATTTTGTAAGAAAATACATGTTGCCATCACTCGCAATACCAAAGGCTATGCTAAATACCAAAATGGTTGATGCCTTGAGTGGTATATGAAAAAAGCCCATGAGCCCTGCCGTAATGCACAACGGAATTATACTTGGTACTATTGATATTATTACCATGCGCAAACTTGCGAACAAACTAAACATTACCAAGGCAATAAGTATGATGGCAAATAGTACACTCTCTTGCAAGTTTTTTATGAGGTAATCATTGCCTTTCAAAAACATTACGCTATTGCCTGTTATGGTTACGGTGTAATCTTTTTTATCGAAAATAGAATCTACTTTTGGGCGCAATTCTTTTAGTAATGCTTTGATGCGCACACTACCCACATCGGCCATTTGTATGCTTATGCGGGTGTGTTGTTTTGTGCTATCAACAAAACTTTTAAGTGCGCCTTGTTGGTTTTGGTTGGCGCCTTTTACATAACCCGCAATCGAAGACATATCACTGGCACCGGGTAACATATAGTATTTTTTATTGCCATCATTATAAGCTTGGTTGGCAAATTTTACTGCCTCCACACTGCTTATTGGTTTAGAAAACTCTACATAATTGCGAAGCTCTTTTTGTAATTTGTTTATTTTATACAAAGTAGGTAAAGCTAAAGCACCATTGGGTTTGTGGGTATCTATATCAACCTCAAATGGCAACACACCATGAAATATTCTTTCAAAAAAACGCATGTCGGTGTATATGGCATCTTTCTTTGGCAAATCGTCGACTACGAAGCCTATGGTTTTTATTTTGATGATGCCAAATACTGAAACCAAAAGTATTATGGCAACAGTTACATAAATTCTGGGTCTGTAGTTGTGCACCCAATAATCTATTTTCAATAATATATTGGTGATGAATTTATTGTCAATATGTTTTGTTTGGCTAAGAGATGGCGGCGCCAAATAGCTAAATATTATAGGTATTAGTAGTAATGATGTAATGTAAGTACCCATTACGTTGATGGCGGTAACCAATCCAAACTCAACCAACATTTTTGAGTTGGTAAAACAGAAAACTGCAAAGCCAATAGAGGTAGTTACGTTTGCAAAAAATGTGGATACGCCAATTTTTTCGACCATGCGTGTGAGGGCGCGTGCTTGGTTACCATATTTACCATATTCTATATGGTATTTATTGAGCAATAAAATACAATTTGGTATGCCAATAACAATGATGAGGGGCGGTATTAAACCTGATAGCACGGTTATCTTGTATCCGAATAAAACAATCGTGCCGAAACTCCAAATAACACCAATAACTACAATAAGTACCGAAAATAATACGGGCGTTGCCGAACGGAAAAACACCATTAAAATGAGTGCCGTTATTAAAAATGCCAGCCCCAAAAACATAACCATTTCACCTGCAATTTTGCGGGCTATTACGGTGCGTATGTATGGCAAACCGCTGTAATGTAAATTCAAATTATGCTTGGCGGCATATATGTCGGCATAGTTTTTTATGGTATCAACCATTGCCAAACGATTTTTGGTATTCAACTTATTGTTGTCGAATGTTATTGCCATTAAGGTTGCCGATGAATCTTTACTAAAAATAAAATCATCATAAAAGCGTAAATCAAAGGCATGGTTTTTTAAACTATCTAACTCAATTTGTGTAACAGGTTTTTGTTTAAAAACGGGTACAAAATCAAATTTACCCAACGAATCGTTTTTCTTTAATTCATAAATACGTGCAACAGATACAACTTCTTTTATGCCATCTATTTTTTTTATGGCGAGTCCTAAATCGTACCAATCATTAAATTTATTGAGGGTATAAAAATTCTTGTCTTGCAGGCCAATGACCATTACTGCGCCATCTTCGCCAAATTTAGTTTTAAAATTTTTGTAGTCGATGTATGCCGAATCATCATCGGGCAACAGCTTTGCAAACTCATAAGTTATTTTTACTTGCGAAGCAAAATATCCCATGAAAATGGTAAGCAATAAAAAAGAAAAAAGTATTGCGCGCCTATGGCGCAGCGTAAATTGTGCTAATGAAGCCCACATATATGTTCGCTTTTAAATTAATTACAATGATAGTTTTTTTGTTGGATAACTACAGTATGACTAACATACATTAAATTAGTTTAATAAGTGGTGGAATAACACAGTAATTTAATTGGTAAATTGCTACACATTTAGTGCGAATCAAGGGTTGGATTATATGCCGATTTTATTGGGCTGCGGGTATGCATGTCTCCCGAAAAAGGCGGGACTCAGCAGGGATTATTAATTTGTGTTTGTTTTTATTTGTATTAATGAGGCTTCGTGTATCTACCTTAGCAGGAATGACGGTGGTATTAGACGTATTATGTTACTAAAAAAATTTCAACCCTTGATTCGCACATTTAATTAACAATTATAAAATTGGTAATCAAAGCACACAATAAAATTACTTTATTTGTACCCTTAATTTCTACAACAAAAAATATTGAAAAATCTATACACTTTTATTATGTATTTGTGGCTTGTTGCAGCCTTTGTTACAGTTATTTTTGCAACCATTATGTTTATGAATAACAATATGCTTAAAGCATTTTATTTGTTGGCACTTACTTTTTTGTGTGGTTTTATGTTTACCCTCAACCGAAAACGAATTAAAAATATAAAGCAATAACAACCGCTATAAATGAGCAATACAACACTTGTTATTATTTTATCGTTACTTAGTTCTGCATTTTTTGCCGGCTTAGAAATTGCGTTTTTAACCAGCAATAAATTACGCATTGAGCTTGAAAGTGGGCAAGGTTTTTTGCCTGCACAAATACTTTCGCGTTTTGTAAAAGAGCCGTCAAAGTTTATTGCAACTACCCTTGTTGGCAATAATATAGCATTGGTTATTTACGGTATTTATATGGCCGAAGTGCTTGAACCAATTTTAGAAGCACATATACACAACAGCTTTGCAGTGCTTGGGTTGCAGGTTTTAATAAGTACAATTATTGTTATTACCACCGCCGAGTTTTTACCAAAGGCCTTGTTCAGGGCCAACCCCAATGGCATTTTAAACCTGTTGGCAATTCCGTTTATCATTATTTATTATATTTTATTTCCGATAGTTTATTTTACCATAGAGCTTGCCGAAAGCCTTATTTCGCGTATCATCAAAGTTAAGTTAGATAAAAGTGCGGTGGTGTTTAGCCGTGTTGATTTAGATACGTATGTGCGACAATTTACATCCGACAAAAAAACAAATGATGCTTTTGACCATGAGATACAAATTTTTCAGAACGCATTAGACTTTACGGCGGTGCGTGTGCGCGAATGTATGATACCACGTACCGAAATTATTAGTATAGATGTGGCAGAAAACATTGATGAGCTTAAGAAATTATTTATAGAAACACATCTTTCTAAAATTATTATTTATGAAAATGAAGTTGATAACATTGTAGGATACACGCACTCAAGCGAAATGTTTAAAGCACCAAAAAATATTAAAAATATTTTGCGCCCCATTGCATTTATTCCCGAAACATTGCCTGCCAAAGATGCGCTTACACAATTAAAATTACAACGCAAAAGTATAGCTATAGTGGTTGATGAGTTTGGTGCTATAAGCGGATTGCTTACAGTTGAAGATTTGATGGAAGAGATTTTTGGGAAAATTGACGATGAACATGACGATGAAGACTTGGCTGAAAAAAAAATAAATGAAACGGAATTTATTTTTTCGGCGCGATTAGAAATTGATTATTTGAACCAGAAATACAGTTTGAATTTACCAATCGACGAAGGTTACGAAACCCTTGCAGGGCTTATATTGCACAAACACGAAAGCATACCCGAGGTAAACCAAGAAATAGAAATTGGCACATATCAAATAAAAGTAATTGCCATTGATGCCAACCGCATTCACGAGGTTAGTTTAAAAATTGTGGAGAGGTAAGTTTCATACAAAACCAACACAATTTTTGCACTACCAATTTTTGTGCAGCCTAGTTATAGTATTAAATCTATAATCGGTATATTTTGCACCAATTATTACATTTGAGAAAATTATTTAAACCCAATTATGCCCAAAGTAAAAATACTACTTACATTTTCATTATTCTGGATTTCGGCATTTTCACAAAATGAAGACTCTATTTTTATAAAGAAAATATTTAATCAGGCACTTACAGAGGCCGAATGTTACCAAAACTTAGATTACCTGTGCAATAGCATTGGCGCACGTTTAAGCGGCAGCACAAATGCCACAAAAGCAGTTGATTACACAAAAAGTGTGTTAGAAAAAAGCGGTTACGATAAAGTGTATTTGCAAAAAGTAAATGTGCCTCATTGGGTGCGTGGCGAAAAAGAAACCGCATCGGTAACTTATTTTGTTGAAAATAGTTTAGAGAGTGACAAAAAAGTATTAGATAAAAATCAGATGATAAAAATAAAGCATAAAAAATTAAACATTTGTGCTTTGGGTGGTAGCGTTGCAACTACTGAAAGTGGCATTGCCGCAAAAATTATTGAAGTAAGTAGTTTTGAACAATTAGATTCACTAGGTAAAAATGGTGTGGCAGGCAAAATTGTATTTTACAACAAACCAATGGATGCTACCAAAATAAACACCTTTGAAGCTTATGGGCCAGCAGTAAAATTTAGAAGCCGTGGAGCTATTGCTGCCGCCAAATATGGTGCAGTAGCGGTTGTGGTGCGTAGTGTAACAACGGCAATTGACAATTACCCGCACACAGGTGCTATGCGTTATGTAGATACAATACCAAAAATACCTGCATGTGCAATAAGCACGATAGATGCCAATTGGTTAAGTGAAAATTTAAAGCAAAACCCCAATACAGAATTGCTATTAACAATGAGTTGCCAAACATTGCCTGATGCAGAAAGTGCCAATGTGATTGGTGAACTAAAAGGACGTAAAAATACGGAATACATTATTGTTGGCGGACATTTAGATTCGTGGGATTTGGCACAAGGTGCGCATGATGATGGAGCAGGAGTTGTTCAAAGTATTGAAGCTCTAAGAATTTTAAAACAATTGGGCTACAAACCAAAACACACATTGCGCACAGTGCTATTTATGAATGAAGAAAATGGTTTGAAAGGTGGAGAAAAATACGCCGCCGATGCAAAAATAAATAATGAAAAACATTTAGTTGCCATTGAAACTGATGCTGGCGGATTTGCACCTCGTGGTTTTACGAGTGAATGTAACAATGCCACTAAAAAACTAGTTGCTACCTGGGCTAATTTGTTTGCACCTTACAATATCAATGATTTTGAAAAAAATGGCGGTGGTGCCGATATATATGCATTAAAAGAACAAGGCACGGCGCTGTTTGAATTAATGCCCGAATCGCAGCGGTACTTTGATTATCACCACAGTGCATTAGATACTTTTGATAAGATAAATAAACGTGAATTAGAATTAGGGGCAGCAAGTATTGCAGCATTTGTTTATTTATTTGACAAGTACATTGACAATTAGCAATTGCTTTACCAATGTGCAACAGTATCGCAATTATCAATAATCAATATTGCAAAAGCATGTACCATGTACTAAATACAAAATACAAATAACAATACGCCAATGAAACCAAGGTTACTAATTGCTCTATTTTCTTTTATTTCTGCCATTTGTATCGCTGCTTTAAATTTGTATTTCGACATTTCTTACTATCATTTTATTTTTTTGGTTGTATCGGTTTTTACAATCTGTTTTTTGTTATTTTTTTATGCTACTGAAAAATTTATTTATCAAAAAATACAAGTGGTTTATAAACTAATTAGCAATTTAAAAATTGATAGAGAGTTAAAAGATGCCATAGGTACACATGTTAGCGATAACCCAATTGCCGACGTGGAACAAGAGGTAATGCAATGGGCGCAAGACAAGAAAAAAGAAATTGATGATTTGCAAAAATTAGAAAAGTTTAGGCGCGATTTTTTAGCAAACATTTCTCACGAACTAAAAACACCAATATTTGGCGCACAAGGGTATATACAAACAGCCATTGACGGTGATTGGCAAGACCTTGAAAGTATTAAATTATACCTTAATAAAGCCGACAAAAATATTGATAGATTGTGCATGTTGGTGCAAGACTTAGATGATATTACAAACTTAGAAACGGGCGAAATAAAAATGAATTTTTCGCACTTTAATATCAACAATTTAATTGCTGATATTATTGATGATTTTCAATTGAAAAGTAAAACATATAATGTAGAAATTTTGCTTGACAAGCAAGGTTTACAGTCGCAATATATTTTTGCTGATGAACAAAAAATAAGACAAGTATTAATAAATTTAATTGACAACTCTTTAAAGTACGGCAACCAAAATGGCGAAACAAAAGTAAGCATGCACGACATGGCCGAAAATGTTTTGATAGAAGTTACAGATAATGGAATTGGAATAAAAGAAGCGCACCTATCACGTTTGTTTGAACGTTTTTATAGAACCGATGAAAGCCGAAATAGAAAAATTGGTGGTACTGGTTTAGGGCTTGCAATTGTAAAACACATTATTGAAGCGCACAGCCAAACTATTAATGTTCGCAGCACCTTTGGCATTGGAACTACATTTGCATTTACATTAAAAAAAGGAAAAAAATAAAACATTCTACTCCTAAAAATTACAAACTTAATTCTCTATAGTTAACTATATATGTACACTGTGTGTATAATGCCGTTGCCATCAAACGGTACACAAAATATCCACAATTTTGCCATACGTTAACTATCCACACTATCCAATTGTAAAATACTTTTATGTGCCTGCGTTGCCAATAGTGCGCGGAGTGTTGTGCCTGTTTTTTAATAATTAAATTTAATTTTTGTAATACACCCCCGTTGATTAATTCAGCTATTGCTGGCTTATATTTATTGATATGCCTTAAAAGATTGCTTTTTTAAAAGCTAATTTGTTTTGGTATAAGTTGCGCCTTCTTGGTTTAATTTTTATGTTTGAACTGTGCTAAATTAACATGTGTTTTCTTAGCTTTTCAAAGAATAATTATGACAAAAAATATATTGATAATTGGTGCAGGCCGTTCGGCTACCTACCTTATAGAATACCTTCTTGCGCAAGCAGCAACAGAAAATTGGCTTGTAACTTTGGCTGATGCTGATGTAAATTTAGCAATACAAAAACTGAATGGCAACATATGCGGAAAAGCTGTATTTATTGATGTTGAAAACGAAAGTTTGCGCAAACAAATAATTGCCGAAAATGACATTGTAGTTAGTATGTTGCCTGCGCACATGCACACAAGCGTTGCGCAAGATTGTGTGGAATTAAAAAAACACTTGGTTACGGCTTCTTACGTGTCGCCACAAATGCGCGAATTAAATGATGCTGCCATTGCAAACGGTGTAATATTATTAAATGAAATAGGTTTAGACCCTGGCATTGACCACATGAGTGCCATGCGCATTATTCATAATTTACAAATTGAAGGGGCACAAATTACTTCATTTCAATCTTTTTGTGGCGGCTTGGTGGCGCCCGAAAGTGTTGACAATCCGTGGGGATATAAGTTTTCGTGGAACCCCCGAAACGTAGTATTGGCAGGGCAAAGCACAGCACAATATTTAGAAAATGGCAAATTAAAATTTATACCCTATAAAAGACTTTTTGCAACAGCGCAAAAAATAGAAATAGAAAATGTAGGTGCTTTTGATGCCTATGCCAATAGAGATTCTTTGAGTTACCAAGCACAATATGGTTTGCAAAATACAAAAACCATGTTACGCGGCACACTGCGCCAAAACCCATATTGCAAAGCTTGGAATGTATTTGTACAACTTGGATTGTGTGATGATTCATTTAAAATAAATTGCAATAATTTATCATACAAAAATTTGGTTTTGGGCTTTTTGCCTAACAATAATTTGAGTGTTAACGATATGCTCAAAAAATATTGTGAAGCCGATGAAGAAACGCTTGCCTTAGTAACCTTTACAGGCATTTTAGAAGACATACAAATACCATTGCAACATGCTTCGCCAGCCGAAATTTTACAAGAATTATTAGAACGAAAATGGAAATTGCAACCACATGATAAAGATATGATTGTGATGGTTCACCTATTTGAATTTGTAAAAACAGGTGCGGTAAAAAAGCTAAAATCAGTATTAGTGGTTAAAGGCGAAAACAGTGTGCATACCGCCATGGCAAAAACAGTGGGGCTTCCGGCAGCAATTGCTGTGAAACTAATATTACAACAAAAAATAAAATTGCATGGCGTGCACATACCAATTGTCCCCGAAATTTATAATCCTATTTTAGATGAGTTAGAAACATTTGGCATAACTTTTCAGGAAAATGAATATTAGTAAAACTTTCAAAATAATATAATACCGATTGTGCAGTCGGTATAAAAAGGAAATTATTTATTGGTATATTTTGGTATGAAACAATAAAAAATTTTGAAAAGGCTTTATATAATTTCAACCAGAAAATCAATCTATAAAATATTGTTATAGACATTATACTAAAGCAAATTAGGTTTTTGAATCGTCGATTAGTATAACCTTATATGTTCTTATATGTCTTATATGGTTATTTTTTTGAAAAGCTAACTTGTTTTGGTATAACATCGAAATGTGAACCAATACCTCTAATAAATTTTATCAGGTTTTGTGCTAAGCACTGCATTTATTGCAAATGCAGTTGATAACATTGTAAATAAAATGCCGCTGATGGCTAATGCCGAAAATTGTTGTGTATGGATATCTAACCTTTCCGAATAGTTAGATGCATTAATAGTTATGTTGAGTGTGTAATTTTAAAAATATTACGAAATTATGTTTAGTGTTTTTTTCATGAACTAACATTCCTTTATTTGTAATGAATATAAAAACGTATGTCATTTAAACTCTCCTCAGCATCGTCACTATTTTTAGATTTATTGCGCGCCACATCAGCACAAGTAGTTTTGATTGTACATACCGTTTTTACGGTTATTGTACCGTATAATAACTTTTTTTATGTAGGTATGGCAATACCAGCATTTTTTTATTATTCGTTTTAAAATAAATGTATAGTTGCATGTAGTGGTGAAATTACATGGCATGGGGCAACATTAGGCTATATAAATAAATTTAGTTATTTTACGGTATAGCTAAATATGTTTCAATAATTGCAAATGAACTATCTAATAACTCTGTCATTAATCATACTATTGCTTCATACGTTTTTTTATGTGTTAGGGAGTTTAATATTAGTGCCAATACAATTTAATAAATCATCGAATTTATTAAGAACATTATTCATAAAATTTTTTCTTTCTATTTGCGCTGTAATAATTGTAATGTCATGCTACTTCGCAGGTTTTGCAACTATTAGTAGTGGTATTTTCTCTTATTTCTTTATTTAATTTTCACTATTAGTGCACCTCTAAAAATTGCATTTTAAAATTAGTTTAATTTTTCTAATTATTTTTTTAGAAAATTATTTGAATTTGTTTTCTTTGAGTACTCTTTTAGGTCATTTTACTAGTATTAATTGTTTTTTATTTTGGTTTGGAGGCACGTTCCCTATACGTATTTGTATTTTTTCAATTGAACATAACGGCAAATATTGTAAACCAAATTATTTAATCCTATAACAACCTTCGCCCTTGCTTTTCCAATGTTTCTTATAAAAGTACCATCATTCATACTGTTTGTCATAAATCCAAAAATATGTTCCACCCTGCACCGTGTTTTTGATTTTTTACAGTTGCCTTGTATTTGACCCGCCTTTAATGGATGCAGGATTCAATTCATAAATGCAACTTTCTTGTTAAACATTTGTGTTGGGGTTTCAAAGTTAAATATTTTTCACTCCAATAATTTCATCCACACCATCCCAAAAAATATGCACACCGCCGTTCTTAAAATTATGCCGTTGCTGTGGTGTTGCTTTCAATAATTTTTTACTCCACTTTAAAGGAATGTAAACAATTCTATCATCATCTAAAATAAAAGCAATTTAATCTTTAATGAACGCAACGTCTTTGATAGTGAGCCATTCGGAGTGTTTTAAGGTAGATGAATTAATAAATTATTTTCCTAACTCTTATAAACTACTTTTTCTAATTTCTCAATTCTTTTTACCAAATAACTTTCCAATGCATTTGCCAATTTAATGTTAGAAGGTGTGTTATCAATAGTTGGAATTGTTAATTTACTCATCGCATTTTCCAATTTATCAGGACGTTTATTCAAATTAAGCAAAGCATTTTCAATTTTATCTGAACGCTTGTTTAGTCCTTTTAATTCACTAATAACCTAATCTTGCTTAATTCGCATTTCTGCCATTATTTCTTCAAATCTATCTTGTCGATTCATGTTTATAAAATTTACCATACACTCTTTCTAATAATATTAAGCGCACCATCAACTTTGAACCACTCTATTTGCTAAATACCTACATTTTATGCATACACCAATTTACCTTTCGGCGTTGGAATGCTTTTGCCAATTTTCTTTGCTGTTGCAATCCATTCATCAATAACAATTTCTGCATTCTTAAGCGCTTCAACATGTGTTTTGCCATCAGCCATACAACCTGCTAATTCAGGAACTTCGGCAATAAAACAATTGTTATTGTTGCTCCAATAAATTATTATTTCGAATTTACTTTTCATCTGAAAAACTAACTTCTATTTGGCAATCTTGCAAGTACTATGCGGCATCTAATTTCATTTTATTCAATATTTTTCTTTGTGTACAAATCCCAAATTGGGAAACACATTTCAAAATCATTCCATTCCAAATCACCATAAGTTATATTAAAATTTGAAAACGTGTTTGTGTCCAAATACTTTGTGGTCATTGGATTTTTTGCGCTTTTCAAAAATGGTTCAAAGTCAATTGTGTTTTCTTTTCCATCTGAAAAAAATAATTTCAATTTATAGTTGTTGAGGTACTCAACTTGCTTTATTGCTAACGCCATTTTAGTTAAATTTTTTGAGCTATTACTTCAGGTGTAATAGGAATATTATAAATAAAAAAATCAACCCACTTTCTTACAATATCATCGCGATATTTTTCCACAATCACTTTTAATTTCTTTTGCTTTAAGCGGCTCTTTACCTTTTACTTCTAAAATTTCAATGCCAACAAATTTACCATTTTCAAATATCAAAACAGCTTTACTTTCTTTTCCTTGAAATTTTCCATGCACATGAATTGGCTCATGCTCGCGTGAGTAAAACAAAATTACTAATCCTAAATATTGATACAGTGTTGGCATAATTTTTTTAATACACTAATCAAGAAAAATTTTTCCCATCCCATATATCACGCCAATTTTCATATTTAGAATCATTGCAAACTATATGACATTTACGTAGAATTAATTCATCAAAAAATTCTATAAAACGTTCACGTAATTCCTCTAATTTTAGCTTTTCTTCTTAGGGTTCAATATTAAATTCAGTATTATGCGCCCAACTTTCCCATTGCCTTTCATCCTGCTCACCTAAACCTTCAAGCGAAGATTGTATATTTTCATACTCTTTTCTTACATGTAATTGAAAATCTACCAAAGCTTCAATATCAGAATAATTTACCTACCATTCTCTAATAATATCCATTAACTCTTCTACTTCATTTATTTTCATATTACTATGAATACCGTCAATCTTTAAAGAATACAATTTTCTAACAATTTAAGCAAATCAGAAAAATCAAAATTACTATCAGAATTTCCTGACAACAATTTTAAAATTAATTTATCCAATTTACTCATACATTTAAAAATCTACCCCACACTCTTCCTAATAATATTCAATGCACCACCAGCTTTAAACCACTCTATTTGTTGCGCGTTGTAGCTATGGTTTACTTTTATTTCGTCCTTGCTTCCGTCAGCGTGATTGAATACCATTGTAAGTTGAACACCCGGCGCGAAGCTTGTTAAACCAAGTATATCAATAGTATCGTCTTCTTTTATTTTATCGTAGTCGGCTGTGTTTGCAAAAGTTAATCCCAACATTCCTTGCTTTTTCAAATTGGTTTCGTGTATTCGGGCAAACGATTTTACCAACACCGCACGCACACCTAAATGTCGCGGTTCCATTGCTGCATGTTCGCGTGATGAACCTTCGCCATAATTTTCGTCACCAACAACTACGCTACCTAAGCCTGCTGCTTTATAAGCACGCTGTGTGGCAGGCACTGCGCCATATTCACCAGTTAATTGATTTTTTACATTGTCCGTTTTTTCGTTGGCAAAGTTCACGGCACCAATCAACATATTGTTACTGATATTGTCTAAATGTCCACGAAATTTCAACCACGGGCCAGCCATAGAAATATGGTCGGTTGTACATTTACCTTTTACCTTTATTAATAATTTCAAACCTTTCAAGTCTGTTCCTTCCCAAGCTGCAAAAGGGTCAAGTAATTGCAAACGTCCAGAAGTAGGACTAACTGCAATTTGCACACCGCTACCATCTAACGCAGGAGCAAGGTATCCAGCATCTTCAACTGCAAAACCTTTTGATGGTAATTCTTCACCTGTTGGAACATCTAACATTACCGATTCTCCATCTTCATTTATCAATGAATCGGTTAACGGATTAAACGCCAATGTGCCTGCAATAGCCAAAGCCGTTACTATTTCGGGCGAACCAACAAACGCGTGTGTATTCGGATTACCGTCGGCACGTTTGCTAAAATTTCGGTTGAATGAATGTACAATTGTGTTCTTCTCTCCTTTGCCTGCGCCGTCTCTGTCCCACATTCCGATGCAGGGGCCACAAGCATTTGAAAAAACATTTGCACCCATTTGGTTAAAAGTATCAATGAAACCGTCGCGTTCAATGGTGTAGCGCACTTGTTCCGAACCTGGCGTAATTGTGAATTGCGCTTTTGATTTTAATTTTTTGTCAACCGCTTGTTTCGCTAATGATGCAGAACGGCTAATGTCTTCGTAAGATGAGTTGGTGCATGAACCAATTAACCCTACTTGAATTTGCATTGGCCAACCATTTTTTTCAGCTTCCGCTTTTACCTGACTAATAGGCGTGGCACGGTCTGGCGTGAATGGGCCATTCAAATGTGGCTCTAAAGTATTTAAGTCAATATGAATTACTTCATCAAAATATAATTCTGGATTTGCATAAACTTCTGAATCGCCGTTAAGGTGCGCCTTTACAGCGTTTGCCAACTCAGCAACATCAGCGCGGCCTGTAGAGCGTAAATAACGTGCCATAGAATCGTCATAACCAAAAGTAGATGTTGTTGCACCTACCTCTGCACCCATGTTGCAAATTGTTCCTTTGCCAGTACATGAAAGGCTTTCGGCACCATCGCCAAAATATTCTATTACTTTATCAGTACCACCTTTTACGGTTAAAATACCTGCAACTTTCAAAATTACATCCTTCGCAGATGTCCAGCCACTGAGCTTTCCGGTAAGTTTTACACCAATTAATTTTGGCATTTTTAGCTCCCAAGGTAAGCCCGCCATCACATCGCAAGCATCGGCACCACCAACACCAATGGCAATCATACCAAGCCCGCCAGCGTTTACAGTATGGCTATCAGTACCAATCATCATCCCACCCGGAAAAGCATAATTTTCTAAAACTACTTGGTGAATAATACCTGCACCCGGTTTCCAGAAACCAATGCCATACTTGTTACTCACCGAAGTAAGAAAATCATAAACTTCTTTATTTACATCGATTGCACGTGCCAAATCTTTTACCGAATTTGTTTTTGCAGTAATCAAGTGGTCACAGTGCACCGTTGACGGCACTGCCACCTTTGGACGGCCAGCTTGCATAAATTGCAACAACGCCATTTGTGCTGTTGCATCTTGCATGGCTACTCTATCCGGATTAAAATCTACATACGAATTGCCACGCGTATACGCAGCATTTGGCAAGGCTTCCGCAAGGTGCGAATACAAAATTTTCTCTGTCAATGTAAGTGGTTTACCTACTACTTTTCTTGCAGCTTCAATGCGTGCGCCCATTCCAGCGTATAGGGCTTTAATCATTTCAATGTCGTATGCCATGGTGTGTATGTGTGTTTATGTTAAAAGTGTTTTTTTGCGAATATAAAAATTATTTGTTTGAATAATGAATTTATGTTTTCGTTACCTTAATACAATTCATTTTACTAAGTTTAAGGAATGTTTTATTGCTTGGTTTGTAATAAATATGCGGAAGATTTTTCGGTTACAAATTGTTTTAAAATAGTGCATTTTGAATCAAGCAATTTCAATATTTTTAAATCTTCGCCTTGGTGCGGATGTGAAAATAAAACCCAAATAGTTGAATTTTCTTTTTGCAAAATATCTTGTATGTACATTTGTTCATTGCCTCTGTAACAACTGCCGATTAAGGGTTTCGTGTTAAATTTCACAATTCCAATTTGGTTGTAAAAATTATATGCATTTACAGCTCCGTAATAAATATATACCTGTTCATTATCTTTAAAATTTTCATTTATAAAGTTTATACTTTCTTTTATTTCTTCATGTTTTAATGGTAAATTACGAAACAATTGAAAGCCGAAAAATAAAGCTATAAAAAATGGAACTACAGTCTGAAGAATTTCTTTTTTTTCATTCAGTTTTAAGAGTGAAAAAATAAATTGAATACCATAAATTATTCCTAAAATAAATAATGGTAATTGGTATAAAATTAATCGTCCTCCAAACGGATATAATTTGAAAGATGATAATAATAAATGTAGTAAAACTGGAAATAAAACAAGAAATAAAAGTTTCTTTTTTCGTTTAGTTATCAAACCAATACATCCAATTATAAATAAACCAAATGCCACATACCAAGCCTTGCCAAAAGTAAGCATGTAACTAAAAATATTATGCAAATTTGAATATAAAAACGCCCAAAATTTTGAACTAAAAACATTGGTTGTGATAAAGCTACCTTTCCAATACTCTTGCATTTTTTGTTGCGATGGATGGTTGTGAATAAATAGCAAATAATAGATTGCAAAAAACACTGACCATGAAACAAAAACCAACTTGTATTTTTTTAGTTCAATTAAAATATTTGCAACATCATTTTGCATCGTTAAATATAAGCCTGCGCTGCAAAGCATAATTACTGAAACATTTGAAAGCGCAATGGAAAACAGCCCAACAGCAAGTAAAACTAATCTATTGCTTTGATGGTATATTACTGCATAAATAATTAGCAATGCCACTAATAAATCACTCATGTATTGCTTCACTTCCGACGCGTAGTATATGAAAAATGGCATAAGACAAAACATTGCTAATGCAGATAATTTGATGTATTTATTTTCAAAAAAGTAAGATGCAATTTTGAAGAAAAGGAAAATGGAACATCCAAAACAGATTAATGGAAATATTCTTAAGCCATATTCTACTTGAGGAAAAATGGAAGTGAAAAAATTAGTAAACTCTAAATATAATATTGGCGCAACTTGACCATAATCTAGAGGCTTTAAAAGTTCAAAACTATTTTTATGAATAATATTAAGTGCTATTGAAACCTCGTCGTGCCAAAGGCTTCGATTATAAAAATACTGAAAAATAGCTATGCCCAAACTTAAAATTGAAAAGGCTAAAACAGAAAACTTAAATGATTTATTACTCAATTGCTGATAATTTTTTTGTTTTTAAGAGCCGCTTTTTCATTGACACTCCAAATGGAATTTCAATATAAGTATTAATTATTGTAGCAATAATTGTTACGATAATGAATGATAAAATACTTGACAATAAAAATGAATAATGGAACTTGTACATAAATATTGGTAATAAAATAATTACTGAAAAATATTGATGAAACAAATATAGGGAATAAGAAATTTTTCCAAAAAACAAAGTAAATTTATTGACTATAAATTTAAGTTTTGCATTCACAAATAATATAAAGAGTGCATAATAAATTGCCAATATTGCTTCATACTCCTTAAAGTTTATTTGTATTCTGTCCCTACCACCAACATTAAAAAGTGGTAGTGCAATAATAAATGTAAGGGCTAATAACACATAATATTGCATTAGCATTTTGGTTCTTTTTTCCGTAATTATTTTATGAAAAATAATTCCACCAAAAAAAAGTGGAAAATGATTAATTAGTGGAAGAAATTTATAAAAAAGAAGAAATAAATTATAATAATGTGGATATAAAACAAGAGAATAAATTACACAAAATACTAGCATTAATGAACCTATAAGAACTATATATTTTATTAGCTTCAATTTTAATATCGTAACAATAAAAATGTAGAAAAGCATTTCAATAATCATTGTCCAATAAGAATTATCCAAATCTTGTACGTTTAAGTAATACTGAAACATGCTTAAATTTGAAAAATAATTTATTATACTTATTCCGCTAATGGGTTTGTGTTGCCAAAAAAACTGCACAAAGCAAGAGAGTATAAATGTAATAGTTACGCAAACCCAATATGTTGGAAACAGTCTTGACAAACGGTTAACTATAAATTCATATGCAGATTTTGAATTATTAATACTTTCAAAAATAACGAAGCCGCTAATAATGAAAAATAAATCGACACCTGTAACCCCATATTTGAAGCCAAATTTAGCTTCGGGCATATTGAGCGTAAAATGAAAAAGAACAACCATAATTGCTGCAATTCCGCGTAAAGCATCTAACTCTTGGTAACGTAATTTTTCTTTCAATTTTATTGGAACAGTTATTTGCCTACAATATTTCAAAAATTGAAATAAAAAGCTATTCGTGAACAAACATAATGATACCAATCACAATTATAAATTACTTTCTTAAAGAATTTGATTTTATTTCATCCAATAACTCATCACAAATAATTTTATTTTCTGTAACTTTTATATAGTTGCCATTTGCTTTTTTTGCAATTTTATATAGTTGCCATAAGTCTTTTTTTTCATAGCTAAAACCTAAAACACTCATTGTAATTTTTTGATTATTTTTAAATAGCAACTCATCTTTTTCGGACAATTTAAAAGCTCCATCAGTTGCCAAAATTATCTGATTATTGCCATCATTTATAAAATGTGCATTTGCTATTTCATAAGCCTTTTCAATTCCTTTTGAGCCTGATGTTTGCCCTTTGGCACTCAAAGTATCAATAGAGTTTATAATTTTTGAGGTGTCATTTGCAACAATATTTTCAATAAGAATAGCTGCGTTTTTAGCATACGTAATTATGGATATTCTATCAACATTTCGTAATTGTTTTATTAAACAATGCATTGCAATTTTTAGCTGTGGCAACTTGTTTGGCTCTTTCATTGAAGCGCTTTTGTCAATCAAAAAAACAATGTGGTTTGGTTTGAATTTTGATAAAGGCAATGTCGCGTTTTCATCAACTTTCAATTCATTATTTTTTTCTTTGTCAATTAGTATTGTGGGCTTTTTAATTAATTTTTTCGATTCTTCTTTGGCAAAAGCACTTTCTTTTTCTTCAACATTTTCTACTTTATTTTTATGATGAAGTTTTACCTCGAAGTAATTATTTTTCAAAGTATTTATTGTTTCTAATTTTTCATCATAGCCTATATTGTTTATATTTAGATAAAGCAAAGCACTGGGCGCATTGCAAGTAATAATGCCATTTTCGTTGGCTTTTAGTTGCTTATTAAATGATTGATTATTTAGCAATACACCAATATTTGCGATAGGTTCTAAGGTTTCGTCATCTACAAATTGAATGGTAATATTTTGTTCCAACTCTTGAATCAATGTTTTTTTAAGGTTCTTTTTTACTGACGGATGACACGCTTGCAAATTATCAACAGCCACGTTTTTCACTTTGCCTTTTATCGTAAGCTGCAAAGGCTGGCTGTTGTTGCCTGAATAAACAAATATATTTTCTTCAAAGCCGCCAATTGCTAATACTTTGCGGGTAACGACAATTGAGGTACTATCAAAAGGGGTGAGTTTTTTATTTTCTATTTGTACAAAGCAATTTATTGGAGAGTCGGCTTTTAAAATATAGTTCATCTTGTTAGTATTATTGTATATAGTAAATTCATATACTATTTCTATAGCCGACTCAATTAAGCCAATGTCTAATTTTGAATTCTTAGCCGAAAGTTGTTGTGCTCGTGCATCACTAAATGTGATTACAATTAATGTTAGTAGAAGTTGGCTAAATAATTTGATGTGCATATTCTAACAAAATTATTGACCATTCATTTGGTAGTTCAATTTGTTACGGTCGGCAATTCTTCTTTTTAGTTGCGCTCTATAACTATGCGCATTCTTCAAACCAAATTCTGCTGCGGCACGTTCAGCATACTCAACCGCTAATTTTAAATTACCATCACGTTCGCATGCCACAGCCATATTGTAACAAGCCTTGCCCGCAATTTTTTTATCAACATTCAAACTCATTTCTTTTTTCCATATTTCAATTGCTTTGTCCCATTTTTTGCGTTGCGCAAGGTCTGCAGCTAACTTTAAATTATCATTTCCTTTTTTATAAAAAGTACGGTCAATCGTTATCCAATATGGCGAAATTCTTTGACCGTAAATAATTCCATTTGCAAAACCACTTTCATTTAAGGCATTTCGTTTATAAGGCAATGCTCCTTGTGCGGCTTGTATTGTAGCACCTTTTGCCGAAAATTGTTTGTTGTTGTTTGCGGTAAAATTATCTACAATATTTTTTGTAGAATCATCATATAATCTCCAACGTGTTGTAACTTGTAAGTTTACATTCGCAACATTGTTTAGCACCTTTGGGGTGGTTCCATTTGGCAATTTTACTAAATCTTCAACTACTGTCATGTTCAGTTTTGAGTTAGAATCAAAGTTTTCCATTGATACCAAACCATCCAAATTATGTCGTTGGCAAATTGCATGAACCATTGTGTAATCAAGAGGAGCATCGAAGTTTGCAGTGTTCCCTTGCAAACTCACTGCTGGTAAAGTAACAGTAAATCTTCCACTTTTTTCAAGTTCGGTTTTTACTGCATTCAACGCTTGTTCTGCACCTTCACGGTCTGCACCAATACTTTCGCCTGATAAAATACCTTCAATAATATTTAACCATTTATCATCTTTTGAAGCAAGGCTTCTGTTGATGATTCCAATTTTTTTGATGTGTGGCGGAATGGTAACATTTGCTGGTTGCAACACACTTATGTAAGTGTGCGGTTTACATGACGAAAGCAATAAAACAATTGCAAAAAAATGGTATATACGTTTCATAAAAAAGAATTTGTGGGCGCACTATAATTATTGTGCCAAAGTAATTTTTAGGTTTTAAAAACCATAAATATTTTAAGTAAATTATATGTTACACAATATTTTATTTCTTTATAAATGTTCTATAGAAATATCCTAACTATCTTGTAAATTCTCGCGTTTGAGCCTTTTGCTGTGGATTGTTTATTCATAAATGAAACAATTATTGCTGCACTCTATATTTACACCACCAAGCAATTATTTTTGTTTGTCGGTTTTTTTATTGGCAATTTCAGAGGGTATATTATTTGCGTTAGACAAAACATTAGTAGTAAATATTATGTGTTGTAGGCGCAATATTGAATGTATTTTTTCTAAATTATTTTCATAAAAATTCTCAAATATTTACTGCAAAGAAAAGTGAGAATGGTTTTGCGGGGCTTTAGCCGTTTGCAATTAATTAAGGTCAAATAATATTGCAATCGCAAAATAAATTAGTAGAATTTATTAAGCTTTGTCTTCTTTTTTTGTAACGCCCAAGACCTTTAATTTATTTCATTTTGCGAACATAAAAAAATGCAATTCATTCATCAATATTTTATTAGTTTTACCTCAAAATCAACGTTATTTTTTATTGATAAATATATGCCATTTAAACAAAATTTTCGATTCTATTTAATACAAGTGCTCTGGTGCTTATTAATATGTTCCCATACGTTTAGCTATTCACAAACTTTCGACTTTAAAAACTATACCGTTTCCGAAGGGCTTTTACAATCGACTGTTAACGACATTAAGCAACAAAAAAATGGATATTTGTGGTTTGCTACTGATGGCGGTTTATGCAGGTTTGATGGCATAAATTTTAAAAATTATACAACGCAAAATGGATTAACTGAAACAGCAATAAACACCATAATTTTTGACAACGATGACGCACTTTGGGTTGGTACGGCAACTGGAAAAATATACATTTTGCAAAATGAAAAGTTTGAACAATATAAACTCGAAGGAGACAGCGCGTGTAAAAGAATACAAAGTTTTTTTATTGATAAAAAAAACACTTTGTGGGTTGCCACCGAAGGTTTAGGTGCAATACGTATTAATATTGCTAAAACTAACAAGCATAAATCATCTTACAAAAGTTATGATAACAATGTAACTTTAGGTGATGACATCCATCAAATTTACCAAGACAAAGAAGGGATTATTTGGTTTACTACACAAAACGGTATTAGGCGTTTTAATGAAGCTACAAATAGTTTTGAAATATTTGCACAGGGCTCAATGCCCCGCTACTATTACACTTCAATAGAGCAAAGCAAAACAGGGCAAATGATTTTTGGCAGTTTTGGTAATGGTGTTTGTCTTTTAAATTCTCAAAATTCTAATGTGTTTTTTTATGATTATTCAACGGGTTTGCCCGAGGGTATTAACCCTTTTGTAAAACAAGATGTGGATTCTAATATTTGGGTAAGTTGTTGGGGCAGCGGTTTGTGCCGCATCACAAATAATAAGATGATGGTTTTTAATGATAAAAACGGATTGCCATCAAACAAAATAAGATGCTTGTTGCAAGACCGTGAAGGCAACTTATGGTTTGGCACTCAAGACAATGGTGTTGTGGTTTACAGAGGAAATAAATTTTCTCATTATGATAAGAAAATAGGGCTTGCCGATAATGTAGTAAATGCAATAAAAAAAGTTGGCAATAAAATATTTGTTGGTACAAATTACGGATTGTCAATAATTGAAAATGGTAAAATTTCTAATCTTTCAATTTCACAATACGTAGGCTCCGACTTGGTTACCGACTTTGCATTAGGTAATAACAACCAAATTTACGTTAGCACTTTTAAAGGAAGTATTTTGGTTTTAGATACTAAAACATTGCAGCCCAAAGGTGCACTTGAGTTAAAAGAAAATTTAGTAAATGCTTTATATTTTGATGAAAATAACGTTTTGTGGGTTGCAACAAATAAAGGTATTTCGTTTTTTAAAAACAATGATAATTTACTAAAAGCACCAGTAAAAGCGGCACAGTTAGACGATATTGAAGCGACTTCATTTTTTAAAGATTCAAAAAATAATTTGTGGATTGGAACACGACGCAGTGGTTTAATTAGGGTAACAAATAATGAAATAAAATATTTTACTAAACAAGATGGGTTATTGCACAAAAGCCCAACAAACATTACTGAAGATGAAAGTGGAATAATTTGGATTGGTACCGAAGGTGGTGGTTTATACTCTTTTGCTAACAATAAATTTACAAATTACAATGCTACAAATGGTTTGCTATCAGATTATATTACCACTTTAAATTACAAAGATAAAGCCCTTTGGATGGGCACAAACAAAGGCATTTGTAAATTTGATTTAAGCAATAAACGATTTTTTAGTTACAACCAATATGATGGTTTCAGAGAGTTAGAAGTGAAACCACATGCAAGTTATGTTGACGAAAATAAAATTTGGTATGGTACAATTAATGGCTTGGCAACTCTAAATATTAGCGAATTAAAATACAATGAAATACCGCCTTTTATAAGCCTTACAAAGTTTGAAATATTTGGAAAAGAATATTTTTACCCTGAAAATCTTAGCTTAAATTACCGCGATAAAGACATCACTTTTTATTTTGCCGCAATTAGTTTTACTGCCCCCGAAAAAGTTGTTTATCAGTATAAACTGCTAGGTTTTGATGAAGATTGGCACACATCAACAAATGCAAAATTTGCTACCTATACCAATGTGGTTTATGGCAATTACTCATTCCAAATAAAAGCCATGAATGGCGATGGCGTTTGGAGTGCGCCAATTATTTACACCTTTGAAATTTCAGCTCCTTTTTGGATGAAAAAATGGTTTTGGTTATTAGTATTTGCGGTAATTGTTGCAGGCATTATTCTCTATTATAAATACCACACAAAAAATTTAAAAAGGCTCAAAAAAATATTAGAAGTTCAAGTAAAGGAGCGCACCCAAGAGGTTGAAGTAAAAAATGAAATGTTGATAATGAAAAATGTTGATATTTCGTTGAAAAATAAAGAAATTACAGATAGTATAAATTACGCTAAACGCCTCCAAGATTCTATATTGCCAAGCACACAGGCATTGCAAAATTCATTCGAAAATATATTTGTTTTGTACTTGCCAAAATCAATTGTTAGTGGCGATTTTTATTGGTTTACTCCAACACAAAATGATAAGAATGAAAAAGAATTTTTATTGGCTGCTGCCGATTGCACTGGGCACGGTGTACCAGGGGCGTTTATGTGCATGGTAGCCACTTCATTGCTAAACCAAATTGTAGTTGACAATAAAATTTACCAACCTGCCGAGGTGCTAAAAAACTTAAATAATGGCGTGCGTTCAGTTTTGAAACAACAAGAAAACGAAACCCGCGACGGTATGGACATTGCCCTCTGTAAAATAAATATGGACACCAAAGTAGTTGAATTTGCTGGTGCTCTGCGCCCTCTCTATATTTTTAGAGATATGAATACTGATGAGAAAAAGTTGACGGAATTTTATTTTGAAGAAATTAAACCTGATAAATATCCAATTGGTGGTTTACAATATGAAACCATTAGAAAATTTGAAAATCATACTGTAAAATTAAATACTGGCGACACCATTTATATGTTTAGCGATGGTTACGCTGACCAATTTGGAGGCAATGTTGGTAAAAAGTTGATGACGAAAAAATTTAAAGAAATGCTGCATCTAATTCAACAAAAAACAATGCCAGAACAACAGAAATATTTACATGATTTTTTTAAGGAATGGTGCGGCGAACGAGAACAGATAGATGATGTAATGGTAATTGGTATTCGGTTATAATATTACTGACAATTATATAATTTCATATATATAAATTTGCCGCGAACCGCTTTCCAAGGTTTCTTTAAATACAAAATTTGAATTTGTAATTTTGTAGGCCGACAATAAAAACTTACAGTTTAGACTTTTCAATTCTGATGTTTCAAAAAACACTTCATACTCATCTTTTTGTTTTGGTTTTACACCATTTTCTTTCACATCAAATAAATAGCATCTATTTCCCCAATTTCTAAAGCGTTCAACATCCTTAAATTTATGTTCAAAATAGTAACTACATATTTTTTGCATTTTTTGCTTGTATTGAAGCGGATATAAATTTATGTATCCATTTATGCAATTTATATCATTGTATAAAAGTTGTGCAGCGTGAATACCTAACGTGGATGTATTAAAGTTTTTATAGTTCTTAAAGTAGCTTCTGTTTTTAAGCGTATCATACAATTCTGTTTTAAAAAATGTATCAAAACTATCATCAGCAACAGCTTCGTGGGCATTGTTATAATGCAACAAAACGGGTATTTTAATTAATCGCTGCGTAATTGTTTTTCTAAAATTTGCTGAGGCAAAAAAACAAAATCCTATTTGCATTATTAGTATCAGGCTAAATACTTTCCTGAGCCAATTGTTAGGTATTAATTCAAAGTATTTTACAATGAATAGGAGTGTAACAATTGACATGAATGTATTAAAACGCGAAAAGCTAAATTGATTTAATATTGGCATGGATAATAAAATATGTTGCAATATTCCATCAAATAAAAAAGAACTTAGTAGGGTTATTAAAAATATTAAAAAACTGTAGATAAAAACAAGGTAGAAAGGTTTATTTATTTTCTTCAAAATTAATATTATCGACAATGGTAAAAGCAAAAGCAAGGGGCCGTAATGCAATGCCAACACTTGGTAATAACCATATTTAAGGCGGTAAAAAAAGTTTGAAATGTCTTCTTGGTGCGTGTGTGCCGAAATTCTATTATAGTCAATTCTGTGAAATACAGTGTTGCCAAAAAAGTTTTCATACAGCAACCTATACTCTGATAAAAAATAAAATACCAAGAATAATAATGTGCCATTGGTTAAAGTTTGATTGTATTTTCTTTCGTTGAATTGTTTGAAAAACGCCCATATAATTACTGCGGCTAAAAAATAAATTCCGGCCCAAAAAAACATGGAGTATATTATATACAGAAAAAGAATTAGGTATGATTTTTTTATGAATTTATTTTTCGCCAAATTTAGTAAAGCATAAATTACTATTGGCTGCCCAGCAATGCTTATGCCGCCTGCGTACCAAAATGGTAACAAACCAAAACACAATGCAATAAGTTGAATATTAAAATTATTGGCTTTGTGTAACCAGTATGTTTTCAGTAATAATATGCAACCTATTATGGCAATAAAATGAACCATAAATACATTGAAAACATAAGCAATATATGGAGGGAAAATAAAATAAAAAAGGTATTGAATATTAAACTCTGTGCCATAGCAAACACGTGGTAAACCATTCATATACATTGGTACAACTGTACTATTTTTTGAAAATAAGAAACCATTGTTCGCCATAAATTTAAACATTGGCACAAGTCCGTCTAAATTATCATGGCTATACACATAACTTTTTTGTTGCCAAATTATATATGGCAATAAGTATATAATTAGTGCCATAAAAGGCAAAAAATATATGCTTTTAAAAAGGTTATGTTTTTCTAAATTCAATCAATTTGATTTAAACACACTATTAGAAATAATTTTTAATTGTAGTATTTTGATATTCTAATTTACGCCATTTTCAAAACCAAACATCCCAAAGGTGGCAAGGTTAAATTTAATGATTGTGCTTTGTTATGTGCGCTAACATCTTGCGTATTTATAGTGGTTAGTTTATTTATACCACTACCGCCGAAACCTTCGTCATCGCTATTTAGTAGCATTTTGTATTTGCCCGCTTGTGGCACACCAACTAAATAGTTTTCGCGAATTACAGGCGTAAAATTGCAGACAACAATCACCGTTTCTGTATCTGATTTTCGCTGGAAAGAAATTACTGAATTTTCGGCATCGGCAATATCTATAAACTCAAAACCAGTGTGCGAAAATTGATTTTCATACAATGCCTTTTCTTTGCGATATAATTTATTCAATGCTTTTAATAATTCTTGCACGCCTTTGTGCGGCGCTTGTTCTAGCAAATGCCAATCTAAACTAGCGTCGTGGTTCCACTCTTTCCACTGCGCAATTTCTGCACCCATAAACAATAATTTTGTACCAGGGTGCATAAACATATAGGCAAACATCAAACGTAAATTCGCGAACTTTTGCCAATCGTCGCCGGGCATTTTTGTAATCAACGAGCCTTTGCCATGCACTACTTCATCGTGCGAAAGCGGCAAACAAAAGTTCTCATTAAACGCATAATTAATACTAAACGTAATACCGTTTTGATGGTGCTTGCGGTACATAGGGTCTCTCTTAAAATATTCCAATGTATCGTGCATCCAACCCATCATCCATTTTTGTCCGAAACCCAAACCACCATCAAATGTTGGGCGGCTTACTTTGGGCCACGCTGTTGATTCTTCAGCTATTACATGCACATCTGGAAATGCGGAGTAAACTGCCTCATTCAGTTCTTTTATAAAAGAAATTGCTTCTAAATTTTCGTTACCACCATTTACGTTTGGCAGCCATTCGCCTGCATTGCGGCTATAATCTAAATACAACATTGATGCTACAGCGTCAACACGCAAACCATCAATGTGAAATTTCTCTAACCAATAAAATGCGCTACTAATAAGGAAACTGCGCACTTCGGCACGTCCGTAATTAAAAATAAAACTTTTCCAATCGGGATGAAAACCCAAACGTGGGTCGTCATGTTCATACAAATGTGTACCATCAAAATTACCCAAAGCGTGCGCGTCTGTTGGGAAGTGAGAAGGTACCCAATCTAATATTACACCAACGCCAGCTTTGTGAAATTCGTTTACCAAATATGCAAAATCGTCGGGCGTACCATAACGTGATGAGGCAGCAAAGAAACCGATACTTTGATAACCCCAACTTCCGTAAAAAGGGTGTTCCGTAATTGGTAAAAACTCTACATGGGTAAAGCCCATTTCTTTTACATAAGGTACTAATTTTTCTGCGGCTTCGCGGTAATTTATACTTCGGTTTTCATCTTCGGGTACTCGCATCCAACTTCCTAAATGTACTTCGTAAATGCTAAACGGATTTTGCAAACCGCCATTGCCTCTGTTGTTCATCCATTTTTTATCACTCCATTTAAAATTTTGCTGATAGGCAACAGTTGCGGTGCATGGCGGTACTTCAAAATAATTTGCATAAGGGTCGGCCTTTTCAAAAGTGTGCCCAGTAAATTGGTTGCTAATAAAATATTTGTACGAAGTATTTGTAGGTATATCTGGAATAAAAATTTCCCAAATGCCGCTACTATCCCAACGTGCATTCATGTTATTGGTATGCTTATCCCAATAATTAAAATCGCCAATAACGCTAACATAGCCAGCATTTGGAGCCCACACCGCAAAATACAAACCTGTTTGTCCGTTGTGCTTCGCCACATGCGAACCAAATTTATTAAATAATTGATAGTGTTTTCCTTCTTTAAAAAGATGAATATCTAAATCAGAAAATAGGCTATATGAATCTATTATAGCTTTTGTTTTCTTGGGTTTTGTGATTGTTTTTGATATTGGTTTTGCAGGTAATTTAGTTGCTTTTTCGGTACTCATAATATTTTTAATTAATGCAAACTTAATATTTTGAATGTTTTAATTTGCATGAATTAAATCATGTATCTAATCAGGCTTAATTGTGAGCTTAGAAAGTGTATGAAGTTACCTTATCAACGTTACCACTCCGCGCGGTTCTCTTATCAATACTTTTCTGTCGAAGTAATCAAAAGCCTCTATTTGCCAATTATAAATACCGGTTGGGCAATCTTTAAATTTGTAAGTACCATCCCAACCAATGTTAGGGTCGGCGGTATAAAAAACAGATTCACCCCAGCGGTTAAATATTTCAAATTTTAAAAATTTAATGCTCTTGCCCGTAATTTTAAATACGTCATTATATGTATCTGCATTAGGCGTAAATGCAGATGGAATATACACGCTATCGCATTTGCCAATTGTTACCAATACCGAATCTAAAGTTTTGCACCCATCTAACGTGGCAGTGGCTCTATAGTATGTTTCTACTTTTGCCGTTAGTGCTGTGGTGGCACTGTTTGCATTGCCTATTCCATATTTAGGAGTCCAAACTATGCTGCCATTGGTAAGAGCCCTTATAGTATCGGGTGTTCCGCATTGCAATTCGATGGTGGCGGGTAATGATAGTAATGGTTTAGGTTTAAAACTAAGTGTTGCATTGGTGTTAGCGGTACAATTATTTACATCTTTTACAATTACGCTGTAAACGCCGGGTTGCGACACATCAATACTTTGTGCAGTTTGCCCTGTTGACCATAAATAACTTACGTAGTTAGAATCTACAAAAATTGTTCTTATTTCATCTTCACAAACTTCTGGTGATGACGAAACAATATCGGGCGTGGGGCTTGATACTGCGATTATACTTTTTGATGGTGATGTTGCTTGGCATCCGTTTACATCGGTAACAGTTACATTGTAGGCACCTGCCACTGCGGCTGTCGTAAATTGTGAAGTAGCACCCGGTATTGGATTTGCATTTAAAAACCATTGGTAGCTTACAAATGGAGTTGTATTTATTAAAACACCTGCACCCGAACAAATACTTACATTGCTTGCTGGCAATACAAATGGAAATGGTGCTTGGTAAGTGGAAACTGTAATATTTTTAGAATTGGTACAACCATTTGCATCAGTAATAACTACTGAATAATTGCCCGCTGAATTGGCAACCAATGTGCCTGTATTATTTGGTGACGGTATGTTGTTAATTGTCCATTGATACGATAAACCTTGCGGAAATGCAGTAAGTGTAATACTTGTGCCGGGGCAAAATATAAAACTGTTGGTTGAGGATGCAATGGAATCTGTAAAAGGTATTGTAATTATGGTTGTAAGCACATTTGATGTATCGCTGCAACCATTGGCGTTAGTGAGCACCAAACTAAAATTTCCTGCAAAAGTGCTTGTGTATGTAATATTAGTTTGCCCAGCAATTGCTATATTATTATTAAGCCACTGATAGCTTGTACCACCTGTGGTTGGCGACAAAGTAACATTATTGCCTTGGCAAAAACTCAATGATGAACTGGCATTTATTGTAACATTTGGGTTGGGTAAAATAACAACCGCAGTATCACCCGAAGTAACGCTGCATCCCCCTGCATCAATAACTTGTGCAGTATAATTGCCAGCACTTGTAACTAATAATGTTTGTGCTGTGGCACCAGCAACCGCCGTTGCATTATTAAACCATTGGTAATTTGAGCCTGCAAAACTACCTGCATCAAGCGTTACAGAGCTTCCTTGGCAAAAAGTTAATGGGCCACTTATCGCTAAAGTTAGTGTGGTATTTAATCCGTTTGTAATGGTGGTAACTGTTGTAGTATCTGTGCAACTATTGACATCGGTAACTATTAAACTATAACTTCCAGCCACTGTTACATTCAGTAAATTAGATGTTTGCCCAGCAATAGCTGCATTTGAGGTATTTAGCCATTGGTAAGTTGTAAATGTATTGGGAACACTCAAATTTATTGAACTCACACCACATAACGACAATGAAGCAACATCGGAAATTACAGTTGGGGCAACTATTGTATTTATAGTTACCGCCGTTGTATCATCGCCTGTGCAGCCGTTGGCATCGGTTACCAAAACAGAATAGTTACCTGTAACATTTGCTGTAAAATTTGCGTTGGTAGCACTCGCAATTGCAGCAGCACCATTAAACCATTGATAGCTAAATGCAGCACTTGGCGTTGCTATTAGTATTACACTATCGCCATTACAAATAGTAACCGAAGGTGCCATGTTTATGTTAGCAGCTAAATTATTTGAAACCGTAACAGTAATAACATTTGATGTATCTACACAGTTGCCATCACTTATTAAAACTGCATAATTGCCCGAAACGATTGCTGAAAATGAAGCATTAGTTGCACCCGAAATATTTGCTCCATTTAATATCCACTGATAGGCAAAAGTAGGGTCGGTATTTGCATTTAAAATTACAAAATCGCCAGTGCAAAACGTGGTAGCACCTGCTGCTGTTGCAGTTGCTGTAAAAGAATTTGCCACATCAATATAATTAACTTTGGTACAACTATAATTACAATTATTGTTGGTTACAGTAAGTGTTACTTCATATTGCCCAGCATTTGCATAACATATATTTAGCGGATTTTGAATGGTAGAACTTGTTGTGGTGGCAGCATTAAAAGCCCAATTATAAGTAGAGCCTGCACCTGTTGATAAATCTTGAAAATTGATACAATTATTAGGACAAATAGTGGTATCGCTTGCAATAAAATTTACGTGTGGGCTACTACCATTTGATGCACGTTTGCTTATGGCTGACCCAGCTCTTGTAACCCATGTGCAACCGCCATCAACATTACGTGCCCATGTTTCACCATCGCTACCAGCACCCGAAAGTAAACCACTTGCAGAGAAAACACTATTTGTAATTGTTGGAATAGTGAGTGTGCCACACGAAGCTACATTTGAAAATGTTGTTGGAACAGCACTAAAGGATGGTGCTCCAAATTTGATACCATCAATAACTATTTGATTGTTGTCGAACAATAAAAGAAAATCATCATTGTTACCAATGTTTCCAACATTAATAGGCCCAAAATCATTGATGTTTGGATTATTCCATTGCATGTCTATTACCGTAGTTCCAAAGTTTGTGCTGCCTAACACGTAATAAGAGTATGGTGGTAATATTGTGCCAGCAGGAAATATTACTGCAAATTTTGTGGTCACTAAAATGTAACAACTAATATCCAAAGGCGTACAGTTTTTATTGTAAAGTTCAATCCATTCAGCATTATTGGGTTCACAGCCGCCGTCGCAACCATTACCAAGGCCACTACCACCAGATGCGTTAACCAATACTTCATTAATAACCAACCCTTGCGACAATCCTCTAACAACAAAAGAAACAAAAAGTAAAAAGAGAAATAGTTTTTTCATCAAAAAATTTTAAGCCCGCCGAAAGTACGATATTTTGCTTAGTTTGGTTGGTGTTTTCTTTAAAATTGCGTTAAATATTTTTACCAAATTGATTTTTCTTTGTGTTAGAATTTGAAACGAATAATACTAAGTTCATAAATTTTAGGACATATTTATTATAAGTTTGCAAAAATTTATTTTATTAAATACAAATGAAAACAAAAGAAGGTTTTAATTTTTTCATGAAAAATTTACTGCGTTATTTTTTGCAAGGTGCTTTATACATGGTGCCGGTGGGTATTACGCTGTGGGTAATTTTTAAAATAATAATTAATGTAGGCTCTGTTATTGAATATTTGAATATTAGTGTTCATCCAATAATAGACCCTTTATTGGGTGTAATATTTGTGGTGGCTGGGCTTATAATTATTGGAGCAATAGGCTCATCGTTAATTTTTAGGCCACTATTTAGTTTGCTTGACGGTTACATAGAAAAAGCACCATTGGTAAAAACTATTTATACGTCGGTTAAAGATTTGATGGGTGCATTTGTTGGGCAAAAAAAACGTTTCAACAAACCTGTTTTGGTAACTGTAAATGAGCATCCATTAATGCAAAAATTAGGGTTTATTACCAATGAAGATTTACATGATTTAGGAATTACTGACGGACGCATTGCCGTTTATTTGCCGCTTTCTTATGCTTTTTCGGGTAACTTATTTATTATATCAAAAACAATGGTGCAGCCCATTGATGCCTCAAGTGCCGAAATGATGAAATTTATTATTTCGGGCGGTGTAACTGATATTGATTAATGCGGAATGTAAATGTAAATTCATTACTGCATTTTATTGATTATTGTAGAACAATTGATTTGATTTAAAATACTAGTCTTTTACTTTTTATCATCAATATTGAGAATGAAAGAATCAATCTTCTGCCTAAAAAATCAAGGATACCTTTAAAAAATCAAGGTTATTCCTAAACTAAGAAGTATGAGAGTTTAACCAACTTATTGTGCTATCGTGAACCTTAATGCTATACCCGAATTGGCGTTGCTTGTTCTAAAGCTTTGAGATACCAGTGGATTATTAACCACTTTATCAAAAAAGAAACGAATATTTAAGCGTTGGTTAATGGTGTAATCGGCTGAAAAGCGCACCGATACGGTATTTTGTCCTGCCGTACGGTTGTTTGATGCCTGTTGTATAATTAACGGGTTTAATGGGTCGGGGCTTGGTGCCAGCCTACGAATTAGCGTGTAGTTGCGGCGCACCGAAACATCGCATCGCAAGTTTAAATCACTTTTTATGTTCCAGCCATATCGCCTGCTAAATGGTGGTTTTACATCCTTAAACTTATAACCAACACCAGTAACAATTTCGTTGCTTTTAATTTCAGTAATCTGCGCATTTGCCATGCTCAATGAAATATTGCGTTCGCGGTTTAGCTGCACTTTTATATTTAAACTATTTTGCAAAGTTCCATCAATACCAATAAACGGACTCATACTTTCGGAAATGGTTGCCACCTGAATTTCTTTTTGTGGTCTAAAATTATCGCTGTTGTCTTGCGCCGAAGCAAGAACTGTTTTTGCAGTATCATTATAAAATTGATTGGTGGTATAGTTGGCAATATTAAAGGTGCTGCGATAGCTATGGCTCAATGTAAATGTTTTAAAATATTTTTTTACGATGTCAATTTTTGCTAAACCATCATAGTTTACACGCCAATTTGGTTTAGGTAATTCTTTAAAAAAGTTGAGAGCTACTTTGCTTGCACTTGTACCCGTGTAAGCCGCGTAAAATGATGGTATTAATACATCTTGTTGGGTGGCACCGTAACCTTTGTAATAACCCTCGGCATCTTTTGTGGGAATGTAGTCGCTTAAATTTTTATCAGCTTCTTCGGATAACCTGCGCGACACTTCTTTTCTATTTTCTTTAAATGCATCAAAAACCCTGTTGTTGTATCCCTTAGCGGTATCGTCTTTTACAAATGAGGTATTCCAACTAATGGTACTAATGCTATAACTACCAGTTTCGTTGGCGTTTATTTGTCTAAAACCATTGTAACTAGATGTACTATCAAATTTGTATATTCCTTGGTTGTTGCGGTTTTTGGTTTGGTTCCATGTCAAATCTATTTTAAAATCTTTTACAGGTTCAATGGATACTTTACCTGTAAAAGTGCTGGTGTAAGTTTTAGTAAGCGGCTGGTTAAATCCGTTAGCCTTTGTAATCCAACCATTTGCGCCCGCCTTATTTAAAATTTCGGCTTGGCTACCAAATACAAATGGCAAGCCAGGTGCGGCTTTGTTATTAAATTCACTATTGCTTAAACCTAAAACTTTTGTGTTGTTCAAATACCCGGGTAACATTGTGCCACCACCTTCAGAGTAAGTTATGTTAGCACTTTTAAGCATCATTAATACCCTGCAAATTTCTTGCAAAGTTTTGTTTGGCCCTTTGGCAGAATCGGCAGCAGCTTTAGCCACCAATGCTTTTTTCTTTTTATCTTCTTTGCTTAATGTACTATCTATTTTGTCGGCCAAACTCTTCTTAGGATTTTTAACAACCGCAGGTTTTTTCTTTGGGTTATTTATGTTTTTGAGGTAAGGTACTTTGTTGTAAAGTGTAACAAAAGTAGTGCTTACAGTTCCTTGTTTTTGGTTGTTGTTGCTTATTGTATTGGCAATTACGGGCTTTGTTAAGTCAACGGGTGCATTTAGGTTTGTAGGGTCTATATCGTATTTTACTTGCGGTGGTGCGGCTATCCAATCGTATTTGCCACGGTAACTTGCCGTTGATGTTATCCAACTAAAAATCGGAATTTTATTGATAGGGACTGTCCAACTTAAGTTAGCCGTTTGCGTGAAAGCGGTGGTACGCCCACCGTTGCGTAAGTTTTGCAATACACTGTCTTTTCTTGTTGGGCCATTTTCAGGATTAAGAGTTGTTCGTGCAGGGCTATCGTCAATTCGCCCAAGTGGTTCGTCAATACGCGAAAGGTTGGTTGCAGTGTAATCGAAACTTATACTTTTTGCAGGGTCGTATTTAAAATCATACAAACGTTGCAACGTAAATTTCTTATCATAAAATGCAGGAAACTGAAAAGCTGTGGGGTTTTCTAAATCAACATTGCGTGGTTTGTACAAATTAAATTGCCTTTCAACATCAGCCCTAAAACTATAACGCGATGGTATAAAATTGAAGTTAAATTCTTTTATGGCCTTCATACTTGGGCCACTAAATATTTTTACTTTATCAAATGGTTTTATGCCTTTCGGATTTTTAGCAAAATTATATGATAAACCGCCACGGTGCTGCCTTTGCAAGCTGCTATCTATATTTATATTGTGCCTATATACTTCGTTGTATGAATAACTTGCCGTAAGGTTTTCTACGTCATAAAAATGTGCTTTTTTCGAATTTTTTCCTTTCTCTTTTTTCACATTGGTGAAGTTAATACTCTTGCGCCGCGTGTAATCTTCAGCACCTTGCCTAATTGTATCACGCAATGATTTACGTTCAATTTGCCGTAACTCTTCTTTCAAATTTACATCGGGGTTCAACGGGTCAAATTGTGGCAAGCTTCGCCCTTCCGAAAAATCAACAAACATTGGCAATTGTATGTTTGCAGTAGGTGGTAAAAACTTATGTAGCCTTATGTTTGATGAAATATCATATAAGAAGGTATTGTCGCGGCTGCGTTCTTGTATTTTTTGTTCAATGCCACCAAAGCCTTGACTTTTGTAAGATGCAGAAAGTGTAAGGTCAGCAAAATCGGCAAGCTTGGCCTGCACACGCCCGTTGGCAGCGTATCCGCCTGCTTGGTTAAAGTCGCTTGTGCGCAATTCGTTTACCCAAATTTCCAAACATATTGGTTTTCCATCATCCGCAAGGTCTTGTAAACTCTGGCGTTTGCGGTTGCGCACGCCCACCATTATTGTTTTTACACTACTCAAAATTGGGTTACCTAAAACTGTAATTGTGTGCGATGCATTACCATCTTCGGCAATCGCATACACTTCGGTTGTAGAAATGCCAAGGTTGTTTCGGGCAATTTTAGCGTTAGTTAATTTCTCTAATTCAATGTCTAAATTATTATTTGTATTCCAAACATCTTCGCGGCTCGTAGCACCAAATTTTGTAAAATATAATGGGTAAGAATATTCGTAATAGTTTTGGTCAAAATCGTTTCCTAAACGTATAAAAAATTCTGCTTCGCCATCTTTTAGTTGGTTGTCACCAGCTTGTTCGGCATGTACAAACATATTTAGGTGTTTATAAAGGCGTATGTCTAGGTCTAAATTACGGTAAGCCGCTTTAGCTTTACCATCGGGCAAATCGCAAATTTTTAAAGACAATGATTGTTCATTTTGTTGCCTAATATTTGTTGAGTTTGTAGGGTCAGTTACACGCTCAATACCCGGAGGCAACACGTAATTTATTGGTTCACGGTTCCCATTTTCTTCAAAGTTTACAGCTGCCAAATTAAATGTACCTGCACTTGAGTTGTCATTTGGTATAAATTCGCCAGGGGTTGCCAAATTGTATTGGTATTTACGCCAGTCGCCGCGCACAAGCTCCAATCGTGCCAAACGAATAATAGCTGTATCAGCAAAATCTTTCATAAACAAACGCACAAAACGTATTGAACGAAAATCTTGGATACCATTGATTGTTTTTTCGGGTGAACGCAAAGGAATTTTAAACTGGTACCATTTTATAGGACGCTTTGTGCCATTTGCAGCAGTTATGGTTGTGTCAACAATATTTGTAATATAATTTTGCCCTACGGTTTGCAATGCCTCTGGCGAAACATCAATACTATATTGAAAATATGCTTCGTTGTAATTCAGGTTATTGTCTTTGTTTAAATCTTCATTGTTTGGTAAAGTAGTGCTTGTGGTTGGATAATTAACTGCCGTATTATTTGTAGAGTTTTTCTCTAAACCACTAAAATTTTTGTAACGCTCCAAAATTCCAGCTTTTTTATCATCTAAATCTTGCCCCCTAAAATAAGTAAAGTTATCTGCCGATGGGTCAGCCGTAATTTTAGAAATTGCATCAGGCGTAAGCCCTGCACCTGAAAGTTTAGATACAAAAGGCGTTTTGAAAAATGTAGCTTCGTTTGCATCGTTTAAACCATCGTACCCAACATCTTGAAACACCCGTGAATTAGGGTCGTTATCAAATGCATTTATAATAGATGGTGTAATAGGAATTTTGCCCCACGTAGTTGTTATTAGTTGGTGTGCCGAATCGGAAGAAGAAACTTTTAAACCTTGTTCAAAAGATTTTCTATTGTCAGGCAACACATCCTCACTAACCTCACCAATATTAAAAAATAATTTTCCCTTTGAAGTTTGAGGATTTTTGTTATCCTCATTAAATGGGTCCATCATCCAAATTTGAATAAATTCAATATTTGATGTTTCAAAATCGGTTTGCTCAATACGTCGCATCAAGCCTGCCCAACGTGTTTTAGGTGCTTTTAAGTAGCCATCAACATCCAAACCTTTGGCAACATCCATGTCATTAACAGTGTAATTATATGGGCCTCTTTCTTTTGGATAATACGCTAAATCTAACATCGAAATTTGCGATTGTTGCGTTGCTTGCAATTGTTTGTTTGGGAAAACTTCTTGCTCTAACACTTGCCTCCATTGGTGGTTTGAGAGGTATTCTTTGTTATCCTTAATATGTGGCGGCGTTGTTTGCGCATTGTTTTGATGAAAAACAGTTTGGTCAATAGTGTACCAAGCCAATTTTGCACGGTTATAATTCCAAGGTAACTGCGCATTGTATTTTACTTCAGGAAATAAGTCGGGTTGGCCTTGTGGTAAACTTGCAATTGCCCAATTAAATTGTTGGCGCAAATCAATGGTAGATTGTGTGGCTTCAAAATCATCAATGTATGATGTACCTTTTTTACCAATAGCCTTGCTGTGGCCGGGTATAAAATACGCTGCCTCGCCACTCATTGTTATCGTTGACACTTCCTTTGTATTAATTAAAGGAATTTTATCAACCAATTTTGTAAGCCAAGGTGCGTCGGTTTTGTAGTTGCCATCTATACCAACAATTGTATTAGCAATAGGCTCATCGCCCAAAATAGTTTTTGGTGTAAGTGGTCTTTCCGAAAGCCTAAGGATTGTTCCTCCATAGGTAAAATCATTGTTTACTTTATGGTCAACGCGCGTACCAATTAAATTTCTTTGTATAGGATTAAATACTTGCTGGCTTTCGTTGCTAATTTCTATTGCTGCATTTGAAGCGAGTAATGCGGAGTTAATTATCTTAACCTTGCCGCCAGCATAATCAACTGTATAGTCAATGTTTTCGGTAAGTTTGGTGCCATTAGAAGTTAATGTAACCGAGTTTTGCGGTATATTTGTTCCGTTCAAAGAAATTTCGGCACCAGAAGCAGATGTAAAGGTTCCACGAATTTTAAACCTGTTTTTTGCAGGTAGTTGCTGTGCTGCTGTTTTGGTAGAGTCATACAATTCGCGGTACGAATATTTTAAACCAATTTGCCTTTCGGCTGGAGCCACATCAAATACACCCGAATAGCGATTATAATTTCCGAAGTGGTCTTCAAAATCTTTACCAAAAGGTTCAACCAATGGAAAATAAATACGTCCGCTAGCCTTATTAATAGTTACATTTTCAATCATATCAAAAACACCATCAGGCAAGCGTTGTTGTTGGTTGTTTACGCTATCTAAATTCAGAACTTGTATAAGCGGAAGTTTCCCAATTTTACCATCATCAATATAGTTCAGGTAAATACCTTTTTCGCGGTTATTGTATAGAACATCTAACCTAAAATCTTTATCAGTAATGCCGTATCCACCTAATGAATAGACGTTCTTCATCATCAAATCCCAAAATGGCAAACGCACGCGTGGATTGGTAGCTTTCAATAATTTTAAAACCAAAGTGTTTGGGTCCTGAATACCATCGGTGCTAAACTCACCCACTTGGTAGGCCTTGCCATTAACGGTGTATTGGTAAGCAACCGCCAACACTTCATTGTTGTTTAATGGAGAATTTAATGAGATATAACCCAAGTTTGCATTAAAGGTAAATTCACTTTGGTTTAGTTTTTTAGCACGTTCCAATACTTCATAATCCGACACTAACTTCATACCCGTTTGTGCCATTGTTGAAGCTGCTGCATTAATGCTGCGTATGCCGTCTTTATAAGGAATTTCGTTTAATTTTTCGTACAAATTATTTGAGCCAAATCTATCAGGATATTCATAAGAAGCTGGATGCTCGGTAGTTCCGGGGTTTGGCGCACCCACAAAATTTTGATTGGCCCATTTTAAATTCTCATCTCTGTAATGCAATCTATTTGTTCTGTCACTTTCTCCTAAATCGGCCAAAGCCACAATGTTTCGGGTATTATCAACCACACCCGAAAGGTTGGTTACATATACTTCTATCTTAGTAATTACAATTGGGGAGTTTATAAATGGTAGGCTTTGCAGAGCAAAATTATACCTATCTCTAAAATATTGTGCTAAAAAAAAGTGTTTGTTTACTTCGTAATTATCGCCAGTTACCTCAAACTTTTGAGTTTGGGCACCTCCCTGTACAGTTTGTTTTTGTTTTTTGCCTCGTTGCTGCGAAAGCACCGTAGTTACTGTTGTGCGCCCAAATTGCAATTGTGTTTTTATACCAAACAAAGCCTGCGAACCAGATATTAACGAACCTTGCAAAGGCAAACTAACATTGCCCGCCTCAATCTTTTTTATTATTTCATCGTCATGCCCTGTGTAGTCTAATTTTACCTGGTTTTGAAAGTCGAAACTTGCCTCGGTATCATAGTTGGTTTGCACCTTCATTTTATCACCAATTTTACCAACTACATTTATTTGTATTTTTTGGTTAAAATCAAATTGGGTGTTCTTGCGGTTGCGCACCGCAATTGAAGGGTTGTTGGTTTTATTAGTGTTTAAACCGAATGATAATTCTGCTGCGCCTTGCGGGCGAATGTCAACTGTATTACCACCAAATATGCGGTCAAAAGCTTCGCCGCCTACACTTAGTTTTGGTATTAAAGATTTGGGTTTATTTTCAATGTCTTCGGCTTCATGGCGTTGCTTCCAATATTTTTTTAATATTTTTTCAAGGTCATAATCCATGTACTCTTCAAGTGTCATGTATGATGGGCGGCGGTAATCTAATTTGCCCATTTTCTGTTTGAAATTAAACACGCCTTCCTTTGGGTCATAGTCAACACTATCGGTAACGTTGGCCGGATTGTTTAGGCGCAAACCACCTTGCGGGCCGTGGTCTGTAGGGTCCCAAGATTCATCGGGGTAGTTATACTTTAACTTAACTTTTTCGGTAGGTTTATTGGCAGTATCTATCGCCGCAATATAACGCGAAAGTTTTCTGCTACCCGCGAAAGACGAGCCACAAAAAATTAAGATTGACGATATTGTAAAAAATGTTAACCGTTTCATATCAAGAAGCATTTTGGCGAAAAGTTCGCCTTTGTGCTTGGCGAATTTAAAAATTGTTTAAAGCTTGTTTAATTAATTGTTCAACGCTGAGTTCTGCACCTGCATTGGCTTTGGCAACTTTATCAAGTGCTTTTTCCGATTGCATTTTTACAAATCCTAACATTGTAAGAGCTTGTAACGCTTCTTCGCGATTTTTATTGAAAGAAAGTAGAACATTTAATGTTGATTGTGGCGCATTGGCTTTTCCAACTTTGTCTTTTAATTCTATAATTATACGTTGGGCGGTTTTATCGCCTATGCCTTTTATACTTCTGAGCACAGCCAAATTACCCGAAACAATGGCGTTGCGCATTTCAGTAGGGTTTAATGACGATAGCATCATACGCGCAGTGTTGCAACCAACGCCGTTTACCGAAATAAGCTGGATAAATAGCAGACGTTCATCTTCATCAAAAAAGCCGTACAACGTATGCGCATCCTCTTTTATAGAAAGATAAGTAAGTACTTTGCCTTCTTTTAATTTACTAATTGATGAAAATGTATGCAATGAAATGTGCGCCAAATAACCCACGCCACCGCAGCTAACCACTACTTGTGTTGGTAAAACTTGTGCAAATTGTCCTTCTAAGAATGTAATCATTTTTTTTTTAAGGACTGCGAATGTAATAATCTTATGCTATATAAAAATTGGAATTTTTAGGTGGTGATTGATAGGGTTGTTGAATAGCGTATTATTTGAAAATACATTAATATATTTGCTACTAAAAGCTCTATTTATTTTGCTAATAGATAATTCAAATTAGTGTTATACATTAAAACATATCCACGTTTACTTTTTGCACTTAAGTAAGAATTTTGAACCATTGTTTCTACTGCGGTTTTCCTCTCTAAGTACTTTAGTAATAATTTGTCTATTCTGCTTGGCATTACGCCTATTCGCTTTGCAAAAGTTATAAAATCGACTTTAGATGGATGGTTATTTTTTTTATAATCCTCGCTTTTGTAATCATCTGCAAACAAGCCTTTCTTCAATGCAAAGTGAGAGTCTTCCACATGTAATTTTGTATTTATTAAATCGTAAGCTGGGCTTAGTTTAAAGTCGCCATGTTGGGTTTCTATAAGTGAAAAATTTTTTAAATGTGCATCTCCATTTGAGAACAGAAAATTAAATACTACTAACGAAAAATATTTTTCTATTTCAACGCGCCATGCAGGTACATATTTTTGTAATAATATTCCTATTTCTTCATAACTATAATCATATTTTTCATGCGACATAAAAGTTGTTTTCCCAGCCAAAGAGGCTAAATCTTCTTGGCCCCACTTCGACTTGTCTTCAAAATTTTTCACATCAAACCGTCTTGTTATATATGCAGGTACACCATCATTAAAAAATATCAAGGCATTATCAGCAGTATTTATACCATATATTTGACTTGCAATTTGCATGGTTAAATGCTCATTAGCTGGCACTTCTTTTGCGTTGCTAAGTAGTGATGGTATTGGCTTTAATATATGTGTTCCTTGTTCACCTTCTCTCGTTAAACGAAGCATGTTTTTATCTAATAAAAAACTAAGTTTTGTTTGAAAACCAGACAAAGAAATTCTTTTCATATTTTCGAGAAATACAGAAAGTGCAGCATCGCTTTTTTGTGGCGATGGCATCCTTAATATATGACTCACAGATTTGCCATAAAACACTTTACGCAGACACGTAGCACTGTAGGTTTCAAATCCTTCAGATAATGTGCCTGGGCAAAATTTTATAGTTGGTAAATTCATGTTTTATTAAAATTCTATAATTGTAATATTTCCAATTGTGTCATAACGAGCCGTTGATAATAAAAGCCCAAATTGGTCATCTTCTTCAATATTTAAAATACGGCTTTGCGTTTTTTTATTTTCACCTTCCGCAATCATATTGCTAAAAAATGGAAATAAGAATGTGCTTTTATACTCTTTTTTTTTTTTGGGAAGCGTTAAACTAACTGAACGTTTGGTGGCATCACTAAAATAAGCTTCGTCATACCTGAAAATAATTTGGTTTTTGCTTTTTTCGATTAATGTGCCAGCTAAAATTTTATTGCAGTAAACTTTTGCTTGTCTCATTTTTTAATGTTTGCTTTTACTTCTAAAATTATTTCTATTCCTAAAACGCTAACTAACTTTTCGATAATAACGAGTGAAGGGTTGCCTTGCGCACGTTCTAATTTATATAAAGTATTGATACTAACATCAGCCAACTCCGCTAAAATTGGCTGCGTTATTCCCAAGTCTTTTCTTCGTTTTTTTATTGCTTGGCCAAATTGTTTAATTAGCATAAAGTGCCATTTTTAAAGGCAAATATAAGCATAAATATATTGATATGCAAATAAAATCACATGTTAGTGTTATTTTATTTGATATTGAGTAATGGTTTAACGCTATAAAAATGAAAAATCACACGTTGGTGTGATTTTTCATTTTTTTTGAATTTTAAAATTGTTAAATACTCAATATATCACATCATACTATGGATTATTAAGTATTTGTATAATTTTGGCACGCGCTATCCCTTTATAAATGGCACTTTTTCAATAATTGCTTTCACTGCTTTATCTCTAATATTTAAATAGATTTCTGTACCAGCTTTTGTGTAAGCACTTTCTACGTAACCCATGCCTATAGCTTCTTTCAGCGTGGGAGACTGCGTGCCCGAAGTAACTTTTCCAATAGCTAATCCTTCAGCATTTTGGATTATATAATCATGGCGAGGAATTCCACGTTCCAATAATTTAAAACCTACTAATTTTTTAGAAACACCGTCAGTTTTTTGCTGCTGTAAAGCAACACTATTTGTAAAGGTTTTTGTAAATTTTGTAATCCAACCCAATCCAGCTTCTAATGGCGAAGTGGTATCGTCAATATCATTTCCATATAAACAAAAGCCCATTTCAAGGCGAAGTGTATCACGTGCTGCAAGGCCAATTGGTTTTATGCCGTGTGGTTTGCCAGCTTCAAAAATTGCATTCCAAATATGCTCTGCGTGTTCATTGTCAAAATAAATTTCAAAACCACCAGCGCCAGTGTAGCCTGTAGCTGAAACTAATACGTTATCAATACCTGCAAATTTTCCTTTTTCAAAAGTATAATAAACCATGCTTTCCAAATCTATACTTGTAAGGCTTTGCAAGGCTTTTGCTGCCTTTGGTCCTTGCACTGCAAGCAATGATGTTTTATCAGAAATATTGTGCATTTCAACATTTGCGGTGTTGTATTTCATTATATGATTCCAATCTTTTTCAATGTTTGATGCGTTTACTACTAACATATAACTATCGGCAGTCATTCTATAAACCAATAAATCATCAACAATACCACCTATTTCATTTGGTAAACATGAATATTGAATTTTGCCATCAGTTAAAACCGCAGCATCATTGCTTGTAACACGCTGTATTAAATCTAAAGCACCTTTGCCTTTCAAAATAAATTCGCCCATGTGGCTAACATCAAATACGCCAACGCCATTGCGCACTGTATCATGTTCCGCATTTATTCCTTCATAAGTTACCGGCATATTATATCCTGCAAAAGGAACCATTTTTGCACCTAATTTTTCATGCACATTTGTTAAAGCTGTGTTCTTCATTTTGTATTTTTTATTGAAATAATTTTATAAAATTTTCTTTGTTTGAATTTACTGAATAATTGTCTTCGATTTTTTTTCGGGTGTTAGTTGCCAAGGTTTGTAATAGTTCAAAGTTGCTAAGTAATTTTTCCAAATTGTGAAGCCAATCATTTTCTGTATCGCAAATAAAACCATTAATTCCGTTATCAACTATTTTTGTGTTTACACCAACTGGGCTAACCAAAGCAGGTATGCCAAGTGCCATATATTGCAATGCTTTAAAACCACATTTTCCGTTTGCCCACTTGTCGTTGTGCAGCGGCATTATACCAATATCTAACCTTAATAAATCATCAATTTCAGATTCTTTATTCCATTTAATAAATTCAAAACTAGATAATGATAATTCAGGGTTTTTATCACTAATAACGCAAAATTTAAAGGTGTATTTTTCTTCTAGTATTTTGATGGTATTTACCATATCATCTAAATACCTGTTGGTACTATGGGAGCCTGTCCAGCCTATAACAAGGTGATTGGCATTGTGCGTTTTTATTTTATTATGATGGTTTGCAGTGTCAATAGTAGTAGGATTATACACTACATTGCTATTGAATTCTCTTGCAAAATTGCATAGGTAATCGTTGCCGCACGAAACTTTGTAAGCTATTTTACAAATGTATTTTGTGTTTGAATAAAATTTTAAAAACGAAAAAAAGCTATTGCTTTCACTTGTATTTGGTATCCAAATTGCATCGTCAAAATCATAGATTATTTTTTTACGAAACACCTTTGCAATTAACCATTCAAATATTGGTGGGCCAATAGGTGCAGCTTCTCGGTGTATAAAAACATAATCATATTTTGGTAATGAAAACAATTGGAGAAACCTTTTTATTAAACCTAAAATTATATAACCAATTTTTCGGAAAATATGCCCTGGTTTATACAAAACTTTCCAAGCATTAAGGCTTAAAAATGATTTTGCAGTAAACGCTATTTCTGAATTTTTGAGGTGTTCAAAATATTGCTCAAAGCGAAACCTTTGGCTGGCCGCCTCACCAATTGGATATGGACATAAAAACAATATTTTCATAAACGAATCGAAGTAAACATAATAGATTTTCTGGAATAAAGTATTGAAATAGTTACATGCATAAATTAGCTTCTTTCTAAGTCAAAAATAATTAATCCGCTGCGCAACTTAGGTTCTACCCAAGTTGATTTTGGGGGCATTATTTGTCCACTATTGGCAACGTTTTTAAGCTGAACCATACTTACAGGATGAAGCACAAAAGCAGCTGCAAACTTGCCACTATCAACACTTTTTTCTAGTTCTGCAATAGGTTTTATGCCAGGGACAAACGAAACCCTAGTATCAGTTCTTAAATCATTTATATTTAAAATATTAGCCAATATGTTGTCGCTTAATATTTGAGCATCCAAACTATATACGGGGTGATTACTATCAAAAGTATTGGGCTTTGGTTGTAAACTGTACCAACATTTATTTAAGTATAAATTTATACTATTTATTTGCGCAGATTTTCTATCGTTAGTGTGCACTTTTTGCACCTCAAAATTAAGATGTAATTTACTCAGAAACTCCTCAGACGATAGTCCGTTTAAATCTTTTATCAATCTATTAAACTCAACAATTTTAAGCTGCGTTTCTGAAAAGAATATACCTAAAAAGTAGTTATAATTTTCATTGCCCGTATGCGATTCATTTTTATCCTTGTGCCATTGTGCAAGTCTAGTAGATGAAGCACTTCTATGATGTCCGTCAGCAATATAAATACACTTTAATTTATTAAAAACAGCTTGAATATCTTGAATGATTTTTTTATCAGTTAACTTCCAAACTTTATGTCGCACTTTATCGGCAGTTGTAAAATCGTAAATTGCAAATTCGTTTATTTTTGTGGTATTGAGTATTGTTTCTAAGTCAGCATCATAATCGTGCGCAAAGCAAACCGGTTCGGCATTAAAATCACATATTTCTAAATATTGTTTTAGTTTTTCTTCTTTTTCAGAAAGCGTTTGTTCATGCAGTTTTATATTGTTATTTAAATAATCAGTAGCCGCTGCACAAGCCAAAAAACCTGTAAAATTACCCTTTATACTAACTTGGTTATACACATAAATAGACTCGGCATCATCGGCAATAAAAACCTCTTCATCAAGAAAATTTGTATAGGCTTTTTTTATTTTATACAGCAACTCTGTTGAGTTTGCTTTACTTTTATTCTCACTGATGTGCTCAGGTTTTATAATGTGCATAAAAGAGTATGGGTTGGTAGCTAATTTAATATTTAACTCTTGTTTGGTGTAATTATCTACACTTCGGCTGGCCACCAAATGTACTTTGTCGGGTGCTGGGCGTATAGCTTTAAATGGTTTTATAATTGCCATAATAATTTGGAGAATTGCAATGCAATACTAACAAAAAATATTTTGCATATTTCATTTTATTAATCATTTATTTAATCAATTTCCCCTTTTTATTCATACTATTGCAATAAAGATTTAGTTCAAATTTTATGTTCAAAAACCTTCTTTTTATAGTTACAGTTTTTACTATTTCAATGGTAAATAGTTTTGCTGCCGACACCTTAAATGTTACTGATGGCGATGGTAAAAAACAAGGCTGGTGGATAATCTTAAATGCCAATAACCAGTTAGCCGATTGCCCTGCTACTACAAAATATGAAGAGGGGCGTTACCGCGATGGGCAAAGGCAAGGGCAATGGCGCAGTTACAATTGCGCAGGCAAAATTAAAACTGAAATGACTTATGTGAATGACCGTAAAAAAGGGTTTGCTAGGGTATATTATGCGAATGGTCAGCCTATGGAAGAAGGACTTTGGCAAGGAAATAAATGGGTTGGTAAATACAAGTTTTTTTATGAAAACGGACAATTGTATTACGATTTTAATTACAATGATGACGGTAAGAGAGAAGGTGCACAAAAATATTATCATGATAATGGAAAACTAATGGTTGAAGGTACTTGGCACGAGTCAAAAGAAGCTGGGGTAATTAAGGAATTTAATAAAGATGGTAAATTGATTACCGAAAGCACATACAATGAAGGACGAATAGATGAAGAAAGTATTAAAACTTTTAAACCTGACGAGGAAAAAGTGAAAGAGCCAGAACCAATAAAGGAAGAAATTAAAGTAGAGGAGAAAAAAATAGAGCCTGTGAAACCCGCAGAGGTTGGTTTGTTAAGCGATGGTTTTCATAAAACTTTTGATAAAAAAGGCCACGTAACAAAAGAAGGCGAATTTAAAAAAGGTATTTTAGTAGAAGGAAAAGCCTTTTATTATGAGGGTGATAAACTATTTAAAACTAACATAATTAAAGGTGGCTCAATTTCTAAAAGCATCATAGAAAAAGAGTTTCAAAAATAATTTTTCTATTGCAGAATATTATAATTTTGAAAGACACCCTTAGCATAGTTTTTTGCTAGAAAAAAGCCAGCCGATTTACAATTTTATTTGTAGATTTACAGAAACTATAAAAACAAAATTAAATGAAAACAAACTTAAAAGAGAAACTTGTTTTATTGCTGCTATTAGCAAGTATTCAGGGTTTTGCTATTACAACCTACTTTTCAACAGCCCGATTTTACAGCCCCACCGACGGCCCTTTTGTTGAAACTTATTTAACCGTTTTAGGAAAAACAACGAGCTTCAAAAAAAATGCAAATAATCTATATCAAGCTGGTGCCGAAATAGCTTGGATATTTTACCAAAACGATAAAATTGTAGCAGCCAATAAATACATCTGCAACAGCGTGGAAGTAAATGACAGCCTACTAAAACCAGATTTCACTGATGTACAAAGATTTTTGCTACCACCCGGCGAATACGATGTGGAGTTGATTGTTGCGGATAAATATTTTATAGACAAAAAATATAATTCGAAGTCAAAATTAATTATTGAAAAACCTGTTGATAGCTTATTCTTTTCGGATATTGAGTTTGTAGAAAGTGCTGTAAAAACGGATGTTGCAAGCATATTGAACAAAGGTGGTGTAGAAATTAATCCGTTTCAAGCAACATTTTTTCCTGATGGTTTTGATAAACTTTTATTTTATGGAGAAATGTACAACAGCGCAAAAATTTTAGGCGAAAATGAAAAATTTGTTTTTACCTACTCAATAGTTGATTTTAATACAAATAAGGTAATGGCTGATTTTTCAAATTTTACGAAGCAATCGGCAAATATTGCAAACTCGTTTTTGGGCGAATTAAATATCGAAAATTTACCAAGTGGTAACTATAATTTGGTTGTAGAGGCACACAACAAATTAAATGAGATTAAGGCAACACAAAAAACATTTTTCCAACGTCTTAAAAAAGCAGAAAAAGATACAGTAAACCCAAACAAAAATATTGAAGAATTTGCAAATGGAGGTAACGGAAATTTCGAAAAGAAAATTGTAGATATTGATTCTCTGGTATATTATCTACGCACAATTAGGCCAATATCAACAAGGGTTGAAACCGATGTGGCTGCAAGGTTAATAAAGGCGAAAGACAAAGTAATAATGCAAAATTTTCTGCACACTTTTTGGGAAAAAAGAAGTGCAATTAATCCTGAGGCAGCATTTCACAAATACAATGGAAAAGTAAATGAGGTAAACTCAATGTTTAGCACTTCAAGCATAAAAGGTTTTAGAACCGACCGTGGGCGCGTGTACTTACAGTATGGCGCGCCAGACCAACGTGGCCGATATGAAAATGAGCCATCAAATTTTCCTTATGAAATATGGCAATATTATACTATAAATAAAGTTCGTAATAGAAAATTTATTTTTTATAATCCTTCATTGGCTACTAATGGCTATAGGCTTTTGCACAGTGATGCCATTGGCGAAACGCGCAATGATAATTGGAGGGTTGAGTTAGATAGCCGCAGCTTGCAAGGGCAGAAAAGCAAGCAAAACTTAGATAAAACAGAAACCGATGATTACATGGGCAACCAGTCTAACGACAATTTTAGCAATCCTCGATAAGCAACATCATAAAATATGAACACTGTTGCTGTTGTTATTCTTAATTGGAATGGCTTGGCTTGGTTACAAAAATTTTTGCCGTCGGTTGTTCGATACTCAAATTTGCCGAATGCCAAAGTTGTGGTTATAGATAACGCATCTACGGACAATTCGGTTGATTACATAAAGCAAACTTTCTCAAATGTGCAAATAGTTATAAATAATGCAAATGGTGGTTATGCAAAAGGTTATAATGACGGCTTAAAACATATAACATCCGATTATTTTGTGCTATTAAATTCAGATGTTGAAGTTACCGAAAATTGGCTGCAACCATTGCTGTTATTAATGGATTCGGACAGGCAAATAGCTGCATGCCAACCCAAAATTTTGGCTTTTGATAATAAAGATAAATTTGAATATGCAGGTGCCGCAGGTGGTTTTATAGATAAATTTGGATACGCATTTTGCCGTGGACGTATATTTAATTTTATTGAAAATGATGAAAAGCAATACAATACTGAAACTGAAATTTTTTGGGCAACTGGTGCCTGTCTTTTAGTTAGAAGTAATTTGTTTTTTGAGAGTGGAGGGTTAGATGAAGATTTTTTTGCCCACCAGGAAGAAATAGATTTATGTTGGCGTATGAAAAATGCTGGTTATAAAATTTATTACTCTCCCAAATCTGTTGTTTATCACGTTGGCGGTGGCACACTCAATGCCCTTAGTCCGTTTAAAACATACCTTAATTTTAGAAACAATTTATTTTTGTTATTCAAGAATTTGCCACCGAAACATTTATATAAAATAATTCCGTTTAGGTTATTATTAGATTATTTGGCAGTTATTCGGTTTGTATTTTCAAGGCAAGGTAAACATGCGAAAGCGGTAATAAAAGCACACTTCCATTTTTTTAAAACATTAAATGTAATGAAAGTAAAAAGACAAAAAGTAAAGTTTGCACCAAACGCCGATTACACCTCTTGCGTATATTTAGGCTCTGTAGTTTTCGATTATTTTATTAATTCAAAAAAAAAATTTTCTAAATTATTATCCTCTAAATTTTCAACTAATCTATAAATGGAAATAATCAATTATGCGGAATGCTTAAATGAGTATAAAAATACTTGTATTATTGATGTTAGAAGCCCACTAGAGTTTGCTCAAGGGCATATACCCAATGCAATTAATTTCCCATTACTAAACGATGAAGAACGTAAAATCGTTGGCACAACTTATAAACAGAAAGGACATGAATTGGCGGTTATTAAAGGCTTTGAGCTTGTTGGTGGAAAGTTTGCGCAATTTCTTATTGATTTTAAAAAGCTAAAAACGGAAAGCCAAATAATTGTGCATTGTTGGCGTGGTGGCTTACGTAGCAATATTATGGCTTGGCTTTTAGAGAAGGGTGGGTATAAACCATTGCTCATAAAAGGTGGGTATAAAAGTTATAGAAATGCAGTTATCCAATCATTTAGCAAGCAGTATAATTTCGTAATACTCGGAGGGAAAACGGGCAGTAACAAAACCAAAATTTTACATGAATTATCGCAGCTAAATAATTGCATTATTGATTTAGAAAATATAGCCAATCACAGAGGCTCTGCGTTTGGCGGAATTGGACTAGGCTTGCAACCTACACAAGAGCAATTTGAAAATAATTTTTATGAGCAATTACAGAAAATAGAAAACAACAATATTGTTTGGATTGAGAATGAAAGTAGGTTGATTGGAAGGATAGTTATTCCAACCTCAATTTATAATCAAATGAGAAACGGACGTTTAATTAATTTATTGGTTAGTAGAAATATTCGTGCAAATAATATTATTGAGCAATATGGAGCATTCGATAAAAATATTTTAGAAGAAAAAACAATTGGTATTGAAAAGAAGCTGGGTAACCAAAATATGCGCATAGCTGTTGATGCTTTAAAAAGTAATAACCTTGATGCATGGGTAAATATTTTACTTGATTATTATGATAAAACCTATGAATTTTCTCAGCAAAAGAGGCTTGCTTCTTCAATTTCCTCAATTGAATATGATGCTGAAAATTACATTGAAAACATTTTGAACGCTGTTAAATAAAAGCCTTTGCAATAAACGCTATGATGCGTATGTTGATAGTAGAATAATTTACCTTTGCCGAAATTAACAATGAATAGTTGATAAAAATTTGTTTGAAAGTTGTGAATAAAACATTTAGGCACTATTTTTGGGAAATAGCATTTAATTAAATACTACTAAAATGAGAAACAAAATTGTTTTATTCTTTGCCGCACTTATTTTACTTTCACCGATAGCTGATGCAAAAAAAGTTGTAAAGAAAAGTTACAGAAAGAAAACTGCTAAGCATTACAAATCTAAAAAGTACCACAAGCGTAAAGTTGTTAAAAAGAATTATGTAGTTCGCAGTGTTTCGCAAAATGAAATGTTGAACTGTAGGCAGTATTTGCAACAAAAAATTGATAACAAAACTTATGCTGTTGGTATTGATATTTCGCGTTACCAAAACATAAATTTTAATACACTTGATACTAACTTGAGTTTTATTGTTTGTAAAGCTACTGAAGGCGTTAAACTTATTGACCGTAAGTTTGCATACCATTGGAATAATATTTCTGGTAAAACCAAAAAGGGTGCTTATCATTATTTTTTACCGCACGTATCGGGCAAGCAACAAGCGCAGTTGTTTTTAAGTGTAGTGCCATTCGAAAAAGGAAATATGCGCCCAGTAATCGATGTAGAACAATGCTGGGCCTACAACAAGAAAAATAGAAATTTGAATGTGGCAAACTTGCGTGAGTTTATAACTGAAATTGAACTTGCTTTGGGTGTAAAACCAATAATATATACAAACGCACATTTTTGGAATACAAATTATGCTGCCGATATGAAAGATATGGCAAACGAGTATAGCCTTTGGATTGCAGATTATAGAGGCTCTGACGAGCCAGGAGTACCTAAAGGTTGGAGTGATTGGAGCATGTGGCAACACAGCCCAAAAGGCCGCTTAAGTGGTATTGCAAGTGATGTAGATTTGAATGTTTGTAAAGTTGATTTAAATAAACTTCTAATACCGTAAATAGAAAATAAATATGAAGAGGCTGATAAAATAATTTAATTTTATCAGCCTTTTTTTTTGAAAACATTTAAACCTTTTTAATTTTAGAAGCCTAAATATATTTACGAAATATAAATTGATAATTGCAATTAAAAATATGGTGAGTGCTAGGTGCATTAGAATTCTACATTTAGAATTTGAAAAGTTGCCTGCCGTTACTGTAAACCAAATATATTTGGGTAGTGCTGATATTGATTTTGATTCAAATAAAATTACAATCCTAAAAATAGACAAGATACTCCGCGAAAGTGGATTTGAGCGTATTATTGATAAAGATTTACAAATTGCTGAACAAATAAAAGTTGCCGTATTAGAAATGATTTACTACGGTAATAACCTAAATACAATTATCAGAAATAGTGATTATTTAAGTGATAAACTTGGGCATTCTTATGCACATTTAAGCAAAGTATTTTCTGAAAAAACTGGTTCAACACTTGAAAAATATATTATTTTGGTGCGTATAGAACGTGTGAAAGAATTAATTAGTTATGGTGAACTTACACTTAGCGAAATTGCATACATGATGGGCTATAGCAGCGTTCAATACTTAAGTAATCAATTTAAACAGGTTACGGGCTACTCTGTAAGCGAATATAAAACTTTACCAAATAAGCCACGCAAAGCACTAGATAAATTGTTAGAATAATAACAATCTTGGTGTGAAACGATTTAATCGTTTTTGTTAAGACAAAACTCTATTGTTTTTAATTTCTCCTTTGGGTAACAACTTCATCAATACTTTTCAAAATAATTGAACAAGCCTTTTCTATTTCTTCGATAGTAATTGTTAGTGGAGGTGCAATTCTCATTGCATTGTCACAAAATAAAAACCAATCGGTAATTACACCATTTGCAATACAGCCGTCAATTATTTGCTTGTTCAAATCAAAATTTTCAAATTCTATGGCCAGCATCAATCCTTTGCCTCGTATGCTTTTTATCGCTTTATGAACCATCATTTTCTTGATGAATTCCCCCTTAAAAAGTACATCTTCAATTAAATTATTTTGCACCAAAACATTCATGCAAGCCAATGCCGCAGCTGCCGATACAGGATGTCCACCAAAAGTTGTGAGGTGTCCTAATATTGGTTGAATGGTAAAATAATTCATTAAATTATGCGAAGCTATAAATGCACCTATTGGCATACCGCCACCTATTCCTTTAGCGAGGCATAAAATATCTGGTACAATGTTATAGTGTTCGAAAGCCCAAAGTTTCCCAGTTCGTCCGGCACCACATTGTATTTCGTCGCACACAAGCAATGCTCCTACTTTGTTACATTGTTTTTGTAATTCAAACAAATAATTTTCGAATGGCTCTATATAACCTGCTTCGCCTTGTACAGTTTCTATAAACACTGCCGCCACAGTATTATCAATACTTAAAATATCTGAGAAATTATTATAGTTAATTTGGTAGCAATCAGGTAATAGTGGTCTAAAATTTTGCTTAAATGTTTCGTTGCCAATAATACTGAGTGCACCCTGAGTGCTGCCATGATATGCATTTTTGCATGAAATTATTTTGCTTCGGCCTGTTGCGCGTTTAGCCAATTTCATTGCACCTTCAATAGCTTCTGTACCGCTATTGGTGAGGTAAGTAGTATTTAATGATTTGGGTAAATGTTCGGCAAACCATTGCGCCAATTGCACTTGCGGCGCTTGTATATATTCGCCATATACCATTAAGTGCATGTATTTTTGCGATTGCGCATTAATAGCCTCCACCACTTTTGGGTGGCAATGGCCCACATTACTTACGCCAATACCTGAAATAAAATCAATGTAGCTTTTACCGTGTGGCGAAAACATATATACACCTTCAGCCCTTTCTATTTCTATAGCTAACGGAAATTGACTAGTAGGAGCAAGGTGTTCAAAAAATAATTGTCGGTTTGTTTTATACATGATTCAATTATGCAACAGAGAATTGATAGGGTATGAAAGTTACAAAACTATTTTTTTACTTCACATTACAAAATGACTAGCAAAATAAGGTTTCAAATTTTTAATTGCCAATAGCCAATATTATACAATATTTTTTGTTGCGTATTTATTAATTGAATCCTGCTAGAGTTTTGGTTATGTAAATTTTTAAAACCTATTCTGTTTTTACTTAGGAAATTTTGGGTATAAAAAAAACGGCTCAACATTTAAAAAATGCTCAGCCGTTTATATACTACTTTTTATTGTTAAGCAACAGCAGTTGGTACTATAGATACGTAAGATTTACCTTCCGATTTCTTTTTAAACTCAACTTTGCCGTCGGTTAACGCAAATAAAGTATGGTCTTTGCCAATACCAACATTTGCACCTGGGTTATGTTTTGTACCGCGCTGGCGAACTATAATATTACCAGCTATTGCAGCTTGCCCGCCATATATTTTCACACCTAAGCGTTTGCTATGCGATTCGCGTCCGTTTTTACTACTACCCGCGCCTTTTTTATGTGCCATTTCTTTTCTTTTTTTTAGGGTTAATAAATTAAGCTATAATAGCTTCTATCTGAATTTTTGAAAGTTGTTGGCGGTGACCATTCAACTTTTGGTAGCCTTTACGGCGTTTTTTCTTGAAAACAAGAACACGGTCACCTTGAAGGTGCTCCAAAACTTTAGCGGATACTTTTGCACCACTAATAACCGGGGCGCCAACATTAATTTTGCCACCGTTGTCAACCAACAATACTTTATCGAAACTTACGTTCGAATCTATTGCTGCTTCTAAGCGATGTACAAAAATCTGCTGGTCTTTTTGCACTTTAAACTGCTGCCCTGCGATTTCTACAATTGCGTACATGATTTATATTTTTTTTAATTTGAGGCGCGAAAATAACCTTTTTTTATTATCCTACAAACCTTTGTTAAAATAAAGGGCTTTTTAAATAGTTTTGACCATAGCAATATTAATTTGCTTTTGATTTGCATTTGGAATACTCTTGCAAAAAAACAACAAAAAATTATTAAAGCGAGTGAATCAATCATTAAGCAAAGTTTATTTTCCAAACCTTAATGCAATAAGATTTATTGCTGCTTTAATGGTAATTTTTCATCACATTGAAAATGACAAAAAGAGATTTGCAATGTTAAACATGGCTGATGAACCAACTTTTTATAAGTTAGGTGCTTTAGGCGTAGTATTGTTTTTTGTGCTTAGTGGCTTTCTTATCACTTATTTATTGCTTACCGAGAATAAAGTAACGAACACAATAAGTATAAAATCATTTTACATGCGCAGAATACTTAAAATTTGGCCATTGTATTTATTAATTACTGCGATAGGTTTTTTTGTTGTTCCACATTTTGCATTCATTAACGCTCCTCATCTCGAAGTTGTTACTTCGAGTAATTTCGGATTCAAATTATTGCTTTTTGTTACCATGTTGCCCAATATTGCGTTAGCAATATTTAGCCCTATACCAATTATTTCGCATTTGTGGTCGATTGGTGTTGAAGAGCAATTTTATTTATTCTGGCCTATATTAATGAAAAAGATTAATAATAAATGGTTAATGATATTTGGATTTATTATAGCATATTATATTTTAATTCACTATTTACCTTATCGTTTAGGAAACAATAATCCTACAAAAATATTTTTCAAATGGGCCAAAAAGAGTCCTTTTGATTGTATGGCAATTGGTGGATTATTTTCATTACTAATTTTTTCTACCAATGATAAAGTTGTGCGACTTAAATCAATTTTGTTTAAAAAATGGTTACAATGGGTAGTTTTAATATTTACTGTTTACGCCATTATAAGCGGTCTTGAAATGCAACTTATGACAAACAAAGTTTACTCGGTTTTATTTGGACTTATAATTTGCAATTTTGCTGCAAACCCAAACCGTATTTTTAGTTTAGAATTTGGGTGGTTAAGTTATTTGGGTAAGATTTCTTATGGTATTTACATTTACCATCCTATAGCAATAATTAGTGTTTTAAGATTATGTGCAGCATATAATATTACTTCTAATTTAATCATTTACCCAACTGTGGTTGCTTTCACAATTGGTATTGCTGCATTGTCATTCAAATATTTTGAAAATTATTTTATACATCTAAAGCATAAATTCACTAAAGTTATTAGTGGTAATGATGCATTAACGCCTGTTTCAAAATAAATATTAACTCTATTATTTATTCAATAAAATGAAAAAAATACAGTCACTTATATTAAAGTCTTACAACAAAAAAATTGATTCAATTGGATTGGCAATGTTTAGAATTTTCTATTGCATTTTTTTGTTTTGTGAAATAAAAGATATGTTTTATTTCAAAGAATTAATTTTTGATAGAATACCGTTTTTAGTAAGTTATGAAATAAGTATTGACATATTACTATTATTTTGGATTATATCAATTGTAATGTTATGCATTGGCTTATTTACACGCACTTTTGCAGTTGTAAATTATCTTTTTACCATCATAATTTGTGGCACAATTACATCTTACGAATACCACATGTTTTATGCCTATTTAGGGGTTGGTTTTTTGTTTTTATTCATGCCAATTTCAAAATCATATTCGTTAGACGCTTTAATTTTAAAACTAAAGCACTCTAATGCAAAAGTAGCATACAATCCTGATACAAAAGTTAGTCAAATTTATTATTTTCTTCCATTGTTTTTAACAATTGGTTTAATTTATATATATTCTGTTTTTTATAAATTTTCATCTGATTACTGGATGACGGGCTTAGGAATGTGGCGCCCAAGTGTATTCCCAAATTTTAATGCTTATGGAGAAACTATATTTATCAATAACTTGTTTCTAACAAAGTTATTTGGTTATACTATGATAATATTCGAGTTTGTATTTGTCTTTTTATTTTGGTTTAAGAAATTGCGAATACCATTCTTTATTACCGGTATAGGTTTACATTTAGGGATATTAATATTTTTTCTGATACCATGGTTTGCACTCGGTTACATGGCTATATATTTATTGTTAGTGCCAGTATCTTATTTTAGAAAATTCTTTGCATTTTTTAAATCCAAAAAACAAACATTGCATTTTGTATATGATGGTGATTGCCCGCTATGTAACCGTACTAAAATAATTATAACAAGTCTCGATTTTTTCAATAAAATTGCCTTTGTAACAGCGCAAAATGTTAAGCGCAAGCACAATATTGAAGCTATAAATGCAATAGAAGATGAACAGCTTATTTTGCATATACACAGCTTCAGCAACAAGGGCAAAGTTTACAAAGGTGTTGATACATCCAAGTATTTTTTAGAATGATTTATACAGCCCCTTTAGCAATACTAATTTTGATACCCGGAATATATCATTTAGCAAAGAAAATATATGCAACCGTAGCAACCAATCGCGAACGGATTCCTTGTAATGATGACAATTGTGTAATAGGTTATCCTCCATCTTTTGTAGATTCTGATGAAATTAAATTGCTACAGAATTTAAAAATAAGAGACATTAAAGTATTCGGACTTGTTATGTTTTTTATTGTTTTTTCATTTTTTCAAATTTGCTCAATTTTCAGTTCATCAAGTGTGGTGCATTTTAAAAGTGATTGGAAACTTATAAATAACCCTGTACATTTTTATTGCGAAAAATTTTGCAAAGCAACAATTGCAAAAACCAAAGTGTTTTTTGGTATCACGCACCACGCATTATTTTTAGATGGCCATATGAATGGTTATGACCATATTATAACAGTTGTTTATGTTGATAAATTTGGTAAAACCATATGGCTGCCAATAATGAAACAAACTGGTCAGCCCGATTGGTATCTAAAGGGCTTTAATTGGACTAAATGGACTTTTAGAGTTAATTCTCCGAGGGTTAATTCGCAGTTGTTAGTGAAAGGTGTAAAAGATTTTACAGCTTTTTGGGCTGGCAAATATAATATAGAACTAAATAATGCACAATTCAAAGTTTTGGTAAAATACATTACAGTTCCAACCAAATTTGAACCTAATTTTTTGAGTTCGCAAATGAAAAAACCTTGGGAAAAATTGGCCAATGCAAATTGGGATAACAAAGAGTTTTCAATTAATTATTTGCAAGATATTTCAACCTTTAAAGCCAAATAATTTGGAAAATAAAAAACACTTAGTTGTTGGAGCTAACAGCTTTTTAGCCAAGCAAATTATTTTGCAAATTAATGACAATGCCAATGTGTTGGGATTGTATAACAATGCTACAAATAATTTTGTAAATGGTGTTGAATATAAAAACATTTCAGAGTTAGAAAATCTAAGCGATACCTTTCAGTTTGTATTTATTATTTCAGCATTTATTCCGCAAAAAAACAATGTGGAAGACGTTGAAAAACTTACCCAAATTAACGAAAACCTTACTACTATAATTTGTGCAAAATTTAAAACTTCAAAAATAATTTTTGCCTCTTCTGTTTCGGTATATGCTTTTGATGGTTTAGGAAAAAACGAACAGAGTATTTGTGAACCTCAAACCTATTATGGTATCTCAAAATTAAATGCCGAAAACATTGTGAAGCATCATTTAAGTTACGCCATTGTACGCATTTCATCTATGATAGGGGTAGGCATGAAGCAAACTACTTTTGTTCCCCTTATAATTAGTAATGCAATAAAAAATAACAAAATAACTTTATTGGGTGACGGTTCGCGTAGCCAAAATTATATTGATGTAAATGATGTAGCAACAATTTTTATAGAGGCATCAAAACACACTAAAAATTTAGTTTTATTGGCAGCATCAACAATGTCTTTTTCAAATTTAGAAATTGCTAATTTTATAGAAAAAAAATTACCCAATATTTCTATTTCATTAGAAAATACAGACAATTCTCCATCTTTTTATTATGATGCTACAAATACCTATAAAAATATTAATTTCACACCGCAAAAATCAATTGAAAACAGCATAACAGAGATTGTAGAATGGCAACAAAAAATATATTAGTTACAGGTATTGGCGGCAATGTAGGGCAAGGGATAATTAGAAATATACAATCATTAAAATTAGATGTAAAAATTACTGGAACTAACGTTTTAGAGTTTACTGCTGGCAATTATTTATGCGATTATTTTCACAAAGTACCTTATGCTTTTCATGATGGTTTTATTGATGAAATGATTAAAATTTGTAATCAACAAAATATTGATTTAATCATTCCATCTACCGATTTTGAAGTCAACTTTTTGGCCGAACATCGTGATAAGTTTTCTTGCCCAATTGCAGCTTCACACCACGAAGCCACCCAAATTTATTTAGACAAATTTGAAACATGGGTACACCATAACAAATACAATATTCCTTTTGCAAATTCGGTTTTGCCATCAAAATACAGAAATGAATTTGAAAATATTATTTTAAAACCCAAGAAGGGTAGGGGAAGTAGAGGTTTACATTTGAATCCTACCAATGTTGCATCATTTGCTGATGATGAATATATGGTGCAAGAATTACACAAAGGCGACGAAATAACCACTGCTTTTTACATTACAAAACAAAGGCAATTGCATGGCCTTATTACCATGAGCCGCACACTCGAAAATGGCGCTACAAATACGTGCAAAGTAATTTTTGAACACGATAAAAAAATAACAGAAATCATTGAAAAGATGATTGCCGTTACACCAATTTATGGAGCTGCCAATTTGCAAAGCATTGTTACCGCCGACGGTAGCATAATACCGTTTGAAGTAAATTGCAGAATTTCGGGCACAAATTCTATTCGAAGTAATTTTGGTTTTAAGGATGTAGAATATACATTGCAAGAATATTTATATGGTGTTGAGCCAAGCAAGCCAATCGTTACAAGTGGCGTTGCTGTTAGGGTTTTGTTAGATGTAATTTATCCAAACCAAACAGATTCTACCAACCTAATTGATAACACAACTCCACATTTTATTTTTTAATATGAAGATTGATTATATCCTTTTTGATGCGGCAAATACATTAATCCATAAGCCACAATTATGGGTTAATTTGTTAGGCGTCTTAAACAAAAACAACATTGGTGTTTCTGAAAATCGTTTAAAAACCAACCACAAATTACTAAGCGAAGCTATACGTTTTCCGGATAGAACGTCAAAAGAATTTTATCAAAATTTTAATGCTGAACTTTTATATTCATTTGGTATTGTGCCAACACAAAAACTGCTTGATGAAATATTTGAAGCTTGTACCTACCTATCTTGGCAAGCTTTTGACGATACCGAAATTTTGAAAAGTTTGAATTGCAAAATTGGTATTGTATCAAATTTCAACAGCACATTAATTGAGAAAATTGAAGGTATGTTTGGCAAAATATTTACCAATATTATTATTTCTGAAAATTTTGGAGTTGCAAAACCAAATGTTGAGTTTTATAAAATAGCGTTGAAGGAAGTTGGTGTGGCCGCACAAAATGTTTTATACTTTGGTGATTCAATTAAATTAGATGTAGAACCTGCGCAAAAATTGGGTATCAATGCAATGCTTATTGATAGGGATAATATTTACCCAAATTGCGAAAATAGAATTACAAACATGCAAGAAATTACTAAATTTTTATGATAGAAAGTACAATGAATTTTGAAAATAAAAAGTTATCATTAGTTGTGCCTGTTTACTTTGAAGAAGATTGTATTTTGCAGTTTTTAAAAGAAACGCACGAGGTACTTTCTGCCATTAAAATTGATTATGAATATGTTTTTGTTGACGATGGTAGCACCGATAAAACTACCGAACTTATTAAAGAAAAAGCGAAAATAGACAGCCGCATTAAGTTGGTTGAATTTTCATACAACCATGGCAAACAGGCTGCTGTAACCGCAGGTATTAATTATGCTACTGGCGATTACCTGCTGTATATGGACCCTGATTTGCAAGACCCTCCAAAAGAAATTCCACGTTTTTTAGAAGAAATTGCAAAAGGTTATGATTTGGTTTTTGGTGTGCGCGAAGAAAAAATGGATGGCGCTTTAAATAAACTTTTCTCACGAATTTTTTGGGGTGTGTTAGAAAAATTTACAGGCTTAAAAATTCCAAAAGGTATAGCTGTAATGCGAATTTTTAATAGAAAATTCGCAAATAAATTTATGGAATATCCAGAACAAAATCGTTTTATTGAAGGTATGTTTATGCACATTGGCATGAAACGCTGTACCATTATAATTTCTCAAAGAGAAAGGTTTGCAGGCAAAACAAAATTTAATTTTAAACGCAAAATGCAATTGGCATTCGATGCTATTTTCGATTACTCCGAAATGCCTTTAAAATTAGCTGTACGCTTGGGTTCTATTATATTTTTGGTAGGATTGGCAATGGTGTTTTTTATTTTATTGGCTAAAATATTTTTCATACATTTTCAGCTTGGCTGGGTGTCAATTATTAGTGCAATAATTTTAGGCTCAGGATTGCAATTATTTTTTATTGGCATAGCCGCAATTTACATTGGGCGCACCTACCGTGAAACAAAAAAACGTCCACTTTTTTCAGTTAAAGAATTAACTAATTTTGAAAAGTAAGGTTTTAAAAACCTTACAAATCTCCAATATTTGCACCAATAGTAAAATGTAATTGCCCTTTTGTTGGTGCGGGATTCGGCCTACCATTCTGGGGGCGCTGCATATCAGGGTCTATTGGCCAACCATAATCCAAACCTAATAAACCAAACATTGGCAAAAATACACGAACGCCCACACCCGCCGATTTTGCTACATTAAACGGGTTAAACTCGCGGCGACTTGCCCAAGTATAACCGCCCTCTGTAAAACCTAAAGCATAGATGGTAGCTGATGGATTTAATGATAAAGGATAACGCATTTCTAATGTGTATTTCGTAATTGCAATATCACCGCCTGTATTAGATACCGATTGGTCATCGTAACCGCGCAAAGCAATAATTTCATTACCACCAAAATTAAAATTTCCCAAACCATTACCACCCATTACAAAACGTTGAAACGGACTGTAGCCCATCTTTTTATTGTACCTGCCTAAATAGCCAATACCAAATTTTGTTGCCAGTACAAATTTCGGGAAAATTTCGGTGTACCAAGCCGACGAAAATTTCCATTTATAGTATTCCACCCATTTGGTAACGCCATCATTTGTTTTGTAATAATTTAAACTGTTTTCAGAGTCTTTACGAAATTTAGAAAACGGCGGTGTAAAAATTGCCGTACCAGTTAATGATGAGCCACTTCGTGGGTAAATTAAAACATCGGTTGACGAACGCGAGAGTATCATTTTATAACTTACCTCATTGGCTTTACCGTAGTAAAAATCAAACACGCCAGTATAGTTTCTTAAGAAATATTGCTGTGTGGTAATTTCTTGATACAACTGAAAATAATCATCTGGTTTTTTCAATCTTTTTCCCAACCCTAATGTAACTCCTGTTATTGTAAAATATTGTGCTAAGGGGTTAGAGTTTTTTATATATGTGTTTGAGTTACTTCTTTTTAAATGACTTAACGAAACGCTAAACGAGTTTGGTTTTTTGCCACCCAACCAAGGTTCTACAAAGTTGGCACTGTAATATTGATATGCAAAACCAGTTGACTGCGCACTCAGTGCAAGTGTTTGTCCGTCGCCTGCTGGCAAAGGTTTCCAAGCATCTTTTTTAAAGAAATTTTTAGTGGAAAAATTATTGAAAGTTAAACCCAAAGTACCAATCAATGATTTGTTACCCCAACCAGCTTGCAATTGTACTTGGTCTGATGGTTTTTCTTCTACAGTATATTCAATATCAACCGTTCCATCTTGCGGGTTTGGTTTAGGATTTACACCCAACTTTTGTTCATCGAAATATTTTAATTGCGCCAACTCGCGCTGTGTTCTAATAATATCTTGTCGGCTAAATAATTGCCCTGGTTTGGTGCGAATTTCACGCAAAATTACCCTGTCATTTGTTTTGGTATTCCCCTTCAAAATTATTTTATTGATGGTGGCTTGCTTGCCTTCGTAAATGCGCATTTCAAAATCAATTGAGTCATTTTCAACCAACACTTCAATTGGGTTTATCTGAAAAAACAAATATCCATCATCCATATACAATGAAGAAATATCGCGGCTATCTTGGCTCATTTGCAAACGAGAATCTAACAATGTTTGGTTAAAAACATCGCCTCTATTTATGCCCAACCTATCTTGCAATTCTTTTGTTGAATGTTTTGTATTGCCCACCCACGTTACGTTTCTAAAATAAAATTTTTTGCCTTCGTCAATTTTTATGGTTAGTTTTATATATCGATTGTCAATGCGGGTAATGGTATCGCCAATAATTTTCACATCTCTAAAACCTTTGTTATTGTATTTATCCAACACAAATTGTTTATCTTTTTGAAAATTATCGTCAATGTATTTTGATTGTTTAAAAATGTTCCACCATTTGTATTCTTTGGTTTCTTTCATTGCGCGTTTTAACTTTGTAATTTTCATTTGTTGCACACCTACAAATTCAATTTCTTTTATGCGTATTTTTTTATTTTTCTTTACATTGATGTATAGCGTTACGCCGTTTGATGAAGAGGTATCTGGCTTTTGAGTGATGTTTACAGTACAATCAAAATAACCTTTATTTATAAAAAAGTTTTTGATTGTATTTTCAGTATTTACAACTAAGTTTTCGGTTACAATTTTACCTCGAATAAGTTTTATTTTTTCGCGTAAATCATCGGCTTCCGAACGGCGTATTCCATTAAAAGTAAACTTAGCCAATCGAGGACGTTCTTCAACATCAATGCGCAAAAATATTTGTTTGTTCTGTATCTTGGTAGCGTAAATTTGCACGTCGGCAAATAGGTTCATTTCCCATAATTTTTGCAATGCACGCGATATTTTTTGCCCTGGAACAGTAATATTTTCGCCAATAACCAAACCTGTTTCTTCGGTTAATACATTTTTATCCAAAAAGTTAGTTCCCTCAATAGTAATGCCTCCAAGCTCATATTCTTTTGGGTTTGCATAGTCAATTTGCAAATCATCGCTACCTAAAACAGCTTGAGAATAAGAGAAATTGCACTCAGCAAAAAACGCAAAAGTACACAGGGTTAAAAAAAATATTTTTTTCAAAATTTGGGTTTATGGTTGTGCTATTTGTTCGCTTGTTTTTCCGAACCTACGTTCGCGTTGTTGGTAATCGGCAATGGCATCAAAAAAATCTTGTTTGGTAAATTCTGGCCACAATTTATCTGTAAAATAAAGTTCGCTGTAAGCTAATTGCCACAATAAAAAATTGCTTATACGCAGTTCACCACTTGTTCTTATAAGTAATTCTGGGTCGGGTATATTTTTGGTGGTAAGGTTTTCACTTATCAAACTTTCGTTGATGTCGTCAATACTTAATTCTCCGTTTTTAACTTGCTGCGCAATATTTTTTACGGCATTTGTAATTTCCCATTTAGAGCTATAGCTCAATGCCAATACAAGGTTTAAATGTGTATTGTGTTTTGTATTTTCTATGGCTTGATTAAGTTCTGCGAAGGTTTCGGGTGGCAAACTTTTGAGGTTGCCAATAGCGTGCAAGCGAATGTTGTTTTTATTTAAAGATTCTGTTTCGGCATTAATAGTGCTTACCAATAAAGACATTAAAGCGTCAACTTCTTCTTTGGGACGGCTCCAATTTTCGGTTGAAAAAGCATAAAGTGTTATATATTTAATACCTAATTCGGCGGCGGCTTCGGTACATTCGCGCACAGACTTTACGCCATTTTGATGTCCGAAAATTCTTTCTTCGCCAACTTTTTTAGCCCATCGTCCGTTACCATCCATAATAATTGCCACATGTTGCGGTAAATTGGTAGGGTCTATATTATTGTTTGCCATCATTTTTTTTAAGGGTACGCAAAAATAATATTTGAGTTTATAACATGGCTGTTTGTTCGTTAATATAAGTTATTTGTAAAATTCCGAGATTGAAAAATTAAAATAAATGTTTAAAAATTTCACTTCTTGTAGAAGTGAAATATAAAACTACATCAAAAGAAAAAATCGAAATTTCGTAAGCCTTTTGCTTGAATTTTTTTATTAAAATATTGAAAGGGTTAAGTTATGTTTTGCGGAGTTTTGTTTCTACATTAATTTATAAAAACAGAAATATTTTACATACTCCATAACTTGTCAATTGCCTTTAAACATTACGTTTACATAATTTTAAAAAGTAAAAAATATAAGAACATAATTTTTTTTGATAGTTTTTGTCTTTGTAAGGCTGTGAAAATAACTTCCCCAATATGCAATGCTTTATCTAATTAATTATATGTAATATGTTCGAATCCAAAATTGATTTTCCAATTTTTGTAAAGTACATCTAATACCTATGTCATTTCGGGCTTGACCCGCAATAACCCACGCACTCGAAATTGAATTTTTAAGATGCTATTTATCGATACTGTAATCAAATAAATTGAGGGATGTTTTTTTTGATAGGTTTTCCCTATTTCAATATTGGCAAAATAATATTTGAAGCATTTTCTGCATCATGAAATATTTTAATATCACATTTCTTAAAATCATTGTCGTTGCAATGATAAATATCAATAAACTGTTGCGGATTTCTGTCCACAATCGGAAACCATGTGCTTTGTATTTGTACCATTAACCTATGTCCTTTTTTAAATGTGTGCGCCACATCTGGCAAATCAAATTTTACGGTGGTTATTTTATTTGGTGCAAAGGCTTCGGGGCTTTCAAAGCTATTGCGAAATTTACCACGCATTACTTCGCCACGTACCAACATTTGGTAGGCATCCATCAAGTAATTTTTGCCATTGCCTTTCATCAAAGTATCATAGCTAAATCCATCAGGAAAAACGTCAATTATTTTTACAATAAAATCGGCATCGGTAGTTGATATTGCCACTTTTAAATCGGCAGTAATTGTGCCTGCCAAAGTAATATCGTTTTCTAAAATAGCGGTTTTAAAAGTAATAACATCTGGGCGTTGGCTAGCAAAGCGTTGGTCATCTGTCATGTATTCGCGGGTGCGTTTTGTTTGCACATTTTCAGTGTAAGGCACTGGCTTGTTAGGGTCTGATGTGTATTGTGTAAAGGGCATTTCAGCCTGTATATCATTGTCTAACATTTCGCCTATTTCCTGTGTTTTTTCAAATTTCAGTTTGCTATTACTCAACAAATAAATTGGGGTCTTTTGCATTTCGGCAGGTGGCCATTTCACAAACTTTCTCCAAGCATTTTCTCCACTAAAAAATATGGTAGCTTCTGCAATTTCTTCTTTGCTAGCTTTCTTTTTTAAATGATAATTAAAGAAAGGTAACTCAATATTTTTTTGGTAATATTCTGATGTTTTACTACCAAAGCGAACATTGCCCAAATATGCGCCATCACTCTTGCTCCAGCCGCCGTGATACCATGGGCCCATCACCAATTTATTATTCGCTTGCGGATTTTGTTTTTCTATCGCATCATATAAACGCCATGCACCGTAGCAATCTTCGGCATCAAACAAACCGCCAACTACTAACATTGCTGGTTTTATATTATTGCATGCGCGGCGAGCATCACGTGCTTTCCAATAATTATCATAATTAGGATGTTGTATTAAATCTTTCCAAAAATTTATACTATCGCCAAGCAAGGCAGTAAAATTTTTTATTGCGCCAGTTTCTAAATAAAACTTATAGGCATCTTTTGTAAAGCAATTAAAATCGGGCGGAAACTCAGTGGTTAGCTTGCGATGTGGCACGCCAAAAATACTGTAAAAGCTAAAACCATCTTGCAACATAAATGCACCGTTGTGATGAAAATCATCACCCATATACCAATCGGTAACGGGTGCTTGTGGGCTTACAGCCTTTAATGCTGGGTGGTTGCTAAGTGCCGCCATTGTTGCATAAAAGCCAGGATACGAAATACCCATAACCCCAACATTGCCGTTATTATTTGCCACATTTTTTACCAACCAATCTATGGCATCAAAAGCGTCGCTAGCCTCATCAACTTCTTTGTCTTTTTTTTCGGCACTAAACGGGCACATATCCAAAAATTCTCCTTCACTCATCATGCGCCCACGCGTATCTTGTATCACAAAAATATAACCTTCTTTTAGGTATTCTTTCCAATGTGTTTCGTATAATTTAGGTGCAATTTTATCTTCGCCATAAGCCCCAACTGTGTAGGGTGTACGTACAAACATTATTGGGTGTTTTTCTAGTTCATCGTTTGGCGAATAAATTACAGTAAATAATTTTGCGCCATCGCGCATCACTATTTTTACTTCACGCTTTTTATAGTTGTCTTTTACCCATTGTTTGTTAATGGTTTGGGCAATTGCAGAGCTTATAAATAATATAAAAATTATTGGTAAAGTTTTTTTCATGCTAAAAAATTTTGAATAAATGTAATATTTATTGAAATGCTGAAGAATATTTTACCAATGAGTATTACGCAAATGAGGCATAAATAAACTCTTGCAAAATCAAAACAACTTGTTATCTTCGCGCCCTAAATTAAAAAAAATGCCAACAAAAATCAGATTACAAAGACACGGAAAGAAAGGCAGTGCCTTCTTTCACCTTGTAGCTGCGGATGGTCGTGCACCTCGTGATGGAAAGTTTATTGAAAAACTTGGCACATACAACCCAACTACAAACCCAGCAAGTATCGACATTAATTTCGAACGTTGCTTACATTGGGTGCAAGTGGGTGCACAACCTACTAACACTGCAAATGCAATATTACGTTACAAAGGCGTAATGATGAAAGACCACTTATTACGTGGCGCACAAAAAGGTGCTTTCACTGTAGAACAAGCTGAAACTAAGTTTCAAGCATGGTTAGGTTCAAAAGAATCTAAGGTTTCAGGTAAAGTAGAAAGTTTAGAAGCGGCCAAAAAAGCGGCTTACGAAACAAAAATGAATGCAGAAACTGATTCGAAAAACAAAAAATCAGCAGCAATTTTAGCTAAAAACACACCAGTAGTTGAAGAGGCTCCTGCAATTGAAGAAGCAGCAGCTGAAGAACCAGCTACGGACGCTCCTGCAGCTGAATAAGTTTTTTCTTAAATAATGGATTGATAAAAATCCGCTTTCATTTATTGGAGGCGGATTTTTTTATTACAATACTTGAAAGTGAATAGCCTGAAAAGTCAAATGAATAAATAGTGAAAAATTATTTTACCTTATATGTCCAATATTAAATACTTAGTTTGTTATGTATTTAATCAACAAAATGTTTAATAAATAAAATTTAGAAAAATGAATGATTTTTTAATGATTTTTAGAAATGAGGAGCCTACAGAAAAACCGTCTCCTGAACAAATGCAAGCCATGATGAAACAATGGCAAGATTGGATGGGCAGTATTGCTGCACAAAACAAATTAGTAAGCAGTGGCAACCGCCTTACTGCCGAAGGTGCAAAAGTTGTAAAACCCAACAACATAATAACTAATGGCCCTTATGTAGAGCTAAAAGAAACAGTTGGAGGTTACATTATTGTAAAAGCTGAAAGCTCTGACGAAGCCGCTGAAATGGCAAAAAGCTGCCCTATTATGCATATAAACGGAAATGTAGAAATACGAATGATTATTCCGATGTAAGCGCATTAAAAATTAGAAATTGCCTTTGTAAATTTACAGAGGCAATTTTTTTTATATTATTTTCATCAAATAATGAAGACACCAATTACCGAATTATTACCCAATTTGTTTAGAACCGAGTACACCAAAATTGTTTCGGTGTTGGTAAAGAAATTTGGATTTTTGCACATTGAAGTTGCAGAAGATATTGCAAGTGATACTTTTTTGGTTGCCACAGAAGCTTGGGGACTAAAGGGATTACCTGCAAACCCAACTGCATGGTAGTACAATGTTGCAAAAAATAAAGCGAAAAACTATTTGCAGCGAAACAATTTATTAACCATAAATTAGTTACTGAAATAAAGAGTGATGCAACGTTTTCGCATGAATTTGAGATAGACTTATCAACCCAAAACATAAATGATAGCTTGCTGCAAATGATGTTTGCAATATGCAACCCAAGCATTTCTATTGAAGCGCAAATTGGATTATCGCTGCGCATATTATGCGGCTTTGGCATTGATGAAATTGCCAGTGCTTTTCTATCAAATAAAGAAACTATAAACAAAAGATTATTTAGGGCAAAAGAAAAATTGAGAGAAGAGAAAATGAATATTTCATTCGTAAACAATCAATCAATACCAACAAGACAAAATGCTGTGTTAACCACGTTGTATTTACTATTTCACGAAGGTTATTACTCTGAAAGTAAAAACACAACCTTGCGAAAAGACTTATGTTTAGAGGTTATACGGCTTACATATTTACTTATAGAAAACGAAATTACAAATACTCCAAATACAAATGCTTTGCTTTCGTTAATGTGTTTTCATGCTTCGCGATTTGAAGCACGAATTGCGAAAACTGGAGAATATATTTTATATGAAAACCAAGACCCAAAACTATGGAACATGGAGCTTATAAGCAAAGGTGAGTACTTTTTGAATTGTGCTGCTACTGGCAACAAATTATCTAAATATCATTTAGAAGCCGCCATTGCATATTGGCACACAATAAAAATTGATACGAAAGAAAAATGGGAAAATATTTTGCAATACTATAACCAACTTTTACTGATTGAATATTCGCCAATAGCGGCACTTAATAGAACATACGCCCTTTCTAAAGCAAACTCTAAACAAGAAGCAATTGTTGAAGCCGAAAAATTGAAGCTTACCGATAATCACTTTTACTATGTCCTTTTAGGAGAGTTATACTTGGGTATAGACAATAAAAAGGCAATTAAACATTTTGAAAATGCACTTGCCATTGCCAAAACACCTGCTGATAAGCAAATTATTATTCAGAAAATTGCATTGTGTGTTTTATATTAACCAAAGGAAACTGTATTTGCTATTTGTTTTTTTGGGAGTGAATTGCAAATACCAATTCATACGCAATTTCTATTTTCAATTCTAAATATTAGGTTTGCCTATCAATATAAAAAATGGGTAACTAAAATTATGGTGAAATATTTTACCACATAGACACATTGTTAATAAGTTAAATTAGAAGCTTCGCTTTACATAGCACTAATGTGTAAAACAACGTTTTTGATTATATTTCGTACGGATTATTAACTATGTGCCTATGTGGTTATTTTTGACTGTTAAAGAGGCGCATATTTCCCGATTGCTATCGTGGATTATGTTAAATAGTTCCACAATATTTTTTTTTATGCAATAAAAATTAGATTCAAGTAAAATAAACATCACAATATGAAATTAAAAAATTACGCTTTAGGTGCATGGATAGAGGGCGATGGCGAAGGTGCAGCAATACACAATGCCATTAATGGCGAAAAAATTTTTACGGCAAGTAGCCAAGGTTTAGATTTTAAAGCCATGATGGATTATGGCAGAAACATTGCTGGGCCTGTGTTGCGCAAGATGACATTTCATGAACGTGCACGAATGTTGAAGGCTTTGGCGTTATTTTTATCAGAAAGAAAAGAAATGTTTTATGCTTTGAGTGCCGCTACTGGCGCAACAAAAGCCGATAGTTGGATTGACATTGATGGTGGCATCGGAAACTTATTTGTGTATGCAAGCAAGGGTAGGAGGGAGTTGCCCGACGAACCTTTTTTAATTGACGGAAATGTAGAGCCACTAAGCAAAGGCGGAACTTTTGTGGGTCATCATATTTGTGTTCCTTTAGAAGGTGTTGCAATACACATTAACGCATTTAATTTTCCTGTTTGGGGAATGTTAGAAAAAATTGCAGTGAACATTTTAGCTGGCATGCCATGTATTGTAAAACCCGCTACGGCAACGTGTTTTCTTACCGAATTAGTGGTACAAGAAATTGTAAAATCAGAAATTTTACCTGCCGGAACTCTGCAATTAATTTGTGGTAGCGCAGGCGATATTTTAGACCATGTAACTTGTCAAGATGTGGTAACATTTACAGGCTCTGCAACTACTGGCAAAATGCTAAAACGCCATGAAGCAATACTTGAAAATTCCGTGCGTTTTAATATGGAAGCCGATAGTTTAAACTGTTCTATTTTAGGATTGGATGCTGCGCCTGACACTGCTGAGTTTGGACTTTTTATTAAAGAAGTAACGCGCGAAATGACTGTAAAATCTGGACAAAAATGTACAGCCATTCGCCGTATTATTGTTCCTCAAAAATATGCAGAAGCTGTTACAAAAGCTGTGGCTGATAGGTTAAAAACCACCACCATAGGCGACCCTGCTGTGGAGGGTGTGCGCATGGGACCACTTGTAAACAAAGGGCAAGTGGCCGATGTAGCCGAAAAAGTAAAAACACTGTTGACAGAAAATGAATTGGTATTTGGAAGTTTCGATAGCTACGAAGTAAAAGGTGCCGACAAAAACAAAGGAGCATTTATGAGTCCGATGTTGATGTATTGCGACAAGCCATTTACAAAAATATTGGCACACGAAGTAGAAGCCTTTGGCCCTTGCAGCACCATAATGCCTTATGTTACTGCCGATGAAGCCGCTACATTAAGTAAAATGGGCAAAGGCAGTTTGTGTTCATCTGTATTTACTGCCGACCATGCTTTTGCAAGAAATATTGTGTTGAATACAGCAGCCATGCACGGTAGAATTTTAGTAATAAACGAAAAATCTGCACCCAAAAGTACAGGACACGGAAGCCCAATGCCACACTTAGTGCACGGTGGACCCGGACGTGCTGGTGGTGGCGAAGAAATGGGAGGAATACGTGGTGTACATCATTACATGCAACGCACCGCCATACAAGGCTCTCCAACAACTATTACAAAAATTACAAATACATTTATTCCGGGTTCCGAAATTAAAGAAGATGTAATTCATCCGTTCCGAAAATATTGGGATGAGCTAGAAATTGGCGAAACATTATTCACGCACAAGCGCACTGTAACAGAGGCCGACATTGTAAATTTTGCAGGTATTAGCGGCGACTTTTTCTATGCACATACCGATGAAACAAGTTTGGAAGGAAGTATTTTTGAACGCCGTGTAGCGCATGGTTACTTTGTAATTTCGGCTGCTGCCGGATTATTTGTTGACCCTAAAAAAGGCCCAGTATTTGCCAACTACGGATTAGATAGTTTACGTTTTACACAACCCGTTTATGTGGGCGATACGATACAAGTAAAACTCACTTGCAAAAACAAAACAAAAAAAGAAGACCGTGAAGGCCAAGTGCCACAAGGCGTTGTAGAATGGTATGTAGAAGTGATTAATCAACGCCAAGAAATAGTTGCCATTGAAACTGTGTTGACGCTGGTGGCGAGGAAGGTGTGATGATTAGGTAATTTGAATATTGTAAAATGCAATTAAATTTGCAAATATTTTTAAAAAAGTAAATTGACAAAACAGGAACACATAGAATATTGGAAAGAACAAGCTGAGGACTCTTGGCAATCCGCTCCGGTACTGATGAGTTCTAAGAGGTTTTCAATGGCTGCATTTTGTTTTCATTTATGTTTTAAAAAATTACTGAAAGGCCTTTGGGTGAAATTTAATGATGAGAATTATCCGCCAAGAATCCATAATCTCATTTCACTGCACGATAGTGCGAAATTAAATTTAGATGATGAAATGAAGGCTGAACCAGCATCTATAAACGCTTGGAATTTAGAAGGGCGCTATCCTGATTATTCTACAAAAATGTATTTTGCTATTACCCAATCATTTTTAGAATCAAAAATTGAAACACCTACAAAAATAAAATTATTCTTACAAGAGATACTGCAATAAATTCGGCAAATATTTTTATTGCTGAATTAAAGAAAATTGGCTACAATCCTACATTGGCATACGTTTTCGGCTCAACAGTAAACGGAAATGCACATGAATATTCTGATATTGACCTTGCTGTTTGGGATGAAAAATTTACAGGTGCACTACATTTAGACTATGAAATGTTGAAACACTTTTTGTTGAAACACAAGCAAATTGAACTGCATACTTACCAAGCTAATGATACGGAAGATACCAAACCATTTATTCACGAAATAAAGAAAACTGGCGTGCAGAATATGTTTTAAATTTGCTTAAAATATTTCACAGAAAATGGATGCTATTTCTATTAAAGAATCGTTGATTGAAAATGCTTCAAATCTTAAGCGCGACACAATTTTAGAAGAGGTGTATGAACAAATTATTTATTAACTGATATTGAAAAATCGGAAGTTCTGGAGAAACAAAACAAAGTTTTTACCAACATTCAATTGAAAATTAAAGCCAAAAAATGGCTTTATTAATTTGGCTAAATCATTAAAGAAAAATATACCAATAAATTGCATTAGAATCTTTAATAGATGTTGACATACTCAATAAGTAAAGTAGTTTTACTAAACCACATTTCAATTTAGAAAACTTATTTGTTAGAAAATAATGTAAGATTTTAGAAGCAGTTTAATTATTGGTTTTCATGGCCGTAATAAATGTTTTAGAGATACTTTATTGTGTAATCAAGTAAAAAAAAACTACAAATAATTTCATTTCCATGTTTGTTTTTTATTAAAATCACAACCAAAATTAAATGTCATGTCAAGAAACTTACTTCTTAACCAAGCACACGAAAAGTTAGAAAAATTATCTGAAAGTAAAATTTTAGAAGTAATTGATTTTGCTGAATTTTTAATATCAAAAACGGAGGCAAGTACCCAAAATAATATGTTGTTAAAGATGGCTGCATCTTCACAATCATTTAATTTTGTAAATGAAGATGAGGTTGAATACACGCTTTCCGACATCAACAAAAACTTGTAATGACAAAAGGTGATATTGTAATCGTAGAATTTCCATTCACTGATTTTATAAGCTCTAAACTAAAACCATCAATTATTCTTTTAGAAAACAGATTTGATTATGTAATTTGTTTTATTACCTCCAATATTTCTTTTATAGAAATATTGGATATCTATTTGTTTCCCACGCCAAGTAATGGTTTGAAAAAAGAATTAATAATTAATACCAATAAAATAATGACTGTTTATAATGACAATGTAAAAGGTATTATTGGTAAATTATCTGGTTCTAAAATTAATTTATTAAATAAAAATTTGGTTGACGTTTTAAGCTAAAATAATAGAATGTATTTTATATTATGCTATAGAAGATTCTGCAATAAGTTCAGCAAATAATTTTATTACTGAAATAAAACAAATTGGTTACAACCCAACTATGGCTTATATTTTAGCATGTGCCATCGATGTAAATATTGATAAATTTTTAATTCCGCCTCTATCTATTTTTCATATACTCCAATCAATTTCTTGCTTGCCATGCTGCGCCAATATTTTATTGGTTACACTAAAATGTTTGCAACCAGCAAAACCTCTATAAACGGAAAATGGTGATGGGTGTGCGGCTTTCAAAATATGGTGTTTTTCGGTGTTGATGAGAGCCGCTTTTTGTTGAGCATAATTACCCCACAACAAAAAAACTACACCGTTTAAATTCGCAGAAATTGTTGAAATTGCATTATCTGTAAATTGTTGCCATCCAATTTTATTGTGGCTTGCGGGTGCATGGGCTTGCACAGTTAAAATACTATTTAATAAAAACACACCCTGCTTTGCCCACATTTCTAAATTGCCATGAGTAGGCATTTTTATATTGCAATCAGCAACTAACTCCTTAAAAATATTTACCAATGAGGGCGGTATTTTTGTAGTTGCTGGCACCGAAAAACAAAGGCCGTTGGCTTGCCCTACATTATGATATGGGTCTTGACCAATTATTACAACTTTAATATTTTCAAATTCTGTAGAATTAAAAGCTTTGAAAATATTTTCTTTCGCAGGATAAATTTCAATCCCATTTTTAATTTGCGAATCAATTTCCGACATTATTTTCAGGAAATAATCTTTGCCTTGTTCCGCTTCAATAAAATTTTGCCAGGTGTAGTTCATTGCTACTAAAATTAAATTAAGCCCATTATTTCACTTGAAATTTCCATTTGGTTTTTATTTTCAGCGTAAATAATAATGTTTGCTTTTTTATAAAATGGAAGCCTTACGGCCATTAATTTTTCTACTGTTTCTGATATGTTTTCAGCTTTACTGATAAGTGGGCGCTTATTTTTTTTTGATGCTAAACGACTAATCAAAATACTATTTGGTAATTGGATATAGATTGATGTAAATTCATTAATAATTAGAGAAATATTTATTTCATTGCATGGCAAGCCACCGCCAGATGCCACAACAATATATTTTTTATTCACTAAACTCTCCAAACATTTTTGTTCTGCATTTCTAAAATATTCTTCACCGTTTTCTGCAAATATTTTGGCAACACTTTTATTTTCTTGTAGTTCAATTACCTCATCTGTATCAATATATTTAAAGCCAAGTTCATGCGCTAAAGCCTTGGCTATTGTTGTTTTTCCGGCACACATAAATCCTATTAATATAATGCGCATATCTTAAATTACTTTATTTTTAATACTAATAATTTGGGCTGCAATACTTATTGCAATTTCTGTAGGTGTTTCGCTTTTAATATCAATGCCAATAGGTGCAAAAAGTTTATCGGTATTTATTTTTTCTACTTCTAAATTTTGTTTCAATTCCCTCATTTTATTCTTGCTACCCAACATCCCAATATATTTACATTTTTTATTTATCAATTGCTTTAATGAAATACAATCTGTTCTGTATCCAACAGTCATTATCACAATATAATCGTTAGGTGTAGTTTTTACTTTCTTTTTTAATTCTTCAAAGCTATTTAACAACACAATTTTGTTCGCATAATTATTCTCTTTTATTGTATTCAAATCATACCTACTATCGTAAACTGTAATATAGAAATCTATTTCGCACATTAGTTTTGATAAAGCCAATGAACAGTGCCCTCCTCCAATTATATGCAAGTTGTATTTGTATCCTAAATTTTGTTTGTATTCAAATTTATTTGCCTCATTTTTTATAAATAAAAAATGTGAATCAGATGCTTTTTTCTCTTCAAATGAAATTGTTTTTTCAGTGAGAATAAATTTGCCAAACTCATTTTTGTCAATACATTTTATTATGTTTTTTACAGTTACAATATCTTTCTTTTTAAAGGTATAAATGGCAATTGTTTGTTGTCCGCTACAAATCATCCCACTTCTATTACGTGCTGTTTTTTTATCGTGTATTTGTGTTATTAAATAGCTTTTGCGAATGCCTTGTTTCAAATTATTTAATGTAAGCTGCACAAGTTTTTGTTCCATTATACCACCACCAATTGAACCATTGAGTTCACCATTTGCATTAATCGCCATTAAAAAACCTTGTCGACCAGGGCTGCTACCACTGCTTTCTACAACACATAGCAGTGCCACATCAACCTCTAAATTGAGGTTAGTGTTTATGAATTGCCAAATATTATTTGCGGTGATATTCAAGTAGTTTTTTCTTATAATTATTCAGTTTGAGCCAACAGAGTGAAATGCTTTTATTTGGACAAAATAAAATTAAAAACGTAATATTCAATTGTTAATTTAGTAATTACAAGGGAACAATTCTTAACTGCAATTAATCAATGAGTTATGTTTCTTATTCTAAATCTTTTAGTTCTTTTTACTTTAATATCTTATTTTGTTGTTCCTAATTAGTCCTAATTTTCCTCTAGAAATTGCTTCTTAATTGTCATACATATTACAGCTTTAACTATGGTGCGCTTAGTACCGAAGAACTGTTGTGTGAAATTGTTTCTAATGGTTACAACTCATTTGTAATTACCGATATTAATAATACATCTGCTTGTATTGATGCGGTTCGACTGGCGGCTGAGTACAAAATTAAACCAATTTTGGGTATTGATTTTAGAAATGGAATTTCACAAAAGTATGTTGCTATTGCAAAATCTAATGATGGTTTTAAAGAAATTAATGAACATTTGTCACATCATTTACATCACAATATTTTTTTTGAAAATGAAGCTCCTGAATTTGCAAATGTTTATGTAATATATCCTTGGCAAAGCTATACGGGTTGGGCATTGCGTGATAATGAATACATTGGTATTTCTTTGAAAGATGTACAACGATTGTCGTTTCTTCCTTCTAATAAAAATTATAAAAAATTAGTGGCTTTGCAACCTGCCACTTTTATTGAAAAAAAACATTTTAATGCCCACCGTTTACTCCGTGCTATTGGCGAAAATTTGTTGTTAAGTCGATTGCCTAAGGACTTGCAAACTACTCCCGATGAAATTATTTATACAAAGCCAGAAATGTACGCTGCATATAATTCGTATCCGCACATCATAAAAAATACGGAAGAAATTATTAGTAATTGTAGTATTGATTTTGAGTACGGAAAATTTTCTAATAAGAACTTAAAACATTATACTGATAGTGTAGTCAATGATATTGCAATGCTACGTGAACAGTGTATTGCAGGCATAAATTATAGATTTAGTAACCCATCAAAAGAGGTAATGTTAAGGGTAGAAAAAGAGTTGCAAGTAATTGGCGACATGCAATTTGCTTCGTACTTTTTAATAAATTGGGATATTATAAAATTTGCACAACACAAAAATTATTTTTATGTGGGGCGTGGCAGTGGCGCCAATAGTTTAGTGGCTTATCTTCTGCGTATAACCGATGTTGACCCAATTGAATTAGAGCTTTATTTCGAACGTTTTATCAATCCTTTTCGTAGCAACCCACCTGATTTTGATATTGATTTTTCGTGGACAGATAGAGATGATATGACGAGGTATATTTTTGAACGTTTTGGCAATGAACGCACCGCCCTTTTAGCCACTTATTCTACATTTCAACATGATGCCGTAACACGCGAATTGGGCAAAGTTTTTGGATTGCCCGCCACAGAAATTGATGCTTTGCAAAACTCTCACAAAAACAGCAATTACAAGTTTGATGATGTAGGAAAATTAGTGCTGCAATACAGTAAATTAATTGAAGGATTTCCGAGTCATTTGAGCATTCATTCAAGTGGAATTTTAATTTCTGAAAAACCAATAACAAGCTATTCAGCAACTTTTATGCCGCCCAAAGGCTACGCTACCACTCAGTTTAGCATGGTTGAAGCAGAAGATATTGGATTGTATAAATTTGATATTTTAAGCCAACGAGGTTTAGCAAAAATTAAAGATACTGTTACACTTATTAAGCAAAATAAAAACGTAGATATTGACATTCATAACATCGAAAAATTCAAAACTGATGTTGAGGTAAAAAAGCTATTGAGTTTAGGGAAATGTATTGGATGTTTCTATATAGAATCGCCTGCAATGCGCATGTTACTTGCCAAGTTGCGTGCCGATGATTATTTGCGATTGGTTGCGGCAAGCTCAATTATTAGGCCCGGTGTAAGTAAAAGTGGTATGATGCATGAGTATATTTTGCGCTACCGTCATGAACATTTGCGCGTAAAAGCACAGCAAGAAATTCCTGAATTATATGAATTATTAAAGGAGACTTATGGCGTTATGGTTTACCAAGAGGATGTTATAAGAGTAGGACATTTTTTTGCTGGCTTAACGCTTGCCGAGGCTGATTACTTGAGGCGTGGCATGAGTTGGAAATTTAAAAAACGGAATGAATTTGATAAAGTTCGAGAGAATTTTTTTAGCAATTGTATAAAAAAAGGATACGCTGAAAAAAAAATTCTGGATATTTGGAATCAAATAGAAAGCTTTGCGAATTATGCTTTTTCCAAAGGACATTCGGCAAGTTATGCTGTTGAAAGTTTTCAGGCGTTGTATTTAAAAGCGTATTATCCTTTAGAATATATGGTGGGTACACTAAATAACGGTGGTGGTTTTTACCGCACCGAATTTTATGTGCACGAAGCCAGAATGCACGGGGCAACTATTGTAGCACCATGCGTAAACAATAGCACAAATGTTTGTACCATTCAAGGCACTACAATTTTTTTAGCTTTGGGAATGATTGCCGAATTGGAACATACTATTGTAAAAAATATTTTGGTGGAACGTGCTACAAATGGTTTATTTATTAGCTTGTATGATTTTACAAAACGCGTGCAAGCAAGTGTTGAGCAATTGCGTATTTTAATAAGAGCCAACGTATTTAGATTTACAGGCAAAACAAAAAAAGAATTGTTGTGGGAAATTCATTCAATTTTAAATCCTGTAAATAAATTTTTAAATTCAAATATTTTGTTTGATGAAAAGCCCAGAACGTACCAATTACCAAAATTAGAGTATTCCGAAATTGAAGATGCTTTTGATGAAATAGAATTATTCGGTTTCTGTTTAAATTCGCCATTTAAACTTTTAAAAGAACCAACTGCAAATAATTTATTAGCCAATGATTTAAAAAATTATTTGAACAAAACGGTTGAAATATTAGGATATTTAGTAACCACAAAACCAACCAGAACGGCGAATAACCAACGCATGTTTTTCGGAACTTTTATTGATATGGAAGGCAATTGGATTGATACGGTTCATTTTCCACCATCGGCTGCAGCATTTCCTTTCCGCGGCTATGGCTGTTATAAATTAATTGGAAAAGTAGTTATCGAATTTGACTTTTTGAGCATTGAAGTTTCTGAAATGCACCGTTTGGCAATGTTAAGCAGAGAAGATTAGTGTTGGCAGTACTTTTCAATACGAATCAAGAAACTTTTTTCAAAAAAAAAATCACAATTTTCAACATAGAACACACTACGGTTTTGCTTTGCTTCGTACCCCGCAACTCCACGTATTTACGGAGAGTTAAGCAGAGAAAGTGCCTGGTATTTTTTCAACAGTATTTGAAAATCAAAAATTTATGCAAAAAGGTTTAGTGCCAAAATAAGTGCGTTTGCAAACTCTGTGCAACTCTTCTTCCACTGTGAAATCTGTGTTGTGAAATTTAATTGTGAAAGATGAAGAACGTAATATGAATAAATTGTATGTTCTTAATAAACCGTCTTTTTCAAACAAAAATCATTTTGCAATTCAATAAACAATTTCAATACATTAGCCCAAACTAAAAATGTAATTTGTATGTCGTTATTCAAAACAAAATCAATAACAAAACTAATGGCTGAATCTACTGATTCTGCAAATGGTTTAAAGCGAACATTAACTGCGTCTAACCTTACAGCCTTAGGTATTGGCGCAATTATAGGCACAGGTATTTTTGTACTTACAGGCACGGCAGCGGCAAATCATGCTGGGCCTGCATTGGTATTGTCATTTATTTTGTCGGGTTTGGGTTGTGCATTTGCGGGCTTGTGCTATGCCGAATTTGCGAGCATGATACCCATTGCTGGTAGTGCTTACACTTATGCCTACGCTACTTTGGGCGAATTTTTGGCGTGGATTATTGGTTGGGATTTAATACTTGAATATTTATTTGGCGCCTCTACAGTTGCTGTTGGTTGGAGTGGTTATATGGTTAGTTTTTTAGAAAACTTGAACATTCATATTCCTCCTGCATTGTGCTCTGCGCCGCTTACGCATGATGTAAGCGGTTGGCATTCTACTGGGGCAATTTTAAATTTCCCTGCTATGATAATTATTGCAGTTATGACATGGCTTTTGGTTGTAGGTATTAAAGAGTCATCGCGCTTTAATGGTGTAATAGTTATAGTAAAAATAATTATTATATTATTATTTATCTTTTTTGGAATGAGTTATGTTGATACAGCTAATTGGCATCCGTTTATACCAGCTAATGAAGGGCCAGGCAAGTTTGGCTGGGAAGGAATTGTTGCTGGTTCGGGTGTAATATTTTTTGCATACATAGGTTTTGATGCAGTATCCACAGCAGCGCAAGAAGCTATCAATCCTCAAAAAGACATGCCCAAAGGAATCTTAATTAGCTTATTGGTTTGTACAATTTTATACATAGCAGTTTCATTGGTGCTTACAGGTATTGTTAATTATAGAGATTTAGATGTTGCAGCACCAGTTGCATTGGCAATAGATAAAAGTGGTGATGGATTGGCATGGTTGGCATTACCAGTAAAAATAGGGGCAATAGCGGGTTTAAGTTCGGTTGTTTTGGTAATGATGATGGGGCAACCACGTATATTTTATTCAATGGCCAAAGATGGTTTATTACCGCAAGTATTTGCAAAAGTACACCCAATTTACAAAACACCGTATGTAACTACTATACTTACAGGGCTTGTTGCTGGCATAGTTGCTGGTTTATTTCCAATTGGTATTTTGGGCGAATTAGTTTCTATCGGCACCTTATTGGCTTTTGTAATTGTGTGTGTGGGCATCATTGTTTTGCGCAAAAAACGTCCCGAATTAGAACGCCCATTTAGAACGCCACTTGTGCCATTAGTACCTCTTTTAGGAGCCGGTATTTGTTTGTATCAAATGGCTGCATTGCCCTCTGATACTTGGTACAGATTAATTATTTGGATGGTTATTGGTGTGGTTATTTATTTTGCTTACGGCAAAAAGAAAAGCAAACTTGATGAGTTTAATTGATTTATAACAACGGATTAAAAATTTACAATTATTAAAATTTTATATGAAAATATTAGCAAATGATGGCATGGATGCCATTGGGATAGAATTATTACAAAAGGCTGGGTTTACAGTGGTTACAGAAAAGGTAGCGCAAGAGAATTTGGTGCAAGAAATTAATGAAAACAACTACCAAGTACTCACAGTGCGCAGTGCAACTAAAGTGCGAAAAGATATTATTGACAATTGTAACGGCCTGCAGATAATTGGGCGTGGCGGTGTTGGCATGGATAATATTGATGTTGAATATGCACGCAACATTGGCATAAAGGTAATTAATACACCCGCAGCGTCGTCTAACTCAGTTGCCGAATTGGTAATTGGTAGCATGTTCGCAATGGCGCGTATGCTCTACGATTCAAACAAACAAATGCATCAAATTGGCAATACACAGTTCGATGTTTTAAAAAAGAAGTATGCCAAAGGTTCGGAAGTTTCGGGCAAAACAATTGGCATAATTGGTTTAGGACGTATTGGAAAGGCTACTGCGGCATTGGCGGCTGGCCTAGGAATGCGAATTATAGTACACGACCCTTTTACTAAAAGTGCAACAATTACGGTTGATGTAGCTGGTTTGCAAAAAGTAAGTTTTGAGGTGCAAAGTATTGGCTTAGATGAATTATTGCCGCAAGCAGACTTTATAACAATGCACGTTCCAGGCGGAAAACTCATAAACACTCCTGAATTTGAAAAAATGAAAAAGGGCGTTTGTATTGTAAATGCTGCACGTGGCGGCGTTGTTGATGAATTGGCTTTGTTAGCAGCATTAGATAGCGGTAAAGTTGCACATGCTGCATTAGATGTATTTGACAATGAACCAACCCCTCGAGAGGAAATTTTGAAACATCCAAAAATATCGTTAACGCCTCATATTGGTGCTGCCACAGAGGAAGCCCAAGAAAGAATAGGGATTGAATTAGCAAACTTAATTATTGAAAATTATAAAGCGTAATTTTTATGCTTACGCTTTATAAATTATCAAATTATTTTTCAACTTCAGTTAGCTTTATTTTGGCAACTTTTTCTTTACCAAAATTATAGATTACACCAAATTTAATGGTTGAAGCATTTAGCTGCAAATCAAATTTATTGTTGTTATAGGTTTTTGCAGCCACTTCATCGTAGTTGAGGTAATTAAAAAGATAGTAAGTGAAACTATACTGATTACTTATGGTATTATTTGTAAATTCAATATTTGCAAAACTAACTTGTAGTGCTATATTATTGTTCACAAAATAATTGAAACCGAAATTTAAAGCAATTGATTTTATTTTGGTTGTTGTTTTCGTCTCTATATAATAAGTTTGGTATAAATAGTTGGGGTCAAGGCTATTTTATAATTCACGTTTGAATTTACTCACTCCATAACTCAAATTTAAGTTAGAGAAAATTTGCAGCCTTTCATTTGAATAAATATAGTATCTAACAAAAGCACCATATTTGTGCTTACATTTATTAAGGTTCTTCCATATCCAGAATCTGTATAATTTATTGGGGAACGATTTGCATTTGAATAGCCAAAATTTAGTCCAAAATTAATTTTTTTATTGAGGTTATAACCTGCACCAATATTAAGGTTATAGTTTAAATACCCTACGTTTTGTTTTGCTAAATTATTGCCTTGGTTATATTTAATACTGGCACTAGCTTCAACAAAATATGGTCTAAGTTTTGGTTGCGCCAATAAATTAGTTGCAAATAGAATGATGATAAAACCAATTATAAACGACTTATTTTTCATGCTATGAAATTTATATTTTCGAATGATTAAATCTTCCTATTCCCCGAAATTATTGTAGCTCAATTTGAATCTTGCTCTTTTATTTAATTAAGTGCTATTTTTAAATCTTCTAATAAGTCTTCTATATTTTCGATACCAACACTTAGGCGCAAAAGATTATCAACCACACCAACTCTTTCACGCTCTTCTTTTGGTATAGATGCGTGCGTCATAGTTGCTGGGTGGTTTATTAAAGATTCTACACCGCCCAATGATTCGGCCAACGAAAATACTTTAAGGCTTTGTGCTACTCTAAAAGCTTCGTCTTTTCCGCCTTTTATTACTATAGAAATCATACCACCAAAATCCTTCATTTGTTTTTTGGCAATCTCATGGTTTGGATGGTCAGTAAAGCCCGGCCAATATATTTTTTCTACTTTTGGATGTGTACGCAAATACTCCGCAATCATGCGCCCATTATAGCAATGACGCTCCATGCGGATGTGTAAAGTTTTGAGTCCACGTATTACCAAAAAGCTATCCATTGGGCCAGGTGTTGCGCCACATGAGTTATGTATGAAGGCTAATTTTTCATGAATAGCATCATCATTCATGCACAATGCGCCCATCACCACATCGCTATGTCCGCCAAGGTATTTGGTTACGCTGTGCATCACTATATCTGCGCCAAGCGCAAGTGGGTTTTGCAAAAAGGGCGATGCAAAAGTATTGTCAACGGCAATTAGCAAATTATTTTCCTTTGCAATTTTAGCGGAAAGTTCAATGTCTATAATCTGCATGGTAGGATTAGTAGGCGTTTCCAGCCAAACCAACTTTGTATTTTTATTGATATAATTTTTGATGTTGTTGGCATCTTTCAAATCAATAAAATGGAATTTAATCCCAAACGGTTCAAAAATCTTAGTAAACATTCTGTACGAACCGCCATATAAATCGTCACCAGTAATTACTTCATCGCCGGGGCGCAAAAGCTTTGCTATGGCATCAATAGCTCCCATTCCGCTGCTAAAGCAAAGGCAATGTTTTGCATCTTCAAGTGCTGCAATATTTTTTTCAAGTGCAGTACGTGTGGGGTTTTTTCCGCGTGCATAAGCGTAGCCTTTGTGGCTGCCAGGGCTTGCTTGCACATAAGTTGAAGTTTGAAAAATAGGAGTCATAATTGCTCCTGTTGTTGGGTCAGGTTCTTGCCCTGCATGTATTGCTTTTGTTCCGAAACCGTATGGCATATTTATTAATGAATTAATTGTTATTATTATAGCTATTTGTTATTACTTTTAAGAGTTCAATATTATAAAAATTTATCTCTAATAAGCGTAAACCTTGAATTAATAAAGTTAAGTATTAGCAAATAACGTTCATTGAACCATCGAACTAAGAGTGATTGCCTCTACTGCTGCTTTTACATCGTGAACACGCAAAATATTTGCTCCTTTTTGCAATGCAATAGTGTTTAAAACTGTTGTTCCATTTAAGGCATTTTGTGCGCCAGTTTTCAGTGTTTTATATATCATACCCTTGCGCGAAATACCAACAAGAATGGGTAAATTAAATGTTTTGAAAATTTGCATATTTTTTAATAATTCAAAATTTTGCTCAATGGTTTTTGCAAAACCAAATCCTACATCAATAATAATTTCATTGTTGCCTAGTGCATTTAATTCTTCAATTTTAGAAGTAAAATAACTTTTTATATCGTCTACTAAATTACTGTAGTTTGTTAATTGTTGCATGGTTTGCACATTGCCTCGGCTGTGCATCAAAATGTACGGAACACCTAATTTTGCAGTGGTTTCAAACATTTTAATATCAATTCTTCCACCGCTTACATCATTAATAATATGCGCACCAGCATCAATTGATTTTTGGGCAATAGCACTATAAAACGTATCAACAGAAATAACTGTATTCGGAAATTTTTGTACAATGGTTTTTACAATAGGCAACATTCGTAACGCTTCGTCGTCTGCACTAATTAGTTGCGCATTTGGGCGTGTAGATTGTCCACCAATATCAATAATATTTGCACCATCAACCAACATATTTTCAACTTGCAAAATAATTTCGCTTTCGGTTTTGTATTTACCACCATCATAAAAAGAATCTGGTGTTAGGTTTAAAACACCCATTACCAATGGTTTTTCTAAGCTTAGTTTTCTGTCTCTCAATTGTAAATATTTTTTGTTCATCGCTTATTAAACTATTGATTATTGATGTTTGTTATATTCTTATATTTTTGCACAAATCAAAAAATAAAATTCTTATGTTTCATACATTACAAATTTCCGAAATTACGCAAGAAACGCCTGATTGTGTTTCCATAGCCTTTTCAATTCCCGAATCATTAAAGGAAACTTTCAAATATAAACAAGGACAATACATTACTTTTAAATTAAATGTAAATGGCGAAGAGTTGCGCCGTTCTTACTCTGTGTGCAGCAGCCCAGCCATAAACGAAGATATTAGAATTGCCGTTAAAAGGGTTGTAAATGGTAAAGGTTCAGTGTTTTTAAATAGCAATTATAAGGTGGGCGATACCATTGAAGTAATGGCTCCTATTGGTAATTTTCATTCGGAGATGAACCCAAGTAATAAAAAAAATTACATACTTTTTGCTGGCGGAAGTGGCATTACGCCAATGCTTTCGATAATTAAAACAGTATTAATGCAAGAGCCAGATAGCAAGGTAATTTTGTTTTACGGTAATTTGAATGAAACGGCAATTATTTTTCACAAACAATTATTTCAATTGGAAAGCGAAAATGCAGGTAGGCTAAAAGTATATAACATATTAGAAAAGCCCGAAAATAATTCGCATAACAATGAGTTTACTGGGATTATGCAACCAATCATGGTAGAAAATTTAGTAAATAAATATACTTCTGCGGGCAACAACGAATACTTTATTTGTGGCCCTACACCAATGATGCAAAGCGTTGAAGCTACTTTGCAAAAATTATTTATTCCGAAACACCAAGTACATTTAGAATATTTTTCAACCCCAGTTATTGAGGGCGAAAACAAAAATATAGTTGTGGATTCGGGTGTAGCATGCAACGCTACAATTGTTTTGGATGGCGAAACGTATGAAGTAAAAATGCAGCCTGGCGAAAGTGTATTGGATGCCGCAATAAATGCAGGATTAGATGCACCTTATGCTTGCCAAGGAGGCTCGTGCTGCACTTGCCGTGCCCTGCTTGAAGATGGAAATGTGGAAATGAAAGTGAACTATGCCCTGCTTGACCAAGAAGTAAAAGAAGGTTTTGTGCTTACTTGCCAATCTGTGCCTACTACTGCAACCATCAAAGTGAACTACGATAGAGGGCGATAGTAATAAAAGGTAATAATTTTTAATTGAAAACTCTTGAATATTTTACCTCTTCGTTGACTATTCTTTATTGAAATTACTTTTTGTTTGAAGTTGCAAATTATTGTTTTTACAACTATATAATTGTACAAAACTCTGGGTTGGATGTAAGTGATAAACCTGCCACAATAAAATTAACATTTGCAAACATTTAGGTTAATAACCTAATATACAGTAGCTTAATTAAATACAGCCTTGTCATTTTGGCAAAAAAAAATGTATTGGCACTAAGGTTGAAAAAAACATTTCTGCAAAAAAAAGGTTTGTTTAGCTTTGTAGCCGCAACCTAAAAATCACATAATTAATAATCATTTAAAAAATAAAAAAATGGCTTTAGAAATCACAGATTCAAATTTTGAAGAGTTGGTAATGCAATCAGACAAACCTGTATTAGTTGACTTTTGGGCAGAATGGTGTGGCCCTTGCCGAATGGTAGGCCCAATTGTTGAAGAGTTGGCAAAAGATTACGAAGGCCGCGCCGTAATAGGTAAAGTTGATGTGGATTCAAACTCTGCAATTTCAGCACGTTTTGGTATCCGAAACATTCCTACTTTATTGGTATTTAAAAACGGAAAAATTGTAGATAAGCAAGTGGGTGCAGCACAAAAATCGGTGCTAGCGGGCAAGCTTGATGCACAATTGGCGTTATAATTAAGTAATGGATTTTTCAATTATTGATTTTAATTTATGGAACAATAATTAAAATTAATACCAATCATTTTGCTATTTATTTTTAAGTTAAATCCATTAGTTGATTAGTTAAATAGAGGCTGCCTGAATAAGGCGGCCTCTATTTTTTTGCCTAAAAAAGTAAATTAATTTTGGCTGTTATTACGTTGCAAATTTAGAATATTCCCATATAAATTTGACTAAACATATCGTCATTCGGCACTTTACATATTTAATCATCAGTCTAATTAATATTGAGCATTTGTATGTGCAGATGCAAATTGTAAATATAGAATTCAGTATTTAAAGTTACGCTACCACAACTTTAAAGAACTTTGTTATGTTTGCTTTGCAATAAATTAATTGATTTGATAACATACTTATTTAAGCTATTCTTTAAACTTAAAGGTTGGCAAATAGCCGAAACAATACCTAACAATATAAAAAAATGTGTGGTGGTAGCCGCACCGCATACAAGCAATTGGGACTTTGTATATGCCCTTGCAGCCATTGATTTATTTGGGTTAAAGCTTAATTACTTAATAAAGAAAGAACTTTTTAAGTGGCCGCTAAAAAGTTATTTATACAAAACAGGCGGCATACCAGTAGAGCGTAGCAAAAGCAATAATTTTGTAGAAAATACAATCAAACTTTTTAATAGTCGCGATAAAATAATATTGGTAATACCGCCCGAAGGCACACGCAGTAAAGTAACCAAGTGGAAAAGTGGTTTTTATCATATTGCCGTTGGCGCAAATGTTCCTTTATATTTGGGATATTTAGATTATGACAAAAAACTTGCTGGGTTTGGAAAAGCCATTTTCTTAACTGGAAACAAGGAGAAAGACATACAAACCATAAAGGATTTTTATTCCGGAAAAACAGCTAAATTTCCTGATAAATTTAGTATTGATAATATTAATTTTTAAAATTGTTTATCTTAGAATTATATGCTTACATCATTTACTTTTTTATATGCTTCGTTTTGTTTTTTCCTTATTATTATTTGGATTATTTTAAACTTAATGTCCTTTAATTTAAGAGACGTAAAGGCTGATAATGAAGTACAGAATGATGATTTGCAAGAGCAAAAAAATGCAATTGACAATTTTAAAAATGCGCTTACATTTATTATTTCCGCATTTTTTATTTATTACATTTTATATGAATTTATTATAAAAGATAAGTATGAAGCGCATGTGTTAGACTGGTTACATTTAATGGTTCGCTGGGCGCATGTAGTGTTTGGCATTGCCTGGATTGGGGCTTCATTCTATTTTATATTTCTAGAAAATAGTTTGAACCGAACCGAAAACTTACGCGACGAACTTGCCGGAAATTTATGGGCTTTGCATGGTGGCGGATTTTATTACGTAGAAAAATACAAATCGGCACCACCCATATTACCTGCCAAATTACACTGGTTTAAATACGAGGCTTATTTTACATGGCTAAGCGGTTTTGTGTTGTTGGCAATGGTATATTACATGAATTCATCAGCGGTAATGATAGACCCTTCGGTACGTAACATAAGTGCTACAATGGCTGTATTTATTGGTGTTTCGTCACTTATTATAGGGTGGATTATTTATGACGCTATGTGTAAATCATCATTGTTGCAACAAAAAATAAAGTTTGCAATAATAGGTTTCGTTATCGTTGTTATTATCTCAATAATTCTAAGTAAATTTTTAAGCGGACGGGCAGCGTTTATGCACATTGGCGCATTGCTGGGTACCATTATGGTGGGCAATGTTTTTTTTACAATTATACCAGCACAAAAAGCCTTGTTGCGTGCAGCAAAAGAAGGTAAACCTGTAAATCCTAATCTTGGTAAAATTGCTGGTTTGCGCTCATTGCATAACAACTATATTACTTTACCTGTAATTTTTGTGATGATTAGCAACCACTTTCCAGCAACTTTTGGTTACAAATACCAATGGCTAGTTTTAGCAATATTAATACTTGCTGGCGTAGCTGTAAGGCATTATATAAACCTACACGAAAAAGGGCAAAAAGCAGTTTGGATGATTCCGTTTGCTGCCATAGCAATAGTTTCTGCATTAATTATTACTGCCCCAAAAACTATTGATAGCAAACAAAAAGTAAGTTTTGTGCAAGTGCAACCTATATTTGAAAAACACTGCCTAGGCTGCCATTCAGCCAACCCAACCGACGATGTTTATAAAGTTGCTCCCAGCGGAGTTATGTTTAATACTGCTGAACAAATTAAAAAACATGCGGACAAAATTATTGTTCGCGCTGTGCAAACGCAAAGTATGCCACAAGGCAATAAAACAAAAATAACACAAGCCGAAAGAGATTTAATAGGTGCTTGGATTACACAAGGTGCAAAATTAGATTAAGTAGGAGGGAGGCCTATGGAAATTATTATAGAAACGGAGCGTTTATTAATGCACGAATTAACTGCTGATGATGCCCAATTTGCTTATGATTTAAACAGCGATTGGGATGTAATAAAATTTACTGGAGATGCGCATTTCGAATCAATATTAGCTGCCGAAAAATTCCTCGCAAATTATCCTGATTATAAAAGCAATGGTTTTGGTAGGTGGCTTGTAATAGAAAAAAAAACTTCCGAAAAGCTTGGCTGGTGCGGATTGAAGTTATTGCCGCAAATAAACGAAGTTGATTTGGGGTATCGGTTTTTTAAGAAAAATTGGGGCAGAGGATATGCTACCGAAAGTGGTATTGCTTGCATAAATTATGGGTTTAGTAAATTGAATTTACAACGTATTGTTGGCAATGCCTTGAAAGAAAATTCTGCTTCTATAAAAGTATTGCAAAAATGCGGAATGAAATATGAAAAAGATGAAGATTGCGGTGGTAAAGTTGGCGTAAAATATGCCATTATTAAATCTTAATTCTGTTTTTGCCTTACAGCTTCAAATAACATGGCAGCGCAACTTGCCGAAACATTTAAACTATCAATCTTGCCATGCATTGGTAATTTTACTAATGTAGATTTTTCATACCAAATGGACGATAATCCGTCCGATTCGCTACCGAAAACAATTGCTGTATTCAGTTTTAAATTCTGTGCATAAAAATTATTCTCTGTTTGCAACGATGCACATAATATTTGAAAGTTATGTTTGTTCAAAAAGTCAATACATTCGGTTGAAGTACTCGTAAATATTGGCATTGCAAATACACATCCTAAACTGCTACGTATTGTATTTGGATTGTACACATCAGTTACTTTATTGCAAATTATTATCGCATTAACACCTGCGGCATCGGCTGTACGTAGCATAGCACCTATGTTTCCTGGCTTTTCAATAGACTCTAAAACCAATATTAAACTGTTTTCTGTTGCAATTAATTGATGAATTGTATTTTGTTTTGTTTTTACAATTGCCAAAATTCCTTCAGTGCCAGTGCGGTAGCTAAGTTTGGCATACACATCGGGTGATACTTCAATTATTTCGGCACCACATTCAAAATTAATTGCATACATTTCATCATCCTTAAATATTGATTTACAAATGAAAATGGTTTGTATTTCAAAATGGAATTGTTGCGCTATCGAAACTTCGCGGTTGCCTTCTACAACAGTGCATGAAAGCTCATTGCGCACCGACGATTTACTCAATTTAGCAACCTCTTTTACTTTGTTATTTTGAAGACTTGTTATCATAATTATTTCACATTATACCTCACACCTGCATAAAAAATTCTACCTGTAACTGGGCCGTAAATCATGGTGGCATCAAAGGTGTCGGCAAAAGGTTTTGCGGCACTTACAATGGCGTTTGGTTGCAAAAAATTGGTTATGTTTTCTATACCAAAATAAATTTCCATTTTTTTGAATGCCCTTGTTATTTGTGCATTTGCAGTGTAAAACGAATTGCCTTGCGTATTGTGCATTGCTGGGTTTGAGTAGTTACTTGAAACTGGCAATCGGCTTTTTCCTGTATATTTTATGCTGCCATCAATTTTCCAAATATCAAATTTACTTGCGTAAGAAACTGTTAGCAAAGCCCTGTTTTTTGGGAACATTGGTTTTGGCATTTCCACATTGTTATAAGTGCTAATTACTTGGTAATATTTGTATGCAGTTTTTATAGTAATAAATTTATTGATGTTGTATGAAACCTCTGCCTGTGCTGCATTTGCATAACTTTTACCTTTTAAGTTATACACCAATATTGTTTTGTAATTATTGTAAAAATCTATCACAACTTGGTTGCTAAATGCGCTGCTATACACATCAATAATCAAAGCAAAATTATTGTTATTTATTATGGTGTTGTGCATAAAGTTTAGCCCTGCGCTATATCCTTTTTCGGGTAGTGGTTTTTCAAACACAATTACTTTTCGGGCATTGGCAAAAAGTGCTGTATTGTCCATAAAAATATTGGCAATGCGTGTGCCCATGCCTGCCGAAAACCTTATGGTTGAAGCTTTATTGATGTGGTATTTTAAATTTAATTTGGGTGTGTAAAAGTTGCCAAATTTATTGTGTGCATCTATTCTAAAACCAACTACAGCCGAAAACTTCTCTAAATCATCATAATTATATTCGGCAAATGCGCCGGGTATGTTGTCTATTCTGCTAAAAGATGAATCGTTGTAGGTTTCGCGGTATTGGTCGTATAAGTAGGTTGCGCCGGCTTTGTATTTGTGGCGGGTGTCGCCAATAATATCCTGAAATATTAAGTTGCTATAAAACGAATGGTAGTTTGCATTGTATGTTTTTAGTCCGAAAAAAGATTGTTGTTCTTGTTGTTTTCCGTTGGTTATTAAACCCAAACTGCGGTATGGTTTATTTAAAAAGTTAATTGCAGTTTTTGTATAAAACATTCCTTGCTTGTTGTGTATGCCAATGCCATAGCGGTTTGTAGTGAGGTAATCATTTTGTTTATTAAAATTAATTTCGCCACTTTGTTTATCGTCGTCCAACAATTGCACCGCAGCTTGAAACAATAATCTTTCGCCATTGTATTTTACCCTATTAAAAATATTGTATTGGTTGCTCAACGGAATATCAATAAAATTATCGTTGTTAAAATCATTTTTAGCCAACACCCTGCTGTTGTGCGCCATTAATAAATAGCTCCACTTGTTAGTAATTTTTTGTTGGTAATTTATGTTTGCTTCGGCACGCGATGCACTGCTTGCATATAAATTTACGAGTAATTTATTTGCCTTGTCGGGCTTTTGCAACTCTACATTTACTATCCCCGAAAGGGCTTCAAAACCATTAACCACGCTGCCTGTGCCTTTGCTTATGTCTATGCTCTCTATCCAGGTGCCTGGCAAAAAACTAAGACCGTAACTGCTGCTTAAGGCGCGTATGTAGGGCGTGTTTTCTAGCAACACTTGTGTGTAAACGCCATCTAAACCAAGCATAGATATTTGCTTTGCACCGCTTACACCATCACTCATGGTTACGTCAACACTGGCGTTGGTTTCAAAGCTTTCGCTGAGGTTGCAACAAGCGGCTTTTTTAAGTTCGCCAATACCAATTGTTTCGGTATTTATGGTTTTGAAATTTGAGTGTAAAGTGCTGAAATTTTTCTCGGTTATGGTTACTTCTTTGAGTGCGAAAGTGGCTTTTAATTTTATTAAAATTTCGGAACTTGTGAGTAGCGTTGTATCTATTTGGTAGCCCACATAACTTGTAATTATGTAGCACGGCAACGAATCTAAACCAATTGTAAAAATGCCTGCACTATCAGTATTTACTACTACTTTGCCATAAAATGTTTTTACGGTTGCGTACTCAATGCTTCGGTTTGTGGTAGCGTCTATTACCTTGCCTATAAGTGTTATTTGTGCGTGGGCAAGGGTAGTAAGAAATAATACTATTAGAAGTAAGGTTATGTGTGCTTTTGCTTTCACACTGCGAATGTAGTTTTTTTTGAATAATTGTTTTTATTGCAACAATACATAACGTGCAAAAAGTGTTGAAGTTTAGCACAATGGTTCTCTGGGATTGGAAATGTTGTATTACAATAAATGCAGGTTTAGGGTATTCGCATTGCAAATGATTACCTCACCCCCTGCCCCTCTCCAATATAGCCATTCTGCTACAACAACGCAAAAGGAGCCGAAACTTATGCGTTGCTTTTGTTTTTTGTGCATTTCACCGCGCAGCAGCATCATGACCAAAAAGTAAAATTAACTAATGATAAATGCATGTTTACATGGTACGGATTGCAAATCCGTATCAGTGGGGGACGCCAAGCGTGGGCTGTTTTTTCTCTTTTGTTAATTTTTCTTGTTAAAAAAGTAACAAAAAATCAAGGCTGTATAAAAAACATCTAAAATAAAAGAATGATTTTTACCAGCCTATAAGGCAATCTAATTGGCTGTAGGGTTTTGAATTGTGTTTTGTTGTGTAGATTGCTGAATAGGCTTTGGGGTGTAGGTTCTTTAGGGCTTTTGTGGAGAAAATCTTTCTTTTATTTTTTAACAATGTTTTTTATAAGGCAGGGGGTGTTGGTTGTTAGAACTGCATGTGAATTTGGTTTTGTTGGTTGTGCATTGCAAATGCGGACGATTGGTGGTTTGCACTGCGTGGTTGGTTAAACCACAAGCGGGACGCTTGCGGCAGCGTTCAGTGTTTTAGCTTGCAGCAGAAGGGGATGTTTATTTAAAACACAATTTTCACATCTTCTTTGTAATTCTGTAATGTTCCATTCAAACTTGCTGTCCAACCGTCAATAAATACCTTGCCGTTTTTGAGGGCGTTTGAATAATCATCACTGGTGATTTTCTCGCTGTTGGTTATATAATAATGGTTGTCGATTTTGTAAATAGCATCTTTCACAACCTCTTCGGGAACTTGTGTTGGCTCGTCTAAACCAATTGTAAAAATCATATTGTAAATACGGCTTAAAGCATCTTCACTAATTACAGGAAAAATGATTTCCCCATCTTCAATATTTAGTTTTGGTGCTTCTATGCTGTCAAATACTTTAAAACCAACATCTAAACCTTGATTTAAAGAATTTTCCTGATTGCCTTGATTAAAATCTAATTCTCCTGTTTTCTTAATTATTAACTCTTCATTTTTAATTCTTAATTGTTCCCCTGCTCTTTTTAATCTTTCAATGGTAATGCTGGATATTACGGGTGGTAAATTGTTATCTATACAAAATTGATAAGCGGGCTTATCTTTTTTTATGGGTTCATCTATTTGGCATAAAATAAATTTACGGTTGCCTCCATCTTCTGCGTTTAGTTGCATTACTGCGTGACCTGTTGTACCTGAACCTGCGAAGAAGTCGAGAATAATGTCATTTTCTGCCGTTAGGAAATTTGCTAAATACTTAATTAGACTCGCAGGTTTTGCATAATCAAACATAGCTCCCACTTCTGTATTAAATAAATCTGCAATTTCAGAAGAAGCATCTTCATTTGTTCCAACATCAACATTTTTATCTATTAGAGTTGAAGGTGATTTTGTTTTTTCAGCCTGATTATGCCTTAATACATTAAATCCAAATTGCTTTGATAAAAAGATTTGAGAACCATTTATTATTTCTTCATTAAAAAATTCTTGCGTCCAAACATAGCGTGCTTCGGTTTTTAGCTCGGTTATAACTATTCCATTTTTTATTTCAAATTCATTTTTGAAGGTTATGCATGTTGCACTTTCTGATGAAATAGGTTCATAAAAACCATCATCCAATTTTGTATGTATAATATTTTTAGGAAATACTAATTCTTTTGTTGAATTTGTTCTCTTTACTATTGGTTGTTGTTTATCTGTATATGCTTGTTCTCCAAAAAGCGTTTTTTCAATATCTGATTTTTGATAACAAAGAATATACTCTGTCATTTTCCGAATTTTTTTTGAAAGAAATGCTCCTTTCTTTTTTCTAATCCAAATAAATTCACCCACAAAATTCTCCTCCCCAAAAATCTCATCACAAAGCAATTTCAAGTTTGCTTGCTCGTTATCATCAATGCTTATAAAAATAACACCATCTTTGCTCAATAAATCCCTTGCCAACAAAAGGCGTGGATACATAAACGATAACCAACCGTTATGACTTTTTTTAGTTTTAAAACTAAAATCCATTCGTTGAAAATCACTTTCACTCAAGTTTGCCAAGCCCAAAACCTCCGCTTCTTCTTTGTCAAATTTGTCAGGATAAACAAACTCATCACTCTTAGTGTTGTAAGGTGGGTCAATGTAAATGCACTTAATTTTATTGCTATAATGGTTTTTTAAAATTTTTAAACTCTCTAAATTGTCGCCTTTCAAAACCAAATTTTGGGTAGTGTCAATATCCTTGCTCAAAGTGGTGTTTAGGCGTAATTCCTTTTCCGTTTTCTGAGCGTATTTGGCTTTGGCAAAGTTTCTGCCCACAAAGTTTAGACCGTAGCCGTTTACTTTTTCGTCAGTGGGCAAACCCAAAACGGTTTTCAGTTCGGCTATGTTTATTTCGTTATCGCGAATTATGCTTGGGTAGTTCTCTTTTAGAAAAGATAACAATTTGTTTTCGTTGTCGCCTGTTTCAAAAACGTTATATCCTGCGTTTGTAAATTCTTGTTTTGCCATTTTTTTATATTCTGCGTTTGTAAATTCTTGTTTTGTAATTTTATTATTTTAAAGTATTTGGTGACATCAGTAAAAAAGGTAGTGCTTTTGAATAGTCTAATTGTTGGTATTCCAAGCCCAAAGCACGAAGATTGTTATAATAGATTTGATGCTGCTCATAATAGTTTCTTTCGCTAGAAACAAACCAAGCTTTATGTCCTAATTTTTGACCTAAAAACCATTTTTCTAATAATCGACCACTTCTTCCATTCCCATCATTCCAAGGGTGAATTTTTACAAACACCAAATGAATCATTGAAGCATAAAAGAAGGTTTCAGCTACACTCAACTCCAATTTTAGAAGCAGCTGAATGTCATTATAAAATTTTTCCATTTCTGCTTCGACTTCATAAGGAGTAGCAGCTACATATTCTATTTTTCCATCGGGCGTGGTTACAAACATATTGTGTATTCGCAATTTACCTTGTTGGTGTTTTGCCACAATATGTTTGCTTAGTAATTTATGTGCTTTAGCAATATTTATTTTATTCAGCTGATTAGTCTTCGCAAAGGTATAGGCACTGTATAAGTCGTCAATCTTTTTGGTGTAGTTGGGCAAAAACTCAATACCAAATTTTTTATGTTTGATATAACTGTCTAATTCAATGTTTTCTCCTTCTATTTTGCTTGAAAAAACAGATGCAACCGAAGTGTAAAAACTAAACGTATCTGTAGAAATTTCGGCATCTTTTAAGGCATCAAATTTTTCTTGCAAATCGTGGGGAATTGCTTTTTGGTATTGCGCTAACAATTCTTTTTTAATAATTTTTAAATTCATTGTTTTATGCGTTGCATATCAAAGCCGCTAATTGTGTTTTATTGATACGTTTTTGAAATGAAATTTTAATATTTTCGTTTTCGTTTTTGTAATGCTCGTTGAGTGCCTCGAAATACTTTATGGCAAAATCAATTTTTCGTTGCTCATCTACGGGTATTGCGGTAGCGGTTTGGTAGCCTTTTGCCTCTACTACAAGAAATATTTTTTTGCCTTCGGTGGTTTTTATAGCATAGCAAAAGTCAGGATTGTAGTCGCCCAAGGGTGTTTTAATTTTTAGGCGAGGCAGTTTGCCGAAAATTTCGATGCTGTCAATATCGGGGTCTTGTTCCACAATTTCTAATTCAAAATCGCTGTCGTATTCAATCACTTCTTCAAAAACCCATTTAGTTTTCAAAGAAAAATCGGCTGCAATATCTTTTTGAAATTTGCCAACGCTGCCTATGTCTAAATAAGTTTTTCCTTTTTCGGTTTTGAATACGTTTGGTAATGCTGTTCCATTAATTCCATCATACTTAATATTTGCTTTGAGCATAGCAACTAAGTTTTTGCGGATTATTTCGGTTATTTCTTTTTGCGCTTGCTCGGGATTGTTGCAAAGCATTTTAGTTTTAAAATCATCACTCAAAGCATTGAAAATCTTTACCACAAATGAAATAGGCGTTTTTGTGTTGTTGGATAAAGTGCGCACTAACTCCAAATAATCAACTTTGCTTTTATAAGAAACGGTATTGATTAGCTTTTCGGTTATTGCAGCTTGCTCGCCAATTTTATTTACGTGTAGTTCTGCACGAATGGTTTGTAATAATATTTCTACTATGGCAACTTTTTCAATATCCGCTTTTATGTTTTGTATCAATTGGTTTTCTTGCTCTTCATTCAATGTCTCCAATATGTAAAAAGCATTTTTATTAATTGTGTCCCATAAATTTTGAAACTCTTGAAGGTGTGTTTCTTTAATAAATACTTTCTTTTTAGGTTTTTTATTTTCAGCTTTTTGAATATAAGCATTTACATCAGTAACAAACAGATTTTCTAATGCTTTAACTTGTTCTTCGGGCAAATTTTGTTCTTTCAGGATTGTAGAAAAGTCAGGCGATTTCTCGTAAATCTTTTGTCCGTCAACTATTGCTTTACGAACAATCATTTTCTTGTCTTTCAAAACATCATCAACTAAGGTGATGACTGTATCATCGTCAAATCCTGTTTTTTCTTTTAGAATTTTAATCAATTCTTGCTCCGTAAATGTTTCGGAAACCAAAAAAGAATTGCTCAAAATTTCGTTTTGAATTGCCTCAACAAAACCTTTTTCTTTGCTAGAAACCACCACATCAAGATTGTTGATTTTCCAAAATTCTTCTTGTTTGTCATTCAAATATTTCAGGGTGTTTCGTTGTAAATTTTGATTTACGCACAAGCGCAAGCCTCGCCCAATTTGTTGCATTTTGGATATTTCGCTGCCTTGATTGGATAGTTTACAAATAGTAAAAACATTCGGATTGTCCCAACCTTCTTGCAAAGCCCAAATAGAAAAAATAAAACGTGTTGGACTTTCAAACGAAAGCAATTTCTTTTTGTCTTTCAAAATTTCATCAACCCCTGCTTTTATTTTTTCGTCTGCGTTTCCTTTGTCGCCCGAAAAATAACCTTTATGAACCTGCAAAGTATTGTCGCTATCAAAATCGTTTTGCAAATATTTGTAGTATTTAGTATGTTGGTCAATCGTTGCTAAATTTTCATTATATTGCTTTTGGTATTCTTCTTCAAATATGATTTTAATTTTTGGATTTGCACCGCGAAACAAACTAATATCGCCTTCCATAAAAAACAAGGTGACTGCTTTTATTTCCTGCTCAAACAAAGTCTTTTCTTTCTGAAAGTGTATTTTAATGGTTTGGCTAATCATTGCCCGCAGAGATTCGGCTGACAGATAATAATCTACTTTTTCGATGGTTCCATCTGCTAAAATAATGCTGTCTTTATTTATTTTGTTGATGGTTTTTCCGTTAAAAACTGCACCAATACCTAACTCTCGTCTTACAATTATTCCATTGGTTAATGTACTTACAATTGCTTTTTTGCTGTCAATAGCAATAAGCGTATCTGTATTTTCAATTACATCTTGCGTGTAAACAACAATTTTCTTTACCAAATTTTGTCGGAAAGAAGAAATGCTATCCAACACATAAGCCACGTTTGACAAAGGCAAACTATCTTTTTTCTTTGGAAAAGTTGCACCAAAACGCAAATAATAGTTATCGAAACCTTCAAAATAAGTTTTAAAAGCATTACCCTCAAAACGATGTGGCTCGTCCATTATCAGAATTGGATTCAGGCGTTTCAAACATTCCAAATATGATTTTGGGGGTTCTTGATTTTTTACAAATAATTCAGGTGCGTGAATATCGTTTTCCAGTGGTTTGTTTAGTAAGTTTTTATCTCTATTGAAGGAACTGGGAGTCATTACTAAAACGGATAAATGCGAAGCGTTGATAAATTGTTTTACCGCAGAAATATTTCCACTTTCATAAGCAAATGTTTCAATTTCTTTTTCCTTTTCGTTGGCATAAAAACTTTTAAAATAATCTTTGGTATCGGCTAAATTTGTTTTTGTTCCCTCACGGATTGGAACAGTTGGGATAAGAATTATAAATTTTTTGTAGCCGAATTTTCTATTCAATTCAAAAATAGTTTTGATGAACGTGAAGGTTTTACCTGTTCCCGTTTCCATCATTATGTCAATGTTTTTGTTGTTTTGAACAGGAAAATTATATTTGTTCTTTTTATGGTGTGCCGTCAGCACATCGCCAAAATTCGTTTTTTGGCGAAGGCTTTCAAAAAGACTGATAATGTTATTTACGCAGTCCTCTTGATAGGCTTGTATTTCATATTGAAACTGTTTTGTTTCTGTTTTTATCGACATTTATTACTTGAATTTTCTGGTTTTCAAATATACTTTTTCTCCAAAATTACCTTCCTTTAGGTTGGCAAAATACATTATTTATTTCTATTCAGGTTTGTGCATTGTAAATACAAAATATTTGGCTCTTTAAGGGACTTTAGGGACTAGGGGGACTTATAAATAGTGGATTGCAAAGGGACGTTTAGGGTATCTGGATTGCAAATGAGGAAGATTGGGGTTAAACCACAAGCGGGACGCTTGCGGTTGCGTTCAGTGTTTTAGCTTGCGGCAGCATGGATAATAATAATTTCGGCTAAAGCCCAAATAACAAACTTGCATTAAACCACTCCCTAAAGTGCGTGGCAATTAAAATTGTGTTTCTTAACTTGATGATATTGCGCTTGCGGCAGCGTTCAGTGTTTTAGCTTGCAGCAGCAGGGGACTACTAAAATTATTGTGAAATATTTTAGTAATCACCTATATTTTTTCAAAACTACAAAATAGAAAATTTTGAATTGTATTAAATGGTGTTGTATGATTTTCTGTAATACATTTTATGCGCTTAAAATCTATTTCAAACTTAGCACTCATGCTTGTTTCGGTGTATTGTATAATGTCTAAACCACTACATTTTTTGGGCCCGTTTTCAGAAAATGTTCCCAATATTAAATATCCGTTTTTTGCAATTGCATTGGTTGCAATGCTTACATATTTATCAATATTTTTGGGGTTGGTTTGAAAATGAAATGCTGCCCTATCGTGCCAAAAATCAAATGTAACTGGCGGCACAAAATCTAAAATATCCGATACTATCCAATGCACATTTTTTGCTTTTTCTCCTAACCTTAGTTTTGCTTTTTCAATTGCGTTTGCCGAAATATCTAACACATAAATATTTGAAAAACCTTTGCTGATTAGTGCATCTACAAAATGACTATCGCCACCGCCAACATCAATAATATTAGCTGTTAGGGGTATATTGAATAACTCTAAAAACTCAACGGAAGTTTTCGGATATTCTTGGAACCAACTAACTTCTGTTTCTTGTTTGGTTGCAAAAACATTTTCCCAATGTTGCTTTTGTGTTGTCATTTTTGATGTTTAAATTGAATGACAAATGTATGTTTTAACGGTGGTTTTTTTGCAATAATGTTCTCATCAATAATTAAAATTGATACCTACACCAAAGCCCATATCGCTGTCGTAGTGGGTTCTTAGTGCCATATTTTTGTTGAGGATGTATTGCAGCCCTACCATATATTCTTTGTCGCTGTTTACCATAAAGTGCATGCGTAGTTTTTTAGAAATTGGTATATCGTCGCGCTTTAGTTGGATTAGAAATGTGCCATTTAAGAAAACTTCGGTTTCTAATTTTACGAGCATTGGCAAGGTATATAATACGCCTACTGATAATGATTGTCGGGTGTCTTTGGTGTTTACTTGTCCAATAATATTTTTTTCTTGGTAATTTAATTGTCCATCTTGTTTTCGGTAACGATAATCGTAACCCACAAATGGCATGAACCATTGATTTTTGCCAATGTATCGGCCTAAGTGGTTTTCTACTTCATAGCCATGCGTATCGTGGTAGCCCAAGCGCCATTCGGTGTTTAGTTGCCAACGTGTGTTAGAGTACATTGCCATACCATCGTTGCCATTGGTTGCCACATCGTTTTCAAGCATGAGGTGAAATTTTCTATCGTCGGCAAACAACTTTCGTTGTGCCAATTTTGGGTTTGGTATTTCGGGATTTGGTGCTTGGTTTTCATAACTAAATACTCGTCCCATGCCCACTCATCATGTGGTATAAAATGTGGCAGTGAAAAAACCAATTGACTTCTGCATTTGCATTAAATTCTAAGGTATCGGTTTCCATTGGCATAATGTCCACAATGTTTTTTAGTGGAGCATAATTGCCTTGTCCGTTTAGCAACCGAAAGTCGTGTACGTGCAGGTGCATGGGGTGACGCATCATGGAGTTGTTGTGTATAATGATGCGAACATTTTCGCCTTTTTTGATGAAGATTTTATCGGTTTCGGAAACTACTTTGTTGTCTATACTCCATACATAGCGGTTCATGTTTCCGGTAAGTTCAAAACGAAAAACAGCCCCCCCGCCCCCCAAAGGGGAGATTGATGGTAGCAAAGTCTTTTCAGTAGAACGAAGCATGGTATAGTTTAGTGTAACAATATCAGAAAATTTGTTGCTGTTATAAACCTCACCTCCCGCCATCTCAGAAGGAGAAGTAGCCATTTCCATTCCTTTCATTTTATCCTTATCCCCTGCCCCTTTTTCAATATGAGAGGGGATTGCACCTGTTATTTCGGGATACATTACAACATTCATATCCATTTGGTTTAGGCTCATATTCATCCCCATATCATCTAAGTTGCCATTCATTTTCATCATGCCATTCATCATTTTCATGCCATCAAAATATTTTAGTTTTGGCATTGGCTGTGCTAATTTTTTGATGCCGTTGCCCAACCAAAGTGAAGCTGATTTTGTTCTGTCTTCGGATGTGGCTGTAAACTCATAGGCTATGCTGTCGTTGGGAATGGTTACTATTACATCGTAAGTTTCGGAAACTGCAATGAGTAATCTATCTACTTCTACTGGCTCAACATCGTTGCCATCGTTTGCTACTACGGTCATCTTCCCACCTGAATAATTTAACCAAAAATAAGTGGATGCTCCTCCATTTAAAATTCGTAATCTCACAGCCCCCCTGCCCCCCAAAGGGGGTTTAAAGGTATCTTCTGTTTTTCCATTTATCAAGAATTTATCATAGTAAACATCACTCACATCCATGGCATTCATTCGTTTCCATTCGTTGGTGATTTTTGTTTTTAAATAGCCTTGCTGTATGGCTTCAAAATAACTTTGTGTAGTTCCTTTTTTAATGGCAAACCAATTGCTGGCATTGTGCAATCGGCGGTGAACTTGTTCAGGTTTCATGTCTGTCCACTCGCTTAAAATTACGGGAATTGCCTCCCCTAACCCCTCCGAAGGAGGGGGATTGCGTTTGAGTAAAATCATTGAACCATACATTCCTATTTGTTCTTGCAAGCCTGTGTGCGAATGGTACCAATGTGTGCCGCGTTGAATGATTGGAAACCTATACAAATGTGTGGTGTGTGCTTTTATTGGCATTTGTGTAAGGTTGGGAACACCATCGTATTTATTGGGTAAAACAAGCCGTGCCAATGCAAAGATGTTTCTTCATCCAATTCATTGTGCACATAAATTTCGGCAGTGTCGCCTTCTGTAAAAGTGAGTGTAGGCATTGGTATAAGACCATTAACGGCAATGGCTCGTTTTGGTGTGCCTGTAAAATTTACGATAGTATCACGAACATATAAATCGTAGCGGACAACTTTTTGGGCAAAGGAATTTGAAGTAAGTAGTGTAAGTAAAACTACTTTGCAACAATCTTTTTTGAAGTAGTTTTGAATGAATTTCAACATATTTTTTCCGATAATTATAAACAATTTTCGCATACTTTCTCTACCGATGATTTTATTTTTTAGGTTCAGTTTTAACTTTCAACATTTTTGCATTGATAGCAACTACAATAGTGCTTACCGTCATTAAAACAGCACCAACTGCCGCACCTGTTAACCCACTTCCCTTAAATTTGAGAAGTCTTTTTTATCAAGACCATTCATCAACTTGGTTAATTTTGCTTTCAGATTATTGCTCTCTAAGAAAAGCCACCATCATGTATCAACGGTTGTTGCAAAACCATCAGTAATATTTATTCCTTTTGGCGAAAGATGGTTGAACATTTCTCCGTGTGAAGAATTTTTTCCTCCAACGGATTTTCCTTCTGTTGAATTTATTTGAGAGAATTTTTTTATCAGTGAATTCATATTATTTATTTAAAATTGTTTACATTTTATTATTGTTCTTTCTTTTCTTTTACATGAAATGCGAGAAGTGGTATTTTGGGATGTTGAGCTATTTCTTTTGTGACACTGTGATTAAAAAATTTAGAAATGAAATTTCTTTTAGCAGTGGATGTGACAAGAATATCCGTTTGCACTTCTTTCAAAAAATTGTTTAACTCTTCCTCAACATTTTTCCCTTTCAAGAGACGGTATGCAAACTTGTCATAGGAAATTGTTTGGTTTACTTTATTCGAAAATGCATCAAAGTCTGTATTCTCTTTTTCATAATTTTTATCTTCCAAAATAACATGCAACACCACAATTTCAGCATTGAAGTTTTTAGCGATTTCAGTAATACTTCTAAGGGTGTCAAAATCATTATCACGATAATCGGTTGCGAATACAATTCTTTTGATATCCCCTATTAAAACATTTTCTGGAATTGCAAAAACAGGACAATGTGCCTTCTCAATTATTATTGAAGTGATACTTCCAATCATTTTATTAAATAATCCCGTTTCGCCTTTGGTTCCCATGATTATCATGTCAACATTTCTTTTTTTGCCGAACAAAATAATTTCATCTCCAGCAAAACCTGTTTCAACTAAACATTCTATCTCAATAGAATTTTCTTGTTTTAGATTTTCGTTTTTCCAATTTTCAAGTTTAACCAATGTCTTCTGTTCCATCTCAGCAAAAGATACTACTACATCAATTGACGCATTAATTATCGGAACATGAATGGCATTGTAAAGAATAATTTTTGCAGATAATTTATTTGCAAATGCAACTCCATAACGAAAAGCGATTGCAGCGTTTTCAGAAAAATCTGTTGGAATGAAAATGGTTTTCATGATGAATATATTTTATGAATTAAATTTTAAAATAATATGTAACTAAATTGTGACTTGTAAAAATGTATTTATCTATATTCTTAAATTGTGAGAAGTAGCACAACTCAATTGATTTTTATCACGAAATAAATTGCCTTTCATTTCGTAAGTTCATTTGCCATCTGCAACATGTTTTGGTCAACGGTATGTTTATAAGATGATGCTTCTGCAAAAGATGTGTAAGAGATTTTATTATTTTTCATTCCAATCACCACATTCTTTTTGCCTTTAAGCAAAGCTTGAATAGAATGATTGCCGAGTTGACTTGCCAGCACCCTGTCAAAGCAACTTGGATTTCCGCCACGCTGAATATGTCCGAGTATGCTTACGCGAATATCAAAATGATTGAATTTCATTTTTACCTGTTCGGCAATATTCATCACGCCGCCTTTCACTGCTCCTTCTGCAACCACAACTATCATTGAATTTTTTTTACGTTGCCACCCTTTCTCCAACAAGGCAATCAAATCCTCCATGTTGGTTTTTATTTCAGGAACGAGAATGGCTTCAGCTCCAGCAGCAATGCCACTGTACAATGCAAGAAAACCAAGGTCGCGCCCCATTACTTCCACAAAAAACAAACGGTGATGTGAATTAGCTGTGTCTCTTATTTTATCTAATGCATCAAGCGCTGTATTGATGGCAGTATCAAAACCAATTGCATAATCCGTTCCGAATACATCGTTGTCAATTGTTTTCGGAATACCGATAAAAGGAATTTTAAATTCTGATGTGAATGTTGCTGCTCCAGCAAATGAACCGTTACCGCCAATGATAATAACTGCGTCAATATTATTTTTTTGTAATTGCTCATGCGCCACTTTTCTCCAACTTGGTTTCCTGAAACGTTCGCTGCGTGATGTGTAAATAATTGTTCCACCTTTGTGAATAATATTACCGACTGATTCTGCATTCATCTCACTGAAATTTCCATCTATCATTCCTTCGTATCCTCCGTTGATTGCAAGCACATTAATTCCTTTGACTATGGCAGTGCGCACAACGGCTCTGATAGCAGCATTCATTCCCGGTGCATCACCACCCGAAGTCATCACTGCAATTGTTTTGAAATTATTTTTCATCAGTTACAGAGAAATTAATTGTTTTTTATCACTAGAAATATTTTTGAAAATATCTCCATGAATAATTCCCATTGAATTATTTGTTTTACTGATTGAAACAGTCGCATCTTTCTCTATGCCTCTCAAAGCCCTTATGGCATCAATAGTTTCGGGAACAACGATGGCTTGATTATACACTTGGTAATTAAAATAAAGCTCATTGTCTTTCACTGTTAAACTATCAACCCACAATCCTACTTCCCACATTTCACCGCGTGGTCTTCCCAAATCACTCATCAGTTCTATTGTATGATTTAATGCGGTGAGTCCATCGCTTTCCCTGAGAAAAATAACTCTTGACGTTTTTTCAAAAATGGAAACTATTTCTTCTTTTGAAGAAGGTCGGGCAAGTTCTACATGCCAGATATGAAAATGACTGGTTGTTTGTGCAGCAACCAATGCAACGGTTGTAATTTCAAGTCCGGGAATTATTGTTTGTGCATCGGGACCTTGGTGAGATGGAACTGTTGTTTCGGGAACGATAGTATTCATAATTCCTGAATGGTCAGATTCCCAAGGGTCGGTAGCCCTGCGAACAAGGACTCCATTGCCTTTTTTGAATAAACCAGATTGGCGCAATGCACCAATCATTCGAACTATGCTTGTTGTATTGCATGAAACAACTCTTGTAGCATCTCTTCCAATAGCACTTGCATAATTTTCCTGAGCAACAAACGAATGCCCTGTTAGTGAATGTTTTTCTCCACCCTGAAAAATGGATTTCACTCCAGCCTTTTTATACTTTTCGAAATTCATTGCAGCAATTTTTTTTCATTGCTTTTTCATTGCAACCACACTTGGGTTCGCCATTGTCTATAAAGGTAATAGATGAAAGTTTGCTAACACAATAATGCACCGTAGCCGACACACCAATTGCGGGTATCAAATACAAAAACATTAAAACTATGATTGCAATTTTTTTCATTTGTGTTTTAAAACAATGTAAATATATGATAGTTTTTGAAATGAAAATATATATTTCTGTACCTATATTTTTATTTTCATAATTTCATGAGAATATCTTTTGTACTTTCGCCAAATGTTTAAAATTACACTTTTAATTCCGCTCCTTTTTTGCCATTTTGTAAATGCGCAAACACTTAACTTTTACTATGGTAATATTCATGCACATTCAGGTTATTCTGATGGTAACAAAGACAGTGCAACTTCTAATTTGAGTACGCCAATTGAAGATTTTTTGTATGCACGGCAATCATTGCATACCGACTTTTATGGTATATCGGAGCACAACCATTCAGGTGCTGGCAACATGGGCCCTTATTATTTTTATAAAGGTTTGGCTGATGCCGATTCTGCAACAATTGATAGCCAATTTGTGGCAATGTATGGCATGGAATGGGGTGTAATATCAACAGGTGGACATGTTATTTTATATGGCTTCGACTCTTTGTGTGGCTGGGATTTTGGCAATACAGAAATTCATGTTGCACAAATCGATTACTCCAAATTATGGCAAACTGTAAACCGCAAAAAAGGCTGTTTTGCATATTTCGCACATCCTCAAAATGATGACTACAATAACCTTTTAAATATTGCTTATGATAGCATTGCCGATAAAGCAATTGCAGGAACTGCTATGCGAAGTGGCCCAGCTTTTTCAACTAATAATTTATATTCTAATCCTGCCACTGGCACTTATTTATCGCAGTACAATGCTGCGTTAAAAGCAGGTTATCATTTGGGTGTAGGTTTGGACCACGATACGCACAATACAGTATTTGATAGGCAAAGTAGTGGACGGTTTGTGGTGATGGCACCCATACTTAACCGTGCCGAAATTATTGAAGGCATTAGAAGAATGAGAATATACTCATCAGATGATTGGAATGTAAAAGTAAATTTTAGTATTAATAATTTACCAATGGGTAGCATTATTGAAAATGCAGGAAACCCAACGTTGTCGGTTACAGTTAACGATGCCGACGTAAATGAAACTGTTTCATCAATAGCAATATATTACGGTGTGCCAGATAGCGGCGTAAACCCAACTATTTTAACCACTGTAAACAACGATTCGCTTACTTTTACACACACTATTTTAAATAATACAAATTACTATTATTATTTATACATTATTCAAGGTGATGGCAATAAAATATGGACTTCTCCAATATGGTATAACCGTAATGATAACAGCACAATTCAAACTCCGATTGCAAATTTTAAAAATAGCACTATTGCCTGTTCCAACGCTGATTACTATTTGCAAGATAGTTCACTAAATGAACCTACATCTTGGTGGTGGAGTATCCCTGGCGGTTATCCTGCACAATCATCTTTGCAAAATCCTACCATTAAATTTGCAACGGCTGGAACTTACAATGTAACGCTAACCTCAACAAACCAAGCAGGTACAAGTGCCTCAATCACTAAAGTTATTACAGTAGTAAACCCTCCAAATATTTTAATAAATAGCGTTGATACAATTTGCAAAGGAAAATCTGTAACCCTTACTGCTACTGGCGGAAATAGTTATGTGTGGAACAATGGCACTACTCAAAATTCCATTACAGTACAACCAAATATAACAACTCAATATTCAGTAACTGGTTTTGATGTAAATTGCAAAAACAAAGCAAGTAAAGTAATTGTTGTAAATCAAATTTATCAGTCGCCGTTAATTACCGCAAATGGAGATACGCTATATTCTAATTTTAATGAAAATGTACAGTGGTATTATAATGGTACATTAATAGTGGGTGCAACACAAAACTCGTTATTGGCAATTGAAACGGGTATTTATACTTTTCAAATAAAAGATAGCGAAGGTTGTATTTCTAACTTTTCAATGCAATATAATTTTCAAAATCAATCCGCAATTAGTGAGTTAGATGCAAGTTTGTTGTTCAAAATATTTCCGAATCCTACACCTGGAGTTTTATATGTAAGTGCAGAAAATCCTCAGTATAACTTAAACTTAGCTGTTATTGATGAACAAGGAAAAACAATTTTGAAACAGCACGCAGTAGAATGTTCTGTCAATAATTTACTAACAATAGACTTATCGCAATTTGGCGCAGGCATTTATTATTTGAAGCTGCAAATTGCGAACAAGATGTATAGCTCTAAGATTAGGGTGTTGTAATACCAATTGCAATTTTGTGGTTGTTGTGTGTATGCAATATTGGTTTTATGATGCATAGTTTTATGCATATAGATTCCGATTAATAGCTCTGTATAGCCAATGCACTTTTCTATACTACCACAAAAACAACAACAATTTGCCGCATTATTTCCGCAGAAACAAACCACATTATTTTGTTAATAAATTCACACAATTTAATAGTGCATGAGTGCTTATATTTTATACATTTACAACCCTTTCAAAAAAAGGCAAAAAACAATAAAAAACAATGATAGAAGAAGAAAAAAACGAAGCCCAGGCAAATGCAAATTATGGTGCCGATAGCATTCAGGTATTAGAAGGCTTAGAGGCTGTGCGTAAACGGCCAAGTATGTACATTGGTGATACTGGCTTTAAAGGCTTACACCATTTAGTATATGAGGTTGTTGATAATAGTATTGATGAGGCATTGGCAGGACATTGCGATACAATTAATGTAACCATCAACGAAAATAATTCTATTTCTGTAATTGATAACGGACGTGGTATTCCAACTGATTATCACGCCAAAGAAAAAAAATCGGCTTTAGAAGTTGTAATGACTGTGTTGCACGCTGGTGGTAAATTCGACAAAGATTCTTACAAAGTATCTGGTGGTTTGCACGGCGTGGGTGTTAGTTGTGTAAATGCATTAAGCACGCACTTACGTGTGATGGTGCACCGCAATGGCAAATTATTTACCCAAGAATATTCGATTGGCAAGCCTTTGTTTGATGTAAAAGAAATTGGAACAACCGACAAACGTGGTACAGAAGTTCATTTTACACCCGATGCTACAATTTTTACAACTACCGAATATTCTTTTGACACATTGGCTTCTCGTTTGCGCGAGTTGTCTTACCTTAACCGTAAAATAACAATTACCCTTACTGATAAACGCGATGTTGCTGAAGATGGTACTGAACGTTTTGTTACATTTTACTCGGAAGGCGGATTAAAAGAATTTGTAACTTATTTAGACAGCACCCGCGAAAAAATTATTGACGAACCAATGTATATGGAAAGCGACAAAACGGGTATTCCGGTTGAGGTTGCAATGATTTACAACACATCATATTCCGAAAACATTCATTCTTACGTAAATAACATTAATACGCACGAAGGAGGTACACACTTAGCTGGCTTTCGCCGCGGATTAACACGTACATTAAAAAATTACGCCGATAAAACAGGCTTGCTTACCAAGCTTAAATTAGAAATTACTGGTGATGACTTTCGTGAAGGTTTAACGGCTGTAATTTCTGTGAAAGTACAAGAGCCACAGTTTGAAGGGCAAACCAAAACTAAGTTGGGTAATAACGAAGTAATGGGCGCAGTGGACCAAGCAGTTAGCGAAATGCTAAATAATTACTTAGAGGAAAATCCAAAACAAGCAAAATTAATTGTTGACAAAGTAATACTTGCCGCACAAGCCCGCAACGCAGCCCGCAAAGCCCGTGAAATGGTGCAACGTAAAAACGTTATGAGTGGTAGCGGATTACCTGGAAAACTTTCTGATTGTTCGGAAACTGACCCAGCATTGTGCGAAATATACTTTGTGGAGGGCGACTCGGCAGGTGGTACAGCCAAACAAGGCCGTAACCGTAACTTCCAAGCCATTATGCCTTTGCGTGGTAAAATTTTGAACGTTGAAAAAGCAATGGAATACAAAATTTGGGACAACGAAGAGATTAAGAATATTTTTACTGCACTAGGCGTTACACTTGGTACAGAGGAAGATTCTAAAGCTTTGAACACCGCCAAACTTCGTTACCACAAAGTAATAATAATGACGGATGCCGATGTGGATGGTAGTCACATTACAACACTTATTCTTACATTCCTTTTCCGCTATATGCGCAACCTAATTGAAAACGGATATATTTATATAGCAACACCGCCGCTGTACCTCGTAAAAAAAGGAAAAGAAGAACGTTACTGCTGGACAGAAGACCAAAGATTATTAGCTGTGAAAGAACTAAGTGGCGAAAAGGAAGGCAGTGCCAACATACAACGCTACAAGGGTTTAGGAGAGATGAATGCAGAACAATTGTGGGAAACAACAATGAATCCTGAAAAACGTACTTTGCGCCAAGTAACAATAGATAGTGCTGCCGAAGCTGACCATGTATTTAGCATGCTCATGGGTGATGAAGTGCCGCCACGACGCGAATTTATTGAACGCAACGCAAAATATGCAAAAATTGATGTATAGATAAAAATAGAAAAGCCTCCAAATTTTGGAGGCTTTTTTTGTGTGAGGGTAGGGGAGATGCTTGTATTTTTCTTTCTCCTCTAGTATTCTTCTGGCATTCCCCAGATAGCATCTTTCCCCAGATAGCATCTGGGGTTATTCAAATTAAATCCCTTCAGGATTTCAAGCACACCTGACCCTGAAAGGGTCAAACATAAGTAACCCCAGATGTAATATGGGGAAAGAAAATAAAGCACACCCGACCCTGAAAAGGGTCAAACATCAATAACCCCAGATGTAATCTGGGGAACAGATGCAATCTAGCGTATGGGGTAAAAAAACACTCCCTTATCGCAACCCTGAAGGGGTTGAACTAAAGCAAATACTATTCTTCAAATGCTATTCCATGTTCTTCCAATAATTCAATATATTCTTCTCTATATGTTTTTACCTTGTGGTGTTCTTCTTGATTTTTAATATAGTTTATCAAAATCTCTTTGCGGTCAATGGAATAAGTAAAAGCACCGTACCCATCTTGCCATCCATTAAAATCAGGAAATATATTTGATTCTTTAATATGAGAAGTGCTGGCTAATTTTATATCTTTTATCAAATTAGCCAATGCCACTGATGGATGCAAGTGAGTAAGAATATGTATGTGGTCTTCTACACCGTTCATTTGATACAAATGACACCTATTGCTTTGTAGTATTCCCCAAATGTATTTGTATAAATCTTTTTTGTGCTCGGCCAAAAGTGTTTTCTCTCTATTTTTGGTGCTGAAAACAATTTGATATAGTATTTGAGTATAGGTGCTTATAGTATATTTTGCTTTTACCTAGATTTCATTTTTGTTTCCCCAGATTTCATCTGGGGTTACTGATATTCAACCCTTTCAGGGTTGGGGGTTATTTTACCTTTGCAATTTGTGCCAACATTTCGGCTTCCATTACTATTTTGCTTCCCACCGAGGCAACGCCTTTCATGTGGCACAAACCCCTACGTATTGGGCTTACTAATTCTAATTTGAATACGATGGTATCGCCTGGCAATACTTTATTTTTGAAACGTACGTTGTCTATTTTCATAAAATAAGTAAGGTAATTTTCTGGGTCGGGTACGGTTTTCAAAACCAATACGCCACCAGTTTGCGCCATTGCTTCTATTTGTAAAACACCTGGCATTACTGGGCTACCCGGAAAGTGCCCTACAAAAAATGGTTCATTCATGGTTACGCATTTCATACCAACCACGTGCGTATCGCTTAGCTCCAAAATTTTATCAACCAACAAAAAGGGCGGACGGTGTGGTAGCAATTTCATTATTTCTACTATGTCCATTACTGGCTCTTTGTACAAATCATAAATTTTAACTTCGGTACGTTTTCTCTTTTGGTCGGCAATGGCTTGTTTTATAATTTTTGCAAAAGCAACATTGCTGCTGTGGCCCGGGCGGGCTGTTAAAATATGTCCTTTTATTGGCATTCCACACAAAGCCAAATCGCCAACAATATCAAGCAATTTGTGGCGTGCAGGCTCATTTTGAAATTGAAGTTTTGTATTATTTAATACTCCTTTTTCAAGCACTTTTACTTTTGGCTTGCCCAACATTTTTGCCAAATCATCCAATTTTTCTTGGCTAATGTCTTGGTCACAAATTACAATGGCATTATTAAAATCGCCTCCTTTTATCAAATTATTTTTTACTAAAAACTCTAGTTCATGTACAAAACAAAATGTTCTGTTTTGAGCAATTTCATTTTTAAATTCTCCAATATTAAACATGGTTGCATGCTGCGTTCCAAGCGTTGGCGAATTGTAATCTACCATTACTGTAATTCTATATTCTTCGGATGGCACGGCAAGTATTTCTACTTTTTTAATAGGGTCTTCAAAAGTAAGGTTATTGGTAAGTACAAAGTACTCGCGTTCTGCTTTTTGTTCTTCAAAACCCACAGCGATTATAGCATCAATAAATGCCTTTGAACTGCCGTCCATTATTGGCACTTCGGGGCCATCTAATTTTATGAGGCAATTGTCTATTTGCATACCTACAAGTGCTGCCAACACATGCTCAACAGTATATATTTTTACATCGTTTTTGCCCAAAGTTGTACCACGCGAAGTATCCACAACATTGTCGCAGTCGGCATCAATTATGGGTTGTTCAGCCACATCGATACGTTGAAATTTATAACCATGTTTATCTGGTGCTGGGCATAGCGTAAGGTTTACATTCATACCTAAATGCAAGCCTACGCCCGAAATTGTTACTTGTTGCTTTATGGTGCGTTGAAATTCTATCATAAGAAAATTGTAATATTTTTATGTAACAAACCTAATCGAAATTTTGAATTGATACTTATACTCTCTACATTTTTCAAAAAATAATTTGAGTGGGTTTAGGTAAATTTATTCTTAACGGATAGTGCATAGTGCGTAGAATAAAGATAGTGAAAGCTGTTTATAGGCGTTGGAAGGGCTTTTTTGTTTTGGTATAAGTTGCTTTGGGTGTGTAGTTTTATTGCCACGGAGACACGGAGAAGTACGGAATATTTAGATAATAAAACCCGCCAACAATGATGATGTTGGCGGGTTTTATATAAATGTAATGTGCAAATTTTTAAAGTTGAATTGCACTTTACATAGTATAGGCACTTCCTTGCGTTGGCTTTTTGGTTTATGCACTTACTGAGATAGTACCTCATTCCGCTAAGCTCCATTCGTAGAAAGACAATGTTGGGATAACCCTAAATCGTGTTTACACAATTTGATTTATACTCCCGAAACGCTTAACGGGAATCAAATATCCAAAAATTCATGGTTTAAAAATTCTACTAAAATGCAGAACCCTAATAAAATATAGTAAGTTCTAATATTTCGGGCATAATATTCGGTTTTGGTATGGTATCTTTTTTTGCCTTTATAAGCTAATAACAAAACTATTAGTGCATCAATAGTTAGTGTACGAAGCAACAATGCACTTTTTTCGCGCTTGCTATTGTATGCACTATCTACCTTGTCCATGTTTATATAAATATATTCCCAAGGGTCGTGGTAGCGCAGGCGCATACGTGCTTTTGAACGGTTGGTTGAACGGAAAACCGATTCTTTTAAATCCATTACCTGTGAGTTTTGTAACTCTATTTCTGTTTGAATTTTATAGGCCCAAATACCTACAAATAAAACTGCGAAAATTAATGCAGGATAGTAACTATAGCGGTTTGATGACATTACCAACCAAATAGGTATGTAATTTATTATCAGTAATAATAAAGCAATTGATAAGGTAATTACTAACATGCTAAATTTTATTTTTGGCGCATAAATATAGAAATAGGAACACCTTTAAAACCAAACTTTTCACGAATTTTATTTTCTAAAAAACGCTTGTATGGTTCTTTTACATATTGTGGTAAATTACAGAAAAATGCAAAGGCTGGTGTGGCCGTTGGCAACTGTGTAACATACTTTATTTTTATATATTTTCCTTTTAATGATGGCGGCGGGTATGCTTCTATAAGTGGCAACATGGTTTCGTTTAAAACGTGTGTAGTAACGCGCTTGCTGCGGTTTTTATATACTTCAATTGCGGTTTCTAAAGTTTGGAAAATACGTTGCTTATTTGTTACCGATGTAAAAATTATTGGCACATCGTTAAATGGCATTAATTTCTCCATTATTTGTTGTTCAAATTGTTTTGCCGTGTGGGTATCTTTCTCAATTAAATCCCATTTATTTACAACAATAACTAGCCCTTTTCGGTTTTTTTCTATCAGATGAAAAAGATTCAAATCTTGGCTTTCAATACCATCTTTTGCATCAATCATCAACAAACAAACATCGCTTTTTTCGATGGTGCGTACACTGCGCATTACGGTGTAAAACTCTAAGTCTTCATGCACTTTCGATTTTTTGCGTACACCTGCTGTATCAACTAACCAAAAATCGAAACCATACGCTTGGTAACGTGTATGAATAGAGTCGCGGGTGGTACCAGCAAGCGGTGTTACAATGTTTCTTTCTTGCCCCAGCAAGGCATTTGTAAGTGAAGATTTTCCGACATTTGGGCGGCCTACAATTGCTATTTTTGGTAACTCTTCTAACTCTTCTGCATCAGGTTCTTTTTCAAAACTCTTAACCAAATCGTCAAGCAAATCGCCAGTGCCACCGCCGTTTATAGACGATATATTATACAATTCGCCCAAGCCTAATGAGTAAAATTCTACGTTCATCATTTCGCGCATGCTGTTGTCCACTTTGTTTACAACCACAAATACTTTTTTATTTGATTTACGCAGCAATTGAGCCACCATCAAATCAAACTCTAACAAGCCAGTAGTAACATCCACCACAAATAAAATTTGCGTGGCTTCGGTAATTGCCAACTCTACTTGTTTGCGTATTTCGGCTTCAAAAATATCATCGCTACCACGCACATAACCACCTGTGTCAATCAATGAAAATTCAACGCCATTCCATTCTACTTTTCCGTAATGCCTGTCGCGCGTAACGCCACTTTGTTCGTCAACTATTGCTTCGCGTGTTTCTGTAAGTCTATTAAAAAGTGTTGATTTACCTACGTTTGGGCGTCCCACTATTGCTACTATATTGCTCATTTTCTTTAAAATTCTATTCTTTTTAGTTGGTCATTGCGAGGCGGCTTCCGCCAATGCAATCTTAATTTTTAGTTATATTTAATCGTCAATTGTTAATGCGAATCAGGGATTGGATTTGTTTTTATTTTTCGAAATTTACTTCTAACACTATTGTCATTGATGCTTTAACCTAAATCCTAAAATGAGATTCCTGCCTTCGCAGGAATGACAGTACCGCCTTATCGTTAATAGTTATAATATAATCTCAAATAATTTATAATTTCATTATTGTTAATCATAAATTATTCTGCATACCCCATTCGTTTCAATCTCAGTTCATTGTCGCGCCAGTCTGGGTCCACTTTTACGTTTAAATCTAAATATACTTTTTTATCAATAAATTTCTCGATACTTTTTCTACTTTCTGTTCCTAACTTTTTAATTGCCCTACCACCATCGCCAATAATAATTGGTTTTTGGCTTTCGCGTGCTACCAAAATAACGGCTCTTATAACTGTAATTTCGGGTTTTTCTTTAAAATCTTCCACAATTACTTCAACCGAATAGGGTACTTCTTTATCATAAAACATCAATATTTTTTCGCGAATAATTTCGGAAACAAAAAATCTTTCCGATTTATCGGTTAGCTGGTCCTTGTCGTAATAGGCAGGGCTTTCGGGCAATACAGCAATTATTCTATCAAAAATATAACTTACGTTGAATTTGGTAAGTGCCGATGCTGCTATAATTTCAGAGTTTGGCAAAGCATCTTTCCAAAAAGAAATTTTTGCTTCTAAAACTTCTTGCGTACTAGTATCAATTTTATTGATGATGTGTAAAATTGGTTGCGTAATTTTCTTCAAATCGTTAAAGAAATTTTCTGGTATTGCGTTGGTATCATTGATGTCGGTAACCAATAGCACAACATCGGCATCAGTTAAAGCAACATCAACAAACTTCATCATTTTTTCGTGTAACTTGTAATTAGGTTTCAACATTCCGGGAGTATCGGAATACACAATTTGAAAATCTTCGCCATTTACAATTCCCATTATTCTATGACGAGTTGTTTGTGCTTTTGAGGTAATAATCGACAACCTTTCGCCCACCAAAGCGTTCATTAAAGTAGATTTACCTACGTTAGGATTGCCTATAATATTTACGAAACCCGCTTTGTGCGCCATTTGTAGAAGATGTTAATAAATAATGAAATAAAATTTGGTTTGCAATATAAGTAAATTATCTTTGCACCCCGATTTGAAAACGGAAGTTCTTTAAAAATTAGTAATAAAATTAACCTAAATAATAGAAATATTATTTGCAATAAAATATATTGCGGGATAGAGCAGGGGTAGCTCGTTGGGCTCATAACCCAAAGGTCGTTGGTTCGAATCCATCTCCCGCTACCAAAGCCGATACAAGAAATTGTGTCGGTTTTTTAGTTTTACGATGTTTTGAAACTCAGAGTAATTTTCTAAGTGCGAATAAATTCGTTTTAATCCAAGTCTCTACTGCAACATTATCATTTGGTAGTATTCTTTTAGGTAACAAAACAATAAAGTATTTTTCAGTATTCAGCAAATGATTGTTACTACATCAATTCTTCTGAAAAAAAAATCATTGAAGTTAATTTGACAACTTTTTAGTTTGAGAAATAAAACTAAAAAATAAGTAGCTCTAAAAATTTGCAAGCACATTCAATTTCAACACAGAACAATTACTTTATTTTCCATTTTTTTTCTGAAAGCCAAATGGATACGATAACAGATAAATAAATTATTTTGTTCTAACTAGAAATAGAATTGAATAAATATACCGTAACAATTGTACGTAATTTTCTATTATACTTTTTTATTAAACCTACGTTCGACTATAATGTAGATACTATTAATTGAAATATAAAACGCAAATATTTATAAAAAATATTTGCGTTTGTTTGTAGTTGATATGTTGAACTTTAAAACATTATTTGCCACCTGATTTAGTATCTGTTCCTCCTCCAGCTGGTTTTTCAGTACCGCCGCTGTTTTTGGGCTCTTCTTCACGCTTTCCTTTTTTATATCCCATACCTAATAATATTTCATCGCTTTTATCAAACTTAGGGTTGGTGTATAGCATGCTCAAATCACTCGACTTATCAAATATAACTGCGTAAGTTCCTTTAGTAGCAAGGGCTTTAATGGAATTGTAAATTTTATCTTGAATTGGTTTCACTAATTCTTGGCGTTTTTTAAACAAATCACCGTCGACGCCAAAACGTTGTTTTTGCAATTCTTTGGCTTCTTTTTCTTTTGTAATAATTTCATTTTCACGTTTCTTTTTCATGTCTTCAGTTAGCAAAATACTCTCTGCTTGAAAAGCTTTGTACATTTTGTCTATTTCACTGTAACGTGCTTCAATTTCTTTTTGCCACATTACTGATATGTTATCTACTTGGCTTTGCGCTGATTTGTATTCAGGAATATTTGCCAATATGTATTCTGTGTCAACAAAAGCATATTTTTGAGCTGAAGCCGATAAACTAATTGCTATTGCGGCGATGGTAGTGATGAATATTTTTTTCATATTTTTTTTGTGTTATTTTGAATTTGTGCGCATAGAAAAAAGCGTGCCAAAAATAATTTGAACAAAACTAAAGTTTTTGTTTTAGTATAAAAATCAAAATAGAAAATAGGGTTAATTTTATTGATAAAATCTGTTATACAAATCATTTAAATATACTACATACGTTAATTGTTTGAGGGCATTTAACCAACTGGAGTCAAAAAATAATATTGATTAATTCTGAGAAATGATAAATACCGAAAAATGCAATAATTTTTACATTCCTGCATTATTGCATCATTCAATTTTATAAAACACTAGTATTTATATATTTGCCCTCTATGCAATTTTTATTTAGGATTTTCTTTTTTGGGACATTCATATTTTCCTCGCACGTTTTTTCGCAAAACACAATTACTTTTATTATTGCTGATAGCTTAAGTAACGAAAGGCTTGATGGCATTGTTATTACTTGCAAAACAAATAACACCAATAGCATTTCCGACAAAAATGGAATGGCTGCTTTTAGCTTAGATGAAAAAATTACGATTGCCGAATTTTACATTTCGGACCTTACACATAATTCAAAAATTATTGTTCTCAATAAGATTGAAAATAGCCAAAAAATAAATGTGCAATTATCAGCACGTGTAAACATGATGAATACCGTGCAAATAGAAGACAAAGAGGCTAGGCGTAATAACATGATTCGGCTAGACTCGCGGTTATCAATAGTGTTACCAACCACAGGCGGTATTGAGGCCTTGCTAAAAACATTGCCAGGCGTAAGTTCAAACAACGAATTAAGTAGTCAATACAATGTGCGCGGAGGTAACTTTGATGAAAATTTGATTTATGTAAATGACATAGAAATTTATCGTCCTTTTCTAGTGCGTAGTGGGCAGCAAGAAGGGCTAAGTTTTATAAACCCCGATTTGGTAAGTGGTTTGCAATTTTCGGCGGGTGGTTTTGAGGCGCGTTACGGCGATAAATTAGCTTCGGTTTTAGATATTACTTACCGCAAGCCACGCACGTTTGAAGCATCTGCCACAGCCACATTATTGGGCAGCAGCGCACACCTTGGCGGACGCAGCAAAGACGCACGTTTTACATATATTGGTGGCATCCGTTACCGAAACAATAAATATGTTTTAGGAAGTTTAGATACTCGTGGCGATTACCGGCCTTTGTTTGTAGATGGACAATGCTATTTGAATTTTGATTATTCAACAAAATGGTCATTTTCAATATTAGGAAATGCCGCTTATAACCGATACCAATTTAATCCTTCGGATAGGGAAACTTCATTTGGAACGGTACAAATTGCCAAGAAAATTTATATTGATTTTGATGGTCAAGAGAAAAATGAATTTGAAACATATTTAGGTGCTTTTACCGCCATAAATAAGCCAAACGACAAACTTACGTTGAAGTACATTGTAACTGCTTTTCGTTCGTTAGAAACCGAAAGAATGAATGTACAAGGTAGGTATTCTATATACGATGTAAACAACGATTTGGGCAGTGATAGCTTGGGTGATACAACAAACCTCACTGGTATTGGTAGGTTTTTAAATAAGGCCAGAAACTACTTAACAGCAACCGTTGTAACCGCCGAACACAAAGGTGTTTATAAGCAATTGAAGTGGGGCACAAAATTCTCAAACGAACAAATAAGTGATGCAATAAGCGAATGGACATTGCAAGATTCATCGGGTTATACCTTGCCCTATAGCGACAAGGAAATTAATTTACAAAATGTTATCAGGCAAAAAATTAATATAAATAGTTACCGTGCGCAAGGCTATATTCAAAATAGTTGGTTGTGGGAAGGTAGCACCGAATACTCATTAACAACTGGCATTAGAGGCAATTATTGGAGTTTAAATAATCAGTTTATTGCAAGCCCACGAGCATCATTTTCTATAAAACCCGACTGGGAAAAAGATGTTTTGTTACGGTTGGCAACTGGCTTGTATCAACAATCACCTTTTTATCGTGAACTGCGTGATTTTACGGGCACAATTTATCCCAAAAACAAAGCGCAATCATCGTTACATGTAGTTGCAGGTAGCGATTATAATTTTAAATTATGGAGCAGGCCGTTCAAATTTACATCGGAAATTTATTATAAATATTTATACAATTTAATACCCTACACAATTGATAATGTAAGAATACGGTACTACGCAAGCCAACGTGCTACGGGCTTTGCAACTGGTGTCGATTTAAAATTGAATGGCGAAATAGTAAAAGGTGCCGAAAGTTGGGTTAGCATCAGCGTAATGAAAACAATGGAAAATATTAAAGGTGATTTTGTAACAAAATATTACGACGCAAAAGGAAAACAATTGTATAAAAAATCAGATGACGTGGCTAGAACAACTACTACAAACGTTGGCTTTATACCACGCTTAACAGACCAACGTGTAAATTTCGGATTGTTTTTTCAAGATTATTTGCCACGTTTTCCAACTTTTAAAGTACATATAAATTTGTTGTTTGGTAGTGGCTTCCCGTTTGGGCCTAACACCTATAATCGAAGTGCTGATACTTTGCGCATACCGCCTTATCGCCGTGTTGACATGGGCTTTAGCAAGCAACTTATTGGAGAAGGCATGAAACACAACCGCCCAAAAATATTTAAACATTTTAAAAGTGCGTGGGTTAGTTTAGAAGTATTTAATTTATTGGCAATACAAAATACCATATCATATTTTTGGGTAAAAGATTATTCAAATACTTCTTACCCAATACCCAACTACCTCACAAGCCGACAGCTAAACATTAAATTACATGTGGATTTTTAAACTTTTGATGATGATAGAATTTACTTTTTGCAAACTTTATTAATTTCATTTTCAATAATTTTGCAATTTTTGCGTTATTAGCCCCTCATGACTTTTTATAGAATAATTTTATTTATAATTTTTACCACTGTTGTTGGCTGTACCACTAAGAAAAATACGTGGGTCAATAGAAATTACCATAACCTTACTGGGCATTACAATGGTTATTGGATGGCCAATGAAATGGTTAATGAATTAGAGGCAAAAACATTTAAAAACTACAAAGACAACTACGAAAAAATACTCCCTATTTTTACTTATACCACACTCGACGAGGTAAAAACTGTAACACCCGAAATGGAAAAGGCTTACAAAAAAGCCTCTGCAGTAGTTCAGTATCACTCAATGTTGATAAGAGATGTGGAATATTGCAACTGGATAAAAAATACTTTTGTTGTTATAGGGCGCACACATTTTCACAAACACGATTACTTTGCTGGATTAGAAGCATTTGAATATGTTGTAAATAAAAATAAAAAACATCCTTATCGTTTTGAAGCGATGATGTGGATGTTACGTACCTACAATGAAACTGGGCTCTTTAGTAGTTCGCAAGGGTTAATAGATTTAATTTTGGATGAAAAAAAATTTCCACCGAAATACAAATCAGACTTCAATGCAATTGTTACCGATTTTTATTTAAAGCAAGAAGATTATGCCAAGGCAATTGAGTTTTTAGAGCCTGCCATAAAACTTTGTAAGAAAAATAAAGTAAAGTCGCGCTACTCTTATGTATTGGCACAACTATACCAAAAACAAGGCGATGGCGATAATGCTGTAAAATATTTTAATAAATCGTTGGGCTTAGGTGTGGGTTACGATATGGCTTTTAATGCTAAATTAAATTTGGCAAAATCCAAAGCACTTTCAGGCGGCAATCCTAAGCAAATAAAGAAAATGTATTTGGAAATGTTGAGTGAACAGAAATACAAAGATTACCAAGACCAAATATATTTTTCGTTGGCAGAATTAGCTGAGAAACAAAATGAGATTAAGGATGAAGAATATTATTTGGTGCAAAGCGTAAAAGTTTCAAAAGCCAACAAAAATCAAAAAGGATTAAGTAGTTTAAAAGTAGGTGATTTATATTTTACACAGGCCAAATATGAAATATCACAATTGTATTTTGATACTGCCGTAAACTTTTTAAACAAAGACTTTCCTGATTTTTATGTAGTAGAAAACAAACAAAAAAGTTTGAAAACCTTGGTTGGATATTTAAAAACAATTGCCAATGAAGATAGTTTGCAAAGGGTAAGTAAGCTTAGCAAAAACGAACAAAATGCGCTGGTTGACAAACTGATTTTAGAAAAAAGAAAAAAGTTGGAAGAAGAGAAACAAAAATTAGAGGAGCAGAAAGCAATATTAGAGTCGAATAAAGCAGTGCTTGACAATGCACCATTGCCGGGCGGTGGCGGCCCTTTTGGTGGCTCTCCGTTTGGCGGAGGTAGCGCGCAATGGTATTTTTATAACCCCGCAGCATTGAGCTTTGGTTTGTCTGATTTTCAAAAGAAATTTGGGAATAGAAAATTAGAAGACAATTGGCGTCGTAGCAACAAACCAATTGTTGCAAATGAAGAAATTATTGTTGGTACCGACACCTCAAAAGCTGCAAAAGAACTAGCAAAGCAAGATAAAAATGAAACCCTTACACCTGAGCAATTAGAAGAAAAAGAACGCGAAAAATATTTTAAAAATATTTTAAACACACCCGAACTTATTTCTGCATCCACAGGTAAAATAGTTGATGCATATTATAACAGTGGTACACTTTACAAAGAACAATTGAACGACTTAAATAATGCATCAAAAACATTTGAATCTTTATTAGAAAAATACCCCGAAAATAAATACAAATTAGTTACATACTATCAACTTTACCGCATTTATTTAGCGTTGCCTGATGATAAAAAAGCGGCTTACTACAAAGATTTAATTACAGGAAAATACCCTGATAGTGAATATGCTGCCATTATAAATAATCCTGATATCAATAACCAAAAATTAGGTAGCAAAAATAAGGAAGATGTTTTTTATGAAACCACCTACAACCTTTACACAGCTAATAATTATAGTGGCTGTACAAATAATTGTATTGAAGCCGATAGCCTATTTCCGAAATCTATTTACAAGGCAAAATACGCATTGTTAAAAGCACTTTGTATTGGTAATTTAGAAGGCGCGGCAGCTATGATAGCTGCGCTTAAACAAATAGTGGCAACCTACTCAAAAGACCCTGTAAAAGACCGTGCCGCTGAAATTATTGCCATTTTAGAAAAAAATGGAAGCATAAAATCTGCTGAATCTGAGGCGAAAAAATCACTGTTTACAAAGGAAGAAAAAGAAGAACATTACTTTGCTTTGCAAATGCCAATGACTGCCAATTTGAACCTTATTAAAGCTGCATTGACCACCTTTTGCGAAGATAACTTTAGTACCTTACAATTAAATGTTACTGATATGATTTTTGATGAAAATAAAAAATTAGTTTTGGTGCAAGGGCTTGAAAATGCAAAGCAAGCCATGAATTTTTACAATATTGCAAAAGATAACGCAGCCATAGTTGGTACTTTGCAAAAAGATGTAATTAAGCAGTATGTTATTTCAAAAAATAACTTTACTACCTTATTTAAAAACCAGAAAGAATTGGAAAGTTACACTACTTTTTTCCAAGAAAATTATTTAAAAATTTAGGTTATTTTTTCGGGTTATTCTATTACAACTAATATCCAACTTTCTAGTTGATTATATGCTCATCACTTTAATCATTGGTTTAGTTTGAATTTTGATAAGGAAAACTTTCAAAATAACTTTCGCCAATTTAGTTGACCATATTTTACTAACCGATAGTTACCCACTATAGCTATCAAAGTTATTGAGTTTGGGTGCGTCTGTCTTAGTGATATTCATTCTTATAATTAATTATTTCAGCGGGTGTACTACTCATCTGTAAAGTACTTCCTTTATGCCCTAATTGTCCACCAGTTTTTTTGTCTGATTTTTTCTCGTAAACAAATCTAATTACTCCTCCCAATATCATTTTAAGGTGAAGTATGAAATATGGTACTTTTCTTGCCGTTTTTAGCAATTGAATTTCCACTTGTTAGCTTGTAACATAAAGTTCAAGCCGCTCAATTTTCAACTGTAAGTAGCAAATTAATTGCAGTAAAGATTCGTACTCTTTTTTAGGTATGGTTACATATTCTTCTTCCAAGTGTCGTAATAATAGACATAACTTACACCGTATATATTTTTTTTTATTACCAATCGGTTATTCATAAATTTCCATTGCATACAATAATCAACCTGAGCAGTTACAAATATTTTTTTATCCCTTTCAAAAAAATAACTTTGTAACACATTAGTTTAAAAATATGGCATAACAAAAATTATTGTGGAAATATGTCAAGTTTCACAAGGCTGGTAAATACTTTGTAAAAAAAATAGTGAAGATGTAAGTAGCTTTGAAATTCTATAACACATAATTGTTATTACAAACTAACAAATTTCGTAAAGCAAAAAACGCCAAACTAAGTTTGGCGTTGTGCTAAAGCATCAGCTTTATGTGAGGTTTCGAGCGGATTCGAACCGCTGTAGGAGGTTTTGCAGACCTCTGCCTAGCCACTCGGCCACGAAACCATCATTTTTTTTGAGCGTGCAAACCTACATAAATTTTGTTATAAACAAAGTGCTACCCACAAATTTCTACTTGTACATCTTTTATTTGTCCATTCATTGGTGGATTATGTTTGGTAACTAATATCTTATAACCTAATAATGGCAATGTAATTTCACTTGTTAGCCTTTGAGCAATGCGATTTGCAACATGTTCTATTAGTTTGCTGCGCACAGCCATTTCTTGTTTTACAATATCATATACCAAACTATAATCAATTGTATCTAGCAAAATATCGCTACCAAAACTTTTGCTAAAATCTGTTATCAAAGAAATATCAACTGTATAATTACCCCCAATAGCAGCTTCTTCATCAAGGCAACCATGGTATGCATAAATATTTATACCATTTATGTTAATTGTATTTTTCATATCAATTCTCTCTTTTATTTTTAAAAAAATCTTGCATTAACCTTTTACATTCCTCTTCAAAAATGCCAGTATTAATTATTGTTTTAGGATGAAGCAACTTATTAGAAAACATGGTGTGTCCGCGTTTGCTATCACTTACACCGTAATAAATTTGCGCCACTTGGCTCCAATACAATGCCCCAGCGCACATTACACAAGGCTCAACTGTTACAAATAGGCTGCAATCAATTAAATATTTTGCGCCTATATAATTTGTAGCGGCTGTTATTGCTAACATTTCGGCGTGTGCTGTTACATCATTTAATAGCTGAGTTTGGTTGTGTGCCCTTGCAATTATTTTATTGTTGTGCACCACAACAGCACCAATCGGAATTTCGCCTTCGTCATTGGCTTTTACCGCTTCTTTAAGTGCTTCGTACATAAAAAATTCTGCACTTAGCATTTCTATATTTGAGGCATCAATATTTAACTTTATCACTTATTTATAAATTATTTAATTAAAGATTTGAGTGGTAAAATATTTTTTTCATTTTTGAGAAATTTTTTTAAGCATTTGCAATGAACGGAATTTCTAAAGCGATTAACCAAAAAATGTTTAGAAGTGAATACCATAAAAGCATTATAAGTTTGGTATATGTTTTTAATATCATCAAAAATAATCAATATTCTATTTTTAAAAAGCACAATATTACAGAACAACAATTTAATATTTTACGAATTTTACGTGGTAGTAATCCAAATACTTGTAGTGTTGGGTTGCTTCAAGAACGCATGATTGATAAAATGAGTGATGCCTCACGATTGGTTGAAAGGTTAGTAAAGGCTGGCTTGGCAAGTAGTTGTAAAAATAAAGTTGATGGACGTGCTTTAGATGTTTTAATTACTGAAAAAGGTTTAGAAGTTTTAGCCGAAATAGACAAGCATGAAGCCGAATTTAATTCTGTAATAAATTGTTTAAGCGAAGAAGAAACAATAAAACTTAATTCTTATTTAGATAAAATAATTGACAATTATGTTGCAAAGCAAATCTAATTATTTCTGATATTAAAGTGGTTGCTTAAACTGTTATCTTTTATTTCTGGCATATTATTTTAGACCCGAAACATAGTTTAAGTTAGCAACGCCAAATATAAGCCAGTACCTTTACTGAAGATAGCTTTTATTTAAGCTTTTAAAAATATATTTGTAAAAAAAAGATTAATTAATAAGCCTTTAGTAACCAGTAATGTCACTCATAAACTCAATAGCATCTTGGCTTATAAAAAAGCGCATACATGATATTGAATTGTTTATAAAATACCCCAACGAAGTGCAGCGCGATGTGCTTAAAAAACTTGTGAAACAAGCGTCGAATACACATTGGGGTAAGCTTTACGGTTATGATAGCATAAATAATTTTGAAGCATTTAAGAATAGAGTACCACTGCAAGACTATGAAACTTTAAAACCTTTTATTGAGCGCCAACGACAAGGCGAACAAAACATTTTATGGCCTACCGATATTAAATGGTTTGCAAAATCGTCGGGCACTACATCCGACAAAAGTAAGTACATACCCGTAAGCCAAGAATCTCTTGAAGAGTGCCACTACAAAGGCGGAAAAGACATGCTTGCCATTTATTGTAACAACCGATTAGAAACAAATTTATTTTCAGGTAAATCTCTATCATTGGGAGGAAGCCGACAGTTAGACAATTTGCAAAATGATATTTATAGTGGTGATGTTTCAGCAATCCTACTATACAATTTGCCATTGTTGGCAGAGTTTGCACGCACCCCAAGTATTGAAACAGCATTGATGACTGGTTGGGAAAATAAAATTGAAAAAATAGCAAATGAAACAATAAAGGAAGACGTTACAAGCGTTGTAGGTGTGCCATCTTGGATGATTATTTTGATGGAGCACATCCTTAAAAAGACGAATAAAAAAAACATTTTGGAGGTGTGGCCAAATCTCGAAGTTTACTTTCATGGTGGAATTAGTTTTGCTCCTTACAGAGAAAAATTCAAATTATTATTTCCGTCAAACAATGTAAATTATTTAGAAACTTTTAATGCTTCCGAAGGCTTTTTCGGAATACAAGACAATGCAAATGAAGATGGTCTTTTACTAATGTTAGACTACAGCATTTACTATGAATTTTTGCAGGTTGAAGAAAATGGAAATACTGAAACTACGCTTGCCTTGGAGCATGTAAAAATAAATGTTGTTTATGCCATGATAATTAGCACTAACGCAGGTTTGTGGCGTTATCAATTGGGCGATACCATTGTGTTTACATCTCTTAATCCTTACCGTATAAAAATTGTAGGGCGCACCAAAAGTTATATAAATGCCTTTGGCGAAGAATTGATGGTACACAATGCCGATAAAGCCATCGAAATAGCGTGCGAAAAAAATAATTGCATGGTAAAAGAATACACCGCTGCACCAAAATTTTTTGAAAATAAAAGTGGATGCCACGAGTGGTATATTGAGTTTGAGAATATACCCGAAAATATACCAAAATTTATTGATGATTTAGATAACACTTTAAAAACTTTAAATAGCGATTATGAAGCAAAAAGAAGCGCTAATATTTTATTGAAAAAGTTAGAAATTAAAGTATTGCATCACAATACTTTCTACAATTGGCTTAAACAAAAAAATAGGTTGGGTGGGCAATACAAAGTGCCTCGCTTAAGTAATGATAGAAGAATATTAGATGAAATTGACAAGGTTTAATAGGACATTTAAATAAATTAAAAGAGAAAATTGTACAGTAATTAAATTTGAATTCGAATAAGCAATTGAACCATTAAGTTTTCTCAAAAAAAATCAATTAGTTTTATCTAATCATTTATATATTTTCGCAGGTATGATTAAGAAAATTTGTTTTGTAATAGTTGTGCATTTGTTGTGCGTACACAATATTTTTTCGCAAGGCATACCTCTCATTCAAAATTTTACACCTACCATTTATGCAGCACATCCTCAAAACTGGGGTGTAACGCAGGGGAAAAATGGTATTCTTTATTTTGCAAATAATTCAGGTGTTTTATATAACAATGGTATAATTTGGAGTGGTGATATCATTAAAAATAACAACCCAGTAAATTGTATAGAAATTGGTAACGATGGCGTTGTGTATGTAGGTAGTCATAATGAATTTGGTATGATGGTTCCTAATGATAAAGGGCATATTATTTACGAATCATTAAGTGATAAACTACCCGAAAAGCTAAGAAATTTTAAAAGTATTTGGAGTATTTTTAACAATGGCAATGAAGTAATTTTCTTTTCAAACGAGTGTATTTTTAGTTTTAAAAACAATAATTTTACTGCTACTTTTCCTACAACCACTTCAACGTTTCACAAAATGTTTAAGGTGGGCAATAAATTTATAGTGAGGCAAAAAGGTTCCGGACTTTTTTATTACTCACACAACAATTTACAACCAATAATAAATACAGAGTTATTTGCCGAAGAAAAAGCCGATTTTATTTTTGATTGTAAATCTCACTTACTAATTGGAACACGCAACAGTGGCTTGTATAAATATGATTATACCGAACAAAAATTATCAGCATTTGAGTGTGAAGCCTCCGAAAAATTAAAAGGGCAAGAAGTTTATCATGCCACTTTATTGCACGATAAAACCATAGCAATTGCTACAAAAATTAGTGGCATTTATTTTATTGCGGAAGATGGAAAATTGCTGGATAATATTACCAAGGAGAAAAATTTAATAAATAACTGTGTGTATTTTGTGTATGAAGATATGCACCAAAATATATGGGCGGCTACTGATAATGGCATTTCGCAGATTAGTTATTTTTTACCGTTTCGGGTTAATAATGAAACGAATAATTTATTGGGTAATGTAAATGCAGTATGCATGTTCGAAAAAAAATTATTTGTAGGCACAAGCCAAAAAATTTATTTACAAAAGGAAGATAAGTTCAAAGAACTTTATATAGGTTATTGCAATGCCATTACACCATTTAAAGTTGGCAATGAAAAGCTATTGCTTTTTGGCGCAAAAAAAGGCTTGTTACGTTTAATAAATGAACAAATAGAAAATGCTGAATTAAACAATTCGGAAATAGAATTATTTAGCCTGTTGCAATCAAGTTACAACAAAAATTTGCTTTATGCTGGGTGCAAAAATCAATTTTTAATATTTGAATATAAGAATGGTGTTTTTGAATTAACACAAAACTTAGAAATTAATGGTGATGCCCGTAGTTTATTGGAAGACAAGGAAGGAAATGTATTTATTGGTATTGAAAATTTCGGAATTGTTACTTTCAATATTCATAATTTAAAGGCTAATAATTTTACTGAAATTGTGTCGGCAATTGATGTCTCAATTGTAGGAAAAACTGGAAACAAAAATCGATTTAATATCGAAAATTTTAACAACAAAATATTAGTGGCTACCAACAGTGGTTTCTGGAAATTAGAAAAAAACAAAAATAAACCTAGTGTACAATCTAAAATTTTTGATTTAAAACAAGAAAATATTTTTGATAATCAAATTGATATTTCTAATGGCGATGTTTTTAAAACATATATGGATGCCACAAACCATTTGTGGGTGCAAATGTCAGCTAACGGCATTAATTTACTAGGATATTATACCAAAAATACCACAGGTGGTTATAGTTTTAACAACTATCATTTTCGCATATTTCCGAATATGCAAACAAATGGTTTTTTTGTAGAACCTTATAAATATTGCTGGTTAGCTACTAATGATGGGCTTGTACGTTACGATTTTAGAAAACCAACGTCGGCCAATAAGAAATTCTATAGCATCATTCATAAAATAACCGACAAAAACAATAAGGCTATTTTTGATGGTTTCCATTCTCAAAAAATCGACAATAAAAATGTAATTTCAATTCGTCAAGCCGATAACGCAATTCCGATAATAGAATATAATAACAATGATTTGAATTTTGAGTTTTCGGCTACCTCTTTTATCAACAAAGAGCAAATTTTATTTAGAACGTACCTAAAAAATTTTGATGATAAAAAAACAGATTGGAGCCACAACAACAAAAGAACTTTCACTAATATTTATGAAGGAACATACACATTTTATGTTTTTAGCAAAGATGTTTATGGCAATTTATCAGAGCCTACATCTTACACCTTTACCATTAAAGCTCCTTGGTACAGAACAATTTGGGCGTATATAGTTTATATTTTAATTGCCTATTTTATTATTCGCGAAATTGTAAAATACAACACCAAACGCCTTAAAGCACAAAACATTTTGCTTGAAGAAAAGGTAAAGCAACGCACCTTCGAAATTGAACTTAAAAATGAACAATTAGAAAAAAGTAAAACCGAAATTGAAACCCAGAATATTGAATTAGAAAAAAGTAAAACCGAAATTGAAATAAGAAATACCGAAATTACAGATAGTATCAATTATGCCAAAATAATTCAAACAGCCATATTACCGCAACCACAAAATATTGTAGATTATTTTGAAAACAAAGCCTTCGTTTATTTTAGACCACGAGATGTTGTTAGCGGCGATTTTTATTGGTTTACAAATGTTGACGATAAATGTTACATATCGGCTGCCGATTGCACGGGGCATGGCGTACCTGGAGCATTTATGAGTATGATTGGTATGGAAAAACTAAACCAAGCAGTGCGCGAAGTTTTACCGCTTAACGTATCAAATATTTTGTCGTTTGTAAATGTGGGCGTAAAAAAATCATTAGGCCAAACCCAAAAATATAATAAGAGCAAAGATGGTATGGAAATGGCACTTTGCGAAATTGATTACAAAAATAAAATTGTGCAATATGCAGGTGCAAATAGGCCATTGTGGATTTTTAGAAAATCAGAAGATGGTACATTTGAAAATTTGGTATCAAAACCTACAAAGGCTGGTATTGGCGGCGACACAGAGTCTCAACAAATTTTTGAGCAGCACTCATTGCATCTTCAAAATAATGATACTTTGTATTTATTTAGTGATGGTGTGCCAGACCAATTTGGGGGCGAAAGAGGTAAAAAATTAATGACAACAGGCTTGCGTGAAATGCTCTCAAATATTCAAGGAAAAACTATGGTTGAGCAAGGAAAATACATCCAGCAATTCTATATTGATTGGATGGGTGAGTTAGAACAAGTAGATGATATTTTAATAATTGGAATTAGATTTTAAAATCGTTAAAAGGATTGATACAGTTATAGTTTTTAATTTTATAAACTAAATAAGTCGTTTTTTTATTTTGCACATTAAGGTATTTTGTATGCATGCATGAAAACATTATTCATTTAAAGAAGTTATCTTTTGGACTAGAAAAGACATTTATTTATTGGCAGTAGTGTCAACAATTCAAACATTTTTGTATGCCCAATGCGGGTTTACTAGGTTGGCAATTCCATAGTTGCTAATAGCATTATTAGGCACGGCGCTAGCATTTGTAGTTGGTTTCAAAAACAAGGCTTCGTATGATAGAATGCGGGAGGCGCGCCGCAGTTGGGGTACAATAGTTAATGCAAGCCCCATCAAAACCTATCAATAATATTCTTACTTAAAAACGAAGATGAACAAAGTAAAAATATTTGCAAATTTAATTTAATAATTGCAAACACTTTACGCGCAGTAAGTGTATTACTACTGTTGCATCACAATATTACTACAACTACATTCGCACAAATTATTCAACAGCATGAAAAACGTATTTATAACTGGCGCAACGTCGGGCATTGGCTTGGCATGTGCAAAACTATTTGCAGCCAAAGGCTATAACTTAATTATTACGGGCCGCCGCAACGATAGGCTGGTTGCGTTGCAACAGCAACTTAAAACTACACATGGTGTAAAAGTTTTACCACTTTGTTTCGATGTTAGAAACAATGATGAAGCAATTGCTGCATTCGAAAAAATTAAAGCCAAGAATTTAACCATTGATATTCTTATTAACAACGCAGGTTTGGCGGCAGGTTTTGGTGCAATACAAGATGGCGAAATAGGCAATTGGGATATTATGATTGACACCAATATAAAAGGCTTGCTATACATCACTAAATTGGTAGCGCCAATGATGATAAAAGAAAAAGTAGGACACATAATTAACGTTGCATCTATTGCTGGCAAAGAGGCCTACCCCAATGGCAATGTATATTGTGCAACCAAAGCAGCGGTTGATTCACTTTCAAAAAGTATGCGTATCGATTTATTACCCTACAACATTAGGGTTTGCAACATAGCGCCGGGTTTGGTAGAAACTGAATTTTCGTTGGTACGCTTTGGCGGCGATGAACAACGTGCCGCCATTCCATACCAAAACATTGAGCCACTAAGTGGTGATGATATTGCCGATACTATTTTTTGGGTAGCTACACGCCCAGCACACATAAACATTGCCGATGTATATATAACCCCTACGGCACAAGCAAACACTAGAGATGTGGTAAGAATGGGTTTGTAGGAATATGGTATAACGTAATATTGTGTTCGCCACCACCTATAACAATGCTTATTTGAAATAATCCAAAAACAATATTTGCTATTTTAATATTTAGTGCTTAGGAAATACCTCCCAAGCCAAATTATAGGCACTTTCTAATTGCACTTTATTCAAATTGGTAGCAATGTTTTTACTATCAAAATAACCTATTAAAGTTTCGGTAGCCAAGTTGCCTGTTAAATCGTCAGCCGCCATAGGGCAACCGCCAAAACCATGTATGGCACTATCAAAACGGCGGCAACCACTATTGTATGCAGCTTCTATTTTCTCAATTGCAGTTTGCGGTGTGCTGTGCAAATGTGCACCAAACTCTACCTTGGGCAATGCAGGTATTAAATTGCTAAATAAATAAATAATATTTTCAGGGTTCGATACGCCAATTGTATCACTCAAAGGCATTATTTTTATATCTAGTTGAGCCAACTTGTTGCACCAATGTATAGCCAAATCTGCATTCCACAATTCGTTATATGGGTTGCCAAACGCCATCGAAATATAAATTACCAACGTTTTGTTGTGTTTAAAACAAAGGTTTTGTATTTCTTCAACCCTATGCAAACTTTGCTCAATGCTTGAGTTAGTATTGCGTTGCTGAAAAGTTTCTGATATTGAAAATGGAAATCCCAAATATGTAATTTCATCAAATGCAACAGCATCTTGCGCACCACGCAAATTTGCCACAATTGATAATAATTTTGTTTTGGAATTACTCACATTTAATTTCCTAAAAACCTCAGCCGAATCTCTCATTTGTGGTATAGCTTTCTCCGATACAAAACTGCCAGCATCCAAGGTATCGAAACCAATTTGAAGCAATTGATTTATGTAATTTATTTTAGTTTCTGTATCAATAAAGGTGGTAATTCCTTGCATTGCATCACGCGGACATTCAATAAGTTTTAGCATAATTGTTTTTTTGCAAATGTAGTTTTTTAGTTCTTAGTTGCTTCATTGTTCGGTATAGCAGCGAGTTTTAACTGTACTAATGAAAATTAGTTTTCAAATTATCAATGAGTACAACCTTAAATGTTCTTATATGTGTTAAATGGTTATTTTTGAAAATCTTTCTTGTTTTGGTATATCTACTAAATACTACATACTAAGCACTAATTTTTTCTTTCTTTGCAATCCAATAATTAAAAAATAATATAATGAAACATTCTACAATGCTTGTTGCCATTGGCATATCAGGCACAATGTTATTATCATCTTGCGGAAGCAAAAAAGATGAAACCAAAACGGAAACCACCACAACGGAAGAAAATTTTGAAGTGGAAGCCGATAGATTTGCCGACATACAAGTGTTGCGCTATCAAATTGATGGTTTTAATGAATTGCCTTTGCAACAAAAACAATTGGCATATTATTTATCGGAAGCGGCATTGTGCGGACGTGATATTATTTTTGACCAAAAAAGCAAACACTCTATTGCGCTACGCCACACTGTCGACGCTATTTACACAACTTACAATGGCGACAAAAATTCAGAAGATTTTAAAAAGTTTGATACTTATGCCAAACAAATTTGGTATTCGCATGGAAACTACCACCACTACAGCAGCAGCAAATTTACACCCGAATTTTCATTCGAATATTTTGTTGACTTGCTTAAAAACAGTGACGCAGCACAACTTCCGCTTGAGGGCAAAACCGTTGAAGTATTTGCAACCGACATGAAGCCAATTATTTTTGATGCAAGCTTCGAGCCTAAAATTGTGAATTTAGCTGCTGGTATTGATAATGTAAAAAACTCTTTCAATAATTTTTATGAAGGTGTTTCGCAAAAAGAAGTGGAAACTTTTTATGCAGGCATGGCAAAAAAGGATGACAAAACACCCATTAGTTATGGCTTAAATTCTAAGCTAATAAAAGAAGGTGGTAAATTAGTTGAAAAAACTTGGAAAGTAGGTGGAATGTACGACGCAGCAATTTCTAAAATTGTTGGGTGGTTAGAAAAAGGAGTTACCGTTGCCGAAAATGAAAACCAAAAACATACCTTAGAATTATTGGTTGAGTATTACAAAACTGGTGATTTAAAAAAATGGGATGAGTACAATATTGCTTGGGTAAAAGATGTGGATTCGCGCTTGGATGTTGTAAATGGATTTATAGAAGTATATGGCGATGCTATTGGCAAACGTGGTTCATTTGAAAGTTGTGTATCCATGAAAGACATGGAAGCCTCTAAACTAATTGCTTCAATTGGCGTCGAAGCACAATGGTTTGAAGACAATTCGCCACTTGACCCTGCACACAAAAAGAAAGAAGTAAAAGGTATTACTGCTAAAGTAATTACTGTAATTACAGAGTCTGGAGATGCCGCACCATCTACGCCAATAGGAATAAACCTACCAAATGCAAATTGGATTCGCGAACAACATGGTAGCAAGTCGGTTTCGTTGGGTAACATCGTAAAATCATACAATATTGTTGGTGCAAAATCGCCACAATCAAAAGAGTTTACTTTTAGTGATGAGATACTGGAACGTGCCAAAAAATATGGTGCTTTAAGCGGAATGTTGCACACAGACATGCACGAAGTAATTGGACATGCATCGGGCAAAATAAATGAAGGTGTTGCAACGCCCGATGTTACTTTAAAAAACTATGCAAATTGCCTTGAAGAAGCCCGTGCCGACTTGGTTGGCTTGTACTACATAATGGATAAAAAATTAGTAGATATGGGCGCAATGCCATCGTTAGAAGTGGGCAAAGCGCAATATGATAATTATGTAATGAATGGTTTAATAACCCAATTAACACGCATAAAATTAGGCGACAATTTAGAAGAAGCACACATGCGCAACCGCCAATTGGTAGCTAGTTGGGCTATGGATAAAGGCAAGAAAGACAACGTAGTAGAGTATGTAAAAAAAGATGGTAAAACATTTGTAAAAGTAAACGATTACGAAAAATTACGTGTGTTATTTGGGCAGTTGCTTAAAGAAATTCAGCGCATAAAAAGCGAAGGCGACTACAAAGCTGCAACCGCATTGGTAGAAGGCTATGGCGTAAAAATTGACCCTGTTTTGCACAAAGAAGTTTTGGAACGTTTTGCAAAATTAAACGTTGCACCTTACAAAGGTTTTATTCAACCTAAGTTGGTGCCAGTTATGGATGGCGACAAAATTACGGACGTAAAAGTAGAGTACCCAACCAGCTTTGCCGAACAAATGTTGGAGTATGGTAAAAAGTATAGCTTTTTGCCAATGAAAAATTAGAGGCCTCCCCAACCCTCCTATGGAGGGCTAATAAAACAAAAAGCTCCCGAAAGAAATTTCGGGAGCTTTTTGTTTTATAACTATTTAAACATCACTACTTCTTCATAAACCTTCTATCAGTTAAACTTTCTAAGAAAGCTACCAAATCATTTTGCTCACTTTGGCTAAGGTTTAAGCTAGTTACTGCCGTATCTCTACCAATTGAATTTAAAACAATTTTGTTGGGTTCATTGTAATAATTTACAACTTCTGATAAGGTTTTAAACATGCCATTGTGCATGTAAGGTGCAGTAATGGCTACATTGCGCAAACCGGGTACTTTAAATTTTCCTAAATCAGCAATATTTTTTGTGATTTCAAAACGTCCTTTATCAGCCAATATTTGTTCATTAAATAATCCAATATTCCTAAATTCATCGTTGGTAAAATCAACGCCACTGTGGCAATCAAAGCATTTACCTTTGCCAATAAATATATTTTTGCCACGCAAGGCAGCCTTACTAAAAATATTTTTATTGCCTTTCGCAAAAGCATCGTATTCACTATCGCCAGTTTCTAAAGTACGTTCAAAACTTGCTATTGCTTGCGTCAAATTTTCTTTGTTAGGCTGTTCATTAAAGATTTTTTCAAAAGCCTTGCTATAATAATTATTAGCACGCAAACGCTTGATGGCTGAGTCTATTTTCAAATTCATTTCATCGGGATTCTCAATAGGCCCAAGTGCTTGTTCTTCTAAAGATGTTGCCCTGCCATCAAAAAAGAAAATGCTACGCGCAGCCATATTCATTGCAGTAGGTGTATTTCTCCTTGCTATTTTATTAGCTACTCCTTTGCTAAAAGCAACTGTATCTGCAAAAGCAAAATTAGCATTGTGACAACTTGCACAACTAATAGAAAAATCTGACGATAAAATTTTGTCATTAAATAAAGCTTCGCCCAATTGCGCTTTGGTGGTTGGCGTGCCTTTTTTTTCGGCACTCTTAGCAATAAATAAGTTTAATGAAATGCTAAAAATTAGTATGAATATCGTAAGAGTAAGTTTGTAGTTTTGTTGCATCATTCAAAAATAATATAGCAAATAAGCATATTATTTTTGAATGATAAGTCTATTTATTAGGTGCGTATGTCTATTTAAAAATATATTCGTTTTTGGATTAATAAATTTACTTTAGTAATTAAAAATAATATGTACGTTTTAGGCATTAATATTAGCAATACGCAACGCAGAATGGTGTTACACACTCTGTTCTGGATTGCTTGGTTGTCGCGCACATTGTATGATATTATTAGAATTTTCGGACTCGAAAGTGCTTTTCTTTTTTCATTTACGTACATATTTACACAAATGCCTTTTGTGTATTTACACCTCTATTATTTGGTGCCAAATTATCTAAATAAAAAAAAGTATACAGCCTATATCATTCTCACTGTTGCTTCATTATTTACCTATTCTTATTTCAATTATTTTGTGTTGCACCAATTACCATTAAGCTGGATAACGCTAAGGATGAGTTATTATATAAATACGCTTGTGCCGCTGTACGATGTGCTTGAAGGACTATTTGCATTTGTAATTACCTACTCACTTAAATATACTTGGTATGCAATTTCTACACAAAATAAAATTTTGGAATTGGAAAAAGACAATTTGCAATTGGAGTTAAATGCCTTGAAAGCGCAAGTGAATCCACACTTTTTATTCAATAGTTTAAATAATATTTATGCTTTGAGTTTGCAAAAATCGGAACAAACGCCTGATATAGTTTTAAAACTAAGTAGCCTCATGCGTTATACTTTGTACGATTGCAATTCGGCCAAAGTGCCAATAAACAAAGAGGTTCAGTTTATTTACGATTACATTGAGCTTGAAAAAATAAGGCATAATAAACATGATAAAATTAATTTAACTTTAAATGGTAAACCAAATGAAATTGATATTGAACCATTTTTACTTATCCCATTTGTTGAAAATGCCTTTAAACATGGGCTTAATAGCATTGATGGCTGGGTAAATATTAGTTTAGAATTTTTACCCAATGGCTTAACATTAATAGTAGAAAATTCGCTAGGTGCTGGTTTGAAAAATGAGCTATTACCAAGCGGATTTGGTTTGCAAAATGTGCAGAAACGCCTTATTTTGCTATATCCTAACAGGCATAAATTAACTACAACAACTACCCTAAACAATTATATAACCGAATTACAAATAGAATTTACACCATAATACCATGATAAACACTTTAATAATTGACGACGAACCCTTAGCTTTAGATATTTTGGATGGTTACATAACCAATGTTCCCGAACTAAATTTGATAGCCCGCTGTGCCAATGCTGTTGAGGCTTTAGAGCTGATGCACAAGCAAAAAATAGACTTGCTTTTTTTGGATATTAACATGCCATTGATTGATGGTTTGAGTTTTATTAAATCATTAAAAAATCCACCATTAATAATTCTAACTACCGCTTATCCAAACTATGCAATAGAAAGTTATGAATTAGATGTGCTTGATTATTTGCTTAAACCAATACCATTTGATAGATTTTTGAAGTCGGTAAACAAGGCAATAAATGTTTTTAAGGGCAATGAAAGTGTTGGTGCAGAAGCCAACAAAACCTTTATTTTTATTAAAGTTGATGGGCGAATGGTAAAGCTAAATTTTGATGAAATATTATATGTTGAAGGCTTGAAAGATTATTTGAAGGTACACACAAAAGACAAACATTATGTAACGCACATGACCATGAAAAAAATGGAAGAAACCTTGCCAGCAAAAGAGTTTGTGCGTATTCATAAATCTTATATATTGCAACTAAATGCCGTAAAATCAATTAGTGGAAACACTGTTGAAACCGCAAAAGAAACTGTACCTATCGGTGCTTTTTACAAAGACCAATTGGTAAAGTCGGTTTTTAAAATTAATGTGTAGTGAATAACTTTCAAAAAAATAATCCCTTATTTTTTTATGTATTTGCATACAAGCTAAATACTTCATTACACTCAATTTTTGGCTAGGTTAGCAAACTGAACAATTTATGTTTATTTTAAGAAAAGTGCCTTCGTTTTGGTATCCGAAAAACAAATAAAACTATTCAAACTACTTTTCTGCCAACTTCAATTCCCACTTCCAAGCAGTATCCATCATACCATCTATATCATATTTAGGAATCCAATTTAATTCGGATTTTGCTTTATTGTTATTGGCATAAATATCTATTACATCGCCAGCGCGCCTTGCACCAATTTCATAATTTAATTTTACACCACTCACCTTCTCAAACGCCTGTATAGCCTCTAATACCGAAATACCCGTACCCGTACCGAGGTTAAACAAATTGGTGATTTTTGAAGTGTGTTTGAGTAAATATTGTACAGCTTTTGTATGTGCGTGTGCAATGTCGCAAACGTGTATATAATCGCGGATGCAGCTACCATCACGGGTATCGTAATCATTACCAAACACAGTAAGTTTTGGTAATTTGCCAATTGCAGTTTGCGTAATAAACGGTACTAAATTCTCTGGTTTATTCAATCCTAATTCGCCAATTAATGAGCTTGGGTGCGCCCCTACAGGATTAAAATAACGCAATATTATTTGCGAAATATTGGAGTTGTTAGAAAAATTATTCAAAATTTCTTCGCCAATTTGTTTGGTAAAAGCATAAGGTGATTCTGCTTGCGAAAGCTCCGTTTCTTCAGTAACTGGTAGTGTTTTGGCATTGCCATATACTGAACAGGATGATGAGAATACAAAATTATTTACATTAAATTTTAAACAACAATCTAACATATTAACCAAACTATTAATGTTATTTTGGTAATATAAAGTTGGTGATTTTACCGACTCAGGCACCGACTTAAAAGCAGCAAAGTGAATAACCCCAGCTATGTCTTTTTCTTGCGAAAACACATTTTCTAATTCCGAAGAATTACAAATATTTATGGTATAATTTTTTACTCTTTTGCCTGTAATCGTTTCTATCCTATCAAAAATAAATGCGTGTGAACGGCTGTGGTTGTCAATAGAAACAACATCAAAACCATTTTCAATTAAATCAACTATTGTGTGACTGCCAATGTAACCGCCGCCACCTGTAACTAATATTTTCATCTGTTTTATTATTAATTTTTTAAACTATGTATGCAATTATACAAAACAAACTTACATAGAAAATTATCACTTCAAGTTTTGTAAATTTAGAGTGTGTAAGCAATTTGTATAAAGCATAAATTATATTTTGAAAATCTGGCTTATATGTTCTTAAATGCTTTATATGGTTTTTGGCAAACGAGACAAGTTATGGTTGTTTTTGAAAAAGCCATACAAGGCATAAATTATATTTTGAAAGTCTGGCTTATATGTTCTTAAATGCTTTATATGGTTTTTAGCAAACGAGACAAGTTATGGCTGTTTTTGAAAAAGCCATACAAGGCATAAATTATATTTTGAAAGTCTGGCTTATATGTTCTTAAATGCCTTATATGGTTTTTAGCAAACGAGACAAGTTTTAGTTGTTTTTTGAAACAGCTACTTGCGCATGGTTTCTTAAGTTATCGACTACGGCACTTATGCCAACAAAGGTTTGAAAAATTTTGCAATTTGTCATTTACATCAATTACAATATGTTTACAACGCAAAATTTATTTGAATAGTATGACAATCAGTTACCATAAATACAACCTTCAACTAATACATCCGTTTGGTATTGCAAACAGCCAGCGAACATTTACGCCAGTAGTTTTTATCGAAATCCACTTTCGCAATTTGGTAGGTTATGGCGAGGCATCTCTCCCTCCATATTTGCCCGAAACACAAGACTCTGTAATATCTTTTCTGCAAAAAATTGATTTGTCAACATTCAATCACCCAATTGAAATAAACCACATTTTAGATTATGTAAACAATTTACAAACGAATAACATTGCCGCCAAAGCAGCCGTTGACATTGCGTTACACGATTTGTTAGGTAAATTTTTCAATAAACCTTGGCACAAATTATACAACTGTAATTTACTGAAAATGCCTGCCACATCAATTACAATAGGCATTGACAAGCTCAGTGTAATTGAGCAAAAAGTAAATGAGGCAAAAGAATTTTCTATTTTAAAAGTTAAGTTAGATGCAAATAATCCAACCGAAATTATTAATTGCATTAGGCAAATAACCACCAAGCCTATTTGTGTTGATGCCAATCAGGCTTGGGCTAACAAAGAAATGGCACTTGATATTATAGAATGGCTAAGTACACAAAATGTTATTTTTATTGAGCAACCAATGCCCAAAAGCATGGACAAAGAAACGGCTTGGCTCAAACAAAAAAATATACTTCCAATTATTGCTGACGAAAGTTTTCAAACCATTGCTGACATTGAAAAAATGGCAGAATCATTTAACGGTATAAACATAAAATTAATGAAATGCGGCGGCATGCGTGAGGCATATAAAATAATTGAACATGCCAAGCAATTAAAACTCAAAGTGCTTATTGGTTGCATGAATGAAAGTTCATGTGCCAACCTTGCCGCAGCGCAATTGGCACCGCTTGCCAACTGGGTAGATTTAGATGGCCCATTTATGATAAACAATAACCCATTTGAAAACCCTGCCTTAGAAAATGGAAAAATAATGCTGAATGAAAACCCTGGTTTAGGGCTCAATAAACTAGGAAATTTTTAATTTTATTATATAAATGCAAACGCCGTTTTTCTAATATTGTAAATATAAAATACCCAAAATCTAAAATTTATGTCCAAACTATTTACCCTACTGCTATGCTTATTCAATAGCCTTATTGCAAAAGCACAAGCTACAAAAGACACGATTTTAATTAACCAAAACGGAGGTGAAAAAATCTATTCTATAAACGGTAAAACCTTAAATAATTTTGAGTTAAATCAAATAATTGAAACCGATAAAGAAGCAAAAGCATCATTTAAAAATGCGAAAATAAATAAGGCTTTGGGTGCTTTTTTTAGTTTGGCTGGCGGTGGATTGTAGGGTTATAATATAGCTACCATAGTCGTAAATAATACATATCATCCTCTTCAAATGGTTGTAGGCGCAGTTTTCGTGGTCATGTCTTTTCCGTTTGCTGTAATACGCGAAAAGAAAACTTTGAAAGCCGTAAAAATCTACAACAAAAATTGTCGCAACCTTAATCGTTAATCTTACAATCCTTAATTGTTAATGTTGGCATCGTTAATTATACTAAAGCAAATTAGTTTTCAAATTATCATTATGTATAACCTTATATGTTCTTATATGGTTATTTTTTGAATAGTAAATTAGGTTTTTGAATTAACGATAAGTATAACCTTATATGTTCTTATATGTCTAATCCCGTTGTTATCAAACAGGACAAGTATGGTTATTTTTTGAAAAGCAAATTGGGTTTTGGTATACACAATCGTTAATCGTTAATTATACAATCGTTAATCGTTAATTATACAATCGTTAATCGTTAATTATACAATCGTTAATCGTTAATCGTCAATTATACCCTCTCAATAATTACTGCATACCCTTGCCCAACTCCAATACACATAGTAACCAATGCATATTTTTTATTTTGAAGATGCAATTCAATAGCTGCCGAATTTAAAATTCTAGCCCCACTCATTCCTAAAGGATGTCCCAATGCAATTGCGCCCCCATTGGGGTTTATACGTGCATCATCATCAGCTAATCCCCACGTTCGTGTACAAGCCAATGCCTGTGCGGCAAATGCCTCATTCAATTCAATAATATCAATATCATTAAATGATAAATTTGCTTTGCTAAGTGCTTTGTTTGCCGATTCCACAGGCCCAATACCCATAATGCGAGGCTCTGCGCCTGCCACACCCATACTTACAATGCGTGCCAATGGTTTTAAGTTATATTTTTTCAGTGCATTTTCTGATGCAAATAACAATGCAGCCGCACCATCATTTAAGCCCGATGCATTACCCGCAGTAACAGTCCCATCTTTTTTAAAAGATGTTTTTAGTGATGACAATCCTTCCAAAGAAGTATTGTTTTTTGCAAATTCATCCTTTGCAAACACTATGGCTTCACCTTTTCTTTGTGGTATTGTAAGTGGCGAAATTTCTTGTTGCAACCTGCCATTTGCCTGTGCAACGGCTGTTTTTTGTTGCGACCACAATGCAAATTTATCTTGGTCAATTCTACTTATTTTATGAAGTTCGGCAAGGTTTTCGGCCGTTTGCCCCATGGCATCAGTGCCATACATTTCCTGCATTTTTGGGTTTATAAAACGCCACCCAAAACTACTATCAAACATTTGTGCATCGCGCCCAAATGGTGTTGATGTTTTTGAAATTATCCAAGGGCCGCGTGTCATATTTTCAACACCACCAGCAATCATCACATCCGCATCGCCACACTTTATGGCACGCGCCGCAGCTATACTTGCCGACAGCCCCGATGCACATAACCTATTTACAGTTTCGCCAGGCACAGTAATTGGCAAACCAGCGAGTAGTAAAGCCATGCGGGCAACATTTCTATTGTCTTCGCCACTTTGATTGGCACAACCAAGCAACACATCATCAATTGCAGTAGGGTCTAAAGAGGGGTTTTGTTTAACAAGGGCAGCCAATACATGCGCAGCCAAATCATCAGCCCTTACGGCAGATAAAGTGCCGCCAAAATTGCCAACAGCAGTTCTAATTCCATTTACAATAAATGCATCCATAAAAATATATTTTTTGCAAACCTATTTATTTTTGAGGCCATACTAAAATTATTATGAAATATTTTGCTACAACTCCAAACTCATATCGGTGTATTACAATTGCATGAAAAATAAGATACTTTGTGAAAGCCTGGTTGATATCTTCTTAAATTGCCTAATCACATTGTTAGCAAACGATACAAGTTATGGTTGTTTTTTGAAAAGCAAAATAGCTATTCAAATTATAAATAAGTGTAACCTTATATGCTCTTATATGTCTTATCCCGTTGTTATCAAACGGGACAAGCATGGTTATTTTTTGAAAAGCAAAATAGCTATTCAAGTTATAAATAAGTGTAACGTTATATGCTCTTATATGTCTTATGCCGTTGTTATCAAACGACACAAGTTATGGTATTTTTTTGAAAAGCTAAATGTTTTTTACCAAAGCAAAATAGCTATTCAAATTATAAATAAGTGTAACGTTATATGCTCTTATATGTCTTATCCCATTGTTAGCAAACAACACAAGTTATGGTTGTTTTTTGAAAAGCTAAATGTTTTTTACCAAAGCAAAATAGCTATTCAAATTATCAATAAGTGTAACGTTATATGCTCTTATATGTCTTATCTCTTTGTTATCAAACGGGACGAGTTATTGTAATTCTTTGAAAAGTTAAATGTTTTGGTATAAAGTTAACGAGTATTCAAATTTTCGTTGAGAAGTACCGATAGTTGTAACTAACTTATTTATTTGCCCAAGCTTGGCACCCTCACCATTCGCGTCAAGCTAAGAATAGGTTATTCTAAGTCTGAAGGACTTTAATATCAATAACCTCGAATGAAATTCGAGGTATCAAAAACAAGATAAACGCTACAACAACCACGAAGTGGTTGAACATCCGAATTCATTCAACCGCTTCGTGGTTGTGCGAAAGTTACTGTCTGATATTTATATACTTTTCATGCTAAACTATTCAAATCGGAATCCTTCAGATTCCCCGCTATCCATCAATTTCAGCGGTTTCGTAAAATTATTAGCTTTACGCGAATGGCGGCTACACCAACAAATGGGCAGAACCTAAGTGTCCAGTTTAATAATAACGAGAATTTAAGCCTCAACCATTCGCCACATAATTCACGCGTAAATTTTAGCTACAATAAAATTATTTTTCCATCTTCGCCACACAAAAATTAAAACAAAAAAACATGTCATTACAAACCGATTACATCAACCAAAACAAAGACAAATTCTTAAATGAATTGCTTGATTTATTGCGCATACCAAGCGTAAGTGCCGACCCTAAATACAAAGGCGATGTGCTTAAAATGGCAGATGCCGTAAAAGAAAAATTAATTGAAGCAGGTGCCGATAACGTTGAGGTGATGCCCACTGCGGGTTACCCAATAGTGTATGGCGAAAAAATATTCGATGCCAAATTACCAACAATTTTGGTGTATGGTCATTATGATGTGCAACCCGCCGACCCGCTTGAACTGTGGGATTCACCACCATTTGAACCAGTTATTAAAGTAACAGACGTACACCCACAAGGGGCAATTTTTGCACGTGGCAGTTGCGATGACAAAGGGCAAATGTACATGCACGTAAAAGCATTTGAAACAATGATGAAAACTAACACTTTGCCATGCAACGTAAAGTTTATGATTGAGGGCGAAGAAGAAGTAGGCAGTGCTAATTTGGGCGTTTTTGTAAGTGCCAACAAAGCAAAATTAAAAGCCGAAGTAATTTTAATTTCTGATACATCTATTTTGGCAAATGATACACCAAGTATTGACGTTGGCTTACGTGGCTTAAGCTATGTAGAGGTTGAAGTAACTGGCCCTAACCGCGATTTGCACAGTGGCGTTTATGGCGGCGCAGTGGGCAATCCTGCACAAATTTTATGTGAGATGATAGCCTCAATGAAAGACGAAAATAACCACATTACAATACCGGGTTTTTATGATGATGTAAATGAGCTTAGCGCTGATGAACGTGCCGAGTTAGCCCGCACACCATTTGATGTAGAAGCCTATAAAAAAGATTTAGGTGTTGCAGCATTGCGTGGCGAAAAAGGCTACACACCGCTTGAACACACAGGTACACGCCCAACATTAGAAGTAAATGGTATTTGGGGCGGCTACACTGGCGAAGGCGCAAAAACAGTGTTGCCATCAAAGGCTTTTGCTAAATTAAGTATGCGTTTAGTACCAAGCCAAAACTCCGATAAAATAACAGCATTGTTTCAAAAACACTTCGAAAGTATTGCACCAGCATCAGTTAAGGTAAAAGTAAAACCGCACCACGGTGGCGAAGCATACCTTACCAAAACGGACTCGAAAGAATACAAAGCTGCCGAAAAAGCAATGACAGAAACCTATGGTAAAAAGCCAATACCAACACGCGGTGGAGGTAGTATTCCAATAGTTGCTTTGTTTGAGAAAGAGTTAGGCTTAAAATCAGTATTAATGGGCTTTGGTTTGGACAGTGATTCGCTGCACTCGCCGAATGAACATTATGGTGTATTCAATTACTTTAAAGGAATAGAAACTATTCCGTTGTTCTTTAAATATTACGCTGAATAAAAAATTATTGAAACAAAAAAAAAGGCTTCTTCAAATAATTTGAAGAAGCCTTTTTTTATTTGTGCACCATTTATTATTCGGTACTTATTACGTTGAAGTTAATTGTAACAATTGCTTCGGTTTCGGTGCGTTCGTGGTGCGGCTTGTTTGCACCTTTGTTGCATGTTGGGTGTTCATTGGCAACATCGTTTGGCTCCGTTGTTTGAGCATTGCTGTGGTGCTTTCCATTTCTATGTTCAAGCTCGTTTAATGAAATAACAACTTTATCAGAACCTGTAAAATTTGCAGCTGGCGTGTAAGAAAATTTTGTATTTTCAGTTACCTCACTTTTGCTAAAGTTACTTGCTTGCGCCGAAATTATAGCAGTGTAATTATCATCAGCATCACCATAACTTTTTACATCTAAAGTATATATTTCTCCTTGCTTTAATGTAGCATTTAAAGTAATTATCTTAGCTTCTTCATCATGTTTATCACAACCCGAAAATGCAATTATTGCAATTGCAGACGCACTTAAAATTAAGTTTTTCATTTTATTTTTGTTTTAAATTTATGTAAAGAAAACATTTTTCAATTAATGCTTCAAAATTCTTTCAATAGTACCAATTGATTAGTCAATAACAACAATCTTATCCGATACTATTGAGTTTTTGCTTTGCATTGTAAAATAATATACACCAGCAGCAACTTTTTCGCCAGTGTTATTTGTTCTGTCCCAAATCATTTTTTTGTCGCCAGCCGCCATGCTACCTTCATTAAAAGTTTTTACCAATGTACCTGTAGCATCAAATATTTTCATTGAAAAGCTTTTCTGGCTTTCGGTTAAAAAGAATTTAATGTTGGTAATTTCATTTGAAGGATTTGGGTAAACCACATGGTTATAAACAATGTTTGGTTCATCTTTTAAACCTACCGAAAATGAAGCTCCAGGAGGGTTATAGTTTAATGTCATTGGATCAGTTCCCGGGTTTATATAACCAGGCGTTGCATTTAAAAAGCCAATAAAATAATCCATACATGCATTGTTTGGCCCTAAATCAGAGCCTTTAGTACAATTAGAGCCTGTGCGAAAAACATATCCTAATGTATAAGGGTTTGGCTCAGCTATCGTATCCCACAAGTCAGACTCTCCACTAGAAGTGCTACCTAAATACACTTGACCTGATAATGCCGTAAAATAATTTTCTAAAATCAATTCAATTTTCCAAATACCATTACCTTGGTGTTGCATTAACCCTACATTATCATCAGGACAAGCACCTGCTTGCCAATTTCCAACAACATGCTCCCAAACAGACGAGTTTAATACCGTTATATTATCAAAACAAACAGTTGGGTCGCTGGTGCATAAACCCGAATGTAAATAAAGTTTCTCTGGTGGCAAAACACCAAGTGAAGCTGCACCAACATCAGCACCAGCGGCACAATCTATATTGGGAAATGCTTTTGTATCAACCGTAATTGTTACATGGTGGCTTGCCGAAGCAACTGAGGCAGCACAAGCTAAAATTAGAGTAAAAAATTTATTCATATTATTAATATTTAATGAGTTTTTTATTTGATGTTATTCCGTTTGATTTTGTGCGGATAAAGTAAATTCCTTTATTAAAATCAGTAGTATTTATAGTAATTTTTTTGCTATTGTTTACGTTGTTGTTCACATAAACCGTTTGCCCCAAAGTGCTGATAATATCAATACTTTGTAGCGTATTTTCGTTTGTGTTTTCAACAATTAATTCGTTACTAAACGGATTAGGGTAAATATTAAATTGCCTGTTAGCAACATCATCAATACCTTGTATATTTATGTTTATTAGTTTCTGCACTGTATCATCGCCACAACTAACTGTTGTTATTAATTTTGTTATGTATAAACCATTTTGCGTGAATGTATGCGTAACTGTAGGCCCTGTTTGGCTATCAATAACACCATCATTGTTAAAATCCCATTTAAAAGTTGGGCTTGCCATGTTGCAAGTTGCTGTAAAAGTTACTGTTGCACCATTGGTTACATTCGTAAAACTTGTAGTAGGTTCGGTTGTGGTGGTTAGGTTTACCAAATCAATACCGCTACAACCATTGGCATCTATGGCTGTCAAAATATAATCGCCATCAACGTTTGTTGTTATTGATTGTGATGTTGCGCCATTGCTCCAGCTATAGCTTGCAAAGCCATTTTGTGCTGTAAATGTAGCCGATTGCCCAGGGCAAATAGCTTGGTTAGCACCTGCATTTACAATAGGTATAGCTTGTTGGGTTACGTTTATTGTATCGTGGTAAACAAAGTTGCAAGTGGTTGTAACGGTTACTGAATAAGTGCCCGATGTAGTTACATTTAATGTTGGCATTGTTGAGGTATTGCTCCATAAAATACTTTGCGCAGTGCCAGCTTGTTTGTTTAAGGCTATGCCCGCAAAAGTTGAAGTTGCGGCACTAATATTACTGCCATATTTTACTTTTATATTGTTTCCGAAATTGTCTTTACCTGTTGCAGTTCCGGTGGCATTTCTAAACACTATTTGCAAACTATCAATTGTAAAAACACCATTCAATCCGTAATATGCTTTTGGGTTTAATTTTATACGCCAAAGATTATTTCCTAACGAATCCATTTGGCCTACGCCATCGTTAAGTCCCCAATTGCCTAGCCAAATATATGCACCACCATTTACCTTAATGCCCGAGTGCATATATACCCTTCCAGAGCCCACAAGCTGCGTTGAGCCTTGCGTGGCATCGTAAGTTATTGTTAGTGTATCATCTATCTGCGCAAGCGAAAAGCTTGTGTTTAAAGTAACGCCTGCCGCGCCACAACTTGCCACATCATTACCTAAACTAAAAGTTGTTGGAGCTATAAAATTTACTTTTATAGAGTCGCTTGCAGTGCAACCATTGTTGTTGGTTGTAAGTGAGTAAGTTCCGTTTGTACTTACTGTAATGCTTTGCGTTGTGCTACCATTGCTCCAGCTATAACTTGTACCTGTTGCATTTGGGCCTAAAATAGTAAGTGGTGTAGTGCCACAAATTGTGGTATCGTTACCCAAATTAAACGCACAATTTATGTTTGAGTTTATGGTAAAATGTGCTTTGTAATTTATAGAACCGTTGTTGTCGATATGCGTGTATGTGCCAGAACCACCAGTGTAAGTGAATGAAGCTGTGAAGTAAACTTCTAAATCATAATAGCCATTTGCTAAACCTTGCGTAAATAAAATGTTTTGTGTGTTGTCTTGCCATAATTGGTCTCCCATTGCTGGAAGATTAGAATCGAAAGGTAAATTTAAACTTGTAAATGCGACATTAGTTGTGTCACCCGTTGTTCTAATTCTATAAAACATGGTTGCGCCAGTAATATCATCACCACTATTTTTAAAAGTTTTTATTTGCCCACCTTTCAAAACAAAATTTGAAGTGTTAGAATAGGTACCTAAATTTTGGTTGTTGAAACTAGGACCACTCACATAATTGGTAACACCAAAATCTAAAATAATGTATCTTTCAAAAATGCCGCTTGTTGCGCTGGCGTTTGTATATGAAAGAATAATAGCAAAAGCAAAAAGTAATCTTTTAATCATCGTAAAATTATTAGAGTGTTATTGTTACACTTATTAAATACAAACATAATGTTATGTGCTAAAATAACAAATATTTTTAGTTAAATGTTTTTAGATTTAGCAATCAAATTTGTGCTGACGTTTTTTATTTTTTGCAAGATAAAAAACGAGTTTAAAAATTACTCAATTAAATTTGTTCATTCAAAAAATATTATACATTTACTTTATAATTGTTTAACGATACTTCTAAAATTAAACTTAAATAGTATAATAAATAACCCCAAAATAAATTAAAATGAAAAAAATCTATACTGTTTTATTTGCTGCAATGCTTTGTTTTTCGGCAACACACGCCACTCACCTTATGGGCGGACAAATTACTTCCGAAAATATTGGAGGTTTAACTTACAAGGTTACACTAATGGCGTTTCGCGATACCACTGGTGTGCCAATGTACAGTACAGCTACTATTATATATTCTGACGCAAACGGAATGTTAATTGTGTCGCATAATGTTGCCGTTTCACCTGCTTCATCTATTGGTAATGGCGTAGAAATGTACACTTACGTGGATACAATGACTTTTGCAGCACCAGGAAGTTTTAAAATTTCGTGGGAAGATTGCTGCCGTAATGCTGCTATTTTAAATTTGCCAACTCCAAGTGGTAACAACTTTTATTTAGAAAATGTATTGCTGGCTGTAAGCAATAACTCTTCTCCCAATTTTATGAATATGCCAGTAACATTGGCACAAGTAAATGTCCCTTTTATTTATAACCCAATGCCATTTGATGTTGATGGCGATTCATTGGCTTGGCAGTTAGATGTTCCATTGGATGGTGCTATGCCAATTACTGGTTATGTGCATCCTTCATCTGATGTTACTATGCCTTTCAGCATGAATTCGGCTACTGGTGAAATTTCTTTTTTGCCAAATGCATTAGGTAACTATGTTTCATCAGTATTGGTTAAAGAATATAGGGCTGGCGTATTAATTGGAAATATTCGCCGCGACATGCAATTCCTTGTTGTATCAAGCGATAACAATGAAGATTCTGTAACTACCACTTGCAATATTAATCCGAGTTTTGATGGTATGTATTATGTTGGTATAAATTCAAATATGAATTTCACATCAACATCGCACGAACCTGACCAAGATTATATGACAATTACTGCAAATGGCGAACCTTTTACTGTATCAAATAGTCCTGCAACTTTTGTTGCAACAAATGGTATTAGTCAAGCCACTGGAGCATTTAACTGGAATACATTGCCAGAACACGCACGCACAAAACCATATTTTGTTGTAATTAGAACTACTGAACACCACGCTTCCTATAATTTTATTACTGATAAAACATTGCGTATTGTGGTAGGTATCACATCTGGTTTGGCTACTACCGATGCTACTACCGATAATTTTAGATTTTATCCAGTACCTGCAATTGGCGGGCGTTTTAACATAAAAACATTTTCAAATAAAAATGAAAAAGTAGCACTTGGTATTTATGATAATGCTGGGCGCGAAGTTTACACCAAATCAATAACTGTTGTAAATGGCGATAATACTATTGCAATAGATGGGTTATCGTTAACAGATGGTTTATATTCTGTAAAATTAGTTGGATCAGAATTCATGAATCAAGGGCGATTGGTAATATCAAAATAATTTATCTTTTATTATATAAAGCGGCTGCTATCTCAATGATAGTAGCCGTTTTTTTTGCTATTAATACTCGTTTGAACTGAATAATAAATTTACAATTCTCAATTTTATTTCAATACATTTTGAAATAATAGTATGATAAATACTCCAATTAATACATCAAAAAATGGGTGATTTTATTTTGGATATTTTTATTAATATTAAAGAAATCTGAGTGAAGAAAAACCTTTTTTCCCACCATCAAAAACCAAGGAAAAGGCATCACGTTTGTGGTGCTTTTTTATTATCAATAAACCTATATTTAATTATATAATTATTATAAATAATAATGTATAATTAATTGATTATTAACTATTTATATAAACACTCCTTAATAAAATAGTTTTATTTTGCATATTCAAATCGAATATGTTTGTGGCACAAATTTATAAGAATAAAAAGATGGAAAATACATCAAAGCATCCCTTCGAACCATTTATTCCTTTAGGTTCAACTAAATTAATTATCGGAACAATACCACCACAAAGATTTTGTTTACCCACACCTGTTTTAAATGAACAAGATGTAAACTTCTATTATGGAAGTTGCGACAATAGTTTTTGGGATTTAATATCTAGTAGTTTCGATGTTAAGTTTGATAAAGCAAATACTGATAATGCAATTTTGCAGCGTAAAAATTTCCTTAAATCAAAACAGATTGGAATTACTGACATTGTTGATATATGTATTCACAAAGATGGCTTATCAAGTGATGATAAATTAATTGAAATAACCTTTAAGAATCTCAAAAAATTATTATCAGATAATCCTCAAATTGATACTTTAATTTATACCAGTGAGTATGTAAAAAAATTTATAAATAGAAAGTTCTATGAAGAAATAGGTAAAACTTTCTGCCATAACTTTTCTAATATTGATAAAAAAATACAACACATATTTATTGGAGAGAAAAAATACACAGTAATGATTTTGCATTCTCCTTCTCCATCTGGCTTAAGAAGATTAGGGACTAACGGTAAAGAAAAAAGACTTCAACAATATAAAACGTTTTTGAATTAATTACAAATAACTAAATCATTTCATTTAGCACCACATCTGCACCAAACCTGCGCATAAAGCCATTCTACTGCCATAACTAAAAAATAAATTTTACAAACAATCAATAGTCACTTGTGCAAAAAAGCATGAGCAGAAATTCTATTGCCAAATAAATATTAACAACATGAAAAGTAAATCATTAAAGCAGGAACTAATTTATTACATCTCATTAAAGGATGAGTTTGAAAAGAAAGGTGGCCCAAGTGCTGATGCCGAAATGTTTGAAGCTGTATTGGAATTGGAAGAGAAAATATTGAAGCAATTTGCATTGCCAATTACTTTAAGCAATTCTAAAATATTGAGAGAAATATTTGATGAATCGGAAATTGAAAACGCAATTTGGGTACTTGAATTACGTGCAAAAAAATATTTGCTAAGTACTCCCAAAAGTGAATTAGAAATTTTAGCTGATGCGCAAAACAAAAAGCTAGATGCGTTTGATGTGTTGCCCGAAATTGGACTGTCAACCAATAGTTACAATACTTTTGTGTATGAAAATATTTTGCTAAAAAAGAAAGCAACACCAAAACAAGTGTTGGATGAGTTGATTTATTTTCAGAAAAAGAAGTTACTAAAATTGCTTGTTGCTTTAGAGAAATCTGAAAGTATGGGAAAACTATTTCATTATGAATCTTTAAAGAAAGGACATAAATTAATGTTTATTGATGCGTATTTGGACGTAACAAATAATGAAGAGGAGCATCAAAATAAAAGTAAAAAAGAAACTAAAATTTCAGATTTTTATTTGCTTGACGTAACGCTTTTAAACTCAAATAATTTCTGGCTTTTGTGTCATGATTTTGTAAATAATAAAGCGTATGTTGTTTTTGCAACTAATGCACAAGCCGCACAAATACTCTGCTACAACCAAGCTTTGAGCAATAAGTAACAAAAACAATTTATAGATATTGCAAGTAATAATTTGACGGGAATTAAGGAAAGTAATCTTATTCTGAGCTTGTTTAGTAAGCCATTAAAGATTACAAATTGCACATTAAATATTTACAGTAGTTTACCAAATAATGAAATTGATTTGGCGTATAAAACCGTGTATCACATCAAAAGGATTGATGCTTCATTTAATCTAAACTTAGACGAAAATTCAGCAAATGACTTGAAACTACTTACGTTGCTAACCATGTTGGGCAATACACACAAAAAGTTTCTACAGCTAACATATAGTGGTGTTTCAAATGAAGATGCTGCAAAACAAGTTGGCTTAAGCAATCCAATACTTGCCGAATTATCCTACTTATATTTTACCAATCAAAAAAACAACAATTGCATAAATGAAGATGAATTAAAAAATTACATCCAGCATCATTTAAAAATAGAGATAGAAGAAAATGATTTAATGAAAGTGATGTATGCCTTTAAAGATGTTTGGAATATTAATTCGGGGCAACTTGTTGGCGATGGTGATTTTAGAAATGCTGTTTATGCAATTTTCAGAAAAGAGAAAGTAAGCATTCCGCAGAAATCTGTTGATGCTATTTTAGAAATAATTTTAGAATATTTTACTACCAATTTTCATTGGTGTTAGAATGTTTTCTGTTACACTAAAAAGTAAAAATGCAAATCAAGGGTTGAAATAGTTTTTATTTTGAAGAAGTACTTCTAACAACTTTGTCATTGCGGCGGAAGCCGTAATCTAATTGTCATTATTAGCATGAGTATATTTATTTGCGCTAATGCTACTTCGTGGTGCGGGCTTGACCCGCAACCTCATTTAGATTGCGGCTTCCGCAATGACAAACTCACCATTTACAACTTTAGTAAAGCATGAAATTCAATACTTGATTCACATTAAAAACTAACTCATTAAACTTTCAAAAAATTATGATTACTGACAGTAAAACAAACACGCTTTATGTGGCAGATTGTTTGCCAATAAAATATTCAAAATTCTATACCGAATTTGAACTTGCGCTTACAAAAAACGGTATCATACCAAAGCAAATTGCCAATACAAAAGATGTGTGGGCAGTTGATTATATGCCAATACAAATTACTAAAGACAGGTTTGTAAAATTCGTTTATTCACCTGACTATTTAAAAAGTAAAATGTGGGCTAAAAGCATTTCGGATGTTGGTGAATTTTGCAAAAACAAAATTACGGAACTCATCATATCGGATATTGTTTTACATGGCAGAAACATTATTAAATGCAATGATAAAATTATTATGTGTGATAAAGTTTTTAGTGAAAATCCATCATACACAAGAACCAAATTGATACATAAACTCCGTGAACTTTTTGAAGTTGATAAATTATTTTTCATACCACAACACCCAAAAGATTTTACCGGACATGCCGATGGTATGGTTCGTTTTCTAGATGAGAATACAGTGCTCATTAATAATAACTCTAAAGAAAAAGAGGAGTTTCAAAGAGCTTTAAAAATTGCAATACATAATGCAGGATTAGAGTATATTGAAATTCCGTATAACCCTTACAACAATAAAAAAATATCGCAAGCCAATGGCGTTTACATGAACTACCTTGAAATGAGCAACCTAATTTTTTTGCCAACCTACAACATGAAAGAAGATGATGTTGTGGTTAAATTATTTGAAAAACTATTTAATAGTCATTTAATAATACCGCTTTGTAGCAATGATATTGCGGATAACGGCGGCGTTCTAAATTGTATTACTTGGAATATTTTAGAATAGATTTTTTGTAGTTGAAAAATATGAATTCTAAATTTTAATTGTTCTTCTAAAATTGCAATATGCAGTAATTAATTTGGCATTTCTGCCTCGCTGTTGCAGGTGTTGTAATCTAAAATAAATTCTAATTCTAAAATAGTCCAAACTATTTTAGAATGGTTAATGACAATGCTATATTGAATGTACAATCGGTATAAAATCTTATATGTTCTTACATGCTTTAATTGCTTATTTTTTAAAAGCTAAATGTTTTGGTATAATTGGTTTTGTTAACCATTTGCTTTGCATCTTTTTTGGTTGGATATAAAAAACTAAATTATAGTTTGATACAATTTCTATACACAACACTAAAGCACTAAGGCGTTAACAAACTCTAATATTTCTTTCTCCAATTCTTGCGCTTGTTTTTCAATTGCAGCACCTTCTGCAATTACCTTATCGGTAAAGTTTTTATCTAACAAATCTTTGCTATTTGTTTTTACATTTAAGTAAGCACCCATAATTGCGCTGCGCGCGCACAACGCACCAACACCCGCATCCGAAGCAGAATTTGGATTACCAATTTGTGCCATCGTTTTTATTATGTGCATTGATTCAATGCTCAATTGCATAACTTTAAACGGAATTTCAATAGCATATTTTGTAGAATCTTGTATGGCTTGTGTGCGAAGTTTTTTCTCGTCGTCAGTAGCTTTTGGCAAACCAAAAGCATCCATTATTTTAGTAAAAGCGTTGGTGTCTTCGTCCACCAAAAGCAATAATTCATTTTTTAGTTTTTGGCCTTTCTCAGCATAGTCCGAAAATTCTTTCCACCTATCGTCCCAACCTTTTTTGTGCGATGACAAATTGGCAACCATAGTAGCCAACGATATGCCCAAACTGCCCATGTATGCTGATATTGAGCCGCCTCCCGGTGCAGGAGATTCTGATGCTGTTTCATCGGCAAACTCAACCAAATTCATATTTATTAATCTTGAATTTGCAGTATTTTTTAATAAATATTCTATAATTCTTTTCTCTGGCTCAAAAGCTCCCAGTTCATCTAAACCCATTGATTTTACTGCAATTTTAATCAACTCTTTTTCCGAAACACCAATAGAGCGTTGTTGCTTTTCTAAGAAATATTTCCCTGCATCAAGCATTGATTTTAGCGGAATAAGCCCCACTAATTCCGAACCTGTTACACGTATGCCACGCTCATTTGCGCTTTTACAAACTTCGTCAAACGCAATGTGTACGGGCGTTGTATTAATGTTTGTAAGGTTCATAGAAATTTGACAAACGCCATATTCTTCAATGTACCAGCCAATTGCTTTTACGGCTTTTAATGTGCCGGGTATTGAAACGGGGTTGCCATTTTCATCGGTTACAATTTTTCCTGTAATTGGATTTCCTTCGCGTTTTACACGTCCTGCTTCGCGCACATCAAAAGCAATGGAGTTGGCACGGCGTGTGGATGTTGTGTTTAAATTTACATTGTATGCAACTAAAAAATCGCGGGCACCAATAACTGTAGAGCCTGATTTTACAGAATGTTCCGTTGGACCAAAATCTGGTTTCCACTCTGGTTGTTTTATTTTTTTAAAGAAGCCTTCATATTCGCCAGCCCTAATTACTGACAAATTATTGCGTGATGTATCGGCTTGCGCAGCTTCATATAAATAAACAGGAATTGCTAATTTTTCACCAACTAATTTTGCTAATTGTTGTGCGTATTCGGCGGTTTCTTGCATAGTAATACCAGCAATTGGTATAAGTGGGCACACATCGGTTGCGCCCATGCGTGGGTGTTCGCCTTTGTGTTTACTCATGTCTATAAGTTCGGCAGCTTTCGCAATTCCCGCAAAAGCGGCATTTACAACTGCTTGCGGCGTGCCTACAAAAGTAACAACTGTACGGTTTGTAGCCTTGCCTAGGTCAACATTTAAAAGGCGCACACCTTCAATGTTTTCAATGGCATCGGTAATTTGTTTGATGATATTTAAATCATTGCCTTCGCTAAAATTTGGCACACACTCTATTAGTTGCATGGTATATTATTTTGATGCAAATCTATATTTAGATTTATGAATAAAAATTTTATTTGCCACAGTTGAGAATAAAAAATATGTAAAATTTACAGCCAAAAATTACAAATTAAGTCGAAACTAAATTGTAATTGAAAGACAGTTTTGTTTTGTATTTGCAGAAACTCGCGCAAAGGCAATTTAACAGCGTCATTTTTTCTTACATTCGTAACTCAAAAAAATTACAGAATGTATAAAAAGTTATTATCCCTATTTTTATTATATATATTTTCACTAAATGTAAATGCACAAACAATACGCTGTGGCACTATGGCTGCCGACAGTGCATTGCGCATTGCACACCCACAAATGGGTAATTTAGATGCGCTTGAAAAATTTATAAAATCAGAATTATCTAAGCCAAACCCCAAAAGAATTATTGGCGATGTTTACACCATACCAGTAGTTATTCATATAATACACAATGGCGAAGCAATAGGCACTGCAAGCAACATTAGCAATGCACAAGCGCAAAGCCAAATTGATGTTTTGAATGAAGACTTTAGAAAAAAAATTGGAACGCTTGGCTACAATACGCACACCGATGGTGCCGATACTAAAATTGAATTTTGCTTGGCGCAACGCAAACCCGATGGTACAGCCACAACAGGTATAAACCGCGTAAACCGCAATACTGCTGGCTTTACAGCTCCTCCATATTCGAACACCGCCTATATAGATGCAACCATAAAACCTGCCACGCAATGGGACCCAAGCCGATATTTTAATTTGTGGTGTATGAACCTTGGTGGTGGATTGTTGGGCTATGCACAATTTCCGCCAGCATCGGGCCTTACTGGTTTTGCTTGCGATGAAGGCCTTGCAAACAGTGATGGGGTAGTTATTGTTTACACAGCCTTTGGACGTGTTGGCACGGTAAATTCGCCATACGATTTGGGACGTACGGCAACGCACGAAGTTGGGCATTGGCTTGGTTTGCGACACATTTGGGGCGATGCTACTTGTGGAGATGATTTTTGTAATGATACTCCCGTTCACCGCACATCCAACACCAGTTGCTACACCCACCCAAAAAGCAACACTTGCGGCACACCTGATGAAATGTTTGAAAACTATATGGATTATAGTACAGATGTATGCTTAAATATTTTTACGAATGACCAAAAAACAAGAATGCGAACCGTTCTTACATCGTCGCCTTTACGTGTTTCGCTTATTAATTCTGATGCATGCATACCGCCTAGCACCAACGATGCTGCGGTGGTTGACATTACAAACCCAAAACAAGATGTTTGCGTTGGAATTTTAACGCCTACAATCACCATCAAAAATTTTGGAACAGCCAATTTAACTTCGGCAACTATCAATTATAAATTAGATGGTGGCAGCTTGCAAACCCAAGCCTACAGCGGAAATTTAGCAACATTGGCAACTGCTACTTTTAATTTAGCTGCGCAAACAATTGCTTTGGGCAACCATAATTTAAAAGTTTACACCACTTTGCCAAACGCTGCAACCGACGCCAATCCTGCGCTTGACACCATTGTAATATATTTTTCGGCTACTGCCGGAACTGCAATTCCGTATAACGAAACTTTTGAAACAAATGTTTTTCCGCCGGCCAATTGGTTGGTAAATAATGTGAGTAACGATTGCTTTACTTTTCGCGAACAAAGTGGTTTAATTGGTGCAAGTGGCACTACTACAACTGCCGCTTTTTTATACCATTATTTATACACACCTGGTGCATCCGAAACCGATGAATTGATTACCAATTTAATTGATTTAACAAGCGTTTCAACACCTCTAGATTTTGAATTTGATTTGGCATACGCACGCAAAAGCGCCACGCAATATGAAGATTTAAAAATTGAAATTTCAACCGATTGCGGACAAACTTATTCAACCATAATTTATAACAAAACAGGCAATGGCAGTGGCGCAACCGATTTGCGCACCATTGCAGCAAATACTGCAAGCGACTGGAAACCCACAGCAGCAAACAATTGGCGACATGAAACCATAGATATTAGCGCATACATCGGCAATAAAATTCGTTTAAAATTTACTACGACAAACCGTGGCGGTAACAATTTATATATTGATAATTTAAAGATGGACAACACGCCAAAAGTGTCGTTTGCCACAGCCAGCGCAAGTTACACAGAGTCGAGTGCAAGCGGTACAATTGGTTGCAGCGGTTATTTAGATGTTACACTTACAGTAAATATTAGTGCTGCACCTACTGCAAATGCTATAGTTACAGCAACAGTTATTCCGGGTACTGCTACTGCTGCCGATGCAAACATTATTAGTTCGGCAACATTTGTGAGTGGTAGCACAACATCTCAAAATTTAACCTTTCGTATTTATGATGATGAAGCTACAGAAAGTATTGAAAACATGAATTTGCAATTGTCTGTTACATCAGGTCCAGTAAGTGTTTCGGGCAGTAGTGGCACTATGGCAATAACTATAAATGACAATGATAATTATCCGTTTTTAGGTGCAGCAACAAATTTATTTACCGAAAATTTTGAAAGTACAACCAATGGTAGCTTGCCTACAAACTGGACAACAACATTTGTTACTGCGGGCAACAACAGTTGGACTGTTGGTACAAATGGCGGAATGAGTGGCACAAAATCGTGTTACATCACAAACAATAATGCCACCCAAACGCAAAATTATGATGTTACCTCAACATCGCGCCGACGCTTGGTTTCGCCTTCAATAAACACAACTGGTATTTATAATTTGGTATTGAGTTTCGATTTTAAATGCAACGGAGAATTATCTGGTGCAACGTATTATGACTACGGTAGATTGATGTATAGTACAAATGCAGCTGGGCCATATACTGCAATTTCGGGGCCTACCGATGCAACAACGAGTACTGCAACATTACCAGTTTTTTTTAACGTAAACACTGCTACAAATTTTACAGTAAACTTGCCTAGTGCATGCGAAAATCAAACTGCAATTTATTTAGTTTGGCGATGGGACAATGATAATAGCGTTGGTAATCAGCCACCATTTACAATAGATAATATTGTGCTTAAATATTACCCAAGCATTATGGCGGTTGAAACTGCAAATAGTGCTACAGCAACAAAAAACTTACCGCCAAACTCTACCATTTATTTTGTATCCAACAACAATAAATTATTAGCTAAAATTAAAAATACTTCGAGTTTTGATTATGGCTGTACCACAGTGACAATAAACCGCAGCGGCACATCAGCTCAAGAATATTATACTACTGGGGCAGGGAATTATTTGGCGGATAAAACACTATTAATTACGCCCACCAATAACTCGGCAACAGGCACATTAGATGTAACAATGTATTATGAAAATGCAGAAGTTACGGGTTGGCAAACTACCACATCAAAAACTTTTACAACTACAGCAAAAGTTTTTAAAAGTAATGGAAGCATTGCAAACATAACATCCGCAACTCCTACAGCAAACGGAACTACAAATATGCAAACTGGCACAACTACCATTGTTGCAAATTATGGTGCCGATAAGCAAATTACCTCATCATTTACAACAGGCTTAAAAACAAGTGCTGGTGCAAGTTTCGGTGTTGGCGATTGCAATAATAGAATTATAGCTGGTACAGTTTCACCAACTGTTTGTTCTTCAAACTCAACAGCTATACCTTTTGTAGCATTGGGTTTATTTAATAGTAGCAACATTTTTACAGCACAACTTTCTAACAATGTTGGAAGTTTTACAACGCCTACAAACCTTACTCCCACTATAACAATAGCCAATAACGGTTATTATTCAAACACTATAAACACAACAAATATTCCTACCACAAGCAACGGAACAGGTTATAGATTTAGGGTAAATGCAAGTAATCCAACATTGCCAACAATGACAGACAATAGCTCAAATATTACCATTCAACCAAAAGGGTTGTGGCTCGGAACTACCAACAATTTCAATACTGCCAGCAATTGGTGTGGTGGTTTACCCTCGTCAACAGCCGATGCAATTTTGCAAACTGGCGTTGCATTTCAGCCACAGCTAACAGCAAATATAAGTTGTGCAAACCTAACAATACCAATGGGTACAAGTGTTTCGCTGATGGATTATACACTTTCTGTTTATGGTATTTTTACTGGCACAGGCGTGCTAACAGGCAGTAGCAATGCTGGTTTAAGCATTTTACAAGCTGGCGATGCAGGTGCTTTTTATATGGACAATACTTCATCATCATCAAAAACTTTAAATACGCTAAGCCTTAACAGAACTGGCAGCCCAGCGGGTGCAACCATTGGCGATACCATAAATTTAACGGGTACACTCACACTTTCAAACGGAACATTATCCACAAATGCTAAGCTCAAATTATTATCAACTTCATCCGCCTCAGCAAGAATAGCGGCCATTGCAGGCACAGGAGTAATAACTGGCAACGTAATAAGCCAACGCTACGAAGCAGCCAACAAAACAGGTTGGAGCATGTTGAGCAATGCCGTAATTGGCGACAACATTTTGAATTGGCAAGACGACTTTCCTACATCTGGATTCCCTAATTCTACTGGCTATGCAGGTGGTTTTACATCGGTGTATAGTTACAACGAAGCAATAAACGGAACAAACGCAAATGGTTACACAGCACCTACAAATGCTACAAACACCGTTACAAATGGGTTAGGATATTTTGCCTATTTGGGCGATGGTTTCACAAATAGCAATGCAATAAATATGGATGCAACTGGCACGGTAAGGCAAGGAAATTATAATTTGCCAGTAACGTACACCGCAAGCACAACAGCGCCTTTAACCAATGACGATGGTTGGAATTTGGTTGCAAACCCCTATTGCAGCAACATTGATTGGGTAAGTGGTTCGTGGTTAAAAACAAACATGGACAATGCCATTTATATTTATGATGCCGAAATTGGTAATTATGCAACTTATGTAAACGGCGCTGGTGTAAACGGAGGTACAAGTATTATTGCACAAAACCAAGGTTTTTGGGTAAAGGCAAATGCTGCATCGCCCGTTTTGCGTGCCGCAGAGGGAATTAAAACTACAACTACTACAAACTTCTTTAGGATGGCGCAAATGCAAAATCCGCAGGACAGCATTGCCAGAATTAAGTTGGTAAATGTTCAGAATAATTTTCAGGATGAAGCTGTACTTAGGATTATTGATGGTGCAACAACAAACTTCGACAATAATTTTGATGCCTATAAATTGTTGAGTTTAAATGCAAATGCGGTAAATATTTACACGCAATTGGGCAATGCAAATATGAGTATCAATTCAATTCCGCCAACAAGTATTCCGATAGAAATACCTGTGCCAATAAAGGTTGCACAAGCAGGTGCGTATGATGTACAATTTACAATTCCATCGGCGTTAAGCCCTTACATGTATTGGAAAGACAATGTACTTGGCACACAAACGCCATTGGCTGCAACTGTGAATATTAATTATTTATTTACGGATACTGTAAGTCCGTTATCGCGGTTTGCTATTGGGGTGAGTGGCACTGTAACTAGAAGCCCTCCAAGCCCCCCCGCCCTCCAAGGGGGGAGTAGTGTTAGGTGCTATCCTAACCCTGCAAAAGATATACTTTATGTAGAGGTTGGTGATGCCTGTCATTGCGGGCTTGACCCGCAATCTCAAATAAAAATAACGGACGTGTTGGGTAATGAAATATATTGTAACTTTAAACCCGTAGGTTTAAGTTCTGCAAAGTCTCCCCTTAGGGTAGATTTAGAGGGGCTTTCGGGTGGTGTTTACTTTGTAAGGGTTAACAATGAGGTTATTATGTTTATTAAAGAATAAGGAAGCCCCACCTAAATCCTCCCCAAAAGGGAGGACTTGCGTTAGGTGTTAGAAGTATACTATAATCCCCCAAAAATAATGTTTGGGGGATTTTTTATTGCAGCCTAATGCGATTAACGATAACCAATAATTGTTTACCCTTACTATAAAAGCCCATTGAATAAATATACACAGCAATATACTTTTATAGCAATTTGTAATTGACTCAATTAATAATAGATTGTTGTATAAAATATAATACCATGAACAAAAAACTACAAACAATTCTATTAGCAATTTCATTGTACTTCACCCCTTTGGGGGCAGGGGGGCATCTTTATGCACAAAACGTGTACATACCCGATGCTACCTTTAAAGCGTCTTTGGTATACGATAATACTATTAATACCAATGGCGATGCGGAAATACAAGTGAGTGAAGCGGCCGCATTTACTGGTACTATTAATGTATATTATTTAACCATTAGCAATTTAACAGGTATTGAGGCTTTTGTAAATATTACTAATTTAGATTGCTCTCACAACTCCCTCAGCACCTTAGATGTCTTGGCTAATACGGCTTTAATTGATTTATATTGCTACATTTACTCCCTTAGCACCTTAGATGTGTCGGCTAATACCGCATTAACTAATTTATCTTGCTATTATAACCAACTAACAAGTTTGAATGTGTCGGCTAATACGGCTTTAACTACTTTATATTGCTATAATAACTCCCTCAGCACTTTAGATGTATCGGCTAATACGGCTTTAACTACTTTAAATTGCTATAATAACCTACTAACCAGTTTGAATGTATCGGCTAATACGGCTTTAACTACTTTAAATTGCTATAATAACCAACTAACCAGTTTGAATGTATCAGCTAATACGGCTTTAACTACTTCATATTGCGGTTATAACTAACTAACCAGTTTGAATGTATCGGCTAATACGACTTTAACTGCGTTAGATTTCTCTTATAACTCACTAAGCACCTTAGATGTGTCGGCTAATACGGCTTTAACTCATTTAGATTGCTCTGGTAACTCCCTCAGCACCTTAAATGTGTCAACTAATAAGGCTTTAGCTACTTTCAATTGCAGCAATAACCCACTAACAAGTTTGAATGTATGGCTAATACTGCTTTAACTTATTTAAATTGCGGTGCTAACCAACTCACAAGTTTGAATGTTTCAGCTAATACGGCTTTAGCTACTTTAAATTGCAGCAATAACCAACTCACAAGTTTGAATGTGTACGTTAATATAGCTTTATCTGTTTTAGGTTGCTACAATAACCAACTCACAAGTTTGAATGTTTCAGCGAATACGGCTTTAACTTATTTAGATTGCAGTTATAACCAGCTAACAAGTTTGAATGTGTCGGCTAATACGGCTTTATATATCTTAGCTTGCTATTTTAACCAACTCTCAAGTCTTAACTTGCAAAACGGCAATAATTCCAACTTATTAAATTTTGGTGCCACCAACAACCCAGCTCTCACTTGCATACAAGTAGATAACCCAACATTAATGAATACCAATTTTGGTGGTATTAATTATATAGATGCTGGGGCAAGTTTTAGCACCAATTGCAACCCACCCACTAATTGCTATGCACATTTTATGATGTTGCCCGATACCGTGCCGCACACTTGGTTTGCTGTAAACCAATGGACAGGCAATGGTGCTATTAATTATGTGTGGAATTGGGGCGATGGCACGCCAAACGATAGCACTCTAAATGCTTCGCATACCTATGCTGCTCCTGGCTTTTACAACATCTGCGTAAGCATAATAGATAGTGCTGGTTGCACCAACTCTTACTGCGATTCATCAAACTATATTGCACGTTCTGCCAATACGGTTATATCAGTTCAAGTTGTAAACCAATTGCCATCATATCTTATTACGGGCGTGGCTCCCCTCTCCGCCGCGGCGGAGGGAGCCCTTAGGTGTTACCCTAATCCTGCAAAAGATGTACTTTATGTAGAGGTTGGTGCTGCCTGTTAATGCGGGCTTGACCCGCAATTTCAAATAAAAATAACTGATTTATTGGGTAATGAAATACATTGTAACTTTAAACCCGTAGGTTCAAGTTCTGGAAAGTCTCCCCTTAGGGGAGATTTAGAGGGGCTTTCAAGTGGTGTTTACTTTGTGAAGGTAAACAATGTAGTTGTGAAGTTTATTAAGGAGTAAATCTTACTCTTTGGTTTTAATGCTGCTTGCGCGGTGTGAAGGAGTAGATTTTATCATACTAAAGCAAAGTAGGATTTCAAATTTTAGTTAAGCACCACAGCTTTCGCTGACTTATATGCGCTTATATACCATAAATGGTTATTATTTAAAAGCTAAATATTTTTGTATAATTTATTGATAACGCAAACCAATTGTTAGCCTATGCAGAATAAGCCTTACTGTTTAAATACAACACAGGTTTTTCAAAAACTATACCACATTAATTACCTTGATAGGGTAGGGGTTTCTAAAAGTAATTTTAAACGATTGGTTTTGTATAAACCAAAATTACAGCAGATAAGTATCAGAATAAAAATAAAAAAGAATGAGGCTTTCTTGCATTTAAGAAAGCCTCATTCTTTTTATATAAAATTAAAACTACTCTACCGTAACACTCTTAGCCAAGTTACGCGGTTGGTCAACGTTGCAGCCACGCATAACAGCTATGTGGTAGCTTAATAATTGTAAAGGTACAACCGAAACTAGCGGCACTAAACAATCTTCGCAAGCCGGTATTTCAATGGTATAATCTGCCATACTTTTTACAATTTCATCGCCTTCGGTAACAATTGCAATAATGGTTCCTTTGCGGGCTTTTACTTCTTGTATATTGCTTACTACCTTTTCGTAACTGCTATCTTTAGTCGCCACAACCACTACAGGCATTTCTTCGTCAATCAAAGCAATAGGGCCATGTTTCATTTCGGCGGCAGGGTAGCCTTCGGCATGTATGTATGATATTTCTTTAAGTTTTAAAGCACCTTCTAATGCAACTGGGAAATTATATCCGCGTCCTAAATACAAGAAATTACGTGAGTCTTTAAATATCTCAGCTATGTATTTTATTTTATCATTGGTCAATAAAACTTTTTCAACCAATTTGGGTATGTTTTCTAATTCGCTTAATATTTGATGAAAACGTGATGTTGTAAGTGTTCCTTTCTTTTGTGCAATGTGCAATGCCATAAGCGTAAGCACAGTAATTTGTGCAGTAAATGCTTTGGTTGACGCTACACCAATTTCGGGGCCAGCGTGTGTGTATGAACCTGCATGTGTGGCACGTGCAATGCTTGAACCTGCCACATTACAAACGCCAAAAACTGTTGCACCTTTTTGTTTTGCCAATTCTATTGCAGCCAAGGTATCAGCCGTTTCGCCACTTTGCGAAATAGCAATAACAACATCGTGTTCATTTACAATTGGGTTGCGGTATCTAAACTCCGAAGCATATTCAACCTCAACAGGCACACGCGTTAAATCTTCAATTAAATATTCGGCAACCAAACCAGCGTGCCAACTAGTGCCACATGCTACAATAATAAAGCGATTTGCATTCATTATTTTTTTCTCGTACTCGTTAATGCCACCCATGCGCACATAGTTTTCGTTGGTATTCATACGCCCACGCATACTATCTAAGATGCTACGTGGTTGTTCAAAAATTTCTTTGAGCATAAAATGCGGATAACCACCTTTTTCAATGGCTTCCAAATTCATTTCAAGCTCTTGTATGTAAGGCGTTTTGCTTACATTTTCAATGGTAATTAATTTCAGTTTTTCGCCACGGCGTATTACTGCAATTTCTTCTTCCTCAAGGTAAACTACATTTTTTGTGTATTCAATAATTGGTGTAGCGTCTGATGCGCAAAAGAATTCATCTTCGCCAACCCCAACCACCAATGGGCTGCCTTTTTTAGCGGCTACCAATAAATCTGGGTCGTTTTTATCCATCACAACAATTGCATAAGCACCCGCAACTTCATTTAAGGCTAGGCGAACACTTTCTACCAAATCGTGGTTATCTTTTTGCTGAATTTCCTCAATTAAATGTATTAAAACTTCTGTGTCCGTATCACTCAAAAATACGTGTCCTCGTTTTATTAATTCTTGTTTTAATGGATTATAATTTTCGATAATACCATTGTGTATTATGGCTAAATTACCGTTGCCCGAAAGGTGCGGGTGCGCATTAACATCATTAGGTACACCATGTGTAGCCCAACGAGTATGCCCTATACCTATGGTTGACGATGTATTTTTTGAATCTACAAATTCAATTAAATCAGAAACTTTTCCTTTGCATTTATAGGTGGTTAAATTACCATCTATATTTAGTGCAACACCTGCACTATCATAACCACGATATTCTAATCTTTGTAAGCCTTTTAAGATTATTGGATAGGCTTGTTTTTTGCCTATATACGCTACAATTCCACACATATTATTTTAAAATTTGGTATAGTTAATAGTTAATTTTATGTTGTTTTTCCCTTGCAACACAACCTTACTTGGTGTATTGTTTCGGTTATCGCAAGATATAAAAAATCCTTTAATTTTTATGTTATCATTAATAAAACGTTGTAAAGTTTTGGCAATGTTAAACTTATATAAATTCAAATCAGCATATACAAAACCATCGGTATTAAACGCACCTGTTTCATAACCATCAGCCAATTCCACTTTTTTGTTATCAGCATCCAAATACCACATTTTTAGCCGCGGAACTTTTAGCAAGCTACCTGTTAATGTTGTATTTATTGGTATTTCTAAGTTTGCTTTTACTATGGATATTGGTAATGAATCTTTAAATAAATTATCAATATTAAAATTTAAAATACCATTGGTTGAAGCCATGCCTTGTAGGTAAATATTTTCAGCATCGCTATTGGTATTATTTAGTATCGATGTCAGTTTTAAGGAGTGCACATTATTATAAATATTCACGCGGCGACAACCAGTTATAATTCTTAAATTTAAGTGTTTAATAGCAGTGTCGGCTGACATATTTAACTTATAATTTATTACTAATTTTGTTAGAACTGATTTCAAATTAAAGGTAGAAATATTGCCTGTACCAGCAGCTTGGCTTGCCATTAAAGATTTGAAATAAAGTCCTTTGAATACTGATAGTAATTTTTCATCACTCAACAGAGGGTCTGCATCACTAGGAAATAAATTACTAAATATGCTTGGGTTGAGTTTCATGCAAATAACACTAACCGAGGAGTCTCCAAGTGGAGTGGTAATTAACTTTACTGGTTCGGGCAAAAATACTGTATCGAGCACCGGATTTGAACTTACATAATCACTAGCTTTTAGGTTGCTGTATAAAGTAGCACTTGTACTTAAATTTTGGTCTAATTTAAAAATTTGAAGATGCTGAATGTCTTGTGCATTTGCAAAGCTGCCGTATCCGCTTCCGTTGTAGTCTAATTGCAAATAAGCAGAAACAACTGTAGCCCCTTGTGCAAGACTTACTTCACTATAATTTGTGGTATTTGTTGCGGGCAATCTAAACTCCGTAATAAACGATGAATTTAAAATGCCAAATTCTGCATCATTATAGCTGCCAAAAAAATTATTTGCACAAGCTACTTCATCTGTAATTAAAAAAGTATCGGCTACGGTTTCATTTGTAAAATTGTTTAACACAATTGTTTTGTGTCCTTTGTATAAATCGGTTGGGGCAATGCCCACACCCAAGTTATCACTTTTTTTGCATGAAGAAATAAGGGTAGCAAATAAAAAAATTGTTGCGGAAATTAATGTAAATTTCCGCAACAATTGCTTTGTAAATGTAGTTTGATACATAGTAAAATATAAAATGCAAATTAAAATTGCATTTGCTTAGGCAGGCTCTGTAGTTTCTTCTAAAACGGTTTCGTAAAAGTTTGAATAGGCGTCTTGGTACTCTTCTAAATTTTTATAATCTAAAAATAATTTGTCCGATTTTTTAATGTACTTTGCTACATCGGCATTTATAGTTTCTGCACCTTGTATTACTGCATCAGCATTATCAATAGCAAATTTTTGAACATTCAAATAAGTAGGGTCTTTAATACCTTTAAGGTCTGCATCTTCTATACCTGTCATTTGTATTTTTGGAGCATATTTTTTGTTTAATGCTGGCGAAAAATCATCATCAAACACATTATAAACAACTTTTGCTTCGGCAAATAAAGGGTCATCTTTGTAAACTTTTTTTACCAAAATACCCATTGGTGCTGTAAACCAGCCGTTGCAGTGAATAATATCTGGCTGCCATCCTAATTTGCGAACAGTTTCTATAACGCCACGGCAAAAGAAAACAGAACGTTCATCGTTATCAGCAAAAAAATTACCATCGCCATCTTGTAAAATAGCTTTGCGTTGAAAATACTCTTCGTTGTCAATAAAATAAACTTGCATGCGGCTTTGTTGAATACTTGCCACTTTAATAATAAGCGGATGGTCAGAATCGTTAACAATAATATTCATCCCGCTAAGGCGAATAACTTCGTGTAATTGGTTTCTACGTTCATTTACGCAGCCATAACGCGGCATAAATGTTCTAATTTCTCTACCTCTTTCTTGGGCGCCCTGTGGTAGGTAACGTCCAATAATTCCCATGGGCGTTTCAGCTACATAAGGTGTAATTTCTTGCGATACGAAAAGAACTTTTAATTTTTTCATTGAGCTTTATTAAATTTGAAAAATGAATAGTAACAGAAATGCGTTACAAATAATTGGCGTCAAAAGTAAAGAAAATTATTCAATAAATAAAAGTTTATTAATGTATGTTTGACGCCTTTCAAAAATTATGGCTACCAAATTATATTTTTTATGATAGTTTATGAGACTGTAAGCGGCTTACAAAAGCACCTATCTAATTTAGGAAACAAAAAAATAGGCTTTGTACCTACTATGGGTGCGCTGCACAATGGGCATTTGGCCCTTATTAAAATTGCAAAACAACACTGCGACATTGTAGTTTGTAGCATTTTTGTAAACCCCACACAATTTAATAATGCCAAAGATTTGGAAGTTTACCCCCGCACAATTGCGAGTGATAGCAAAATGTTGGAGGATGAATTTTGTGACATATTATTCGCACCAAGCGTTACCGAAATTTATATACCCAGCGAAACCGAAAAACTTGAGAGTATAAATTTTGGGTTGCTCACAACCATTATGGAAGCCGCTTACAGGCCAGGACATTTTGATGGTGTGGTTGCAGTTGTAAAACGATTGTTTGAAATTGTGAAACCACAAATTGCTTTTTTTGGCGAAAAAGATTACCAACAATTATGTGTAGTAAAACAATTGGTAAGCACTTATAATTTTGATATTGAAATTGTAGGCTGCCCAATAATTCGCGAGACTGACGGATTAGCAATGAGTAGCCGAAACATGAACCTAAGTAGTGATGAAAGAAATGCAGCGGCAGAAATTCCTGAAATTTTAAAAGCTGCAGTTGCAAAATTTACCACTCTTTCTGCCAAAGACATAAAAGAATGGGTAGTTAAGCAATTGGCAAATCACGCCATTTTAAAATTAGAATATTTTGAATTGGCACACAATAATACACTTCAACTTTTGGAGGATGAAGAAATAAATGCAAAAGATGCAAGGGCATTTATAGTAGTGTTTGCAGGCAAAACTAGGTTGTTGGATAATATGGTTTGTTAGGTTTTGTAACATTAAAACACATATCTTCATTTCTAAATATAAAAAGCCCCTTTCGTTGCTGAACGAGGCTTTTAAAATTTGCAAAAATCTTAGAATGGTAAATCGTCTTCTTGCGATGTGGCTGATATAAATGTCTCAGCTGCTGATGTTACTGGCGCATTTTGTTGAAGCCCAACATTTGTATTGTTGGCTGGTGCAGAATTTGCAACACCTGCGTTTTCAACTTTCCATGCTTCAATAGTATTAAAGTATTTTACTTCGCCTTGAGGGCTATTCCATTCGCGGCCACGCAAGTTAAATGATACTTTAACCTCTTGCCCAACCTGAAAAGGCTCAATAAGGCTGTTACGGTCTTGCGTTAGCTGAAAACTAACATGTTGAGGGTACTGACTGCTGTTATCTGTAACAACAAAATCGCGTTTTTTAAATTTTTCTGAAACTACTTGTTCATCAAATTTTACTTTAAGGGTTCCTGTAAGTGTAAACATTATATATAAATTAATTGATTAATAAATCTAATTTGTGTTGTATGCCGCCACCATAATACTTAATGCAAGTTCTACCTTGTGCATGGCCAAATATTTTTTTGCGAAAGTATGAATATAAAATTCTTTTTCAAGTGCCTCATTATTTACATGTTTTGATAAATACTCTTGCAAGCCTTTATTCACAATGGTTTCGAGTGCTTCATTTTTTGTTGGAAACTTTTCAACATTTCCCAACATCCCTAAATCGTTGCCGGTAAACACATTGCTATTTTTAATATAATTGGGTAAATTGTCTATCCCGATGCCCAATGTTGTTAGTGGTTTCGTTACTTCAAAAAGGGCATTGCCAAAAGCTTTCGTGTACCAGTTTTCGCCCAAGCGTCCAACAAGTTTAATTTTTTGTTGGTCAATTTTATCATTTGTAAGTACAGTTTCAGAAACATGTATTTTTAAAATTTCACAAATAATTAAGATGCCTGCACCGCCATTTTCGCCCATGGGCATTGTTTGCTGCACTTTACACTCAAATTGTACTGGTGATTCTTTCACGCGTTTTGGCTTTACCAAATCACTGTCAATAGCAGTAAAGCCAGCTTTCAAAAACTCATCAACACCTTTTGCATATTCAGTACTGGCAAGTGAAGTCTGCTGCACCATGTCATAATTTACAACATTTATTACAACTTCTGGGTGTTTCAAAATATTTTCGTAGGTATGTTTAGTGGTGTTATCACGCACACGTCTTGCAGGCGAAAATATAGCTATTGGCGGGTTGCTACTAAATACATTGAAAAAACTAAAAGGGCTTAAATTATTCACACCATTTTCGTCAACTGTGCTTGCAAAGGCAATTGGGCGCGGCGCAACAGCCGAAGTAAGAATTGCTTGTATTTTATTTGGTGAAATTTCACTAACAACGTAAGATGGCATATTTAATTTTTGAAAAGCCAAAATTATTATTTTTTGAAGATTTATTTTATGAATTTGCAAATATTTGTTTTACTAAAAAAACATAGAAATTTTTAGCACAAAATTTCTTACTTTCACGCCCTTAAAAAAAATTGATGGAAGATTTAAGAATTGAGAAGTTAGAAATTAAAAACATTGGCCCTTTTGCTGATGCAACTTTTACTTTCCCTGAAAAGAAAGATAAAACAAAAGCAGAAATACATATTTTTACAGGAGAAAACGGTACTGGGAAAAGTACAATTTTGCAGGTGTTGGCATCAGTTTATTCCCATGACTTTAAGAATAGTAAATTTAAGGAATTCTTCAAATTTTCTATTTTATTTAATGATAAGCATGAATTTGAGATGCCACATATATTAGGTAAAAATTATACTGAGACAGTATATGAATTATTAAATTATTTTGACTATGTTAAAAATGGTACTTTTGCATTAAATCATCATGAGGAATATGATTTTGCATTTTTTGCTTATCCAGGAAATAGAAAGTTTGGAACTATAAATAATCAGTCAAGCCACAAAAAAGAAATAAATCATCCGCTTCAAAATAGTCTGAATTTTTACTATGAAGATAATTACAATGAGTTTCATAATTGGATTGAAGATTTATTAAACCAATATGCTAATGCTAGACTTGTTTCAGATATTTTAACTGCCAATAAATATTACAAATCAATTGCTCTAATTCAAAATATAATAGAAAGCATTTGTGGACTCAAGGTCGAATTTAAAATGCAATATAATCCCGAATTAAAACTAGTTATATCAATTGACAACCAAACATTAGATATTTCCGTTTTGCCTGATGGTTTAAAATCTATGCTTAGTTGGATTTCTAATTTAATTATGCGCATGGATAGGCTGAAATGGAAAGATGATTTAGAAATTACCAAACGTCGTTTTATTTTATTTTTAGATGAAATTGATATTCACTTGCACCCAGCTTGGCAACTTAAAATTTTGCCAGTAGTGCAAGAAGTTTTTAGCAATGCACAAATATTTGTTTCTACACATTCGCCTTTTGTTATAGGCTCGGTAGATGGCGCTTATGTGCATAAACTAGAAAAAGTAAATGGTTTTAGTGTACAAGTTGGAGAACCTTTTTTTACCAATGATTCATTTAGTTACGAATATTTATTAAGTGAAATATTTGGAGTGAAAAGTAGGTTTGGCGAAGCAATAGAAAAGAAGCTAAACAGTTTTTCAAACTTGCGCACACAAATATTATATGCTGAAACTCCTAGCCCGAATGACATCGAGGAATTAAAAGAATTAAAAGGTTTTTTTGAAAAGGAAGAAAGCCCTGAAATTAGTTTAATGATTGGTGCTGAAATCAGGCAGTTAAAAAAATTGTTACCACATATAGAAATATAGTTTATGCTTAAATTAAATAGGAGTGATTGCCCTGATTATTTGCAGCAAAACAAAGAGGCTTGGACTAACAATTACATATCAAAATATAACATATCCATCTCAAATAAAGGCGCAACATTTAGTTGGCCTACTTTAACTGGGAAAAAGTTGAATCATTTACTTTTAGTTGATTTAGCAATTGATACAGCGCATCATTGTTCTTTTTGCGATAACCATAATTTCAGAGATGCTGATATTACTATTGAACATTTTTACCCTAAAGCAAATTCTATTTATTTGCAATTAGCCTATGATTGGCACAATTTGTTTTATTCTTGCTTTCCGTGCAATAAAAGTAAGTTAGAAATAGTATCGGAATTACTACTTAAACCAGATGCATTAGATTATAATTTTGAAAAATATTTTTGGTTTGATTATACAGACGATTATCATTTAAAGCCAATGCCAAAGGTAAGCAAAATAGAAAAACAAAAAGCACAATTTACTATTGACACATTTAAGTTAAATGAAAAAGGATTGCGTAATGCCAGACGAATAGCACATAACGACAAAAATAATTTATAAATTAATTTTAACGAAAGACCCTTTCGTTTTTTAGACTATATATAAACAAGCACAACATGGAACTACCAACTAAATACGACTCGAAACAAACCGAAGACAAATGGTATAAATACTGGTTAGACAACCAATATTTTAAATCGACGCCTGATGAGCGTGAACCATACACAATTGTGATACCGCCACCAAACGTAACGGGAGTGCTGCACATGGGGCACATGCTTAACAATACAATACAAGATGTGTTGATACGTCGTGCGCGTATGCAAGGCAAAAATGCTTGTTGGGTGCCTGGTACAGACCATGCAAGTATTGCAACCGAGGCAAAAGTGGTTGCATTGCTCAAAGAAAAAGGAATAAATAAAGCTGATTTGAGCCGCGAAGATTTTTTGAAATATGCTTGGGAATGGAAAGAAAAATATGGTGGCATTATCCTCAAACAACTAGAGAAATTAGGTGCTTCATGCGATTGGGATAGAACCAAATTTACGATGGATGCCGATATGAGTGATGCTGTGCACGATGTTTTTATTGACATGTACAATAAGGGTCATATTTACCGTGGTGTGCGCATGGTAAACTGGGACCCACAAGGCTTAACAGCTTTAAGCGATGAAGAAGTTATTTACAAAGAAGTAAATTCAAAATTGTATTATGTAAAATATAAGATAGATGGCACGGCGGATGAATGGATTACCATAGCAACCACACGTCCCGAAACTATTTTAGGTGATACCGCTGTTTGCGTAAACCCTCATGATGAAAAATATTTTCACTTAAAAGGAAAGCATTGCATAATACCAATAGTAAACCGTGTTGTGCCAATTATTTTTGATGAATATGTAGATAAAGATTTTGGAACAGGTGCGCTAAAAGTTACGCCAGCACACGATATTAACGATTATAATTTAGGTATAAAATATAATTTAGAAGTAATTGATACCATCGAAAATAATGGTACAATGAGCAATGTAATTGTTACAAATGGTAGTGAAGCTGCTTCAAAATATGTAGGGCAAGACAGGTTTTTTGTTCGCAAAGAAATTATAAAAGACCTTGATGAAGTGGGGCATGTTGTTAAGATTGACGACATTAAAAACAAGAACGGATACAGCGAACGTACCAACGCTGTAATTGAGCCAAAGCTTAGTATGCAGTGGTTTTTGAAGATGGGCCACATAAGCAAACCAGCATTAGACAATGTGCTGAATGGTGAAATAAATTTGATACCCGAAAAGTTTGTAAACACCTACAAACATTGGATGGAAAATGTACACGATTGGTGCATTAGCCGCCAACTTTGGTGGGGACAACGCATACCAGCATGGTACGACACTAAAGGAAATACGGTTGTAGCAAAAACACTTGCCGAAGCCGAGAAACTTTATGAAAGCAAGTTTGGGAAAGTCCTCCCTTTAGGGGAGGATTTAGGTGGGGCTAGTATTGCTCTTTCACAGGATGAGGACGTTCTTGACACTTGGTTTTCTTCGTGGTTGTGGCCTCTAACGGTGTTTGATGCAAATGTTGTAAAGAACGGTTGGGACAAAGCCAACGATGAATTAAAATATTATTATCCAACAAATGATTTGGTAACTGCTCCCGAAATTTTATTTTTCTGGGTAGCGCGTATGGCTATTGCAGGTTATGAATACACAGGAAAAAAGCCTTTTACAAATGTTTACCTTACGGGAATTGTACGCGATAAACAAGGGCGAAAAATGAGCAAGAGTTTGGGCAATAGTCCCGACCCTATTGAGTTGATAGAAAAATACGGTGCCGATGGTGTGCGCACCGGAATGTTATTTTGTAGCCCAGCCGGAAACGATTTACCTTTTGATGAAAGCACCTGCGAACAAGGTAGAAATTTCAGTAATAAAATTTGGAATGCGTTTCGTCTTTTGAAAAGTTTTAATGTGGACGAAAATTTGAAGCAAGATTCAACTTCCAAAATAGCAGTAGATTGGTTTGAAAATAAATTTAATCAAGAACTTACTGTAATCAACGATTTATATTCTCGTTACCGAATTTCAGAGGCTTTGATGGCAACTTACAAATTGGTATGGGATGATTTCTGTGCTTGGTATTTAGAGATGATTAAGCCAGCGTTTGTTGATGGAATTTCTCAACCTATTGATGCAATAACTTATAATAAAACCATTGCGTTTTTTGAAAAATTATTGAAAGTATTGCATCCATTTATGCCATTTATTACCGAAGAAATTTGGCATTTAATTGCAGACAGAAAAACGAATGAAGCAATTATTGTTGCCGAATGGCCTATTGCCACAAGCGTAAACAACGCACTAATAAAACACATGGATGCCGTTATTGAAATTATTTCTAACATCAGAAACATACGTAACCAAAAAGGAATTTCGCCAAAAGAAAAACTAACGCTTTGCGAAAAACTTGCTGATGCTGCACCTATAAAGGATTTTGACGCATTGCTTTGCAAAATGAGTAATTTAGAAAAGGTAGAATATGTAACAGAAAAACCGCAAGGAGCAATTTCGTTTATGGTTGGTAACACCGAATTTTACATTCCGCTTTTGCAAAGTGTGGATGTAGAGACAGAGACAAAAAAGCTTACACAAGAATTAGAATATGCCAAGGGGTTTTTAGAAAGTGTAATGAAAAAGTTAGGCAACGAAAAATTTGTAGCCAACGCCAAACCCGAAGTAATAGCAAGCGAAAACAAAAAACGCGAAGACGCTGAAAATAAAATAAAAGTGTTAGAAGAGGCGCTGGAGGGGATGAGGTAGAAAGTATGGTAAACAAAGTTATAGCATCTGAAAGATTTTCTAGAATACTAACAGAACTTCCACGTTCAAGGTCAAGTGAAAATGAGATAAGAATATACGATTCATATTATGATTTCCCAATAATATTCACGTGCCCAAAATGTAAATACAAATTAAACTTTGTATAAGCGGATTTTAATAAACATGTTTGCAAAACGTTCTCAAATTTGAACTTAAATGATAGTAATATCATTTACAATTTCATTAAAAAAAATAAATTAGAAAATTGTGAGAAGTTAGATTTTTATTGCCCCATTTGTAATATGCCCGTTTGTGTTATTTTTTCTTCTTGGCTTCACTTGACAATTAACCATGAGCTAAATTTGTTTTAGAAATTGTTGATGAATGATTAGCTCTAAAAAATCGCACTACCCAGCAATAACAACCCAAAATGAATAAGTAAAGAAACGAAACACAAAAAATACTATTTTTGAAACTAAAAAAAAGATAACTCATGCCAGTAATATCAATGTTTTACGGAATAATTGTTCGAATGTTTTTTATGGATAATAAAGAACATAAACTACCGCACATTCATGTTGAGTATGCCGATGACTCTGCTGTTATTGCCATTCCTGATGGATTTGTTTTAGCGGGAAGTTTACCTAAAAGCAAATTAAAATTAGTTGAAGCCTGGGTTGAAATTCATAAAGATGAGCTGATGGCCGATTGGACTCTGGCAATTAAAGGAGAACAACTTTTTAAAATTGAAGCACTAAACTATATGACACATAAAATAAGTACGCTAGAATTACAGGATAATTATCAATTATTACTTGAGTTTGATAATGGCACTAAAAAGCTATTTAGCATGTTACCCTATTTGGATGCACCTGTTTTTAGAATTCTAAAAGATGAAGCTATTTTTAGACAAGTAAAAAATCAAAATTCATTTATAGAATGGCAACCTTATGAAATTGATTTAAGTGCCGATACTCTTTGGCACGATGGTGTTAAATTTCAATGAGTAACAAAAAAGCAACAGAAAATTTTAAAAAGAATTACTGCAGGAATTTTCAAACCCCAAAGTCGTAGAGAACCCCAAAGAAAACCTTTGCGAAACCTTGGTTTACTTTGCCTCTCTTGCGGTAGAAAATCTGTTCAGCTTTTTAAAATTCAACTCCTACATTTACAAAAAAATAAAAATAACATGATAAACTGGCAACATCATATCGTAAGTAATCCTGAAATTTTATTTGGCAAACCGACCATAATAGATACTCGTATTTCTGTTGATTTAATTTTAGAAAAATTAGCTAATGGCGATACGCTACAAGATTTGTTAGACGCATACCCAAGTATTTGAATTAACGATTTGCAAGCATGTTTTGCATTCGCTTCCGACACCATTAAAAATGAAGTAATACTTTCTAAAGCATCATAATATGGAGCTTGTAGCCGATGAAAGTGTTGATTTTGGAATTATACAATTGCTTAGAAACAATAATGTAATTGTATTTTCAATTGCCGAAAGCAATGCTCGAATTTCTGATAAAGAAGTGATGACGATTGCAAATTCAAAACTAGAATTATTGATTACCGAAGCCAAAGACTTTGGAGAGTTAACTCATAGGTTAAAGTTAAACCATTGTGGTATTTTAATTAATCAGATTGGCTGATTTACCCAGGAAGCAAAGTTTGACTTACGCATCAGATACTAATTCTAATTATAAAATAGTCCAAACTATTTTGTAATTTTAGAATAGTTAGTGCCAATACTAGATGAAAATATTACATTCAGGTGTAAACGAAATTGGACTATACAATACAAACTAGGTTTTCAAATTATCAATAAGTATAACCTTATATATTCTTATATGCCTTAAATGGTTGTTTTTTTTAAACCAACTTGTTTTGGTATACATTGAATATACAATCGGTATGAAATGATTATAGAACACTTTCTGAAACTTCAAAACGCCTTTTCTGTATTAACCCCAAATTTGTTGAGAATTAGAAGCCTTTAAAATAAAAATTTTGAATCAGCATGCAAAAGAAAAACCTTTGTAAATCATACATAATTTTGCGTTCAACATGTCGCCAATAATATTTCTGCACTAAAGCAAAATAGGTTTTCAAATTACAAATGGTTGTAGTCTTATATGCCTTATCACTTTAATAGCAAACGTCACTGATTGTTCATTTTTTATAAAACTAAATGTTTTGGGATAACTAAAAACTATTTTTCCCAAAAGTCTAGTTACAGCTTTTGGATTTGCAAAATGGTACAGAATTAATAGCTAAGAAACATTCAAAAACGAATTTTTTATACCCGTTGCCCTGAATCTTTATCCACACAATTAGCATAATCAAACTATTATTATATTTTTGTATTCCTTAAAAAAAAAATTAGAAAGAATGTTAGAAAACACGGACAACCCAATTGTTGATGATGCACAAGATGCTGCATCATTAAACCCTGAAACTGCGCCTATTGCAAACGATGTTACTTCGCTTGTAAATGATGAGTCAACCAATGTAGTTAGCGAAGACGCAGCTATTGAGCCAATTGCTGCTGAGGCAATAATTGAACCAATTATTGAAGCCAAAACCGAAGAGTTAGTAAGCGAAGTTATTGCTCCAGAAGTTGTAAACGAACCAATTGTTGCTGATGCAAAAGTTGAAGAAGTTGCAGCCGTTGCAACTTTGGATGACGAACCTGCCGAAACACATGAAGATGGCGTAAAATTGGATGAGTTAACACCACTCGAAAACTACATTTTACTCTCACAAAAAGAGTTGATTGATAGAATGAATGAGGTGTGTAATAACAATGATGTGCAAGGCAACAAGCGCATTGTTAAAGCCATACGCGAAGCTTACAGACAGCACCAACGTGATGAAACTGCAAGCAACTTAGCAAAATTTAAAGAAGACGGTGGCGACCCAAAAGAGTTTGAACCAATTGTAAATCCGCTTGACGAAACTTTTAACGATTTACAGAAAAAATTTAACCAAAAAGTTGCTGACGAAAACAAAAGGAAAGAAAGAGAATTGCAAGACAATTTGAAACAACGACTGCTTTTAATTGAGGAAGTAAAACAAATTGCTGACTCGCAAGCAGGTGCCGAAAGTTTAAGTAAAGTACACGAAATACAAGCCAAATGGCGCACAGTAGGCCTAGTGCCAATAGCTGAAATAAATACTACATGGCAAAATTTTAATCATCATGTAAATAGATATTTTGATGGTATTAAATTTATTAAAGAATTACGCGAACTTGATTTTAAAAAGAACCTAGAATTAAAAACTGCATTGTGCGAACGTGCCGAAAAATTTATTGTTGAAGAGTCTTTAAAAATTGCCATTGAAGGTGTAAGAATATTACAATCGCAATGGAAAGAAATTGGAGGCACTACAAGAGAAAGTAATGAAATTATTTGGCAACGCTTTACATCGGCAATTGACCATGTGTATGCACGCCAAAAAGAATATATTGAAAGTAAACGTGGCGAACAAGAAGTTAATCTTGCCAATAAAAAAGAGATTATTGTAAGGATGAAAACCCTTGCGGAAAGTGAGCCTACCACAAATAACGAATGGAAAGAAAAAGCAGCTGAGGCCGAAGTATTAATGGCAGAATGGAAACAAACCGGCTTTGCTAACAGACTTGATAATGATACTATTTGGGCTGAATTTAAAGGCTTGCGCGATGGTTTTTACAAACGCCGAGATGACCACTATGAGAAAATAAATGCAGTATATCTAAATAACTTAAAGGCAAAAACCGAATTGTGTATTGAGGCGGAACGCTTAAAGGAAAGTACCGATTGGAAACAAACTTCAACAGCCATTAGAAAATTGCAAGATGATTGGAAAAAAACTGGTGTGGTTCAACAAAGACATTCCGATAAAATTTGGTTTCGTTTTAGAAGTGCTTGCGACAAGTTTTATGAAAATATGAAACTTCATTTTGCTGAAGCCGACAAATCAAACGCAGAGAATTTGATTGCAAAAGAAGACCTGATAAAGCGTATTGAAATTTTTGAATTGTTAGAAGATAACAATGAAACTATTGAAATCTTAAAAGCTATGCAAGCTGATTGGATGGGAATTGGACACGTACCTTTTAAAGAAAAAGAACGCCTAAATAATGCTTATCGTAAAGCTATGGATGCACAGTTTGATAAAGTACGTGGGCGAATGGGCGAACAAAATAAAAACTTGTTTAAGGCTAAATACCACGATGTAAGTAGCAATCCGAAAACAAACGATAGGTTACGCGAAGACAAAACAAGGCTGCAAGAACGCATCAAAAAAATACAAACAGAAATTGCGCAACAAGAAAATAACATTAGTTTTTTTGCCAAAAGTAAGAATGCTGATTCTGTTTTAAAAGAGGTGAAAGGCAAGATTGAAGCCGCACACAATGAAATGAAAAAGTTGCGTGAACAAATTAAATTAATTGACAATTTAAAGGCGGAAACCGAAAAACCAAAAGAAGAAGCAAAAACTGAGGAGTAATATTATTTTTCAAAACGAAAAAAAGAGGCTATAATACATAAAATTATAGCCTATTTTTTTGTTAGTTATATTGGTAATTGTAGCGGGCAAAAAACATTGCGAGTACTAATATTTGGAATGGTTAATATGGTTGTATTAATATTTTTCGGACTATTTTTAAATAATAAAGGTATTAACTTCTGCAATTTAATTGGTATTATTTTGTTAGAAAATAAATTACTAAAAACCATTGCAGAATAAGAATCAATGGCACTCCCAACTTAAAGTACCATTTGTTTGTTTTGTGATTTTCGCCAACATACATTCCTAAAACAGAGCCTATACTGCCGCCAAGCAAAGCAAGGCTTTTTCGGCAATACGTTGACGTTTTTTTCGTGCTTGGTATTTATCAAACCTATAAACTATAAAAGCTATAAGGTTAATTGTAACCAAATAAATAGCTAATAAATTGGTTGTATTAAATTGCAAAATATTGTTTACTTTATTATTTTATAAACGAAAATTAGTAAGCAATAAATTTATTTTTTCGGGCTTAAACCAAAATAGGAGGGAGGCAGTAATTACGCCAAAAATATTAGCCGCAAAATCCAATATATCAGCACTGCGGTCAATAAAAAAATACCCTTGGCATAGCTCTAACAGCCCACCATAGCCTATACAAATTATAGATGTTATATAGAAAATATTTTTTTGTTTAAAGTCTAAATAATAAGGTTTTAAACAAAAAATTTGAAGTATAAAAAACAAAGATGCATGTACAAATTTATCGAAACTAATAATTTCTAACCAGCTTATTGTTGGTAAATCTTTACCTGGAATAGCACACAAAATACCAATAAAAAATGCCCACAAAATTGCAGGCATTAACTTTTTGAATTGCATTTATTTAGTGCCCTATTAATTGTTTGTATGCCGCAGCATCCATTAATCCTTCAATCTCGGTGGCATTGCCAATACTTATTTTTACCAACCAACCAGCACCATAAGGGTCATTATTCACAGTTTCTGGCGCGGCTTCTAAGCTACCATTTACTTCTAAAACTTTACCACTCAAAGGCATAAACAAATCCGAAACTGTTTTTACAGCTTCCACTGTTCCAAAAATTTCTTCGTGTGCCAAGGTTTCGCCCTCAGTTTCAATTTCAATATATACAATATCACCCAATTCGCTTTGCGCAAATTCAGTAATTCCAATATATGCTACATCGCCTTCTACACGAACCCATTCATGGTCTTTGGTGTATTTTAAGTTTTCTGGAAAATTCATTTTATTTTGATTTTTTATTGCAACAAACCTATAATAAATTTATAAATTTCAACATAAATATTTTAGTGCTTTTTATTTTAAAAGGTAATATTCTTAAAATTTATTTACCATTTTGTTTTCTGCTACAAAAAAACAAAAAAATCATGTACGTTTGCCGCAAATTATATAACGTGTCTCTACAATCAATGACGGGTTTTGGTAGGAGCCAAGCCCAATACAGCGCAAAAAAAGTTACTATAGAAATTCGTGCGCTTAATAGCAAACAGTTCGATTTGAATATGCGCCTGCACTCCTTTTACAAGGAAAAGGAATTTGACCTTCGTAGTATACTTTCAAAGCAGTTAGAACGGGGCAAAATTGACTTTGCCATTTATGTTGAAGAAAGTAATGAAGCCACAAATGTTAGCATCAATAAATCTTTGGCAATTGCATATTATAATGAACTTAAATCCTTAGCCAAAGAAATAGCTGAACCACATATAAATTATTTAGATTTATTAGTACAAATGCCTGATGTGCTAAAGGCGGAACGTATTATTTTGAGTACTGATGAGTGGGAATTTATTCAAAAATTATTGGCAGAAAGTATCGCTAATTTCAAGAAATTTAGAAACGATGAAGGTCAAAATTTAGAAAATGATTTATTGCTCAGGGTTAATAATATAGATGCTTTATTAGAATCAATTGCGGCCTTTGATATTGGGCGATTAGAGAAGATGCGCGAAAAATTGAAAGGTAGCATTGAAACAATTATCGACCCTAAAAAAGTTGACCAAAATAGGTTTGAACAAGAGTTGATTTACTATTTAGAAAAGTTAGATATTACCGAAGAAAAAGTAAGACTAAAAACACATTGCAACTATTTTATTGATACTTTAAAAGAAGATGCACCTGGGCGAAAATTAGGTTTCATTTCTCAAGAAATTGGTAGAGAAATAAACACAATAGGTTCAAAGGCAAACTATGTAGAAATACAGAAAAATGTAGTATTAATGAAAGATGAATTGGAAAAAATTAAAGAACAACTTAATAATATTTTGTAATTTATCGCTTTGTGAATTCATTTGAAAGTAAAAATAAATGTATAATTTTTTCGGCGCCAAGTGGTGCTGGTAAAACAACGATTGTGCATTACTTATTAAGAAAATTTCCGCAGTTAAGTTTTTCCGTTTCTGCTTGTAGCCGCCATAAACGAAGCCATGAAGTTGATGGAAAAGACTATCATTTTTTAGGTGTCGAAGGTTTTAAAAATGCTATTTCAAATGATGCTTTTGTGGAGTTTGAAGAAGTGTATAAAGATAATTTTTACGGCACGCTTAAAAGTGAATTACAAAAAATTTGGGCTCAGAATAAGGTTGTAATTTTTGATGTGGATGTGATAGGCGGTTTGCATTTAAAAGAGAAATTTGGCGATAGTGCTTTGGCAATTTTTGTGCAAGCACCATCAATACAAGAATTAGAAAAACGATTGCGAACGCGACAAACAGAAACCGAGGAAAAAATATTGACACGAATTGCAAAGGCAAAACACGAAATGGATTTTGCTTCAAAATTCGATTATATTTTGGTAAATGAAGTGTTAGAAACTGCACAAAACACAGCCAAGAACCTGGTAGAAAACTTTTTGAAAGTTTAATATTATACCCTTAGTTTATCGAATATAAATATTGGATTTATTGAATAATCAATCATGTAACAGCAAGCTGAGTTTTCACATTTTCAAAATTAATTCTGATAGTGTTGATATGTTATTAATTTCTTGTTTGGATATTTTTTGAAAAGCAACCTAACTTTGGTTTACCAAATTAATATTTCTAACATTGGCAAAGCACAATTCAATAAAAAAAAAGAATGATAGCAGAAAACGATATTGATAAATTAAAACATTTGCTGAGCAACCCCCAACAAATTAGCATTGTTACGCACACCAACCCCGATGGTGATGCAATAGGTTCGTCATTAGGTTTGTACAATATTTTGATACAAAAAAAGCACAAGGTAAAAGTTATTGTTCCAAATTCTTTTCCTGAGTTTTTAAAATGGATGAAGGACAGTGAAAAAGTTTTGAATTACGAAACTAGTAAAGAAGAAGCAGATGCTTTTTTGCAAACCAGCGACATACTTTTTATGCTCGACTTTAATAACCTAAAACGTATAGATGAACTTGCTGAAATAGTTGAAAAAATTGATGCCTTTAAAATTTTGATTGACCATCACTTGCAGCCCGATGTAGTTGCAAATATTACAATAAGCGACACTACTGCTTGTGCAACGTGCCAAATGGTGTTTGAAGTTTTTGATTTATTAGGACAAAAAAATCTTATTAATAAAGAAGCTGCCGACTGCCTCTATTGCGGTATAATGACTGATACAGCAAGTTTTAGATTTGATACAACCACCGCAAAAACACATAAAATAATTGCGCAATTACTTGAAAAAGGCGTTGTAAAAAGTAATATACACGGTGCCGTTTATGACCAAAACACCTTATCTAAAATACAATTGGTAAGTTATTGTTTGAGTAATAATTTGAATTTGTACCACAACGGCAAAGTGGCTGTAATTACGTTAACCACTGAGGAGCAAAAGAAATTTGACATGAAAAAAGGCGATACAGAAGGTTTGGTAAACAACGGACTTTCTGTATTAGGGGTGCAAGTTTCTGCTTTCTTTTCACAAAAAGACGACATCATAAAAATTTCTTTCCGTAGTAAAAAAGACGTGGATGTAAATACTTTTGCACGCAAATATTTTGACGGCGGCGGACATAAAAATGCTGCTGGAGCAAAGAGTTTATTAGGCATGCAAGCTACTGTTGATAAGTTTATTGAACTATCAAAAGAGTTAGTGCCAAACAATTAATAAGTAAATAAGAATATATAAAATGAGTTTTTTTAGTAGGTTATTTAGCAAAGAAAAAAAAGAAGATTTAGACAAAGGTTTAGAGAAAACCAAAGAGAGTTTCTTTTCTAAAATTGCCAAAGCCATTGTTGGTAAAAGCACTGTTGATGCTGAGGTATAGATAAATTTAGAAGAAATTTTAATTGGCTCTGATGTAGGTGTAGAAACTACCCTTAAAATAATTGCACGCATTGAAGCACGTGTTGCAAAAAATAAATATGTTAATACATCCGAATTAAATTCAGTTCTGCGCGAAGAAATTTCAGCTTTGCTAAGTGAAAATAATTCGGAAAATGTTTCTGAGTTTTCTGTGCCAAAAACCAACGATGGCGAACCTTATGTGATTATGGTGGTTGGTGTAAATGGTGTTGGTAAAACTACTACAATTGGTAAGTTGGCGCACCAATTCAAATCAATAAATAAAAAAGTAATTATTGGAGCAGCCGATACTTTTAGGGCTGCCGCCGTTGACCAAATAAAAATTTGGGGCGAAAGAGTTGGCGTGCAAATTATTGAACAAGGCATGAATGCCGACCCTGCTGCTGTTGCTTTTGATACTTTAAAATCGGCAATTGCACAGAAATCCGATGTGGTAATAATTGACACTGCTGGGCGTTTGCACAACAAGGTAAACCTCATGAATGAGTTGAGCAAAATAAACCGTGTAATGCAAAAATTATTACCCAATGCGCCTCACGAAATATTGTTGGTACTTGATGCCTCAACAGGGCAAAACGCAATTGAACAATGTAGGCAATTTACAGCTGCAACAAATGTAAATGCTTTGGCACTTACAAAGTTAGACGGCACTGCCAAAGGTGGCGTTGTTATTGGTATTTCCGACACTTTTAAAATACCTGTCAAATATATTGGCGTAGGCGAACAAATGCACCAATTACAAGTATTTAATAAAAATGAATTTGTTGATAGTTTATTTAAGGGTACTGAGTAAATTTCAATTCTTATAGCCAATTATTCCTTCGAAATATATTCCCCCTCACTAAACCTTACTCAACTCATCTTTTAAATGAGTGATAATTGAAATATCTGTAGCATCAACTTTCTTTAAATCGGCTATCATTACGCTTATCCAATCGCCAAGGTGTATTGCATAAATGGCACGCTGAATAGGTGTTTCGCCTTTTGTTTCAATTTCAATAATGTTGTTGGTGTATTTATTAAATACCTCTTTACAAATTTCTAAACGCTTTACATTTCGAGAATAGTCCGTTGCATAGCGCCAAATAATAACTACAATATTGTCATTTTTTTCTGTCCATGCTACTAATTCATTGTGGTTCATTTCGGGCAACACGTGGTGCCAACACAACATTTTTGAATTTTCATTTATTTGTTGTCTAAACCGAATGCTTACGCCCTCTGTAGCGCCTAACGAGTATATTACGGGTAGCATATTTAGCAATCGCAAACTCAATGAATTTGCTTTGTGTTTAATGTCTTCAATTTCTGTGTTTAATAATTCGATAGATTTTTCTAATTCGGACAGGGCATTGCATTTGCAAATTTCAAAAAAATCAAACACATTAAAAAGTTGAGTTATTGAGTAACCAATGCAGCTTCGGGGTGGCATTCCACCTGGTATTATCACAATATCACAATTGTTTTGTATGGCTAATTCTTGTACTTTTCCGCCTGACGTAATGCAAACAATTTTTGCTTTTTTTGCAATCGCCATTTCCATTACATTTACGGTTTCCTCTGTATTTCCGCTATATGAACATATAATTACCAACGAATTTTCATTTATGTAAGCTGGTAAAAAATAATCTTTTATAATATTAATTGGCAATGAAGCCTTGTCTTCAATTAATTCTTTTACAATTGTTCCACCAATGCCAGAACCACCCAAGCCACTTATTAATACATTTTGTAATGTAGTTGTTGGCTTTGTAAACTTTGCATTTTGGGCTATTTCAATTGCTTTTTTTAGTTGTTGTGGAAATGCTGCCACTAATTCTGTCATCGTCATTTTTATATATTTTTTCTTTATTTAATGTTTAAATATTTCCACGCATAATTCCGTTTGAACTTTCTCTTATAAAATTAATTATTGTGGTTTTTTCTGGAATGTTTGGTGCTTCTAACTCAACAATGTTTAGTGCATTTGTAACATTATAACCTTTTACATAAATGGTTCTGTAAATGTCTTCAATCAATAAAATTGTTTCATTGCTAAAGCCTCTGCGGCGCAATCCTACCGAATTAATACCAACATAAGAAAGTGGTTCGCGGGCAGCTTTTACGTAAGGTGGCACATTTTTGCGCACCATGCTACCGCCAGTAATAAAACTATGCTCGCCAATTTTTACAAATTGTTGTACTGCAACCAAACCTTCTAAAATAGTGTAGTCGGCAATACTTACATGCCCCGCTAAATTTACACAATTGGCCAAAATAATATTGTTGCCTAACAAGCAATCATGCGCTACATGCACATAAGCCATAAGTAAGCAATTATCGCCAACTCGGGTAGTTAACTTATCATTTGTACCACGGTTTATGGTAACGAATTCTCTAATAATTGTATTGTTGCCAATGTGTGCGGTTGTAATTTCGCCACTGAATTTAAGGTCTTGCGGAATTGCGGAAATTACAGCACCCGGAAAAATTTTGCAATCGCTGCCAATGCGTGCACCATCCATAATGGTAACATTGGGGCCTATCCAAGTATTTTCGCCAATTTCTACATCGGCGGCAATGGTTGTAAAAGGTTCAATGGTAACATTGTTAGCAATTTTTGCTTGCGAATTTACTGAGGCTAATTTACTTATCATTCAACAGTTTCTTTGTGTTTAGATTTTAGAATGTGGCTAATATAGTTTTTTTATAATACATAAAACGTGGTTACTATTATGTTTTAATTTTTTAAGAAATACTTTTAAGCAAAATTATCTGTAATTTAATTTTTGCACATTCGAAATTGGATTTGTGTGCATCTTAGTCACAAAATTATATATGAAAAATCTTGTTGGTTTGGTTTTGATGGGTGGTAAAAGTGAAAGAATGACCACTGATAAAAGTCAGCTTCTGTATTATGAAATGCTGCAGTGTTATAAAGTATTTGAACTTCTTAAAAATGTTTGTGATGATGTTTATTTATTGTGCAACATTGCCCAAGCATCCCAAATAAAAAGTGGCTACAAGTTTATTATTGACGATGAGAAATTTGCTGGTAATGGCCCAATTTCAGGCTTGCTAACAGCAATTGAAAAATTTCCGAATCATTCATTTTTAGTAGTTGCTATTGATTACCCATATTTGCAATTTAAACATATTCAAGATTTATTGGAACACCGAAATAACAATTTTGATATTGTTTGTTACCGAAACAAAAGAGGTTATATTGAGCCGTTAATTGCAGTGTATGAAAACGTTTGTTTTAAGAATTTAATAAATTATTTTACTAATAATAAATATTCATTAAGGCTTTTTATTGAGCACCAAAATGCCAAAATTATTGAGCCTTTTGATGATGCTTTTTTGCAAAGTATTGATACTTTTGATGACTATATTGAAGCTAAAAACAAGATTAATATTAAGCTAAATTGAAACAAATTTCATTAAATAAAATTGAGATAATAAAAGTAATCGCAGGTATAAAAAATACTGAAAATGATTTGCTTGCAATTGAAGAACCGTTAGAAATAAAAATAGCAACTTCAATTGATAATTTAAAAATTCAAAAGAGTATTTCTGTTACAATGCGCACACCAGCTAATGACGCTGAGCTTGCACTTGGTTTTCTTTACACCGAAGGTTTAATTTCAAATGCAAATCAAGTTTTAAAAGTTGAAGAAAATTATTTGTTTCAAGAAAATGTTGTACTGATAACGTTGCAAAAAGAGGTAGAGTTAGACCTTAAAAATACCGAGAGAAATTTCTACACAACATCTAGCTGTGGCGTTTGCGGAAAATCTTCAATTGATGCCGTAATAAGTAAATTGTACCGTGCAAACATTAGTACAATAACCACTAAATCTTCAGTTTTAATCGGACTTGCAGACACACTAAGAAACAGCCAAGAGGTATTTAATAAAACTGGTGGTTTACATGCATCAGCAATTTTCGATAATGATGGTAAATTACTTTACATGCGCGAAGATGTTGGTAGGCACAATGCCTTAGATAAAGTTATTGGATACGCATTTCAAAACAATTTGCTGCCATTATCAAATTGCATTTTGCTGCTGAGTGGGCGCATTAGTTTTGAATTGGTACAAAAAGCAGCGGTTGCAGGTATTGCTATAATTGCTGCAATTGGCGCGCCGTCTAGTTTAGCGGTGCAATTGGGAACGGAGCAAAATTTGACTTTGATAGGTTTTTTAAGAGGCAATAACTATAATATTTATTGTGGCAGCCAACGAATTATTGATTAGAAGTGACGGAATAGTTTAGCTTCTAAAATTTATTCAGCAGTTTTTCTTTCCTTCGTAAAACATTTCTAACATAATCTTGTTCAACTAAAACAAATTTAATCCAATGAAAAAAATCTTATTTTCTTTATTCTCACTAATCATTTCAACCAATTTATTATTCGCACAAATGCAAACATTACATAGCTTTAAAGTAAAAGACATTGATGGTAAAGAATACAATTTTGCCAATTTAAAAGGTAAAAAAGTAATGATAGTGAATACTGCTTCAGAATGTGGGTATACTCCGCAATACAAACAATTGCAGGAGCTATACGAACTTTATAAAAATAAAAATTTTGTAATTATTGGTTTTCCGTGTAATCAATTTGGTGGACAAGAGCCAGGTTCATCAACTGAAATAAAAACATTTTGTTCTAAAAATTACGGTGTAACTTTTCCGATGATGGAGAAAGTTGATGTGCGTGGAAAAAATGAATCTCTAGTATTCGCGTGGCTTACTACCAAAGAGCTTAACGGCGTAACTGGTGCTGAGGTACTTTGGAATTTTAATAAGTTTTTGATTGATGAAAACGGGAAATTAGTTGAACATTTAGGTTCTTCAACTACTCCACTCGACGATAAAATATTGAATTGGCTAAAGTAGTTTTCGAATATTCATTCATTAATCCTCCAAAGCCATTAATAACTGATTTAATTCTCCTTCTGTTTTTCTGTTTTTTTGCTCTTGGCTAATTATAATGCCGTTTTTGAGAACTTCAATTGCATTTTCAATTCTGTTTTCGTCAGCATATAATTGCGCTAGTTTTAAATAACAAGCCAAGTAATCAGGATTATTTTTATTCAAACGAACAAGCATTTCAATAGCTATTTCGGTTTCGCCATCCTTCTCAAACTCTAATGCTAGCGCATAGTTTAAAAATTCATCATTGGGCGTTTCCAATAATAATTTTTCAATTGTATCTCTTCGTGTTGGGTTCATCACAAAACATTTTCGGTAAAGAAATTGAAAATTTTAATCTTAGTAAAATCATTTTTTCGTTACACAATAAAATATTTTAACATTGTAAACATTTTATCGAAAAAAATTATGTTTATATACAATGTAACAGTTAGCATAGACCCTGAATTAGAACAAGATTGGCTTACTTGGATGCAGCAGATACACATACCAGAAGTACTGCAAACAGGATGTTTTATGCAGAATAAAATATTGAAGGTTATTACAGATGTTGATTCTGGCGCAACTTACAGCATTCAATATTTTTACGAATTAGAAAGCGATATAGAAACTTACCGAAATAATTTTGCACCCGATTTACAACGCAAACACTTAGAAAAATTCAAAGATAAATTTGTTGCCTTCCGCACAATTTTAAAAGAAATATAAAATGATTGCACACAAGTTTTTTAATAAAGTATTTGATACTGCTACTGGTTTAGCAATTCTACTCAGTATGGATGGCAAGGTTTGTTTAATTAATAAAATTGGAGCAAATCAATTAGGTTATGAAACCAATGAAATTGAAGGTAAAACCCTAACAGAGGTTGGTATTGCAAATCAAGATACCTTTACGGAATTTTGTAACGAAGTTTTAAAAAGCAAGGTAGCAGATGGTACTTTAAAACTGAAACACAAAAATGGCAACAGCCTTATGTGGCAACTAAATAGCCGCGTTATCGACTTTGAAGGTGTTGATTATATTTTAAATTTGGGTAATGACTACACTGAAAAATTATCGGTAAAAAAAGATTTAGAAATTGCGGATAAATTATACGATTTAAACCTTAATCGTTTGCACAAAACGTTATTAGATTTGCAAAAAGCAAAAACGTTGGCCGAAGAAACCGCCAAAATTAAGCAGCAATTTTTAGCAAATGTCAGCCATGAAATTCGTACGCCAATGAACGCTATTATTGGCTTTAGCAATATTTTACTGAAAGGAAAACTAACCACAAAGGAGCTGCAATACACCAACGCAATTAAAAAATCTGCTGATAACTTAATGATTATCATCAACGAAATTTTAGACCTTTCTAAATTAGAATCGGGCAATTTTAGTTTTGATGAAACCGATTTTGATTTATTGGAAATTCTTGATTCTGTAAAAATGCTTTTTGAATTGCGCATTGAAGACAAAGAACTAAATTTTGATATTGAGTTGCAAGAAAACCTTGAAACACGCCTTCTTGGAGACCCTGGAAGGTTGTATCAAATATTGGTAAACATGGTAGGTAATGCCATTAAATTTACTGAAAAGGGCTTTGTTAAAATTAAAATTACACATTTAGAAACTCGAAATGATGGAATTATTTTGAAATTTTCAGTACTTGATTCTGGCATTGGTATCGCCAAAGAAAGTATTGAAAAAGTATTTGAAAGTTTTACCCAAGAAAGTAACGATACTACCCGTAAATATGGCGGCACGGGCTTGGGACTCACTATTTGCAAACAAATGGTAGAGCTGCAAGGTGGTAAAATTTATGCCGAAAGTGAAGTTGGTATTGGTAGCACTTTTAGTTTTGAAATGCCCTATAAACTATCGGCTGGCAATATTAAAATTGAAACTCTTAAAGCCGATTACTATTATAACCAAAGCGATAGTTTAGGAAAATATAAAATATTATTAGTTGAAGACAATGAGATAAATATTTTGTTGGCATCAAAAATTATTGAAGATTGGGGCTTTCAATTTTCTGTAGCTGTAAATGGCTTAAAGGCAATACAAAGGCTTAATACAGAACATTTTGATTTGGTATTGATGGATGTGCAAATGCCCGAAATGGATGGTTACCAAGCTACAAAAGCCATTAGAGAATCTGACAAAAAATACAAGAATATTCCAATTATTGCAACTACGGCACATGCCTCAAATGAGGAAGCCGAAAAGGCTATTAAAATTGGTATGAATGATTATGTTTCTAAACCTTTTCAGTTAGAAATGTTGCTTCATAAAATGCTTAAATTGCTCAATAATGAAAACGAAAAAAGCAGCAACAAAGAAGAGCATAGAAACATTGCAAATAGTAAACTTACCAACCTCGATTATGTAAAAAGGGTAGCAGCTGGCGATAAAAAATTTGTTAGTAAAATGATTGAACTTTTTATTACACAAAGCCCCGAAGCTGTTGTTTGCATTCGTGAGGACATGAACCGAAATGATTGGGAAAACTTTAGGGCACGAATTCATAAATTATTACCAAGTATATCGTTTATGGGCATTACAGTGCTTAACAAAGAGTTGCACCAAATAGATGAAACACGATTAAAGCCCGAAAATTTGCAAACTTTTGCTTGGGCTGTTGACCAACTTGAACTTATTATTAACCAGGCTTGCGATGAATTAAAAGAATATTCGCAAGTGTTATCGCAATAAAAAAAACTATACTATTTATGAAGCAATTTGCTTTTTATTTCGGCATTATCATGATTAGCATTTACCTACTAATGGGGCTTGCATTTATGTTTACAAATGTGTTTGCAACAGTGTTGGGTACCAATAAATTTTACATTGGTTTAGCACTTGTTATTTACTCAATATTTAGATTGTGGATGACGTTCCGACTATTTAGAAGTAAGAAAGTAGAGTAGGGGTTTGCTAATAATTTTTTGCTAATAAATTTTGTAAATGTTCATTTCAAAATCATCAATTGCAAAATTGCCTTTGGCAGGATTGCAGATGTAAATTAGCAATTTATTGTCTATGAATTTTTGTTTGGGAACAATAAATGAGTAATTATATTTTCGCCATTTGCAAGCTTCATTATCTGGATAATCATTAATGGGAAAGGCACTATAATAAAGGGTTTTGCCATCTTTATTTTGTGTATTTACTACAAAATATGCACCTAGCGAACTTCCATTTTCAAACTCTATTCTATTAATTGACGCTGTTACAAATAATTTTCTACTGTTGTAAAAAGCAGTATCATTTTGCATAGTAAAAGTAGCTCCCCATTCAGAATTTTTATAACTGTAATATGAATTATTTTCAACACTCACTATATTGTCACCATGCCAGTTTTTGTAAGATTTTTCAAAATTATTTTTTGTTGAATAAATTAGTTTTTTCGGATAAAATCCGTACGGTTCTAAATCTTTATTTCCGCCCAGCACAAATTTATATTTGCTGTTAAACTTCAAAAAAATATATTTGTATTTGGCCGCATCCATATTGTAGGGATGAATGATACCAGCGCAATATTGATATGTTTGAAATAAATTAAATATCAAAAATATAGAACCAATAAAAAGAACCGATATTCGTAAAGCGTATTGCTTTACATCCTCTAATCCAATTGCAATTAATAATGCTGCAATTGAGTAGTAATCTATAAAAACCCTTTGCCCAAAACTATCACCATAATACCAGTTCCACCAAGCGGCAAATAGGTATGATACAGCAATTAAAAAGAAGGTTATTGTAAAAAATTGATACTTGCTTTTTTTGAAAATAAAAGCAACGCCAACAAATAGAAATAATAAAATGGGGCTGTAAACAAAAAGGCCTTTTCTAAAACTGAATAACAATTTTAAAAACTGCGGATTTGATAAGTAAAAACCTTCATCGTTGTATGGCTTCACATAAAAAAAACCTGTTTGTACATACCATAATATTGGCTGAATAAAAATTATTGACCCAAAAATAAGGAACGAAAAAAAAGCTTGTGTTTTGTTCTTGAAAAAGTGAAATGCCGTTTTTTTTAGTTCTTCAAAACTACCAGCTAAAAAAGGTACAATAAATATAACCACCACATTCGTGGGTCTTATAAGTACTATAAGTGCCAATAAAATTGACGATAAGTATAAATGTTTCTGATTATGAAAAAAGACATATTTTTTGCTTGACAATAAAAAACTTGCAATTGCAAAAAATGAAAATACATGTGATGAACTTGAATAAATATAGGTGTAATAAAATAAATTTGTACCAAAAAAAATAAATAAAATACTTATAATTCTGTTCTTTAAATTGATGGTATAAATTTTCATTAATTGATTCAGGAAAATCAATCCCAGTATCAAATAAAATAAAGAACTAAGGCTTATAAGTACGTGCGAAATTTCTGAAAACCCTGACTGTTCAACCTTTAATAAAAACTCAATAAAGTGCGCAATCAAAAAAAATGGAAGTATCAATATAGCAACTCCACATGTGTATTTTATGTAGTTTTTACCATTGTTAGTTGTGTTTGTATAAATTTCATTTTCTTTTAAATGGTCTAAATTATTGTCATTAAAAACAGCTTGTAAATATTCATAATACCCAATACCATCTGAGGTTATTATTGATGTTATATTTTCTTTTTGCCAACGATAACTGCACAAATAAATTATTGAAAATAGCAGAAATAAAGTTACCCAATATGGCTTTAGTTTGGTAAAAAAATGCAATAGTTTTTTCATTTAAAATTGCTCCAAAGTATATTTTTCTGTAACAACAATGTTAACCTCAAATTCAATATTTGACTTCAAAATGATAATTACCCGCTAATTTTTGTACATTCGCGCAAAATATAAGAAAATTAACATGAGAGAGAAGAGGCCAAGAACAACAAAATCGGATGACAGAAATGCCAAGTCGGATGGTAAAAGTAACTTTACCCGAAAACCAAACTCATCGTCTAATTTTGGAAATAGCACTAGTGGCGAAGGTTTTAATGCCAATAAAAAGCCAAGTTTCAGTAAAGAATTTAAACCGCGTTACAACAACAGCGAATGGATAGACAAAGGCGCTAGCAATAGCGAAAAACCAAAGTTTGGCGATAGACGCAATGATGGCGGTGGCGATAAAAAGGAAGGCTTTAACCGCGAATACAAACCACGTTTCAATAGCAGTGATTCGCGCGAAGGTAGCAGAGATAACAACAAGTTTGGTGACAGAAGAAACGATAGTGGTGGTGATAAAAATGATGGCTTTAACCGCGAATATAAACCACGTTTCAACAACAGTGATTCGCGCGAAGGCAGCAGAGATAACAACAAGTTTGGTGACAGAAGAAACGATAGCGGTGGCGATAAAAATGATGGCTTTAACCGCGAATATAAACCACGTTTCAACAACAGTGATTCGCGCGAAGGCAGCAGAGATAATAACAAGTTTGGTGACAGAAGAAACGATAGCGGTGGCGATAAAAAAGAAGGTTTTAACCGCGAATATAAACCACGTTTCAACAACAGTGATTCGCGCGAAGGCAGCAGAGATAATAACAAGTTTGGTGACAGACGAAATGATAGCGGTGGCGATAAAAAAGAAGGTTTTAACCGCGAATACAAACCTCGTTTCAACAACAGTGATTCGCGCGAAGGCAGCAGAGATAATAACAAGTTTGGCGACAGACGAAATGATAGCGGTGGCGACAGAAAATTTAACCGTTCGGTAAAACCAAGTACCAGCAAAAGTTTTGGTAATTTCTTCAATGATGAAAATTCAAAAGCCGGCAGTGATAAGGGTGGTTTTAATAAGCCGAAATTTTCTGGCGATAGTCCACGTAGAACTAGTACCAGCAAGCCCTTTAACAAACCGTTTAGCAGCGACGATAAACCAAAATCTTTTGTACCATCGAAATTTGCTGGTAGAAAAGACAATGATGATAGTGAAAAGTTTGACGATAATTTTGACTATGATAACTACAGCGAAACTCCCAAAACAGACGATTTTAAACGCAAGCCAAAAGAGTTTAGCTCTTCTCCTTATAAAAGAAGCCCTTACAAAACGATAAAAAAACCAGTTGACAATGTATTGAGCAAAGAGCATGATGATGGTTTGTTGCGTTTGAACAAATATATAAGCAACGCTGGGGTTTGCAGCCGCCGCGAAGCTGATGAATTAATTGAAACTGGCGTAATTACTGTAAATGGTAAAATAGTTACTGAACTAGGCACACGCATTAGCCCCACAGACATTGTGTTGATGGAAGGGCAAAAAATTTCGCAAGAAAGAAAAGTGTATATTTTAGTAAATAAACCCAAAGATTTTATTACCACTGTTGAAGACCCACACGAACGCAAAACGGTTATGAACCTTGTAAAAGATGCTTGCCGCGAACGTGTGTATCCGGTTGGCAGATTAGATAGAAACACAACAGGTGTTTTGTTGCTTACAAACGATGGTGAACTAACAAAAAAACTGACGCACCCAAAATATGAAAAGCCAAAAATGTACCATGTGTTTTTGGATAAACCATTGAGCAAAGCCGACTTTGAGCAAATAGAACAAGGTGTTGAATTGGAAGATGGTTTTGTAAAAGTAGATGCTATTGATTATGTAGCCAAAGCACAAAATTTTGATGAAGTAGGAGTGGAGCTGCACAGTGGGCGCAACCGCATTGTACGTCGTATTTTTGAAGGTTTGGGTTACCGTGTAGTAAAATTAGACAGGGTAATGTTTGCTGGCTTAACCAAAAAAGATTTGGCACGCGGACGTTGGCGTTTTCTTACTGCAGCAGAGGTTTCTATGTTGTACGCCGGCTAAGAATTACTTTGGTAATTCTGGCTTTTCTTTGTATATAAGTTCGTAAACAGAATTTCCTACTGTAGGCGTTAATAGCTTACCGTTTAGCGATTTGCATAAATCCATTAATACTGAAAGTCCAATTGTATTGTCGGTTAAGTTTTTTTCATAATCGAAACCTTTTCCGTTGTCAGATATTTTAAATGATATTTCAGCATTGTCTTCTTTAATTTCTATATTTATTTGAGGCTCTTTTATTTCATCAAACGAATATTTCATACAATTGGTTAGTATTTCATTTACAAAAAGCCCTAAATACACCGCCGATGTTGATTTTATGCTAATATCATCACAATAAATTTCTACCTTTACCCTAATGGCTAAATTGGAAGTATTGTATTGTATTTCACGTGCCAATTCTTTAATGTAAGGCTCTAGTTGCACAATTGTATAGCCTTTGGTTTTGTAAAGCTGTTCATGCACTTTCATAATCGAAAAAATACGGTTAATACAATCTTCTAAAATCTCCTGTGCCGTTTGATTTTTGGTGGTATTTGCACGCAACCTTAGCAAGCTAATAAGTATTGCAAAATTATTTTTTATGCGATGATGAGACTCTTTAATAAGCATATCTTTTTCGCGCAATTCTCTTTCCAATGATGCCTGTATGCGCCGTCTTTGTTTTGTTTCAATAGCCAATGAAATAATTTGTGCTGCCGATAATGCAAATTTTTGTTCCTCTTCAGTCCAAATTCTTTTAGTAACTGTTTGTTCAAAACATATAACCCCTACCATATTGCCTTCTATGCGCAGCGGCACATCCATAATAGAAACAATGTTGTATTTGCTACAATAATTTTCATATAATTCAGAGGTGATTGGGTTGTTTTTTACATCTTCAATTGCAATAATTTCATCCGACATCAAGTGCGAAAAATATTTTGGAATATCCTTTTCAAATAAAATATTGCCTTTCGAGAATATTTTTCCATAGTCATTCATTTCGCCGATAGCCCTTATAAAATCGCGTTCTGCGCTGTATAGCCAAATGTTTACACGCTCTAATTTTAGGCACTTACACACACGCATACCAATTTCATTTATTATATCATCTAAGTTGGCAGAACCAAGTATTTTTGATTTTGAAATTGAATTAATTTCCGAAAGAAGTAGTGATTGATTCATAATGCAAAAATTATTAGATAAAGATAATTTTTATTGCATTGCAAAAACATTAATTATATAACGAATTTGAACCTGATTATTTTCAATAATTTCGTAAAAACATCTACTTCACCCAATTGCATTTTGAAAGTATTATGTAATAATTGTATTTAATCATTACGAATAGTTCGTTACGAAGTGTTTGTTACGAACTATTCGTAATAAAATTGGTAAGGTGCTTTTTTATTCCGAAAAATATTACGAACATTGCGTTACGAACTATTCGTAATAAAATGAAAGAAAAACTAAACCCATTTCCTATAAGAAATTATATTTCTCCAGCGTATTTTTGCAACAGAAATGCTGAATTAGCAAAGATTATAGAGGCAATAGACAATGATAGAAATATAACATTAATCTCATTGCGACGTATGGGAAAAACAGGGTTATTGCATCATTATTTTCATCATTTATTGATTAGAAATAATGTAGAATCTTTCTATTTTGACATTATGGGAACAAATAATTTAGAAGAGTTTATTGCCTCTTTTGCTAAAAATGTACTCGGAAAATTGGATAATTTACCCACTAGATTGGCAAAAAAAATTGGCTCTTTTTTTAAATATTTAAAAGCAGGTGTAAGTTATGACCCATTAACAGGGCAACCATCAATAGAGTTTAGTGTAGAAGGCCCTAAGCATTATGGTTTTACAATCGAACAAATTTTTGATTATTTAGAACAACACAATAAGAGAATAGTTATTGCCATTGATGAATTTCAACAAATTATTAAATACCCAGAGCGCAATGTAGAAGCCATTTTGAGAACTAATGTGCAGCGTTGCAAAAATGTTAGTTTTATATTTTCGGGAAGCCACAAACATTTGCTAATCTCTATGTTTAGCAATCATGGTAAACCATTTTATCAAAGCACAGAATTTTTGCATTTACAACATATTGACACAAAAGACTATTCGAAATTTATAACTGCAAAATTTAAAGAAGTTGGCAATTCAATAAGTAAAGAGGCTGTTAATTACATTTTAGAATTTACTAACTGCCACACATATTATGTGCAATATATTTGCAATAAACTGTGTAGCAAAACCAAAGTTAGTTATGATTTATTGGCAGTTAAAAATATTATTTCTGATATTTTAAAAGAGCAGGAAACGGTTTACTATAGCTATCGAAATTTGATTACACCTTTTCAATGGTTATTATTAAAAGCAATAGCAAAAGAAGATGGTGTGTTAAAAATTACAGCAAAAGAATTTATTTATGAACACAGGTTAGGTGCTGCAACATCAGTAAAATCAGCAGCAAAGGCACTAATAGAAAAAGAATTAATTTATTTTGAAGGTGGAAAATACGCCGTGTACGATGTGTTTTTTTCTAAATGGTTAAAGGTTGGGCTGTGATTTTAATTATAAATAATTTTGTTGATAATCTTCAAAAACTAGGTTAGGAAATTGACGAAATAGATGCATATTAATTTTGAAATTGTACGATAAAATAAAGCGCAAAAACAACTTCAACATAAATAAAAAACACTTTCTTTGCGGCACAATATTTTAAGATTATGTTAGATAAAATAGGCATTGCCAAACGAATAGCAAAAGAGTTGAAAGATGGATATTATGTAAACCTTGGTATAGGAATACCTACTTTGGTAGCCAACTATGTTCCCGAAGGAATTAATGTGGTTTTTCAATCAGAAAACGGATTGCTTGGCATGGGGCCATTTCCTTTTGAAGGTGAAGAAGACGCAGACTTAATAAATGCTGGTAAACAAACTGTTACAACATTGCCGGGTTCATCAATTTTTGATAGTGCCACTAGTTTTGCCATGATACGTGGCGAGCATGTGCAACTTACAGTATTAGGTGCAATGGAAGTAAGTGAAACTGGTGACATTGCAAATTGGAAAATTCCGGGTAAAATGGTAAAAGGGATGGGTGGTGCTATGGATTTAGTAGCATCGGCAAAAAATATTATTGTTGCCATGCAGCATGTAAATAAAGCAGGACAATCTAAATTATTAAAAGCTTGTAGTTTGCCGCTTACAGGTGTAAATTGTGTAAAAAAAATAGTTACCGAATTAGCTGTTTTAGATGTAACACCTCAGGGTTTTAAATTACTTGAGCGTGCACCAGGTGTTAGTGTTGAGCAAATAAAAGAAGCCACCGAAGGCACATTAATCATTGAAGGTGAAATTTCTGAAATGAGTTTTTAAGATGGAACAAAATAATGTGATAACAAAAGTCAAAGGGTTAAAATTAGCGACTTATATACTGCAAGAAAAATGCCCAAACTGCCATAAGGGGCAAGTGTTTGCCAAAAGTAAAAGTTTATTTCAGTTGCCAGTTATGAACGAAAAATGTGCACAATGCAACTATACTTTTGATAGAGAGCCAGGTTATTTTATTGGTGCTATGTATATCAGTTACGGATTGGCGGTTTTAGTGGGCATCCTCACTTTTGTAATATGCCATAATTTATTTAATGCAATACCAACAGCGGTTGAAGTTCTATTGGTTGTATTGATGATTATTCTTACAGGAAAAAAGAACTATAAATTATCGCGTATCATTTATATACACATTTTTCCTTGGTAGTATTACTTGCTGAAAATACCCTAAACATTGCTTAAAAAATTTGGTTGAAATATTTTGCTTCGTTTCTCTTAACTCCTCGCAATGATGTAGGCATACTAAATTTTTATCTCATCATTCGCACCATTAAAAAAATGGTATTCCATAAAAGAATATGACATTACATGTTGTAGGTTTACCCACATTTTATATTTAAGCAACCATTTTACTTGTTTACTATAAATTCCTTTGCCAAAATATGCAGCTAAAAATGGGTGCAATGAAATAGAAATTTTACGTTCGTTTTGCTCTTCAATTAAATAGCGTAAATTATTTTCAATCTCATCTTCTAACAAAATACTTGCTTTTATTTCGCCTGTGCCTTGGCAAGTTGGGCATTTCTCGGCAGTAATTAAGTTAACCTCTGGCCTCACACGTTGCCTTGTTATTTGTATTAGCCCAAATTTTGAAGGTGGCAAAATAGTATGTCTTGCCCTGTCATCACTCATTTCTTGGTGCAAAAAGTCGAATAATTGCTTTTTGCTTTCGGCACCTTTCATGTCTACAAAATCAATAACAATAATACCGCCCATATCCCTTAGGCGCAGTTGTCGTGCTACTTCCTTGGCGGCTTCCATATTTATTTCAATGGCATTGGTATTTTGCGAATTGGCATTTTTTGTGCGGTGTCCGCTATTTACATCAATTACGTGCATGGCTTCGGTGTGTTCAATTACCAAATATCCGCCACCTTTTATGCCCACAATTTTACCGAAACTACCCATTATTTGTTTCTCAATACCAAAGTGTTCAAAAATAGGTTCGCTACTTTTGTATAGCCTTAAAATACTAGCCTTTTCGGGATATTTCTCAACTAAATATGCCTTTAATTCCTTGTAGAGTTTTTCATCATTTACATGAATATTATGAAAAGTATCGTTTACCAAATCGCGGATAATAGCTGATGTACGGTCTAATTCGCCAAACACTTTTGCAGGTGCCGTTGCTCCCTTTATATTTTCAAAACAATTTACCCATTTAGAAACCACATCGTCAAGGTCGGCCTGTAACTCTTGTATATTCTTGGTTTCGGCAACCGTACGAATAATTATTCCGTAATTTTTTGGCTTTATAGAAACTAAAATTTCTTTTAATCGTTTGCGTTCTTCGGCACTTTTTATTTTTTGCGATACATTTACTTTGTTGCTAAATGGCACCAATACAATAAAGCGGCCCGGTATAGAAATTTCGGAAGTTATGCGTGCACCCTTTGTAGATATTGGTTCTTTGGCTATTTGCACCAATATTTTTTGGTTGCTTGCCACCACATCCGAAACCTTTCCTGCCTTATCAATATCAGGCAACATTGTAAAATGCGGAAGCCCTGCTGGTTGCAGTTTACCTGCAATTACTTGTTTGCAAAATTCGCTAAGCGATTTGTATTGCGGCCCCAAATCTAAGTAATGCAAAAAGGCATCTTTGTCATGTCCCACGTCCACAAAAGCGGCGTTGAGCCCGGGCATTATTCGCTTTATATTGGCCCAATAAAAATCGCCAACCGCAAAGTTTTGTGCATGCTTTTCGCGATGAAATTCTACCAACCTTTTATCTTTTACCAAAGCAATTGTTACTTCGGTTTCTGCTACATCTATTACTAATTCGTTATTCAAAATTTGATTTTATTATAAATGTGAATCATTATTATTTTTTTCGAAATCAATGCTCATACATTCGTCATTCCAATGAAAGCATGAATCTAACTCATGTAACTTAGCTTATCAAATATTCCTTCCAACAATTGTTAAAGGGTGTAAAATACCGTTGTTATTAAACGGGACACTTACTTTCTGCCCTTTGTTGGCGTACTCGCTAACAAATATTTTTTTCCTTTAACTCATTATAAGTTTTATTATTCTGCTGTACGAGTACGCCAACTTTGGTTATTTATATTTGACACTTTGTGTACCGTTTGATGGCAACGCTATCATACAACTTTGTTAAAACTAATATTACGGCATTAATGTTTATTGTCTCTTTGCAAATAAAAACTGCTTTTATTTTTATATGTTGCAAATTAGAAACAACTGAGATTCCTGCCTTCGCAGGAATGACAAGATTGCCTAATAATATTTTTTTATATCACAAACACTAAAACCCCAAGCAGATTGCTCTGTGGGGGTATTTGTTTTCGCATTGAAATTTAAGATTGATGTGTACCATTCTTAAACTACAGAAAGAAATTATTTTTTCTTTTTGTGACGATTTTTTCTAAGTCTTTTCTTCCTTTTGTGCGTTGCTATTTTATGACGCTTTCTTTTTTTTCCGCTTGGCATAATTTTAAAATTTATTTTGTTGTTAATTCTTGTATATAATTATCTATTTCTGTTTCAACCGTTTTATCGGTGTTTACTTTTTTAAAGTTTTCGAGGCTTTTAATAGCCATTTGTTTATTGCCAACATTTGTATATGCTTGTGCCAAATACAAATAGCTTTCGGCATATTGTGGGTGCATAACAATTATTTTATTAAACCTTGTAATTGCTTTGTCGTTTTGCCCACTTTGTATTGCAAACATACCCAAACTTAATTGTGCTTTTAAATTTGTGCTATCCTTTGCAACAACACTTCTCAGCATCATAATCCCTTGCATTGGTTCGCGACTACCTTCAACATAGCAGATACCTAAATTTGTTTTGTAATCTAAATTTGAAGTATCTTTTTCTAGCACTAGCTTGTAACAATCAATGGCATTTTCCATTAAAAACGCTTGTTCATTGCCAGCTACAAACTTACTTGCCTTGTAACATTCATCTGCGGCAGCTGCTAAATCTATTTGTGCATTAGTTGCTTTTGCTTTGCGCACTTTTACAAAAGCCGCCAATACTGGCAAACGTTGCAGCATATATATTTTGGATAATGAATCAAAAGCGAATGTATTATTCGGTTCATTACCATCAATAATTGACTGCTGTGTTAAAATTAATGCTTGCGTTTTGGTATCTAATTTCAACTTTACAGAATCTGTGTAATGTTGAATGTCGAAAACTTTAGCACTGTTATTTGCAGTTTCTGTTTTGTGCAATTCACCCATTTTGGGTGCAAAAAATAAAAGAACGGTCAATAACAAAGTTGCGGCAATAGCCAACCAGTGTATAGGTTTTAACTTTGTCATTATATATTATTAAGCTGGCACATTTTTCTTTACCTTATCTATAAAAATTTTTGCAGGTTTAAAAGAAGGTATATGATGTGCTGGAATAATTACTGATGTGTTGTTTGCAATATGACGCCCTGTTTTTTCGGCTCTTTTCTTCACCAAAAAAGTACCAAATCCACGTAAGTAAATATTTTCGCCTTTTGTCATGTTATTTCTCACACTTCTCATAAACGCTTCTACAACATTAGAAATTTCTTGTTTGTCGTAGTTGGTTTTTTCTGCTATATCATTTACAATGTCTGCCTTGGTCATAAATTTAATTTCCTATAATCTAAATACTTATGTTGTAATACGTTCTAAAAAAAACGGGACGCGAAGATACTAATTGCACTTACATTGACAAGTTAATTTTGAAAAATTAATATCTATTTTTTGATGAATTACTTTTATATTTTTTTTAACTACTATTTTTTAACAACGAGTTTATTATGCGTAACAAGAATTCCTTAGTCGTTTTGTTCGCAAACAGGCTTCTTTACTTATTAAATTAGAACAACAGCCAACAAAAATTTCAAAAATATAGTGTTAATCAATTAGGATAATTAAGTTGACACATAGCCGCCAATATTGGGCACAAAGTAGAGTAAGGGCAAAGCCTAATGGTAACATTAAAAGTAGGGTGAAGGCAAAGTTGCAATACAACCTTAAACTGGCTGCACAACGTTTATCATTTGCGCTTCGGCTGCTTTTACAATTTCTAATATACTAAAATTTACATTTTGTTTTACCTCTAAATAAATATCCCAGTCGCTGCTATTTACAAAGAATAGAACCAAAATTTCAATGCCTCCTTTCGGATTTATTTCATAAAATTTTACTTTAAAATCGTCATTAATTTTTTCTGTTTTTTCTAACACTTTTGTAAGTTCATCAATAATATTTTGAACCGCAATGCTTGACGTTTGGTTTGACAATGCAATTTTGAAACGTACGCGCTGCAAGGTTTTTAGTGTCAGGTTGTCTAACACACCTTCAATTAATTTTCTGTTGGCAACGGTTACAAAACTTTTTTCGACGGTGCGTATGCGTGTGCTTCTAAAGCCTATGCGTTCTACATTTCCGCGTATGCCTGCCACATCTATTAAATCGCCAACGGTAAATGGTTTGTCAAAAAATATAGTGAATGATGCCAATAAATTTTCTATTGATTCTTTGGCGGCCAATGCTATTGCCAAACCACCGATACCCAAACCCGCTATAAGGCTTGCAATGTTTAGGCTATACACTGTGCCCATCATAAAAAATATAGCAATAATTACGATGCAAATTTTTATTCCTTCTTTTATAAACGGCACTATTTGGTCGTCCCATTTCGATATGGTTTGCTGCGCCCTTTCATAGAGTATCATTGCCACGTAATCAATTATGCGCAACACTATCCAGGTAAACGAAAAAATAATTGCGGTTTGAAATAACTTGTAAATTATTTGACGAATACCAAATAAATGGCGCGGTGCTAGTGCCCATTCTTTGGGGAAATACAGCAAATTAAATGCAAAGTAAATTGATGTAAGGCTTATAAATAGCCCGATTGGTTTTTTGAGTAAAAACAAAAATTCGGTAAGCCCCACTTGCTGCGATTGCTTTTTAAAAAACCTAAACAACAACCTAACAATTGTGCGCGACAAAACATGGCGCAGCAATAAACCTCCTAATAATATTGCCAGGCACCAGCAATAATTTTGGAGGGTATTACCTAAAAAAGTACGTTGTAAAAAATCGAAATTCATTTTTAATTATTGTTTCAACACAGCGTGTACCATGTTGAATTTATTATAACATTAGAAAGTTTTCTAATGCGAAACAAGTAGTTTTTTTACGCTGCTTTTGCCATTGCTACTAATTTTTATGAAGTAAAAACCATTCGCCAAATTACTTACATCCACAATTTTCTTATTCACACCTTTGCGGGATGAAGTTTTTTCGCTAATTATTTTTGAACCAATCGCACTAAATAATTCAAAATTTATTGAAGCATTTTCATCATCATAATAGGCAATTGAAACATTGTTATTTGCAGGATTTGGCAACATTTCAAGTATGTTTAATGAATTATTATCGCTACTATTTTCATCAATAAAAGTACCCGCAGGGTCAACAATAATGCGGTATCTGTCAACCGTTTGAGCAATAGATTGGTTTGCCAATGGAAAAGGTAATGCCGCAGGTGTAAAAGTACCTTTTGCAACAGTTGCTACATAAATACGGTAAATGCCAGTAGCCGTAATAGCCGAAACACTTACATTAATACAACCTGTGCTTGCACCTAAAAATTTACAATTGGCAGGGTTGCAAGTGTAACTTAATGTAACGCCTGACGGCAAGGCAGGGCTGGTGGTTACACTTTGTATTGTTACCGAATCAAATGCAAATGTGCCTGCTGTTGGGCCTACCTGTGGTACATCAAAAGTACCTGTGGTATCATGTGCCACTTGTATTTTAATGGTTGCACTAAAAGCCGCACCCACCTGCGCATGCGGAAAGCTACTGCTATCGGGCAATATAAAACTATGGTTGCCTGTATAAGCATCGGGTGTGCATTGCGCCATTGCAAAATTTGTACTGATTGCGAAAGCAAGAAAAGTTGTAATTTTTAATTTCATAAAATTTTTAATTAGGCGGCTAATTTAGAATTTATTTTGTAGGGTTTATTTTGAATTTGCGCTTTGCATTTTTTAATGCAATGCAAGTTGCTACCACAATTATTATAATAGTTTTGCGGCATGATTAAAAGCATTGATAAGTTTGTATTAAAGTCATTTGTGATACCATTTTTGCTCACATTTGTGGTAGTACTTTTTGTATTGATGATGCAATTTGTTTGGAAATATGTTGACGATTTGGTAGGCAAGGGGCTTGAATGGTATTTGGTGGTTCAGCTTTTATTTTATGTGTCGCTTACAATGATACCGCTTGCTTTACCATTGGCAATGCTACTGAGCAGCAATATGGCGTTTGGCAACTTAGCCGAAAGGTATGAGTTAACAGCACTAAAATCGGCTGGCATATCACTCAACAGAATATTTAGGCCAGTATTTGTACTTACTATTTTTATAAGCATTGGCGCATTTTATTATTCCAATTATTTGTCGCCTATCATTAATTTGAAACAAAGTTCATTGTTGTATGATATCACAAATCAAAAACCGACAATTGATATTAGAGAAGGCGTTTTTTATAATGGCATTCAAAATTTTACAATTAAAACTTCGCACAAAAGTAAAGACGGAAAATGGCTATATGATTTAATGATTTATGACCACAGCCAACGCTTAGGGAACACAAAAATAATGTTGGCTAAAAAAGGAATAATGGAAGTAACAGCCGATGAACGTTATTTGCTTTTTACACTTTATAACGGGCATAGTTATGAAGAGGTGCAAAAAAATGATGGAAAATCACGTGAGTTTAAGCCGATGCTACGAACCAATTTTAACAAGCAAATAATTAGAATGGACTTATCGGATTTTAAGATGGTACGCAGCGATGAAAACTTATTCAAAGATAGCTATCAAATGCTAAACGTGCGACAATTGTATGCCGAAAGAGATACTCAAATGATGGAAATTAATAATAAGTATGCATCATTAGAAGAGCAATTAACACAAAATATTTTTGCCAATAATAGTAAATCAAATATTTCATTCGTAAGAAATGATAGTCTTAAAAGCCCCGTATTTAAAGACACTGATTCATTTATAAAGCAGTTGCAGCCCAATGAAAAATCAATATTATTTGAAGAGACTTTGAGTACACTAAGAAGCAACGAAGCTCTTTCGCGTGGTGCGTCCGAAGAAGTAGCAATGCGCCAACAAACCTATGCTAGTTATGGTATAGAATTTCATAAAAAATTTACCTTGTCATTCGCGTGTTTGGTATTGTTTTTTATAGGTGCGCCACTTGGTGCCATTATAAAAAAAGGCGGATTAGGAATGCCAGTTGTGGTTTCGGTTGCTTTCTTTTTAATATTTTATGTGCTAAGTATTATTGGCGAAAAATCAGCCAAGGAAGGTGCTATGCAGGCCTTTGAAGGTGCTTGGTTGGCTTCGATGGTGTTGTTGCCAATTGGTGCTTTTTTAACTTATAAAGCTACCCGCGATTCTGTACTTTTTGATTTTGATTTTTACACTGGTTTTATTAAAAAAATATTTAAAAAGGCGTAATGAGTATTTTGCAATTGTGCCTTAAACCACCTTTACCTGCTGTTGATGGCGGTTGCCTTGCAATGAATCAAACAACGCAAATGCTTTTACAAAATAATAGCGTAAAAGTATTTGCAATTTCCACTGCAAAACACCCGTTTCTAGAAAATAAGCTTAAGGCAAAATATAAATCGGATACGCTAATAGAATCGGTATTTGTGGATACATCGCTTTCTGTTTTTTCTTTTATAAAAGCTTTATTTAATAATGAGGCTTACAATGTTGCCCGATTTTACAACAAGAATGTTGAAGAGAAAATTGTGCAAATATTAAATGAAAATGTTTTTGATGTGGTAGTATTTGAGAGTGTGTATATGGCAGTTTACTTGCCTATTGTGCAAAAGTATTCAAATGCAAAATGTGTATTGCGTAGCCATAACATTGAGTATATTTTATGGCAAACAAGAAGTGATATTGAAAGCAGTATTTTCAAAAAAAGTTATTTCAAATTATTAAGTAAGCAAGTAGAAAAATTCGAGAAATCAGTATTAAATAAATTTGCTTTTATAGCTTCAATTACTGAAAGTGATGAGCATATCATAAAGCAATTAGCTACTAATGCAAATGTAAAAACAATAGCTTTTGCTGCTGAAAAAATAGATACAATTGTGCAGCAAAAGTTACAACCTACATTTTATCATTTAGGTGCAATGGACTGGCAGCCCAATATAGAAGCGGTATTATGGGTACACCAGAATTTATTGAATGAAAAACCTTTGGTAGAAAACAAGTTTAAATTTTATGTGGCTGGTAAAAATACTTCACTAGAAATATTGAATTTAAGCGCACCTAATTTTATGGTAAAAGGTAGCGTTGAAAATGCAACCAATTTTATAAATGAGCATGATGTGTTGGTTGCTCCAATTTTTTCGGGTGGGGGTATGCGTGTAAAAATAATTGAAGCCATGCAATTGGGTAAGGTAGTTATTACCACTCCGTTGGGTGCAACCGGAATTCCGCACCAACATAATGGTTTGCCATGTTTGCTAATAGCAGAAACCAAGCAACAATTTGTTGAAGCAGTATTAATGTGCATTAATAATTTTGAATATAGAAATAATATTGCTAAAAGTGCCGTTGATACCATGCAAGCAAACTTTGGTTTTGATATAGTGGCTAAAAAACTTCAAAATTTTATTCAATAATTTTTTATTTTCTTTATTGAGTATGGTTTTTAAAATTAATTAAAATAGTAGAATGAAATATTTTTCAACAAAAAATAGAAATATACATTATAGCTTAAAAGAAGCTGTATTAAAGGGATTGCCTGATGATAACGGTTTATTTATGCCGCAATATTTTCCGCAGTTGCCATCAAGTTTTACAAATAATTTAGCCAATTATTCCTTTCAAGAAATTGCATTTGAATTGTGCAAAGATTTTTTGTTGGAGGATGTTCCCGAAACAATTATAAAAAGTATTGTTGACAAGGCAATTGACTTTGAAGCACCCTTGGTAAGTATTGACAATGATACTTTTGCAATGGAATTATTTCATGGGCCAACACTTGCATTTAAAGATTTTGGAGCGCGGTTTATGGCGCAATTAATGCAATATTTTGTGAAAGACAACAGTGCTGTAACTACTATTCTTGTTGCTACTTCGGGCGATACTGGCAGTGCAGTTGCCAATGGTTTTTATGATGTGGATGGCATCGAAGTTATTATTTTATATCCTAAAAATAAGGTAAGTTTTTTGCAAGAAAAGCAATTGACCACTTTGGGCAAAAACATAAAAGCAATTGAAGTTGACGGCACATTTGACGATTGCCAAACACTTGTAAAAATGGCTTTTTTAGACAAGGAAATTAAGCAGAAAAAGAATTTAAGTTCTGCAAATAGTATCAATATTGTACGCTTAATTCCGCAAGGATTTTATTACGCAAATGCTGTAAAGCAACTTCAATTGTTAGGGCGAAATATTGTTTTTTCAGTACCATCAGGCAACTTCGGAAACCTTACTGCTGGCTTGTTTGTAAAGAAAATGGGGATAAATATTCACCAGTTTATTGCAGCAACAAATGCCAATAATATAGTTCCTAAATATTTAAGTTCGGGTGTTTATAATCCGAAGCCTTCGGTGCAAACAATTTCAAACGCAATGGATGTTGGTAATCCAAGTAACTTTGCGAGGATGATGAGTTTGTATGATAATAATTTGGAGAAAATTAAAGAAGATGTTGTTGGTTATTATTTTGATGATTCAGAAACAAAGGCGGCAATGAAATTTGTGTACGAGGCTGTTGGCTATACCCTTGACCCACATGGTGCTGTGGCGTATTTGGCGTTTAAAAAGTATCAAGAAAAAAACAGTGACACTGTAGGTGTAATTTTAGAAACGGCGCACCCTGCAAAATTTATTGATGTTATTGAAGATACATTGCAAATAAAAGTGCAATTGCCCAATCAATTATTAGCTATTAAAGAAAAAGTAAAAAACGCAATGCCGCTTGATAATAATTACGACTTGTTTAAGCTACTATTGTTGAGTATATAAAACAAAAATGCCACCACATTGCTGTAGTGGCATTTTCAGTAAACAACCTCGAATTAATTAATTTCTATCACACGTTTGTTTTCGGTTTTTTCTTCCACTTTTTTTGGTATAGCGATATTTAAAATACCATTTTCATATTTAGCGGTTAAGCCTTCAGCATCAATGTTTTCGGGCAAATTGAAGGTACGTGTAAATGCTTTGTAACTAAATTCTTTGCGCAAAAAATTGCTTTCGTTTTCAGTGTTTGTTTCTTTGTTTTGGGCACTTACTGTTAAAGTATTGTTTTCTAAAGCAATGTTCAAATCTTCCTTTGCATAGCCCGCAACCCTAAAGTGTAATTCAAATTTTTCATTTGTTTCAGCCACATTTACCGCTGGCACAAAATTATTCTTGTGGTTGTGGTCGTGTCCGTGGTTCAAATCTTCCATTAAAATTCCGAATGGGTTTGGGAAAAATTGGTTAGTGTCTAATAAGTTTTTTAAGCTTGGTGTTTTAATTATTGTTCTCATTTTTTTTGTTTTTTTGTGCAGATAAACTGCGGTTAATTTTTAGTTTAATATTTGTTTTTTGTTGCAACGAAAACGCATTTGTCAATTGATATGCCAAGCGAATTTTTTATGTTTTTTATTGACAAAATTTCATGTTATTTGCGTTTTAAAAGTCAATATGTCTTTTGCGGAATTAACAACCTGTAATAATGACTGATAAAGGCTTTTAGGTGTATTGCAAAACTTATTATACAGTAGTAAATGTCTAAATTTTTAATTATTCGTTTCAGTTCAATTGGTGATATTGTATTAACAACACCAGTAATTCGATGCATTAAAAAAGATAATAAAAACCACGAAATTCACTACCTAACAAAAAGCAATTTCGCATCATTATTGGTATCAAATCCATACCTAAATAAGGTACATACTATTGAAAAAAAGGTAAGTGAAATAGCAGATATTTTACAAGCAGAAAACTTCGATTTTGTAATTGATTTACATAATAATTTGCGAAGTGCTAAGGTAAAATTGTTGCTCAAAAAAAAGTCGTTTACCTTTAAAAAGTTGAACTTTAAAAAGTGGATTTTAGTAAATACAAAAATAGATTTATTGCCTAATAAGCACATTGTAACAAGATATTTGGAAACGTTGCAACCACTTAATATTGTTGATGATGGCTTGGGTTTAGATTTTTATATTGAACCACAAACTGTATTACCAAATACTATTTTAGAACTTGAAAACTATATAGCTTTTGTAATTGGTGGCACACACAAAACCAAGAAACTAACTGATGACAAAATTATTAGTATTTGTAAAAAAATAGACAAGCCGATTCTACTTTTAGGAGGAAAAGAAGAGACTGAAAATGGAAAAAATATTTGTGATAATTCATCATCAAATGTTCATGATTTTTGTGGTAAATTAAGTTTACAACAATCTGCGTTGGTTGTAAAAAATGCCTCAATAGTAATTACGCATGATACAGGTTTAATGCACATTGCAGCGGCTTTTGGCAAAAAAATAATTTCGGTTTGGGGTAATACCGTACCTGAGTTTGGTATGTATCCATATTTGGTTGATAAAAATAAAATTGAAAATAATATAATTGTGGAAGTTGAAAATTTAAGCTGCCGTCCATGCTCAAAAATTGGCTACAAACAATGCCCTAAAAAGCATTTTAATTGCATCAATTTAATTGACGAAAATGAAATTGTAAATAATATTTAATGACAACAAAAGAACGTTACGTGCATGTATTGAATTATTTTGAAACCAACCACCCTGAAGTAGAAACAGAATTATTATACACCAATCCGTATGAATTATTGGTGGCGGTAATACTTTCGGCACAATGCACTGATAAACGCGTGAATATGACTACGCCGCTGCTTTTTAAGCGTTTTGCCAACGTAAATTTACTTGCTGAAGCCGAGGTTGACGAGGTGTTTGAGTACATTAAAAGCATAAGTTATCCAAACAATAAGGCAAAGCATTTGGTAGGAATGGCCAACATGTTGGTAAATGATTTTAACGCCGAAGTGCCATCCGAAATAGACGATTTGATAAAACTACCAGGCGTTGGCAGAAAAACGGCAAATGTAATTGCGAGTGTTATTTTTAATAAAGCTGCAATGGCTGTTGATACCCATGTATTTAGGGTTTCCGAAAGATTAGGGTTAACAAAAAATGCAAAAAATCCTTTTGAAGCTGAGATGCAATTAATGAAAAATATACCGGAGCGTTTGGTGGCAAGAGCGCATCATTGGCTTATTCTTCATGGTCGTTATGTGTGTGTGGCACGCAGTCCCAAATGTGATAAGTGTGATATTGCACAATGGTGTTCTTATTTTTCTAAATTGTAATTCTAAATTAAGTATAAACACAACATTAATTTTATGGCTGGCATTTACGTTCACATTCCTTTTTGCAAGCAAGCATGCCACTATTGCGACTTTTATTTTTCTACCTCATTATATAACAAAACCGAACTAATTGATGCCATTTGTTTAGAAATTGAATTGCGTAAAAATTATATTCAAGAACCTATTGAAACTATTTATTTTGGTGGCGGAACACCATCATTGCTTTTGGATTTTGAATTTGGTAAAATACTGAATACCATTCGAATGCACTTTATTGTAACTGATAATTTGGAACTTACTTTAGAGGCAAATCCAGATGATTTGTCACTCTCAAAATTAACGCAGTTACGTGCAATTGGCTTTAACCGTTTAAGTATTGGTATTCAAAGTTTTGATGATGATGATTTGAAAATGATGAATAGAAGCCACAGCTCCATACAAGCAATAGCAAGTTTAGAAGCCGCACAATCAGCAGGTTTCAATAATATTAGCATTGATTTAATGTACGGTTTGCCGCAACAAACAATTGAGAAATGGACAAAAAATTTAGATTTAGTTTCGCAACTAAATGTGCAGCATATTTCTTGTTATTGCCTTACGGTGGAGGAAAAAACTGCATTGCAACATTTTATAAAAACCAAAAAGATAATTCCTAATTCTGAAAATGCAACCAACCTGCATTTTGAAATGCTTATGGACTGGGCGGCTCTGAATAATTTTGAACATTACGAAATTTCAAATTTTGCGAAACCTAACTTCCAATCAAAACACAACAGCAATTATTGGCATGGTAAAAGTTACAATGGCTTTGGCCCATCTGCACATTCTTATAATGGAAGTAGCCGCCAATTTAATGTAAAAAATAATGCTGTTTACATTAAAAATATTGCTGAAAGTTTAGACTTTTTTGAGGTGGAATACCTTACTGAAATAAATAAAATAAATGAATTTATACTCACGCAATTGCGCACAAATTGGGGATTAAGTATTCACGAATTCTCAACTAAATTTGGCAACAATATTTTGTTTGAACTAAAAGAAAAATTAAAGATAATGCAGCATAATAATTGGTTCGAGAAATCGGAAAATGCTATTATTCTAAGCGGTGAGGGTAAGTTTTTTGCCGACCACATTGCAGCTGAATTATTTTTTGAATAAAAAAAAGGAATACACTTGAAGTCGGGCAGGGTAGGGGGCTTAGCACATATAATAATACTAAAACATTCCCTCAAAGCCTTCAGCAAATAAAATTCACTACTTAGCTACTGCCAACTATTTTCCTATCCCTCTAAGTTTAATTTCAGTAATTAATTTTTTTGTGTAAAGCGGAAAATCACCTTCCATCATCCAAGCATAATAACCAGGGTCTTTTTTGAAAACTGCGGCTGCTACCATGCCTTTGTATTTACCAAAATTTATTGTTTCCTCTCCTTTATCGTTAAACACCAATCGCCCCGAAGGGTCTGCATTATCAACTACTTTAGTGAACTCTGCCAAAGCATTAATATCGTTTACAATTGGCTTAATTGTATTGCCTTTTTTGTCAATAATTTCAGTATCGGCGTAGCGTTCAAGTTGCGCCAATAATACTTCAAATGTGGCATTGATATCACTTTCTGCACTGTGTGCGTTTTCTAATTTTTTATTACAGTAAAACATGTAAGCCGCTTCAAGCGTGCGCTTTTCCATTTGATGGAAAATATTTTGTACATCAATAAATTTTCGGTTTTTAATAGAAAAATCAATCCCTGCACGCAAAAATTCTTCTAATAAAATTGGGATATCAAATTTGTTTGAATTGTAACCTCCCAAATCACAATTTTCTATGTAAGCCGCAATGTTGCCCGCTTGTTGCGCAAAGGTTGGTGCGTCTTTTATATCTTCATCATAAATGCCGTGTATAAGTGAAACTTCGTTTGGTATTGGCACGGTTGGGTTAAAGCGCATCGACTTTGATTTTCTTTCTCCATCAGGCATAATTTTAAGTATTGCCATTTCAACTATGCGGTCCTTGCCAATGTTTGTGCCTGTTGTTTCTAAATCAAAGAATGCTATTGGCCTATTCAAGTTTAATTTCACGGTATATTGTATTACTGATAAGAAATGATGTGTCGTTATTTTTTACCCTTTATTTTTTTTACTACTTTTTTAGGAGGTTCAACGGGTGCAACAATAGGTTCTATGATGCTTGGAATTGCAAAATCTTTTTTGAGTAAATCACCTCGAATATTTTTATCTATAACAATAATATCCGTTTTGTAAGGTTTTGATTGTGCATTTGTAATTTCGAAAGTGTATTCGCCAGGATAAAAAATGCCGAAAAAACTGCCCTTTCGTTTGGCACTGATGTTAAATTTACTAACTAATTTTTGCGTTTTTTTATTGATAACAGTAATTGCTACATCAGTATTAATTCCATCAATATCTGTGTTGCTAATTTTACCGCGAATAATGCTGTAAGGCGCGCTTGAGGCTTGGTTAAATATTATTTTATATAAATCATAGTCACCCATTCCCTCGGGGCGTATTGCCGAAATATAACCCTCGTGCAATTTTTCAGTAATAGAAATTGAGAAGTTGTCTTCGGGCGTATTTACTGGGTAGCCCAAGTTTTCTGGTTCTGACCAATTGTTCAAAGTATCAACCCATTCGCACTTAAAAATATCGTACCCACCAATATTATCGTGGCCCTGCGACGCAAAATACAATGTTTTATCATCGGGCATTATCACTGGATAGTCTTCGTTATAAATGGTATTTATAACATTTGATAATCTTTTAGGTGCGGCCCAATCGCCTGTTGGCAGTCGTTTTGCAACATATATATCTTTGGCACCAGAGCCGCCTGGCCTATCAGATGCAAAGTACAACATACTTCCATCTTGGCTAATACTTGCGTTAGATTCTTCGGAACCAGTATTAATTAAACCTTTCAAATTTATTGGCGTAGAGAATGCTTTACCGTTTGAAATAGCAACATATATATCACCATCTTTTGTAGATTCTTCATTGTCAATATATAAAAACATGTTGCTTGCATCGCTTGATATGCTTGAAACACGTTCGTTAAGTGGTGTATTAACTGATGGCCCCATGTTTATGGCTTTTGTCCATTTACCGCCTTTATAAATACTCATATATGCGTCAAATGTATATCCCAATTTGCGAGGCTTTTCACATTGATTGCCTTCTGCACGGTTCGATGAAAACACCATTTCAGTTTTATTGGGTGTTATACAAGGGTCTAAATCAGCGAATTGAGAATTTACATCTTTACCTAAATTTTCAAAACTTACATCAACAGGATTGTCAATTATTAATCTTGCAAACTTGCAGTTATCAATGGCTTTTTGACTATTGCGTTTTATTTCATTTACATCATCCCCAGTTTTATCTTTTAATGTTTCTAAACTTTTTGTATAAGCAGTAATTGCGTTGTCAAACATTAATGCATTATGAAATGCTTTGCCAAGCATGTAATATGCATCGTTATCACCTTTTTCACTTTCTGCCGCTTTTTTCAAAAATGGAACAGCCTTCATATAATCTATGCTACCTAATAAGTAGCATAATCCAATTTTGTAAGCTACATCTATATTTTCCTTGTCTTTTTCAAAAATTGGCATGAACTTATCAATAGCCTCTTTATAAAATTTACGTTTAAATAAAACATTAGGGTCTTCGCTGTTTGCAAGTGATGCTGGAGTATTTTTATTGTCGCCCGCGAACACACTGTTGTTACCTATACTAACTAAAATAATATTGAAACAAAAAAGCGAACTAAGTAGTATTGATATTCTCATGAATCTTATTTTTTTTTATTGATTGAATTAAAAAATTAGTTTTTACTTTTTTTTCTTTTTAGGTATTGGCTTTTTATTAGTTACATTATTGGAATTTTGTTTGGGCGGTACACTAAGCTTAACCCTTACTTTTTTACCTTTTATTATTTTTGTAACATATTTTGTATCATCATTTTTTTCAGGTGTTTCAATTACTTTTAATTCATTTGTTGGTGAAACTATTGGCGCATTTATTATAGTTTTTCCTTGCGATTTAAGTCTAAATGTTTTCGCATCTTTCTGTTTAAAGTTTTCTCCACCATCTATTTTTAATTCCTGCGAATATATATCAAATCCCTTAGTTTCAATATTAATTTTGTAATCATTTATTGGCAGTATAAGCAAGAATTTTCCGTTATACTTAGTGTTATAAATACCTACAGTATCATTGTCTAATTTATTAACAACATAAACAGTAGCCTTTACATTTGGTTTTATTGAGTCGCCAGCTATAACCAAGCCATGAACAATTGTAAACTGTCCATGGCTTTTATCATTAAAAATAACTTTGTAAATATCAAAATCATTATTGCCCTCGTCAGCTATTTTGCTCATGTAACCATGTTCGCCATTTTTTATTGTGGAGAAACATATTTCGTCGTACGAACTATTTATTGGAAAACCAATATTTTCGGGCTTACCCCACACTTTATTAATTGTATCAAATTCTGATTTAAAAATATCAAATCCACCCATACTATTAAATCCATTTGATGAAAAATGTAGGGTTAATCCATCTGGCGAAAGTTGTGGAAAATCTTCATCAAATTCCGAGTTAATATTATCAATCGCAATAGCGTCACTCCACTCACCATCGGGTAATTCGGTTGATACAAAAATATTGCGACCCACATTTTTATCGGGTCTGTCACTGCTAAAGTATATTTGAGTTCCTTCAGCATTAAAACAACCTGCCGTTTCAAAATAGGTTGAGTTTACGCCGCCAGAAATAGGTTTTCCTGCCTCAAATTCTTTTTTAGGATTTTGTGAAATTTGCAAATCTCCAAATTGTTTGCCACCATAATCATAATACAAAATAATTTTTTTGCCATCAGCTGTAATGCCTGTAATTTGTTCATCTCCAGCAGTATTTACTTTTACACCTAAGTTCTTTGGTTTTTGAAAAACACCCAATTTATTTTCACTTACATAAATGTCTGATGTCATTATGCCATCGGCATCTGATGAGTTACCAGTATTACCTTTTCTACGCGAAGTAAAATAAAGCATATCATCATTAGGAGAAGCTATTGGGTAGTAATCTGCAAATTCAGTATTTACTTTTTTACCAATATTATAGAATGAAACATTTATTGGCTTTTTAATTAATTCCTTGGCATTATTGCATGTTTCAATGGCACGTTCAACCGCTTCTTTTTCTTTTTTATTACCTAACTCAATTGCCTTTTTATAGGCATAAATGGCACTGTCAAATTTGTTGGCATATTGGTAGGCTCTTCCTAATTCAAACCAACAAATATATTTTGGTTTTGGCTGTTTTAAAACTGCCTCAAAGTATGGAATAGCTTTGCTTCTATCCATTCTCAAATTAAGAATACAAAAGCCAACTTTATATTTGTAAACTAAATTATTGGTATCTTTTTTTAGTAAAGATTGATACCCTTTTAAGGAGGCATCGTAGTTTTTAGCGTCAAAAAGTTTATTTATATCTTCAACAACTTGTGCGTGTGCTGTAAAAAATATTGCTGGTAAAATTGTACTTAGTACGAGCACAATTATTTTGGATTTAATACTCATAATCATGCAATAAAATATCACTTATTATCATTACGAGCAAACCTAAAAAAATATTCGTTCCAAACTAATTGTAATTGCATTTGGAATGCTAAAATTTAACACATTTCGATAAATGGAAAGAATTATTCATCAAAATTTTATGTGGTAAACAAAGAAAATCTGAATTATAATTGTTACATGTTTCCTCTTAATTCCATATGCCATTTTTAATTGAATAAAATTGGTTTTAGAACGCTAATTTTACAGATGATGCGCAACGTAAATTTTAAAAATCCGTGTTACTTGTATCCGTTTAATCTGTGTTCTATTTTTTAACGAAAACCGATTTATTAAGAAGTAAAATGTTTTACAATGATGTACCTACAATTTTACCAAAGCATTTTGTTGTTGTATTTTTCATAATGTTTTTTATTAAATTTACATTACAAAAATGAAGTTTAAGTAGGCAAGTAACTATACCTACAATTTGGTATTTTCATATCAGTAGTAATACTTAGTATAATTTTATTGCAATCAAACTTTGTTATGCTGCTTAAAGCAAAAAAGCTGTTTCAATTAAGAAACAGCTTTTATTTTTCCTGGGGTGGGTAACCGGGCTCGAACCGGCGACCCTCGGCACCACAAACCAATACTCTAACCAACTGAGCTATACCCACCATGAAATTCGGACGGCAAAAGTAATTTTATTTTGTGTAACACAAAATTTTTTTTTCTAATTTTCACGAACCATCAAATCGTCCGCAAATTTTTTGAGCATTGCTTTCTTTTCTATTGCTACGTTTACATTTTGTAAACATTCAATACCAATGTTATAAAATTCTCTCATCTTATTTTCGGCATGTTCACGAATATTTAATTGACTATAAATATTTTTTACTGCCTCAATTTTATCGTTCATCACTTCGTACTTAGATTCTAAACAATGTTTCAATTCCTCTAATTGTTGCGCATTTGCAAGCTCCATAGACTTTAAAAGCAAAAATGTTTTTTTGTTGGATGCAATATCACCACCAACCATTTTGCCAAAGTTTTCCTGTGCACCAAATACATCTAAAATATCGTCTTGTAATTGAAATGCAATACCTATGTTTCTTCCAAATTCATACATATTTTCAGCATCGGCATCCGTGGCATTGGCAATAATACTGCCAACTTTAAGTGCACAAGCCAATAGTACTGCCGTTTTAAGCTCTATCATTTTTATATAATCATCAATGCTAACAATGGCTGTAGTTTCAAAATTCATATCTAACTGTTGCCCTTCGCATACTTCAATTGCAGTTTTTGAAAATATTTCTATCAACGACAATACTTTGCTGTGCTTTGTTTGCGCCATTAATTGGTATGATTGCACAAACATTGTATCACCACTTAATATGGCAATATTGCTATTCCATTTTTGATGAACTGTAGGCATATTTCGCCTAAGTGGAGCATTGTCCATAATATCATCATGCAAAAGTGTAAAGTTGTGAAATACTTCAATTCCCAATGCAGCGTTTACAGACAAATCCACATTGCCACCAAACGCATCACACGCAAGTAATACCAACATTGGGCGTAAACGCTTGCCACCTAAGGAAAGCGAATAATTTATAGGTTCATATAATTCCGCTGGCGTACCGTTGTTTTGCGAAGTGAAATTTTTTAAAGCCTCATCTAATTTTTGCTTTAAGTGCTGCATATTTGTATAATAAGTTTGCGAATATATTAAAACAAAAATTTATTTTTTTTGTGTGTTTTGTCGCCTTGTGGCAAGAATAATATTTAACCGCTAATTAGGCTAAGAAGAAAATTGAAACCTAAAAAAATCCGGTGTAAATTTTGTTCAATATGCAAACTTGCAAATCGAACAAAAAAACAATAACCTTGTTTCAACAAAAATAAAATTTAAAACATTATGGAATATAGAAGATTGGGCAATAGTGGCTTGCAACTTAGCGCATTATCATTTGGCACGTGGGTAACATTTGGCAAACAAATAGACAACAGTATTGCCGAAGAATTATTAACGGTTGCTTATGAAAATGGTGTAAATTTTTTTGACAATGCAGAAATATATGCACGTGGCAAATCAGAAATAGTTTTAGGAAACATTTTGGCTACCAAGGGTTGGAGCCGCAGTTCATATTGTGTGTCGTCAAAAGTTTTTTTTGGTTTTGAAGATGGATTACCAAATCAAACAGGGCTTTCGCGCAAACATATTTTTGAAGGTTGCCATGCTGCTTTGCGCAGATTGAAAGTAGATTACATAGATTTATTTTATTGCCACCGCCCCGATAAACAAACGCCTATTGAAGAGACAGTTTGGGCAATGCACAACCTTATTTTGCAAGGTAAAATTTTGTATTGGGGCACAAGTGAGTGGAGTGCCTCCGAAATTTTGGCGGCACATTATTTTGCAAAAGCAAACAACCTCACAGCGCCAAGCATGGAACAACCGCAATACAACATGTTTGAACGCAATAAAATGGAAAATGAATATAGCACTCTTTTCGTTGATTTTGGTATGGGAACAACTATATGGTCACCATTGTCGTCGGGTTTGCTTAGCGGCAAATACATTGACAAAAGCCCTACTGACACCCGCCTAAACATTGAAGGTATGGAGTGGCTAAAAGAAAAAACACTTGCCGAAGAAAGATTTAATAAAGTAAAAGCACTGAATAATTTAGCAAATGAAATAGGAACTTCATTAGCGAAAATGAGTATTGCATGGTGCTTAAAAAATAAGAATGTAAGCACTGCCATATTAGGCGCATCGAAGCCCGAACAATTAAAGGAAACGCTTACTTCTGTTGAAGTTGTTGCTTTATTAACTGATGATGTTATGCAGCAAATTGAAATTATTTTGAATAATAAACCCGTGTTGCCGCAGTATTAAATTTGGTGGTTTAATTGAATTTTACAATAATTAATCATAATCGTTTTTACTAAATTTTACGAGTACAAGCAATTAAAATTTGTGATGCAAACTATTTTTTCTCACTCATATAACAAGCATGAAAATATATTTTGTTATAATTACACCAAGCAATAAATTCGCACAAAAAATTTTGATATAATTATGGCTACAGCAACAAAAGGAAAAGAGAAAAAAGAAGCTATTTCAACAAAAAAATATAGCAAAGAAACTTACATGCAATGGTACGAAAGTATGCTGCTAATGCGTAAGTTCGAAGAGAAAACAGGACACTTATATATACAACAAAAAATACGTGGATTCTGTCATTTATATACTGGACAAGAAGCATTGGTGGCTGGTTCAGAATCGGTGCTTCGCCGCGAGGATAGAGTGATTACTGCTTATCGTTGTCATGCACACCCTATTGGACGTGGCTTGCACCCTAAATATATTATGGCCGAAATGTTTGCAAAAGTTACTGGTTGTAGCAAAGGCAAAGGTGGCAGCATGCACATGTTTAGTAAAGAACATAACTTTTTTGGCGGACATGGTATTGTGGGTGCGCAAGTGCCAATGGGCGCAGGCATTGCTTTCGCGGATAAATATAATGGTAATGATAACGTTACATTGTGCTACATGGGCGATGGTGCTGTGCGCCAAGGTGCATTGCACGAAGCTTTCAACATGGCAATGCTTTGGAAATTGCCCGTAATTTTCATTATTGAAAACAACAAATATGCAATGGGTACTTCGGTTGAACGTACCAGCAACGTGCATGATTTGTATAAAATTGGATTAGGTTATGAAATGCCTTCTTTCCCAGTGGATGGTTTGCAGTGTGAAACCGTACACGAAGCTATTGAAGAAGCCGTGGCACGTGCCCGCAGAGGTGATGGGCCAACTTTATTAGAGATGAAAACATATCGCTATAAAGGGCATAGCATGAGTGATGCGCAAAAATACCGTACGAAAGACGAAGTAGAAGAATACAAAAAACTAGACCCTATTGAACGTGTAAAAACTACAATTGAAAAAAATAAATACGCAACCGAAGCCGACTTTGAAGCCATTGAAAAAAAGGTAGATGATATTGTTGCAGAGTCAATACAGTTTGCCGAAGAAAGCCCATACCCTACTGTTGATGAGCTTTACAAAGATGTGTACGTGCAAGATGATTATCCTTATATAATGGATGGATTTTAATTTCAATAATTATAAATTATGAAGGCAATAGAATTTAATACAAAAATTTCATCTTTAGATGTGATTAATATTCGCAAAAAATTTGAAAATGAATTTAAGAAAAATCAAAAAATTAGGGTTATGATTTTAGTTGATGATAAATTGCCAAATAAAAAAAGTAAGGATTTGAAGCAAATTGAACTTAAAAAATTCTTTGACAGTTATGGTGATGTTGATTCTGAATACGATAATTTATAACCTAACGAATGTTTGAGCAAGGTGAAGTTGTATTATTGAAATATCTTTATTCGGATTACTCAAATGGAAAGCAAAGGCCAGTAATTGTGCTAAAGGACACCAATGACAATGATGTAATAGTTGCAAAAATTACTAGCCAAATAAAAAATAGTAGTTTCGATTTTGAAATAATCACTTGGAAAAAAACTGGATTATTAAAGCCTTCAATTGTTAGATGTCATAAAATAATTACGGTAGATTCTTCAATAATTAAAATGAAAATGGGTAAATTGATTAAGGCTGATTTGATGAAAATTCAAAAAATAATTAACCTGTTATTCTCAAATAAATAAAGAAAATAAAATATATGGAAGTAGTAAAAATGCCCAAATTAAGCGATACAATGACAGAAGGAGTTGTAGCTGCATGGCACAAAAAAGTGGGTGATAAAGTGAAAAGCGGTGAGTTACTTGCCGACATAGAAACTGATAAAGCAACCATGGAATTTGAAAGTTTCCAGGATGGGGTGCTTTTATATATTGGTGTTGAAAAAGGTGGTGCTGCACCTGTAGATTCTATCCTTGCCATTCTTGGTAAAGAAGGAGAAGATTATAAATCTTTATTGGCGGCCCCCTCAATCCCCCAAGGTGGAAGTTTGCAAAACTCACCAGATAAAGAAAGTACGTCAAAAGTCCTCCCTTTTGGGGAGGATTTAGGTGGGGCTTTACCCGCAGGTGTAGAAATTGTGCGTATGCCAAAGTTAAGCGATACCATGACAGATGGTGTGGTTAGCAAATGGCACAAAAAAGTAGGCGATAAAGTAAAAAGTAGCGATTTATTGGCCGACATACAAACCGACAAAGCCACTATGGAATTTGAAAGTTTTCAGGATGGTGTGTTAATATATATTGGTGTTGAAGAAGGCGGTACTGCCCCTGTTGATTCTATACTCGCAATACTTGGTAAAGGTGGCGAAGATGTGCAAGCGATACTGAAAAGTCAACAAGTAGCCCCCCCTGCCCCCCAAGGGGGGAGTTTGCAAAACTCAACCGAAGTACAAAGTACGATAGCACCAGCTACAACAATTCAAAATACAACATCCAAAATTCAAAATTCTGACGGAAGGGTTAAGGCTTCTCCATTGGCAAAAGCATTGGCAAAAGAAAAAGGAATTGACCTTGCTGCCGTTGCTGGTAGTGGTGATGAAGGACGTATTACTAAAAAAGACATTGAAAACTTTAAACCAAGTGCTGCCAAAGCTACTGCAAATACTGGCGGTACAGCAATGGTTGGTGTTGAAAGTTATACCGAAGAACCAATATCGCAAATGCGTAAAACCATTGCACGTAGGTTAGCGGAAAGCAAATTTACAGCGCCACATTTTTACCTTACGGTAGAAATTTTGATGGACAAAGCAATGGAGGCACGCACTGCAATAAATGAAATTGCAACTAGCAAAGTTTCGTTTAACGACATTGTAATTAAAGCTGTTTCGGCTTCATTGCGCAAGCATCCAAAAATAAATTCATCGTGGTTAGGCGATAAAATTCGTTACAACAACCACATTCATATTGGTGTTGCAATGGCCGTAGAAGATGGATTGTTAGTGCCTGTTGTGAAGTTTGCGGATAACAAATCAT